>Ga0307376_10000007_pt1 | contig 455615 bp, 435 predicted proteins | sample TR2MG_FD_202536 | JGI IMG/M metagenome (GOLD analysis project Ga0307376, IMG submission 202536) | Soil microbial communities from Risofladan, Vaasa, Finland - TR-2 | ecosystem: Environmental > Terrestrial > Soil > Coastal area > Acid sulfate soil | place: Finland: Risofladan, Vaasa...
GTGCCGCAGGACTTCATGGCCTCTATCATGGGCAAGGACGCCCCCTGGTGGTCGGTGCCGGCCGCCGTGGCAATCGGCGTGCCGATGTACTCGAACGCCGCCGGCATCATCCCGATCGTAGAGGCGCTGCTCGGCAAGGGCGCCGCGCTGGGCACCGTGCTCGCCTTCATGATGAGCGTGATCGCGCTGTCCGCCCCCGAGATGATCATCCTGCGCAAGGTGCTGAAACCGCAACTGATCGCCGCCTTCGCCGGCGTCGTCGCGGTCGGCATCCTGATCGTCGGCTACGTCTTCAACGCCGTCCTGTAAGGAGCCCGCTCATGGCCGATACGCCCCTGCATCCCTCCATCGTGGCGATGGTGTCGCTCGCCGCCAACATCGCCGCCAACCATCCGAAAAAGGGCCTGTGCCAGCTCGAGCGCCTGCGCGGCTACGGCGTTTCCGAGGAGCAGATCGACATGGTGGTGGATATCGCCCGCCACCTGCGCGACGAGGCCGGGCAGATGCTCGATGCCGAGTTCGCTATCGAGGCGAAGCAGGTCGCCGTCCCGCCGCCGCCGGCTTCCGGTGCCGCCTGCTGCACGCCGACCGCCAAGGGCAATTCCTGCTGCTGATTTCTAACGGAGACCACAATGAAGACCATCAAGGTGCTCGGCACCGGCTGCGCCAACTGCCAGAACACGCTCAAGCTGATCGAGAGCGTGGCGCAGGCCAAGGGCGTCGAAGTGACGCTCGAAAAGATCGAAGACCTGAAGCAGATCATGAGCTATGGCGTGATGTCCACGCCCGGCGTGGTGATCGACGGCAAGGTGGTGCACGCCGGCGGCGTGCCCGCGCGCGCCAAGATCGAGAGCTGGCTGTGAGCCCCGCGAGACGCATTCGTTACATGCCGACGGGATATAATTTCCCCGGGGATATTCCCTCAATCTGAAAGGAGTCGATCATGAAACTGACGCACATCGCATTCGTGGCCTTCCTCGGCGCGGCCGTCGCCGCACCGGTCTTCGCGCAAGCCGGCCCGGGCAACGGTCCGGGCATGGGGCCCGGCGCCGGGATGGGCAAGGGCGGCGGCAGGGCCATGCGCTACACCTTCAACAGGGACAACACCTCCGGCTGGAGCCTGATGAGCGCCGAGGAGCGCACCGCCTACCACGACAAGATGCTCGCCGCCAAGAGCTACGACGAGTGCAAGGCCCTCCAGGACGAGCAGCACCAGGCCATGGCGGCGCGCGCCAAGGAGCAGGGCAAGACCCTGCGGGGGCCGCGCCGGAATGCTTGCGACAACATGAAAGCGCGCGGCTTCTTCAAGTAATATTCCTGTCGGCGCGATCGGCGCCGCCGCCCCCGGCCGACGACCTCCCGGCCGGGTTTTTTTCTGACGACGATGCGATGAATCCCTCCGACGAGCCCCACGAGCATTCCCACGGCCATTCCCACGGCCCGGCCGCATTCGACCGCGCCTTCGCCGTCGGCATCGCCCTCAACATCGGCTTCGTCGCGATCGAAGCCTTCTACGGCTGGCGGGCGACCTCCCTCGCGCTGCTGGCCGATGCCGGCCACAATCTCTCCGACGTGGCCGGCCTGGCGCTGGCCTGGGTCGCCGCCTTGGCCGGGCGACTGCCCCCCGACCAGCGCCATACCTACGGCTGGCAGCGGGCCTCGATCCTGGCCGCCTTCGCCAACGCCATCCTGCTGCTGGTGGCCATGGGCTCGCTGATCTGGGAGGCGGCCCATCGCCTGCAATCCGCGACGCCCATCGATGGCGTCACCGTCATGGTCGTGGCGGCCGTCGGCGTCGTGGTCAATGGCGCCACGGCGGCGCTGTTCATGGCCGGGGGCGCCACCGACATGAACATTCGCGGCGCCTTCCTGCACATGGCCGCCGACGCCCTGGTGTCGCTCGGCGTGGTGGCCGCCGGCGCGCTCTACCTCTGGGCCGGCTGGCTCTGGCTCGATCCGATGGTGAGCATCATTATCGCGCTGATCATCATCGTCGGCACCTGGGGCCTGCTTGCGCAGTCCCTGCACCTGCTCTTCGACGGCGTGCCCGAGGGCGTCGATTTCGGCGCCGTCGATGCCTGGCTGAGACAACAACCCGGCGTCTGCGAGGTGCACGATCTTCACATCTGGGCCATGAGCACCACCGAGATTGCGCTCACCGCGCATCTGGTGATGCCGGCCGGGCACCCGGGCGACGCCTTCTTCGAGGATCTGGCGAACGCGCTGCATGCGCGTTTCAACATCGCCCACCCCACGCTCCAGGTCGAGATTGCCGGCTGCGATCACGGCTGTGTCGCCCCCAAACCGGTCTGAGCCGCGATGAGCGCCTGCCGGATTCCCTCACCCGATGCGCCGCGCCTGGAGCCGATGCAGCCCGGGGCGGCAACGGCGGCCGCGGCGCCATCACCTTCTCTGGAGAAAAAGCCATGAAAAAACTCGTCATTCACATCTTCCACGTCCATGAGAACGCCGCCATCACCGGCGCCAAACTGGCCGAGCGCATCCGACTGGTGGCGGGCGAGCGCGGCGTGGCCCTGGAAGTCTTCATCTTCGGCGCCGCCATCGCTGCGCTGTCCGACCCCGCCCAGACGGAGTATCGCGATGCGCTCTCGGCGCTGGCGAGGGCGGGCGTGCCGGTCAATGTCTGCCGACAGACGGTGGAGAACATGGGCCAGGCCGACGCCCTGCGCGCGCTGGGCTTGCGGCTCGAATACGCCCGCGACGCCTTCATCCGCTTCGCCCTGGAAGGAGCGACGGTCATCAGCCTGTGATGCGCCGCCATTTACCCAGCCATTTTCGATCCGATGATTTGTCCCGCGGGGACTTGCTTCGGTCTTAGGTCGGCCTCCGGCCGACGACACGTGCCCCAAGGATAAGCAGACATGAAACCGACCCTGATCCGACGCGCGGGCTTCATCCTCGCCGGCGCCGCGCTGCTCGCGGCCTTCGCCTGGGTGGCGACGCGCAGCGGCCCGTTCGCGCCGATCAAGGTCACCGTGACCCGGGTCGCCAAGGGCACGGTAGCGCCCACGCTGTTCGGCATCGGCACGGTCGAGGCGCGGCGCGCCTATCTGATCGGACCGACCGCCGCGGGCCGGGTCGCGCGCGTGCTGGTCGATGTCGGCGACGCGGTGAAGACGGGTCAGTTGCTGGCGACCATGGACCCGGTGGATCTCGACCAGCGGCTGGCTTCCGCGGCGGCGGCGGCCGAACGCGGCCATAGCGCGGTGGCGACGGCGCGGGCGCAGGCGGCCGATGCGAAGAGCCGTCAGGCGCTCGCGGCGAGCGAGGCGGCGCGCTACGTCGATCTGGGCAAGAAGCACTTCGTCAGTCAGAGCGTGGTGGACGCCAAGCTGCAGCAAGCGCAGTCGGCCGATGCCCAGCTCGCGGCCGCCGAATCGGCGCTGGCCAGCGCCCGGCAGGACCTGGCGCGCCTGACGGCCGAGCGCGGGGCGGCGCGGCAGCAGCGCGACAATCTCCGTCTGCAGTCGCCGGTCGACGCGGTGGTGACCTCGCGCGACGCCGAGCCGGGCTCCACGGTGATCGCCGGGCAGTCGGTGCTCAAGCTGGAGGATTCCGCCAGCCTGTGGGTCACGGTGCGGCTGGACCAGGGGCGCTCCGCCGGCCTGCGCGTGGGTCTGCCCGCCGACATCGTCCTGCGCTCCAGCCCCGGCAAGACGCTCCCGGGCAGGGTCGTACGCATCGAGCCGGTGAGCGACAGCGTCACCGAGGAGCGCATCGCCGAGGTGGCCTTCGACAAGTTGCCGCGTGGGGTGAGCACCAATGAAATGGCCGACGTCACCGTGCGCCTGCCCAGCGTCGCCGCTGCCCTGATCGTGCCCAATGCCGCCTTGCGCAGCCGCGGCGCGCAAGCGGGCGTGTGGCTCTATGCCGACGGCCGCTTGCGTTTCACGCCGGTGAAAACCGGCGCGGCCGGCGCCGACGGCAAGACCCAGATCGTCGCGGGCTCAAGCTTGAAGGCCGGCGACGAGGTGGTGGTCTATAGCGAGCGCGATCTGCAGGAAGACAGTCGCATCAAGGTGGTGGCTGCGCTGGTGGGCCCGCCGGCAGCGCCATGATCAGCCTCGCCGGCCGCGACATTCTCCACTCCTGGGGCAAGTTCGTCTTGACCGGCCTGGGGCTTGGCTTGTTGATCGGCGTCACGCTGACCATGGCGGGCGTCTATCGCGGCATGGTGGACGACGCCGAGGTGCTGATCGACAACAGCGGCGCCGACCTCTGGGTGGTGCAGAAGGACACGCTCGGCCCCTACGCCGAATCGTCGAGCATTCCCGACGACGTCTATCGCGGCATCCTCGGCATGCCCGGCGTGGCGCAGGCCGCCAACGTCACCTATCTCACCATGCAGGTGCGCCACGGCAACACCGACGTGCGCGCCATGGTGGTGGGCTTCGAGCCTGGGGAGCCGGGCGAGCCGGGCTACCTGATCGCCGGGCGGCGCATCGTCCGCAGCCATTACGAGGCGGTGGCCGACGCGGCGACCGGCTTCCGGCTGGGCGAGAAGATCCGCATCCGCCGCCACGCCTTCACCGTGGTCGGCCTGACCCGGCGCATGGTGTCCTCCGGCGGCGACCCGATGGTGTTCATCCCCTTGAAGGACGCCCAGGAGGCGCAGTTCCTCAAGGACAACGACGCCATCGTCAACAACCGCGCCCGCACCGCCGCCAATCCGGCCCTGAACCGGCCCGGCGTGCCCGGACTGCTCGACGCGATCGACGCCTCCCAGACCAGCAACCACAACGTCAATGCGGTGCTGGTGCGGGTGGCCGATGGCGGCTCGCCCGACGCGGTGGCGCAGGCAATCCGCCGCTGGAAGCATCTGCAGGCCTACACCCGGGCGCAGATGGAGAACATCCTGATCGCCAAGCTGATCGCCACCGCCGCCAAGCAGATCGGCATGTTCCTGGCGATCCTGGCCGTGGTCAGCGCGGCCATCGTCGCCTTCATCATCTACACCATGACGCTGGGCAAGATCCGCGAGATCGCCGTGCTGAAGCTGATCGGCACCCACAACCGCACCATCGCCGGCATGATCCTGCAGCAGGCGCTGGGACTGGGACTGATCGGCTTCGTCGTCGGCAAGATCGCCGCCACGATCTGGGGGCCGGCCTTCCCGAAGTACGTGCTGCTGCTGCCCGGGGATGCGCTGCGCGGCTTTCTCATCGTCATGGCGGTGTGCGTGCTGGCCAGCACCCTGGCGATACGCGCGGCGCTCAAGGTCGATCCGGCCACCGCGATCGGAGGCTAAAGTGGCGCAGCCTGAAGGCATCCTGATCGAGGGCCTGAGCAAGCGCTACGGCGCGGGCGACACCGCCGTCGATGCGCTGAAGGAAGTGAACATGCAGGTCGCCCCCGGCGAGGTGGTCGGCCTGATCGGCCCCAGCGGCTCGGGCAAGACCACCCTGCTGAAATGCCTGGGCGCGGTGATCGAGCCCACGCGCGGGCGCATGACCCTGGGCGGCGAGGCGATCTACGACGACGGCTGGAAGATTTCCGACCTGCGCGTGCTGCGCCGAGATCGCATCGGCTTCGTCTTCCAGGCGCCCTATCTGATTCCCTTTCTCGACGTCACCGACAACGTGGCGCTCTTGCCCATGCTGGCCGGGCGGTCCAACGCCGAGTCCCGCGCCCGCGCGCTGGAACTGCTCACCGCGCTGGACGTCGCGCACCGGGCGCAGGCGCAACCCTCGGAGCTCTCCGGCGGCGAGCAGCAGCGCGTCTCGATCGCCCGGGCGCTGGCCAACCGGCCGCCGGTGATCCTCGCCGACGAGCCCACCGCGCCGCTGGACAGCGAGCGGGCGCTGGCGGTGATGAGCATCCTCAACCAGATGGCCAGGCAGTACCAGACCGCGATCATCGTCGTCACCCACGACGAGAAGATCATCCCCACCTTCAAGCGCATCTACCACATCCGCGACGGGCGGACGGTCGAGGAAGCTGGCGAGGGACGGGGGTAAGGGCCTCGCTGTGATCAGGATCAATATCGCTCGGCGGCAGGGACGTAGGATGCCGGCAGGTTCATGGGCAAATCGGCCCGAAGATAAATGAGGATCCCGATGTGCGGCATCTGCGGTGAGCTGAGATTCGACGGCGCCTTGCCCGGCCTCGCGGCCATCGCGCGGATGTCCGAGAAGCTGGCACGCCGCGGGCCCGACCATGCCGGGACGTTCACCGACGGGCCGCTCGCCTTCGGGCACCGGCGGCTGGCGATCATCGATCTGTCGGCGAGTGCCGACCAGCCGATGGTGGACCGGGCATTGCAGCTGACCCTGGTGTTCAACGGCACGATCTACAACTACCGGGAACTGCGTGCCGAACTCGTCGCGCTGGGCTATGCCTTCTTCTCCGAGAGCGACAGCGAAGTCATCCTGAAGGCCTACCACGCCTGGGGTGATGCTTGCGTGCAACGTTTCTACGGCATGTTCGCGTTTGCCGTCTGGGACATGCGTCGCGCCCGCCTGTTCCTGGCGCGCGACCGCCTCGGCATCAAGCCGCTCTACCTGGCCCGGGATGAGCGGCGGCTGCGCTTCGCGTCCAGCGTTCAGGCGCTGCTGGCGGGCGGCGGTATCGACACGCGGCTCGATCCGATCGCACTGCATCACCACTTCACGCTGCACGCCGTGGTGCCGGCGCCGCGCACGGTGCTCTCCGGCGTACGCAAGCTGCCGCCGGCTTGCACGATGACCCTGGGCACGGATGGCGCGGCGACAGAGCGCGCGTACTGGACCCTGGACGCCACGCGCGTCGCCCACCCCATGTCGGAGGCCGACTGGCTGGCCGCAACGCGCCGGGTGCTGACGCGCGCGCTCGAGCGCCACCGCCTCGCCGCCGACGTGCCGGTGGGCGTGCTGCTTTCCGGCGGGCTGGATTCGAGCCTGCTGGTCGCCCTGCTGGCCGATCACGTGGACGACCTGCTGACCTTCTCGATCGGCTTCGAGGACCTCGGTGCCGGCGCCGAGAAGGCCGACGAGTTCGAATATTCCGACCTGATCGCGCAGCACTTCAAGACCCACCATCGCCAGCACCTCATTCCCAATAGCGAGGTGCTGGCGCGGCTGCCCGAGGCGATCGCGGCGATGGCCGAACCGATGGTCAGCCACGACGTGATCGCGTTCTATCTGCTCGCCGAGCGGGTGTCGAAGGAGGTGAAGGTGGCGCTGAGCGGACAGGGCGCCGACGAGATGTTCGGCGGCTACTTCTGGTACCCTCGGATGGAGGCCGAGGCCGGCCCGGCCGTCGAGCGCTTCCGCCGGCACTATTTCGACCGCGACCATGCCGAATATCTTGAGATGATCACCCCGAGCTATCACGTGCCCGACGTCACCGCCCTGCTGGTGGCGCGCGAACTGGCCAAGCCGCAGGCCGACACCTTTCTCGACGAGGTGTGGCGCCTCGACGTCACCACCTTGATCGTCGACGATCCGGTCAAGCGCGTCGACAACATGCCGATGGCCTGGGGACTGGAAGTGCGGGTGCCCTTTCTGGACCATGAACTGGTCGAGCTCGCCGCCAGGATGCCGCCCGAGCTCAAGCTTCGCGAGGGCGGCAAGTACCCCCTCAAGGCCATCGCCCGCGGCTTGATACCCGATGCGGTCATCGACCGGCCCAAGGGCTACTTTCCGGTGCCGGCGCTGAAGTATGTGCGCGGCCCGTTTCTGGAACTGATGCGCGGCATCCTGCAATCGGACGCCTGCCTTCGGCGCGGCCTCTACCAGCGCGCCTACGTCGACCGGCTGCTGGCGGAACCGGAGGACGAGGCGCACTTCACGCGCATCCAGGGCAGCAAGCTGTGGCACCTGGCGGTGCTGGAATGGTGGCTGCAGCTCAACGTGGACGGCGTGCAGTAGCGGAATCCGCGCCATGGGTAAACCACCTTGCGTCCAGGGCGAGCGCGAATGAACATGGCGCTTGGGCCAGGCCTGAGCGCCGCCGAAGCGGCGAGCCGCCTGCGCGCCGAGGGCCCCAACGCCCTGCCCGGCGGGCAGCGCCGCACCTGGCTCGCGATCGTCCTGGAGACCGCGCGCGAGCCGATGTTCCTGCTGCTCATCGCCGCCGGCACGCTCTATCTGCTCTTCGGCGAATTGCAGGAAGGGCTGATCCTGTTCGGCTTCGTGCTGGTCACCTTGGGCCTCACGCTCTACCAGGAGGGCAAGACCGAGCGCGCGATCGAGGCCCTGCGCGAGCTCACCAGCCCGCGCGCGCTGGTGATCCGCGACGGCGAGCCGCAGCGCGTCGCCGGGCGCGAGGTGGTGCGCGGCGATCTGCTGGTGCTGGCCGAAGGCGACCGCGTGCCGGCCGACGGCGTGCTGGTGGATGCCAGCACGCTCGAGGTCGATGAATCCCTGCTCACCGGCGAGGCCGTGCCGGTCGGCAAGCTCGCCGCCAGGGACGACTCAATGCACGACACTGCGCACGACACAACGCACGACACCGCGCCGTCCCGACCGGGCGGCGACGACACCCCCTTCATCTACTCCGGCACGCTGGTGGTGGCGGGACACGGCACGGCGCGGGTCACGGCGACCGGCGCCAGGAGCGAGATCGGCCGCATCGGCGCGGCGCTGGGCACGCTGGAGACCGAACCCTCGCCGCTGCAAAAGCAGACGGCGCGGCTGGTCCGCACCCTGGCGCTGCTGGCGCTGGGCATGAGCGCGCTGCTGGTGCTCGCGCACGGGCTGCTGCGCGGCGACTGGCTGGCCGCTCTGCTCGCCGGCATCGCGCTGGCGATGGCCATGCTGCCGGAGGAATACCCGGTGGTGCTGACGGTGTTCCCGGCGCTGGGCGCCTGGCGGCTGTCCAAGGAAAAGGTGCTGACCCGCCGGATCAACGCCATCGAGACCCTGGGTTCCACCTCGGTGCTGTGCGTGGACAAGACCGGCACGCTCACCGAGAACCGCATGACGGTCGCGCGCCTCCACGCCGGGGGCGAGGGCTACGCGGTGAACTACCAGGCGGCGCTGGAACTGCCCGAGGCCTTCCACGCGCTGGTGGAGTTCTCCATCCTGGCCAGCGAAACCGATCCCTTCGATCCGATGGAACAGGCCTTCGCGCGTCTCGGCCATCACTTCCTGGAAAACACCGAGCACCTGCACCGGGACTGGGCGCTGGCGCACCAGTACGCGCTGACGCCGCAACTGCGCGCCAAATCGCACGTCTGGCGCGCCGTGGGCAGCGACGGCTACGTGGTCGCCGCCAAGGGCGCGCCGGAAGCGATCGTCGACCTGTGCCATCTCGATGCCGCAGCGCAAGCACAAGCCGCGGCGGCGGTGGAGGCCATGGCCGCCCACGGCCTGCGCGTCCTGGCGGTGGCCCGGGCGAGTTTCGCGGGCCCGGATTTCCCGGCCATCGAGCACGATTTCGAGTTCGAGTTCATCGGCCTGCTGGGCCTGGCCGACCCCTTGCGCGCCGAGATTCCCGCGGCGGTGCGCCAGTGCTCCGAGGCCGGCATCCGGGTGGTGATGATCACCGGCGACTATCCGGCCACGGCGCGCGCGATCGCCCGCCAAGCGGGACTGACGGCGGACGAAATCCTCTCGGGCGACGAACTCGCCGCGATGGGCGAGGCGGAGCTGCAAGCGCGCATGAGAACCGCGAGCGTGTGCGCGCGCATCGCCCCGGAACAGAAGCTGCGGATCGTCCAGGCCCTGAAGGCCGACGGCGAAATCACCGCCATGACCGGCGACGGCGTGAACGACGCCCCGGCGCTCAAGGCCGCGCACGTCGGCATCGCCATGGGCGGACGCGGCACCGACGTCGCGCGCGAGGCCGCGGCGCTGGTGCTGCTCGACGACAACTTCGCCTCGATCGTGCGCGCCGTGCGCCTGGGGCGGCGCATCTTCGACAACATGCAGAAATCCATGTCCTACATTCTGGCGGTGCATATCCCGATCGCCGGCATGGCGCTGCTACCGGCACTGCTGGGCTGGCCGGCGCTGCTCTATCCGATGCACATCGCCTTTCTCGAACTGATCATCGACCCGGCCTGCTCGCTGGCCTTCGAGAACGAGCCGGCGGAAGCGGACCTGATGCGGCGTCCGCCGCGCGACGCCAACGCACAACTGTTCGGCGGCGCCACGCTCTGGCTGGCGCTGTTGCAGGGCCTAGGCGTGCTGCTGATCGTCATGGGCGCCTATGCCTGGGCGAGTCACCGGCTGAACGAGCCCGAAGCGCGCGCCTTCGCCTTCACGACGCTGGTGATCGCCAATCTGGCGCTGATTTTTTCCAACCGCTCGCGCACCCAGCAGTGGTCCGCCATGCTGCGCACCCCCAACCCCGTGTTGTGGCTCGTCACCGGCGCGACCCTGGGGTTTCTCGCGCTCGCGCTCTACCTGCCGCTGCTGGCCAGACTGTTCCGCTTTGCCCCCTTGTCCTCGGGTGAGCTGGCTGCCGCCTTCGGGCTCGGACTGGCCGGCCTGGCCTGGTTCAAGCTCGTCAAGCGGGTTGGTCCGACACCTTCCACCGGATTATTTGAATCCCGCCACATCTGAGCAGGAAAGCCCCAAACCATGGAATTCAAGGACTATTACCAGACCCTCGGCGTAGCGCGCAATGCGACGCAGGACGACATCAAGCGCGCCTACCGCAAGCTGGCGCGCAAGTACCACCCGGACGTGAGCAAGGAGTCGGATGCCGAGGCGCGCTTCAAGGAACTGGGTGAAGCTTATGCGGTGCTGAAGGACCCGGAGAAGCGCGTGGCCTACGATCAGATGGGCAGCCAGTGGCAGGCCGGACAGGACTTCCAGCCGCCGCCGGGCTGGGACGCCGGTTTCGAGTTCAGCGGGCCCGACGCCGGACCGGGCGACGGCGCGGGATTCAGCGACTTTTTCGAAACGCTGTTCGGCCGCCAGGGCCGGGGCGCGCAAGCGCATCGGGCGGGCATGCACGCGCAGGGCCAGGACCACCACGCCAAGGTGCTGATCGATCTGCAGGATGCCTACCGCGGCGCACGGCGCAGCATCTCCCTGCGCATGCCGGCCCTCGATGCGCAGGGCCGCGTCGCCGTCCAGGAGCGCAAGCTCGACGTGAGCATCCCCAGAGGCATCCGCGCCGGCCAGCATTTGCGCCTGGCCGGACAGGGCGGGCCGGGCCTGGGCGAAGGACCGGCCGGCGACCTGTATCTGGAGATCGAATTCAAGCCCCACCCGCTGTTCCGGGTCGATGGCCGGGATGTCTATCTGGCGCTGCCGCTCGCGCCCTGGGAAGCGGCGCTCGGCGCCGCGGTCACCGCACCGACGCCCGAGGGCCCGGTGCAGCTCACCGTCCCCCCCGGATCGGCGGCGGGGCGCAAGCTGCGGCTGAAGGGCAAAGGCATTCCGGGCAAGCCGCCCGGCGATCTGTACGCGGTGCTGGCCATCGCCCTGCCGCCGGCCGACAGCGAGAGCGCGAAGGACGCCTGGCGGACGCTGGCGAAGACCTTCGATTTCAACCCCCGCGCGCACTTGAAAGGATGACCGCCATGAGCGAAAACAATGTGCCCCCCGTCCACTGCCAACTCGTCGAGGAGGAAATCCATCTGACGCTGGAGGACCTGTGCCGGGCCTGCAATGCCGCCGAGGAGCAGGTTACGGTCTGGGTCATCGAAGGGGTGCTCGATCCGAGCGGCGAAGGGCCGCAGGACTGGCGCTTCACCGGACAGTCCTTGCGCCGGGCGCGGCTGGCGTTGCGGCTCAGCCGCGACCTGGAGATCAACCCGGCCGGCGTCGCGCTGGCGCTGGATCTGCTCGATGAAATTGCCGCGCTGCAGGCGCGGCTGCAGACGGTTCGCTCAGAGGGTCTCTAGCAGGAGCCGAAGCTGCCGCGCAAACGCCTCGAAACCTTCCAATGGCAGCGGCCGGCTGAACAAATAACCCTGAAAGGCATTGCAGCCGGCACTGGCCAGGAAGTCCCGCTGCAATTCCGTTTCCACGCCCTCGGCGATCACGCCCAGGCCGAGGGTCTTCGGGTAAGTATCCCCCGGCAAAGCTGGGGGTCCTCCTTGGCCGGCTAGGCCGGGATCGGAGGCGCCGCAATAGCGCAGGCCGCCTTCCTGGCTATCGTGCAGGGCCTCGTTCCTCGGAGGGGAGAGCGTGCTACCATCGGACAAAACTCGGAGAGCACCGGCACATGATCCGCAAAAACCCCTCCGGGCACACGCCCGTCGTGCATGAATCGGCCTTCGTCGATCCCACCGCCATCCTCTGCGGCAAGGTGATCGTCATGGAGAACGTTTTCATCGGCCCCTACGCGGTGATCCGCGCCGACGAGGTGGATGAGAGCGGCGACATGGAGCCGATCGTGATCGGCGAAAACTCGAACATCCAGGATGGCGTGGTGATTCACTGCAAGGCCGGCGGCGGGGTCGTCATCGGCCGATCCACCTCGATCGCCCATCGCTCCATCGTGCACGGCCCCTGCAGGGTCGGCGACAACGTCTTCATCGGCTTCAATTCCGTGCTGTTCAACTGCTCGGTCGGCGACGGTTCCGTCGTGCGCCACAACTCGGTGGTCGAAGGTTGCCACGTGCCGCCCGGCTTCCACATCCCGTCCACCACCAATGTTCATTCCGACGATGAACTGGCGCGCATCCAGCCGGTGTCGGCGGACGCCACCGACTTTTCCGAGAGCGTGGCGCAAGCCAATCTCGCGCTGGTGCAGGGCTACAACCGCATCCGCAACGAGTTCTGATCGGCGCTGCTAGGGCATGATCTCGACGTACTCGTAGACCTCGCAATCGGTCAGCTGCCGGCGCAGCGGCGGCGCCAGCCCGGCGAACCAGTCCTGCGGCGCGTGGCGATCGATCTCCCGGCAGATGAACCTGATCAAGGCGCAGATCGGCTCGACCACGTTGCGGCGATAGCGCTCATCCTTCTGGACGTAGCCGAGGTAGAGGTTCTTCATGCAGTTGCGCCGGCACCAGGGCAGCGCCTCGCAGTCGCCGCAGGGCATGTCGGCGTGCGGGCGCAGGGGACTAGGGCGCAGCCAGTTGCCCTTGACGTCGCCCTGCTGCATCGCCGGCAGGTACATCATGTCGGGGCAGGGAAAGATCTTCCCGTCGGGCATGACGTTGATCAGGTGCGTGGACGCCCGGCACTGCGTCATGCCGGCGTAGAGCTCGCGCGCGCGGCTGGGAAACAGCTTGTTGCGGACGATGCCCATCAGCGGAATGAGCGGGTAGAGGGCGTCGCTGCCGGCGAAGAACCTGTCGACCAGTTGCGCCAGCACCGCCTGACGCTTGGCCACGGCGTCGCCGCCGTATTGCTCGTCGGCGACGAACTGGAAATAGACGTAATCGAAGCTGCTGGTCAGCTCGTCGAGCTCGGCGAAGCCGGTGTCGGCGTCGCTCCAGGTCACGCGGGCGGTGATGCTGCCGGCGACGCGGTCGCGCACCTGGCGCAGGTTCTTCATCACCTGGCGGTAGATGCCGCGGCCGCGGTAGCCGTCGGTGATCCGTTCGCCGCCGTCGATCGACACCAGGATGTTGGAGAGCCGCCCGAGGAGCTCGCCGGGCAGCTTGTCGAGCAGCGTGCCGTTGGTCTGCAGCTGGAAGCGGAACAGCGGAAAGCGCTGCATCGCGGCGGCGATGAAATCGACGTTGAGCGTCGGCTCGCCGCCGTAGAAGGTGACGTAGATTTCCTTGCCGGCGAGCTGGGTGGCGACGAAGCGCTCCAGCTGGTCGAGGTCGTAGTCCACGTGCCGCTGGGAGCCGAGAACCTCGCCGACGCCGAGCGAACAGTAGCTGCACTTCAGGTTGCACTTTAAGGTGGTGAGCAGCTGCAATTCGACGCGGCTGCCGACGATGGCGCCGGCGGCGCCGACCTGCTCCGAATCCGATGCCGACATGGTCGCGGGCTTGATCATAAAGCCGCGTATTATGCCCGATCGCGGCCTCCGTTCGGCCATTCATCGCGGCCCGGCGCCGACCCGTGCCCGCCGGCTGGAACCGGACATGCGGCCTGCCTGCCCGTGACTTACAATACCGAGCTTGTCCGTCGGGGTGATCGCCCCCGGCTCAACCCTCGAACACCGACAGATGCACAGCCTCCGCTTCGACAATAGCTTCGTAGCCACGCTGCCCGCCGATCCGGATAGCGGACCGCAGCAGCGGCAGGTGCACGGGGCGCTCTATTCGCGCGTCGCGCCGACCCCGGTGGCGGCGCCGCGACTCGTCGCGCACTCGCGCGAGGTGGCGGCGCTGCTGGGCATCGCCGCGGCTGAGGTGGCATCGCCGGCCTTCGCCCAGGTGTTCGGCGGCAACGCGCTGATCGAGGGCATGCAGCCCTACGCCGCCAACTACGGCGGGCACCAGTTCGGCCACTGGGCCGGGCAGCTCGGCGACGGCCGCGCGATTTCGCTCGGCGAGACGATCAACGCGGCGGGCGAACGCTGGGAGCTGCAGTTGAAGGGCGCGGGCCGCACGCCTTATTCGCGCGGCGCCGACGGCCGCGCCGTGTTGCGCTCGTCGATCCGCGAGTTTCTCTGCAGCGAGGCGATGCATCACCTCGGCGTGCCGACCACGCGCGCCCTGTGCCTGGTGGCGACCGGCGAAGCGGTGGTGCGCGACATGTTCTACGACGGCCGCCCCGGGCCCGAGCCGGGCGCGATCGTGTGCCGGGTGGCGCCCTCCTTCATCCGCTTCGGCAACTTCGAGCTGCCGGCCTCGCGCGGCGACGTGGCGCTGCTGGAGCGCTTGATCGAGTTCACGATCCGCCGCGATTTTCCCGAACTGATTGCCGCCAAGGGCGGCGGCGGTCAGGCGCTGCGCGCCGAGTGGTTCGGCCAGGTGTGCAGCCGCACCGCGCGGCTGGTGGCGCACTGGATGCGGGTGGGCTTCGTCCATGGGGTGATGAACACCGACAACCTGTCCATCCTCGGCCTGACCATCGACTACGGCCCCTACGGCTGGGTGGACGACTTCGACCCCGACTGGACGCCCAACACCACCGATGCCGACGGCCGCCGCTACCGCTTCGGAAACCAGGCCGAGGTCGCTCACTGGAACCTCAGCCGCCTAGCGGCCGCGCTGGCGCCGGCCTTCTCCTCGGTCGAGCCGCTGCACGCGGGGCTCGCGCGCTATCGGGAGGTCCTCGCCGCCGCCGACCGCGGCAACGTCGCCGCCAAGCTGGGTCTGGCCGAATGCCTGGGCGAGGATGTCGAGCGGATGCAGGCGCTCCACGCCCTGCTGCAATCGGCCGAGGTCGACATGACCCTGTTCTTCCGCGCCCTGGCTGAAGTCGGTCCCGATCAGCCGGCGCTGATGCCCTTCGCCGACGCCTTCTACGACGAGGATAAGCGGCGACTGGCCGAGCCGGCCCTCCTCGCCTGGTTGACCGACTATGCGGCACGACTGCGCCGCGATCGCCTCACGCCCGAGGAACGACGGGCAAGGATGCACGCCGCCAACCCGCGCTACGTGCTGCGCAACTATCTGGCGCAGCAGGCCATCGATCGCGCCGAACAGGGGGACGATGCCGGCATCCACGAATTGCTCGAGGTCCTGCGCCGCCCCTACGAGGATCAGCCCGGGCGCGAGCGCTTCGCCCAGCGCCGGCCGGACTGGGCGAAGAACCGGGCGGGGTGCTCGATGCTCTCCTGCAGCTCGTGATCTCTTTTGGAAAGCACGCCTTGATGAAATCAGCAACTGCAATAATCCCGGCGGCGGCGGACGGCACCGTCTTCAAGGTGCTGGGCGCCATCAGCTTCTCGCATTTCCTCAACGACATGATGCAGTCGCTGCTGCTCGCCATCTATCCGCTGTTCAAGACGGAGTTCCAACTCAGCTTCGCGCAGATCGGTCTGATCACGCTGACCTACCAGCTGACCGCATCGCTGTTGCAGCCGATGATCGGCGCTTACACCGACCGGCATCCCAAGCCTTTTTCCCTGGCGCTGGGCATGGGCTGCACCTTCTCGGGCCTGCTGCTGCTGTCCGTGGCGTCGAGTTTCCCCATGATCCTGCTGGCCGCGTCGCTGGTCGGCACGGGCTCGTCCATCTTCCATCCGGAGTCCTCGCGCGTGGCGCGCATGGCGTCGGGGGGCAGACACGGACTGGCGCAGTCCATTTTCCAGGTGGGCGGCAATACCGGCGCCGCCGCGGGACCGCTGCTGGCCGCGTGGCTGATCCTGCCTTACGGCCAGAAGAGCGTGGCCTGGGTTTCCCTGGCGGCGTTGCTGGCGATGATCATCCTGACCGGCGTCGGGCGCTGGTATCGGCACCAGCACCGCTTGCCGAAAAAGGCGGCCGCCCCCGTTCCCCCGCTCCTGCCGCGCCGCCGGGTGGCCATGACGCTGATGGTGCTGGTGGCGCTGATGTTCTCGAAATTCTTCTACCTGGCCAGTATCAACAGTTACCTGATCTTCTACCTGATGCACCGCTTCGGGGTCAGCACCCGGGTCGCGCAATATCACCTGTTCTACTTCTTGGGCGCCGTGGCGCTCGGAACGCTGCTCGGCGGTCCGATCGGGGACCGCATCGGGCGCCGGCAGGTGATCTGGGTGTCGATCCTGGGCATCGCGCCCTTCACGCTGGCCTTGCCTTACGTCGGCCTAGGCGTCTCCGCGGCGCTGACCATGATCATCGGCTTCATGCTCGCCTCCGCCTTTCCGGCGATGATCGTCTATGCGCAGGAACTGATCCCCGGCAAGGTCGGCACGATCTCCGGATTGTTCTTCGGCCTGGCATTCGGCTTGGGCGGCATCGGCGCGGCGATACTCGGCCAGTTCGCCGACCTGTGGGGGATCGTCAGTATCTACAAGCTCTGTTCTTTCCTGCCGCTGCTCGGCCTGCTCGCGGTGTTCCTGCCGGAATTGCACGGGTCCGACCGACCCGCCTCCGCCTGACTGCAGCGCCGATACCGGATGATCCAGACCCTGATGGTCCACGCCGACGCACCGCCCAAGCCGGCGGCAGGCGAAGTCTGCAACGGGTGCGGCATCTGCTGCATCGCCGCGCGCTGCCCGGTGGCGTGGCTGCTGCTGCCGCGCGCAGGCGCTTCGTGCGCGGCGCTGGCGTGGGACGGCGCGACGCGGCGCTACCGCTGCGGCATGATCGTGCACCCGGCCAAGCACCTCGGCTGGCTGCCGCGACGCTGGGAAGATCGTGCCGGCCGCTGGTTCGCCCATCGCATCGCCGCCGGCAGCGGCTGCGATTTCGACGCTACCGAAGTTCGCGACGCCTAGCACCCCGTCATCAACGCGCACATTCGGCCATGACCGGTCTGTCGGCGACTGAAAATGCGCAGTCTGTGAACGGTGGGTTACTCCTACTAAAGGAGCCGTTGATTACCGTCCGGCATCAGTCACGAGCGGACGTACGCTGGCAGCTCATAAGCGAACCAAATGCGGACGGTCAATTCTTACGAGGCAGGCAGCCGTCATTCAACTGGTCACTGTGTCCCCGTTGAGCCGTTAGCTATGATCATAGCCACGATCGACAAACAAGCCGGCGTAATGGGTAGCGGGAATGTCACAATCATTTGCATTGATCCGGCTTGGTCTGACAAAGCATCAACCTCTGCTGTTGAGCAATCAGGTCAGCCTGCGCTTTCAGCTCAGCGGCTTTGGCAGCGGCCGTATCAGCATTGGCAACTGCGCCAAGCGCATTCAAGGCGCCCGACATACCTGTGGTCTTGTTATACCCGACACTCGTAACCGCGCCGGCATCTGAAAGCGTAAGGGAAAATATCTGTTTGCCGAAGAAAGCCCCTTTGGGAATTGGCAGATCGTATGTGCCATCTTCAGGAATGGTGATGCGCAGCGGGCCAAGTTTCTCGGTCGAGCCTGTTACGGAGACTTCCACAAACCGCGTCTTCTGAAGCTTCAGCAAGACGACCTTGTCCGATGCTTGCGCCGGAGCGTTGTAGACGGGCCCGCTTACGTTATCCGTCGCTCGCGCGATACTGATCCGTAGACGAGGCAAACTCTCCTTCAGGTTCTCGTAGAAAAACGCACTATCTTGAGTGGGAAAGAGCGGTGGAGGGGTACTAAGGTTGGTATCGTCAATGCCTGCCCGGTACGTCAACGTTATAGGCTTGTCCTTTGAGACCTGCGTCATGAATTTGCACGGGTCAACCTTGACTTTACCTTCAAGAACAAGTGCCTTGATTCCTCCGATGGCGGTGATCAAACCAACCGCGGACTTAATGATCGCCTCGCCTTGGCCAGTTGTACTTTGATTTATGACTTTGAGACGACCATCATCGGTTAAGCTCATTGTCAATTCGCTATCGGTAAATCCTCCTTCAAGACCCTTTATTCTTAATTGAAAGGGGCTCTTTGCGTTGTCGCTTGTATAGGTTGGCGAGACTGTCAGAGCATTTAGCACGTAGAGTTGATCTGTTTCTGTCTTGCAGCCGATCGTCTGCGTAACTGTTACCTGAGCACTCCACTTGACCGGATAATAGCTGAGCGTAACGTCAGGAACCGTCGCGCAACCTGACATTACAACGAGCAGCAGACCAGCAAGATAATGCTTCATGGATAAACGCTTGTTAGCTCTCACAATGTTCCTCCCTAGGGAATTACTTGCCGGGGCCAGAGCGGCTTGCGGCGCGCGTCACACCGGAACTTGCGGAAAGATCGGTTGTTCATTATCGACCAATTGTATTCTTTGGACATATTGAATGTTTGCCGGCCAGAGCGCCAGCAAGAGCCCATGCGGCAGGGTTCGGCCAGAAGCGGCCGTCTAGTTATTAGCCCCAAAGCCGTTATTCATAGGCTATCTGGCCCCGGCCCGTGCGTATGTGCGCGGGTTGGCCTAACAATCCACCTAGCCCGGTGCCGCCGCCGGTTGCATCTGAAGCGGCAAATACTCCTGGTCCGGTTCCGGCCGTAGCCCTTTCGCGTAGGTCTTGACGAGTCGCGATTGCTCGGCATCGAAGGTAATGCTTCCAATTAGGCAGGAATCAGCAATTTCTGCATTCACTTCTCGCAGGCGCAGATAGTTCCTCTGCGTCCACGCGAGAACCACAGCTTTAAGGGCTGCGTAATCTTGGCCATAGCCTGAGCGCTTACCCATCTTCAGGCCCATCACGCTCAAGCAGATTCCCAGCACGCGGGCCGCCTTATAGTTCGGCATGGATTCGAGGTCCCGTATCTGGTCGTACAGCAGTCGCCGCAGTTTGAACTGAACGATCCTCCATGCCCGGTTGTCGTTGCTGCGCTCGAAGAAGTCGCCCCATACGGAGCCGTAATGGATGCTCCATGCCTTGTCGGGCGGTCCGTCAATGTATGCCGCCGAAAAGATGATCTCAAACATCGCCTCGGCAAGCCGGTCGTAAAAATCTTCATTACTAAGCCTGTTGCGCTGCTGGGCGCGTATCCGTAGAGTCCGTGCCTGCGGCGGTGGCTTCAATTCGCCTATTAGGTTAATGCTGCCCTTGATGAAATCGACGCCCGCGCTAAGGCGATGCCATGCGTCCCCATAGTAGTCGTCCCCCGCTCTCTTGACATCGAAGATCGCACGACTGGTGGTCCCCTGAATTTCGTGTAGCGCCCGCGTAAGTACGTAGGAATGCTGGCCCCAATGTGCGCCTTCCAAGTAGTTCTTTAATGTCATCTGTGCGACACGGCAGTATGTCTCGAATTGATCCGCGTCCCAAGCCCAAGCAGATTTGTAGTCGATGTCGAGTGGCGAATGTTGCTTAAGTGCCTCCACCAGTTCGTAATTGCCGTAGATGGCTTGGCTGAATGGCTTGATGTATCCGAGGAGGCCCGAGTTATAGCCTTCGTCTTCGTGGTAAAGCCCCGAGTCTTTATTACGGATCGCCTCGGTGGATACGTTCTGCGCAAAGAGGCCGATGGGCACGTGGTATGCCTTGGTTTCTGCGACAGCATCAAGAAAGCGAATCGCCGTCATCGGCGATGAAGCCACCAGGTGCCGACAAAACTTGCGGCTGGCGATTAGCAGCAACATGTCGTTGGCGTAGCCCTCGGCACACGGCTTTAGCTCGCTCTTGGCCTCAGGCTTCACCTGCCTGAGGCCGCTGGCCAGCGTCACCAGCGACTTCGCGGAAGCTGCCAGTTCGTGCGCGATGATCGGAAGTTCGGTCTCTGATCCCTTCAACACAATGCGGTAGAGCTCCTGAGCGTACTTCTTGAAATTGTTGCGTCCGAATATCGGCGGATTAATGAACGCGTAGTGCATCCAAGTGATAACTAGCCCGAGGAACAGCGCAGCCAAGATGCCTTGCCAAATCGCGGTCGTCATGAGGCTATCGGGCACGAGCCACTTTTCGCTGATCCAGATATCCGTCGCCAGTGTTCCGAATCCGATCAGGCCAATGAGCGCGTAGGTAATCTTGAAAAGCGAAACGGGCGCAACAGTGACGCGGAACCGATAGCGAATATCGGATACCGTGTAGATGATGATGAGCAAGGCGAGCGCGGCAATGAAATCCTTGAAGCCAAATAGAGTTGCCGCGCCTTGGGTCGGGACGAAACAGATGCCCCAGAGTAGTTGGACGCATTGCATGGAGACGATACTGTGCGTTGTTTGTGTATGTGAGTCAAGTATCCCCACCTACAAGCAACTGCTCAGAGCGAAATCAAGTTATTGGCTACAACAAAAATTCTGGGGTCGGCAGCAACGCGGCCGTAAGAGAAACCCCTGGCCTACTACGCTGTAACGCCCGTCAGCCATCCACACCACTACGTTGTGAGCTCTTCGAGCCGACCCTCGCCATAGTTGAACCAGTCTGGCCTTAGCACTCTTTAACTTATTCATGCTGCATTTCTCCTATGTTTTATCACCGGGCCACTTACTTTGCATTTGCTATCTTGACAACAATTTTCGGTTAGATAAGAAATCAAAGCGTTCATGGTTGCGTAGTTGGCACTGTAATAAATGAAACTACCGGATTGATTCGGTATCACCAAACCAGCACGCGTCAGTTCCTTCAGATGAAAGGAAAGCGTGGCATTCACAATTTCCAAACGCTCGGCGATGGTGCCGGCTGCAAGTCCATTTGGGCCTTGCTCTACTAGCAGTCGAAAAATTGCAAGCCTACTCTCCTGCGCGAGTCCCACTAACGCGTTCAAGTTCGCTCTGTCGCCAACGCAGTTTGAAATTTGGCTTAGCAAAACGGCATCCTTTCTTCGGTGTCGATTCGACATTTCCAATAATATCGAAATGATAAAAAAAGTCAAGTAGTACAACCGACCTCTCATGCACCCAAGGCGGAAACCGGCCATTCAAAGATTGGGTCTTCCTATCGGCTCAAGTGTCCGCTTCTGGCCGGTGACGACTCGGGTCGTTTCCAGATAGCGGTCAGTGGCAAGATCGGCGCGATTACGCAATGTTTGCTTTGCCGCGCCGGCCCTCACAGGCAGCGGTCCGCGAGGAGACCTTTGCCGGAAAAGTGGTAGCTGGCCGGATTCGCGTTCAGCGGTCAACTGCGCGAGAGGCAGATGAGTGCCGCGATGGCAAATGCGAGTCCGAAGCCCTTGCGCAGCGTGAGCGTCTCGCGCATGAAGACGAAACCGAGTCCGGCCGTCACCACGAAGCTCAGTTGCGCTACCGGCACAAGCACGCTCGCCTCGCCGCGCGCCAGGCCCGCGAGCAGCATGACGAGCCCGAACAGGAGCAGCATCGCGGCCGTGGCGCCGTGCCGCCAAGCGCCAGGCGGTGGATGGAATCCGTGGTCGCGCGCGAGCGCGAACAGCGCCGCCAGCGGCAAGAACACGCTGGCCTGTCCGGCGAGGACCGTGGCGGGGCTGCCCCCGGCAATCGTGCCGAGCTTGTAGACGAGGCTCACGACGCCCATCGCCACCGTGGCCACGAGGAGGCGCAACAGCGACGATGTAGTTGCGCGCGGCGCCGACCCCGGCTCGCCCGCAAGTAGCAACCACACCGCTACGAGCGAGGCTGCGAGGCCCATGAGCTTCCAGCTGGTGAGAGGCTCGTCGAGGAGCCACACCGCGAGCGCCGCCGTGATCGCGAAGCTCAGTCGGAAGACGGGCGCAACGATGCTAACCGCGCCGCTCGCGAGACTGCGTGCGAAGTTGTAAAGGGCGATGAAGAGCAACACGCCCGCCGTCATGCCCCACGCGAAGGGCGTGCCCAGGACGAGCGTGCCGGTCATCAGCCCGTAGAGAAAAATGCCCGGCGCAAAGAAGAGAGCCTGTAGCAGCAGAAAATGATGGGCCTGCACGCCGCTCGCAGCGGCGCGCTTGTAGACCCAGTCCGCGAGTCCATAGAACATCATGGTGCCCAAGGCCAGGCCGACGCCGTCAGCCATGCCGGCGCCACCGGCTATGCCCGAGCCGATCGTTCGATATCCGGAAGCTCGCGCGCCAACACGTCGCGAGGTGAGGGCGTTGCGTCGAGCCTGAGGGCTTGGCAGCCCAGTCCGATAAGTTGCGCCGCGCCGGCATGGTGAGTTTTCTCTAAAAGTCTGTAGCGACACAGACGGCGAAGGGCCGCGATGGACGAATTCGAGTGTCTCGCGAAGAAATGGTCGAACGATTCTGAGGAAATGCAACGGAAACCGGGGGCAGTGTCTCTTGCCTTGACAGCCGCTGTCAATTGCCGATTCGATACCGAGAGCCGCTGAAAAGTGGCCGCAACCCAGACGGGGTCGATGCCCGCGTCGAGCCTGTCGCATGTCTCGAACCTTGAATGCCCACTCTTGGTAAAAATTGTTGGAGCGCTCAATGACTACAATGCAAAGCGGTACTCGATAGACGGGAACCGGCCAATTCCGGACATCCGTGATAGCCGCCGAAGCGCGAACAACAACATTGCGCACAAAACTTGCAAACAGGACATATATGTCCTATCCTTTGAGTTATGAAAACAAAGCAATTCCTGAAACTCCTGAAGGCCTGCGGCGCGGAAGTCATCAAGAATCGCGGTAACGGCGGGCATTATTTGGTCAAATTGAACGGCAGGCAAACGACGGTGCCGATGCACGGCGATACCGATTGTGCCCCGGAGTTTCTGGATGATATTTGCAAGCAACTCAATACCCGTCTGAGGAGTATTCAAAAATGAACATGTCTTACCCTGCCACCCTGAAGCGCTATAAAGGCGGGCAAGTCGGCGTGTTTTTCGCTGATGTGCCGGAAGCGATCACCGCCGGTACGAACGAAGCCGAGGCGCTGGATCGTGCTCAAGATGCCCTGACGGTGGCGCTCTCCAGCTATCTTGACGATGGTCGGCCGTTGCCTATCCCGAGCAAGGCGAAACGCGGCCAGCCCGTGGTCGTATTGCCGCCACGTGTGGCGATCAAACTGGCGATTCATGAGGCGATGGTCCAACAGGGCGTGACTCAGGCGCAGTTAGGTGAGCGGCTCAGCATCGATGGGCGGCAGGTGCGGCGTATTCTCGACCTTGACCATGAATCGAAACTCTCTCAGCTTGAGGCAGCGCTGGCGGTCCTTGGGTTGCGGGCATCGGTGAGTGTGACGAAGGTCTCGCCGGTTGCCACAAGCATGGCTACCTAAAATGGCTGACTGGAAGACGGCGCTAGTCGGCGGTTGCCGGCCATAACCGGTCGTTTGAGAAGCGTCGCCGAAGCAGACGGTCAGGCACGCTGCGTGTATCCTGACACTCTTGTTGCAAATGCAAGGTTAAACATGCCCTACCTCGATTCCCCAGCGCCTTCGAGACTCTATGAACATGAGCGATGCGAATAAATGGAAAAGCAAGCTCCTTTCTTCGAGCGTTCCTCTGGAATACGAGGTTGCTCGGACTTTGGTCAAACATCGGTTTGCAGTTAATGCCGATTACTCCTATGCTCGAAACGACGAAGGCATTGCTAAGGACTTTTCAGTAGACCTCCGCGCCACATCCTATCTGCCTACTCGCGGAGATAACATTTCTGGACAAGTCGACCTTCTCGTAGAGTGCAAGCATCGACATCGCGGGAATAAATGGTTGTTCTTTCCTGACCCAAATCACGGGGATATGTCGCCGTTCACGCTTGGTTGCACGATACGTGCTGTCGATAGCTTCACTCCACTATTCTTGCCTGCCAACTGCACCGTGTCTTTCGATCAAGAGGCACAAATGTGTATTAAGGGTGTTGAAGTGGACACTGCGAATGGCAACGTCACAGACGCCGAAATTAGGCGTGGGATGGCCCAGCTTCAATATGCTTTGCCGGGGTTGCTAACGGACCACATCGGATTTACCGTTAACCACTCCGACGATGAGAAGTATCCCTATTTCTTCTGCCCGATCTTGGTTACCACGTCTGAGCTCCTTGTCGCAAACACTGATATTACGATTGCAGCAGTGGAGGGTGCATCCAGCCTTAACGACCTCGGGACCTCTGTGCCCTACCTCGTTACGTACCTTGACTGCAACCCCGATTTCGAGCGCCATCGTCAGGCGACATGCACTCATCTGAAGCAACTTGCGCGTCATCCTGCAATAAGGAACCTCGATGCCTTACGGAAGGCTGCTGGTGAGTACGACTTCTTGCTCCCTTCGATCCAATGCTCCCAGCTTGGCGACACTGGCAGTTCAAGGTACCCCAATTATTTCTGTCAGACTGTCGTTTGCTCCCTCGAACATTTTTCACAACTCTTAGTTGAAATTAAAGCGGTAGTGTCGTCGGCAATAAGGGAGCGTAAGAAGACCAAGCCTACGCGAAAGACCGCACGCGGCTAATAAGGATCGTTAGTTGAACGACCGTTTTCATTGTTAGCCTACTTCCGCTTTGGGTCGAATTGAGACGGTCCATACTCGCCCCAATGACGATGCCACCGGCTAGATCATCACTGCACGGTACAGCATGTTGGTACACGTCAATCGCGGGCTTGGGATACTCGAATTTTTATTCCGCCCGCAGCGCCTCCACCGCATCGAGACGCGCCGCGCGCCGGGCGGGCAGGACGCCGGCGGCGAGGCCGATGACGACGGCGACGGCCTCGGCGAGGAGCACGAAATTGATCGGGGTGTGCACCGGCAGCGCCGGCAGCAGCAGGTGGATCAGCTGCGCCAGGCCGATGCCGAGGATCAGGCCGAGGACGCCGCCGACGGCGGAGAGCGCCACCGCCTCGCCCAGGAAGATGCCGAGGATGGTCCGGCGCTTGGCGCCCAGCGCCACCAGGAGGCCGATCTCGCCGGTGCGTTCGGTCACCGCGATGGTCATGATGGTGACGATGCCGACACCGCCGACCAGCAGAGAAATGCCGCCCAGCGCGCCGACCGCCATGGTCAGGATGTCGAGGATGTTCGACAGCGTGCGCAGCATGTCCTCCTGGGTGGTGACGGTGAAGTCCTCGCGGCCGTGGCGGGCGCGGAGCACGGTCTTGATCTCCGCCGCGATCCGCGCCGCCGGCACGCTCTCGGCGTAGGAGACGTGGATCTCCATCAGGCCGTCGCGGTTGTACAGTTCCAGCGCGCGCTGGGCCGGGATGTAGGCGGTGTCGTCCATGTCGACGCCGAGGATCTGCCCCTTGGCGTCGAGCACGCCGATCACGCGGAACTGCAAGCTGCCGATGCGCACCCGGGCGCCGAGCGGATTGGCGGTACCGAACAGCTCGTCCTTCAGCTTGGCGCCGAGCACCACGAAGGCGCGGGCGTTGTCGGAGGGCTCGTCGGGCAGGAACTGGCCGATGCCCACCTTGAGGCTGAAGACCTTGAGCATCTGGGCATTGACGCCATAGACGGTGGTGCGGCGCAGCCGGCCGTTGCCGCCGACCTCGGAATTGCCCCAGACCACCGGGGTCATCGCTTCGACGCCGGGCAAATGTTCGAGCGCGCGGCCGTCGTCCAGGGTCAGCGGCCGCACCGAGGTCGGGATGCCGCTCGGGGCGGGACCCGCGGTCTTGACCTTGCCCGGCGTGATGCCGATCACGTTGGTGCCGAACTGGGTGAATTCGGCCAGCACGAAGCGGTGTATGCCCTCGCCGATCGAGGTGAGCAGGATCACCGCAGCGATGCCCACCGCGATGCCGAGCAGGGTCAGGAAGCTCCTCAGGCGGTGCGCGGTGATCGCCGAGAGCGCGAGCCCGATGCCGTCGGCGAGTTTCATCGCTTCGCCAAGGCCTCGACCGGATCGAGCAAGGCCGCGCGCCGCGCCGGCAGCACGCCGAACAACAGGCCGGTGACGAGCGCCGTGGCGAGGCCGGCCAGCACCGCCCAATCGGGCGGGTAGGCGGGAAAGCTCGGGTAGAGCTGGCGGATGACTGCTGCGCCGGCCTGTCCGAGCAGGTAGCCGACCAGCGCGCCGGCGGCCGAGAGCATCGCCGCCTCGGTCAGGAAGGCCAGCCGGATGGCGCCGCCGGTGGCGCCCAGAGCCTTCAGCAGGCCGATCTCGCCGGTGCGCTGGACCACCGACACCAGCATCACGTTCATCACCAGGATGCCGGCCACCGCCAGGCTGATCGCGGCGATGCCGGCGACGCCCAGGGTCAGCGCCGAGAGCAGCCGGTCGAAGGTGGCGAGCACCGCGTCCTGGGTGATCACCGTCACGTCCTCCTCGCCCTCGTGGCGCAGCTTGAGGATGTCCTGCACCTGGGCCTTGGCCGCCGGAATGTCCTCGCGGCTCCTGGCCTCGACCATGATGCGGAACAGGGTGTTGCTGTTGAACATCGCCTGGGCCAGCGCCACCGGCACGAACACCAGCTCGTCGCTGTTCATGCCCAGCCCCTCGCCGCTCACCGCCAGCACGCCGCCGATGCGGAAGCGCCGGTCGCCGATGCGCACCAGCCGGCCGACCGCCGGCTCGGCGCCGAACAGTTCCTCGCGCACCTTGGCGCCGATCACCGCCACCGATGTCCCCCGGTTCCAGTCCTCCGCCGGCAGGAAGCTGCCCTGGGCCAGTTCGAGGTGGCGCAACTCGGGATATTGGGAAGTGGTGCCGGCGACCATCACCTCGCGCAACTTGCCCGGTACGCTGATCTCCGAGGTACCCACCGCCAGGGGTGCGACGCGCAGGACGGCGGGCGCGCGCAGCAAGGCCTGCGCATCGTTGATGGTGAGGTCGCGCGGCGTCCCGGTGATGGCGTTGGCCGGATTGAAGCCGCCGGTCTGCGAGCGGCCGGGCAGCACGATCACCAGGTTGCTGCCCAGGGACGAGAACTGGTCCATCACGTAGCGCCGCGCCCCGTCGCCCAGCGCGGTCAGCACCACCACGGCGGCGACGCCGATGGCCATGGCCAGCACCAGCAGCGAAGTGCGCAACGGGTTGCCGGTCGCGGCGCGGCCGGCGAAGCGGATCAGGTCGGGGGCGCGCATCGCGGTCCTCAGTCGGCCGGGGCGCTGTCGTGGGCGAGCCGCCCGTCTTCCATCAGCAACTGGCGGCGGGCCCGGCCGCCGATGCCCGGGTCGTGGGTGACCACGATCAGCGTGACGCCGCTGGCATTCAGCGCTTCGAGCAGATGCACCACCTCGTCGCCGGTGGCGCGGTCGAGGTTGCCGGTGGGCTCGTCGGCCAATATCATCGCTGGCCGCATGATGGTGGCGCGGGCGATGGCGACGCGCTGGCGCTGGCCGCCCGAGAGCTGGTCCGGCCGGTGCCCGGCGCGATCCTCCAGGCCGTAGTCCTTGAGCGCCCGCGCCACCCGCTCGGCGCGTTCCCTGGGGGCAATGCCGGCCAGCATCATCGGCAGCGCGATGTTGTCGAACGCGGTGAGCCGCGGCACCAGGTGGAAGCTCTGGAAGACGAAGCCGATGCGCTCGCTCCTCACCCGCGCCTGCTCCTCGGGCGAGAGCGTGGTCACGTCGCGCCCGTCGAACTGGTAGCTGCCGGCGTCGGGCCGGTCGAGCAGGCCCAGGAGATTCAACAGCGTCGACTTGCCCGAGCCGGAAGGCCCCATCACCGCCACGTATTCACCCGGCGCGATGGCGACGTCGAGGTGCCTCAGGGCGTGCACCTCGCTGTCGCCCAGATGAAATACCCGCTCGATGCCCGAGAGTCTGATCTGCGGCTGGGCCGGCGCGACACCCATCACTTCGCCGCAGCGCTCTGATCCGCCACCACCGTGACCCCGGCCTTCACCCCTTCGCGCTCCAGCGAGGTGACGACCTTCTCGCCCGGGGCGATACCGGTGAGCGCCTCGGTGTATTCCCAGTTGGACAGACCGGTCTTGAGTTTGCGCTCGACCAGGCGGCCGTCGGCGTCGGGCACCAGCACCCGGTTGCCTTCCTGCAGGGCCGAGGTGGGCACGCGCACGACGTTGTCGCGCACCGCGAGGACCACCTCGACGTCGGCGCTGTAGCCGACCAGGAGCCTGCCCACCGTCTCGGGATGATCGAAGTCGGCCTCGACATCGACCGTGCGCGACTGCTTTTCGACCGCCAAGACGTAGGGCGCGACGCGCTTGACGTGGCCGGGGAAGGAGCGACCCGGCAGCGCGTCGAGACTGATCCGCACCGGCTGGCCGGCGTGGATTTTCGGCGCATCGACCTCGTCCATCGGCGCCTTGACGTAGAGGCAGGACTCGTCGATCAGGTCGATCGCCGGCGGCATCGGGATGCCCGGGGGCGAGGGCGTCGAATACTCGCCGAGCTCGCCGACGATCTTGGCCACGGTGCCGGCGAAGGGTGCGTAGAGCACCGTGCGCCCTTCATCGACCCGGGCCGCGTGCACCTGCGCCCGGGCCTGCGCGACGTCGGCTCTCGATGCGTCGCAGGCGGCGCGCTTGGCCTGGGCGTCGGTGCGCGCCGCATCCGCCGCCTGCGCCGAGATGAAGCCCTTGGCGCGCAGCTCGTTCTGGCGCTTGGCATCGCGCTCGGCATTGGCGGCCACGGTGCAGGCCTGGATCAGATGCTTGCTTGCGGCTACCACCTGCGCCTGCGCCAGCAGGACCTGCGCCTGCTGATCGTCGTTCCACAGCTTGATCAGAAGCTGGCCCTTCTTCACCCGGTCGCCCTCCTTCACCGCCAGCACCTCGATGCGCCCGCCCAGGGTGGTCGACAATTTGGCGCGGCGGCAGGCCTCGACGGTGCCGGCGCGGGTGTTGGCGATGGTCGATTCGACCCGGCCACGATCCACCGTCTTCAGCACCACCGGGATCGGCTTCGGCCGACCCATCCACCAGACGGCGGCGGCGAGGGCGAGAACGACGGCGAGGGCGAGTGCTGCGCGGCTGATCAGGCGGGCGGGATGGGCGTTGGGGCGGGTCATGGACTTGGGCTGGATGCGCAGCGACCGACGTGGGCGCAACGCCGATTCTACTTCAGCCGGCGCCCCGGTGACCCTCCATGACCCCTCAAGATTGCTTCGTCCCACAGAGACTTCCTACGGTCGTCGCTCCGCTCCTCGCAATGACGATTGTCACTGCGCGGCCGTAGGCCGCGGCGGTCGCGATGACACCAGCGCGGCAACCCGCCAATCCTGTCATTGCGAGGCGCCTGTTTCGGCGCGGCCAAAACTGCACACGGGCCATGAACCCACCACCAAACTCGTCATCGCGACTGCCACGGCCTTCGGCCTCGCAGTGACGGCAGCGTGGCGATCCAGATTGCCACGGCCTTCGGCCTCGCAACGACGACCGGAGGAAGTCCCCGTGGGACGCAGAGGAGGGTTCATGGAGAGCGCAGCGAAGCAATCTCCATACTGCCGCCCTATCCTTCCTCCCCGTGCAGCAAGCGGAACAGGTGCTCGCGGGGGACATAGCGCCCGTCCTCTTGCTGCCAGTAGCGCGCGCCGGCCTCGCCGGTGATGAAGCGCTGTCGGCGCTCGCGCCGATTGGCGCCGACCAGGCTCTTCGAGATCACGTAGCGGATCTCGCCGTCGGCGTCGAGCATCACCGTAGAGCCGCCGTGATAGCAGAAGGCCGGCGCGCCGCCGGCGGCCCCGACGCGGCGCTCCTGGATCACCTCGGCCACCAGGCTGACGGCAACTTGGCCGTCGGGTGCGGCGCGCAGCGACTGGCGGATCGAGGCTATCACCGGCAGCCCGACCTCGTCGCCCGCGAGGCGCGGATCGTTCGACGCCACCAGTCCGAACTCATCCAGGTGCTCCGGCCGGGTCACGAATTCGCCCAGCGCGCGGGCCCGGCGCGCGAGTTCGGCCGAGCCGGGTTCGAGGCACGACAGCCCTTTGAGCCCGGGGACGGCATCGAGCCGCTTGACCGGGCCGCGCCACAGCAGCGCGTCCTCGGACAGATTGGCGACATCGACCGGATAGACGTTGCGCCGGCGGAAGGCGTCGACCAGCGCCTCGCGGTAGCCCCAGGGATCGTCGGGCAGCAGGTCGTGGTCGGCGGTGATCATCGCCCGCAGGTAGTCGCCCAGGCGCAGGCCCGCCGGCGGACAGTAATCGACGGCGCGGATGGCGATCGCCAGGAAGTGTCCGGCCAGGCGGCTGGCGCTCTCGGCGAGCAGCCCTTGCAGATCGAGCGGCAGTTCGCCCGGCGGGAAAACGCCGGTGCCGCCGCTGGCGAGCCTGAGATAGCGCTCGGTCTTGCGCCTGAACACCGTGGCGAAGGCCTCGAACACCGCTGCGACCAGAACGGCACCCAGCTCGTGCGCTTCGAGCGCCTCGTCGTAGCCTTGCGTCGGCATGCCCTGCGCGTCGCGCCGGTCGAGGGCGCTCCTGAGCGCCGCGCCCCTGCCGCCGGTGTTGCCGCTGGTGTGACCAATCTGGCAGGCCAGGTCGGCCAGGAAGGCGGAGCGCTCCATGTCGCCGCGCGAGGCGCGGATCGCGGCGCGGACCACCTCGGCGTGGGTGAAGTGCTGGAACAGCGCCACCAGGTCGGCGAAGGCCTCGTGGAAGGCGACCACGTCGGCGCTGGTGGGGGTGGCGAAGTGGGCGCGCAGTCCGTCGAGGATGGCGTGGGTGAGCTCGTGCGCGATGACGTCGTGGGACAGGCAGGAGAACACGTAGCCGCCCGGCAGGGTGACCCGGTCGGTGGGATGCGAGTCGGCCCGGTAATAACCGAAGCAGATCCGGCCGCCGTCGGACCCCTTGTCGTAATAGGCGTTGGCGCCCTGGAAGGCGTGGGGCTGCAGGAGCAGCCGCGCCGGCTCGCCGGGACGACCCTCGAAGCCCCAGGCGATGTTCCGGCCGAGCGCGCTGCGGAAGGTCTCGGCGACGCTGCAGGCCACCGCATAGACCATCTGCTGGTGAAAGCGCGGATCGGACTGGCAGGGATCGTAGCCGTCCCGGATCAGCACCAGCGGATCGTCGAGGTCGGCGCGCCGGTAGCGCAGCCCGAGGCTGCCGTCCTCGTTGTCCACCGCGAACAGGGCGCCGACCGGACCGGGCGCGAGCGGCTCGTAAGCTACTAGAACCAGCGCCACCTGACCCTCGGCGGCCGGCGTCGCCGGATCGACCGCGTAGATCCGCAGCGGCCGATAGACCGGGTCGCCGCGCACCCGCCGGTAGGGCAGCGCAGGCCGGCGCGCGACGCCCGGCCCGAGGACGTAGCTCATGCCCTCGCTCACCGCAGCGGTTGCAGCAGCGGCGCCGATCTCGCGGCCGCGGCGCAGTCGAGATAGACGTGCTGGGCGGGCTTGTCGCCGAAGGCACCGATCACCCGTTCGGCGAATTCCTGGTTGCTGACGCCGGCCAGCCCCGCGCGCAGCACCCGGGTCGCGCGCAGGCTGAAGGCGCCGTGGCCGCCCGATTCCCAGGCCACCTCCTGCGGCTGGCAGGCCGAGAAGCTGACCTCGCTCATGCGCTCGGGGCCGCCCTTGCGCAGCGCGCGGCCCGCGCCGGATGTTTTGCGAAAGTCCTGGTGGGCGGCGATCATCGCCGCCGTGGGCTTGATAAAGCGTGGCCGCGCGTCCGCTTCCTGGGGGCGCGCCGTGCCGCCGCCGGCGAAGCGGGTGTTCGAGCCGGAGTGGCAGCAGTCCATGAAGCAGGTGACATTGACGCCGGGCGGGATGCGCGCGAACAGTTCGGCGATGTCGTCGTCGATCAGGAAGGCGCCGCCGGCGAAGTCGACCGGGCACAGCGCCTCGTCCAGGTTGTCGTCCTCGTCGCCGTTGAGATCCGGCAGTTGCGTGCCGTGGCCGGAGAACTGGAAGGCGAGCACGTCGCCGGCGACGCTCTCGGCGAGCAGGGCGCCCAGCTGTTCCAGGATGGCGGCGCGGCGGGCCTCCCCGTCGATCAGCAGCACCGGCGGCTCGAAGCCCAGGCTCGCGAGCGTGTCGGCCCACAGCCTGGCGTCCGCGACGCAGCCGGACAGCTCGTTGCCCGGCGGATAGCGGTCGATGCCGACGCACAGCGCCCGGCGACGGCCCGCGACCGTCGCCTGCGCGGCGGCGGCTACGGGAGCCGGTGCGCTGACGGCTGCGACGGCGGGCACGCCGTGGGGCAATACCTGGCGCAGCACGCCGGGCCAGTCGACCTGGTCCTGCCAGTTGATGGGCGCGCGGCTGCCCTCCCCAGTGTATTCGACGATGGCGTCCGCGTCCTCCCGGCCCAGAATGCGCCGGGCGACGCTGTTCATGGTCGGCGCGTCGTCGTCGAAGCCGCCGTGGCTCTCCGAGGTGGAAGCGCTGCGGCCGGAATCGGCGGCCGACACCGACCAGACCACCTCGCCCGCAGCGAGCGCCGGATCCGGGCCCAGGCCGAGCAGCTCGGCGACCCCCGGGTCGGCGCGCAGGCTGGTCTCGAGGCCCAGGATGTCGGTCTTGCGTTCATCCTCCAGCGCTTCGTGGATCAGATAGAGCAGCGACTTGCGGTAGATGCCGGCGCAGTTGTCGTCGCGCTCGTAGTCCCGGTTCATGGTGAACAGGCTCAGGCTGTCGATTCCCCTGCCCTTGCCGATCCGTGCCAGCAAGCGCTCCCGGAAGGCATCGACGCGGATCGCCGGGGCCAGGAGCTGCAGCGACTTGAAGTCCGGCACGCCGTGGTCGAGCGCGGCGGGCAGGAAGTGGGAATGGAAGATAGCTCCGGCGCTGTGGCCACAAGCGTGCAGCTCGACCCTGTCGCCGTGCCTGGCGCAGAACTCGGAGAGCCCGGCCGCGACGTAGCGGGCGCCGCCCTCGGGCGCCGCCGCGAGCTCGGCCGAGCGCTTCATGCCGCCCCAGATCCGCGGCGCCTGCAGCGCGCGCACCGCCTCCTCGATCAGCGGGTCGGTGGTGTGGTCCCAGAGGTCGCGCGCGAGCGCCCGCGCCGCACGCTGCCGGCAGAGAGAGAGCAGCGAGCCGACGGTCTCGAACAGGCCGGTCTCCCAGACGAAGTAGATCGGGTAGACGCCGTTTTCCTTCCACCAGCCGATATGCTTGAAAGCGATCTTCAGGCCCTCCGATTCGCTGACCAGGCCGCCGTGGGCGTAGAACAGCAGGCGCAGCCTCCCGCCCTCGGGCAGTTGCGCAAGCCACGCAGGCAGGTGCTGGTTGAAGATGGCATCGACGTCGCCGGCGGTGCTCTTGAATTCGCCCTCGCCGGAGAACCTGCCGCAGGACAGATTGACGAGGTGCGGCCGCAGCGCCGCGAGCTGCGCCGGTCCCAGGCCGGAGTCTCCGGCCTGGCGGGCCGCGGAACGACTCGACTTCGCCGTCGGGACGATCTGCGCCTCCTGCCGATCGGCGAATTCCCGATGGTCGCTCTCGGCGTCGGCCGGCTCATGGCCGGCGGGGAGCGCGCGGGTCAGCAGATTGATCGCCTCCTCGACCGCCTGGCTGCGCTCCGATGCCTCCTCGGGGAAGGGTCCGCCCGCCGGGCTGCGCGGCTGGCGGCTCGCCTGCTCCAGCGCCTGGTGCGCCTGATGCAGCTCGGCCACGAGCTGCGCGTAATCGACGCCGCTCCCGGGACAGGTCTTGGGCGCCATGGCGTTGTGGAACACCAGGGTCTCGGGTGCCAGGCCGAAGCGCCGCTGCACCCTGGCGATGACGCCCAGCACCGTCTGCCGCTGCGCGCCGTCGAGCAAATCGTGGCCGGTGTCGAAGTTGCCCACGGTCTCGAACATGAACGGCCCGGCCTCACCGTTGCCGTTGTGGCCGGAAGCGCTGGCGGGCGCCAGGTTCCAGTCGCGGCCGAGCCAGATGGCGCCTTCGGGATCGATGGTCGCGTGCTGGGCGATGTCGCGCCACTTGTTGGTCACGGTGTGGAATTGCCAGATGGCGACCAGGGTGTCGTGGCCCTTGAACTGGCTGCGCGTGGGCCGCCAGGTGTGGTGCATGTGCACCGCGTTGATGCGGCGGCGGAAGTCGAACCTGGCGAGCAGCGACTCGAATTCGCTGAGGTCGATGCGCTTGAAGGGTGGGGGCATGGTTTTCTCCTCGTTGGTTTACGCCCAGCCCCGGGCCGCGAGGCTGGCGACGTAGGCGCCGATGAACTTCGTCCAGGCACTCTTTTTGGCGAAATCCAGGGATGCGTAGAGACTGCACACTCGTCGCTTCGGAAAATAGATCGAGCTGCCGTGCGACCTCGCAACCCCCGCGCCCTTCGCTCCGCAAGCGGGCACCATCGCCGCGACCGCTGCCTTGACCTGCCGACCGGCGACGGCGACGTCGGGACGCGGCATCAGTTTGGCGAGCCCGTCGCACAGATCGACCAGGTCGACGTAATCGTCGTAGGGCGCCGAGTATTCCTGCACCCGGCCGCGCACCAGGGACAGCGCCTCGCGCGCCGGCGCGTCGGCGAGCGCCGCCGTCAGTGCCGCCCCGAGCCGGTCGACCGCTGTCGCCACGGCGTCGACGCGCCCCAGGTCGGTCGCCGAGAAGGTGACGCCGGCGTTCGCCCCGTAGGAGGCGAGGTAGTGCCTGACGATGGTGCCCGACAGTTCCGCCGGAGACATCGTCGGATCGGCGGCCAGCGATTTCAGCACGCGGTCGTAGGGCCAGCCCTCGTTCGGCTCCTCCTCCTGCGAGCCGACCGCGAACGCGGCTGAACCCTTCACCTGGTAAGCCACTTCCAGCATGCTCATCAGGCAGGCGTCGAAGCCGAGGATGTCGATCGGGCGCCCGATCAGGCGCCCGATGTCGCGCACCACGCGCTTCATCTCGATGTTGTCGAGGAAGTCCTTGGCCTGGTCGTCGAAGGCGATGGCGCGGGAGTTCACCATGCGCTTCACCGTCGTACCGAACAGCGCCCGCCGGGCGCGGCGGACCGCGGCCCTGGCCTGCGCCAAGGGGATCGCCCGTCCCTTGCCACCGGCGCCGATGGCCACGCCCTTGTGCGCGATCGGCGGCGCGTCGCCGCTGAAATAGTCGCCGTGCCCGGCGTAGAGATTGGAGTCGTCCCAGCCGGAACCGTGGTTCCACAGCACCACCAGGTAATGCCCGGCCGGGTAGCGCTTGACGCCCCAGCTCAGGAATTCCCGCAGCACCTTGGGATCGCCGGTATTGGTCTCGCCCAGTTCCTCGAGCACGTCGGCGGCGAGCTTGCTTCCCCGGCGCAGGCGATAGCGCTTGGTCGTCTGCTTGACGCCCGCGCGGTCGAACTGGGCGACGACATGGATCCGGTCGCTGGAACCCACGCGCTTCATTTCGAGCAGATCGACGACGCCGGCGCCGTCGAGATTGTTGTCACCGGCCAGATAAACCAGGACCGTCCAGTCGGCCATCACAGCCGCCTTGCCCACCGCATTCGCCATGCTCGTCCCCTCCGCCGGATGCCGCTCGTCCCACCGCCGCAGCCGGCGCCTGAGTCGTGCGGCGACGGATGGCGGTTCGATGACTCTAGCATATTTATGTACGGCCGAGCTCGGGGATAAGCGCGTTTCCGGGAGGGGTAACGCCAGGGCCCGTCAGGTCACTGGGGCGCGGGAGCTGAAGCTAGGCGCGCCCACGCCACGGCAGCGCCGATGTCGCCCGCCGGCATATCCGGCTACTCCTCCGTGCTGCTGCTGCCGTCAATGAAAGTCCGGCAGGCACGACGAATAAAATCGATTTGCAGTCTGTAGCGCGTGCAGCCTTCGCACACGGAAAGGTGTATTTGCAACCGAAGCCGCTCGGCCAACTTCAGTTTCCGGTCCTGGGATTCGGATAGCAGATGAGTGACATCCTTGCAGTTCAGCATGCTTGCTCTCCGGCGGAAAACCACGTTTGCTCAAGACAGCGTCGCAAACCATTGCGCGCCCGGTGCAGGATGACGTGGCAGTTGCTGGCGGTGATCTTGAGTTCGGCGCACACTTCGATGGTGTCGAATTCCAGAAATTCCCGCATCATGAATACGCGCGCCGTGTTCTCGGGAAGGTGTTTCAGGCACGCGTCGAACACGGCCCAGAACTGTTCCTGATGCAGCGCTGCTTCGGGATCGCCCCAGTCACGGGGTCGCGATTGGGGTTGCCAGTGCGCATTCGGCTTGAACAGCGCCTCGAAGGCTTGGTCGAGGTTTTCTTCCTCCGGCGAAAAGCTCGAGACATTGATATACCGGCTACGCTGCCGGATTGCATCGACGATCTTGTTGCGAAGAATCGCAAAAACCCAGGTCTTCAAGGCGGAGCGCCCGGAAAAGTCTCCCGACAACGCGGCCATCATGGCCTCCTGAACTGCGTCCTCCGCCAGTTGGTCATCACGCAACTGCAGATTGGCGAAGCGAAGCATGTCGCGGCGCAACTCTGCCAGATAGGGCGCGTCCTGCCTCAGCCGTTCGCCGGTCATCGCTCAGGCAGCCAGCAGCGCACGCGCAGATTCGCGCACAGCCACGCCCATCGAGTCAGCATTGGCGGCGGGCTCAAGATCCTTTGGCGCGCCCATTCGTCCCGTCGTCCTTCAGCAAGCTCATGCATTTTCTCCTTCTCCAAGGACGCATTGTTTCATGAAGCGACGATCGATCCAGTTTTTCCAGAAACAGGCGCATCGGTCCTGATATACTGGCCCGCCGTCTGCCGGCCCTGCTGAATAGTCGTCTAGCGGTGCGAATTCTTACGGTGGGTACAAGAAGCTTGGAAAATCGCAGACTTCCGCGGCTACCGCTCATGGAATTTCACAGGAGCCTTGGCAATGGTTAGGGAATGCAAGCGCGCGATAGTCGTCATCAACGGCCGGGACGTCGTGGTCGAGTGGACGGCGGCGGCCGCCCGCGAGCTGGAGAAAAGGCGGGCGCCACTGATCGTCGAGCTGGAATTGTATTTCTCCTGCCTGGTGAAAAAGTTCGTCCATTTCCGCGATGATTCCAGAGGCAGGCCGACCGTCGCCGCGAGCGACAAACTCCATCTGTACTTCCGACCGGTCACCTCCACCGCCTGCAGCATAGAAGTCGCCGAGCGACTGGGCCGCCAACCGGAAAGGGACATCGACAGCAAGGCGCTGCGCAAGATTGCGCCAAAGCGGGGCGACATCACCCACGAACGTGGCGCATGGCGCGGCACGTTCGGCTGGTGATCAAGCCGCGCGGAAGAAGTGCCCAGCCGGCCACGGCGCAAGGTGGGAAATTCGGTATTGATCGTTTGAGCTGCCTTGCGATTCTTCACGGACGCCGTCGCGGCGCTGAGGTGCCGAGGGTCGACGGGCGAAAAATCCTGTAAGAAATCGGCCCGGGCGACGACCAAGGGATACCTCTCGATTTTCTGGAGACCCTCCATGGCCAAAATTTTCCGCTTTCTGCTGCTCTCCCTGTTCGTCGCCGCCATGCCGGCCGCCGGCGCCAAGGGCATCACCCGTCCCACCGGTTACCAGCCGCGTGCCGGCGATATCGGGCTGGGCGAAAAGCTCTGGAACGATACCAAGCTGTCCACCAACGGCATGTCCTGCAACACCTGCCACCAAAACCACGGCGCCTTCCAGGCGAGCTTCGCCCAGCCTTACCCGCACCAAGTCGGCATGGCGAAGGACAAGCTCGGCGTCAAGCGCGTGCATCTGGACGAAATGATCCAGGCCTGCATGCTCATGCCCATGGCCGCCAAACCCCTGCCCTGGCATTCCAAGGAGCTCGCCGCCTTGGTCGCCTACACCCGGCAGGTGCAGAAAACCTATCGGCCGGGCGCCCAGGCGCCGGCCAACCCTTGTTCGGCCAAGCCCGCGAACCCTTGCGCGGTCAAGCCGGCCAACCCCTGCGCGAAATAATAATCCGCGCGCTATCATCCATCCGCCAAAGGAAACCACCATGACACCCTCCCTGATCCGCAAGACCCTGTCCCTGGGCGCCGTCGCCCTGATCGCCTCGGCGCTGGCTATCCCCGCCTTCGCCGCCGATGCGATGAGCAACCCCTGCGCGGCGAAGCCGGCCAATCCATGCGCCCAGCCCGCCAAGCACAAGGTGAAGAAGAAGGCGATGAACAAGCACGCGGCGGCCAAGAAACATCAGAAGGCCGCCAATCCCTGCGCGCCCAAGGCGGCCAATCCTTGCGCCGCCAAGATGTGATGACTCGGTGAGCGTGGGGGTGGCAGGCTGGCCGTCGCTCGCGGCGAGCGTCTTGCTGTTCGCCCTGACGGGCGGCGATCCGAGCACCGCGCTCGGGTCGCCGCCCGCTCCATCCGACATCGCCGCCTTCCTGGCCCGCCACTGGCAAAGACCGCTGGCCGCCAACGGCCCGGCACCGGGCAATTTTTCCCCGCTCGAAGCCTCGCTCTCGCCCGCGGCCTGCGGCGCCTGCCATCCGCGTCAGTTCGCAGACTGGCGCAGCGCATTGCACAGCCACGCCATGAGTCCCGGTCTGCTGGGGCAATTGCAGGCGATGGGCCCCGCAGCCCGGGACCAGCACCAGGCCTGCCTGCGCTGCCACGCGCCCCTGGCCGAACAGGAAGACCACCTGGTCAACTCGCTCCTCGCCGGACGCATGCTGCCGCCGCTTGCCGACGGCGCCTCAGCGGCCGACGGCCTCAGCTGCGCCGGTTGCCACGTGCGCGGCAATCGCCGCTACGGCCCGCCCAGGTCGGACGGCACGGTGCCCGCCGCCGACGCGCAACTGCCCCACGACGGCTGGCGGGCGACGCCCGCCTTCGAGGATTCGCGCTTCTGCGCCGCCTGCCACCAGTTCGAGCCCGGCGGCCCTGGCTTGAACGGCAAGCCCTTCGAGAACACCTACGAAGAATGGCGGGCCAGCCGCTACGCCCGCGCGGGCGTGAGCTGCCAGTCCTGCCACATGCCGCAGCGGCGCCACATGTGGCGCGGCATCCACGATCCCGCGCTGGTGAGGTCCGGGCTCACGATCGATGCTGCGCTCTTGCCCGCCGCCCCCGGCCGCGTCGCCGCCGAATTGAGCGTGGCCAACACCGGCGTCGGCCACGACTTCCCGACCTACGTCACGCCCAAGGTCGAAGTCGAGATCGCCCAGCTAGATCGACACGGAAAAGTGATTCCGGCCACCGTCCTGCGCCGCCTGATCTCCCGGGACGTGAGCCTGGACCTCGCGGTCGAGCGCGCCGATACCCGCTTGAAGCCGGACGAACTGCGCCGCTATCGCTACGACCGGCCGATCGATCCACGCGCCGCGGCCGTGGTCTTGCGCATCAGCGTTCATCCGGATGCCTTTTACGCCGGCTTCTATCGGGCCACCCTGAAGGATCCGTCGTTCCGCACCGGGCGCGCGGCGATACGCGCGGCGCTCCGGCGGGCCGAAGCCTCTGCCTACGAGCTGTACGACGCACGCCTGCCGCTGCCGGCCAAGCGGCGCGCGTTGTCGATCGAGAGGCCGTAGCCGACGCGCAGATTGGCCAGGCCCCAGCCCGACTTCGCTTGCTCGGCGCGGTCCTGCGGGTCGGAACTGGCGGCAAACACGGCGACGTCGCGCTTCAGGCAGGTGGCGGAATTGATGTCGATGCAGAAGGCACACCAGTTGATCCGGGATACGCGCACGATGATGAGCGACCGCAGGGCCGGCGTAATCAGCGAGCGCTTGCGATCCAGCGCCCCGTAGAGCAGCGACAGGGCGGCGAGGATTCCCGTCGATACTCATACGGCTATGTTGCGCAGCCGCAGCGCATTGCCGATCACCGATACCGAGCTCATGCTCATGGCGGCGCTGGCGATCATCGGGCTCAGCAGAATACCGAAGAACGGATACAGTATTCCCATCGCGACGGGCACGCCCAGGAAGTTGTACACAAAAGCAAAGAACAGGTTCTGGCGGATGTTCTTCATCGTGCTCTGACTTAGCGAGCGCGCCTTGGCGATGCCGCGCAAGTCGCCTTTCACGAGAACCACGCGGGCGCTATTCATCGCCACGTCGGTGCCGGTACCCATCGCGATGCCGACGTTGGCTGCGGCGAGCGCCGGAGCGTCGTTGACCCCGTCGCCAGCCATCGCAACGATACGGCCCTGCTTTTGCAGCGCTTGCACTTCCTTGAATTTATCCGCCGGCATGACTCCGGCCTTCACCTCGTCCAGCCCCAGTTGCCTGGCCACCGCTGCCGCGGTCGCGGCGTTGTCGCCGGTGAGCACCACGATGCGCAGCCCGGAGGCACGCAATTGGCGGATCGCCTCCAGCGTCGTGGATTTGATCGGATCGGCGACGCTGATGAGGCCGGCCAAGCGATTGTCGAAACCGACCAGCATGACTGTCTGGCCGAGTTCGCTCAGGCGCTGCGCCTCCGCCTCGATCGCAGCGGCGTCGACGCCCGCATCCTGCAGCAGCGGCAGATTGCCCAGCAGAACCAGCTTGCCGTCGATGTGGCCGCGCACGCCCTTGCCCGTCACCGACTCGAATTGCTCAACCGGCGGCAGCGCGGATTTTTGCTCCCGGGCGTAACCCACGATGGCCTGGGCCAGGGGGTGCTCGCTCATTTTCTCCAGCGCGGCGGCATAAGCGAGGACTTCAGCCTCGCTGAAACCCGCGGCGGCGAGCACCGTTTGCACCTTTGGTGCCCCTTCGGTGAGGGTACCGGTCTTGTCCACCACAAGGGTGTCCACCTTCTCTATGAGCTCCAGGGCCTCGGCATCCTTGATCAGTACCCCTTCCCTGGCCCCGCGTCCGATCCCGACCATGATCGAGATCGGCGTCGCGAGTCCCAGCGCGCAAGGACAGGCGATGATGAGAACGGAGACCGCCACTACCAGCGCGTTGGCAAGCACCGGAGCCGGCCCGATCAAGGCCCACGCCGCGAAGGCAATCACCGCCGCCGCGAATACCCCCGGAACGAACCAGCCGGACACTTGGTCAGCCAGCTTCTGGATCGGGGCGCGGGAACGGCTAGCCTCATTCACCATATGCACGATCTGGGAGAGCAAAGTCTCCGCACCCACTTTCTCGGCCCGCAACAGGAACGAGCCGAGTTGGTTGACCGTGCCCGCCGTCACATGGCCGGTCCGAGGTCGAGGATGAGTTCGCGACGCGCTGCTGCAATGTCTGGCGTTTGGCTGAGTCGTGGGTGCGAGCGAGACGACAGCGGCAGTGGCTGCTGCACAGGAGGGTACTATGTGAGCTGGCCCACTCAAGAAAAGAAATCGCCGCATGCAAACGGAAGCCAAAGAGAAACCAAGATGCGCCGTCGTGGCGGCCGTGCAGTTGCCGAGCGTGAGCGACGTCGAGTTCGAGGCGTCGTTGGCCGAGCTGCGCGATCTCGCAAAGACGCTGGGCTTCAAGGTCACCGGCACGTTCGTGCAGAAGCGCTCCGCCTTCGACGCGGCGGCGTACCTGGGTATCGGCAAGCGGGAGGAGATACGCCGCTTCGTGAACGAGGCTGCCGACTCTGATACCGGCCGCGTCGACCTCGTCTTTGTCGATCACGAGATTTCGCCCTCGCAGGCGCGTAAGCTCGAAAAGGAGGTCGGCTGCGAGGTGATGGACCGCACCATGGTCATCCTCGATATCTTCCACCGCAACGCGCGCTCCCGCGCCGCACGCGCACAGGTCGAGATCGCGCGCTTGGGCTACATGGCGCCGCGCCTGCGCGAGATGGCGAAGCTCGCCGGCCCGCAAGGACGGCAGCGCAGCGGCACCGGCGGCCGCGGTGCCGGCGAATCGCACACCGAGCTGGACAAACGAAAAATCCGTGACCGTATCGCCGAACTGCAGCAGGAAATCGCCGCGATGGATGTCGAGCGCAAGACGCAGCGCTCGCGGCGGCAGGAGCGCCAGGGGCTCGCCAGCGTCGCGCTGGTCGGCTACACGAACGCGGGGAAGTCCACCTTGATGCGCGCACTCACGGGCAGCGAGGTGCTGGTCGAAGACAAACTGTTCGCTACGCTCGACACCACCGTGCGCGCGCTCCTGCCCGAGAGCGTGCCACGCGTGCTCGTCAGCGACACGGTCGGCTTTATCAAGAATCTGCCGCACGGGCTCGTTGCATCGTTCAAGTCGACGCTCGAGGAGGCGCTCGATGCAGCGCTGCTTCTCCATGTCATCGACGCAGCCGATCCCGGGTTCGAACGACAGCTCGAGGTAACCGACGCAGTGCTTGACGAGATCGGTGCGGAAGCCGTGCCCCGCATCCGCGTCTTCAACAAGATCGATCAGGTCGGCGACGTGGCGGCGCAAGTCGAACGTGAAGCGATGCTGCACGCGAAGTACCCCAATTGCATCGTGATGAGTGCGCACCGCAATGACGACGTCGCGCTGCTGCGCCAAGCGATAGTCGCATTTTTCCAGCAGGATCTCGTCGAAGCCGAGCTTTTTCTTCCCTGGTCGGCACAGAAACTGCGCGGCGAGATCTTTTCGAGCTGTGTGGTGCTGGAGGAGCGCGCCGACGGTGAGGGTGCGTTCTTACGCGTCCGCGGACGGCGCGAAGCGGTGAAAGGCCTCGCCGAGCAGCTCGGCCAGACGCTCTGAACGATGCCGCTCAGCAGTTTCCGAGCGTTGGCAAAGCGGCGGTTCGCGGCAAAAACTTATCGGGCCGCCCGTCCATCCCCGAAGTTTGCCGTGTATCCTTGGCGGGCACGTCGAACTCGGTGTTTATGATTCCACGCATCGCTCTGTTCATGACAACCTCGGCTGATCTCCTGTGAATACTGTTACCCCCAAGTCCGGCGCCAAGGCGCAGATTGACGCCCTGCTTCTCAAACTCCCGGGCGTCAGCGCAAGGAAAATAGGCGGCCTCGACGCCTACTTCGTCAGAGACAAAATGTTTGCCTGCATCAGCGGCGGCGGCGTGGGAATACGCCTCCCCACCGCCGCCGCGACGGAATTGCAGTTCGCGAGGGACAACGTCTTTCCGTTTCAGCCCGGCGGTATGGCGAGTTCGAGGGAATGGATACAGATCAACCGCGCCGAGGCGACCGAGTACGAGAAGGATCTCGAGTTGTTTCAGACCTCGCTCGAGTTTGTGAAGACCGCCCGGCCCCGCTAGGCGGGATGCGCCGAAAAGGCGCCTGGGGGAAACGGGACAAACTGCAAAGGGTCGCACGCCGACCGTCCTTCGGCCAGGACCGGACCTCGCTGAAATATGACTACGCCCCCGCCGTCCATGGAGCCCGTCCGCGCCTACCATGAACGCTCCAAGCATCATCTGGATCGCTATGCCCCCGGTCCCGACGGACTGGACTGGGCCGCCCAGCCCGACCCCTTCCGCCGTTACGCGGGTGCGCCGGAACTGGATCTGCCGCTCTTGGCGGGCGAGCTGCCCGTCTGTTGGGACGACCTGTTCGCGTCCGCCGGCGCGCCGCAACAGGCATTGGATGTGGGCAGCCTGGCCTGTCTGTTGCAGCTGTCCTTCGGCCTGTCGGCCTGGAAGTCCCATGGGGACAGTCGCTGGGCTTTGCGCTGCAATCCTTCCAGCGGCAATCTGCATCCCACCGAAGCCTACCTGATCTGCCCCGATCTGCCGGGATTGCCTGCCGGCGTTCACCATTACCGGCCGGAGCGGCATTGCCTCGAACGGCGGGCCGCCGCGCCATTCGCCTGGCCCGATGGCGTCCTGCTGGCACTGACCGCCATCCACTGGCGCGAAGCGTGGAAGTACGGCGTGCGCGCCTTCCGTTACTGCCAGCACGATTGCGGCCATGCCCTCGCGGCGCTGTCCTATGCCGCCGCCGCCCTCGGCTGGCAAGTGCGCCTGCTCGCCGAGTGGGGTGACGCGGAGATCGCCGCCCTCACCGGCGTCGATCGCGCCGGGGATTTTCCGGCGGCGGAGCCTGAAGCGCCCGAGGCCATCGTCTGGATCGGTCCGGGTGCCGCACCTGCGGCAGCGGACGTGCTGACCCGGTTGACGGCAGCAGACTGGGCGGGACGCGCCAATACCCTGAGCCGGAATCATCGCGACTGGCCGGACATCCCCGCGGTGGCCGCCGCCACCCGCAAGCCCGCCGGCCTGCAGCCGCTGGCCGCTGCGAAGATGCCGCTGCCGGCGCTGGCGCCGGTGTCGCGCCAGTCCGTCAGCCAACTGATCCGCGGCCGCCGCTCCGCCCAGGCCTTCGATGGCGTCACCATGCTCGGCGTGCAGCGCTGCTATCGCATCCTCGACGCCCTGTTGCCGCGCGCCGGCCAAGCGCCCTGGTCCCTCCTGAGCGATGCGCCGTCCGTGCATCCGGTGTTGTTCGTGCATCGCGTAGACGGCCTGGAACCGGGCATCTACTGCCTGCCGCGTGCTGCCGCCGCAGTTGGCGAACTGCGTGCCGCAATGCGCCCTGACTGGCTCTGGGCGCGCGTCCCCGACTGTCCCGAGCATCTGCCGCTGTACCTTCTGGCACCGATGGAGGTGACGCGGTTCGCGGCCACGGTTTCCTGTCATCAGGAGATTGCCGCCGACTCCGCCTTTGCGCTGGCCATGCTGGCGCGCTTTGACGACATCGGCCCGACGCAGCCGTGGCGCTACCGTCAGCGCTTCTGGGAAGCGGGCGTGCTCGGGCAGGCGCTCTACCTGGAGGCGGAAGCGGCCGGCGTGCAGGGCACCGGCATCGGCTGCTACTTCGACGACGCGGTGCATCGCGCCCTGGGCTTGGACAGCGCACGGTTTCAGGACATCTACCATTTCACGGTCGGCAAGGCCGTGGTCGATGCCCGGCTCCGCCACGAACCCGCGTACGCCCATCTGTTTCGCATGCTGAAGTAAGCGTAGAATTCCATGACGCGGTAATCGCAGCATGGGAGCATGTCCGCATGCCAAGTGAGGGGATTGCAGGAATGACGCTGGGGGCCCTGTCCGACGGGGTAACGCTCCCGTCATGAGCGGGGCGGACCAGACGCCTTTGCTCCTTGCCTACGCGGCGGTCCTGTGCACGCTGCTGTCCGGCGTGATTTCCCTGGCTGCCGTGCGCCGCCATCCCGGTTTCCTGCACCTCGGTTCGTTCTTGTTCCTGTTTTTCGCCGCCGCGGCCAGCATTGCCGCCGGCGCCTGGGTCCTGCTGGCCGACCTCACGCTCACCGACCGGCAGGCGCTCGGCCTGCCCTGGCTCGCTTGGCATGTGCGGATCGATCCCCTCTCCGGCTTTTTCCTCGTGCTGCTGGGCACGCTGGTGGCCGCGATTTCGCTCTACGGCCCCAGCTACACGCGCGAATTCGCACGCGGCAAGGCGGCCCAGCCCCTGCCTCCGCTCGGGGTGTTCACCGCGCTCTTCGTCCTGGGCATGCAGATGCTGCTGCTCGCCGACGACGCTCTGCTATTCATGATCTCCTGGGAAATGATGTCGCTCTCCGGATATTTTCTCGTGGTCTATCAGCACCAGCACGCCGCCAACCGCAATGCCGCCTTCCTCTACCTGTTGCTCGCCCACGTCGGCGCCCTGGTCATACTGCTGTCCTTCGGCGTGCTCGCCGCCTTCGGCGGCGGTCTCACCTTCGACCTGATGCGCGCAGCCAAGCTGACGCCGCTGTGGGCGACGATCGCCTTCGCCTGTGCCTTCGCCGGCTTCGGCATCAAGGCGGGCATGGTGCCGCTGCACGTCTGGCTGCCGGATGCGCACCCCGCCGCGCCGTCGCACATCTCGGCCATGATGAGCGGAGCCATGATCAAGATGGGCATCTACGGCATCGTGCGGGTGAGCTACGATCTGATCGGCGACGTGCGCTGGGAATGGGGCGTCGTCGTGCTCGTCGTCGGCACGGCATCATCCCTGCTCGGCGTGCTGTACGCGCTCATGCAGCACGATCTCAAGCGCCTGCTCGCTTACCACTCGATCGAGAACATCGGCATCATCCTGATGGGCCTCGGGATGTCGATGATCTTTCTCGGTACCGGGCACAAGATGCTCGGCACGCTGGGGCTGGTGGCAGCGCTCTACCACACGCTCAATCACGCCCTGTTCAAGGGTCTGCTGTTTCTCGGTGCCGGATCGGTGCTCTACCGCACGCACGAGCGCGACCTTGAGCGCATGGGCGGACTCATTCAGCGCATGCCGGTCACGGCCTTCCTGTTTCTCGTCGGCTCCGTCGCGATCTCGGCGCTGCCGCCCTTCAACGGCTTCGTTTCGGAGTGGCTGACCTTCCAGACGGCGTTGCAGGCGCCGGCGCTGACAAACGGTCTGTTGCGCACGATGATACCCATTGCCGCGGCGCTGCTCGCACTCACCGGGGCACTTGCGGCCGCCTGCTTCGTCAAGGCCTTCGGCATCGCGTTTCTCGGACGGCCGCGCACGCGCCGCGTTGCCCGGGCACGCGAGGTGCCGGCCGGCATGCTGGGCGGGATGGGGCTGCTGGCGCTCCTGTGCCTGCTCCTCGGCGTGTTCCCGACCACCATGATCGAAGTGATGGCGCCCATCACTCAACTGCTGGTGCGCGCGGCGCTGCCGTCTGCCGCCGCCCAGGGCTGGTTGTGGCTGACCCCGATTTCGCCTCAGGTTGCTTCGTACTCGGCGCCTTTTGTCCTGGCCGCGATCGTCGTGGTATTCGGTCTTGGCTACCTGTTCCTCAAGCGCGGCGCCGCTCCAGTGCGCAGAGCTGACGCCTGGGACTGCGGCTTCGGCCAGCTCACACACCGCATGCAGTACACCTCGACCGCGTTCAGCCAGCCGATCCGGCGCGTTTTCGCCGGGGTATGGCAGGTCGAGGAGCAGGTCGACAGCCTCGCCAGCGCGGGACCGATTCCACGGGTGACCAGCCTGCATTACAGCTTGCACACCCAAGACTGGTCGTGGCTCAGGTGCTATGTTCCGATCGGACGCTTGGTGCTCGCCGCGGCAAATCGCATCGGTTTCATCCAGACCGGCAACATCCATACCTACCTTAAATTCTCCTTTGCGACGCTGCTCGTTTTCCTATGGATCGTGAGCTGACCGCCTGGGCGCTTGCCGCGGCGCAGGCGCTGCTGTTCATCGCCGCCGCGCCGCTGCTCTCCGGCTGGTTGCAGCGGGTAAAGTGTCATTCTCAGAATCGCGCCGCAGCCGCGGTGTGGCAGCCGTACCGCAATCTGGCGAAGCTGCTGCGCAAAAAGATGGTTCTGGCCGAGAACGCCTCCTGGCTGTTCCGCGCGGTTCCCTACATCGTCTTCGGCGCCATGCTGCTGGCCGCCGCGGTGGTCCCGCTCATCGCCGTGCGCCTGCCGACGGCGGCGATTGCCGACATGATCGTGCTGGTCGGTTTTTTTGCGCTGGCGCGTTTTTTCACCGCGCTGTCCGGCCTCGACATCGGCACCGCCTTCGGCGGCATGGGCGCCTCGCGCGAGATGATGGTCGCCGCGCTGGCCGAACCGGCCATGCTCATGGCGGTGTTCACGCTTTCCATGACGGCGAGCACGACCAATCTGTCGGTGGCAACGGGCTACATCCTGGAATCCGGCCTGGTGCTGCGGCCATCGTTCCTCTTCGCCCTGCTGGCGCTGGCCATGGTGGCGGTGGCCGAGAGCAGCCGCATTCCGGTGGACAATCCCGCCACCCATCTCGAACTCACCATGTTGCACGAGGCCATGATCCTCGAGTATGGCGGGCGCCACCTGGCGCTGATCGAGTGGGCCGCGCAAATCAAGCTGATGATCTACTCGGTGCTGATCGTCGATTTCTTCTTTCCGTGGGGCATCGCCACCGGATTCGGCGCCGCCGCCTTGGCGGTCGGCGTCATGGCGGTGGCGGCAAAACTGATGCTGCTCGCCGTTCTATTGGTGCTGTGGGAGACGGTGCTCGCGAAGATGCGGCTGTTTCGCGTGCCGCAGTTTCTCGGTTTTGCCTTCATGCTCTCCTTGCTCGCCATGCTGACACACGTGGTGCTGGAGACCGGAGCCTAGCCAGATGGCAATCGCCGCCCTTGGTCTCTATAGCCAGGCGATCATCCTGTTCGCGGCGCTGGCCTTATTCACGTCCTTCATCATGCTCGCCCAGACACGCATGATGCCGCTCATTTTCACCTTCGCCTGGCAGGGTCTGCTGCTCGCGCTGGTGTCGGTGCTGGTCGCCATCGTCTCCAAACATCCCGAACTGTATGTTTCCGCGGCGCTCACCTTCACGCTGAAGGTGGTACTGATCCCGTGGCTGCTCTACCGCCTCAGCGTCAAGCTCAACATGCAGTACGACGCCGAGGCGATCTTGCACCCGACGCTGATGCTGCTCGGCGGCGTGGCCCTGGTCATCTTCAGCTACTACGTGGCACAGTCGATCGTGCATCTGTCGGGATTGGCGACGCGCAATACGATTGCCGTCAGTATCGCCATCGAGCTGCTCGGCATGCTGCTGATGTGTGCCCGCAAGTCGGCCGTGGCGCAGGTGATCGGCTTCATGTCCATGGAGAGCGGAATATTCTTTGCCGCCGTGGTAGCGACCTATGGCATGCCGCTCATCGTCGAGTTGGGCGTGGCCTTCGACATTCTCGTGGCCTCGATCCTGTTCGGCGTATTTTTCTTTCACCTGCGCGATTCGTTCGGTTCCCTCGACGTGGGTCGGTTCAACCGCCTGTCGGAGGCGAACGAACCGATGCCACTGCCGGAAGCGGCCGGCGCGCCGCCCCCCGAGGCTCGCTCGTGACGCTGCTCGACGTCACATTGCTGACGCCGCTCCTCGGCGGCTTGCTGCTCGCCTTCGTCGGCCATCGACCGCTCGGCGGCTGGATCAATGTGGCAACCGGCGTGGTGACCTTCTGCGCCTCGCTCGCCATGGCGCTGGAAGTCTTCGCCCACGGGCCGCTACTTTCCAGCGGCCGCATGTTCTACATCGATGCATTCAACGTTTATCTCGTGGCGCTGACCGCATTCGTTGGCTTGACCACGTCGATCTTTTCGCGCCCCTACATGCGCCATGAAGTCGAGCGCGGGCGCGTCACCGAACGACGCTTGCGCTTGTACCACTCGATGTACCAATGCTTCCTGTTCTCGATGCTGCTCGCGCTATCGACCAACAACCTCGGTATCCTGTGGGTGGCGATGGAGGCGGCCACGCTCACCACCGTCCTGCTCGTTTCGCTGTACCGCACGCCGGAATCGATCGAGGCGGCATGGAAGTATTTCATACTCTGCGGCGTCGGCATCGCCCAGGCCCTGTTCGGCACCGTGCTCATATACTTCGCGGCCGAGAACAAGCTCGGTGGGGAGCGCGGCGACACGCTGTTGTGGACCGTGCTGCACGGCACCGGTACCGGCAATCTGGATCCGGCGGTGATCACGCTCGCCTTCGTCTTCCTGCTGGTCGGCTACGGTACCAAGGTCGGTCTGGTGCCGCTGCACAACTGGCTGCCGGATGCGCACTCCGAGGGTCCGACCCCGATGTCCGCCGTGCTCTCCGGCTTGCTGCTCAATGTCGCGCTGTACGCCTTGGTGCGCATAAAGATGCTGGTGGATGCCTCCCTGCATACCAACCTCGCCGGGAACCTGATGATGGGCTTCGGCATGCTGTCGTTCACGGTCGCCGGGCTGTTCCTGCACCGCCAGCACGACGTCAAGCGCATGTTCAGCTACTCCTCCATCGAGCACATGGGATTGATCACCTTCGGCTTCGGCATTGGCGGTCCGCTCGCCACTTTTGCCGCGCTGCTGCACATGACCGTGCACTCGCTCACCAAGTCGGCCATTTTCATCACCGTGGGACATGCCTGCCAGCTCGCGGGCACGCAACGCATCGATCAGATTCGCGGCCTCATCCGCACCCAGGCGCCGATCGGTTGGGGGCTTTTGCTCGGCACGGTGGCGATCGCCGGTTTCCCGCCCTTCGGCGTATTCATCAGCGAGTTTCTGCTGCTGATGGCCACCATGAAGTCCTGGCCGTGGCTGACGATTCCGCTGCTGGTCGGCTTCGGCGTCGCCTTCGCCGGCCTGTTTCGCCACCTGCAAAGGATGGTCTTCGGCGAGCCGCCGCCGGGGCAGAAGCCGGTCAAGGCCAACATGCTGCCGGTGGTGGTGCATCTCGTCCTGGTGCTTTGGCTCGGCTTGGCGATTCCCTCGTTCCTCTCGCACTGGTTCGAGCAGGCCACACTGCTCATCTCCGGTGCTTCGCCGCTATGACGGCGCAGGAGCGCTTCGCCCCGTTTCTCCGCCGCCTCGCGGAAGTCGGCTTGCGCGTCGACGCACGGGCGTCGCCGGGGCTTCTGCCTGCGCAACTGATCCTGGTTCAAGCCGAGGACTGGCGGCGGCTCGGCGATGAGGCCAAGGCGTGGGCGTGCCGCTGGGTCGCGGGCTGGGGCGAGGATATCGGCGAGGATGGCGGCGAGATGACTCGTATCAACGCCTGTTTCGAAAAAGCGGGCGCCTACCTGCTCGCGCGCACGGCGGTGTTGGGCGCCAACCCGGCCCTGGACTCGCACGCGCCGCCATTCCCCGGCGCCGACCGTCCGGAGCGGCACACGCAGGATATGTTCGGCGTGGCATTCTCCGGCCACCCCGACGCGCGCCGCTGGACGCGGCATCAGGCCTGGAAGGATTCCGAGTATCCCTTGCGCCGGAGTTTCCCTGCGGCCGGCCGGCCAGAGGCACAGACCCCGGCCGATCATCAGTACAACTTTCTGCTCGCCCAGGGCAGCGGCGTCTACGAAATACCGGTCGGGCCGGTGCACGCGGGCATCATCGAACCGGGGCACTTCCGCTTTCAAGCGGTCGGCGAGACCGTGCTCAAGCTCGAAGAGCGCCTCGGCTACACCCACAAGGGCATCGAGAAGCTCGCCGAGGGTCGCGATGCCGAGGGCCTGGCACGGCTGGCCGGGCGCGTCTCGGGCGACGCCACCGTCGCGCACGCCTGGGCGGCCTGCATGGCGATGGAGCGGGCGGCCGGCCTGGAGGTGCCGCCACGCGCCGTCTGGCTGCGCGCCCTGATGTGCGAGCGCGAGCGCGTCGCCAATCATGTCGGCGACATCGGCGCGATGCTCAACGACATCGCCTTCGCCTTCGGTTTCTACCAGTTCGCGAGGCTGCGCGAGGAGTGGCAGCGGGTCTCGCGCGAGGCTTTCGGTCACCGCTTGATGATGGATTGCATCGTCCCCGGCGGCGTGGCGGTGGACCTCGAATCGCGCTTCATCGCGGCGCTGCGCGATGAGGTCCGCACCCTGCGCAAACAGATCGGCAAACTGATGGCGATCATCAACGATCTGCCCTCGGTCGCGGACCGGGTGCGCGGCGCCGGCGTGCTCAAGCCCGAATACGCAAAGGCACTGGGCTGCGTCGGTTACGTCGGCCGCGCCTCGGGAATGGATTTCGATGTCCGGCGCGATGCGCCTTACCCGCCCTACGACGGCCTGACGGTCAAGGTGCCGCTGCATCACTTTGGCGACATCAACGCTCGCGCACGGATTCGGCTCGAGGAAATTGATGCCTCCTTCGATCTGATCGGGGCGCTGCTGGCCGGGCTGCCCACCGGACCGGTCCGGGTCGGCTGGAAGCGTCCCGCGGCGGGCGCCGAAGGTCTCGGACTCATCGAGGGCTGGCGCGGAGAGATCTTGAGTTTCGTGCGCTTCGGCCCGGACGGCCGGATCGCGCGGTTTTTCCCACGCGATCCGTCATGGACCACCTGGCCGGCGCTCGAATTGTTGATCCACGACAACATCGTCCCCGACTTCCCGGTGTGCAACAAGTCGGTGAACGGCTCGTATTCCGGGCACGACCTGTAAATCATGCTGCGCATACTCGGAAAAATCCAGCGCATCGGCATCGTCACCGAGCCGGTGCCCAGGCTCGACGAACCGGCGCTGACCGAAATCGGCGAGCAGCTGAAGGCGGGCATCGGCGAACTGTTCCGCGGCAGCCTCGCCATCCGCGAAGTGGATGCTGGCTCATGCAACGGCTGCGAACTCGAAATCCATGCGCTCGACAATCCCTATTACGGCATCGAGCGCTTCGGCGTGCATTTCGTCGCCAGCCCGCGCCACGCCGACATGCTGCTGGTCACCGGCCCCGTTTCGCGCCACATGGAGGCGGCGCTGCGCCGCACTTACGATGCCACGCCAGAACCGAGGCTCGTCATCGCGGTCGGCGAGTGCGGCGCCAACGGCGGCGAGTTCGGCGCCAGCTACGCCTCATGCGGCGCGGTATCGAGCGTGATCCGGGTCGATGCGGTCATCCGCGGCTGCCCACCGACGCCGCTCGCCCTGATGCGCGGCATCCTCGAAGCCATCAGCAAACGCGCCGGATGACGCATGTTCTGCCGATGGCGACGTCGGTCCGTTGTCCGGTTGCCCATCCTGGCTTTACACCGGCTTATGCCAGGGGTATAAGCGAACTTGGCATACGGATTGCCCGGGAGCGCGAGCATCTCTGAACTGCAAGCTCGATCTACCCAAACGCCGCGAGCATTGATGCCCATCCCTTTTCATGATGTCCGGCGCCGGGGGCCCATCGCAGCGGAGGCGGAGGAGCACGATCATGGAGAAGGATTTGGATCAGGCGTTTTCGCCATTTGTCTGGGCGTTTGCCATAGCCATTTTCATCGTGATCGGACTGCTCCTGGTCTCGGTGCTGTTGTAGTGAGCTTGCACCTTGCCATCCTTTTCCGGCGGCATGTCCTGCATGCCCATGGCCGCCGAGCCGGGCGCCTGAGGCCGCCGATTTTCATGGCGAGGCGCCTTCCATTCGGGGAAGCCTGCGAGCCGCAGAGCAGCGCTCAAGATTCCTGCGCGTTCTGCGCACTCCCGGGCGGATTACAATGGCGCTTTTTGCTGGGCGGCCCATGGTCACGATCTACGGCATCAAGAACTGCGAGACGATGAAGAAGGCCTTCGCCTGGTGCGAGGCGCAGGGCGTCGAATACCGGTTCCACGACTACAAGAAAGCGGGTGTGCCGCGCGAGCGCCTGGTGCAGTGGTGCCGGCACCTGGGCTGGAAGACGCTGGTCAATAGCCGCGGCACCACCTGGCGCAAGCTCGCTCCCGAGCAGCAGGCAATCGCGACGCAATCCCAGGCGGTGGCGCTGATGCTCGAATACCCGAGCCTGATCAAGCGGCCGGTGGTCGAGGTCACGACAGCGCAGGGGGAACAGCTCCTGGTCGGCTACACGCCGGAATTGTTCGCAAGTTTCCTCAAGGCGGCCGGGCGATGAGCGATCGAACGATGACCGACAGCGTCAGCCGCTTCCTGTTCGAGGATCTCGACATCCGCGGCGCGCTGGTGCAGCTCACCGGCGCCTGGATCGCGATGCAGCGGGGGAGGCGCTACGCGCCGCCGGTCGCGGCGCTATTGGGCGAGATGGCGGCGGTCTCGGCTCTGCTCGCGAGCAATCTCAAGACCCCGGGGCGCCTCTGCCTCCAACTCCAGGGCGACGGCGCCGTGCCGCTGCTGCTGGTCGACTGCGACGAACGCCTGCAGCTGCGCGGCATGGCGAGAGCCGAGCCCGGCGTCGCCGGCGCGCCGCTGCGGCAGCTGCTGGGAGAGGGCCGTCTGCAGCTCTCCCTGCAGGGCGAGGATGCCGCCCAGCCCTATCTGTCGACCGTGCCTCTGGAAGGCGGGACGGTGGCCGAGATCTTTCAGCACTACCTGCTCCAGTCGGAGCAGCAGCCGGCCCGGCTCTGGCTTTTCGCCGACGGCGAGCGGGCTGCCGGCCTGTTCCTCCAAGCCCTGCCCGGCGCCAGCGAGCGCGACGCCGACGGCTGGAACCGCGTCCAATTGCTGGCCGGGACGCTGCACCCGGACGAACTCTTGCTGCCGGCGGCGGCGCTGCTGGCGCGGCTCTTCCCAGAGGAGACGATCCGCCTGTTCGCGCCGCGAGCCGTCGCCCACCACTGCCCGCGCGACGAGGACAAGGTGCGCGGCATGCTGATCGCGTTGGGGCGCGTCGAAGTGCAGAGCATTCTCGACGAGCAGGGCGAGATCGTGATCCGGGACGACATCTGCAACCAGGAGTACCGCTACGGCGCCGGCGTCGTCGGCGAGCTGTTCGCCCCGGCCGGCAAGACCCTGCATTGAAGACCCGCCGCGACTTTCTCCAGGGCACACTGCTGATGCTGGTGGTGCTGCCGATCTGGGGCGCATTTCTGCCCGCCAGCAAGCTCGTGCTGGCGGCGATCGACCCCTACTGGTTCACCCTGATCCGCTTCGGCACCGCGGCGCTGGTGTTCTTCGCCCTGCTCTACTGGCGCGAAGGCCGACGCGGCTTCCGCCTCGACGGCCGGGGGCCGAAGCTGTTCGTCTTCGGCGCCGTCGGCTTCGCCTGTTTCGGCCTGCTGGTGTTCGAGGGCGTCAAGCTGACGCTGCCCGAGCACGGCGCCATGATCCTGGCGCTGCCGCCGGTGCACGTCGCGCTGTGGCAATGGTGGCGCAGCGGCCGGCGGCCGCACGGCGTGGTGCTCACATGCATCGCCGCGGCCCTGGCCGGCGAGGCGCTGACCGTGAGCCAGGGCGATCTCGCGCGGCTGGCGTCGGGCGGCAATGCCCTGGGCAGCGGCATGCTGTTTCTCGCCTCGCTGATGTGGACCACCTACACGCTGGGCGGACAGCAATTCCCGGGGCTCTCGCCGCTGCGGTTCACGGCCTTTTCCTGCGGCCTGGGCTGGCTCGCCATCGCCCTGGCGACGGCGGCCGCGACCGGCGTCGGCCACAGCGCGCCGCCGACCCTGGCCGAGATGAACAGCGTGCTCTGGCCGCTGGCCTTCGTGGCGCTGGTGGTGTCGGTGTTCGGCATCCTGCTGTGGAACCTCGCGGTGGCCAAGCTGGGGCCCTTGAACGCGACGCTGTTCGCCAACTTCACCCCGGTGGTCACCTACGCGATCGCCCTGTTCCAGGGCCGCAAGCCGCTGCCGGCGGAGATCTTCGGCGTGGCTCTGGTGATCGGCGCGCTGATCGCCAACAACCTGTTCCAGCGCAGCCGCCTCGGCGCGCTGGCCCAGGCCTGATCGCTCAGCTCTCGGGCTTGAGCGCCTCGCCCTCGCCGCCGGCCAGCTGCTGGTAGTGCGCGTAGCGACGGTCCACCCAGGTCTGGATCTTCGCCAAGCGCTCTTCCGCCCCCTCCCCCTTGAGCAGCGTGCGGAAGCGGCTCTCGCTCTTGGCGAACTCGGCGAAGGCGATCGACGGCGGCTTCGAGTCCATCTGCATCGGGTTCTTGCCCTGCGCCTCCAGACGCGGATCGTAGCGGAACAGCGGCCAGTGGCCGGCGGCCACCGCCAGCTGCTGCTGGCTGAGGCTGCTGCCCAGATCGTAGCCCTGCTCGCGGCAAGGGCTGTAGGCGATGATCAGCGAGGGGCCGTCGTAGGCCTCGGCCTCCATGAACACCTTCAGGGTGTGCACGTCCTTGGCGCCGGCGGCGACGCGGGCGACATAGACGTTGCCGTAGGTCATGGCGATCTGCGCCAGGTCCTTCTTGCCGGTGGTCTTGCCGTTGGCGGCGAACTTGGCCACCGCGCCCAGCGGCGTGGACTTCGAGGCCTGGCCGCCGGTGTTGGAATACACCTCGGTGTCGAGCACCAGGATGTTCACGTTGCGTCCCGAGGCGATCACGTGGTCCAGGCCCGAGAAGCCGATGTCGTAGGCCCAGCCGTCGCCGCCGATGATCCAGACGCTCTTCTTGACCAGCGCCTCGGCGACGCTGGCGAGCTCGCGCGCCTCGGGCGTATCGACGCTTGAGAGCTTCGCCTTCAGCGCGTCGACGCGCGAGCGCTGCTGGTGGATGCCGGACTCGCGCGATTGGTCGGCGTCGAGGATCTCCTGGGCCAGGGGCTCGCCGATCCGCTCGGCCAGGCGCTGCACCAGTTCGCGCGCGTACTCGTTCTGCTTGTCGATGGTGACGCGGAAGCCCAAGCCGAACTCGGCGTTGTCCTCGAACAGCGAATTGGCCCAGGCCGGGCCGCGACCCTCGGCATTGACCGACCAAGGGGTGGAAGGCAGGTTGCCGCCGTAGATCGACGAGCAGCCGGTGGCGTTGGCCACCACCATGCGGTCGCCGAACAGCTGGGTCGCGAGCCGAAGGTAGGGCGTCTCGCCGCAGCCGACGCAGGCGCCGGAGAACTCGAACAGCGGCTGGGTGAGCATCGCGCCCTTCATCGTGTTCATCTTGATCTTGTCGCGCTGATACTCGGGCAGGCGCAGGAAGAACTCCCAGTTGGCGATCTCCTGCTGCTTGATCGGCGCCTGCGGCGCCATCATCAGCGCCCGCTTTTTCGGATCGTGCTTGTCCTCGGCGGGGCAGATATCGACGCACAGGCCGCAGCCGGTGCAGTCCTCGGGCGCGACCTGGTAGGCGATGTGCAGGCCCGGCTCGAACTCTTTGCCCTTCACCGGGGCGTGCTTGAAGGACGCGGGTGCGCCAGCCGCCAGCGCCGGGTCGAAGGCCTTGGAGCGGATCGCGGCGTGCGGGCAGATGAACGGGCACTTGCCGCAGTGGATGCACAGGCTCTGGTCCCAGACCGGGATCTCCTGCGCCAGGTTGCGTTTCTCGTACCGGGTGGTGCCCGGCGGGAAGGTGCCGTCGATCGGAAAGAAGGACACCGGGATGCGGTCGCCGCGGCCGGCGATGATCTCGCCGGTGACCTGGCAGACGAAGGCCGGCGCATCGGCCGCCACCGGCGGCAGCTTGTCGAATTCGCTGGTCACGATGTCGGGCACCGCCACTTGGTGCAGGTTGGCCAGGGCCTCGTCGATCGCCCGGTAGTTCTGCTCGATCACCTCCTTGCCCGACTTGCTGTAGGTCTTGGCGACCGCGCGCTTGATCGCCGCGATCGCCTCCTCGCGCGGGATGACGCCGGAGATGGCGAAGAAGCAGGTCTGCATGATGGTGTTGGTGCGGCTCCCCAGGCCGGCCCGGCGGGCCACGGCGTAGGCGTCGATGCAGTAGAACTTCAGACGCTTGGCAATGACCTGGCCCTGCATGCGCCGCGTCAGGGTGTTCCAGACGGCGTCGGCGGGCGCGTCGGAGTTGAGCAGGAACACCGCGCCGGGCGCCGCGGCATCGAGGATGTCGTAGCGTTCCAGGAACACCGGCAGATGGCAGGCGACGAAGTCCGCCTGGTCGTCGCCGATCAGGTAGGACGAGCGTATCGGCTTGTCGCCGAAGCGCAGGTGGGAGATGGTCATGGCGCCGGACTTCTTCGAGTCATAGACGAAGTAGCCCTGGCAGAACTGGTCGGTCTCCTCGCCGATGATCTTGATCGAGTTCTTGTTGGCCGAGACCGTGCCGTCCGAGCCCAGGCCGTAGAACATCGCGCGCACCACGCCGGCTGCGGCATCCACATTGAAATGTTCATCCCAGGGCAGGCTGCTGTGGGAGAGGTCGTCCCAGATGCCGATGGTGAAATGGTTCTTCGGCTGGGCCTTGGCCAGCTCGTCATACACCGCCTTGATCATGCCCGGCGTGAACTCCTTGGACGACAGGCCGTAGCGGCCGCCGACCACGCGCGGCACCGCCCGGAAGTGGCTGGCGCCGGTGGCGACGGCCTCCGCCACCGCGGTCACCACGTCCTTGTAGAGCGGCTCGCCGTCGGCGCCCGGCTCCTTGGTGCGGTCGAGCACCGCGATCTTGGTCACCGTCGCCGGCAGCGCCGCGAGCAGCGCCTCGGGCACCAGCGGCCGGTACAGCCGCACCTTGAGCAGGCCGAGCTTTTCGCCGCGCGCGTTCAGGTGTTCGACCACCTCCTCGGCGGCGGTCGCACCCGAGCCCATGATCGCGATCACGCGGTCGGCGTCGGGGGCGCCGAAATATTCGTACAGTTTGTATTGACGTCCGGTCAGCGCGGCGAACTTGTCCATCTGTGCCTGGACGATGCCGGGCATCGCCTGGTAGTGGGGATTGACCGCCTCGCGCATCTGGAAGAACACGTCCGGGTTCTGCGAGGTGCCGCGCACCACCGGCTTCTCGGGCGACAGGGCGCGGGCGCGGTGGGCCTGCACCAGCTCGTCGGAGATCATCGCGCGCACCGTGCGGCGGTCGATCTGCTCGATCTTGGCCACCTCGTGGGAGGTGCGGAAGCCGTCGAAGAAGTGCATCACCGGCAGTCGGCCCTCCAGGGTCGCGGCCTGGGCGATCAGCGCGAAGTCGTGGGCCTCCTGGACCGAATTGGAGCAGAGCATCACCCAGCCGCAGGCGCGCGCCGCCATCACGTCGGAGTGGTCGCCGAAGATCGACAGCGCGTGGGTGGCGATGGTGCGCGCCGCGACGTGGAACACCGTCGAGGTCAGCTCGCCGGCGATCTTGTACATGTTGGGGATCATCAACAGCAATCCCTGCGACGAGGTGAAGGTGGTCGCCAGCGCGCCGGTCTGGAGCGCGCCGTGGATCGCGCCGGCGGCGCCGCCCTCGTGCTGCATCTCGATCACCGCGGGCACCGTGCCCCAGAGGTTCTTCGTGCCCTGGGCCGACCACTGGTCGGCCAGCTCGCCCATCGGCGAGCTCGGGGTGATCGGGTAGATCGCGATCACCTCGCTGGTCAGGTGCGCGATCGCCGCCGCCGCCTCGTTGGCGTCCACCGTCAGCGTCTCGGCCCGGCGCTGCCCCGCCTGCCCCTGGTCGGCGTGGCGGACTTCGCCGCGCGACTCCTTGATCGTGTCGAGATTCAGCATTTGCATCGCTCCTGTCCGGATTCATTCCTCAGCCCACGATACTGCCAAATTTCCCGGAAACCCCTGTGACCTAGATCAAATGCCGGCGCGGCTGGCGAAAACCCGCGGGGCTCGATAAGCTGCACCGCTGGCGAAACAGGGGGGAGAACATGAACGAAAAGGTCCAGCGCGGCCGCCGCGCGCTGCTCTACCGGGCCGCCGGCCTGGCCGGCTTCATCGGCATGGGCGGCATCTTCGACAGCCGGCGCGCCCTGGCCGCCGGCACGACACCGGCTCAGGGCATCCGCCGCTTGAGCGGCAGCGTCACGGTCAATGGCGCGCCGGCGGCCGAGGGCACGCTAGTCTCTGCCGGCGACACGGTGGTCACCGGTGCCGCGAGCGAGGCGATCTATGTGTTCGGCCGTGACGCCTTCCTGCAGCGCGCCGACAGCCGCATCAGCTTCGGCTCAGGCGTCGGCGCAAGCGCGGCCGGACTGTTGCGGGTGATCAGCGGCGACCTGCTGTCGGTGTTCGGCAAGGGGAACATAAGGATAGAGACGCCGACCGCGACCATCGGCATCCGCGGCACCGGCTGCTACATCGAGGCGCAGCCCGGCCGCGTGTACTTCTGCCTGTGCTACGGCGTGGCGGAACTGATCCCGACCGCGGCGCCGAACGAGCGCGAGCTGATCAAGAGCCGCCACCACGACCACCCGATGTACATCTACGACGACCCGAGGATGCCGAAGATGATGGTGCCCGCCGGCGTCGTCAACCACTTCGATGCCGAGCTGGTGCTGCTGGAGAGCCTGGTCGGCCGCCGCCCGCCCTTCGCGCCCGGCTGACGGGTCATTGCGGGCGCGCGAGCTTCGATCCGGGCCAGAGCTCGGGACGGCTGCGCAGATATTGCGGCGGGTAATCGACCTTCGCGCCCAGCCGCTCGGCGGCGTGCCAGCCCCAGCGCGGATCGTCGAGAAAGCCGCGGGCCAGCGCCACCATGTCGGCCTGGCCGGACGCGATGACATCCTCGGCCTGCGCCGGATCGGCGATCATGCCCACCGCGCGCGTCGCGATGCCGCTCTCGCGCTTCACCTGCGCCGCGAAGGGCAACTGGTAGCCCGGTCCGGCGACGATCTTCGCCGCCGGCACCAGGCCGCCGCTGGAGACGCAGACGTAGTCGTAGCCGATGCGCTTCAGCTCGCGGGCCAGCGCCACCGCGACCTCGGGCCCGGCGCCGGCCGCCATCCAGTCGCTGGCGGTGATCCGCGCGCCCAGGCACTTGTCCCGGGGCAGCACCTCGCGCAGCGCCGCGGCCACCTCCAGCGGGAAGCGCAGCCGGTTCTCCAGCGAGCCGCCGTAGGCATCCTCGCGTCGGTTGGATAGCGGCGACATGAATTGGTGCAGCAGGTAGCCGTGCGCGGCGTGCAGCTCGACCGCGTCCAGCCCCAGACGCACGGTGCGGGCGGCCGCCTGCGCGAAGGCATCGACGATGCGTCTCATGCCGGATAGGTCGAGTTCCTGCGGCGTGTGCCAGTCGTCAGCGAAGGAGATCGCCGAGGGCGCTTGCGTCGGCCAGGGGGACTCGCTCGCCGGCAGCGCCGCCCCGCCCGCCCAGGGCACCTGCGCCGAGGCCTTGCGCCCGGCGTGGGCGAGCTGGATGCCGATCGGCATTTTCGAGATCCTGCGGCAGACGGCGAGCACCCTGGCCAGCGCCGCCTCGTTGTGATCGCTGTAGAGCCCGACGCAGCCGTGGGTGATGCGCGCCTCGCGCGTCACCCCGGTGGCCTCGATCACCAGCAGGCCGGCGCCGGAGAGGACGAGATTGGGCAGGTGCATCGCGTGCCAGTCGCCCATGCAGCCGTCGTCGGCGGAATACTGGCACATCGGCGCGATCGCGATGCGGTTGGGCAGGGTGACGCCGCCCAGTTGGATCGGGGTGAATAGCTTGCTGCTCATGGCGGAAAAAACTCCTTGGATGGTTGCGGCCGCGCTTGTGGCTAACGTCGCCGGCATCATACAACAGGGTGATCCAGCGCCATGCGCCTCATTGGTGCGCGGACGCATTTCTGCGCACCAACATCGCCGCTGCCGCTTTGCCCGGGTGCCGACAGAGGCGCTCACTGTCAGCCTGAAACCCCTGTGGCGCAAGGGATTTCGGCCATCGCCCGGATCGGTGCGCAGCGCCTGGCACGCATTTCGCTGAAGCATCTGTGGCGCAAATCGGCGCGCACTGGCCACTACTTCAACTCACGGGGGATTCGTAATGAAACGTCGCAACTTCGTCAAGACCATGGCAATGTCGGTGGCGCTCGCCGCCGCCGGCGTGACTTCATTCTCGGCGCTGGCCGCCGATACCATCAAGGTCGGCATTCTGCATTCGCTCTCGGGCACCATGGCGATCTCCGAGACCACATTGAAGGACACGGCGCTGATGGCCATCGCCGAAATCAATGCCCACGGCGGCGTGCTCGGCAAGAAGCTGGAGCCGGTGGTGGTCGACCCGGCCTCGAACTGGCCGCTGTTCGCCGAAAAGGCGCGCCAGCTCCTCAGCCAGGACAAGGTCGCGGTGGTGTTCGGCTGCTGGACCTCGGTGTCGCGCAAATCCGTGCTGCCGGTGTTCAAGGAACTGAACGGCCTGCTCTTCTACCCGGTCCAGTACGAAGGCGAGGAACTCGAGCACAACGTCTTCTACACCGGCGCCGCGCCCAACCAGCAGGCGATCCCGGCGGTCGAGTACCTGATGAGCAAGGAGGGCGGCTCAGCCCGCCGCTTCGTCCTGCTCGGCACCGACTACGTCTATCCGCGCACCACCAACAAGATCCTGCGCGCCTTCCTGCATACCAAGGGCGTCAAGGATAGCGACATCATGGAGGAATACACGCCCTTCGGCTACAGCGACTACCAGACCATCGTCGCCAACATCAAGAAGTTCGCCGCCGGCGGCAAGACCGCGGTCATCTCCACGATCAACGGCGACTCCAACGTGCCCTTCTACAAGGAACTGGGCAACGCCGGCCTGAAAGCCACCGACGTGCCGGTGGTGGCCTTCTCGGTCGGCGAGGAGGAGCTGCGCGGCCTCGATACCAAGCCCCTGGTCGGCAATCTGGCGGCGTGGAACTACTTCGAATCGCTGAAGAACCCGACCAACGCCGCCTTCATCAAGAAATGGCTGGCCTATGCGAAGAAGATGAATCTGCCCAATGCCGAGCGCGTCACCAACGACCCGATGGAGGCGACCTACGTCGGCATCAACATGTGGAAGCAGGCGGTCGAGAAGGCCAAGTCCACCGACACCGACAAGGTGATCGCGGCGATGGCCGGCCAGACCTTCAAGGCGCCCGACGGCTACACGCTGGAGATGGACAAGACCAACCATCACCTGCACAAGCCGGTGTTCATCGGCGAGATCCGGGCCGACGGCCAGTTCAACGTCGTCTGGAAGAGCAAGGGCCTGATCCGCGCCCAGCCCTGGAGTCCGTACATCCCGGGCAACGAGGCCAAGCAGAAGCTGTAATCGGTAGCGGGCGCCGGCCGGACCGGCGCCCGCCATACCGAAATCGCCTGAAACCCGAACCCATCTTGCCATGCGCCTGTTGAAAATCCTGCTGCCGCTGTTGGTCCTGCTCCTGGTGCGCATCGCGCCGGCGCTGGCCGCGCTGGACCCGGCGGTGCTGCAGCCCCTGGCCGCCGACGACTACGACGCCAAGGTCGCGGTCGTCGGCAAGCTGGTCGACATCGGCGGCCCCGATGCGCTGCGGGTACTGAGAGCGCTGTCCGACGACGCGCTCGCCGTCGCCGGCGGCAAGATCGTGGTGATCGACGGCGAGCGCGTGTTCGACGCCGCCACCGGCATAGAGATCAAGCCGGCGCCGGAGGACAGCGATGGCATCACCATCAACAATTACGTGCGCCGCAAGCTGGGCGACGCACTGGCAAGGCTGCGCCTGTTCGCCCCCGAGCGGGCGACGCGCCTGGCCGCGGCCCGCGATCTGCTCGACCACGTCAACGCCGACATGGCGCCGCTGCTCAATCGCGCCCTGGCCTCCGAGACCGATCCGCAGATCAAGGAGCTCTTGGCCCTGGCCGATGCCCAGGCCAGCCTGAAGAATCCCGATGCCGCGATCCGCCTGGCGGCGGTCAAGACCCTGGCCCAGTCGAGCGATCCGAGTGTAGTGCATCTGCTCGCCGCGCTACAGGATCCGAAGACCGAGCCGGACGAGCGCGTGCGCCTGGAGGCGGGCGCCTCGCTGAAGGCGGTGAAATCGCGCCTGGCCTTCGCCGACAACGTCGGCCGCGTCTTCTCCGGCCTCTCGCTCGCCAGCATCCTGCTGCTCGCGGCGATGGGCCTGGCGATCACCTACGGCGTCATGGGCGTGATCAACATGGCGCACGGCGAGCTGCTGATGGTCGGCGCCTACAGCGCCTACGCCACCCAGACGCTGTTCGCCAGATTCTTTCCCGGCGCCATCGACGCCTACCTGGCCGCCGCGGTGCCGATAGCCTTCTTCGCCGCGGCGGCGGTGGGCATGGCGATGGAGCGCACGGTGATCCGCTGGCTCTACGGCAGGCCGCTGGAGACCCTGCTCGCCACCTGGGGCCTGTCGCTGTTCCTGATCCAGAGCGCGCGCGTGATCTTCGGCGCACAGAACGTCGAGGTTTCCAACCCGCGCTGGATGTCCGGCGGCATCCAGTTGTTCACCGACGTCACCCTGCCCTGGAACCGCATCGTCATCATCGGCTTCTCGCTGTTCGTGCTGCTCTTGGTCTGGGTGCTGATGAGCCGGACGCGGCTGGGCATGTTCGTGCGCGCGGTAACCCAGAACCGGGCCATGGCCGGCTGCGTCGGCGTGCCCACCGGGCGCATCGACACCCTGGCCTTCGGCCTGGGTGCGGGCATCGCCGGTCTGGGCGGCGTCGCCCTGTCGCAACTGTCCAACGTCGGCCCGGACATGGGTCAGGGCTACATCGTCGATTCCTTCATGGTGGTGGTGCTGGGCGGCGTCGGCCAGCTCGCCGGCGCGGCCTGGGCGGCGCTCGGCCTGGGGGTGGCGAGCAAGTTCCTGGAGGGCTGGCTGGGCGCGGTGATTGCCAAGATCCTGGTGCTGGCCTTCATCATCGTCTTCATCCAGAAGCGTCCGCAGGGCCTGTTCGCCCTCAAGGGCCGGTTCGTCGAGAGCTGAGGCCGGGACGAAGATGACAAGCCCGTTCGCAATCCGTTTTCTCGAGGCCACGCCGAGGAAGGGCCAGGCCGCGCTCGCCGGCTTCGCCGCCCTGGTGCTGCTGCTCGCGGTGCTGCACCTGTTCACGCCCCCCGGCAGCCCGCTGCACGTCTCGGGCTATGTCATCACCGTCGGCGGCAAGATCATGTGCTACGCCATCGTGGCGGTGGCGATGGACCTGATCTGGGGCTACGCCGGCATCCTCTCGCTCGGCCACGGCGTTTTCTTCGCGCTCGGCGGCTACGCCTTCGGCATGTACCTGATGCGCGCCATCGGCCACGACGGCGTCTATCAGTCCGCGCTGCCCGACTTCATGGTCTTCCTCGACTGGAAGCAGCTGCCCTGGTACTGGGTCGGCAGCGAGCACCTCGCCTGGGCGCTGCTCCTGGTGCTGGTGGTGCCGGCGCTCTTGGCCCTGGTGTTCGGCTACTTCGCCTTCCGCTCGCGCATCAAGGGCGTGTATTTCTCGATCATCACCCAGGCGATGACCTACGCCTTCATGCTGCTGTTCTTCCGCAACGAGACCGGCTTCGGCGGCAACAACGGCTTCACCGACTTCAAGCGCATCGCCGGCTACGGCATCACCACCCCGGACATGCGCGTGACGCTGTTCGCGCTCTCCGCGGCGGCGCTGGCGGCGACCCTGCTCCTCGGCCGCTACCTGGTGACGTCGAAATTCGGCCGGGTGCTGACGGCGATCCGCGACGCCGAAGCGCGCACCATGTTCATCGGCTACAACCCGCTCTGGTACAAGCTCTTCGTCTGGACGCTGTCGGCCATGCTGTGCGCGATCGCCGGCGCCCTCTACGTGCCCCAGGTGGGGATCATCAACCCCTCCGAGATGTCGCCCGCCAACTCCATCGAGATCGCCATCTGGGTCGCGGTCGGCGGCCGCGGCACGCTGATCGGACCGGTGCTCGGCGCCTTCCTGGTGAACCTGGCGAAGAGCTGGTTCACCGTCGCCTTCCCCGATTACTGGCTGTTCTTCCTGGCGCTGCTGTTCATAGGCGTGACCTTGTTCCTGCCCGAGGGCATGATGGGACTGTGGCGCCGTCTCAGAGGGAGGATCGCGGCGTGAGCATCCAGCTCTCGGAAGCCGGCCAGCAGTGGGCTCAGTGGGGTGAACAGGCGGCGACCAGCCACCTGCTGGTGCCCGGGAAACTCGACCTGTCGCACCAGGTCATCCTCTACCTCGACGGCATCAGCGTCTCCTTCGACGGCTTCAAGGCGCTCAACGACCTCACGCTGGCCATCGACGCCGGCGAGCTGCGCTGCATCATCGGCCCCAACGGCGCCGGCAAGACCACGATGATGGACGTGATCACCGGCAAGACGCGGCCGGACTCGGGCACCGCCTTCTTCGGCCAGACGCTGGACCTCACGCGCATGACCGAGCCCGAAATCGCCCACGCCGGCATCGGCCGCAAGTTCCAGAAGCCGACCATCTTCGAGCATCACTCGGTGTTCGAGAACCTGGAACTGGCGATGAAGACCGACAAGCGCGTGCGCCGCAGCCTGTTTTCCATCATCGACGACGATACCCGCGACCGCATCAGCGACACGCTGAGGCAAATCCGCCTCGCCCCCGACGCCGACCGCTTGGCCGGCCTGCTCTCCCACGGCCAGAAGCAGTGGCTGGAGATCGGCATGCTGCTGATGCAGGAACCCAGGCTGCTGCTGCTCGACGAACCGGTGGCGGGCATGACCGACGAGGAGACCGAGCGCACCGGCGAGCTGTTCCTGTCGCTGGCGGGCAAGCATTCGCTGGTGGTGGTCGAGCACGACATGGCCTTCATCGGACAGTTGGGCGGCCTGGTCACGGTGCTGCACGAGGGCTCGGTGCTGGCCGAGGGCAAGCTCGAAACGGTGCAGGCCGACCCGCGCGTGATCGAAGTCTATCTGGGCCGATGAGCATGCTCAGCGTCTCCGATCTCAATCAATACTACGGCGGCAGCCACATCCTGCGCGACCTCTCGCTGGAGGTGGGACTGGGCCAGGTGACCACGCTCTTGGGCAGAAACGGCGTCGGCAAGACGACGCTGTTGAAGTGCCTGATGGGCCTGGTGCCGGCCAGGACCGGCAGCATCGTCTTCGACGGCCAAGACATCACTCGCCTGCCGACCCACGCCCGGGTCGCGGCCGGGATCGGCTACGTGCCCCAGGGGCGCGAGATATTCCCGCGCCTGACGGTGCAGGAGAACCTGCTGATGGGGCTCGCCGCCAAGCCCATGGGCACGAAGATCCCGGCGCGCATCTTCGAGATGTTCCCGGTGCTGAAACAGATGCAGGGCCGCCGCGGCGGCGACCTCTCCGGCGGCCAGCAGCAGCAGCTCGCCATCGGCCGCGCCCTGGCGCCCGCGCCCAAGCTCCTGATCCTCGACGAGCCGACCGAGGGCATCCAGCCCTCGATCATCAAGGACATCGAGCGCGCCATCCGCGCGCTGGCCGCCCAAGGCGACATGGCCATCCTGCTGGTCGAGCAGTATTACGACTTCGCCCGCTCGCTCTCCGACCAGTATCTGGTGATGGAGCGCGGCGTCATCATTCGCCGCGGCACCGACATGGACAGGGACGGCGTGCGCGAACTGCTTTCGGTATGATCGGGGGATGGACCGACATCCGATCACCGGCTGGCAGGCCAGGCTGGAGCTCGACTTCGCCCGCCGCGACGAGGCCACGATACTCGAAGGCCGCAGGCATTTCGGTCCGCTCCGGGTGCAGAAGGCGCTCCATCCCGAAGGGCCGGGCGTCTGCCACGCGATCGTGCTGCATCCGCCGGCGGGCATCTGCGGCGGCGACCGGCTGACGATCGCGGTCGCGGTGCAAGACGCCGGGCACGCGCTGCTCACCACCCCGGGTGCGGGCAAGTGGTATCGGTCCTCGGGGCAGCAGGCGGGGCAGGCGCTGGACTTCCGGGTCGGCCCCGGCGCGACGCTGGAATGGCTGCCGCAGGAGAGCATCGTCTTCGACGGCGCGTTGGGCGCAATGGACAGCCGCATCAGCCTGGAAGACGGGGCGCGCTTCATCGGCTGGGAGGTGCTGTGCCTGGGCCGGCGCGCCTCGGGCGAGCGCTTCGAACGCGGCGAACTGCGCCTCTCGACGCGGATCGAATCGGCGGGTGCGCCGATCTGGGCAGAACGGGGCAAGATAGCGGGCGGCTCGGCGCTGCAAGATGCGGCGATCGGTCTGGCCGGCCGCACGGTGTCGGCGACGCTGCTGGCGGCCGGCGCCGCGATCGCGCCGGCGCTCTTGGCCGAGTGCCGCACCGTCGAGGCGACCGAGGCGGGCGCGCTCACCGGCATAACGGCGCTGCCGCAGCTTCTGGTGGCGCGCTATCTCGGCGACTCGTCGGAGGCGGCGCGCGCCTGGCTGGTGGCGCTGTGGCGGGTTCTGCGCCCGGCGCTGACCGGCCGCGAGGCGCAGCCGCCGCGGATCTGGAACACATAGGAGCGAGATATGGAACTGACCCCGCGAGAGAAGGACAAGCTCTTGATATTCACCGCCGGCCTGCTGGCCGAGCGACGCCGCGCCCGCGGCCTCTTGCTCAACTACCCGGAAGCGGTGGCCTTCATCTCCGCCGCGATCATGGAGGGGGCGCGGGACGGCAGGAGCGTGGCCGAGCTGATGAGCGAGGGCACCACCCTGCTCGGGCGGAACGAGGTGATGGAGGGCGTGCCCGAGATGATCCCCGAGATCCAGGTCGAGGCCACCTTTCCCGACGGCACCAAGCTCGTCACCGTGCATCACCCGATCGTCTGAGGAGGAAACCATGGATCCCGACGCCAGCAACGCCCCTTTCCTCGAACCCGCCACCGAGCCAGTCCCACAGGGACTCCCTCCGGTCGTCATTGCGAGCGAAGGCGAAGCAATCCAAGATCGCCACGCTACCGTCACTGCGAGGCCGCAGGCCGTGGCAGTCGCGATGACGAGGTTTTTTGCCGCGGTTCATGGTCCGTTTGCAGTTTCGGCTGCGCCGAAGCAGGCAGCTCCAAATGACGCGTCATTGCGAGCGCAGCGAAGCAATCTCGACTGCCGACGCCTACGCAAAACGCCGCTGAGGGAGGCATCATGATCCCGGGAGAAATGGACATCGCCCCCGGCGAAATGGAACTCAACGCCGGCCGGGAGACGGTGAGCTTGACCGTCGCCAACACCGGCGACCGGCCGATCCAGGTCGGCTCGCACTACCACTTCTACGAGACCAACGCCGCGCTCGCCTTCCCGCGCGAACGCGCGCGCGGCTTCCGCCTCGACATCGCCGCCGGCACCGCGGTGCGCTTCGAGCCGGGACAGACGCGCAGCGTGCAACTGGTCGCCTACTCGGGAGAGCGCAAGGTGTATGGCTTCGCCGGCAAGATACAAGGAAAACTATGACCACCTTCCCCCCATCCCCCGTTCCACGGCCAGCTTTGCACAGCCGGCCGGCTCCGGCGGCGCGGAGCGGTGCTCCACGCAACCCCGCCTCTGCCCCGTGGAAGGGGGTGACGGTTGTTCGCGGGCTGCGCCCGCTCCACATTAATGACTCGTCGCCTCCTTGGGGTCCCACAAGGGGACTTCCTTCGGGGCGCGGCCCTGCGGAGGCGACATGAGCGTAAAAATCTCCCGGCAGGCCTACGCCGAAATGTTCGGCCCGACGGTGGGTGACCGGGTGCGCCTGGCCGACACCGAGCTTTGGATAGCGGTCGAGCGGGACTACACGATCCCCGGCGAGGAGGTGAAGTTCGGCGGCGGCAAGGTGATCCGGGACGGCATGGGCCAGGGCCAGGGCCTGGCCTGCGAGGTCGCCGACACCGTGATCACCAACGCCCTGATCGTCGATCACTGGGGCATCGTCAAGGCCGACATCGGTCTCAAGAACGGCCGGATCTCGGCGATCGGCAAGGCCGGCAATCCCGACATCCAGCCGGGTGTGACGATAGCCATCGGCGCCGGCACCGAGATCATCGCCGGCGAGGGCATGATCGTCACCGCCGGCGCCATCGACAGCCACATCCACTTCATCTGCCCGCAGCAGATCGAGGAGGCGCTGATGTCGGGCGTCACCACCATGCTCGGCGGCGGCACCGGGCCGGCCACCGGCACCTACGCCACCACCTGCACGCCGGGGCCCTGGCACATCCACGCGATGCTCTCGGCGGCCGACGCCTTCCCGATGAACCTGGGCTTCCTCGGCAAGGGCAACGTCTCGCTGCCCGAACCCGCGCGCGAGCAGGTGCGGGCCGGCGCCATCGGGCTCAAGCTGCACGAGGACTGGGGCACCACGCCCGCGGCGATCGACAACTGCCTGGCGGTGGCCGAGGAGATGGACGTGCAGGTGGCGATCCACACCGACACGCTGAACGAGTCGGGCTTCGTCGAGACCACGCTGGCGGCCTTCAAGGGCCGCACGATACACACCTTCCACACCGAGGGCGCCGGCGGCGGCCACGCCCCGGACATCATCAAGGCGGTGGGCCAGGCCAACGTGCTGCCCTCGTCCACCAACCCGACGCGGCCGTACACGGTAAACACCATCGACGAGCACCTGGACATGCTGATGGTCTGCCACCACCTCGATCCCGCCATCGCCGAGGACGTGGCCTTCGCCGAATCGCGGATCCGGCGCGAGACCATCGCCGCCGAGGACATCCTGCACGACCTGGGCGCCTTCTCGATGATGTCCTCGGATTCGCAGGCGATGGGCCGGGTCGGCGAGGTGGTGATCCGCACCTGGCAGACCGCGCACAAGATGAAGCTGCAGCGCGGCGCCCTGAAGCAGGATAGTTCCCGCGGTGACGTCAAAGCGGACAACTTCCGGGTCAAGCGCTACATCGCCAAATACACCATCAACCCGGCCATCTCCCACGGCATCTCCCACGTGGTCGGCTCGATCGAGGTCGGCAAGCTGGCCGACCTGGTGCTGTGGAAACCGGCCTTCTTCGGCGTCAAGCCGTCCTTGATCATCAAGGGCGGCATGATCGCTGCGGCGGCCATGGGCGACCCCAACGCCTCGATCCCGACGCCGCAGCCGGTGCACTACCGGATGATGTTCGGCGCCCACGGCCGCGCCCTGCGAACCTCGCTCTCCTTCGTCTCGCAAGCGGCGCTGGACAACCCGCAGGTCGCCGCGCTGAATCTCTTGAAGCCGCTGGAGGCGGTGCGCGACACGCGTGGCATCAGCAAGCGCGACATGGTGCATAACGACGCCCTGCCGCAGATCGAGGTCGACCCCGAGACCTACGCGGTGCGCGCCGACGGCGAGCTCTTGGTGTGCGAACCGGCCGCCGTGCTGCCGATGGCGCAGCGCTACTTCCTGTTCTGAGATGCTGCTGATCGAGCGCCGCGCCGACGCGGATGCCGTGCCCAGCGAGCAGTTGGCGCTCGGCTTCGATGCCCGGACCAAGAGCCGGTTGCGCACGCGGCTGGCCTCGGGCGAGGAGGTCGGGCTGTTCCTCGAGCGCGGCTCGGTGCTGCGCGGCGGCGACAGGCTCGCCGCCAAGGACGGCCGCGTCGTCCTGGTGGTGGCCGCGCCGGAGGAACTGATGGAGGCGACGTCCGCCGACCCGCGGCAACTGGCGCGCGCCGCCTATCACCTGGGCAACCGCCACGTCGCGGTCGAGATCGGGCAAGGCCGGCTGCGCTTCGCCGCCGACCACGTGCTGGGCGACATGGTCGCCGGCCTCGGCCTGCCGGTCGCGAGGATCGAAGCACCCTTCGAGCCCGAGAGCGGCGCCTACGGCCACCACGGCGGCCACGGCGCATCGCCCCAGCCGAGTCCGCGCATCCACGATCACTACGCAGCGCCATGAGTCTCGCCTTCATGCGCCTGCTGCAGCTCGCCAGTCCCGCCCTGCCGGTCGGCGCCTACACCTATTCGCAAGGCCTGGAGTGGGCGGTCGAGGCCGGCACGGTGGCCGACGAGGCAGCCGCGCTCTGCTGGATCGCCGAGCTGCTCGATTGGAACCTCGGCCGTTTCGAGGCGCCGCTGCTCTCGCGCATGCTCGCCGCCTGGCGGATCGAGGACGACGCCGAACTCGCCCGCCTCGACGCCGAATTCGTCGCCAGCCGCGAGAGCGCCGAGCTGCGCGCCGAGACGCTGCAGATGGGCTACTCGCTGCGCCGCCTGTTGGACGAGCTGGGGGACTTCCCCGCGCGCTTGCGCGAACACCTGCACGCGCTGCCCCAGCCTTCCTTCCCGCTCGCCTGGAGTTGCGCGGCGGCCGCCTGGGACGCGCCGGCCGCCGACGCGCTCCACGCTTATCTCTGGGCCTGGAGCGAGAACCAGGTGATGGCGGCCTTGAAGGCCGTGCCGCTGGGCCAGAGCGCCGGACAGCGCATCCTCGCCGAACTAGGCGCGCGCATTCCCGCGATCGCGGCGCGCGCGCTGGAGATGACCGAAGAGGATTTCTCCAACTATGCGCCGGGCTTCGCCATCGCCTGCTGCCGGCACGAAAGCCAATACACGAGGTTATTCCGCTCATGAGCAAGCAAGCATTGCGGGTCGGCATCGGCGGTCCGGTCGGCTCCGGCAAGACCGCGCTGACCCTGGCGCTGTGCCGCGCGCTGCGCGACCGCTACAACATCGCGGTGGTCACCAACGACATCTACACCGAGGAGGATGCCCAATTCCTGGTCAGGAACGAAGCGCTCTCGCCCGACCGCATCATCGGCGTCGAGACCGGCGGCTGCCCGCACACCGCGATCCGCGAGGACGCCAGCATCAACCTCGAAGCCGTCGAGCGCCTCAACCGGCGGCTGCCCGGCCTGGAAATCGTGTTCATCGAGAGCGGCGGCGACAACCTCGCCGCCACCTTCAGCCCGGAACTCTCGGACCTCACGCTGTACGTGATCGACGTCGCCGCCGGCGACAAGATCCCGCGCAAGGGCGGGCCGGGCATCACCAAGTCCGACCTCTTGGTGATCAACAAGATCGATCTCGCGCCGCTGGTCGGCGCTTCGCTGGAAGTGATGGCGCGCGACGCGAAGAAGATGCGCGGCGAGCGGCCCTTCGTCTTCAGCAACCTGAAGACCGGTCAGGGCCTGGAGGAGATCGTCGCCTTCGTGCTGCGCCAGGGCCTGGTGGCCTAAGAAACCTCCGCCATGAATCCTCCTCTGCGTCCCACGGGGACTTCCTTTCGATGGGGATACCCGAACGGGTACGGTCGTCATTGCGCGCAGAGGGCGAAGCAATCCAAGATCGCCGCGCTGCGCTCGCGATGACGAAATCGTAATAATCGGTGTTTCCCTGGTCGCGTTGCGCGCTCGTCCCGGGTAAAATGGCGGGCTTTCGGTCGGCATCGCGATCGAAACCAACCGCGCAGAGGGCATCATGACGACAGCCACCACCATCCCCGCAACCCTGATTCCCGGCGACGGCATCGGCCCCGAGATCGTCGAAGCCACCGTGATGGTGCTCGACGTCCTGGGCGCGCGCTTCGACTGGGAGATCTGTTCGGCGGGTCTGGCCGGGATGAAGGAGTTCGGCGATCCGCTGCCGCAATCGACGCTGGACTCGATCCACCGCACCAAGCTCGCGTTGAAGGGGCCGCTGGAGACCCCGGTCGGCGGCGGCTACCGCTCCTCCAACGTGCGCCTGCGCGAAGAATTCAAGCTCTACGCCAACGTCCGTCCCGCGGTCACGATCATTCCCGGCGGCCGCTTCGAGGACATCGATCTGGTCTTGCTGCGGGAGAACAACGAAGGGCTCTACGTCGGCTTCGAGCACTACATCCCGATCGACGGCGACCCCCACGCGGTGGCCATGGCCACCGGCGTGAACACCCGCGCCGGCTGCCGGCGCATCGCCGAATACGCCTTCGAGTACGCGGTGAAGAACGGCCGCAAGAAGGTCACCATCGTGCACAAGGCCAACATCATGAAGGCCTTGACCGGCCTGTTCCTGGACACGACGCTGGAAGTCGCGAAGAAGTACGAAGGCCGCATCGAATGCGACCAGCGCATCGTCGATGCCTGCGCCATGCAGCTGGTGTTGAATCCCTGGCAGTTCGACGTGATCGTCACCACCAACCTGTTCGGCGACATCCTCTCGGACGAGATCGCCGGCCTGGTGGGCGGCCTGGGCATGGTGCCGGGCGCCAACATCGGCGTCGAAGCGGCGATCTTCGAGGCGGTGCACGGCTCGGCGCCGGACATCGCCGGACGCGGCATCGCCAACCCCGTCGCGCTGATGCTGGCAGCCGCAATGATGCTCGACCACATCGACCGGCGCGACCTGGCGCACCGCCTGCGCCAGGGAATCCACGCCACCTTGAACGAGGACATGGTGAGGACCGGCGATCTGGGCGGCAAGGCCTCGACCAAGGAATTCACCGCGGCGCTGATCCGCCGGCTTACCCCCTGAGTCCTCGTGGCGCTGGCGCGTCGGGGACCGACAGCGCCTGCAGCAGCGCCTCGATCACCGTTCGGCGCAACGCGCGCCAGCGCCTGCCGCCCGCGAAGACGTGCCTCTGGTTGATTTCCAGCTCGATGCCCAGGTAGCGCTCCGCCGGGAAGCGCCGGCGCAGATGGGCGGTGAGGCCGTCTGACCGACCGCGGTAGGGATAGTTGCGGCGCACCCGCAGCTCGGGCGCCAGAGCGCGGCAGGCGGCCTGCCAGCGGCGGCACAATTCGACCTCGCCCGGCCGATCCGGGTCGTAGAGCAGACCGACGTCGGCTTCGCGGATCCGGCCGTCGAGCACCGGCGTGAAGCTGTGGGCGGCGATATGGACGACCCGGCCGCCTCCCGGGGCCGCGGCGACGGCGTCTTCCACCCTGCCCCGGTAGGCCAGGTAGTGCCGCGCCAGGATCTCCAGACGCAGCGCCGCCGGCGCAGCCAGCGTCGCTTCCGAATAGAGTTTTGGGTGGCCGAGCGAGCGGTTGAGGTCGATCAGCAGACGGCTGGTGGTGGCGGCGAACAGGGGCGCGGCGAGCACCCCGGCCAGGTCCCTGGCCATCGTCAGCGCGCCCGCGTCATAGCCGCGATGCGTCCGCAACAGGGACTCGAAGCCGCGAAAGAGCGGCCGGTAGCGGCTCGGAATCCGGTTGCCGCCGTGCTCGCAGCTGACCAGGAAACGGGATGGCTTCGTCGGCTTCACGCCAGGAACATCCGTCCTTCTTCCAGGCAGCGGCAAAGCTCCCCGTAGACGGAGCGCAGCTTGTCCCTGCCGAAGTCGGCAGCCACGGCGCGCAGGATGCGGCGCGCCAGCGGGCCGCGCGCCAGCAGGATGTCCAGCGCCTCGCCCCAGTCCCGCCGTTCTTCGCCCGGCATGGTGCCGATCAGATGGTGCCAGAGCTCGCGGGCCTCGCAGCGGCGCCCCGGATAGCCCAGCAGCCGCAGGTATGCTGCGTCCGCAATCACCGTCAGTTCGGCGTCGCGGATGCAGGCGCGCAGGATCTGCGCCAGGGCGTCGGTGGCGATTTCCCGCTGCCCCGCCAGCGTTCCCCAGCGCCCCTCGTAGAGCGCGCGGACGCTGGCGATGGTCGCGGCGGCGACGGCGAGGTCGGCGCGCGGGCATTCCTGCACGTCGATGACGCGGATTTCGACGGCGTGGCGGTCGAAGCGCGGAATCGCGCCGCGGGCGTTCACCCATTCGTGCCGCAGCACGCCCTCGGGATCGAAGGGGGCGAGGTCGCGGTACATGGTCGCCAGCGCTCGCGCGTGATCAAGGCGACTGGCGAGGGCATCCGGGATCACCGCCCCGATCAGCGCGGGAATCTTGAGAACGTGGGAACGGTAAGCCTCCATGCGGAAATCCAGGAGGCCGCTGTCGCCGCCATCCGCGATCGGGGAACTCGCGGCCAGCGCCGGCAGGATGGGCAGCAGCAGCCTGATGGCGGCGTGCAGGCGCGCGAACTCGCCGTCGTCGGCGAAGGGCAGGTTCACGTGCGCGCTCTGCAGGTTGGCCCAGCCGTGGCTTCTGCAGCCGAAAATGCGATCGTAGGCGCGGTAGATGGCGGCGTGCTCGCCCGGCCACAGATGCGTTTCGGTGTGCGGATCCATCCACGGATGCGCCGCGCTGGGCATGAGCCGCGCGCCCATGGCCGCAAGGCGCCGGCCGATGGCGCCGACCTCGGACTGGAAGGCGGCGGCGAGGGCGGGCAGATCCGGACTTGGTCTGGCGTTCTTCAATTCGAGCACGTGCAGCACCAACTCGTTCGACCAGGCGAGTCCGCCTCTGTCCACCTCGGCGGCGGGCGCCCCGGCGAGCTCGCTCAGCAGGGCGTCGGCGACCGGCCTGACCGAGAGCGTCTGCGCATCCACGATCATGTATTCCAGTTCGATGCCGTAAGCCGCGAAGGCCGGCAGCGGGGCGGCGCTCATGACGACGCGCCCCGCCTGCGCGCCTCGATGCGCTTGGCGAACACGGCCATCACCTCGCGGTAGAGGGCGTCCTTGAGCACGCCGTCCTCGTTGCCGGCGTCGACGTTGGGATTGTCATTGACTTCGATGACGCAGCAGCGTCGGCCCACCTCCTTGAGGTCGACGCCATAGAATCCGTCTCCGATCAGATCGGCCGCCTTGAGCGCCATCTTGACCACCCTCGCCGGCGCCTGGTCCAGGGGCAGCGCCAGCGTGGCGCCCTCGCGATACGCCCCGCCCTGGCCGTTGCGCTTGATGATCTGCCAGTGCCCGGGAACCATGAAATATTGGCACACGAACAGCACTCGCCGGTCGAGGATGCCGACCCGCCAGTCGAATGCCGTCGGCAGATATTCCTGGGCGATGATCAGCTCGGATTTTTCCAGCAGTTGCTCCACCGTGGCGCGCAGTTCCACCGCCGACGTCACCTTCACCACCCCCAGGGAGAACGAGCTGTCCGGTTGCTTGAGCACGATCGGAAGCGTCAGGACCTGCAGGATCTGGCCGGCGTTGTCGCGATGCACGAGCAGGGTTCTCGGCGTCGGGATGCGGTGCCGTGCCAGCAGCTCGGCCAGATAGACCTTGTTGTTGCACTTCAGGATCGACTGCGGATCGTCGATCACCACCAGGCCTTCGGCCAGCGCCTGGCGGGAGTAGCGGTAGGTGTAGTGATTGACGAAGGTGGTGTCGCGGATGAACAGCGCATCGAAGGCCGACAGACGGCCGAAGTCGGCCCGGGTGACCAGCTCCGCATGGATCCCCATCTGCTGCGCGGCGCGCTCGAACTTGCGCAGCGCCCTGGCGTCGGAGGCTTGTTCCGGGTTGTCGGGGTCGTGCAGTATGGCGAGGTCGAAGCGCGGCGCCGCGCGCCTTTTCAGCGGCCGCGGTCGGCGCAGGAAGTAGTCGCTGGCGGCTTCGATCGCGAAGGCCTGATGCTGCGGCGGGATGTCGCTGGCGGCCATCGGCCGCACGCCGCGGATGCGCCACTGGCCGTCGCGGCGCTGAAAGTGCGCGCGCAAGAGCGGCGCCTGCAGCAGTTTGAAGAGCTGCCCGCTCAACTGATCGTAGTGCTTGGCGACGTTGCGCCCGAAGTAGATGGAGAGCTCAAACTCGTCCGACTTGATCGGCGCCAGGGAGCGCTGGACCAGTTCGTCCAGGCCCTGGGTGAGCAGGCGCACCAGGTTCCTGGATTGCAGGTCCTCGATCGTGCCCACCCTGGGCAGGGGCTTGTGGCCGCGGGCTTCGGCCAGCAGCGAGACGTAATAGCCGAGACTCTGGTAGCGATAGGACCGGCACAGATTGAACACCCTGGCGCCGCGCTCCTTGCCGTAGGCGGCATCGGTCAGGTAGGCCCGCGCCGGCACGACCGTCACCCCGGGAATGGCCAGCGGCCAGTCGCGCGGGTTGGTGACCACGATCAGGATGCTCATGACGATCCCCGCCCGGCCGGCCGGATGACCAGCAGGTTGGCGTCGTGGGTGACGATGCCCAGCAGCACCGCGCCCATCACCCGATCGATGTTGATCCAGTACTCCTGGGCGGGACCGTAGGGATCGGCGACCAGCACGGTCCGTTCCCTGCGGTTGTAGCCGGCCATGACGACGAAGTGCCCGGAAGGATGCCCGCGCACGTCGTCGGGCTGGTCTTGCGGCCCGTATTCCCGGGGCGCGCGGTAGAGGAAGGTGGAACTCAAGCCGGTCAGTATCGGCAGGTCGCGGCGCAGCAGGCCGTGGATCAAGTGACGGGTGAGGTCCGTCAGGCGCAGCCGCCCGCCCAGGCTCAGGAACTCCAGATAGCCCTCGGTGGCGTGATGCAGCCTGGCGTCGCGCTTCAGCTCGCGCTGGCGCTGCAGGCGCTGGGCGATATCGACCCCGGGGGCGAACCAGCTCGGATCGAAGACCAGCAAGTTGTAGGTGTAGATGGTGGCCTGAAAGCCGTTCCTCAGGGCGTCGCAGGCCAGGAAAACGGCGAAGGTGCCGGTGCCGGTTTCGAGCTTGCGGGTGCGGGCGATGACGCCCTCCAGACCCTCGTCCCGCCCCCAGTAGCGGTAGATGGCGTGGAGGCAGGTGGGGCCGCAGGTGGTCTCGTCCGGCTGCGGCAGCATCGTCAGGGGCAGGCGCAGCGTGGGCCTGAGCATGGGCTGGAACTCTCTCTCGAGCGGGCCCGGGGGAGGCCGAAAATGCCCGGGCGATCATGCCGACAATATATGCCAATCGGCTTGACAGGGGAAGCGTGGGGCCCGAAGATGATGTCATTCTCATCTTCCCCCGCTTCCTGGGCATGCTCATGGCTGCGCTTACCCCCTCGGTCGGCGATGCGCTGTTGATCGTCGATGTGCAGAACGATTTCCTGCCCGGCGGCAGCCTCGCCGTAGCCCGCGCCGAGGAAGTCATCGCACCGCTGAACGGCTATCTCGCGCTGTTCGCCCGGCGCGCGCTGCCGGTTTTCGCCACGCGCGACTGGCATCCGGTGCAGCATTGCTCATTTCGCGAACAGGGCGGACCCTGGCCGCAGCACTGCGTCGCCGGATCACCCGGGGCGCGTTTCGCCGCCGCCCTGCTGCTGCCGGAATCGGCGATCGTGGTGGACAAGGCCACCCGGCCCGACGCCGATGCCTACTCTGGCTTCGCCGGCACCGAGCTGGCGGACCGGCTCCACGCGCTCGGGGTACGGCGTCTGTTCGTCGGCGGACTGGCCACCGATTATTGCGTCCAGAACACCGTGCGCGATGCGCTGCGCCTGGGCTACGCCGTCCTCCTGCTGCGCGACGCGGTGCGCGCCGTCGACGCCGCCCCCGGCGATGGCGAAAACGCCATCGCCCGCATGCTCGAGGCGGGTGCCGCCGCCATCGAGCTGGCGCAGCTCGAAGGCTGAGGCGATGGGCGCGATGACGACCGCGGCCTCGCCGCTGCTGACCGACCTCTACCAGCTGACCATGCTCCAGGCCTATCACGACGAGCAAATGAATGGGCTGGCGGCGTTCGAGTTCTTCGTGCGCAGGCTGCCGGAGGGCCGCAACTTTCTGATGGCGGCCGGACTGGAGCAGGTACTCGACCATCTCGAGACCCTGAGTTTTTCCGCCGAGGAGCTCGCCTGGCTGGACGCGAGCGGGCACTTCCGCCGCGACTTCGTCGCTTCGCTCGCCGACTTCCGCTTTGCCGGCGAGGTGCACGCGATGCCGGAGGGCACGGTGTTCTTCCCGGACGAGCCGATCCTGCGGGTCGTGGCCCCGATCCAGCAGGCGCAGCTGGTGGAGACGCGCATCATCAACCTGTTGCAGTACCAGACCCTGGTCGCCTCCAAGGCGGCGCGCTGCGTGCTGGCGGCGCCGGACAAGCTGCTGGTCGATTTCGGCCTGCGCCGCGCCCACGGTGCCGAAGCCGGACTGCTGTCGGCGCGCGCGAGCTTCCTCGCCGGCTTCGGCGGCAGCTCGAACGTCATGGCCGGCATCAACTGGAACATACCGCTGTTCGGCACCATGGCGCACTCCTACGTCCAGGCGCACGACGAGGAGGCCGAAGCCTTCGAACGCTTCGCCCGCTGCCATCCGCGGGCCAACACCATGCTGATCGACACCTACGATACCGAGGCCGCGGCGGGCAAGCTGCTGCCGCTGTCGGCGAGGCTGGCGCAGGACGGCATCGCCATTCAGGCGGTGCGCATCGACAGCGGCGACCTGGGCGAACACGCCCGGCGGGTCAGGGGCATACTCGATCAGGGCGGAATGCACAAGGTCAGGATCTTCGCCAGCAGCAACCTGGACGAATACCGGCTGCACGAACTGCTCGCCGCGGGCGCGCCGATCGACGGCTTCGGCGTCGGCACGCGCATCAACACCTCGGCCGACAGTCCCTATCTCGACTGCGCCTACAAGCTGCAGGAATACGCCGGCCGGGCGCGGCGCAAGCGCTCGGAAGGCAAGGCGACCTGGCCGGGACGCAAGCAGGTCTATCGCCGTGTCGACGGCGACGGGCGTCTGGCCGGCGACCTGCTGACCACGGCCGACGACGTCCAACCGGGCGATGGCTTACTGCTGCCGGTGATGCGGGACGGCAGGCGGATCTCGCCGTCACCGCCGCTGTCGGCGGTGCGCGGCTACGCCGCCTTGCAACTGGAATCGCTGCCGCGAGCCTTGCGCCGGCTCGATGCCGCGCCGGCTTATCCGGTGCGGATCTCGGCCAGGCTGGTCGATCTGGCCCGCGCGATCGACCAGCGCCGCGCAGAACCGGGCTGAGAGCTATCGGGTCGATCACCCCGCAAAAGATGAAAAAAACCTACCGGATTCCCAAAAATGTCGATTGGAGCTATTCGGGAAACTTCATGATCACTCGCTGTGCGGCGTTCTGGATATGCTGCAGCGACAACATTCCTGCCTGCTTTTCATCGCCGCCCAGTACGGCATTCAGGATGCCTTCGTGATCGTCCCATACGCGGCTGCGGTCATGCGATGGTCCGACAACGGCGATCATCGCACGGCGCAGGTGGTGCCAGTACAAGCGCAGCATTTCGGCAAGCAGCGGGTTGCCAGCCGATTCATAGATCCAAATATGAAACGCCATATCGGCGCTCGTGAGAGCCGACACCGACCCCGCTTCAACGGCCGCCCGCCCGCGCTTGAGCAATTCCAGTCCCTCTTGGTCGGACAGCTTGGCTACGTTACGGGCAGCCAGTTTGGCTGCCATCGGGTCCAGTGATTCCCGAAGTTGATAGAGCGATTCGAAGAAGCTCTTGCGCAGGGGCGCGACGACAACACCACGGCGGCCCGCGTCCTGCACAAAGTCCTGTGTCCTGAGTACGGTCAGTGCCTGTGTCACCGGCTGACGCGAAACGTTCAGTCTTGCCGCCAGTTCGTCCTGGTTGATCCGGTCGCCGGAACGAAGCACACCGCCGCAAATGGCTTCCAGAATCGACGAATAAACCTGTTCATAAAGCGTTGTTGGCGTGGTGAGGGGAACGACGATCCTGGAATCGATGTCGTCTGTCGGCGTCGCGGTGAGGTCGGAAGTCATGGCAGCTAGATTGTCCGTCGGTTCACCGGTTGGCTATTGGTCTTTTGGCGCGCGCGACACGTTGGACGACCAGTATACCTCGGTGACACCATCCGCACGGTTCAGGACGCGGGCCAGAATGAAGAGGAGGTCCGACAGGCGGTTGAGATACCGCAACTTCAGCGCGCAGTGCCCAGGATCCCTGTCCTCGAGAGAGACGATCATCCGTTCCGCTGAACGACAAGCGGCTCTGGCAACGTGACAGAAAGCAGCCGCTTCTGATCCGCCGGGCAGAATGAATTCTTTGAGGTGCGGTAGATCTGCATTGAACACTTCGATTTGCCGATCAAGGAAGTCGACACTTTCGACCCGCAGAATGAGCTGCCCCGGACTCGACAATTCCGCGCCGAGATCGAACAGATCGTTCTGGATCCTGGAGATGACGCCCCGCACTGCGGTCGGCGTTTGCTTGCTGGCCACGACGCCCAGGGCGCTGTTCAGTTCATCTACCACGCCCAGCGCATTGATGTACAGGCTGTTCTTCTGTACGCGTGTGCCGTTGGCGAGAGACGTAGTGCCTGAATCCCCGGTTCTCGTAGCGATCTTGCTGAGTCGATAGCCCATTCGGAACTCCTCGGTGGGTTGATTGATTGTGGCCCGTGGCAGGCATCTTCGGCACCGAGCCGATGCCGAGATATTCTTTCGGAGACGATAATGGAAGCCCAATCATTATTGCGCTCGCCAGCTGCGTTCAGCTTTGTCCCAGGCCTCTACCGCCTGAAGATCAGGCACCCACGCCAATCCTGATCGGCTGTCGGAGGACCGCGCTGCGGTGCTGACCACGACGTCTAGCAGCGCGGGCAGGTGCAGCAAAGCTGTGCCGATGGCCTCCTCCAGATCCTCGACACGCTCCACCCTTTGTCCGTGCATACCGAAGGCCCTCGCCATCGCGGCGTGGTCGGCAAACTGCAGACGAGTGCCGACCACCTTCCCATAGCTGTCGGTCTGGTCGTTGACCTCGATTTGCCAAGCACCGTTGTTGGCCACTACGATGAGGAGTTTCGCGTGGTGGCGCACGGCGGTGTCGATCTCCATCGCGTTGAAACCGAAGGCGCCATCGCCGGTAGCCACGACCACCTGGCGCCCTGGATACGCCAGGCTCGCTGCCACACCGAACGCCGTGCCAACCCCGATACAGCCTAGGGATCCGGGATCGAGGTAAGACGACGTCGACAGCCCGACCCGCGCGAAGCTGAGGAAGTCACCCCCGTCAGCCACCAGCACGGCATCGGGAGCCAAATGAGCTTGCAATGCCGCCAGTAGGCGATTCGGGTGCATTCGGCCCTGCGCGTCCGGGGCGGCATTACGCATCGCTTGCCGAAGCTTTTCGACCCGGTCTTCATGCCCCCGCCGCATCGCACGAGCCCAGTCGCGATCGATCGCCGGTGCGCGATCGCCGGCCGCAGCCATTATCGCCGCCAGCGCCACCGCCGGATCGGCGAACAACTCCACCGCCCCGCGGCGGTTGTCGCGCAGTTCTGACGGCGCGTCGGCAATGCGGATGAAGCGGGCTGCACCAAAAACCGCGGGCGAACCGTAGGCGAGCTGGAAGTCAAGCCGGCGCCCGACCGTAACGACGACGTCCGCTTCGCCGATCACGCTGCCCCGCATGGCAGCCACCACCGATATGTGTTCGTCAGCCACTAGGCCACGGCTCTCCCCGGTGTCGAGGTAGACGGCACCGGACCGGTCGAGCAAGGCGGTGAGAGCCCGTCCGGCACCCCGCGCGCCACGCCCGCTGATGACCAGCGGGCGGCGGGCCGACCACAGCAACTCCATCGCTTGTGCCACACCTTGAGGGTCCGGAACCAGTACGGGCCGAGGACGTGGCGCCAGGTGCTCCAGCAGTTGCAGCGAGCGTGGCACTTCGGCGCGCAGCACGTCGATGGGAAAGTCGAGGTACACCGGGCCGGGGTCGCAGCCTTGACCGAGGGCACGCGCCACCGCCTCGCTGAGTTCCTGGAGCACCAGCGCCGGTTCGCGCACGGTACGCGCGTAACGAGTGATCGGTCGCACCAACTCGGTGTGTGCCAGGTCCTGCAGCGCGCCGCGATTATCCTGCGCACGCGGTGGCGTGCCGGAGAGCACGAGAATTGGCGCTCGTGCGACATGCGCATTGGCGATACCGGTCATGGCATTGGTGACCCCCGGCCCAGCGGTGACCAGCGCGACACCCAGCTCACCGGTCAACTCGGCGTGGGCGTGCGCCATGTAGACGGCTGCGCGTTCGTCACGCACGTCCACGATCCGGATGTCTTCGGCGTCCACCCGCATTAAGATCGGCATGATGTGCCCACCGCACAGAGTGAACACCCGAGTCACTCCCTGAGATTTCAGGAAGCGTGCGATCACGGCAGCCGCACAGTCATCGGCGCGCCGGTCTGCGCTCGTCTCGGAAGGATTAGTCGGCGCAGGCATGCGCGTCGCCGCTTCGGTCTGCGCTTGAGCCGGCGACATGGTCAGAACACCGGCACTTCGCGATAGGTGCCCCAGACGGTCTTGAGGCGCTCGATGATGTCGCCCATGCTGGCGCCGGCGCGTACCAGCTCGATGGTCACCGGCATAATGTTCTGCTGGTCGTCCTTGACCACGGCGACCAGTTCGTCGAGCAGCGCATTGACCTTCTTGTTGTCACGCTCTCTGCGGATACGCTGCAGCTTTTCGATCTGACGCCGTTCGACCGTCGGGTCGTGCGGGTGCGTCTCCAGATCGGGAACTTCGTCGGGTTCGTGGAACATGTTGACGCCGATCACGGGCTTGTCCCCGCTCTGCTTATTGAGTGCCTGCTCGTAGGCGAAGTCGGCGATGTGGCGCTGGAACCAGCCTTCCTCGATCAGCTTGATCGTGCCGCCGTTCTTTTCGACCTCGTCGATGATCTCGAAAACCTTGCGCTCGTACTCGTTGGTCAGATGCTCGACGTAGTAGGAGCCTCCCACCGGGTCGACCACGTCCGTCACATGGGTTTCCTCGGCAATGATCTGCTGCGTGCGCAGCGAGATCTTCATGGCCTCTTCGGTCGGAATCGAGAACGCCTCATCCATGCCGTTGGTATGCAAACTTTGCGCGCCGCCGAGCACAGCCGCGAGGGCCTGGATCGCCGTGCGCACGATGTTGATTTTGTATTGCGGTTTGGTCAACGTGGCCGCCGCCGTCTGGCAGTGGAAGCGCAGGCGCATCGATTCCGGATTCCTGGCACCGAAGCGTTCGCGCATGATCTTGGCGTAAACGCGGCGAGCGGCGCGGAACTTGGCGATCTCCTCGAAGAAGTCGGCCTGGCAGACGAAGAAGAAGGCGAGCCGCGGCGCGAATTCATCGACGTCCATGCCGGTCTTCGTCACCTCCTCGACGTAGGTGATCAGGTTGCACATCGTGAAGGCCACCTCATGGACCGGCGAGGAGCCGGCTTCCGAAATGTGATATCCGGAGACGTTGATCGGGTTGTACCGCTTCATGTGCTTCGCGCAGTAAGTGATGCAGTCGCGCACGATACGCACCGAAGGCGCGATCGGGAACACGTATTCCTTCTGCGCCATGTACTCCTTGAGGATGTCCGCCTGAATGGTGCCCGACAATTTGTTCATGTCGCAGCCGCGCTTCTGCGCAGCCGCGATGTACATGGCGAGGAGGATCCAAGCCGAGGGGTTGATCGTCAGAGAGACGGAGATCTTCTCGAGGTCGATGCCGTCCAGCAGCGCCTCCATGTCGGCCAGGGTGTCGATGGCCACCCCTTCGCGGCCGACCTCACCTTCGGACATCGGATGGTCCGAATCGTAGCCCATCAGCGTGGGCATGTCGAAGTCCGTGGACAGGCCGGTCTGGCCCTGTTCGATGAGGTACTTGAAGCGCTTGTTGGTATCCTCGCCGGTGCCGAAGCCGGCGATCTGGCGCATCGTCCAGGTCCGGCTCCGGTACATCGTGGGGTAGGGGCCACGGGTGAAGGGGTAGCGTCCGGGCAGGCCGATGTCGTCGGCGGCACGGCCCTTCAGGTCGAGCGGCGTGTATACCCGCTTCACCGGAAAGCCGCCGAAGGTGTAGAACTGCTCCTTCTTTTCCTTCTGCTTGGCCAGGAACGAGGCAACCTCCTTGTTTTCCCAGTCCTTGATCTCGGCTTCCGGCGCCAAGTGTTCGGGGACGGTCGGCTTGGTGTTCATGGAGTTCCTTTCAGGTTGATGCCATCGAGCAGCTGCTCGGCGGCCTGGTAGGGAGAAATCCGGCGTCCGGCCAGTTGTTCTGACACCGCGGCGAGCGCGCCTCGGCGCGCGTTGATGAAACGCTGGCGCAGCAGGTCCTCGGCCGTCTTGAGCATGCGGAACTCCGCAATTTTACGCACGCGGATCTGCCCGGTTTCGGAACTACGCATGAAGTGTCCGTGGCGGCCCAGGCATTCGATCAGTTGCTCGAATCCTTGGCCGTTTACCGAACTGGTGGGCACTACCGGCGCCCGCCAAAGGCGGTCGTCACCGACCGCCATGCCCATCGTGAGCATGGTCTTCAGGTCGCTGACGGTGCGGTTGGCGTCGGACCGGTCGCATTTGCTCACGACATGGATATCGGCAATTTCGAGGATGCCAGCCTTGATGGCCTGGATGTCGTCACCGAGGCCTGGCGCCGACACCACGATGACCGTCTGCGCAGCGCGCGCAATCTCGACTTCCGCCTGCCCGACGCCGACCGTCTCGACGATGACGTAATCGAATCCGGCTGCGTCGAGAACATCAACGGCCTCCAACGACGCGCGCGCCATGCCGCCCTGGGCACCCCGCGTCGCCATGCTGCGGATGAAGATGCCTTCGTCGTTGACCAGTTCCGACATGCGGATGCGGTCGCCCATGATGGAGCCGCCGGAGTATGGGCTCGACGGGTCGACTGCGATGATGCCCACCCGCTTGCCGCCGGCGCGCAGCTTGAGCGTCAGCGTGGACACCAGCGTCGACTTGCCGCTGCCGGGTACGCCGGTAATGCCGATGACGTGCGCTCGTCCGGCCTTCGCGTAGAGTTGCGCCAGCGCCGGACGGCACTCTGCCGAACCCGCCTCTGCGCGGCTCATCAGGCGCGCCATGGCGGCATTGTCGCCGGCGAGCGCGCGCACCACCAGCGAATCCGAGGGTATCTGCTTGGCCATCACGTAGCCTCGAACCGCAGGCGCTGGGCCAAGTCCTTGAAGACTTCGCGGTCGTCGATCACCCGGCGCGCCTTGAAGTCGGTGCGCGGGAAGGTGCCGGGCTGCGCCACCTCGACCATGGTCCGCAGACCCAACATCGTATGCACCGAGGTCGCCACCTGCTGGCGGAACGCATCCATCGCCGGCCGGCCCTTCGCGCTCAATTCGGCGGTAACTTCGACGCGCAGCAGGAGTTCGTCCATGTTGCCGTCGCGGCTGATCACGATGCGATGTTCGCCGCCATAGTCCGGCAGCTTGCTCAGAGCGGCGTCGATTTCGCTGGGATAGACGTTTTCGCCGCGGATGGTGAACATGTCATCGATGCGGCCAAAGATGCCCTGGGGCAGGCTGGGATAGGTTCGGCCGCACGCCGTCTTGTCGTTGGTCCACAAGGCGAGGTCGCCCGAGACCAGTCGGATCATCGGCTGCGAGGTGCGTTCGAGATGGGTATAGACCGGTGTGCCACGCTGGCCATAGGGCACACGTACGAGGGTCTTGGGATCGCAAACCTCGGTGTAGCAGATATCCTGCCAGCACAGCATCCCCTGGAACGACTCGGCCGAGGCTGCGACATTCATGAAAGGGGACATCTCGGCCATCGAGCCGCAATCGAATACCTCGGCCTTGTACGCGTCCATGATGCGATCGCGCACCCCCGGTACCGACGCACCGGGCTCTCCGGAGAAGAACATGCGTTCAATGCCGAAATCCGTCGCGTTGAGTCCTTCCTTGGCCGCCACCTCGGCAAGGTAGAGGGCGTACGAGGGGGTACCGTAGAAGGCCTTGGGTTTCATCATGCCGAGCCATTGCACGGCACGCGCGGACATTCCGGGCGCGCCTGCGCCGAACGGAAAGGCCTTGGCGCCCAGTCGCTCGGCCCCGGAAAGCGCACCCCAACTGCCCATGTACAAGCTGAAGATCGCGGCCACGAACACGATGTCGCCCGGCCGGATACCCATACCCCACATTATGCGTGCGTGGGCGTTGGCGATGTTCTGCCAATCGCCGCGGCCGATCGCAAACGCCGTCGGGCGGCCAGTGGTGCCCGAAGTACCATGGATATGATGGATCTCGCTTTCCGGCACGCACAAGTAATCGCCAAAGGGCGGCGCGCGGTGCTGCGCGGCGCGCAAGTCGGCCTTCGTGACCACCGGACAGCGGCGCTCGAAGTCTTCCAGAGATCGGATCTGGCTCGGATGGAAGCCGGCGTCGTTCCACTTGTCGCGGTAGAAGCTGCAACTGCCGTAGGCGTAGTCGCAGATCTCGCGCAGACGCTGCACGATTGCCTCGTCACGTTTGTCGGGAGCCATGGTCTCGCGGATCGGGAACCAATAGCGGCTATTGTGGGCGGGGCGGTACGAGTCGTCGTACCGCGGCGGCCAAGTCCAGGATTCCATTGCGCTCACGGCGTGTCTCCGATGGTTGAGTCGGTCAACGCTCGCCGCGGTCGGCAACCAAGCGCTCGATGGTCTCGATGATCTTGTTCGGAGGCGTGTCCTGCAGCAGAATCTCGTGCACACCCATCGCCTTCAGAGCCGCCACGTCTTCGTCGGGCATGACGCCTCCGCCCATGAGGATCATGTCGTCGACCCCGCGCGCCTTGAGGCCAGCGATGATCTTCGGGAAGACGGTCATGTGGGCCCCGGAAAGGATGCTCACGGCCAAGACATCGACGTCCTCCTGCACGGCGGCGGCCACCACTTCCTCGGGCGAGCGGTGCAGCCCCGTGTAGACAACGTCCATGCCGGCATCGCGCAGGCACCGGGCCACTATCTTGACGCCGCGATCGTGTCCGTCGAGGCCGACCTTGGCCAGCAGCACGCGTATGTTGTTGCTCATGGTGAGTCTCCCGGTAAAATTCGTCTTTTGTATTTCGTATACGGTATTCGATGTAGAATAGCCACTCGAAAGTGCCGTGTCAATGGAGACCAAATCGTGTCCGATCAAGGGGCTCGGATGGCCGCCGATTTTTGGCGGTAATATTCTTCCCCCGCTCGCCAAACCAGACTCGCCATGAACCCGCTCTCGGATCATCCCCTGCTACTCGCTTACCAAGACGTTGCGCCGACGCTCGAAGGCCCCCTTGCCCGCTGCGGATTTGGCAGTGCGGTGCTCGGCCGCGTGACGCTGGGTGCCGGGGCGATATTGGGGGCGTTTGCGGTGCTGCGCGGTGACGGCCACACGATCCGTGCCGGCGAAGACCTGCGCCTCGGCCCCCACAGCACCGTTCATATCGCGCACGCGCTGTACGGCACCGCGATCGGCGAGCGCGTCACCGTGGGAGCCGACACGGTGGTGCATGGCTGCACGGTGGGCAATGATTGCGTGATAGAAGATCAGGCGGTGGTTCTGGACGGGGCCGTGGTCGGCGATGGTTCCGTCATCGCCGGCGGCTCGGTGGTTTTCCCACGCAGCGTGCTGCCCGCCGGTCACTGGTGCGCCGGCGTACCGGCAGTTCCTATTCGGCCGCTCGGCACCTCGGAGCTGGCCGAGCTGCGCGCACGGGTCCGCGCCGGATCGCTGTCGGTGCCGACGTCGCCCAAGCATGACGCCCGCACCATCGACGCCGAACGGGGCGCGCATCACTACGTGGCGGCTTCGGTGATCGGCGTGGGCGAACTCCGCATGGGAAAGGGAAGCAGCGTGTGGTTCGGTTGCACCATTGATGCCCCCGCTTTCGGCGTAACCATCGATGCCGGTTCCAACGTGCAAGACAACAGCGTGCTACGGTCTACCGGATGCGAAATCACGATCGGCGCGGATTGCACAATTGGGCATAACGTGGTGTTGCATGACTGCACGGTGGGTGCGCGGGTTTTGATCGGCATGGGAAGCGAATTGGCTCCCGGCACCGTGGTGCCGGACGACGTGCTGTTAGCTGCGGGCTCCAAAACCACAGCCTACCAAGTGCTGGAAAGCGGCTGGATGTGGGGCGGTCGTCCGGCGCAACCCATATCGCGGCTGGACAAGAGGAAGCTCGATCTGATCAGGCAATCGGCCGCCATCTATCGTGAATATTCGGCCGGCTTCGCTCGGACGCAGGCGGATGCCTTGCAAGGCATCATGGACCACAAACCAGGATGTTTGGATGATGAGTCACGATGCCCCACATCGGCGCCTGAAGTCTCATTCGACGCCGAAGGTACCGAAGCCAATACACCGTAGTACCGCGTTGCTGTGGACGTTGCGCGATAGAGCCGCGCCCTTGAACCCGGACGTCGCCAGGACGGCACAAGCGAGACGCTCCACATAACCGGCCCGCCGGTGCCCGTCAGATCAAGCGCGATCAGTCCCTGATCAGCGTGCTCGCCCCCAGCCCTGACCGGTTGTGCCACAACGTATCGAGGCAAACGATGGGTAGAAAGCAGAAACGGTCCGAAAGGACCGTTTCTGCTTGAATCGCTGGCGGAGTGGACGGGACTCGAACCCGCGACCCCCGGCGTGACAGGCCGGTATTCTAACCAACTGAACTACCACTCCGTGCTTGAAGCAACGTGCTCGAAACAAAAGGGGCTGCCCTTCGAAGCAACCCCCGTGCAGCCTGGCGACCCCACCGGGATTCGAACCCGGGTTCATACCGTGAAAGGGTATTGTCCTAGGCCTCTAGACGATAGGGTCAATACTTTTACTTTAACTTGGTGGAGGTACGCGGGATCGAACCGCGGACCTCTTGCATGCCATGCAAGCGCTCTCCCAGCTGAGCTATACCCCCACAAGAGAGCGCGAATTATACGTAGCGGCCGGATTTGTGTAAAGCGCTTCGCGGAAAAAAAGTTTCACAGCAGCTTGCCTGGATTCATCAGGTCCGCCGGGTCGAGCGCCGCCTTCACGCGGCGCATCAGATCCAGCTCCACCGCGCTCTTGTAGCGGCGGATCTCCAGGCGCTTCAACTGCCCCAGCCCGTGCTCGGCCGAGATGCTGCCGGAGAGCTCATGCACCAGGTCGTGCACGATGCGATTGACCGCCTCGCTCTGTTCGATGAAATCGGCATTGGCCAGTGCCGCCGGCTTGGACAGGTTGTAGTGCAGGTTGCCGTCGCCGATGTGGCCGAAGCAGACGATGCGCACGCCCGGAAAGCGACTGGCGAGCGCATCATCGGCACGCCCGATGAACTCGGCAATGGCCGACACCGGCACCGCGATGTCGTGCTTGATGCTGATGCCCTCGATTCGCTGCGCCTCCGAGATGTTCTCGCGCAGCTGCCAGAGCGCGGCCGCCTGGGCGCCGCTCTGCGCGATGACGGCGTCCCGCGCCCGGCCCGCCTCGATCTCCGCGGCGAGGACGGATTCCAGCGTGGCGTTGAGGTCGAAGCCTGCTAGCGTGTCGGTGAGTTCCACCAGCACCTGCCAGGCGTGGGACTCGGGCAGCGGGTCGCGGCAATCCGGGATGTGCTTCTGGACCAGCTCCAGCGCGCTGCGGCCGACGATCTCGAAGGCGGTGACGCGCTCGCCGCACCGTTCGCGCAGGCATCGCAGCAACGCCACGGCGGCGGCCGGATCGGCGACCGCGACCCAGGCGACGGCGGTGGCGCGCGGCTGGGGAAAGAGCTTCAACACGGCCGCGGTGATCAGGCCGAGCGTGCCTTCGGCGCCGATGAACAGGTGCTTGAGATCGTAGCCGGTGTTGTCCTTGCGCAAGCCGCGCAGGCCGTTCCAGACGCGGCCGTCGGCGAGCACCACTTCCAGGCCCAGGGTCAGCTCGCGCATGTTGCCGTAGCGCAGCACCTGGACGCCGCCGGCGTTGGTGGACAGGTTGCCGCCGATCGTCGCCGAGCCCTCGGCGGCGAGCGACAGCGGGAACAGCCGGCCGGCGTCGAAGGCGGCGCGCTGCACCACCTGCAGGACGCAGCCCGCTTCGACGGTGATGGTGTTGTTGTCGAGGTCTACGGCGCGGATCCTGTTCAGCCGGGCGAGACTCACCAGCACCTGGTCGCGCGCACCCTGCTCAGTCGCGAGCGGCGTGGCGCCGCCGACCAGGCCGGTGTTGCCGCCCTGAGGCACCACCGCGACGCCGGCTTCGGCGCAGCGGGCGACGACGCGCGCCACCTCCTCGGTGCTCCCCGGCCGCACCACGCAGCGCGCGCTGCCGGAGTAGCGGCCGCGCCAGTCGGTGAGGTAGGGCGCCATGTCGGCGGCGCCTGTCAGCACCTGGCCGGCGCCGACGATTTCCTCCAGCGCTTGCACCAGGGATGCGCTCATCGGGCGCTCCCCAGGACGTGGCGGATCGCCGGCCACATCCGTTCCACCGCCGCGCGCCCCTCGGCGATAGACTCGACGCCGCGGTGATAGTCCATCAGCCCGATCTGGGCCAGGCGCGGCTCCAGCGCCAGGTCTGCGGGCTCGCCGGCCAGCCGGCTGCGGCTGATCCTCACCTGCATGATGTTCACGCTGGCCACCAGCACCTCCACCAGCGAGGGCAGCATCGGCTCCGTCCCGTTCGCACCGTTCCTGCCGAAACGCTGCAGCAGGCGGCTGCGCCAGTTGTCGCTGGGAACCGCGACGCCGTCGTTGCGGTGCAGATGGCCGCTGCGATCCGAACCGAGATCGACGGCGATGACGACGTCGGCGCCCTGCGCGCGGCACAGCGACACCGGCACCGGGTTCACCAGGGCGCCGTCGACCAGCAGCCGGCCGTCGTGCTGTTGCGGCGTGAACAGGCCCGGCAGGGCGATCGAGGCGCGCACCGCGGCGGCGACGCTGCCCTCCTTCAACCAGATCTCCCGCCCCGACTCCAGATCGGTGGCGACGCAGGCGAAGGGCTTGGGCAGCGCGGCGAAGTCGCGGTCTACGAAATTCCGGCTGAAGAAATCGATCAGCTTCTCGCCCTTGATCAGCCCGCCCTTCAGGCTGAAGTCGAACATCCCGAACACGCCCTTCCAGTCGAGCGCGGCGACCCAGTGTTCGAGCTTTTCCAGGTCGCCATTGACGTAGGCGGCGCCGACGAAGGCGCCGATCGAGCAGCCGCAGACGATGTCCGGCTCGATACCGGCCTCGGCGAGCGCGGTGAGCACGCCGATGTGCGCCCAGCCGCGGGCGGAGCCGGCGCCCAGCGCGATGCCGAGCCTGGGTTTGGCCGCCATCGCCTAGCCCTTCGCCACTTCGGCGTACAGGTCATGGACGTCGCAGTCGGTGACCCTGACCTGCGCGAACTCGCCGACCGCCAGCCCCTGGCCGTCGGTGACATAGACCAGGCCGTCGATCTCCGGCGCGTCGCCCTGGCTTCTGGCCACCGCGCCGTCCTCGTCTATCTCGTCGACCAGCACCTCTATGGTTCTGCCGATCTTGGCCTCCAGGCGGCGGGTGCTGATGTCCTCCTGGAATTCCATCAGACGGGCCCGGCGCTCCTCGCGCACTTCGTCGGGCAGCGCGCCGGGCAGATCGTTGGCCGCCGCGCCTTCGACCGGCGAGTAGGCGAAGGCGCCGACGCGGTCCAGTTGCGCCTCCTCCAGGAACTGCAGCAGTTCCTCGAACTCGGCCTCGGTCTCGCCGGGAAAACCGGTGATGAAGGTGCTGCGTATCGTGATCTCCGGGCAGAGTGCGCGCCAGGCGCGGATCCGCGCGAGGTTGTTCTCGCTGCTGGCGGGCCGCTTCATCAATTTGAGGATGCGCGGGCTCGCGTGCTGGAAGGGCACGTCGAGGTAGGGCAGGATCCTGCCCTCGGCCATCAGCGGGATCAGCGCATCCACACTCGGGTAGGGGTAGACGTAGTGGAGCCGCACCCAGACGCCCAATTCGCCCAGAGACTGGCACAGTTCGAGCAGCCGGGTCTTGACCGGCCGGCCCTGCCAGAAGCCGGTGCGGTACTTGATATCGACGCCGTAGGCGCTGGTGTCCTGGGAGATCACCAGCAGCTCCCTGACGCCCGAATCGACCAGCGCCTCGGCCTCGTTCATCACCTCGCCGATGCTCCGGCTGACCAGGTCGCCGCGCAAGGACGGGATGATGCAGAAGCTGCAGCGGTGATTGCAGCCCTCGGAGATCTTCAGGTAGGCGTAGTGCTGGGGCGTCAGGCGTATGCCCTGCGCCGGCACCAGGTCGATGAAGGGATCGTGGGGTGCGGGCAGGTGGGCATGGACCGCCGCCATCACCTCCTGCGCGGCGTGCGGGCCGGTGACCGCGAGCACCCGCGGATGAGCCTGCTTCACGACGTCGCCCTTGGCGCCCAGGCAGCCGGTGACGATGACGCGGCCGTTCTCGGCCAGCGCCTCGCCGATCGCGTCCAGCGACTCCTCGACCGCGGCGTCGATGAAGCCGCAGGTATTGACCACCACCAGATCGGCGCCCCGGTAGGAGCCGGAGATGGCGTAGCCCTCGCTCTTCAAGCGGGTCAGGATCTGCTCGGAGTCGACGGTCGCTTTGGGGCAGCCGAGCGAGACGAAGCCGACGGTGGGAGTTTTGCGTGTGTTGTTCATGTGCTTGCTGCTTTCATTCGGGGCTCTTGGATCGCAGGCGCCCCGAGGTGCGGGGCGGAGGATGGCCTATTATCCCCGGTATTCGCCCCAGGGTTTCACTACAGGGTCTTGATGTTCAGCCCGGCCCCCACCCGACTTGCGAACGGCTTGGCTCCCCCGACCAGATAGATCAGGGTGCGGGCGTCAAGAAGGCGATCACGCCCGGCTCTCGCGCCCTTCTCGCAAAGCCTTGTCGATCTCGGTCTTCCGCTCGGTACCGTGTGCATCACCGACCAGCAAAGGACGCTCCGGGCTCAAACAGATCGTTTGCTGACATTCAATATTCCGGAAAACAAAGACCCGACAGGCATGCCTGTCGGGTCGGGTTCGGTCACCACCCGAAGGTGGCTACCTTATTGCAGCAACGGCTCTCACCCCGGAAAGCTACAATGCTGTCATTATATCCCAAAAGGGAGATGGTCATGCAATCGGGAATTCCGTCGTACACGCTCGGTCTCGATATCGGCATCGCCTCGGTGGGCTGGTGCGTGCTTGGCCAGGATCGCATCATAGATCTCGGAGTGCGTGCGTTCGACAAGGCCGAAACCGCCAAAGAGGGCGATTCGCTCAATCTCGTTCGCCGCAGCGCGCGCCTGATGCGCCGCCGCCTACGCCGACGCGCCTGGCGACTAACCAAGCTCGCGCGTTTGCTCAAGCGCCACGGGGTGATCGACGACACCCGGATCTTCCAGCCGCAGCACCCGTTTCCGCATTCGCTCTGGCAATTGCGGAGGGACGGATTGGACCGGCTGCTGAGCGACGAGGAATGGGCGCGGGTGGTCTACCACCTGTGCAAGCACCGGGGTTTTCACTGGATCAGCCGTGCCGAACAGAGGCAGGCGGACGAGGACAGCAAGGGTGAAGGCGGAAAGGTCAAGCAAGGCCTCGCCGGCACCGCGAAGCTGATGCAGGATAAAGGCTATCGCAGCGCGGCCGAGATGGTATTGGCCGAATTCCCTGAGGCCCAGCGCAACAAACAGGGAAGCTATGACAAAGCGCTGGCCCGCACCCTGCTGGGCAAGGAATTGGCACTGTTGTTCAAGCGACAGCGCGAACTGGGAAATCCGCACGCGGGCACGGCGCTGGAACTGGCCATTCTCGGCAACGGGGATCGTAAAGGCGGGCTTTTCTGGGCGCAGCAGCCGGCGCTGGCGGGGAACGATCTCTTGAAGATGCTCGGCAAATGCACCTTCGAGAAGAGCGAGTACCGCGCACCCAAAGCGAGCTTTACCGCCGAGCGCCATGTCTGGCTGACGCGGCTCAACAACCTGCGCATCGTCGTAGACGGCAGCACGCGACCGTTGAACGCACAGGAGCGGCAAATTGCTTTGCCGCTGCCCTACACATACGACAGCGATTTCACCTACAAACGCTTACGCAGCGCGCTGCTGAAGGCAGGATGTTTGCCCGAATCATTCCGCTTCACTGCGCTGCCCTATCCCAGCGCCGCTCAGCAGCTAGACGGCAAAGCAAAAGATCCCGAAGCGGCCACGCTGGTCAAGCTCCCGGCCTGGCAGGAAATGCGCCTGATTCTGAAGAAGGCCGGACTGGAGACCGAATGGCAGGGTATGGCCGGTGCCGCGATCGATGGCCGTCCCGAATTGCTCGACCAGATTACCTGGGTGCTGAGCGTGTTCAAGGACGACGAGGAAGTTTCAGCCGAATTGCGCAGGCTGCCCCTGCCAAGTTCGGAGCAAATGATCGACGCCCTGCTGGACATCCGCTTCGACAAGTTTCACGCCCTGTCGCTTAAGGCGCTGCGTCGGATCGTGCCGCACATGGAAGTCGGCCTGCGCTATGACGAAGCCTGCGCACAGGCTGGTTATCACCACAGCCAACTACACAAGACCGGAGAAGGCGAGCACAAATATCTGCCACCGCTCTATGCCGGGCGCGACAAGAGCGGGCGCATGGTGTTCAGTGAGGAGATGGACGTGCCGCGCAACCCGGTGGTGCTGCGCGCCCTCAACCAGGCACGCAAGGTGGTGAATGCAATCGTCCGGCGAAACAGCGCGCCGATGGCGGTGCATATCGAAATGGCGCGCGATTTGTCGAAGCCGATCGACGAGCGTCGAAAGATAGAAAAGGATCAGAGCGAATATCGCGAGCGGAACGACAAGGACAGGGCGCTCTTCGCGGAACATTTTCAGCGAATGCCGACGGGGATCGAGTTCGAGAAGTGGCGCTTCTACCGGGAACAGCAGGGGAAATGCGCCTACTCTGTTGAGCCGCTCGACATCATTCGCTTGTTGGAACAAGGCTACGTCGAAGTCGATCACGCCCTGCCCTATTCACGCAGCTTTGACGACAGCAAGAACAACAAGGTGCTGGTGCTCGCCAAGGAGAACCGAGACAAGGGAAACCGCACGCCCTACGAATACTTGGGCGGCGCGGAAAACACCCCCCGCTGGCAACAGTTCGTCGCTTTCGTCGAATCGACCAAGGCTTATCGCCTCGCCAAGCGCAGCCGCTTGCTGCGCAAGGACTTCAGTGCCAAGGAAGCCGAGGAATTTCGGGAGCGGAATCTCAACGACACCCGCTACATCTGCCGCTTCTTCAAGAATTACGTCGAGCGCTACCTGCAATTGGCCGAAGGCAGCGAAGCGAAGCGCTGCGTCGTGTTGAGCGGTCAATTGACGTCCTTCCTGCGCGCCCGCTGGGGGCTGCTCAAGGTGCGCGGCGACAACGACCGCCACCATGCGCTCGACGCCGCCGTGGTGGCCGCATGCAGCCACGGCATGGTCAAGCGCTTGTCCGACTATGCACGGTGCCGGGAGCTTGAAAAGGTCCGGGAAGGATTCGTCGACCTGGAAACCGGAGAGATCGTCAGTCCGGCAATGTTCCAGCAGTTGCGGCAGCACTTTCCGGACCCCTGGCCACACTTTCGCGACGAACTTGAAGCGCGTCTGAATATCGACGACCCGGTGCAGCTTCGTGCCGATATGGAGCGGCTGGGCAGCTATCCGACTGAAGCGGTGGAGCAACTGCATCCATTGTTTGTATCGCGTGCGCCGCAGCGGCGCAACGGCGGCGCGGCGCACAAGGACACCATCTACGGCCAGCCGGAGCGGCTAAAGCTGCAGGGCGGAGTGACGCAGAAGGTGCCCCTCGCCGGCCTGACGCTGAAGGATCTCGACAAGCTGATCGATCCGCACCGCAACGAAAAGCTCTACGCCGCCATCCGCGTCAGACTGGAAGCGCATGGTGGCAAGGGCGACAAGGCTTTCCCGCCAGACAACCCATTGCACAAACCCGACCGGGACGGCAATCCCGCCGGTCCGGTGGTGCGCACCGTCACCATGGTGATCGACAAGCTGTCCGGCATACCGGTTCGCGGCGGCATCGCCAAGAACGACAGCATGCTGAGGGTGGATGTATTCGCCAAAGCGGGGAAGTTCCATTTGGTGCCGGTGTATGTGCATCACACCGTGGCGAAGGTCTTGCCGGATCGGGCGATCGTGGCGTTCGTTGACGAAGATAGCTGGACCTTGATCGATGACAGCTTTGAGTGGCTCTTCTCGTTGCACCCAAATGACTTGGTCCGAGTGAAGTTGAAGAAAGAATCACATCTTGGATACTACGCCGGATGCAACCGCTCTACGGGTGCAATCAATCTTTGGGCACATGACCGCAATGCGCAAGTTGGCAAAGATGGAATGATTCAGAGTATTGGAGTAAAAACCGCGCTCGCTATCGAGAAATTCGACGTCGACGTCCTCGGCAATATTTACCCCGCCAGGTTGGAGCCTAGTCGTGGGCTGGCGTAGCGTCATGATCTCCCATCCGGCGCGACTGCGGCGGGAGCATTTTTCGCTGGCCATCGAGCAAGAGGAAACGGCCTTCGTGCCCTTCGAGGACATCGCCGTCATCGTCCTCAATCACCGCGAAATCAACCTGTCCCACCCGGTGCTGTCGGCCTGCGCCGAATACGGCATCAGCCTGTTTTCCACCGGCGACAATCACCAGCCGAGCGGCGTCTTCCTGCCCTTCCTGCCGCACTCGCGCACCACCCGGCTGATGCGCCGCCAGCTCGATGTGGCGCGGCCGCTCGCCAAGCAGGCCTGGGCCAACATCGTTCGCCGCAAGGTCGAGAACCAGGCCATCTGCCTGCGGCTCGCCGGGCGGCAAGGCATCGACCGGCTTGAATCCTATGCCCGCCGCGTGCGTTCAGGAGACGCCGAAAATCTCGAAGGTCAGGCCGCCGCCTTTTACTTCGTCGCGATGTTCGGCTCGGGCTTTCACCGCGCTGAGGAGCGTTGGGAAAACTCGGCGCTCGATTATGGCTATGCCGTGCTGCGCGGCGCCATCGCCCGCGGCCTGGTGGCCCACGGACTGCATCCGACGATCGGGCTGTTTCACGACAGCGAACAGAACGCCTTCAATCTTGCCGACGATCTGATCGAACCCTTCCGCCCGCTGGTCGATCTGCATGTGTTCAAGCACCCGCCCTCCACCGAAGGCGATCTATTGCCCGCCGACAAGGCCGCGCTGGTGGCCTTGCTCAACGTCGATGTCGGCATGCCACAGGGCCGCATGTCGGCGCTGTCCGCCATCGAATACGCGGTCGAAGGCTTGGTGCGTCTGTTCGAGGAAGGCGATAGCACGCTCGATCTTCCCACCCTGATCGGCCTCCAGCCGCACCGGCTGGAGTGCTGAAGGGTGGGCAGCGAAACGCGCCGGTTCATGCGACTGCTCGTGTTCTTCGATCTGCCCATGGTCACCAAGACCGAGAAGCGCGCCTATGTGCAGTTTCGCCGTTTCCTGCTCAACGACGGCTACGACATGATCCAGTGGTCGGTCTATGGACGCCTGTTAAACGGTGCCGACGCACAGGCGAAGCACCTGAAGCGCCTCGCCGAAAGCCTGCCGCCGGCTGGTTCGGTGCGCTGCATGACGGTCACGGAAAAGCAATTCGCCGGAATTCGCCTGCTCGTCGGCATGCCGCTTTTTCAGGAAAAAAAGGTTACCGCTGCCCAGATGCTGCTGTTCTGACACAGGAAACGGATGAAAAAATTCCCTCCCAACCAAGGCTGGGAGGGAATTCAAGGGCTGCCAGATTGTAGCCTTCCGGGGTGAGAGAGGGAGCTACAACCGGCTCCTAGAATGAAAAAACCGCCTCGCGGATTGTAGCCTTCCGGGGTGAGAGAGGGAGCTACAACTATCCGAGCAAGCGGACGACGATGATGGCAGATTGTAGCCTTCCGGGGTGAGAGAGGGAGCTACAACATAGCTCAGTGGTAGAGCGGCTGCTTTGTAGATTGTAGCCTTCCGGGGTGAGAGAGGGAGCTACAACGTGTTGTACGTCGCCGTAGCCGCCCATTGAGATTGTAGCCTTCCGGGGTGAGAGAGGGAGCTACAACAAAGTATTCTGGATCGTGGAGCGCGGTCCTGATTGTAGCCTTCCGGGGTGAGAGAGGGAGCTACAACCGTAGCGAGCTTCGAGAGCGACACGCTCTAGATTGTAGCCTTCCGGGGTGAGAGAGGGAGCTACAACCTGTTCAGCAACATCATGCACGGCAAGCAAGATTGTAGCCTTCCGGGGTGAGAGAGGGAGCTACAACGACTATTGCCCAACAATCCACCCTTGCCGAGATTGTAGCCTTCCGGGGTGAGAGAGGGAGCTACAACCAGGAAAACAGCATGATCAACCTATCTCTTGATTGTAGCCTTCCGGGGTGAGAGAGGGAGCTACAACGAAGTCGAAGGCCGGCCATTGATTGGGAGGGATTGTAGCCTTCCGGGGTGAGAGAGGGAGCTACAACATACTTTCGCGCGGTTCGGTTCAGCGTTTTGATTGTAGCCTTCCGGGGTGAGAGAGGGAGCTACAACCCCGCGTGGGAGATACCGGCCCGTACGCCAGATTGTAGCCTTCCGGGGTGAGAGAGGGAGCTACAACATCACGATCAATAACTACATCCGCATGTTCGATTGTAGCCTTCCGGGGTGAGAGAGGGAGCTACAACCCCGAAGATGCGCAGCCGGATCAAGTTGCAGATTGTAGCCTTCCGGGGTGAGAGAGGGAGCTACAACACTTTGCGGATAACTTCCATTTTCATTACTGATTGTAGCCTTCCGGGGTGAGAGAGGGAGCTACAACTGCCCCAACAGGGTGTCGCCAATCTGCCGAGATTGTAGCCTTCCGGGGTGAGAGAGGGAGCTACAACTCCATCGGCGATAGTGCAAATCCATATATTGATTGTAGCCTTCCGGGGTGAGAGAGGGAGCTACAACGCTGGCAGCAATGATTGCGCCTGAATAACTGATTGTAGCCTTCCGGGGTGAGAGAGGGAGCTACAACGCCCATTGCAGTTACTCCATATGTCAGAGGGATTGTAGCCTTCCGGGGTGAGAGAGGGAGCTACAACCGCATTCACTACACCCTTTTTCGATAAGCAGATTGTAGCCTTCCGGGGTGAGAGAGGGAGCTACAACAAGGGCGGTCAGTGCGCCGAGAGCATCCTGGATTGTAGCCTTCCGGGGTGAGAGAGGGAGCTACAACGCTGACCATTGTCGAGGCCATGCGCTACCCGATTGTAGCCTTCCGGGGTGAGAGAGGGAGCTACAACGTGGCGTATGCGCTGGTGATCAAGTCGTTCGATTGTAGCCTTCCGGGGTGAGAGAGGGAGCTACAACCGTTCCATGCGCTCAGCGATCGCAACGGCAGATTGTAGCCTTCCGGGGTGAGAGAGGGAGCTACAACGTGGCGTATGCGCTGGTGATCAAGTCGTTCGATTGTAGCCTTCCGGGGTGAGAGAGGGAGCTACAACCGAGCCGCGATAGCTAAGGCGGAGGGCAAAGATTGTAGCCTTCCGGGGTGAGAGAGGGAGCTACAACTGATGTCCAGCTGCAGCGCCCAGGTATTGCGATTGTAGCCTTCCGGGGTGAGAGAGGGAGCTACAACCAGGCGCAGATGGATCTCGGCGCCACGGTGTGATTGTAGCCTTCCGGGGTGAGAGAGGGAGCTACAACCCGAAGCCTGTGCCGCCGCCGCAGCTTGCGGATTGTAGCCTTCCGGGGTGAGAGAGGGAGCTACAACCTCCACGCGCGTACAACCCAATTTCCTCAAGATTGTAGCCTTCCGGGGTGAGAGAGGGAGCTACAACCCAGGATGATGGGGCGCTCGTTTTCGTCAGGATTGTAGCCTTCCGGGGTGAGAGAGGGAGCTACAACGGATAAATGGACGACCTAAAGGTCATCCATTTATCCGTGTCGCTACCGCGACGTCTGCAAAACATTGCAGCTTGAATATTTATTAGATAATATGCAAGCTTATATCAGTTGTTTAACAACCGCCAACGGGGACACTCATGAGCGACCACACCATCGACACCGCGCTGGCCCGCCGCATGATCGAAGCCAGCGCCATTCGGGGCGCATCGATTATCGGCCGACCGGGCGGCTGGTCTGTAATGCTCAAACTGGGCAAAGCAGAAAAGCCATTGAGCGCCCAGCGCACCGGCAAACCGCGCATGTGGCGCAGCCTGGATACCTGCGTGGAATACCTGAAGAATGAGCTGCACATCGTCCGGGTCGAGTTGCTAGACGCCAGCGGGCACAGCGCCAACGATGCCGCACGCACAACGCGGGCGGACTCTTCCGAGCGCTTGAAGCACGCCCATGAAGCCGCCGCCCACGACAAGTGGTTTCGCGCCCAAGTGGAGCAGGCCATCCGGGAAGCCGACGACCCCGATACCGCTTGGGTGCCGCATGATGTCGTCAAAAAGGACATGGCGAAACAACGCAAAACCTTGAAGGCCAGAATTGCAGCCGGGGCTAAGTGATGCAGTTGGTATGGACGCCTCGCGCCGAGGCGTCACGCCATGCGGCCATCGAACACATCGCCCAGGACAATCCACACGCCGCACTGGATCAGCTTGACGAGATCGAGCGACAAATCGATTTGCTGCTGCAACATCCTGGAATCGGTCGACCGGGCCGCAGGCGGGGAACCCGCGAATTGGTCATAAGTCGCACACCCTTCATTCTCGTTTATCGCTTCAGGCCGAGAGCCGGGCGCATCGAGATTCTGAGAATGTTGCACGGCTCGCAGCAGTACCCGTGAGCCGTGCAACCCGCCTACTTCTTCTCTTCGGCGGGGGTCTTGGCGTTGGGGAACTGGAAGCCCGCGAACAGGTTGCGCGTCTGGCCCTGGATCTGTTCCTGCATCTGCTGGAACATCGCCTGGCTCTGCTCCATGTAGGTGCTCATCATGCTCTGCATCGCCGGTCCCTGGAAGTTCATGAACTGCGCCCAGAGGTCGTTGGAGGGCGCGGCGTTTTCGCCGTAGAGCGTCTTCGCCTGGTCCTTGAGCTTGGCCTGCATGTCGCTGAAGGCCTTGATGTTGCCCTCCAGATACTTGCCCATCATGCCCTGCATGGCGTTGCCGTAGAAGCGGATGATCTGCGACAGGATGTCGCTGGAGAACATCGGCGAACCGCCCGCCTCTTCCTCCAGGATGATCTGCATCAGGATGCTGCGCGTCAGGTCCTCGCCGCTCTTGGCGTCGAGTACCTGGAACTCCTCTTGCGCGAGCACCAGCCCCTTGACGTCGACCAGGGTGATGTAGGTGCTGGTCCGGGTGTCGTACAGACGGCGATTCGGGTATTTCTTGATCAGTCTCATCTTCTCGGCCATCTTCTGAGTCCTCCTGGACTGCTGTCCGTCCTGTTAATCGAAAACGTCTCTGCCGCCGTTCAGCACATGTGCAGGCCGCCGTTGATGTTGAGCGTGGCGCCGGTCATGAAACCGGCAAGCTCCGACACCAGATAGCGTACCAGATGGCCGATCTCCTCGGGCCGGCCCAAGCGCCCCATGGGAATGGAAGCGACGATCTGCTCGCGCACCTCCGGCTTGATCGCCATCACCATCTCGGTGCCGATGTAACCGGGCGCGATGGCATTGACGGTGACGCCCTTCTTCACCACTTCCTGCGCGATGGCCTTGGTGAAGCCGAGGATGCCGGCCTTGGCCGCGGAATAGTTGGCCTGACCGAACTGCCCCTTGACGCCGTTGACCGAGGACATGTTGATGACCCGGCCCCAGCCGCGCTCGGCCATGCCGGAGAGCACCTGGTGGGTGACGTTGAACACCGAGTCGAGGTTGGTGGCCAGCACCGCATCCCAGTCGCCGCGGCCCATCTTGAGGAAGGTGCCGTCGCGGGTGATGCCGGCGTTGTTCACCAGGATGTCTATCGGCCCGAGCTCGGCCTCGATCTTGTTCACCATCGCGGCGCAGGAGTCGTAGTCCGAGACGTCGCCCTCGGCGGCGTGGAAGGCATAACCCTCGGCCCGGGTCCTGGCCAGCCATTCCTCCCGCTGCGGGAAACCGGGCAGACAGTTGGCCACGATGATGCAGCCGTCTGCCGCCAGCGCCTTGCCGATCGCGGTGCCCAGTCCTCCCATGCCGCCGGTTATCAACGCAATTCTCTTCGACATCGTTGCCCTTCCTCAGCTGCAAAAAAAACCTGTCAGAACATGTGCTGGCCGCCGTTGATCGAGATGTTGGCGCCGGTCACGAAGGCCGCCTCGTCGGAGGAGAGATAAGCCACCAGGCCCGCCACCTCCTTCGGCTTGCCCAGGCGCGACATCGGGATCTGCGGCAGGATCTTCGATTCCAGCACCTCCTGGGGAATCGCCATGACCATCTGGGTACCGATGTAGCCCGGGGAAATGGTGTTGACGGTGACCCCCTTCTTGGCCACTTCCAGCGCCAGCGACTTGGTGAAACCGTGCATGCCGGCCTTGGCCGCGGCGTAGTTGGTCTGGCCGAAGGCGCCCTTCTGGCCATTGACCGAGGAGATGTTGATGACGCGGCCCCAGTTGCGTTCCATCATGCCGTCCATCACCTGCTTGGTCATGTTGAAGACCGAGTCGAGATTGGTCCGCATCACCGCGTCCCAATCCGCCTTGGTCATCTTCTTGAAGGTCATGTCGCGGGTGATGCCGGCGTTGTTCACCAGCACGTCGACCGCGCCCACGTCCTGCTCGATCGCGTCGATGCAGGCCCGGCAGGAGTCATATTCCGAAACGTCGCAGGGATAGGCCTTGAAGCCGAAACCCATGTTGTTCATAGACTGCAGCCACTCCTGCGCGCGGGTGTTGGTCGGGCTGTGGGTGGTGACCACCTTGTAGCCCAAGGCCGCCAGCTTGATGCAGATCGCCTCGCCCAGGCCGCCCATGCCGCCCGTCACCAGCGCCACTCTTTGCATGTTTCGTCTCCTTATTCATATGGGATATCCCGCGCGCCTCTCGGGGCGCTTGGGCTGCGCCATGTTACGCCGCTTTCTCCCTGACATAGCGCCCCGGCGCCGGCTCGAGCGGGACGTGGCGCGCGCTGCCCAGGGCCACCCGGGCGCGGCGCCGCTTGCCGGCGTGAGCCGCCAGCCAGTCCGACCACAGCAGCCACCAGCTGCCCGGCCGCTCCTCGGCTGCGGCGAACCATTCATCGCCGCTGGCGGCGTCGCTCTCGTTCACCCAATGGCTGCGCTTCATCTTCGCAGCGGGGTTGATGACGCCTGCGATGTGGCCGCTGGCACCGAGCACGAAACGCGTCGGCCCGGAGAGCAGCGCCCGCGACAGATAGGAAGTCTTCCAGGGCACGATGTGGTCCTCGCGCGAGGCATAGAGGAAGGCCGGCATGTCGAGCCGGCGCAGGTCGGCGGCGACGCCGCACATCTCCAGTCCGCCCGGCTGGCAGAGCTTGTTCTCCAGATACAGCCGGCGCAGGTACCAGGCGGCGAAGGGCCCCGGCAGGCTGGTGCTGTCGGCGTTCCAGTAGAGCAGATCGAAGGCGGGCGGCTTGCCGCCCTTCAGATAGTTGCCGACCACGTACTGCCAGATCAGGTCGTTGGCGCGCAGGCTGGAGAACACCGAGGACAGCTCGCGGCCGTGCAGCAGCCCGCCCTTGCCGATGGTGGCCTCGCGCGCGGCGACCGAGGCCTCGTCGATGAAGCAGCCGAGTTCACCCGGCTCGGAGAAGTCGAGCAGCGTGGTGAGCAGGGTCAGGGCGGCGACCGGGCGCTCGCCGCGCGCCGCCGCCACCGCCAGCGCCGAGGCCAGCAGCGTGCCACCGACGCAGAAGCCCAGGGCATTGACCCGCTTCACGCCGCAGATCTCGGCGGCCACCCCGAGCGCTGCGAGCACGCCGCGTTCGAGGTAGTCGTCCCAGGTGAGGTGGCCCAGATCGGCCCTGGGATTCACCCAGGAGACCATGAACACGGTATGGCCTTGCTCGACCGCGTAGCGGACCAGGGAGTTCTCGGGCTGCAGGTCGAGGACGTAGTACTTGTTGATGCACGGCGGCACCATCACCAGCGGCCGCTGCCCGACCTTGTCGGTCAGCGGCGCGTACTGGATCAGCTGCAGCAGTTCGTTCTCGAACACCACGGCGCCGGGTGTGGCCGCCAGGTTGCCGCCGACCTCGAAGGCGGCGTCGTCGGTCATCGAGATGCGCCCCTTCTCGATGTCGGCGATCAGGTTCGCGAGGCCCAGGGTGATGCTCTTGCCCTGGGTCGCCAGCGCGGTCTTGATGAACTCCGGGTTGGTCGCGGCATAGTTCGACGGCGCCAAGGCATCGACGAACTGCCGGGTGAGGAAGCGCAACCGGCTCCTGGCGGCGGCATCGGCCACCGGCATGGCTTCGGCGAGCCTGGCGACGAATTCGGCATTGAGCACATAAGCCTGACGCAGGTAGTCGAAGACCGGGCTCTCGGTCCATTCGGGCGCGGCGAACCGCCGATCGGAGGGCGCCGGCAGCGCCACCGCCGGCGCCGGGTCGTCGGGCTTGCGGGCGAGCTCCGCGGCCCAGAGCTGGGCATGGCGGGCGGCGAATTCCTGCTGAAGCTGGGTCAGCGCCTCGGGCGGAACCGAGGCGGCGGCCGCCTGCCCGCCACCCAGCCAGCGGCTGAAGCCCTCCATCCATGGGCCAAGGCCCGCCATCCACGCCTGACCGCCCTGCAACATCGCCTGCATGCTGACTGCCAAGGGATCGGGTGCTGCGGACATCCGCTACTCCTGTTGGCCTGCCGAACGGTCCATTCGGGGGGGAGAATTCCGCTGATTTTGCGCTGCAGCATAGGGCCTGTCAAGGCAGCTGGGGCTCAGCCAGCCGAGGCTCTCGGGCGGGAGCGTCAGGCCAGCCAGATCAGGCTGGCCATGCGTCCGGTGACCCCGTCGCGGCGATAGGAATAAAAGCGCCCGGGATCGCTGTAGGTGCATAGGCCGCCGCCGAAGACGCGGGCGACGCCGGCCCGCGCCAGCCGCTGCCGGGCCAGCGCCGCCAGGTCGCACTGCCACCTGCCGCGGTCGTTTGCCGCGAAGGCCCCCGCCGCCGCCGGATCGTGGGCGCAGAAGATCTCGCGCACCTCCTGGCCGACCTCGAAGGCCGCCGGCCCGATCGCCGGCCCGAGCCAGACGACGAGCCGCGCCGGCGCGACCGCCATCACCGCCACCGTCTGCTCCAGCACGCCGGCGGCCAGGCCGCGCCAGCCGGCGTGGGCGGCGGCGACCACGCTGCCCGCGTCGTCGGCCAGCAGCACCGGCAGGCAATCGGCGGTGAGCACGGCGCAGACCCGACCGGCGCTGCGGGCGACGCAGGCATCGGCTTCGATGCCCGATTCCGCCTCTTCGGCGTTTACCACCCGCGTGCCATGCACCTGAGCTAGCCACAGGGGTTCGGCCGGCAGAGCCGACCCCAGCCGGCGGCGGTTCTCAGCCACGGCGCGCGGCTCATCGCCGACGTGGGTCGCGAGGTTGCAGCCGTGATAGGGCGGGACGCTGACGCCGCCGGCCCGGGTCGTCGCCAGGGCGCGCACGGCGGCGGGCGCCGGCCAGCCGGGGACGATCCAGTCGGGGCTCATGCGCGCTTCAGATGCGCCAGCAGTTCGGCAAAATCGGCCGGCAGCGGCGACTCCCAGGCGAGCTCGATGCCGCTGCCCGGATGCACCAGGGCCAAGCGCCAGGCGTGCAATGCCTGGCGCGGGAAGGCGGAAAGCGGCGCGTCGGCAGCACCGCGGGTGAGACCGCGGCGGCCGTAGGTCGGATCGCCGACCAGCGGATGGCCGATCGAGGCCAGGTGCACGCGGATCTGGTGGGTGCGTCCGGTCTCCAGCCGGCATTCGAGCAGGGTGGCCTGGGCGAAGCGCTCGCGCACCTGGTAGTGGGTGCGGGCTTCCCGGCCGCCGGCCACCACCGCCATCTTGACGCGCTGGGTCGGATGACGGCCGATCGGCGCATCTACGGTGCCGCCATGAAGCACCTTGCCATGGACCAGCGCCAGGTAATGGCGGCGCACGCTGCGCGCCTGCAGCTGGCGCACCAGGTCGGTCTGGGCCGCCAGGGTCTTGGCCACCACCAGCAGGCCGCTGGTGTCCTTGTCGAGGCGATGGACGATGCCGGCGCGGGGAATCGCCGCGAGCCCGGGGGCGTGATGCAGCAGGGCATTCAACAGCGTGCCGGCGCGGTTGCCGCTGCCGGGATGGACCACCAGTCCCGCCGGCTTGTCGATGACCAGGATGTCGGCGTCTTCATGGACGACGGTCAGCGCGATGTCCTCGGCGACGTCTTCGAGCGCGGCCGCATCGGGTACGGCCTCGACCTCGATCTGCTCGCCGCCCCAGATCTTGCGCTTGGCGTCGACCACGGCCACGCCCTCGACGCGGACGCGTCCGGCGCGCAACCAGCCCTGCAAGCGGCTGCGCGAATGCTCGGGCAGCAGACGCGCCAGGGTCTGGTCGAGGCGCAGGCCGGCATACTCCGCCGGGGCCACGAAGCGCACCGGGGTGCTTGCGCTATAATCGACCGGATTCGATCGTGGGGCATTCATCATGCGTAGTGTAGCGGTAATCGTCGCGCTTCTTCTGTCCACCCTGCTGGCCGGCTGCGGCCTGCTGCCCGAACAGGTCGACGAGACGTCCAGCTGGACCGCGCAGCGGCTATACACCGAGGCCAAGGACGCGATGAATGACGGCGGCTACGACAAGGCCATCAAGTATTTCGAGAAGCTGGAGTCGCGCTATCCCTACGGCAGCTACGCGCAGCAGGCCCAGCTCGAGGTCGCCTACGCCTACTACAAGCAGTCCGAGCCCGCCTCGGCGATCACCGCCTGCGACCGCTTCATCCGCCTGCATCCGAACCACCCGAACGTCGATTACGCCTACTACCTCAAGGGTCTGGCCAACTTCAACGGCGACCTCGGGCTGATGGGCTACATCTCCGACCAGGACCTGTCTGAGCGCGACCCCAAGGCAGCCAAGGAGTCCTTCGACACGTTCAAGGAACTGGCGATCAAGTTCCCCAATAGCAAATACACGCCCGACGCCATCGCGCGGATGAAGTACCTGGTCAATGACTTGGCAGCGCACGAGGTGAACGTCGCGGCCTATTACCTGAAGCGCGGCGCCTACGTCGCCGCCGCCGATCGCGCCCAGGAGGCGATCAAGACCTATCCCGACGCCCCGGCCAACGAGGAGGCGCTGTACGTGATGATCAAGGCCTACGACGCGCTGGGCCTCACGACGCTGCGCGACGACGCCGAACGCGTGATGCACAAGAACTTCCCCCACAGCGTATACCTGGCCCAGGGCCTCGAGCGCAAGCAAGCGTGGTGGAAGCTCTGGTAGTCCCGGAGAGAGAAACTCATGACGCTCGACATTCAAAGCCCGTCCCTCACCCTCGCCATCATCGGCACCGGCGCCATGGGCCGCGGCATCGCCCAGATCGCCGCCCAGGCGGGCATCACCGTGCTGCTCCACGACGCGCAGCCCGGCGCCGCGGCCAAGGCCCGCGAGGCCGTACTCGGCACATTGGCGAAGCTCGCCGAGCGCGGCAAGATCACGGCGGCGGCCGCCGCCGCTGCTGCCGATCGGCTGAGGGTCGTCGCCCGGCTCGAAGAACTGGCGCAGGCGGAGGTCGCGATCGAGGCCATCGTCGAAAACCTCGAGGCCAAACGCGCGCTGTTCACCCAGCTGGAAGCCATCGTCGGTCCCGACTGCGTGCTCGCCACCAACACCTCCTCGCTCTCGGTCACGGCCATCGCCGCCGCCTGCCAGCGGCCGGAGCGGGTCGGCGGCTTCCACTTCTTCAACCCGGTGCCGCTGATGAAGATCGTCGAGGTGATCGACGGCCTGAGGACCGCGCCCTGGGTCGGCGAGGCGCTGCTGGCGCTGGGGCGGCGCATGGGCCACACCGCGGTGCGCACCCGGGACACCCCGGGCTTCATCGTGAACCACGGCGGCCGCGGTTTCGTCACCGAGGCGCTGCGTATCCTCGGCGAGAACGTCGCCGCGTTTCACGACATCGACCGGATCATGCGCGAGGCGGCCGGCTTCCGCATGGGGCCGTTCGAGCTGATGGACCTGACCGGCATGGACGTCTCGCAGCCGGTGATGGAGTCGATCTATCACCAGTATTATCAGGAGCCGCGCTATCGGCCCTCGCCGCTGGCGGCCCAGCGCGTGGTCGGCGGCCTGCTCGGGCGCAAGACCGGCCGCGGCTTCTATACCTACGTGGATGGCCAGGCGCAGCCGATCGCCGAGAAATCCGCACCCGACGCCAGGCCGGCCCGGGTCTGGGTGAGCGCGGCGGTGCCCGAGTGGGGCGAGGCCGTGCGCGCGCTGGTCGTCGCGCTGGGCGGTGTCATCGACGCCGGGTCGCGCCCCGCGGCCGATTCGCTCTGCGTCGTCACGCCGCTGGGTTCGGACGCCACGACCGCTTGCCTGGCGCAGGATCTCGATCCGGCGCGCACGGTCGCCGTCGATTGCCTGTTCGGCCTGGCCAAGCGCCGCACCCTGATGACCACGCCGCTGACCACCGCGGCGATGCGCGACGCCGCCCACGGCCTGTTCGGTTCCGACGGCGTTCCCGTCTCGGTGATCGGGGACAGCGCCGGCTTCGTCGCCCAGCGCATCCTCGCCTGCGTCGTCAATACCGCCTGCGACATCGCCCAGCAGGGCATCGCCGCGCCCGCCGACATCGACCGCGCGGTGGCGCTGGGCCTGGCCTATCCCTTGGGGCCGCTGTCCTTCGGCGACGCGCTGGGCGGGCGAAACATCCTCGCCATCCTCGAAGCGATGCAGGACTTCTACGGCGACCCGCGCTACCGTCCCAGCCCCTGGCTCACGCGCCGCGCCCGGCTGGGCGTGTCGCTGCTGACCGAGGCCGCCGCTTGAGCGGTTTCGAGACCCGCCTGCGGGTGCGCTGGGCGGAGGTCGACGCCCAGGGCATCGTCTTCAACGGCCATTACCTCGCCTATTTCGACGTCGGCATCACCGAATACTGGCGCGCCATCGGCCTGCCCTACCCCGCCGGGCTGGCCGGTACCGGCGGCGACCTGTTCGCGGTCAAGACCCTGATCAACTACCACGGCCCGGCGCGCTACGACGACCTGCTCGACATCGCCGTGAGGGTCGAGCGCATCGGCAATTCCAGCATCGTCTTCGAGCTCGGCATCCGCCGCGGCGACGAGCGCCTGATCAGCGGCGAGGTGGTCTATGTCTTCGCCGACCCGGCCACGCGCCGATCGCGGCGGGTACCCGAGCTGCTGCGCGAGGCGGTGGAGCGCTTCGAGGCGGCCGGCGCAAGACGGTGAATTGCTGTAAGCTTTTCGTTATAGGCGGGATCCCAGCCGCCGAGGACGCCCCCAGATGATCTACACCTTGCACGAAATGCAGCAGTCGGTCGCCGGCCCGCTCCACTTCTGGGCAGAAGCCAGCCGCCAGTGGTTCTCAAACCCCTTCAGCCTGTTCTCCTACACCCCCGCCAGCCAGAATATCGCCGCCGGCTCCGAGCTCCTGGCGCGCCTGGTCCGCCACTACGACAAGCCGGCCTTCGGCCTCGCGCACACCGTCGTCGATGGCCGCGAAGTGGCGGTCAGCGAGCGCGTCGCCGCCGACTATCCGTTCTGCCGACTGCTCCATTTTGAACGCGCACTGCCGAAGAGCCTCGCGCGCCGCGACCCGCGCGTGCTGCTGATCGCGCCGCTGTCCGGCCATCACGCGACGCTGCTGCGCGACACGGTGCGCGCGCTCTTGCCCGAGCACGACGTGTACATCACCGACTGGACCGACGCGCGCCTGGTGCCGCTGTCCGAGGGCGGCTTCCACTTCGCCGACTACGTCGATTACCTGCAGCGCTTCATGCGCGCGCTGGGGCCCGAGCTCCACGTCGTGGCGGTGTGCCAGCCGACGGTGCCGCTGTTGGCGGCGGTGTCGCTGATGGCGGCGCACGACGACCCGGCCCAGCCCTCCAGCATGACCCTGATGGGCGGCCCGATCGACACCCGCCGGGCGCAGACCGAGGTCAACCGCTACGCCAAGGAGCGCTCGCTGCGCTGGTTCGAGACCCAGGTGATCGCCCGCGTGCCGCTGCGCTATCCCGGCTACGCGCGGCGCGTCTACCCGGGCTTCCTGCAGCACGCCGGCTTCGTGGCGATGAACCAGGACCGTCACCTGAAGGCGCACAGCGACTTCTACCACCATCTGATCGAGGGCGACGGCGACTCAGCCGATGCGCACCGCAAGTTCTACGACGAGTACAACGCGGTGATGGACATGCCGGCGGAGTACTACCTGGAGACCATCGAGATGGTGTTCCAGAAGCACCTGCTGCCCAGGGGCGAGATGGTGCTGCGCGGCGAGCGCGTCGCACCCGGGGCGATCCGGAAGACCGCGCTATTCACCATCGAGGGCGAGCTCGACGACATTTCCGGCATCGGCCAGACCGAAGCCGCGCACGATCTGTGCACCGCCATCCCCGCAGCCAGGAAGCAGCACTACCTCGTCCCCGGCGTCGGCCACTACGGCATCTTCAGCGGCCGCCGCTGGCGCGAGGCGATCTGCCCGAAGGTCGCCGCCTTCATCCGTCAATCGACGTGAAGGCATCTCACCACCCAGGCACCAAGAACTTCAAGAGATTTTCTTGGTGCAACTTGGTGATCTTGGTGTCTTGGTGGTGAAAGATTTTTAGCCGATCTTGTCCAGCGCCTGCGCCAGGCTGGCGACGGTGCGCTCGATGTTGTGCAGCTTGTCCAGCCCGAACAGCCCTAAGCGGAAGGTCTTGAAGTCCTCCGGCTCGTCGCATTGCAAGGGCACGCCGGCGGCGGTCTGCAGGCCGACCTCCAGGAATTTCTTGCCGGTGCGGATGCCCTCGTCGTCGGTGTAGCTGACCACCACGCCGGGTGCTTCGAAGCCCGCCGCCGCCACGCTCCTGAAACCCCGATCCGCCAGCAGCGCGCGCACCTTGGTGCCCAGTTCCTGCTGCTCGGCGCGGACCCTGTCGAAGCCGTAGGCCTCGGTCTCCTTCATGACGTCGCGCAGCACGGCCAGCGCGTCGGTGGGCATGGTCGCGTGGTAGGCGTGTCCGCCCTGCTCGTAGGTCTCCATGATCTGCAGCCACTTCTTCAGGTCGCAGGCGAAGCTGCTGCTGGTCGTGGCCTCGATCCGCTCCCGGGCCAGCGGACCCAGCATCACCAGGGCGCAGCAGGGCGAGCCGCTCCAGTCCTTCTGCGGCGCGCTGATCAGGACATCGACGCCGTTGGCTGCCATGTCCACCCAGATCGTGCCCGAGGCGATGCAGTCCAGGACGAACATCCCGCCGACCGCGTGCACGGCGTCGGCCACCGCGCGCAGGTAGGCATCGGGCAGGATCATCCCCGAGGCGGTCTCGACGTGGGGGGCGAACACCAGGTCGGGCTTCTTCGCCTTGATCATCGCCACCACTTCCTCGATCGGCGCCGGCGCGTAGGCCGCCTGACGGCCGGCCGCGACCGGCCTGGCCTTCAGCACCGTGGCCTCGGAGGGGATGCCGCCCATATCGAAGATTTGGCTCCAGCGGTAGCTGAACCAGCCGTTGCGGAGCACCAGACACTTCTTGCCGGTGGCGAACTGGCGGGCCACCGCCTCCATGCCGAAGGTGCCGCTGCCGGGCACCACGGCGACCGACTTGGCGTGATAGACCCGCTTCAGCGTGCCGGCGATATCCCGCATCACCCCTTGAAAGAGCTGCGACATATGGTTGATCGCGCGGTCGGTGTACACCACCGAATATTCGAGCAGCCCGTTGGGATCGGGTTTGGCTAGCAAGCTTGGCACATTCGCCTCCAGTAAAAGTGGGTAATCCGGAACCGCGTTTCGATGGCAAGACCCGTGATGTTACTGCAATGGAGGCGATCGATGAGCAAAAAAATCCCCGGGCGGCCGGGGAAATCCCGGCACTACGCCTGCGCCAGCAACGCGCGCAGCACGTAGGGCAGGATGCCGCCGTGGCGCAGGTAATCGAGCTCGATCGGGGTGTCGATGCGCAGCTGCAACGTCACCTGCCGCCGCTCGCCACCCTGCCGCCCGATCGCCAGCACGACATCCTGGCGCGGCCGCAGTTCGCCTTCGAGACCGAGGAGCTCGAATTCCTCGTCACCTTTGATACCCAGCGATACGACGCTGTCCTCGCCCTTGAATTGCAGCGGTAGCAAGCCCATGCCGACCAGGTTGGCGCGATGGATGCGCTCGAAGCTTCTCGCCACCACGGCGGCGACGCCCAGCAGGCGCGGCCCCTTGGCCGCCCAGTCGCGGCTGGAGCCGGTGCCGTATTCCGTCCCCGCGAACACCAGCGTCGGCGTGCCAGCCGCCTGGTACTTCATCGCCGCGGCGTGGATCGACATCGGTTCGCCCCCCGGCTGAAAGCGGGTCAGCCCGCCCTCGACGCGCGAGCCGTCGGCCTCGGGCGGCAACATCAGGTTGCGGATGCGCACGTTGGCGAAGGTGCCGCGCATCATCACCTCGTGGTTGCCGCGGCGCGAGCCGTAGCTGTTGAAGTCGGCCACGGCGACGCCGTGGCCGAGCAGGTACTCGCCGGCCGGCGAGCCGGGCTCGATCGAGCCGGCGGGACTGATGTGGTCGGTGGTCACGGAATCGCCGAAGATCGCCAGCGCCCGCGCGCCGCGGACGTCCCTGATGCCGGCGGGCGCCAGCGCGAAACCGTCGAAGAAGGGCGGTTCGGCGATGTAGGTCGAGTGCGCCCACGGATAGACCTGGCCGGTGTCGGCCGGGATGGCGTTCCAGTGCGGATTGCCACCGACGAAATCGCGGTAGAGATCGCGGTAGGTCTGCGGGTCGGTGGCGTCGGCCAGCGCCGCCGCGATCTCCTGCCCGCTCGGCCAGATCTCGCTCAGCATCACCGGCCGGCCATTCCGGCCGATGCCCAGCGGCTCGCGCGCGAGGTCGATGGCGACGCTGCCGGCGATGGCGAATGCCACCACCAGCGGCGGGCTCATCAGGAAGTTGGCCTTGAGCGCCGGATGGATGCGCGCCTCGAAGTTGCGGTTGCCCGAGAGCACGGCGGCGCAGACCAGGTCGTGCGCGACGACGGCCTGCTCCAGCGGCGCCGCCAGCGGCCCGGCGTTGCCGATGCAGGTGGTGCAGCCGTAGGCGACGAGGCCGAAGCCCAGCGCTGCCAGATCGCCCAGCAGGCCGGCTCTTTCGAGGTACTCGGTGACCACCCGCGAGCCCGGCGCCAGCGAGGTCTTGACCCGCGGCCCGACGACCAGGCCGAGCGCCACCGCCTTCTTCGCCAGCAGGCCGGCCGCGAGCATGACGCCGGGATTCGAGGTGTTGGTGCACGAGGTGATGGCGGCGATCAGCACGTCGCCATTGCCGACGTCGCCGCCGTCGCCGAGGTAAGCGGCGGCGGGCGCCGCCACGCCACCGCGATCATGATCGACCATCTCCGTCTCGTTGCGGTCCGCGCTACTGGCTCCGGCATCGGCCACGACGACCTCGGCTACGGTCGCGGGCAGCGGATAACGGCGGCTCATCTCGTCGACCGGTTTGCCGTAGCCGCTGTTCGCGACCGGCTGCGAGAACAGGCGCGCGAAGCTCCGCCCCAGCTCGGGCAGTTCGATGCGGTCCTGCGGCCGCTTGGGACCGGCGACGCAGGGGTGCACGGCGGCGAGATCGAATTCCAGCACCGCGCTGTAGTCGATGTCGCCCGCGCGCGGCATGCCGAACAGGCCCTGCGCCCGGAAATAGGACCGGAAGGCGTCGATCTCGTCGGCACTGCGCCCGGTGGCGGCGAGATACTTCACCGTCTCGGCATCCACCGGGAAGAAGCCCACGGTCGCGCCGTACTCGGGCGCCATGTTGGCGATCGTGGCGCGATCCGGCACGGTCAATGAAGCGGCGCCGTCGCCGAAGTACTCGACGAACTTGCCCACCACCTGCGCCTGACGCAGGCGTTCGGTGAGGGCGAGCACCAGGTCGGTGGCGGTGGCGCCCTCGGGCAGGCGGCCGCAGAGATGGACGCCGACCACGTCCGGCGTCAGCAACACCAGCGGCTGACCGAGCATGCCGGCCTCCGCCTCGATGCCGCCGACGCCCCAGCCGACGACGCCGAGCGCGTTGATCATGGTGGTGTGCGAATCGGTGCCGACCAGCGTGTCCGGATAGCTGATGCCGTCCTTCTGCAGCACGCCGCGGGCGAGATATTCGAGGTTCACCTGGTGCACGATGCCGACGCCCGGCGGCACCACGCGGAAGTTGTCGAAGGCCTGCATGCCCCACTTGATGAAGCGGTAGCGCTCGGCGTTGCGGCGGAATTCCAGGCGCATGTTGAGGTCGAGGGCGTCGGCCACCCGGTAATGATCGACCTGCACCGAATGGTCCACGACCAGGTCGACCGGCACCAGCGGTTCGACGATTCCCGGAAGCCCGCCGAAGCGCTGCGCCGCGCCGCGCATGGCAGCCAGATCGCAGAGCAGCGGCACGCCGGTGAAGTCCTGCAGCAGGATGCGCGCGACGACGAAGGGAATCTCGGCGCTGCGCGTCGCCGTCGGCTGCCAGCCGGCGAGCTCTCGGACGTGATCCGTGGTGACTCTCCGGCCGTCGCAGTTGCGCAGCAGGGATTCGAGCACGATGCGCAGCGACACCGGCAGGCGCGAAACGCGGCCCAGCCCCGCCGCCTCCAGCGCGGCCAGCGAGTGGTAGCGGGACGACTTCCCGGAGGCGAGCCGGAACTCTTGCAAGGCGCCGAACGGATCATGGGACATGGTGGCCTCCGGATAAAAGCAGACTACAATGTTAGCCTTTTGGAAAGTCGACGTGGGCGACGTGAGATTGGGCAAAGTCAACAATACGCTGCTGCGCGTTCCAGCTTATCTCTTATTTCGAGAGCTCATTCGCGATCCTGGCGCAATCGGTGCGATATGTTCCAGTTCGGCGTCGCTAGCCAGACGGATGGCAGCGTGGGTCGATCCAGAGCAAGAAGGCTGGGTCATCGAACTCGGCGGCGGCACGGGCGCCATCACCGCCGCTTTGTTGCAGCACAGCGTCGCCGTCGATAGGCTGATCGTTATCGAAAAATCAAAACGCCTGGCTCGGCATTTGCGCGCGCGCTTTCGGGGCATTCACATCTTTCAGGGCGACGCCGCGGACATCGGCACGATCGCCAAGGGAGACCTCGCCGTCGCGGCGGTCGTATCGGGCCTGCCCCTGCGCTCCATGCCTCCGGACGTCGTAAGAAGAGTTACCAGCGGATGCGCCCTGGCGCTGGGACCCAAAGGCCGTTTAATTCAGTTCACCTATTGGCCGCGCACACCGTCGGCATGGCTGGCGGCCGGTTTGACTCAAGCTGCGAGTGAAATGGTCTGGGGCAACCTGCCGCCAGCACGGGTCGAGGTTTTCACGCATTCAGGAATTTGCTTGCGCTAGGCTGGCGAAGTCGCAAATGGGCGGCGCCGACCGTGGTCGCCCGACGCCGGCCAGCACAAGGTCTATGATGGCAATGATTCCCCGGCGAGGAGCAGATCCATGACCACTCCCCCAGCAGCGACTTTTCCGGCACGGCGCAGATCATGAGCACCACGCGCACGGAACGCGACTCCTCGGGCGCTATCGAGGTGCCCGCCGACCGGCTCTGGGGCGCGCAGACGCAGCGCTCGCTCGAGCACTTCGCCATCTCCAGCGAACGCATGCCCGAGGAAATCGTGCTCGCCCTGGCCGCCGTGAAGTCCGCCTGCGCCCGGGTGAACCGCGAGCTCGGGCTGTTGCCGGACGACAAGGCGGCGGCCATCGTCGCCGCCGCGGCGGAGGTGCTGGCCGGCCGCCACCCAGGGGAGTTCCCGCTGTCGGTCTGGCAGACGGGCTCAGGCACCCAGAGCAACATGAACATGAACGAGGTGTTGGCCAACCGCGCCTCGGAGCTGCTGGGCGGCGAGCGCGGCCGGAACCGCCGCGTGCATGCCAACGACGAGGTCAATCTCGGGCAGTCGTCGAACGACGTTTTCCCCACCGCCATGCATCTCGCCGCCGCCACCGGCCTCGTCCGCGCGCTCGTGCCGGCACTGGAGCGGCTGCGCGCGACGCTGGCGGCGAAGTCCGCCGCCTTCGCCGACATCGTCAAGATCGGCCGCACCCATCTGCAGGACGCCACGCCGCTGACCTTGGGCCAGGAGTTCTCGGGCTACGTCGCCCAGCTCGACCACGCCGGGTCGCTCATTGCCGCCGCGCTGTCATCGCTCTACCCGCTCGCCGTCGGCGGTACCGCTGTCGGCACCGGCCTCAACACCCACCCGGAATTCGGCGTCCGCGTCGCGGCCGAACTCGCCCGGGCGAGCGGCCTGCCCTTCGCCTCCGCCGCCAACAAGTTCGCGGCCCTGGCCGCCCACGACGGCCTGGTCGCCGCGCACGGCGCGCTCAAGACGCTCGCCGTCGCGCTGATGAAAATCGCCAACGACGTCCGCTGGCTGGCCTCGGGACCGCGCTCGGGACTGGGCGAGATCGGCATCCCGGAAAACGAGCCCGGCAGCTCGATCATGCCGGGCAAGGTCAACCCGACCCAGTGCGAGGCGCTGACCATGCTCTGCTGTCAGGTGCTGGCCAACGACGTCGCCATCGGCATCGGCGGCGCCTCCGGCAACTTCGAACTCAACGTCTTCAAGCCGCTCATCAGCCACAACTTCCTGCAGAGCGTGCGCCTGCTCGCCGACGGCATGACGAGCTTCGATGCCCACTGTGTCCGGGGCATCGTGGCCAACCGGGAGCGCATCGCCGAACTATTGGAGCGCTCGCTGATGCTGGTGACGGCGCTCGCGCCCCACATCGGCTACGACCGTGCCGCCGAGATCGCCAAGCGCGCCCACCACGACGGCAGCACGCTGCGCGAGGCGGCGCTGGCGCGGGGGCAGGTCACGGCGGAGGAGTTCGACCGCTGGGTGAGACCCGAGCTGATGGTCGGCGGCGGCTAGCGCCCGCTGCGCGACAGCGAAGGACTCAGGGCCGATCGGTAAACACCATCAGCTGGACGAACAGCTGGATCTTCATGTTCGCCTCGGGCGGTACCGAGGTGAACTCCGAGCCCATCTGGGGGAGTCCATCCAGGGCTTTCCTGACCACGACCTTGGCATAGACGTCCTGCACGAGGTAGTCGACCATCGGCAGCTTGAAGCTGAGCTTGATTTCCGCGTACAACGGCAGCTCGCGCGCGAGCTCGATCAGCACGCCGTGGTAGCCCAGGTCGCGGATCGTGCCGGAGCCGAGTTCCGGCAGCACGACACCCTGTTCGACCAGCTGGTAGGAAAACGGCAGCCTGACCTCGATGCGGTGGGAGCGGCGGATTTCCTGGCGCGGCACCGTCAGGCCGAGCGAGGGGATGGCGACGATTTCGCGCAGGCTGACCGGTTCGGGCTTGCCCTTGACGTGGATGGCTATCGGGCCGCTGGTGTCGACGAAATCCTTGGAACGCTCGAAGCTGCTCTGGCTGATCAGCACCTGGCCGCGCAGGCTGAAGGCCTCGATCCGCGAGGCCAGATTGACCTCGTCGCCGATCACCGTGTATTCGGAATAGCGTTCCGAGCCCAGCACGCCGGCCAGCACGTCGCCGGTGTTGATGCCGATGCCCATGTACAGGTCGGGCAGGCCCTGGTCCTGATACGCGAGATTGAGTTCGCTCATGGCCAGCTGCATCTCCACGGCGCAGGTGAGGGCGCGGGCCACGTCGTCCGGGCGGCGCAGCGGCGCGCCGAACAGCACCATGATCGAATCGCCCATGAACTTGTCGATCGTGCCCTGGTGCTTGAAGATGATCTCGCTCATCCTGATGAAACAGGAATTGAGCAGTTGGATCACGACCCCGGCCGGATGGCCCGAGGTGATGGCGGTGAAGCCGCGCAGATCGGCGAACAGGATGGTGACTTCGCGGCTGAGGAATTGCTCCCCTAGCGCCGCCGGGTAGGCCTGACCGTCCAGTTCCTTGAGCACGCCCTCCACTTCGGAACCCGCCGCAGCGGAGAGCGACCGACCCGTGTCGCGGACAACGATCTCGTGGATGCGCTGCAGCACTTGCTGGGGCGGGGTATATTTCACATATAAATAGTATCTTGGTACGGAGCTCGGTTCAAGCTCCGCCCATTTTCGGCCGATCTCCTCACGCCGTGCGCGGCAATCTCACGAGCCCGGCAAAATCAACGCCGCCTTCGGCTTGAGCCACGGCTCATTTTCCCGGGGCGATCGAGAAGACCTTTTTCCCGGTATCGCTCAAGACCTGGCGCCGGTCTCGCGCACTCAGGAGCGCCGTTGCTTCGACCGCATCGCTCACCATCTTGGCATACGGCATCATCGTGTTGCCGCGATCCGAGCCCCACATCACGTGGTCGGCGCCGAAAATATCGACGGCGTGCTTGACGAAGCCGCCGATCAGCGACATGTCTCCGTGAGCCCGCTCAAAATTCTCCGTCGTGAATTTGAAGTAGATATTCTTGTGCTGCGCGAGCGCCCGATAGGGCGCCGTCAAGCCGTATTCCGGCGCCCCATCGGGGTTGGGCCAGGAGAAATGATCCAACACGACTTTGCTGTGCGGAAACTGGTCCGCCAGTTGCGCGACCTGATTCAGGAATACGGGATCCGGGCTTCGAGGATAGGGCATCAACTCGACCACCGCACGCAGCGCATCAGCCGCCTTCCAGAGATCGAGCATGCCCGCCGAGGCCAGCCACGGGTAGCTGCCGTCCTTTGCCTTTTTGCCCAACTTGCGGAAGCCGACGACGCCATCTTGAGCAACCAGTTTCCGCAGAAGCTCGGGTGACGACGGGTCGTCCACGTTCAGAATGATCACCGGTGTGATCCGGTGCCCGCTTTGCGCCGCGACCGACAGCAAATAGCGATTGTCCGATTCATACGCGGCGCCGTACTGAATGCCCACGCCGGCCCCGACGCCATCGGTCCTCCAGCTCTCAAATACCCGCTCCGCGGTGACCGGGTGATCCGTCGCGCGCTCCACCATCTTCGCCTGGCCCATGTACGCGTGCTCGGCGTGCAGCGGAAATTTCGAAAAGTCATTGCTGTAGAAGTGCACCTGGGTATCGAAAAGCGGGAAGGGCAATGCCTCCGCGGCGGCCGCTGGCGTACACGAAATTGCGGCAAGAACCACTGAGCCGAGAAACACTCGAAAAACAGACATGAACATCTCCTAAATTTTTTTGTTGGCGCCGGGATGCTTCTGTTGCAACGAAGACCGCAGGCCAGCGGCGGACGATTGTATCTCAGCCGGCCCGCTCGCGTTCCTGCAGCGCGCGCCACTGTATCTTGCCGGTGGCCGACTTGGGCAGGGTGTCGACGAACTCGACGATGCGCGGATACTTGTAGGCGGCCATGGCCTGGCTCGCCCAGGTGATGATCTCCTGCTCGGTCACCTTCCCGCGGAAGGACTCCTTGAGGCTCACCAGGCACTTCACCGTCTCGCCGCGGTGCGGATCGCTGGCGGCGATGACGCAGGCCTCCTGGATCGCCGGATGCTGATACATCATCGCCTCCACCTCGGCGGGCCAGACCTTGTAGCCGGAGGCGTTGATCATCCGCTTCAGGCGGTCCACCATGAAGAAGTAGCCGTCGGGGTCGGTGCGGCCCAGATCGCCGGTGCGGAAGAAGCGCCTGCCCTCGATATCGACGAAGGCGTCCCGGCTGTCCTGGTTCCAGTAGCCGAGGAACACCTGCGGACCGCGCACCACGATCTCGCCCACCTCGCCCACCGGCAGCTCACGCAGGCTCTCGGGATCGACCACGCGGGCATCGACGTCGAAGATCGGAATGCCCAGGCACTGCTTCTTGGCCCGCTCCGGCGGATTGATGTGGGTCGGCGCGATGGTCTCGGACAGGCCGTAGCCCTCGACGTAGGTGATGCCGCGATCCTGCAGCTTCCGGGCGATCGCCTCGGGCATCGCGGCGCCGCCGCCGCTCATCCGGGTGATGCTGGACAGATCGTAGTCGCCGATCTTGGGGTTCATCAGGAAGTCGATCACCATGGTCGGGATCGCCGTCCAGGAAGTGACGCGGTAGCGCTCGATCAGCCGCGCCGCGACGTCGCGGTCCCAGCGCGCGAGCAGCACCACGGTGTTGCCGCAGAACAGCGGGCCGTTCATGCTGCCCTGCATGCCGGTGACGTGGAAGAAGGGCAGCACCGCGAGGTAGGTGGCGTCCTGCTGGATGCCGAACCACTGGACTCCGGCCACCAGCGTGTGCATCGCGGTGCGGTGGCTGTGCATGCAGCCCTTCGGTCTGCCGGTGGTGCCCGAGGTGTAGGGCATCACGCACAGATCGTCGGGCCCCGCCGTCAGTTCGGTGGGTGAAAGATCGCACGCCAATGCGTCGGCCCAGAGCGTGACGCCGGGCTCATCGATCTGTTGGCGCGGCGCCGAGACGAATTCCGGCAGCCTGAGTTCGGTCGGCCGCTTCAGGTAATCCGCATAGCAGGCGACGACGACGCGATCCAAGCCCCCGCCGAGCAAGAGCTTCGCCTGGGGATAGAGGTCCTGCGCCACCAAGGCGGTGGCGGCGCCGCTGTCTTCGACGACGTGGCGCATCTCGGCCGCGAGGTTCATCGGATTGACCGGCACCACCACCGCGTTGGCGCGCAGGATGGCGTAGAAGCCCAGGACGAACTGCGGGCTGTTCTGCAGGTAGAGCAGCACCCGGTCGCCCGCCTTGACGCCGCATTCCTGTTGCAGGTAACCGGCCAGGCGTTCTGCCTCATCCTTGAACTCGGAGAAGCTGATGGAGGTGTCGTAGAACACCAGGTAGGGCTTGTTCGGGAAGCGCCGGGCGGAGACCTCGGCGTTGTAGAACAGGTTGGTCTCGGGCACGCTCATGTGCCGCGGCAGGCCCTTGGGCCAGAAGGCGAAGTGACGGTCGGACATGGCGTCTCCGCTCAGAGATATTTGGAGAGTTCCAGCTTGCCGATCTGGTTGCGATGGACTTCGTCGGGACCGTCGGCGAAGCGCAGGGTGCGGGCGTGGGCGTAGGCGTAGGCGAGGCCGAAGTCGTCCGAGACGGCGCCGCCGCCGTGCGCCTGCATCGCCCAGTCGATCACCTGGCAGGCCATGCTGGGCGCGGCCACCTTGATCATCGCGATCTCCTTCTTCGCCACCTTGTTGCCGACGGTGTCCATCATGTAGGCGGCGTTCAGGGTCAGCAGGCGCGCCTGGTCGATCAGTATCCGGGCATTGGCGATCCGCTCGCGCGTCACACCCTGGTCCGCCACCGGCCTGCCGAAGGCGACCCGCTTCAGGGCGCGTCGGCACATCTTCTCCAGCGCCCGCTCGGCCAGGCCGATCAAGCGCATGCAGTGGTGGATGCGCCCGGGCCCGAGCCGGCCCTGGGCGATCTCGAAGCCGCGCCCCTCACCCAGGAGGATGTTGGACACCGGCACCCGGACGTCCTGGAAGATGATCTCGGCGTGGCCGTGCGGCGCGTCGTCGTAGCCGAACACCGGCAGGTGGCGCAGCACCTTGACCCCGGGCGCGTCCATGGGCACCAGGATCATCGACTGCTGGTTGTGCCGGCTGGGGTTGTCCGGATCGGTCTTGCCCATGAAGATGATGATCTTGCAGCGCGGATCGTTGGCGCCGGAGGACCACCACTTGCGGCCGTTGATCACGTAGTGGTCGCCGTCCCTGACGATGCGCGCCTGGATGTTGGTGGCGTCGGAGGAGGCCACGCCCGGCTCGGTCATCGAGAAGCAGGAGCGGATCCTGCCTTCGAGCAGCGGCACCAGCCATTCCCGTTTCTGCGCCTCGTTGCCGTAGCGCTCGATGGTCTCCATGTTGCCGGTGTCGGGAGCGCTGCAGTTGAAGGTCTCGGGCGCGATCGGGGAACGGCCCATGATCTCGCACAGCGGCGCGTATTCGAGGTTGGTGAGGCCGGCGCCGCGCTCGGACTGCGGCAGGAACAGGTTCCACAGGCCCTGGGCGCGGGCCTTTTCCTTCAGCGCCTCGATGATCAGGGTCGGCACCCAGGCGTTTCCCTTCTCGCGGTTGGCCTGGATCTCGGCGAAGAACTTCGCCTCGTTGGGGTAGATATGCTCGTCCATGAAGGCGGCGACGCGCTGCTGCAGCGCGCGGACCTTGTCGGAGTGGGAGAAATCCATGATGTTCCTTTCAGAAGAGTAACTATGACTCGGCCATGATGCGTTCGACCTGGCGCCAGGCCTCTTCGGCCAGCGGCCGGGTGCGGCTGCCGGTCTCGATCGCCTCCTGGCTGGAGGCGTTGCCCTGCACCGCGCGCGCCATGATGCCCTGCATGATGCCGGCGAGCCGGAACATGTTGAAGGCCATGTAGTACTCCCAGTCGCGTTCCGGGATCCGGGCCCGGCCGGTGCGCCGACAGTAGGCGGCGACGTAGTCGGCCTCGGAGGGAATGCCCAGGGCGGCGAGATCGGCGCCGGCCAGGCCGCGGAACTGGCCCGGCGAGAGCCGCCAGGTCATGCAGTGGTAGGCGAAGTCGATCAGCGGATGGCCGAGCGTGGACAATTCCCAGTCGAGCACCGCGAGTATCCTGGGTTCGCTAGGATGGAAGACGACGTTGTCGAGGCGGAAGTCGCCGTGGACGATGCGGGTCTCGTCGCCGGCCGGGATGTGCTCGGGCAGCCAGGCGATCAGATTGTCCATCGCCGCTATCGTCTCGGTCTCGGAGGCTCTGTACTGCTTGCTCCAGCGCGCCACCTGGCGCTCCAGGTAGTTGCCCGGTTTGCCGTAGTCGGACAGACCCGCCGCCTGAACATCGACGCCGTGCAGCGCCGCGATGACGCGGTTCATCTCGTCGAAGACGGCGCCGCGCTCGGCCCGGCTCATGCCCGGCAGCGCCGGATCCCAGAGGATGCGGCCGGAGACGTAGTCCATGATGTAGAACACCGCGCCGATCACCGACTCGTCCTCGCACAGCGCATGGCTCTTCGCCACCGGCACCGAGGTGCCGGCCAGCGCGGTGATCACCCGATACTCGCGATCGACGGCGTGCGCCGAGGGCAGGAGGATGCCCGGCGGCTTGCGGCGCATCACGTAGCTCTTGCCCGGCGTCTCGATCAGGAAGGTCGGGTTGGACTGGCCGCCCTTGAACTGGAGGACCGTCGCCGGCCCCCGGAAGCCGGCAACGTGCGCCGCCATCCACTGCTCCAAGCGCACCGTGTCGAAGCTGTGCTGCGGGGCGACCGGGCGGGTGCCGATGAATTTGTCGCTCATCTGTCTCTCAACCCAGGCTAGATCAGCTTGACGATCTGCTTGCCGAAGTTCTGGCCCTTGAGCAGTCCGATCAGCGCCGCCGGCGCGCGCCTCAGGCCCTCGGCGACGGTCTCCCGGTACTTGATGCGCCCGGCGGCGACCGCTTCGCCCAGCTCCTGCAATGCCACCGGCCAGCGCTGCGGATGCTCGGAGACGATGAAGCCCTGCATCTTGATGCGGTTCATCAGCACCGAGCCGATGTTTTTCATCGGCTGAGGCTCGCTGTTGTACTGGGAGATCAGGCCGCACACGGCGATGCGCGAGAAGGGGTTCATGCGCGCGAGCAGGGTGTCGAAGATCTCGCCGCCGACGTTCTCGAACAGGCAGTCGATGCCGTCGGGTACGGCCGCCTTCAGATCCTCCCGGAGCTTGCCGGCCTGGTAGTCGATGCAGGCGTCGAAGCCCAGCTCATCGACCACGTAGCGGCACTTCTCGGCGCCGCCGGCGATGCCGACCGCGCGCGCGCCGTGGATCTTCGCCAGCTGGCCGACGACGCTGCCCACCGCGCCGGAGGCCGCGGTGACCACCACGGTCTCACCGGCCTTCGGAGCGCAGATGTCCATCAGGCCGACCCAGGCGGTGACCCCGGGCATGCCCAGCACGCCCAGGTAGGCGGACAGGGGCACGCTCTTGCCGGCAACACTCGCGTCGAGCTTGGCGAGCATCGTGCCGTCCGACAGGCCGTAGAGCTGCCAGCCGAGATAGCCCACGACCAGGTCGCCGGCCTTGAAGTCGGGATGCAGGGAGCGCAGCACCTCGCCCACCGTGCCGCCGACCATCACCGCGCCGATGGCCACCGGCGCAGCGTAGGACTTGGCGTCGTTCATCCGCCCGCGCATGTAGGGATCGAGGGACAGATAGTGGTTGCGCACCAGCACCTGGCCGGCGCCGGGCTCGGGCACCGGGGTCTCGACGATGCTGAAATTGCCCTCCTCGACCCAGCCGGTGGGCCGGCTGGCCAGCAATACCTGCAGATTCATTTCGCTCATGGTTTCTTCCTTGTCAGGGAGCCTCCGAATAAGTCCGTCAGTTGCCCTCGCCGTCGTGCATTTCGCGCCTCCGCATGAAGGTGCCCAGCGCCTTCGCGACCGTGAGGCCCGAGGCGTCCTGCGCCTCGCCCTCGCAGAAAACCAGCGAGCGCCCGCCGCGCAGCACGCGGCCCTGCGCGACGATGCGGCCGGTGGCCGGACGCAGGAAGCTCATCGACATGTCCACCGTCATCATTCCGCCTTTGTGGCCCGCCGCGGTGCGCGCCGCCATGGCCATCGCCACGTCGAGCAGGGTCATGACGACGCCACCGTGGGAGACGCGGAAACTGTTCATCAGTTCCGGCCGCAGTTCGACCGCGACGATCGCCCGCCCCGCTTCGTCGCGCTCGGCGACGACGCCGATCAGGTCGAGAAACGGGACCTCGAGACCGAAGAAGTCGCCGGGCATCTGCTCAGACGATGCAGGCGCCGCCATCGACCGCGACGTACTGGCCGGTGACGTGGCGCGAGGCCTCGGAGGCGAGAAACACCACCGTGCCCTTCAGGTCCTCCTCGCCGCCCAGGCGGTGCAGCGGCGTCATATCGACCACCGAGCGCTCGATCTTCTCCAGCAGTCCGGCCGACATCTTCGAGGGGAAGAAGCCCGGGCAGATGGCATTGACGTTGATGTTGTACTTGCCCCACTCCGAGGCCAGCGCGCGGGTGAAGTTCACCGCCGCACCCTTGCTGGTGTTGTAGGCGATGGTGTGCATGTCGTGGGGACCGCCGGACAGCCCCGCGACCGAGGAGATATTGATGATCTTGCCCGACTTGTGCGGAATCATCGCGCGGCGACCGACCTCCTGGCAGAGCACGAACATGGCGTTGATGTTGAGGTTCATCACCTTGTTCCAGGCTTCGAGCGGGTGCTCCTCGGCGGGCGCCCCCCAGGTCGCCCCGGCGTTGTTCACCAGGATGTCGATGGTGCCGTATTTCGCCAGCACGGCCGAGACCATCCCGGGAATGGTGTCGAACTTGGACATGTCGCCGGCGATGGTCAGGACTTCGATGCCTAGCCCTCTCAGGTGGGACTCCGCCTCGTCCAGCTCGTTCTGCTTCCTCGCGGTGATCGCCAGCTTGCAGCCCATCTCGCCCAGCGCTTCGGCCATCTGCAGACCGAGCCCGCGTGAGCCGCCGGTGATCATGGCGACCTTGCCGGTGATGTCGAACAGTTTTTTGACGCTCATGATGCTTCTCCTCAGCAGACTTCGAACAGACCGGCGGCACCCTGGCCGCCGCCGATGCACATGGTGACGACGACGTACTTGACGCCGCGGCGGCGGCCCTCGATCAGCGCGTGACCGGTCAGGCGCGCGCCGGAGACGCCGTAGGGATGGCCCACGGCGATGGCGCCGCCGTCGACGTTCAGGCGCTCGTTGGGGATGCCCAGCTGGTCGCGGCAGTAGATCACCTGCACCGCGAAGGCCTCGTTCAGTTCCCACAGGCCGATGTCATCGACCTTGAGGCCGGCGCGATCGAGCAGGCGCGGGATCGCGAACACCGGACCGATGCCCATCTCGTCGGGCTCGCAACCGGCCACCGCGAAGCCGCGGAAGATGCCCAGCGGATTGATGCCGCGGCGCTGGGCGAGCTCGGCGTTCATCACCACGCAGGCGCTGGCGCCGTCGGAGAACTGGCTGGCGTTGCCGGCGGTGATCACCCCGCCCGGAAACACCGTCTTGATCTTGGCCACGCCCTCCAGGGTGGTGTCGGCGCGGATGCCCTCGTCCGCGGCGATCGTGACCTCGCGGGTCGCGAGCCCGCCGGTGGCCTTGTCGGCAACCCCCATGGTCACGGTCATCGGCACGATCTCGGCGTCGAAGCGGCCCGCTTCCCTGGCGGCGGCGGCGCGCTGCTGGCTTTGCACGCCGTACTCGTCCTGGCGCTCGCGCGAGATGCCGTAGCGGCTCGCGACCTGCTCGGCGGTCTGCAACATCGACCAGTAGACCTCCGGCTTGTGCTGTCTCAGCCAGGCCTCGTGGATCATGTGCCGGTTGGCCTCGTTCTGGACGCAGGAGATGGATTCGACGCCGCCGGCCACCATCACCGGCACTTGGTCCACGATGACGCGCTGCGCGGCCATGGCGATGGTCTGCAGCCCCGAGGAACAGAAGCGGTTGACGGTGACGCCGGCGGTGGACACCGGCAGCCCGGCGCGCAGCGCGATCTGCCGGGCGATGTTGGCGCCGGTGGCGCCCTCGGGCGTGGCGCAGCCCATGATCACGTCCTCGACCTCGGCCGGGTCGATGCCGGCGCGCGCCACCGCGTGCTGCACCACGTGGCCGCCCAGGGTGGCGCCGTGGGTCATGTTGAAGGCGCCGCGCCAGGACTTGGCCAGACCGGTGCGGGCGGTGGAAACGATTACTGCATCAGTCATGATTCGCTCCTGGATTCAATTGAAGGTCTTGTTCTCGGCGGCGAGCCGGGCCAGGAGCGGTGCGGGCTCCCAGAACCTGGCGTCGCCGCCGGGGGCGGCGGCAAAGCCCTTCATCGCGCGCACCACGTTGTACAGCCCGACCTCGTCGGCGTAGCGCATCGGACCGCCGCGATGAAGCGGGAAGCCGTAGCCGGTCAGATAGACCATGTCGACGTCCGAAGCGCGCTGGGCGATGCCCTCCTCGAGCAGCCGTGCGGCTTCATTGACCAGGGCGTAGATGCAGCGCTCGACGATCTCGGCGTCATCGATCTTGCGCGGCGTTATGCCCAGCTCCTTGCGGTAGGCCTCGATCAGCCGGTCGACCTCCGGATCGGGGACGGCCTCGCGCCGTCCCGCCTGGTACAGGTACCAGCCGCGGCCGGCCTTCTGGCCGTAGCGCCCCAGTTCGCACAGCCGGTCTGCGATCTTCGAGTACTTGACCTCGGGCTTCTCGACGTAGCGGCGCTTCCTGATCGCCCAACCGATGTCGTTGCCGGCCAGGTCGCCCATGCGGAAGGGCCCCATCGCCATGCCCCATTTCTCCAGCGCCCGGTCCACCTGCTGGGGACTCGCACCCTCCTCGACCAGGAAGCCGGCGACCCGGCCGTAGTGCTCGATCATCCGGTTGCCGATGAAGCCGTCGCAGACGCCAGAGACCACCGCCGTCTTCTTGATCTTCTTGGCCAGCGCCATCACCGTCGCCAGCACGTCCTTGGCGGTGGCGGCACCGCGCACCACCTCGAGCAGCTTCATGACGTTGGCCGGGCTGAAGAAGTGCATGCCGACCACGTCCTGAGGCCGCTTGGTGAATCCGGCGATCTTGTTCACGTCCAGGGTCGAGGTGTTGGAGGCGAGGATGGCGCCCGGTTTCATCACCTGGTCGAGCCTCCTGAACACCGTCTCCTTGACGCCGAGTTCCTCGAACACCGCCTCGATCACCAGGTCGGCATCCTTGAGATCGGCGTAGTCCAGGGTGCCGCTGATGAGGCTCATGCGGCGATCGAGCTGCTCTTGCGTCAGCTTGCCCTTGTTCATCGAGTTCTCGTAGTTCTTGCGGATGGTCGCAATGCCGCGATCGAGCGCCTCCTGCTTCATTTCCAACATCACCACCGGGATGTCGGCATTGACGAAGTTCATGGCGATGCCCCCGCCCATGGTGCCGGCGCCGATCACCGCGACCTTCTCGATCTTGCGCGTCGGGGTGCCCTCGGGCACGTCGGCGATCTTCGAGCAGGCGCGCTCGCTGAAGAAGGCGTGGCGCAGTGCGCGCGACTCCGGGGTGCCCATCAGCTCGACGAAGAGCTGGCGCTCGATCTTCAGGCCTTCGTCGAAGGGCCTGGCGGCGGCCGCCGCCACCGCCTCGACGCACTTGCCGGGGGCGGGGAAATGCTTCGATACCGCAGCCACCGTGTTGCGGGCAAACTGGAAGAAGGCCTCGTGATTCGGGTAGTCGATCTCGATGTCGCGCACCCGCTTCAAGGGACGCCCCTCGGCCACCACCCTGGCGGCGAACTTCAGCGCGCCATCCAGCAGGCCAGCCTCGATGAACTCGTCGAACAGCGGCGTGCCCTTGAGCTTCTCCGAGGCCACCGGGGTTCCGGAGAGGATCATGTTGAGCGCCGTCTCGACGCCGAGCAAGCGCGGTAGCCGCTGGGTGCCGCCGGCACCCGGGAGGATGCCGAGCTTGACCTCGGGCAGCGCGATCTGGGCGCCGGCCACGGCGACGCGGAAGTGGCAGGAGAGCGCCAGTTCCAGGCCGCCGCCCATGCAGGCGCCGCCGATCGCGGCGATCACCGGCTTTCGGCTTGCCTCGACGACGCGGATCACGGTGTTGAGATGCGGCTCGGCGCTGGCCTTGGGAGAGCCGAATTCGCGGATGTCGGCGCCGCCGGAAAAGGCGCGGCCGGCGCCGATCAGGACGATGGCTCGGGCCCCGGGGTCGGCCTGGGCGGCATCGATGCCGGCGACGATCTGGCTGCGCAGGGCGTGGCCCAGGCCATTGACCGGCGGATTGTCCAGGGTGATGACGGCGGCGCCGTCTTGCAGTTGATAAGCTGTGCTGCTCATGCTCGCTCCTACTTGGATGAATCGATGGAACCGGCGGCGCCGATCACGGCGGCGCGCCGCGCTGGAATCTTCAAGCCCTCATACTTCTAGCCACTCCCGGCGCACGCCCTCGTTGCCGCGCAGATCCTGGGGCGTGCCCTCGAACACGATGCGGCCGTGGCCCATGACGTAGAGGCGCTGGGAAATGTCCAGGGCGATCGCCAGCTTCTGCTCGATCAGCAGGATGGAAATGCCCCGCTCCTTGATCGCGGCGAGGAAGTCACCGACCTGGGCCACGACCTTCGGCGCCAGCCCCTCGGTCGGCTCGTCGATCATCACCAGTTCCGGGTCGCCCATCAGCGTGCGGCATAAGGTCAGCATCTGCTGCTCGCCGCCGGAGAGTACGCCGGCGGCGGTGTCTACCCGCTCCTTCAGGCGCGGGAACAGTTCGAACATGTCCTCCATCCGCCAGCGCCCCTGCGCGCGCTTGACGCCCAGCATCAGGTTCTGGCGCACCGTCAGCGAGGCGAAGATGGCGCGGTCCTCGGGCACGTAGCCCAGGCCCTTGCGGGCGATGTCGAAGGGCTTCATACCCATCAGCTGCTCGCCCTTGAAGGTAACGCTGCCCCTGGCCGCGACCTGGCCCATCACCGCCTTGATGGTGGTCGAGCGGCCGACGCCGTTCCGGCCCAGCAGGCTGACGATCTCGCCCCGTCCGACGGAGAAATGCACGCCGTGCAGGATGTGGCTCTTGCCGTAGAAGGCGTGGAGGTCTTCGACTTCAAGCACGATCGATCTCCGCGGCGGAAAAGCCGGTGCCGAGATAGGCTTCCTGAACCGCCCGGTCGGCGCGGATCTGCTCCGGCGTGCCGGTGCTGATGATCTCGCCATAGACCAGCACCGAGATGCGGTCGGCCAGGTCGAAAACCACGCTCATGTCGTGCTCCACCATCAGCAGGGTCTTGCCCTCGGTGACGCGGCGGATCAGCGCCACCGCGTCCGCGGTCTCGCTGTTGCTCATGCCCGCGGTCGGCTCGTCGAGCAGGATCACGTCGGCGCCGCCGGCGATGGTGATGCCGATTTCCAGCGCCCGCTGTTCGGCGTAGGAGAGGATGCCTGCGACGGTGTCGCCGCGGTGTTCCAGGCCGATTTCGCCGAGCACGCGCCGGGCCTGGAGGTTGGCGTCGGTGAGCCCCGCCAGGCGCTGCCAGAACGAATAGCGGTAGCCCAGCGACCAGAGCACGGCGCAGCGGACGTTCTCGAACACCGACAGGTTGTGGAAGATGTTGGTCACCTGGAAGCTGCGGCTCAAGCCGCGGCGGTTGATCTGGTGCGGCGAGAGGCCGGTGACCGATTCGCCCTTCAACAGGATGCTGCCGCTGGTGACCGGGAAACGCGCGCTGATCAGATGGAACAGCGACGACTTGCCGGCACCGTTGGGGCCGATGATGGCGTGGCGCTCGCCCGCCGCCACCTCGAGATTGACGCCGTTGATGATCGCCGTCTGGCCGAAGCGCTTGCGCACATCGGTGAGTTGCAGCGCGGGTACGCCCATCATTCCTCCCCGCCCTCGGCGCTCGCCAGCGCCTGGCGCCAGGCTTCGGCCACCCGCGGCCAGCTCGCCCTGAGCAGCGCCAGGCCGGCCGCGGCGGCGAGCAGGGCGGCCAGCCAGGGCGTGGCCGTGGACAGATCGAGACGCGAACCGAACACCTTCATCGTCATATCGTCGCCATCGGCGCGCTGGTAGGCCATTTCCACCAGGCCGATCAGGCCGCCGAAGAACAGCAGCAGGGGCGGACCGACCCAGGCGTAGGCGGGCAATACCCTGGCCAGCCGGCCGGCGTCCCACAGCCGCCTGTGCATGTGCAGCAGGCTGGCGATGCCGCCGGGCGCATAGAGCACCATGACCAGAAAGAACAGGCCGAAATAGAACAACCAGGCATTGGTCACGCCGGCCAGCGCGATCTGCAGCAGGGTGATCAGCACCGCGCCGATGATCGGTCCGTAGAAGAAACCGACGCCGCCGACGAAGGTCATCAGGAGCACGATGCCGGAAGTCTGGGCGCCGAGGGTCTCGGCGGTGACGATCTCGTAATTGAGCGCCGAGAGGCCGCCGGCGATGCCGGCGAAGAGCCCGGACAGCGCCAGCATCAGGAAGCGCACCGACTGGGGATCGTAGCCGACGAACTGGGCGCGCTCCGGATTGTCGCGCACCGCGTTGGCCATCCGCCCCAGCGGCGTCTGGGTCAAGGCATACATCGCCACGATGCAGACGAAGGTCCAGGCGGCGATCAGGTAGTACATCTGGATCTGCGGGCCGTAGCTGATGCCCAGCACGGCGTGGCCGACGACGCGGTTGCCCGAGACGCCGCCCTCGCCGCCGAACAGGGCGGGGAACATCAGCGAGGCCGAGGCCACCAGCTCGCCCAGGCCCAGCGAAATCATCGCGAAGGTGGTGCCGGCGCGCTTGGTCGAGACGTAGCCGAACAGTAGTCCGGCGGCGAGACCGGCGGCGGCGCCGGCCAGCGGCAGCAGGGTCACCGGCAGCGGCAAGCCGTGATCCACGCGATTCAGCGCGTGGATGGTGGCGAAGGCGCCGATGCCGAAATACACCGCGTGGCCGAACGACAAGAGGCCGGTCTGCCCGAGCAGCATGTTGTAGGACAGCGCGAAGATCACCATGATCCCGGCCTGGCACAGCAGGGAGAGGGCGAAGCTCTTGCCGAACAGCAGCGGCAGCACGATCAGCACGGCGGCGAGCGCGCCCCAGGCCAGCAGGCGACGGCGATGCAGCAGCGGCGGCGCGCCGCTCATGACTCGCGCGCCCCCATCAGGCCGCGCGGGCGGAAGATCAGGATGCCCACCATCAGCAGATAGGGCAGCATCGGCGCCAACTGGCTGATCGAGAGCCGGGCCAGGGTCGGCGTCACCTGCACGTGGAAGCCGATCTGGCGGGCGAAGTCGGCGACGGAATAGTCGATCGCCACCGAGAAGGTCTGGATCACGCCGATCAAGAGCGATGCGATGAAGGCGCCGGGGAGCGAGCCCAGGCCGCCGACCACCACGATCACGAAGACGATGTTGCCGACCGCCGCGGCCATGCCCGGCTCGGTGACGAAGGCGTTGCCGCCGATCACCCCGGCCAGGCCGGCCAGCGCCGTGCCGCCGCCGAACACCAGCATGAAGATTCTCGGCACGTTGTGGCCCAGCGCCTCGACCATCTCCGGCTTGGAAATCGCCGCCTGGATGATCAGGCCGATGCGGGTGCGGGTGAGCGCGGCGTAGAGGGCGGCGAGCATGCCGACCGAGACCAGCATCATGAAGCCCTTGTAGATCGGAAACGCCGTCGTGTACAGGGTGAACAAGGTGCCGTCGAGGAAGTGCGGCACGCGGTAGTCGACGGCGGACAAGCCCCAGACCAGGTGCACGACCTCCTCGATCAGGAAGGACAGGCCGAAGGTAAACAGCAGTTCCGCCACGTGGCCGAACTTGTGCACCTTGCGCATGCCGTAGCGCTCGACCAGCGCCCCGACCAGGCCCACCAGCAGCGGCGCGAACAGCAGCGCCGGCCAGAAGCCCAGATAAACGCTGATCTGGTAGGCGAAATAGGCGCCGAGCATGTAGAAGCTGGCGTGGGCAAAATTGAGGATGCCCATCATGCTGAAAATCAGTGTCAATCCGGAGGACAGCATGAACAGCAGCAGCCCGTAGGTGACGCCGTTGAGCAGGGATATCAGGGTGAACTCCACTCCACCTCCTTCAGTTTCCTCTTCGGAATGGCTGGCCTCGCGGCCCCTCCCTCGGTCGGCTTTGACCTGCTGGCCCTGCTGGAATGGCTCGCGGGCCGGACGCCATCGAACGGCGGCGCCCCGCGGATCGGTCCGCGGGGCGCCCGGTCGTCAGGGACGCTGCATCTGGCAGTTGGTCGGCTGCGAGGTAAAGGCGCCGTCGAGCTTGACGTCGTTCTTGAAGCCGTATTTCGAGGTACCGTCGGCGCTGAACTTCACCGCTTTGCCGTCGACCTTGGCGAAGGTATCGATGAACAGCGGCTGGATCAGCTGATGGTCGGCAGCGCGCATATACACGTCGCCGAAGGGACCGTCGTAATGCATGCCCTCAAGCGCGCGAGCGACCTTGATCGGCTCGGTGCTCTTGGCCTCGGTCATCGCCTTGACCAGCATGTTCAGCTCGACCACGGCGGCCTGGGTATACGGATCTTCGTCGGGACCGTATTTCTTCTTGAAGTTCCGGATGTACTGCTGGGTCTTGGGCGGCGCCATGTTGGCGCTGTAGTAGGAGACCACCTTGACCCGGCCCACGCCCGCCTCGCCCAGCGCCGTCGGCGCACCGACCACGCCGGCATAGAAGGTGTAGAACTTGGCGGTCAGGCCGGCATCCTTGGCCGCCTTGATCAGCAGCGCCAGATCGCTACCCCAGTTGCCGGTGATCACCGAGTCCGCGCCGGAGGCCTTGATCTTGGCGATGTAGGGGGAGAAATCCTTGACCCGGGCGAGCGGGTGCAACTCGTCGCCGACGATCTTCACATTGGGCATCTTCTTCGCCAGCATCACCTTGGCGGTCTTCGACACCTGCTGACCGAAGGAGTAATCCTGACCGATGATGTAGACCTTCTTGATGCTCGGATCCTTGGCCATGACGTTGGTGATGGCTTCCAGCTTCATGTCGCTGTTGGCGTCGAAGCGGAAGTGCCAGAAGCTGCACTTGCTGTTGGTGAAATCCGGATCGACGGCGGCGTAGTTGAGGAACAGCACCGACTTCTTCGGGTCGCGGGCGTTGTGCTTGTTCAACGCGTCGATCAGCGCGCCGGCGACACTCGAACCGTTGCCCTGGGTGATGTAGCGCACGCCCTGGTCGATCGCCCGGTTCAGCTGCTGCAGACTCTCCTGGGGCGACAGCTTGTTGTCCATGCCGATGATTTCCAACTTCTGGCCGAGGACGCCGCCGTGGGCGTTGATCTGCGCCGCGGCAAACTGGAACTCGCGCAGGCCGTGATCGCCGGTGGCGGCCATCATGCCGGAGAGCGGGTCGATGTAGGCGATCTTCACCTGGGCCAGCGCGGCGCCTGCGAACAGCATCGCCCCGACGGCCAGGACCATCTTGCTGCGAATCTGATAAGACATGACTTCTCCTTTGCGTTTGAGTTGTCTCCGAGCCTCGCCGGGGCAAATCCGGCGGGCGGAAGCTGCCCGCCGATGGTCCGGCCGTTGCCCCCTGTTTTGCACTGCGGAATCGCGTTTCGCGATTTCCGAAGTCATGGTATCTTCCGCCGATGCGATTGTAAACAGCCGTCGATGAGGAGCGAACGCGATGAACGCTTTGATGATGGAAATGCCGCTGATGATCTCGTCCCTGATCCGCCACGCCGACGATTTCCACGGCGACACCGAGATCGTCAGCCGCCTGGCGGAAGGCGGCACGCATCGCTACACCTATGCCGATGCCCACCGGCGCTCGCGCCAGTTGGCCAATGCCCTGACCGCGCTGGGCGTCTCGCCGGGGATGCGCGTCGGCACCCTGGCCTGGAACAATCACCGCCACTTCGAACTTTATTTCGGCGTCTCGGGGATCGGCGCGGTCTGCCACACCGTCAACCCGCGCCTGTTCCCGGAGCAGATCATCTACATCATCAATCACGCCGAGGACGGCGTGATCTTCTTCGACCTGAGCTTCCTGCCCCTGGTGGACAAGCTGGCGGCTCACTGCGCCATGGTCAAGACCTGGGTCCTGATGGCCGGGCGCGAACATCTGCCGCAGCGCTCGACGCTCGCCGGTCTGGTCAGCTACGAGGATCTGATCGACAGCCACTCCGACCAGTTCAGCTGGCCCGAGTTCGACGAGAACACCGCCTCGTCGCTGTGCTACACCTCGGGGACCACCGGTAATCCCAAGGGCGTACTCTATTCGCATCGTTCGACGATACTGCACGCCTACGCCGGCGCGCTGCCCGACGTCGTCGGCGCCTCGGCGCGCGACGTGGTGCTGCCGGTGGTGCCGATGTTCCACGTCAATGCCTGGGGCATTCCCTACTCCGCACCCATGGTCGGCTCCAAGCTGGTGTTCCCCGGCCCCCACCTGGACGGCAAGAGCCTCTACGAGATGTTCGAGCAGGAAGGGGTGACCTATACCGCGGGTGTACCGACGATCTGGCTGGCCCTGCTCAACTTCCTGCAGCAGAACAAGCTGCGCCTGACCACCCTGAAGCGCGCCTCGGTCGGCGGCGCCGCCTGTCCACCCGCGATCATCAAGATCTTCCAGGAGGAATTCGGCGTCGCCGTGCTGCACGGATGGGGCATGACCGAGACCAGCCCGCTGGGCACGCTCAATAGCTTCAAGGCCAAGCACGCCGGCCTCTCGGGCGAGGAGAGACTGGCGCTGCAGGCCAAGCAGGGCCGCGGCATCTTCGGCGTGCAGATGAAGATCGTGGACGACCAGGGCAAGTCGCTGCCGCGCGACGGCCAGGCCTTCGGCGATCTGCTGGTACGCGGCCCCTGGGTCGCCAGCGGCTACTTCAAGAACGAGGGCGGCGAGGTGCTGCTCAGCGACGCGAACGGCCGGAGCTGGTTTCCCACGGGCGACGTCGCCACCATCGATGCCGACGGCTACATGCAGATCACCGACCGCTCCAAGGACGTGATCAAGTCGGGCGGCGAGTGGATTTCCTCGATCGAGCTGGAGAACATCGCCGTCGGCCATCCGGCGGTGGCCGAGGCTGCGGTGATCGGCGTGCATCATCCGAAGTGGGACGAGCGGCCGCTGCTGCTGGTGGTCAGGAAGCCCGGGGCGGCGGTCAGCCGCGAGGAACTGCTGGCCCTCTACCAGGGTAGAATCGCACACTGGTGGCTGCCCGACGACGTCGTATTCGTCGACAGCCTGCCCCATACCGCGACCGGAAAACTGTTGAAGACCAAGCTGCGCGAGGACTTCCGCGCGCACGCGTGGCCCGCCCCCTGACCCAGAAAGAAACTCATGCAAAACCGCGACAAGCTCTACATCGACGGCCGGTGGGTCGTCCCCGCCGGCACCAAGACCCTGGAGGTGATCAACCCCTCGACCGAGACGGTGATGGGCCGGATCCCCGAGGGCGTTGCGGCGGACGCCGACGCCGCCGTCGCCGCGGCGCGCGCCGCGGCCACCGCCTGGAGCGAGACCACGGCCGCGGAGCGCGCCGGCTACCTGGTGAAAATCCAGGAAGGCCTGAAGGCCCGCGCCGACGAGATCGCCCGCACCATCACCGGCGAGGTCGGCATGCCGCTGAAACTCTCCGCCCGGATCCAGACCGGCTCGCCGATCGCCATCTTCGGCCTCTACGCCAAGCTGGCCGCCGAGTTCCCGTTCGAGGAGCGGGTCGGCCACTCGCTGGTGCTGCGCGAAGCGGTCGGCGTGGTCGTCGCCATCACCCCCTGGAACTATCCGCTGCACCAGATCGCGGCGAAGGTGGCGCCGGCGCTGGCGGCGGGTTGCACCGTCGTGCTCAAGCCCTCCGAAGTGGCGCCGCTCAACGCCTTCATCCTGGCCGAGGTGATCGATGCCGCGGGGCTGCCGCCCGGCGTCTTCAACCTGGTCACCGGTCTGGGACCGACGGTGGGCGAGGCGCTGGTGCGCCACCCCGAGGTGGACATGGTCTCGTTCACCGGCTCGACCGGCGCCGGCGTGCGCGTCTCCGAACTGGCGGCGGCGAGCGTCAAGCGGGTGGCGCTGGAACTGGGCGGCAAGTCGGCCGCGGTGATCCTGGACGACGCCGACTTCGCGCAGGCGGTGAAGGCGACGGTCAATGCCTGCTTCCTGAACTGCGGCCAGACCTGCACCGCCCATACGCGCATGCTGGTGCCCGAGTCGCGCTACGCCGAGGCGGCGAAGCTGGCGGTCGAGGCGGCGCGGGGCTTCACGCTCGGCGATCCGCTCGACGACAGAACGAAACTCGGGCCGCTGACCTCCGCGGCGCAGCGCGAAAGGGTGCGCGACTACATCGCCCGAGGCATCGCCGAAGGTGCCGAACTGCTCTGCGGCGGCCCCGAGGCGCCGGCTGGCCTCACGACCGGCTACTACGTCCAGCCGACGGTGTTCGGCCGGGTCCGGCCCACGAGCACGATCGCCCAGCAAGAGATCTTCGGTCCGGTGCTCGCCATCATCTGCTACCGCGACGAGGACGACGCCGTCGCGATCGCCAACGGCACGCCCTACGGGCTGGCCGGCGCGGTCTGGGCGGCGAGCGACGAGCGGGCGCTCAAGGTGGCGCGGCGGCTGCGCACCGGCCAGGTGGACATCAACGGCGGCGCCTTCAACCTGCTCGCCCCCTTCGGCGGCTTCAAGCAGTCGGGCAATGGCCGCGAACTGGGCCGCTACGGCCTCGAGGAATTCCTCGAATACAAGGCGCTGCAGTTGAGGCCGGCGAAGGCGGGCTGAGCCCGAGGCATCAGGCCTTGATCAGGCCTTGATCAGGCCTTCGGCCTGCAGCGCCGCCCTGACCGCCGGCCGCGCCGCGACGCGCGCCTGGTAGGCGCCGAGCACCGGCCCGGGCGACAGATCGACCTGGGCGAAACCGGCCCAGTTGAGCACCGTGAACAGGTAGGCGTCGGCGACCGTGAAATCGTCTCCCATCAGGTAGTCCCGGCCCGTTAGCCGTTCGGCGACCAGCGCGATGCGCTTGGCCAGGAGCTCCCTGGCGACGCCCTTCCACTCTTCCGGCGCCCGCGGGTTGTAGAGCGGACTGAAACCCTTGTGCAGCTCGCTGGCGATGAAGTTCAGCCACTCCTGCAGACGGACGCGCGCCATCGTGCCCGCCGGCGGCGCCAGATGCTTTTCGGGCGCGAGATCGGCCAGATACTGGACGATCGCCGGCCCTTCGGTGAGCAACTGGCCGTCGTCCAAGGCCAGCGCCGGGACGTAGCCCTTGGGGTTAACGCCGAGATAATCGCCGCCGCTGCCGGTCTTCTTGCTGGCCAGATCGACCCGCTCCAGTTCGAAGGCGAGTCCCGCCTCGCGCAGGACGATGTGGGGGGACAGGGAACAGGCGCCGGGCTTGTGGTAGAGCTTCATGGTTTTCTCCTCGTTGAGGACGCAAATTATACGACGTCAAGTTTCTTCAGGCTCTGCTTCATCGCCCGCCGCGCGAACAGATTGTTGGCGACCAGCGCGAGGAGCACCAGCGCCGCGCCCAGGTATTCGGCTGGCGCGTTGCGCTGGCCCTGGATCAGGCCGATGGCGAACACCACCACCGGAATGAAGTTGCCGAACAGCGTCGCGTTGACCGGGCCCAGGGTGCTCACGCCGACGTTCCAGAGCAGGACCGCGACCACCGAGGCCATCACGATCAGGAAGCTCATTGGCCAGAACACGCTGCCGAGCTGCGCCAGGCTCGGCGGATGGGCGTGGCCGAGGAAGGTGGCCAGGGCCGTGAACGAGAAAATACCCAGCGTGCCCAGGGCGCAGGACAGCGCCGTGTAGCGCAGCGCCGACCAATCGCGAAAGCTCGCCGCACCCAGCGTATAGACCACCCAGCACAGCGCGCCGACCAGCACCAGGCTATCGCCAGCCAGACTGCCGCTCGCGGCCAGCGCGCCCAGGTCTCCGCGGCTGACCACGACGACGCAGCCGGCGAAGGCGACGGCGATGCACGCCATCGTGACCCTGGCCGGGCGGATGCCGCGGACCGCCCAGAGCACCAGGGCCATGATCAGGGGCTGCATGCCGGAGATCACCGCCGCCTGCTGCGCCGTGGTGCTCCTCAGACCCTCGAAGGTGAACAGGCTGAAGCCGGCGAAGCCCATGCTGCCGTAGAACAACAGCCGGCCGCGGCGCGGGTCGCGGCGCAACTGCGCCAGCGCACGCGACCCCTCCACCGCCGTCAGGATGACGACGAGCAGGGCGGCCGCGATGCCGTAGCGGATCGTCGTCAGGTAGTAAGGGTCCAGCGTCGCCAGGACGATCTTGCCGACCGGGAACAGGCCGCCCCAGGAGAGCACGGTGACGGTCATGGCCATCAGGCCTAAGCGCAGATGTCGCGGCTGTTGCGGCATGGGTTTCCCGGTCGCGGCGGAACTTGCCGCTCGATAGCAATTAAAGTATTCTATCCGCGTTTGCAAAACATCGTTTCGCTCTGCAAAACTAGCATTTTCAATCGACGCCGGGAATATCCATGGATCTCGATTTCACCGCCGAGGAGCAGGCGCACCGCGTAGAGGTGCGCCGCTTCCTCCAGGACCATCTGCCCGCCGATCTCGCCGACAAGGTGAACAACGGCAAGCGCCTGGGCAGGGAAGATTATCTGCGCTGGCAGAAGATACTCCATCGCCGCGGCTGGGGCGCGACGATGTGGCCGAAATCCTTCGGCGGCACCGGCTGGAACGCCGTCTGGCAACACATCTTCGACGAGGAGTGCGCCGACGCCGGCACGCCGATGCAACTGCCCTTCGGCCTGAAGATGGTGGCGCCGGTGATCATGGCCTTCGGCAGCCAGGCCCAGCAGGAGCGCTTCCTGCCGCGCATCGCAGACGGTTCCGACTGGTGGTGCCAGGGTTATTCGGAGCCCGGCGCCGGTTCCGACCTGGCGTCGCTGAAAACCAGCGCGGTCCGGGAAGGAGAGCACTACCGGGTCAATGGCCAGAAGACCTGGAACACCTTTGGCCAACACGCCGACTGGATCTTCTGCCTGGTCCGCACCTCGACCGAGGGCCGCCAGCAGGAGGGCATCTCCTTCCTGCTGATCGACATGAAGACGCCTGGAATCACGGTGCGGCCGATCATCATGATCGACGGCGAGCACGAGATCAACGAGGTCTGGTTCAAGGACGTGCTGGTGCCGGTGCAAAACCGGGTCGGCGAGGAGAACAAGGGCTGGACCTACGCCAAGTTCCTGCTCGGCCACGAGCGCACCGGCATCGCCGGCATCGGCCGCTCCAAGGCGGCGCTGGGGCGCCTGAAGGCAATCGCGCGCAAGGAACTGTCCGGCGGCCGGCCGCTGATCATGGATCAGCGCTTCCGCGACCGGATCGCCCAGGTGGAGCTGGAGTTGATGGCGCTGGAGATCACCAACCTGCGCGTGCTCGCCGCCGATAGCGAAAAGCGCGGGCCGGGGCCGGAAGCCTCGATCCTCAAGATCAAGGGCTCGGAGATCCAGCAGACGCTGGCCGAGCTGATGATGCAGGCGCTCGGCCACTACGCCCTGCCCTGGCAGCGGCAGGCGCTCGATCCGGACTGGACCGGGGAGGCGATCGGTCCCGACTACGCCGCGCCGCTTCCCGGCCACTACTTCAACTATCGCAAGACCACCATCTACGGCGGCTCGAACGAGATCCAGAAGAACATCGTCGCCCAGATGGTTCTGGGACTCTGAACCATCCACCGAGGCAAACCATGGACTTCAAATACAGCGAAGAACAGTTGGCCCTGCAGGACACGCTGTCCCGCTTCATCGCCAAGGATTACGGCTTCGCGCAGCGCCGCGCCCTGGCCGGCTCCGAGGCGGGCTTCAGCCGCGGCCACTGGCGGCGCTTCGCCGATCTGGGCATCCTCGCCCTGCCCTTTCCCGAGGAATTCGGCGGCATGAACGGCAACGCCGTGGACACCCTGCTGGTGATGGAGATGCTCGGCCGCGGCCTGGTGCTAGAACCCTATCTCGCCACCGTGGTGCTATCCGGCGGCCTGATCCGCGATGCCGGCAGCCAGGCGCAGAAGGAGGCGCTCCTGCCCGCCATCGCCGCAGGCGAACTGCTGCTGGCGCTGGCCCACCACGAGCCGGGTGGGCGTTACGAGACCCGGCACGTCGCCACCGCCGCCCGCCGCGACGGCGACGGCTACCGGGTGGACGGCGCCAAGGCGGTGGTGATCGCCGGCCCGTCCGCGGACAAGATCATCGTCTCCGCCAGGACTTCCGGGGAGACCCGGGACGAGCAGGGCATCTCGCTGTTCCTGGTCGACGCCGAGACCGCCGGCGTCCGGCTGCGCGGCTACCCGACCCAGGACGGCGGTCGCGCCGCGGAGATCGCGCTCGACAACGTCCGGCTGCCCGCCGCCGCGCTGATCGGCGCCGAGGGCGGGGCGCTGCCGGCCATCGAGCGCGCGCTCGACTACGCGATCGCGGCGCTGTGCGCCGAAGCGGTCGGCATCATGACGGCGGTAAACGAGACGACCCTGGACTACCTCAAGACGCGCAAGCAGTTCGGCCAGCCGATCGGCCGCTTCCAGGTGCTGCAGCACCGCATGGTGGACATGGTGATCGCCACCGAGCAGGCGCGCTCGATGGCGACCCTGGCGGCGGTACGCGTCGATTCGGCCGACGCCGCCCTGCGCCGCCGCAGCGTCTCCGCCGCCAAGGCTCACATCGGCCAGCAGGCGCGCAGCGTCGGCCAGCAGGCGGTGCAGTTGCACGGCGGCATGGGCGTGGTCGACGAGCTCGCGCTCGCCCACTACTTCAAGCGCCTGACCATGATCAACGCCACCTTCGGCGACGCCGACCACCACCTCGGACTGTTTGGCGACTCCCTGCTGGCGGCGTGAGCGGCCACCCGCCATGAACGCCAAACTGATCAATCGTCGCGATCTCGACTTCGTGCTCTTCGAGCTGCTCGAGGTCGAGGGCCTGATCCGGCGCCGGCGCTACGCCGAGCACTCGCGCGAGACCTTCGCCGCCGCGCTGGACACCGCGGCGCGCATCGCCGGCGACAAGTTCGCCCCGCACAACCGCGCCGCCGACCAGAACGAGCCGCGCTTCGACGGCGAGCGGGTGCATATGATCCCCGCGGTCAAGGAGGCGCTGGACGCCTTCATCGATGCGGGCTTCATGGCCGCCGGCCACGACTACGAACTGGGCGGCATGCAGTTGCCGCACACCGTGGCGCTGGCCTGCAACGGCCTGTTCAAGGCCGCCAACGTCGGCACCAGCGGCTACCCCTTCCTCACCGTGGGCAACGCCAACCTGCTGCTGGCCCACGGCACGCCGGAGCAGATCGAGCGCTACGCCAAGCCCGAACTCGCTGGCCGCTACTTCGGCACCATGTGCCTGTCCGAGCCGCAGGCGGGCTCGTCGCTCGCCGACATCCGCACGAGCGCCCGCCCGCTGACCGACGGCCGCTACCGGATCAAGGGCAGCAAGATGTGGATCTCCGGCGGCGAGCACGAGCTGTCGGAGAACATCATCCACCTGGTGCTCGCCCGGATCGAGGGGGCGCCGCCCGGGGTCAGGGGCATCTCGCTGTTCATCGTGCCGAAATTCCGGATCAATCCGGACGGCAGCACCGGGCCCAGGAACGACGTCACCCTGGCCGGGCTCAATCACAAGATGGGCTACCGCGGCACCACCAACTGCGCGCTCAACTTCGGCGAGCGCGACGACTGCATCGGCGAGCTGGTGGGCGAGCCGCACCGGGGCTTGGCCTGCATGTTCCACATGATGAACGAGGCGCGCATCGGCGTCGGCTTCGGCGCCGTGATGCTGGGCTACACCGGCTATCTCCATGCCCTGGACTACGCCCGGGAGCGGCCCCAGGGCCGCCACCCCGGCGCCAAGGATCCGGCCTCGCCGCAGTTGCCCATCATCGCGCACGCCGACGTGCGCCGCATGCTGCTCGCGCAGAAGGCCTACGTCGAGGGCGGCCTGGCCCTTTGCCTGACCGCGGCGCGCCTGGTCGACGAGCAGAAGACCGGCGAGTCCGAACGGGCCAGACGCGAGGCGGGCTTGCTGCTCGACCTGTTGACGCCGGTGGTCAAGTCCTGGCCGTCGCAGTGGTGCCTGGAGGCCAACAGCCTGGCCATTCAGGTCCATGGCGGCTACGGCTACAGCCGCGAATACCCGGTCGAGCAGTTCTACCGGGACAACCGCCTGAACCCGATCCACGAGGGCACCCACGGCATCCAGGCGATCGACCTGCAGGGCCGCAAGGCGGTGATGGACGACGGCGCCGGCCTGCGGCTGCTCGCCCGCGAGATCGAGGCGACGATCGCCGAGGCCACGGCCGAGGCGGACTTGCGCGAATACTCCGAGGCACTCGCCGCGGCACTCGCCGACCTTCTGGAGACCACGAGGATCCTGGCGGCCGCACAGGCCCGGGACGCCACCGCGGCGCTGGCCAACGCCAGCGCCTACCTCGAGATGTTCGGCCACACCGTGCTCGCCTGGATCTGGCTGCGCCAGGCGGTGGTGGCGGCGCGGGCGCTGGCGCGAGCCGGGAGCGCCGAACACGATTTCTACCGCGGCAAGCTCGCCGCGGCCCGCTACTTCTACCGCTGGGAATTGACCAAGACCCGGCCCCAGCACGCCCTGCTGCGGTCCCTCGACGATAGCTGCCTGGGCATGGCGGCGGAGTGGTTCTGACCATGAGCGAACACATACTGGCAAATGTCGACAACGGCGTGCTGCGGATCGAGATCAGCCGCCGCGGCAAGAAGAACGCCCTGACCCAGGCGATGTACGCCGCGCTCTCCGACGCGCTGGCCAGCGCCGACGCCGACGACGAAATCGGCGTCGTCCTGCTCTGCGGCCAGGACGACCTGTTTACCGCCGGCAACGACCTGCAGGACTTCCTCTCGCGCAACAGCGACGATCCCTCCGAAGGCGCGCGCTTCATGCAGGTCATCGCCGCGCTCGGCAAGCCGCTGGTCGCCGCCGTCGCCGGCAATGCCGTCGGCATCGGCACCACGATGCTGCTCCATTGCGACCTGGTCTATGCCGCCGACAACGCCCGCTTCCAGTTGCCCTTCGTGCCGCTCGGGCTGTGCCCGGAAGCCGGATCGAGCCTGCTCCTGCCGCGGCTGGCCGGCCACCACCGCGCCGCCGAGCTGCTGTTCTTCGGCGAGCCCTTCGATGCCGCCGCGGCCCGCGAGATCGGCCTGGTCAATGCGCTCCATCCGCAGCACGAGCTGCTGGCCGCGGCAGCCGCGCGCGCCGCCGCGCTCGCCCGTCTGCCGCGCGCCTCGCTCGCCGCCACCAAGGCGCTGATGAAGCGCGCCTCTGCCGCCAGCGTCGCCGACGCGATGCAGGCGGAACTGCTGCACTTCTCCGAACTGGTGGCGGCACCGGTGGCCAAGGAAATCTTCGCCGCCTTCCTGGAAAAGCGCGCGCCGGATTTCTCGCGGATCGCGGGCAAGCGGCCATGAGCGGCGCAGAAATGGCGGACATCCCGGCGGGCTTCAAGCCGATCAAGCGCGGCGGTGCCTTCATCGCCATGCTCGGGCCCCTGTACTACCGGCAGGACGAGGAACGCATCGTCATCGCCATGCGGATAGAGGAGAAGCACCTCAACATTCGCGGCATCGCCCACGGCGGCATGCTGGTCACCCTGGCCGACAGCGCGCTGGGCATCGCCCTATCGATGTCGCGCAACCCGCCGCAGCCGATGGTCACGGTCAATCTGTCCACCGACTTCGCCGACAGCGCCCGTCCCGGCGACTGGGTCGAGGCCCACGTCGACATCCAGCGCGTCGGCAAGCGCCTGGCCTACGCCAACTGCTATCTGCACGTCGGCGAGAAGCGGATCCTGCGCGCCAGCGGCGTCTTCGCGCTGATGCCGCCGGCCAAGCCGCAGGAAAGCTTCGAGGGCTGAGATGGCGAAGATCCACGTCCTGCTGAAGAAGGAGGAGTTGGACAGCGAACGCCTGGAGGGCAAGGTGGTGGTGGTGCTGGACATCCTGTTCGCCACCTCCAGCATCGTCACCGCGCTGGCCCACGGCGCCGCCGAGGTGATCCCGGCGCAAGACGGCGCCGGGGCGCTGGCCGAAGCCGGCCGCCACGCCGAGGGTTCCTATCTGCTCTCGGGCGAGCTCAACGCCATGACCCTGGCGGGCTTCGTCCATCCGACGCCGCTGGCGCTGCTCAGGGAGGATGTCGCCGGCCGCAAGCTGATCTACTCGACCACCAACGGCACGGTGGCGCTGAACAAGTCAGCGGGCGCCCTGCAGATCTACGCCGCGGCCCTGGTCAATGGCGCGGCGACGGTCCGGCACCTCGCCGCCGCCCACCCCGGGACGACGATACTGCTGGTCTGCTCGGGCTCGGCCGACAACTTCAACCTCGAGGACTTCTACGGCGCCGGCTATCTGGTCTGGCTGTTTCGCGAACTCGGGGGCGAGCGCCCCGACGCCCATGAGTTCTCGGATGCCGCGCTGGCGGCCGAGATCCTGTATCGCGGCACCGACGCCACGGCTTGCCTGATGCAGGCCCGCGTCGGCCGGATGATGCGGGCGCGGGGCTTAGAGCAGGAAATCCATTTCGCGGCGCAAAAGAGCGTCTTCGACATCGTGCCGCACCTGGCCGGCGGCAGCCTGCGGCCGCTCTGAGCGCGCCCCTACGAACCGGGACCGCGATGGAATTCGAGCACCGCTTCGCCCCGGTCAATGGCATACGTCTGCACACCGTCAGCGCCGGCGATCCCGCCCGCCCGCTGATGCTGTTCGTGCATGGCTTTCCGGAATTCTGGCGCGCCTGGCACCGGCAGTTGCGCGAGTTTTCGCGCGACCACCACGCGGTGGCGCCGGACATGCGCGGCTACAACCTCTCCGACAAGCCCTCGGACGTCGAAGCCTATCGCGCCGAGCACCTGGTCGAGGACCTGCGCCAGCTGATCGGCCACCTGGGCCACCGGGACTGCGTCCTGGTCGCCCACGACTGGGGCGGGGCGGTGGCCTGGAACCTGGCGGCCCAACATCCCGAACTGGTCTCCCGGCTGGTGATCGTCAATTCGCCCCACCCGATCGCCTTCGCCCGGGCGCTGTCCGGCGATCCCGGACAGATCGCCGCCAGTCAATACATGCTGCTGCTGCGCGACGCCAAGGCCGAACGGGTGCTGTCCGAGGACAATTACGCCCGGCTGGCCAGGATGTTCGAGCAGCGGGGGGACGGCCGCTCCGCCCTGACGCCGGATGAGCTGGCGCGCTATCGCGCGGCCTGGGCCCAGCCGGGCGCGCTGACCGGCGGCCTCAACTACTACCGCGCCTCCCCCCTCTACCCGCCCGGCGCCGACGGCGCCGCCGCGCTGCAACTCGATCCGGCGCTATTCACCGTGACGGTGCCGACCCTGATCATCTGGGGGGAGCGCGACGCCGCCCTGCTGCCGGTGCTGCTCGACGGCATCGAGGCGGTCGTGCCGGACGTCGTCATCCGGCGCATCCCGGCCGGAAGCCACTGGGTGGTGCATGAATATCCCGATGAAGTGCATGCCATGATCCGGGAGTTTCTCGCCTAGGGCGAAGCACTGCCGCCCCGGATAGCGACTTGGGGCGGCTTGCCGCCGGCAAAGAATTCTGCTGGCATCCCCTGAAGGCCTGGATTATTATCGAATTTGGGTGCTATAATTTCGAGCTGGTCGGGGTATACCCCGGCCATGTTCACATATGGATTCAATATCAGCCTCGCTCCTTATCGATAAAGGGAATAAAAAATGAAACAGTCTCTCCTCGTTGCTGCACTCGTTGCCCTGGCCGTGACCGCCTGCGGCAAGAAAGAAGAAGCTCCCGCCCCGGCCCCGGCCCCGGCTGCTGCCCCGGCTCCGGCTCCCGCCGCTGCTCCGGCTGCTCCGGCCGCTGCCCCGACTGACGCCACCCCCGCTGCTGCCCCGGCTGAGGCCGCCCCGGCCGCTCCCGCCGCCCCGGCCGAAGAACCCAAGAAGTAATCGGGTTATTCTTCGAAAAAGCCGGTCCTCGGACCGGCTTTTTTTCGCCTGGTCCCTGAGCTAGGTGAGTTCGCGCCAGGGGCTGCCTTGGTCCTGGCTGGCAATCCCTATCCATTCCTCGGCGCAGTCGATGGCCTCCGCCAGGGCGGCGCGGGCCAGCTGCGGCTTGTTGTTCTGCTCCGAGAGGTGGGCGGCGACCAGATGCTGCAAACGCGAGCAATCGAGCGTCGCGAGCAGCGCCGCCGCCGCCTGGTTGTCGAGATGGCCGAAGCGGCCGGCGATGCGCTGCTTGAGGTGTCTGGGATAGGCGCCGCCGGCGAGCATGTCGCGGTCATGGTTGCATTCGAGCACCAGCGCATCGCAGCCGTCTAGCATGGCGACGATGTGCGGCGTCGCGGCGCCGGTATCGGTGAGCACGCCTAAGCGGTGGCGGCCGTCGCCAAAGACGAATTGCACCGGTTCCCGGGCGTCGTGCGGCACGGGAAAGGGCGCGATTTCCAGGGACCCGACGGCGAACGCGGCGTGGCTGTCGATGACGCGCAACGGCGGCGCTTGATGGCGGCTCTCCGGCAGCGCGGCGAGCGTGCCGTGGGTGAGGAAGACTTCCAGCCGATGGCGCTGCGCGCACTTCATGACGCCGGCGCTGTGGTCACTGTGTTCGTGCGTCACCACCACGGCGTCGAGGTCGTCCGGGGCCAGCCCCAGACGCGCCAGACGCAGCGCCAGCTCGCGCGGGCCGAAGCCGCAGTCGAGCAGAACGCGGGTCTTGGCCCCCCCCGCCCCCGCCTCGACCACCAGCGCATTGCCGCGGCTGCCGCTGCCGAGCGAGGCGAAGCGCACGGCGCCTATTGCAATTGTTCGAACAGCAGCTTGAGTATCTTCTTCGCTGTTTCCGTCTGAGCGATGCCGCCCTCGCCAGTCAGCACCTCGACCGTACTGGCATTGTTCTCGCCCTTGACGTAGATACGGTACTGTTCCTTCTGCTTGGCGTCGGACTTGCCGTTTTTCCAGAACATCAGCCTGTCCAGGAGGCCCTTGCCCTGATTGGCGTCCGCCTCGGGATCGAGGTAGCGGACGAAATAGAGACCCTTGGAACGGTCGCGGTCCTCGACGGTGAACCCGGCGCGGTCCAGCACCAGGCCGACGCGCCGCCAGGCGCGGTCGAAGGGTTCATCGACGCGCAAGCTGCCCGGACCAACGCCGGTTTGCAGGAGCTGGGCTCGCGCCACCGTCTGGGGCGCCGCCACCAGCGCCTTGGCCTGCGCTTCCCCGGCGCCGAGCCGCACCATCAGGCGACGCAGCATCTCCGCCTCCAGTCCGGGATCGGGGGCGCGCGGCTGCCAGCGGGTTTCGCTCCTGCCCTCGTCGATATAGACCTCGTCCATGCCGCGATGACTGATGAAAATGTCGGTGGTGCCCGGGACCGTGCCCCGCTCCAGGCGGGTGCGGAACTTGTCGCGCTGCGCGGTCGAATAGAGCGAATCGAAGACCTTACCGAGGGTGCGGCGGATCAAGTCCTGCGGCAACTTCGCCCGGTTCTCGGCCCAGTCGGTTTCCATGATGCCGGCCTCGGGCCTATCGACATTGATGATGAAGCCGAGCTCCTGCCAGAACGACTTGATGACCGGCCAGAGTTTTTCGGGTGTCATGCCCGAGACCACCAGCCAGCGCTCGCTGCCATCGCGCACGATGTGCATGTTGGGCACCTTGGGCAGCACCTCGCTACCCGTGCTGGCGGCGGCCTGGCTGCCTTGAGCACCGGAATAGGCGGAATAGGTCGCCGATTCCTTGGCTCCGATCTCGGGAACGGCGTAGCGATCGTCCCGTTTGGGCGTGGTCAGGTCGGGCGGGACCTCGAGCGAAGGCAGCTGCTGCTTGGACGCCGACTGGTATTCGATCTTCTTCGATTGGAGCAGCGTGCCGCTGCAGCCGGCGAGGAGCAGCGCCGACAGCAACAAGGAGGTGGACAGGTGAATTTTCATGTGCCCTCTGCGTGGATTCATATCTGGATGCCGGCGTCTTGCATGGCGGCGCGCACTGCTGGGTAAAACTCCGGCGACAGCGGCGTCATCGGCGGGCGCAGGCCGGGCTCGATCAGCCCCATCTGCGCCAGCGCCCACTTGACCGGGATCGGGTTGGCTTCGACAAACAGCTGCCGGTGCAGGCCCAGCAGGCGGAAGTGGATGTCGCGCGCGCGCCGGACCTCGCCCGCCAGGGCGGCCGCGCACATCTCGTGCATCAGGCGCGCGGCGACGTTGGCGGTAACCGAGATCGTGCCCTGGCCGCCGAGCAGCATCAACGGCAGCGCCGTCGCGTCGTCGCCGCTATAGACGGCGAAGCCCGGCGGCGCCCGCTTCAACAGATCGGCGCCGCGCTCGAGATTGCCGGTGGCGTCCTTGATACCGACGATGCGAGGCAGTTGCGCCAGACGCAGCATGGTGTCGTTGGCGAGATCGGCCACCGTGCGCCCCGGCACGTTGTAGACGATCATCGGCAGATCGACCGCCGCGGCGATGGCCGCGAAGTGGCGGTAGAGGCCTTCCTGGGTCGGCTTGTTGTAATAGGGCACGACCGACAGGTGGGCGGCGGCGCCGGCGCGCTTGGCGAAAGCGGCGTAATCGATCGCCTCGGCCGTCGAGTTCGAGCCGGTGCCGGCGATCACCGGGATGCGGCCGCCGGCCATCTCGACAGCACTACGGATCAGGGTGCAGTGCTCGTCGTGATCGACCGTCGGCGACTCGCCGGTGGTGCCGACCACGACCAGGCCGTCTGTGCCTTCGGCGACGTGCCAGTCGATCAGGCGCTTCAGGGCGGGCAGGTCGAGACTGCCGTCCTCGTGCATCGGGGTGACGATTGCCGGAATGGATCCTGTAATCATGGCTGCTGGACGATAAAAGACCGGATTTTACCCGAACTGCAGACTCACAGGACTACAGATCGGACAGCACCTTGATGTGCGCCGCCACGCTGCGTGCCAGCGCAGACAGCGCATAGCCGCCTTCGAGCATCGAAACGATGCGTCCTTGCGCCGATTCGGCCGCGACGGCCTTCAACTGCCCCGTGACCCAGGCGTAGTCGGCATCGACCAGACCCAGCGAGGCCATGTCGTCTTCGTAGTGGGCGTCGAAGCCGGCGGAAACGTAGATGATCTCGGGCGCGAACGCCCTGAGCCGAGGCAGCCAGATGTCGGTCACGACCTGGCGAAAGCCGTCGCCGCGGGTGCCGGCCGGCAGGGGCACGTTGCACATGTTGGGCGCCGGATTCTCGGTGCCGGAATAGGGATAGAAGGGGTGCTGGAAGGTGCTCACCATCAGCACCCGCTCGTCGCCGGCGAAGATATCCTCGGTGCCGTTGCCGTGATGGACGTCGAAATCGACGATGGCGACGCGCGACAGCCCCCACGCCGCGATGCCGTGCATGGCGGCGACGGCGACGTTGTTGAAGAAGCAAAAGCCCATCGCCCTGACGCGTTCGGCGTGGTGACCGGGCGGGCGGATGCCGCAAAAGGCAGTGGCGACCTCCCCCCTCATGACCAGATCGGTGGCCAGCACGCCCGCGCCGGCGGAGCGCAACATCGCGTTCCAGGTGCCCGGACTCATCGCGGTGTCGGGGTCGACATGGACGATGCCGTGCGCCGGCGCGCAGCTCTCCAGCGCCTCGATGTGGGAGCGCGGATGCACGCGCAGGAGCTGCTCCATTTGCGCCAGCGGAGCATCGTGATACGTGAGGTAGAGATCGAGTCCGGCGGCGATCAGGCGGTCGTTGATCGCGCCCAGGCGGTCCGGACACTCCGGGTGGTGGGCGCCCATGTCGTGCTGCCAGCAGTCGCGGTGGGTGATGAAGGCGGTCGTCATGCAGGAAGGTGTGCGCACAATTCGGCGGGAGATTCGATTATCCTCTGATTCTTCCTCTTGCCGCAAACCCAGACGCGATGCCGCCTCCCGACGACGCCGCCGCCGCTGCCGGAACCCGCCGGATGCCTTCGGCGGCTCAGGCCATGAGCGCGCACCCGATCGCGCTGTTCCTGGCGCTGTCCCTGGCATCGCTCGCCGCGATCGCCACGACGCGCCAGACCGCGCCGGCGGACAGCTTCGTCCGGATGCCCGAGGTCCGATCCTTCATCGCGGAGATGGCGGAGAGACACGGCCTCGACCGCGCCGAACTCGCGCGCGACTTCGCCGGTGCCCGGCCGATCGCCGCGGTGATCAGGGCGATCCTGCCGGCGCAGGAACCGGGCGTGCGCTCCTGGGCCGCCTATCGCGCCCGCTTCGTCGAAGCCCGGCGGATCGGCATGGGCCTGCGCTTCTGGCGGCAATACCGGACGCAGCTGAGGGATGCCCACGCGCGCTTCGGCGTGCCCGAGGAGATCATCGTCGCGATCATCGGCATCGAGAGCATCTACGGCAGGAATCCCGGCCATTTCAACACCTTCGCGGCGCTGTCTACACTGGCCTTCGACTATCCGCCCCCGGACCCGGCGGGGCCCCCGCCGCGCGCGGCGCTGTTCCGCGATGAGCTGGAGCAACTGCTGCTGCTCGCGCGCGAGACGCGGCACGACCCGCTCTCGTATACCGGTTCCTACGCCGGCGCGTTGGGCTTGCCGCAGTTCCTGCCGAGCAGCGTGCGCCGCTACGCCGTCGACGCCGACCACAACGGCCACATCGATCTCGCGGCGAGCCCCGCCGACGCCATCGCCAGCGTCGCGAACTTCCTCAGCATGCACGGCTGGCAGCGGGACGCCCCGGTGGCGGTAGCGGCGAGGGTCGAGGGGGAGACCTACACCCGGCTGCTCGACGAGGGCATCGCGCCCAGCCAGACGCCCGCCGAGATGGCGGCGCTCGGCGTGGTGAGTCCGGGAGCGCCGGAGCAGCCCGCCGCCCTGATCGATCTGGTCACGCCGGAGCGGCCGACCGAATACCGGCTCGGCTACCGCAACTTCTACGTGTTGACTCGCTACAACCGCAGCAGCTTCTACGCGATGGCGGTCTATGACCTGGCGCGGGCGCTGCGCGCGGCGCGGGCGCGGTGAGTCACAACAGCTCGTCCTTGGTGAGACCCTCGCGCGAGAGCTGGCGGCGGAGCTTGGACAGCGCTTCGAGCTGGATCTGGCGCACCCGCTCGCGGGTGAGGCCCAGGTCGCCGGAGAGATGCTCCAGGGTGCCCACGTCGCAACCGTTCAGGCCGTAGCGCCGCTCGATCACGTAGCGCTGATTGGCCGAGAGCTGCGCCACCCATTCCGCCACGCGCCGGCCGACCTCGGCGTGCTGCAGCAGGCCCTCGGGGCCGTCGCGGATCTCGTCGGCGATGGCGTCGGCGACCGACAGCTCGTGGTCGACCTCCAGCGGCGCGTCGAGCGAGGTGGTGTGCTCGTTCAAGGCCAGGATCTCGCGCACCTCGGCCACCGGCTTGTCGAGCAGCCGCGCCACTTCCTCGGCGCCGTGGTGCGGCGAGGGGTCGCCGGAAGATTCGAGATGGCGCAGCGCGCGCAGCACGAGATTCAATTCCTTGACCACGTGCACCGGCAGGCGGATGGTGCGCGACTGGTTCATGATCGAGCGCTCGATGGTCTGCCGGATCCACCAGGTGGCGTAGGTAGAGAAGCGGAAGCCGCGTTCGGGATCATATTTTTCCAGCGCATGGATCAGGCCGAGATTGCCCTCCTCGATCAGGTCGGCGATCGGAATGCCGCGATTCGGATAGCGCTTGGCGATGCTGACGACCAGGCGCAGGTTGGACTCGATCATCTTCTGCCGAGCGGCGAAATCCCCGGCCAGGACGAGACGCGCCAGCCTCAACTCCTCCTCGGCGGAGAGCAGCGGATTGGCACCGATCTCGTTCAGGTAGAGCTGGGTGACGTCGTTGAGAAACTCGGTTTTCGCGCTCTCGGGCGCCTCTGCCTCGTCGGCCGCCTCGGCAGCGTCGATCGCATCGTCCGCCCCGATCGGCTCGCCATCCTCGGCCGGGATCGCGTCCTTGACCATGCGCTAACGGCTGGGCAGGTGCTTCAGCGGGTCGACCGGTTTGCCCTGGCGCCGGATCTCGAAATGCAGCATCGGCTGATCGCTGTCGGTCGACCCGGCTTCCGCGATCTCCTGCCCCTTGGTCACGCTCTGCCCCTCCTTGACCAGGATCTGGCTGTTGTGGGCATAGGCGGAGAGGAACAGGGCGTTGTGCTTGACGATCACCAGCTTGCCGTAGCCGCGCAGACCAGTGCCGGCATAGACCACCTTGCCCGCTGCCGCGGCCAGCACCGGATCGCCCACCTTGGCGGCGATGTCGATGCCCTTGTTGGCTCCTTCGACGAAACCGGCGATCACCTTGCCGCCGGCCGGCCAGCCCCAATCGACGCCGTCTTCGTTGGCCGCCTGGCCAGCCGGAGCAGGCGCCGGGGCAGCGGCCGGGGCCGCAGCCTGGACGGTCGGCGGCGGTGGGCTCGGCGCCGCATCCGCCTTCTGCAATTGCGCCAGGGCCGCCTCCGAATAGGGCTGCTCGCCGCCTATCGGACCCCGCTTCAGCGTTGCGGTGTCGGCGGGAGTGGTTGCGGGCGGTGCAGCGGCCGGCGCACCCGTGGCCGCCAGCGGCTGGGCTTCGACCTGGGCCGGCGCGGCGACCGGCCGGACTTCGGCCCCCCCGGCCGCCTCGCTCGGTGCGGCCGCAGCTTCGGGCGGAACCACGCGCAGTTGCTGGCCGACCGCGATCTTGTTCGGGTCGCTGAGCCCGTTCCAGGTGGCGATGTCCCGGTAGGAGCAGCCGTGGTCGAGGGCGATCGAGTACAGCGTGTCGCCTTTCTTGACGATGTAGTAGCCGGCCGGCGCGCTCGCCGCTTGCGCGCCGGGGCCTTCCAGGGTGGTGGTCGGTGCGACGCGCTCGATCACCGGCGCCGGCTGGTTGCTGGCGCAGCCGGCGAGCAGCGCCGCGAGGCAGAGCATCAGGTATCGTCCGAACCTATTCATTCCACCCCCGCCAACAAAGGTACGAAGCGCACCGCATCGAAACGCGTCTGGGCAAAACCGTCGGCATTGCGTTCGATCAGCGACAAGCTCTGCTCGCCGCTGGCACCGCCCAGCGGCAGGACCATCCGGCCGCCCGGCGCCAACTGGTCGAGCAAGGCCTGGGGCGCACGCGAGGCCGCAGCGGCGACGATAATAGTATCAAATGGCGCCGCTTCCGGCAGGCCCCAGTGACCGTCGGCGTGCTTCAAGCGGACGTGGGTCAGGCGCAGCTGCCCGAGGTGCTTCCTGGCCTTGGTCAAGAGCGGTTCGATGCGTTCGACCGCATACAGATCGCGGGTCAGCATCGCCAGCACCGCGGCTTGATAACCGCAGCCGGCGCCGACCTCCAGGGTCTTGCCCAGTTCCCGCCCCGCGATCAGGAGTTCGACCATGCGCGCCACCACGTAGGGCTGGGAAATGGTCTGCTGGAAGCCCAGGGGCAGGGCCGTGTCCTCGTAGGCGCGCGAGGCCAGCGCCTCCTCGACGAAAATGTGCCGAGGCACGGCGGCGATGGCCGCGAGCACGCGTTCGTTGGCGATACCCTGCTCGCGCAGGCGCTCGATCATCCGATCGCGCGTGCGCTGCGAAGTCATGCCGATGCCGCGCAGGCTGGAGGCGTTCATGGTGAGAGCCAGCGCCGCACCGTGCCGATCTGGGCACCGTGGGTGAGATCCATCTGCAGCGGCGTGAGCGAGGCGTAGTCCTCGGCGACCGCATGAAAATCGGTGCCTACGCCGGCATCCTGGGCGGCCCCGGCGGCGCCCACCCAATACACCGTTTCGTTCCTCGGCGTCAGTTGCTTGACCACCGGCTCCGCCTTGTGGCGCCTGCCCAGACGCGTGACCTGCAGTCCCTTCAGGCGCTCGTAGGGAACATCGGGGACATTGACGTTGAGCAGCACCGGCTCGCCGAAAGCGCCTTGCTGGAAACGCCGGACCAGGTCCCTCGCGACGCGTGCCGCGGTCTCGAAATGGGTGCCGGTCTTGCCCGCCAGCGACACCGCCAACGCCGGCACGCCGAGCAGATAGCCCTCGGTCGCCGCGGCGACGGTGCCGGAATAGATGGTGTCGTCGCCCATGTTGGCGCCCAGGTTGATGCCCGAGACCACCATGTCGGGCAGGGTGTCGAGCATGCCGGTGACGGCGAGATGGACGCAGTCGGTCGGCGTGCCATTGACGTAATAGAAGCCATTGGCGGCCTGGCGCAGCGACAGCGGCCGGTCGAGGGTGAGCGAATTGCTGGCACCGCTCCGGTCGCGTTCCGGCGCGACCACGCTCACTTCGGCGATCTCGGCCAGGGCCTTGGCGAGGACTTCCAGGCCCGGCGCGAAGTATCCGTCGTCGTTGCTGAGCAGAATGCGCATGACGGGGACACCCGATAAGTAGTTTGCTCGTGGATCGTTGAGAGAACGACCGGCGTGGCGCCGGTTCAGAGTGGCGCGATTATAGCGCAGCCGGCCCGAAGCGGCTGCCTAGCCCGAGATGCGCTGGTGATAGCGGGCACGATAGAGCAGGCGGCGCCGTCCCGGGCTGTCGGCGAAGGCCGAGCGCGCGTGTAGCACGTTGTTGCAGACGAGACCCATGCCCGGCTCCAGGCGGCCCCGGTGGGTCCAGGGCGTGCCGCGCTTGAGGATGTCTTCGAGGCGGGCGAGCGCCGCGCGGGTGTCGGCGTCGTCGCGCCAGACGATGCTCCGGGTGCGCGCCGTATAGCGCATGTGCAGGAAGCCCCGGTCATCGACCGAGAATACCGGGCCGGGCTGGTCGGGGCGGGCCACTTCTTGCGCATCGCCCTCGATGCGGGCCGGGATGGTCATCGCATCGGGCCGGGAGAGCGCGCGGATGAACTCCGGATTCTCGTCGCGCAGCAGCAGGTAAGCCAGTTCGTGGTCGAGCAAGCGGTTGTCGCCGCCGCTCTCCGCGGCCTCGACGCAATGCAGGATCATGCCGCGCACCGTTTGCGCGGGCGGGTTGTAGTAGCCGTCGGTGTGCCAGCTGATGGCGCGGTCGGTGTAGGGAATGAATTCCCGGCGTGTGCCGGCCTCGGCCACCGACAATGAAGAGATGCCGTCGTCGTCGGCGAGATGGTTGCCGTCCAGCGTCACGAGACCCAGCTGCCGCCCCAGGCGGCGCGGAATCTCCTTGTCCGCGTCGCGCCTGCCGCTGGCGTAGATCGCCATGTTGGCGCGGTCGCAGCGCGCCAGGATGGCCGAGCGCTCTTGCGCGGTCAGCGCGCACGGATCATTGACCTCGACCACCAGTTCCGCCAAGGAGCGCGGTGCCTGGCGCAGCTTGTCGCTCCGCCAGGCGGCGTAGCCGACGTGATTGTCGAGGTCGAAGGGCGAAGCGCCGTCCATGCTCGCGCTCGGTCGCCGCTCAATCGCCACTGAGCGCCTCGCGCGGCTTGCGCCGGGGCGCGGCATCTCCGTCCTCGGCTGCGGCGAACAGGCCGGCCAGCGTCTTCTCGACCGTCTTGACCGCTTCGGGCGCCTCGATTTCCATCACCTGGTCATAGACCCAGTTGCGGTCCTTTTCTGCCACGCCTTCGCGGACGCGGCTGGCGAAGCAGCGCCGGAAACCGAAGTCGGGGCCGCGCTCGGTGTAGGAGAATTCCGCGTAGTCGGCGCCGGCGCTGTTGAACAGGTCGAGGAAGTGCGCCTTGCAGGAACCGGGCGGCGGGGCCGAGAGCAGCATGTCGGCGTTGTCCTCGACCACCTCGGCCAGACGCCTGGCCAGCGCCGTGGTGAACTCGGCGCGCTCGCCCGCTTCCAGGTCGCGGTGCGCGATGCGGTCGGCGACGTGGGCCAGGAAGGCCAGGTGCTCGCAGACGTAATCGAAGTACGAACGGCCCAGGTCGATGTCGAACTTCGCCTCGCGCATGCGCTTGATCGAATCGATCGCCAGCTTCCACGCGAGCATCGCGATGACGCTGGCCAAGGCGGCCTGGCTGCGCGGCTTGCCCCGGGAATGGAAGCTGCTCCTGATGCGGATGGCCATCCTGATCGCCTCGAAGCCGGCTCAGTAGCCGCCCTTGCCATAGGGCTGCGGCAGGCCGGCGACCTTGCAGCCCTGCTTGGCCGGACCGATCGGAAACAGGTCGTAGAGCGCCTTGCTGTCGCAGCCCGGAATGATGTCCTCCGACACCTCCTTCAGCATCGCGCGGAAGTTCGGAGTGTGGCCGTCCTCGCGGTACTTGTCGCGCAGGAAGGCGACGACCTTCCAGTGGTCGTCGGAAAGTTCGATGCCTTCAGCTGCGGCGATCACCTGCACCGCCTCGTCGCTGAAGTCGGCTTCCAGCAGATAGCCGTCGGCGTCGGCCTCCTTTTCCACGCCGTTGATGACGTAACTCATGGGTCTTCTCCGTTCAGGTTTTTTTCAGGTAAAACTCGTGGGTGCCGCGCCCGGCCTCGACCGCGGCGTCGAGCTCGATGGCCCCGCCCTTGGCCCAGGCGCGGACGTCGGCCGGGGTGCCGGGGCAGTTGCTGATGAGCAGCAGCACCTCGCCCGGGCGCATTGCGTCGAGCAGCCGCTTCGCCTCGACGATCGGGCCGGGACAGCTGACGCCACGGATGTCCAGCGTGACATTGACGCGGCGCTTCTCGCCGCCGCCCTTGCGGATGGTGAACGCGGTCTTGCCGCCCGCCTGCTTCTCGGTGGCCAAAACCTCGTTGCCCGTGACCTTGGCCCAGGCGGCCAGGTCATCGGGCGTGCCGGGGCAGTCGGAGATCAGCACCAGCGTCTGGCCCGGCTGCAGGTCGTCTACGACCCGCTTGGCGCCGACCAGGGGCGCCGGGCAGCTCATGCCCGAGAAATCGAGTGTTGCGACAGGGGTAGTCATCATGATCCTCGCAGTTTAGATTGCGCCGACGGCGGTCGCCGTCTTGTGCGGAACGAAAATGCCGCAGCCGAGTTTGCGCCCATCGCCCAGACCCGCCGTCAGAAGCCGCAGCGCATGCTCGGTGGTGAGGCCGTGCAGCATCAGGCTGAAGCCCCTGACTGCGCCCGCCTCGCCGCGTTTCGACTGGGCCCGGCCGCAAATCAGGCGAGCGGCGATGCCCATCTCTTCCAGGCGTTTGCCGCACTCGGCGACAAAGTCCTCCTCACCGGCGCTGGCCAAGGCGACGAAGGGCGAATATTGCGCCGGCTGCGGCCGGAGCGCGCGCTGGCGGGCTCGTCCGATGCTGACTGCGCCGTTCAAGTCCAGTTGCAGACCGCAGAGCGCATCGGCCTCGCCCAGTCGATCCGGCGGCAGGCGCAGCGTCAGCTGGGCGCGATGGCCGAGGTAGAGGACGCCGTCGCCGACGCTGGCGCCGGCGATCGGCAGGATGCCGGCGGCGGGCTCGTCGTCGAGCCAGGGAGCGGCCAGGCGCAAGGACTGCCACAGCAGCAGCGCGTAATCGGGCGTGATGGCGCCGCCCGAGAGCGGAAACACCAGGTCGACGACCTCGGTCAAGCCGGCCTCCGCTCGGCCCAGGCGATCATGGCGCGGCCCCAGCGTTCGGCGCTGCCCGGATCGACGTCGAAGACGGTGAAGCGGCTGCCCTCGCGGATACGCACCCGCAAGAGCGCCATGCCGCCGCCCTCGTACTCGATCTGCTGCAACTCGATCGCCTGCTTGCCGATCGGCAGGACGAACTTGTCGAGACTGGTTATGTTATCCACTGCTCCTCCTTTATCGGCCCAGACTATCGCATCTCGGCCGCGGCGCCGGCCATCACCGCGTGGGCGTGGTCAGCAATACTCCCATCGGGTAGGTTCTCCTACTCCCACAGGCGTGGCACGACTACCTGCCACGGGTATGGTTTGTGCACCGCACAGATCCTTAGCATGCAGGAAGGCTTATATAACACCCAACATAAGGAGACAACCGATGGCCAAGAAACCCCACGCCACCCCCAATCTCGACCAACTCGAGAGCGGCCCCTGGCCCAGCTTCGTCACCGGCTTGAAGCGTCTCGCCCAGGACAAGGACTACGTCGTCGATCTGCTCGGTCACCTCGAGCACTCCTACCAGACCCGCAAGGGCTACTGGAAGGGCGGCACGGTCGGCGTCATCGGCTACGGCGGCGGCGTCATCCCGCGCTTCACCGAGATCAAGGACGAGAACAACAAGCCGGTGTTCCCCGACGCCGCCGAGCTCCACACCCTGCGCATCATGCCGCCGGCGGGCATGCACTACGACACCGCCACCCTGCGCAAGTTCTGCGACATCTGGGAAAAGCACGGCTCCGGCCTGATCGCCTTTCACGGTCAGTCGGGCGACATTATGTTCCAGGGCTGCACTTCCGAGAACGTCCAGGTAGCCTTCGACGAAATCAACGAGATGGGCTTCGACATGGGCGGCGCCGGCCCGGCGGTGCGCACCTCGATGTCCTGCGTCGGCGCCTCGCGCTGCGAGCAGTCCTGCTTCGACGAGGGCAAGGCGCACCGCCTGGTGATCAACAGCTTCCTGGACGACATCCACCGTCCGGCCCTGCCCTACAAGTTCAAGTTCAAGTTCTCGGGCTGCGCCAACGACTGCATGAACTCGATCCAGCGCGCCGACATGGCGGTGATCGGCACCTGGCGCGACAACATCCGCACCGACGAAGCCCTGGCCAAGAAGTGGTTCGCCAAGCACGGCATGAACGAACTGGTCAACGACGTCGTCTCGCGCTGCCCGACCAAGGCGATCCAGCTGAAGGAGATCAAGTCGGTGGGCAAGGGTGCGAGCATCTCCAGCGTCGCGGTGAACGACACCCAGGCCCTGGAGATCGAGAACCGCGACTGCGTGCGCTGCATGCACTGCATCAACGTCATGACCGGAGCGCTCGCTCCCGGCAAGGACAAGGGCGCGACCATCCTGGTCGGCGGCAAACGCACCCTGAAGATCGGCGACCTGATGGGCACCGTGGCCGTCCCCTTCATGAAGTTGCAAAACGACGAGGACTACGAGCAGCTGGTCGAGCTGGGACAGAAGATCATCGACTTCTTCGCCGAGAACGCCCTGGAGCACGAGCGTACCGGCGAGATGATCGAGCGCATCGGCCTGGTCAATTTCCTCGAGGGCATCGGCCTGGACATCGACGCCAACATGGTGTCGGCACCGCGCACCAACCCCTACGTCCGCACCGACGGCTGGGACGAGGAAGTGGCCAAGATCAACGCCAAGAAGGCCGCGGCCTAAGGCCCGCCTGACATCACCGGAGATAAAACATGGCTCAAGCACAAATGCGCCGGGCGGTCGAGTGCGGCGTGCCCGACAACAAGCCCATGCTGCACCCGAAACTCGCCAAGAACTACGGCAACTGGAAGTACCACGACCGGCCGCGTCCCGGCGTGCTGCACCACGTCTCGCACACGGGCGACGAGGTATGGACGGTGCGCGCCGGCACGCAGCGGCAGATGGACGTGCACACCATCAGGAAGCTGTGCGACATCGGCGACCAGTACGCCGAGGGCCACGTCCGCTTCACCATCCGCTCCAACATCGAGTACATGGTCGGCACGGAGGCCAAGGTGGCGCCGCTGATCAAAGCGCTGGAGTCGAGCGGCTTCCCGGTCGGCGGCACCGGCAACTCGGTGTCGATGATCTCGCACACCCAGGGCTGGCTGCATTGCGACATCCCCGGCACCGACGCCTCGGGCGTGGTCAAGTCGCTGATGGACGAGCTCTACGACGAGTTCAAGCGCGAGGAGATGCCCAACCGCGTGCACTTGTCCACCTCCTGCTGCGAGATCAACTGCGGCGGCCAGGCCGACATCGCCATCATCATCCAGCACACCAAGCCGCCGGTGATCAACCACGAGCTGGTGGCCAACGTCTGCGAGCGGCCGACGGTGGTGGCGCGCTGCCCGGTGGCGGCGATCCGTCCGGCCATGGTCAATGGCAAGCCCTCGCTCGAAGTCGACGAGAAGAAGTGCATCTGCTGCGGCGCCTGCTACCCCCCCTGCCCGCCGATGCAGATCAACGACCCGGAGAACTCCAAGCTGGCCATCTGGGTCGGCGGCAAGAACTCCAACGCGCGCGGCAAGCCGACCTTCATGAAGATGGTGACCTCGGGTCTGCCCAACAACGCGCCGCGCTGGCCCGAAGTGGCGGCCGCGGTGAAGAACATCCTGCACGTCTACAAGAATGACGCCCGGCCCTGGGAGCGCATCGCCGACTGGATCGAACGCATCGGCTGGCCGCGCTTCTTCGAAAAGACCGGACTGCCCTTCACCAAGTACCTGATCGACGACTGGCGCGGCGCGCGGGCCAACCTCAACGCCTCGACGCATATCCGCTTCTAAGGACCAAGATGACGACCTATCCCCCAACCCCTTTTAGTTTCGGCATAACGCCGGCTTCGCCGACATTAGCCTGCTCTGAAACGCCGATGCGTTTTCCGAGTAAAGGGGTGACGACGGTTCAGCCGCTACGCGGCTTCCGCGCTCTTGACCGCACGCCTCCTTGGGGCGGCCCGGCGGAGGCGTGAGATGAAATTCGGCATTCTGGTCAATGAAGGCCCTTACCAGCATCAGGCCTCGGACTCCGCCTACCTGTTCTGCAAGGCGGCGCTGGAGCGGGGTCACGAGATTCACCGCGTGTTCTTCTATCACGACGGGGTGAACAACGCGACCCGGCTCACCGAGCCGCCGCTGGACGACCGCAACATCGTCAACCGCTGGACCAAGCTCGCCGAGGAGCACCAGCTCGATCTGGTGGTCTGCGTCGCCGCCGCCCTGCGCCGCGGCATCCTGGACGAGAACCTGGCGCCTGGCTTCCGCATCTCCGGCCTGGGACAACTGGTCGAGAGCGGCATCGAGGCCGACCGCGTGGTGACGTTCGGCGACTGAGTCGGCAACTGAGGAAAGAGAGCTATGGAAGGCGTAGTCAAGAAATTCATGTTCGTCAATCGCAAGGCACCCTACGGCACCATCTACGCCCTGGAGTCGCTGGAGGTGGTGCTGATCTCGGCCGCCTTCGACCAGGACGTCAGCCTGGCCTTTCTCGACGACGGCGTCTATCAGCTGAAGAAGGGCCAGCAGACCAAGGGCATCGAGACCAAGAACTTCTCGCCGACCTACCGCGCCCTGGAAGGCTACGACATCGAGAAGCTCTACGTCGAGCGCGAGGCGCTGGAAGCGCGCGGCCTCTCCGAGGAAGACCTGCTGGTCGACGTCACCGTCCTGTCGCGCAGCGAGATGGGCGCGCTGATGGACGAGCAGGACGTGGTACTGAGTTTTTAAAGGAATCTTTGCATGCTGCACATCATCAACAAGTCGCCGCTGGAGAAGAGCACGCTGGATACCTGCCTCTCGGTGGCTTCGGCGGGAAGCATCGTGCTCTTGATCGAGGACGCCGTCTATGCCGCGACCCGCGGCAACGCCTTTGAAGCCAAGCTGCAGGCGGCGCAGGGCCGCTTCAAGATCTGCGTGCTCACCCCGGACCTGGAGGCGCGCGGCATGGCCGACCGCCTGATGGCCGGCGTCACCGGCGTCGATTACGGCGGCTTCGTCGATCTGGCCGCGGAACACAAGTGCCAATCGTGGCTCTAGCCAGTCGCGGCTTTGAAACATAATTAGGTTTTTCACCAGGAGACAAATCATGGCAACAATCGAAGTGGGCGGCAAATCCTACGATACCGACGAGGAAGGGTATCTGACCGATCTTTCCCAATGGAACGAGGACGTCGGCAAGTTCATAGCGCAGCAGGAGAACGTCGACATGACCGAGCAGCACTGGGAGGTCGTGAACTTCCTGCGCGAGTACTACAACGAGTTCCAGATCGCGCCCGCGGTGCGCGTGCTGACCAAGGCCATCGGCAAGAAGCTCGGGGCGGACAAGGGCAACAGCCAGTACCTGTACGAGCTGTTCCCCTACGGCCCGGCCAAGCAGGCGTGCAAGATCGCCGGCCTGCCCAAGCCCACAGGCTGCGTCTGAGTCAAGAGCCGCAGATTGCTTCGCCGTTGGCTCGCAATGACACCTAATTTCGTCATTGCGAGGCCCATCGGGCCGCGGCAATCTCGCAAACAGCCATGACCGCCGCCACCCTGTTCTTCACCGCGCTGTTCTACTTCGCCGCGGCCGTGCTCGTCCTCGGCCTGGCCTGGAAGATCGCCGACTACGCGCGCACCCCGGCGCCGCTCCTGATTCCGACCACGCCGGCGCCGACGACCCGAAGCGGCGTGGCGCTGCGCATGCTCCGCGAGGTGACGCTGTTCGAGAGCCTGTTCAAGTCCAACCTGTGGCTGTGGGCCTGCGGCTGGCTGTTCCACGTCGGACTGGCGCTGGTGCTGATCCGGCACCTGCGCTACTTCACCCAGCCGGTGTGGAGCTGGGTCGTGCCGCTCCAGCCCTTCGGCATCTACGGCGGCATGGTCATGCTGGCGGGCCTGGCCGGGCTGTGGGCGCGGCGCCTGTTCCTTGAGCGCATCCGCTACATCTCGACGCCCTCGGACCACCTGATGCTGCTGCTCATCATCGCCATCGCGTCTTCCGGTCTGACGATGAAGTTTTTCATCCATACCGACATCGTCGGGGTCAAGGAATTCTTCCTCGGCCTGATGCGCTTCGACTGGCAGCCGCTGCCCGCCGACGGCCTGCTCTACGTGCATCTCACCCTGGTGGCGATGCTGATGCTGGTCTTCCCCTTCAGCAAGCTGTTGCACGCGCCCGGCGTGTTCTTCTCGCCGACCCGCAACCAGGTGGACAATCCGCGCGAGGCGAGGCATCTCTCGTCCTGGGCGGCGAAGATGGAGGCCAAGTAAATGGCCGGCCCAGAGATCAAAGCGCCCGCGATGCGCGAGTACCCCGTCATTCCGGCGCTCGCGCCGGGCGCGATGGCCGCGACCAAGTCCTACCTCGCCAGCGAAAAGGTGCAGGAGGAGCTCGGCTTCCCGGGGAGCCTCCCCGACGACTGGCACGACAAGGCCATCGGCAAGATGGGTGAGCTGCTCGGCAAGTACCGCTCGCTCAGGGTGTTCATGGACGCCTGCGTGCATTGCGGCGCCTGTTCCGACAAGTGCCACTACTTCCTCGGCAGCGGCGACCCGAAGAACATGCCGGTGGCGCGCCAGGATCTGATGCGCAGCGTCTACCGCCGCCACTTCACGCTGGCCGGCAAGCTGGTGCCCAAGCTGGTCGGCGCGCGCGAACTGACCCGCGACGTGCTCGACGAGTGGTACAACTATTACCACCAATGCTCGGAGTGCCGCCGCTGCTCGGTGTTCTGCCCCTACGGCATCGACACCGCCGAGGTCACCATGGCCGCCCGGGAGATCCTCGACTCGGTCGGCTACGGCCAGAAGTACGCTAACGAGATCATCGGCAAGGTGCACAAGATCGGCAACAACCTCGGCCTGCCCGGGCCGGCGCTGGAAAACACCCTGGAGGGGCTGGAGGAGGACGTCAAGGAGGACACCGGCGTCGCGGTGCGCTACCCGCTCGACGTCAAGGGCGCCGAGGTGCTGCTGGTCACGCCCTCCGCCGACTTCTTCGCCGAGCCGCACATCGAGAGCCTGATCGGCTACGGCAAGGTGTTCCACGCCGCCGGCATTTCCTGGACGCTGTCCTCGATGGCGTCCGAAGCAGGCAACTTCGGCATGTTCATCGGCAACTACGAACAGTTGAAAAAGATCGCCATGAGGGTGCGCGAGGCGGCGCTGGAACTCGGCGTCAAGCGCATCGTCGTCGGCGAATGCGGCCACGCCTGGCGCGTCGCCTACAGCTTCTGGAACACCCTGACCGGCATCGGCGAGGGCGCCCACGACCCCTTCGCGATCCAGCTGCAAAGCCAGCTCGACCACCGTTACCGCCAGCCGATGCACATCTGCGAGCTGACCTGGGACCTGATCCAGCAGGGCGCGCTGTCCTTCGACAAGGAAGCCAACGATCACCGCATCGTCACCTTCCACGACTCCTGCAACGTCGCCCGCGCCTCGCGCATGGGCGACATGCCCGGCGGCCAGTTCGTGATCCCGCGCCAGATCATCAAGGCGGTGGCGAACCACTACGTCGAGATGGCGCCGGGCACCACCCACGAACAGACCTTCTGCTGCGGCGGCGGCGGCGGCCTGCTCACCGACGACCTGCTCGACGTCCGGATCAAGGGCGCGTTGCCGCGCATGGAAGCGCTGAATCAGGTGGCCAGCGGCCAGGGCGTGAACTTCATGGCGACCATCTGCGCCATCTGCAAGGCGCAATTCACCAAGATCCTGCCCTATTACGGCTTCAAGATGGGCATGGTCGGCGGTGTGCACCAGCTGGTCAGCACCGCGATCAAGCTCGGCGATAAATAAAACTCGGAGACCAACATGTCGGTGACAACGGAAACTAGCAAACTGACCTTCCGCCGCTTCAAGGAGGGTGACGTCAAGATCAAGCGCTGGCAGGAGCAGATCTTCCAGGCCAGCTACTCTTACAAGTGCCCGACCTACGTGCAATCGACCCCGCCCTGCCAGGGCAGTTGCCCCTCGGGCGAGGACATTCGCGGCTATCTGGCGATCGCCCGCGGCACCGAGAAGCCGCCTGCCGGCGCCGACGGCAAGCCGACCATGTCCTGGCAGGAATACGCCTGGCGCCGCCTGACCGAGGCCAATCCCTTCCCCTCGGTGATGGGCCGGGTCTGCCCGGCGCCCTGCGAGACGGGCTGCAACCGCAACGAGGTGGAAGACCACGTCGGCATCAACTCGGTCGAGCACTTCCTCGGCGAATACGCGATCACCAACAAGCTCGGCTACGTCAAGCCGCAAAAGCACACCGGCAAGAGGGTCGCGGTCATCGGCGGCGGCCCCGCCGGCCTCTCCTGCGCCTACCAACTGGCGCTGAAGGGTCACGAGGTCACCATTTTCGACGAGCGCGAATTCCTGGGCGGCATGATGCGCTACGGCATCCCGGGCTTCCGCACGCCGCGCGAGGTGCTCGACGCGGAAATCCAGCGCATCCTCGACCTCGGCGTCAAGGCCCGCCTGAAATGCCGGATCGGCACCGACGTCACGCTGGCGGAACTGCGCGAGGACTATGACGCCGTCTTCCTCGGTATGGGCGCCCAGGCCGGCCGGGCGCTGCCGATTCCGGATTCCGACGCCCCCAACGTGGTGACCGCCACCTCCTTCCTACGCGCCTTCAACGACGGCCGTCTGCGCCACGTCGGCCGCCGCGTCGTCGTGGTCGGCGGCGGCGACACCTCGATCGACGTCGCCACCGTGGCGCGCCGCCTGGGCCATATCGAGCACGCCAAGCCCACCGACATGGAAGAGGCCATCGCCGGGCGCATGGCCCAGGACGTCGCCGAGATCTCCGCCAAGCAGGGCGCCGAGGTGACGCTCACCTCGATCTTCGGCATCGACAAGATGCAGGCCAACAAGCACGAGATCGAACAGGCGCTGGCCGAGGGCATCGCGATCCGCGGCGGGCTCACCCCCGTCGCCCTGATCAAGGGCCCGGACGGGCGCGCGACGGCCTTGAGGGTGGCGCAGTGCGAAGCCAAGATCGCCGGCGGCCGGCTCGAGATCAAGGTGATCGAAGGCACCGAGGAGGACATCCCGGCCGACCTGATCGTCTCGGCCATCGGCCAGGCCGTCGATTTCACCGGCCTGGAAGAATTCGACAACGGCAAGGGCGCGGTCGCCACCGACAAGAACTACCAGATCGCGGGCAAGCCCGGCACCTTCGCCGGCGGCGACCTGATCCGCCCGCATCTGCTGACCACCGCCATCGGCCACGGCTCGATCGCCGCCGACGGCATCGACCGCTTCCTGGCCAAGGAGGACCTGGAACGCCGGCCGAAGATCGACGTCCATATTTTCGACCTGCAGCGCAAGATGATCGAGCGGGGCCTGCAGATCGGCGAGACGCACGAGCCCATCCGCGGCACCGACGCCAGCAACGCCGCGGTGCATAACTACGAGGATCGCTCCGACCGCTACGTGATCCCGCACGACAAGCTGTTCCTCGGCCACTTCTCCTACACGCCGCGGCTGAAGCGCAAGGTCATCACGCTAGACGCGAAAACCGCGCTGGGCAATTTCCAGGAACGCATCGAGCCGCTCACCGAAGCTGAAGCCATCGCCGAGGCCAAGCGCTGCATGAGCTGCGGCATGTGTTTCGAGTGCGACAACTGCGTCGTCTATTGTCCGCAGCTCGCGGTCAAGCGCGTGCCGAAGAAGGAAGCGACCACCGGCCGCTACGTCTATACGGATTACGACCGCTGCATCGGCTGCCACATCTGCGCCGACGTCTGCCCGACCGGCTACATCCAGATGGGTCTCGGGGAGTAGCGCGGCCATGAAGCTACTGCGCGGTCAATCTGCTTCGTCGCGTGCTCGCTCGATACTCGCCTACCGTGGAGGTATGTCTCGTATCTCGCTGCGCGGCTCCTCGCATCTCGACCTGCTCGCTACGCTTCCTGTCCACGCTATTCGCTTGCTATTCATTTTTGTGTTTGCCATCGGCGCCAACCTGAGCTTCGCCGGGGTGCCCAAGCCGGTGATCGACATCGCCAAGCCGGGCAGCAAGTGCCTCGCTCCGCCCGAGGTGATGCGGCGTACCCACATGAGCATGCTCTTGCACCAGCGCGAGAAGACGCTGCGTCTGGGCGAGCGCGGCGCCAAGGTCAGCCTGGAGGGCTGCATCGAGTGCCACGCCAACAAGAGCAACGGCTCGGTGCTCGGCAGCAACCAGAACTTCTGCCAGACCTGCCACGCCTACGTCGCCGTCAAGGTCGATTGCTTTGAATGCCACCAGCCGAGCACCGGCATGGTCAAGACCGCGGGAACCAAGCCATGAGCGAAGAAACCACGCCTGACGCCGCCGCCGTCCGGGATCCCGCGCGCCGTGCCTTTCTCGGCGTCTCGGCCACCGCCGCCGCGGCGGCGGCGGGCTTCGTCGCGCTCGCGCCCGGCGTCCGGCTGATGGAGCTGGCCCAGGCCCAATCGTCGTACCCGGCCGCCGGCCAGTTCGCGTCGAGCAAGATCCGCTGGGGCATGCTGATCGACACCACCAAGTGCGCCACCGGCTGCACCGACTGCGTCACCGCCTGCAACAAGGAAAACGCCATCGAGCCCGGATCGGGCCGTCCCGCCCAGTCCTCGCAGTGGATCCGCAAGATCGAGCTCACCGAGCAGGCCGGCGGCCACCGCGAGCTGTCCCTGCCGATGATGTGCCAGCACTGCGCCAACCCGCCCTGCGTCGATGTCTGCCCGACCGGCGCCTCGTTCAAGCGCGCCGACGGCATCGTCCTGGTCGACCGCCACATCTGCATCGGCTGCCGCTACTGCATGATGGCCTGCCCCTACCAGGCGCGCTCCTTCGTGCATGAACCATTGCACGACCAGAATCCGGAGGTGCCGCGCGGCCAGGGCTGCGTCGAATCCTGCACGCTGTGCGTCCAACGCATCGACCGGGGCCAGGGTCCGGCCTGCGTCGAAGCCTGCACCCAGGCCGGGCACGGGGCGATGATCTTCGGCGACTTGAACGACCCGGCCGGCGAAATCGCCAAACGCATCGCGACCACGGCGAGCTCTCAGGTCCGCGCCGACCTGCGCCTCGACCCCGGCGTGCGCTATCAGGGAATCTAAGACCATGGCCGCCAACATCGTTTATCGGGAAATCGCCAACAAGCGCGCCACCTGGGCCCTGCTCGCCCTGTGCGGCCTGTTCATCGTCGCCGGTGCCGGGGCGCACCTGACCATGGAGCACTACGGCCACGTCATCACCGGCATGGACAACCGCATCGTCTGGGGCCTGCCCCACGTCTTCGCGGTGTTCCTGATCGTCGCCGCCTCGGGCGCCCTGAACGTCGCCTCCACCGCTTCGGTCTTCGGCAAGAGCATCTACAAGCCGCTGGCGCCGCTCTCCGGCCTGCTCTCCCTGGCCCTGCTGGCCGGCGGCCTGACCGTGCTGATGCTCGACCTGGGCCGCCCGGACCGGATCATCGTCGCGGCCACCCAGTACAACTTCAAGTCCGTCTTCGCCTGGAACGTGTTCCTGTACACCGGCTTCTTCACCATCGTCGGCGCCTATCTCTGGATGATGATGGAGCGGCGCATGAACGCCTACGCCAAACACCTGGGCGCGGCCGCCTTCATCTGGCGCCTGGTGCTGACCACCGGCACCGGCTCGATCTTCGGCTTCCTGGTCGCCCGCCAGGCCTACCAGTCCGCGGTCCTGGCGCCGACCTTCATCGCCTTCTCGCTCTCCTACGGCACCGCGATCTATCTGCTGACCCTGGCCGGCGCCTGCGCCATCGACGATCGGCCGCTAGGCGACGCCATCGTCGGCCGCCTGAAGAACCTCCTGGCGACCTTCGTCGCTGCTTCGCTCTACCTGGTCGCGGTGTTGCACCTGACCAATCTCTACTTCACCCGCAACCACGGCGTCGAGAACTTCATCTTGCGTGACGGCGGCATCTTCACCGGCCTGTTCTGGATCGGCCAGGTTGGCATCGGCAGCGTCCTGCCGCTGATCTTCCTGCTGGCGCCGGGCGTCACCCGCGCCCGCGTCCTGCTCGCCTCGGTTGCGGTGGTGATCGGCGGCTTCTGCCAGATGTACGTCACCATCATCGGCGGCCAGGCCTGGCCGCTGAATCTCTTCCCCGGCTTCAAAGTGAGCTCCAGCTTCTTCGACGGCGAGGTGCACAACTACGCCCCGAGCATCTGGGAGATCCTGCTCGGCCTGGGCGGCGTCGCGCTGGCCATCGCCATCGTCATCCTGGCGTTAAGACTGCTGCGCTTCCTGCCCGAACGTCTGGACGACGCCACGCTCGATCCCAGCCACGCCGCGCTGCGGCCGCATCCAGCCGAAAGCGCGCACGCCCAGTAGGCCGTTCATGCAGCGGTTCCTCGTCTCGGCAGCGCACAAGTCCTCGGGCAAGACGACGGTCAGCATCGGCCTGTGCGCGGCACTCGCAGCGCGCGGCCACTCGGTGCAGCCGTTCAAGAAGGGGCCGGACTACATCGACCCGCTCTGGCTCGGCCGCGCCGCCGGGCGGGCTTGCCGCAACCTCGATTTCCATCTCTCGCCACCGATCGAACTCAAGGCGCAGTTCGCCCGCCACGGCCACGACGCCGACGTCTGCCTGGTCGAAGGCAACAAGGGTCTCTACGACGGGCTCGCCCTCGACGGCGCCAACAGCAACGCGGCGCTGGCGCGGCTGCTCGACCTGCCGGTGGTGCTGGTGCTCGATGCGCGCGGCATGACCCGCGGCATTGCGCCGCTGATCCTCGGCTACCAGGCCTTCGACCGGGAGATCAGATTCGCCGGCGTGATCCTCAACCAGTTGGGCGGCAGCCGCCACGAGGCCAAGCTGCGCGCCGTCATCGAGCACTACACCGACGTCCCGGTGCTCGGCGCGATCGGCGCCGACCCTCGGATGACGCTGACCGAGCGCCATCTCGGCCTGATGCCCGCGAACGAGAACCGCGCCTGCGATCAGCGCATCGCCGAAATCGCCGAGCGGATCGCGCAACAGGTCGACCTCGATCGCCTGCTGACAGCGACGACCGCCGCCCGGCCCCTGCCGCAACCGCTGCCGGCGAGGACGGCGCCGGCGACGCTCTCCATCGCCGTCGCCCGGGACGCCGCCTTCGGCTTCTACTACGCCGACGATCTCGACGCCTTCGCGGCCGCCGGCGCCGAACTATTGCCCTTCGACACCTTGAAGGACGCGCGCCTGCCCGAATGCGACGGCCTGTTCATCGGCGGCGGCTTCCCCGAGAGCTTTCTCGACGAGCTGGAGGCCAACGCCGCGCTGCGCGGCGACATCCGCGCCGCCATCGAGGCCGGGCTGCCCGCCTACGCGGAATGCGGCGGCCTGATGTACCTGGCCCGCAGCATCAGCTGGCGCGGCGTGACGAGGCGCATGGTCGGCGCCATCGCCGGCGACGTGGCGATGCACGACAAGCCGGTCGGCCGCGGCTATGTCCGGCTCGCCGCCCAGGCCGAGCATCCCTGGCTCGCCGGGCCGGTGGCGGCACACGAATTCCACTATTCAGGCCTGGAGGGGCTGGCCCCGGACACGCGCTTCGCCTACAAAATGGAACGCGGCCATGGCATCGACGGCACGAACGATGGCATCATCCACCGCGGGCTAGTGGCGAGCTACAGCCACTTGCGCAGCACCGCCGGCAGCGACTGGGTGGCGCGCTTCGTCGGCTACGTGCGCGAGTGCAAGGAAAAACGGAACTCAAGGGAGAGCCAGAGATGTTTACCGTGACACCGGCGGCCGCCGAGCAGATTCTGCGCGCCGCCGAACAGCAGGGCGAAGGGCAGCATCAGCCCAAGCTGCGGGTCGCCGCCAAGTTCGGCGAACAGGGCGATCTGCTCTACGGCATGGGTTTCGACGACGAGCGCGACGAGGACGTGGTCCTCGACTGCGACGGGGTGGCGGTGCTGATCGCGCCGCCGAGCCTGACGCTGCTCGAGGACGCCACCCTCGACTTCGTCGAAATCAACGAGGGCGAATACCAGTTCATCTTCCTCAATCCCACCGAGCCGGGCGCCTGCGGCAACGGCGGCGGCTGCGGCTGCGGCGGCAGCAGCGATCAATGCTGAGCATGGATCGCGGAACGCCCGATTCAATGCCCTCGCCGGACTCGCCGCGGCGTCCCCGGTCGGCCGTGCCGGGCACCGTCTATCTGGTCGGCGCCGGTCCGGGCGACCCCGAGCTCTTGACCCTGCGCGCCGCGACGCTGCTCTCTCAGGCCGACGTCATCGTCTACGATCATCTGGTGGCGCCGGCCATCCTCGATCTGGCGCGCGCCGACGCCGAGCGCATCTACGCCGGCAAGGAGCGCGGCAATCACACCCTGCCCCAGGCGGAGCTGAATCTGCTGCTGGTGAAGCTGGCGCAACAGGGCCGCGTGGTGGTGCGCCTGAAGGGCGGGGACCCCTACACCTTCGGCCGCGGCGGCGAGGAGGTGGAAATCCTGTTCGAGCACCGCGTGTCCTTCGAGGTGGTGCCGGGCGTCACCGCCGCGGCCGGGGTCGCGGCCTACGCCGGCATTCCGCTCACCCACCGTTCCTGCGCGCAGGCCTGCGTCTTCGTCACCGGGCACCTCCAGGACGGCAGCATGGGGCTGGACTGGCCGGCCCTGGCGCGGCCGCGCCAGACGGTGGTGATCTATATGGGCCTGCACGGCCTGCCGACGCTGTGCCGCGAGCTGATGGCCCACGGCCTGCCGGCCGACTGGCCGGCCGCGATCGTGATGCAGGGCACCACCGCCTTTCAGCGCACCGTCGCCGGCACGCTCGCGACCCTGCCCGAACTCGCCGAGGCGGCGCGGCTCAAGGCCCCGACCCTGATCATCGTCGGCGAGGTGGTCAGACTGAGGGACAAGCTGACCTGGTTCGAGACGCCGCTGACCGAGGAAATTCCTTCCTGATTTGCTGACTGCTGGACCCCCCCGGAAGGGTTTCACGATGCCCCACGGCTCACAGCGCGTCGCCATTCCCGGTGCCGGCTTTGCAGCGCTCACGGCCGCGCGGGGACTGCGCCGGCTTTCGAGCACCGTTATTGGAGCGAGTTTCGCTGAATCATTGAGGAGAACCCGTGAAAGCTTTTCAGGACTACTACCCGGAGAGCGTGGCGCACTGCTATGGCTGCGGCCGGCTGAACACTCACGGCCACCAGATCAAGACCCATTGGGACGGCGAGGAGAGTCTGACCTGGTTCACCCCCGAACCCTATCACATCGCCGTTCCCGGCTTCACCTATGGCGGCCTGATCGCCTCGCTGATCGACTGTCACAGCACCGGCACCGCCGCGGCGGCGATGTACCGCGCCGAGGGACGGGAGATGGACAGCCTGCCGCCGTTCCGCTTCGTCACCGGCTCTCTGCGCGTGGACTATCTGAAGCCGACGCCGCTCTCCGGCCCGCTCGAAATTCGCGGCCGCGTCAAGGAGATCAAGGGGCGCAAGGTGATCGTGGAAACCACGGTGCTGGCTGGCGGCGTCGCCACCGCGCGGAGCGAAGTGGTGGCGGTGCAGATGCCGGAGAATTTCGGCGCGAGCAGCGGCGGCAAGGAACCTGGCTGAGCGTCCCGATTGCATCGGTCTTCGCCTCGCGGCGACGACAGCGTGGCGATTTGCTTGATCCGCCGAATTTGAATTTGAACTGCCGGACCCCGGGTGCAGTGTCCTCAACGAGGGACGATGGGCTCGCCGAACAGAGACTGGACCATGCCCCGGAACCAGCGACTCGCCGGATCGTGTTGAAAACGTTCGTGCCAGTACTGCTTGACCTCGAAGCGAGGTAGATCGAGTGGGGGCGCAAACAACTTCAAGCCAAGGGGCTCAGCAAATACGCGAGCCACGCGGCCGGGCACCGTCAGGACGTAATCCGTTGCGGCAACGAGCACCGGCGCTGCCAGGAAGTTCGGCACTCTTGCCGCAATCCGTTCCGGGGCAATCCTCTTGACAAGAATCTTCTCGATCGCTGCGTGCGCATGGCCAGTCCCCTCTGCACTGACGATCAGGTGTTGCGCATCCATAAACTGCTGCAAAGAGAGGCGCGAGCGAATGTTCGGGTGCCCAGCGCGCACCATGCAGACGTAGGAATCCTCGTACAGCCGCTGCTGGTAAAACCCGGTGCCAAATCCCTGGAAGGATCCGAGCGCGACGTCAGCCTCCCCTGATTCCAAACCCTCGGGAAATCGCCGCGCAATGATGGGCAGCACACGGATTCGGACCCCGGGGGCGAGCACCCGCAGCTTCTCGGAAATTGGCGGTGCGAACACCACCGTGCCACCGTCGCTGGCGTAGAAGCTGAATGTCCGCTGAACCCGACTCGGCTCGAACAGGGACGCCTTGCCCAGGCGCTCGCGCGCGATGTGCAGCAACTCTGATACGGCGCCGGCCAGTTCCAGCGCCCGGGGCGTCGGCTCTACTCCCTGCAGACTGCGCACAAACAAGGGATCATCCAGGCATTGCCGAAGCTTGCGCAGCCTCTGACTGATAGCCGGTTGCGTGAGCCCGAGGGATTCGGCAGCGTGCGTGACGCTGCGCTCGCGCATGATTGAACTGAAGACCTCCAGCAGCCGGAATTCCAACGCGTCGATATCCATATCCGAGCCATTCTAGCGGGGATACACGATGGCAACATGCGCAGCGCTTATACGGACTATAAGGGCACGACCATTGCTAAGCGATAGCGTTGCCTGCGATGATGGTCTTCCAAAGATAAGCAGGAGACCAGCATGCCTGAGCAATCCCGGTTCGATCAACGCGAACCCTACGATGCCCTGATGGACGTGGTTCGCAACCGCATGACCACGCGCCAGTTCGATCCTAACTACGTGGTTCCGAGGGAGCACTACGAACTCATCCTCGAAGCCGCGCGGCACGCTCCATCCGGCGCCAACGCGCAACCTTGGCACTACATAGTCATCACCAAGCCGGAACTCAAGAAGGCGATCGCCGACTACTTCGTCGAGGAACAGCACGTTCGCGCCAAACTCAAGATGAAGTTCCCAACACCCAATTACCGCGGCCTTGAGACCGCGCCCGGCCTCATCGTCGTGGCTTCCGACTTCCGCTGGACGCGTGCGTTTCCGGTGCTCATGGACGGATCGGAACTCGACCGCAAATATCACGAAAACGCCGAACGCATCCTGCTGCAGTCGGTGGCGGCATCCACGATGTCCGCTCATCTCGCGGCGGCCGCCCTCGGCTACAACGTCTGGTGGGTAACGGCGATCGGCCAGGAGCACGCCCAAAATGCGCTCAAGCCATTGCTCGGGGTTCCCGATGAACTCGCCATCATCGACATCTTCTGTTTCGGCCCAGCCGCCAAACCGCCGTATAAGCGCTGGAAAAAGGATCTGAAGCAGATCATGAACTGGGAACAGTTCGACATGGCCAATTACATGACCCTCGATCAGATCGACGCCTGGGTCAAGGAAAAGCGCAGCCAGGTCATGTACCGGGACGAATCCAAGGTCGATTGATGACGCTCAATCAGCTACTGGGTTCACCCCATGCAGGCCTTCCAGATGACTGACTCTCCAGCGCCGCCCGCCAGGCCGAGAGCTTGCGCTCGATGGCCAGCGTGTACGCCGGACTGGTCGAGGGCAGGATCGCGGTACGATAGCCCAGGGCGGCGAGCCGGGGCGCGAAGCGGCCGGCGGTCTGGCCGTTGAAGCAGACCAGGGCTAGCCGCGGCGCGAGCCGCTGCAGCGAGCTGAAATCGTTGGCCGAGGCGTCGCGGATCGCGGCGTCGAGGCTGCCCTCGCGGCGGCAGCGCCGATAGACGTCCCACACCGCGACGCCGGCATCGATCAGCGCGCGCTGCCTGCCGGCGTAGTCGATGTCCGCCAAGCGCACGCCGATCACCGCGCCCAGGATGCTCCAGAACTGGTTCCTCGGATGGCCGTAATACTGCCCCGCCGCCAGCGAGGCCGGCGACGGGAAGCTGCCCAGGATCAGGGTCCGGGCGCCATGGGAAATGATCGGCGGCAGGCCGGTGAGCTCGGCCAGATTGACCAAGTCGGCCAACCCGTCCGCCGCCTCAGGCGGCGCCACCCATCTCCAGCATCAGTTGGTTGATCCGGCGCACGAAGCCGGCCGGATCGTCGAGGCCGCCGCCCTCCGCGAGCAGCGCCTGGTCGAAGAGCACCGCCGCCCAGTCGTCGAAGCGTTTATCCTCGTCCTTCAGGCGCAACACCACCGGATGCCGGGGATTGATTTCGAGGATGGGGCGGGTCTCCGGCGCCTTCTGGCCGGCGGCCTTGAGGATGCGCGCCAGGTTGCCGCCGACGTCGTGTTCGTCGGCGACCAGGCAGGCCGGGCTCTCGGTCAGGCGGTGGGTGATCCGCACCTCCTTGACGCGCTCGCCCAGGCTGGCCTGGATCTTGTCGGTGAGCGCCTTGAATTCGTCCGACTCCTTCTGCTGCTCCTCCTTCTCCGCCTGGTCTTCCAGCGCGCCGAGATCGAGCCCGCCCTTGGCCACCGATTGCAGGGACTTGCCGGAGAATTCGCTGAGATTGCCGATCACCCATTCGTCGACCCGGTCGGAGAGCAGCAGCACCTCGATGCCCTTCTTGCGGAAGATCTCCAGATGCGGGCTGTTCTTCGCCGCGTTGAAGCTCTCGGCGGTGACGTAGTAGATCTTGTCCTGGCCTTCCTTCATGCGGGAGAGGTAGTCGGCCAAGGACACCGTCTCATCGGGCGTGTCGGCGTGGGTCGAGGCCAGGCGCAGCAAGCCGGCGATCTTCTCCTTGTTGGCGTGGTCTTCGCCCACACCCTCCTTCAGCACGCGGCCGAACTCCTTCCAGAAGCCGGCGTATTTCTCCTTCTGGTTCTCGGCCAGATCCTCCAGCAGCGACAGCACCTTCTTCGTGCAGCCGGCGCGGATCGCCTCGATGTCGCGGCTCTCCTGGAGGATTTCGCGCGAGACGTTGAGCGGCAGGTCGTTGGAGTCGACCACGCCGCGCACGAAGCGCAGGTAGGCCGGCATCAACTGCTCGGCGTCGTCCATGATGAACACCCGGCGCACGTAGAGCTTGATGCCGTGGCGAGCGCCGCCGCGATCCCACAGGTCGAAGGGCGCGCGCGCGGGCAGGTAGAGGAGCTCGGTGTATTCCTGCCGGCCCTCGACGCGGGCGTGCACCCAGGCCAGCGGCGGCTCGAAGTCGTGGCCGACGTGCTTGTAGAACTCCTGGTACTGCTCGTCGGTGACCTCGGACTTGGGCCGGGCCCAGAGCGCGCTGGCCTGATTGACGGTCTCTTCCTCGGCGCTGAGTACCTGTTCGTTCTTGTCCTTGTCCCACTCCTGCTTGTTCATCAGGATCGGCTGGACGATATGGTCGGAATACTTGCGGATGATGGAACGCAGTTTCCAGCCGTCGGCCAGATCTTCCTGGTCCTCGCGCAAGTGCAGCACGATCTCGGTGCCTCGGGCGGGCTTGTCCACCATCTCCAGCGTGAACTCGCCGCCGCCGTCGGATTCCCAGCGCACGCCCTGGTCCGCCAGTTCGCCGGCGCGGCGCGTCAGGACGGTGACCTTATCGGCGACGATGAAGGAAGAGTAGAAGCCGACGCCGAACTGGCCGATCAGGCTGGCGTCCTTCTGCTGGTCGCCCGACAGCCGCGAGAAGAACTCGCGGGTGCCCGACTTGGCGATGGTGCCCAGATTGCTGATCACCTCGTCGCGGCTCATGCCGATGCCGTTGTCGGCGACGGTAAGGGTCCGCGCCTCCTTGTCGTAGGAAACGCGGATCTTCAACTCGGCGTCGTCCTCGAACAGAGCGCCGTTGTGCAGCGCCTCGAAGCGCAGCTTGTCGCAGGCGTCCGAGGCGTTGGAAATCAGTTCGCGCAGGAAGATCTCGCGGTTGCTGTAGAGCGAGTGGATCATCAACTGCAGAAGCTGCTTGACCTCGGTCTGAAAGCCGAGCGTCTCGCGCGTGGTCGCCACCGTCATCGTGTTCTCCCGGGAAAAAAGGCCTGTGCCGAGTTTGGGGCGGCGGCGGCGATTTCAAGAGCCGCGTGCCGTCGCCTCGGTACGCCACCCCAGCGCGCCGCGTCAATGGACTGTCTCGGCCGCGCCGCGGCGCGAGAAATGGCCGCGCTCCATCAGCAGCAGGAGCGGCAGGGCGGCCAGCAGGGCGATGCCGAACCACAGGAACAGCCGTTCGAAGGAGAGCATCGCCGCCTGCTTCGCCACCTCGCCGTTCAGGAGCAGCAGCGCCTTGGTCCGGGCCTGGCTCGCGGGCGCGCCGTGGGACATCACCAAGGCCTCGAACTGCGCCAGGCGCGCCGTGGCCTGATGCGAGAACTGGCTCAGGTGGTTCAGGATCTCGCCGCGGTTTTTCTCCTGGAAGCGCTGGAACAGGGTCGCCGACAGCGCGATGCCGACGCTGCCGCCCAACTGGCGCGTCAGGTTGTAGAAGCCGCTGCCGGCGGCGATCCGCGCCGGCGCCAGATTGCCCAGCGCCAGGTTGTTCAGGGGGATGAACACCATGCCCAGGCCCACGCCCCGGTAGATCATCGGCATCAGGAAGTCGTCCCAGCCCGAGTCGGTGGTGAACAGCGAATGGCGCCACATCGAATAGCCGAAGATCGCCGCGCCGATCACCACGAACAGGCGCAGATCCAGCCGCGTCGAGGCCGTGGCCCGGCCCATCACCGCCATGGTCACGCCGCTCGCCACGGCGCCGGGCAGCACGGCCAGGCCGGTATCCCAGGCGGTGAAGCCCTGCAGCGTCTGGACATAGACCGGGAACACGAACACCGTCGCGAACAGCGCGCCGCCGAGCAGGAAGGTGAACACCAGGGAGACCGAGAACTGGACGTCCTTGAGGATGCGCAGATCGACGATCGGATGCTCGTGGCGCAGCTCCTGGCGCACGAACAGCGTCATCGCGGAGAGGCTCAGCAGCGCATAGAGCTTGATCTCGGGGGAAGAGAACCAGTCGAGCTTCTGGCCGCGTTCGAGCATCGTCTGCAGGCAGCCGATGCCCACCGCCAGCAGCAGGAAACCGACGCCATCGACCGCCTCGGCGCGCTTGCCGTATTTCGAGTCGGGCACGTACATCAGGGCCAGGAGCAGCGCCAGGGCGCCCAACGGCAGGTTGATGTAGAAAATCCACGGCCAGGACAGGGCGTCGGTGATCCAGCCGCCGAGCGTGGGCCCAAGCATCGGGCCGACCATGATCCCCAGGCCGAAGATCGCCATCGAGGTGCCGGCCTCGCGCGGCGGGAAGGTCTCGTAGAGCGTCGCCTGGGCCGTGGAGATCAGGCCGCCGCCGCCCAGCCCCTGGACGATGCGCCAGAACACCAGGCTCTCCAGCGTGCTGGAGTTGCCGCAGAGGAAGGAGGCGAAGGTGAATAGCAGGATCGACAGCGCGAAGTAGTTGCGCCGCCCGATGTAGTCGGCGAGCCAGCCGGAGATCGGCAGCACGATGACGTTGGCGACGACGTAGCCGGTAGACACCCAGGCGACCTCGTCCAGGGTCGCGCCCAGGGTGCCCATCATGTGCGGGATGGCGACATTGACGATGCTGGTATCGAGCAGTTCCAGCACCGAGGCCAGCGTCACCGTGAAGGCGATCAGGTAGCGGCTGGCGTAGATCTCCGCCTCCGTATCGAGACGGCGCAGGGCGGGCAGGATCGGCGTCACTGGGTGCTGATGGTGACGACCACGCTCATTCCCGGACGCAGCGGGCGGGCGGGATCCGGGTTCTGCTTGAGGCGGATCTTCACCGGCACGCGCTGCACCACCTTGGTGAAGTTGCCGGTGGCGTTGTCCGGCGGCAGGAGCGAGAAGCGCGCGCCGGTGGCAGGAGAGAGCGAATCGACGGCGCCTTCCACCTTGAGGCCCGGATAGGCATCAACCTCGATGGCCACCGGCGCGCCCGGCGTTATGCCGGCAAGGTCGGTCTCCTTGAGGTTGGCGACCACCCATATGTCGTCTAGCGGCACCACCGAGAGCAGCGGCTGGCCCGCCTGCACCAGTTGCCCCGGCTCGACGCTCTTGCTGGCGACGACGCCGGAGACGGGTGCGACGATGCGCGTGTCGGCCAACTGGTTGGCGGCGAGATCGCGCGCCGCGCGCGCGGCATCGACCTTGGCCAGCGCCGCGCGCAGCGCCGCGCTGGAGGCCGTGACCTGCTCGCCGGCGGAAGCGGCGGAGGCGCGGCTGGCCTGAACCTGCGCCAGCGCCGCGCGCGCCGCGGCCTGGGCGGCGTCTTGCGCCTGGGCCGAGACCATCTTCTGCGCCACCAGGGCGCGGGTCCGCTCGAGATCCTTCTGCGCCCGGTCGGCATTGGCCAGCGCCTGCTCCACCATCGAGCGCGCCGCCGCGGCCGAGGCGCGCATCGCCGCCACCTGCGCCGCCGCCTGGCCGGAGAGCTGCCCCTGGCTGCCGGCGCCGGCCAAGGCCAGCGCCAACTCGGCCTCGGCCTGATCCAGTCTGGCCCGGTAATCGCGGTCGTCGATGGTGGCCAGAAGGTCGCCGGCATGGACCGGCTGATTGTCCCCGACCTTGACCGAGGCGACGAAGCCGCCCACCTTGGGCAGCACCGGGATGATGTGGCTCTCGACCTGGGCGTTGTCGCTGGTGACGTGGCTCATGCCCCACCACCACTTGTAGCCGAGCCACAGGGCGATACAGACCAGCGCCGCCAGCAGCAGCAGTCTTGGTAGCCTGCTCTTAGGCTTTTCTATCGCTTCGTTCATTTTCTATCGCTTCATTGATAACTGACATCCAGGATTTCGATCTCGCGCACGCCCGCCGGACTGCGCAGCCGAACCACATCGCCCACCCGCGCGCGCATCAGCGCCTGGGCCAGCGGCGAGATCCAGCTGATGCAGCCGGCCGTGGCGTCGGCCTCGTCTATGCCGACGATGCGGTAACGGGCGGTCGTGCCGTCTTCGTCGCGGATGCCGACGGTGGCCGCGAAGAACACCTGATCGAGGTTCTCCTGTCGCGCCGGGTCGACCACCACGGCGTTCTCCAGCCGCTTCATCAAATAGCGGATGCGCCGGTCGATCTCGCGCAGGCGCTTCTTGCCGTAGATATAATCGCCGTTCTCGGAACGGTCGCCGTTGCCGGCGGCCCAGGATACGGTCTGCACCAGGGCCGGACGCTCGCTCCTGACCAGCTGCTCCAGCTCCGCCTGCAACCGGGCGTAGCCGCTCAGGGTGAGATAGTTGCCGCCGCCGGCAGGCGGCGAGGCCTCAGGTGTTTCGTCATCCGCTTCGGCATCGAGGGAGGGCGTGGCTGGATGCCGATTCATGATCCGTTCGCAACCGTGCAAAGCCGACATTGTATGATGCGGGCACCCATGATGACACCCCGATCTCCGATTCCGCCCCTGCCGCGGCGCGCCGCATTGCTCTCCGGAGCCCGCGCCAGCCTGTCGCTGGCGATGGCCATGATCCCCTTCGGCGTGGTCTGCGGCGCCGGCGCCACCGGCATCGGCCTCGACTTCAACCAGGCCTTCGCGCTTTCCTGGATGGTCTTCGCCGGCTCCTCGCAGATCGTCGCCATGCAGCTTCTGGCCAGCGGCGCGCCGGCCTGGGTGATCGTGCTCACCGGCTGGCTGGTCAACCTCCGCTTCCTGATGTACAGCGCCGCGTTGGCACCCCACTTCCGCGAACGTTCGCGGACCGGCCGCTGGCTGGGCGCCTACCTGCTCACCGACCAGGCCTTCGCGGTTACCCTGGGACGCATCGCCGATGGTCGCGACCGGCGCGAGACCGGCTGGTTCTACCTCGGCCTGGCGCTCGCGTGCTGGCTGCAATGGCAGGCGGCGAGCCTCGCCGGCATCCTGCTCGGCGGCTTCATTCCCGCCAGTTGGTCGGTCGATTTCGTCGTCAGCCTGACCTTCATCGCGCTGATCGTGCCGCTCCTGGGCGATCGCCTGATGCGCGTCGCGGCGGTGGTGGGCGGCGCCGTGGCGCTGGCGCCACAGCTGCCGTTCAAGCTCAACCTGATGGCGGCGGCGCTGGGCGGCGCAGCCGTCGCACTGCTATTGGAGAAAACATGGCGCAAGCCTGGATCGTCATCCTAGCGCTGGCGGTCGCGACCTTCGCCACGCGCCTGTCCTTCCTCGGCCTGTTCTCGCAGGTCGAATTGCCGCGCCTGCTGCGCCGCGCGCTGGCCTACGTGCCGCCGGCGATCCTGGCCGCGATCATCGTGCCCCAGGTGTTTCCGGCGGTGGCGGGTGTCCCGAGCTTCGACCCCGCCCGCCTCTTCGCCGCCGTGATCGCCTTCCTGGTGGCCTGGAAGACGCGCAGCACGATGGCCACGGTGGGCATCGGCATGCTCGCGCTGTGGGGCCTGCAGGCGCTCTTGAGCTAGTGACCGTCGTTGTCGCCGGGGTGGCTGCCCCCGGTGACAACTCGTGCCTGCCGCACAGGCGGTGGCGTTCAGACCGCCTGCTTGATCGCCAGCAGCGCCTGGTTGCGCAGGGTTTTCAGGAGCGACAGCTCCTTCTCCGGAATGCTGATCTCGCCCGCCCGGTCCCGGTCGCAGTAGATCATCGCCACCGGATTGCCCTTGATGATCAGCGGGAACAGCACGAAGGTCTGCGCCGGCACGTGCCGGGTGTACCACGCGGGGATGCGCGCCTTGATCTTCGGGTCGGCTACGTCGCTGATGAAGATGTCCAGGCCCTTGGAGATCGCGGCGTGGAACACGTCGGGGGAGAAGCCGAGCGAAAAACGGAAGTTGCGCACCACCTCGCCGGCGTCGACGCCGAAGCCGAAGCGGCCGACCATCTGGTTGCGCTTGGCGTCGCGCAGGCAGAGCAGCACGCGCGAGAAGCCCATCGCCCGGTACATGGTCTCCAGGGTGATGCGCAGAATGTCGTTCAGGCTGGCCTCCTCGACCAGGGAATTGCTGATGTCCTGGATGCCGGCGGCCAGTATCGTCTGGGCGTCGCCCCTCGCCGGGCCCGCCTCCTCGGCCAGCGCCGCCTCGGCCGCTTCCAGGGTCGCGCCGGCCCCGAGGATCACCGTTCCGTCGAGACTGCCGGCGTCGGCCTCGGCTTGCTGCGCCTGGCCGCCGCCCGACCAGGACTTGATCTGGCGCACGAACGGACTCTGCTTGAGATTGACGCGCAGGATCGCGGCGACCTGGGTCAGCTCGCCCAAGGATGTCTCCAGCGTCTCCTGCAGTTGCTGATCGGAGAACAGCAGGCTGGACGAATAGCGCTCGCCGACCCTCATCATCACCTTGCGGCGATCCTCGGTCGGCGCGCCGGCGATGGCATCGCACAGTTCGTTGGCGAAGCCGGCCATCACGTGCAGCATCTCCTCGCGGGTCGCCGGCTTTTTCACCGGCCCATCGGGCAGCCGCCGCATGCTGGCGACGATGGCCCTCGGGAAGCCCCAGCTGCGGGCGATGCCGATGCCCAGGTCCTCGAAACTGATGCCCAGCACCTTGGCCGCGGCGACCTCGTCGCCGCATTGCTTCTGCTGCATCACCTTGAGGACTTCCTCCATCTCCTCGGGAAAGTAGTATTGCGCCAGCAGCCGCCCGAGGCCGTAGAACAGGGCGCAGACGAAGGCTTCCTCGGACTCGCGGGGCATCGTCTTGGCGCTCATGTCGCGCGCCAGCAAGCCGGAGAAATTAGCGCGCAGAAAGGCTTCCTTGAGCTGGCCGGCGTTGCCCTTGTTCTGCAGGTGTTCGAACAGCAGCACGGTGATCGCGATGTTGCGGATGGCGTCGAAGCCGAGCACGACCACCGCCCGCGACACCGTGCTGATGGTGCCGCCGCCGGTCTGGCGGTAATAGGCGGAATTGACCAGGCGCAGGATCTTGTTGGTCAGGCCGAAATCCTTGAGGATGGCGTTGGAGAGATGGTTGATGCTCTCCTTCTCCGAAGCGGTCAAGCGGTTGATCGCCGCCACCGAGTCGGACAGCGCCGGAAAGTCGGTCTTGTGGCGCATCCGCCGCAGCAGGAAATCCAGGGTGCTGGGCTTGCCCGCGTCGCCCCCGCTCTCGGCCGGCGGAGCGTTCCCGCTGCCGCCTCCCTCCAGGTAGGCGGAGAGCGCCCGCCGCATCACGCCGGCGCTGGCGTAGCGCGCCTCGGGATCCGGCGCGCAGGCCTTGAGGATGATGTCGCCCAGGCGCTCGTCGATGGCCGCGTTGGCCGGCAGGGACAGCGCCGTCCCGACCACGCGCGCCAGGACCTCCCGGGCGCTGCCGCCTTCGATCGCGCGCCGCCCGGTGAGCAGCTCCAGCAGCACCAGCCCGGCGGCGTAGATGTCCGAGCCGGTGCTGACCGCGCGCTCGCGCACGTATTCGGGCGCCATGTAGGCCGGCGTGCCGAGCAGGCCTTCCTGCGCCTCGATCAGCTGATCTTCGCTCACCCCGACGCTGATGCCGAAATCCATCACCCGCGGCAGGCCGCCGGCATCGATCAGGATGTTGGAGGGCTTGAGATCGCGATGGATGATGCCGTGCTGGTGGGCGTGCCCCAGCGCATCGAGCACCGCCATCATCAATTCGGCGGCCAGGGGCGGCGGCAGCGCGCCCTCGGCGCGGAGCAGTTGACCGAGATCGCGGCCGGCGACGTACTCGAACACCAGGTAGGGATCGTGGTCCTCCTCGCCGGCCTCGAAGATCGGCACGATGTTGGCGTGGCGCAGCTTGCTGACGGTGCGGGCCTCGGCCATCAGGCGGACGCTCTGGGCGGCACCGGCAGCGCCAAGATGCATCGTCTTGATCGCCACCTCGCGCTGCAGATGCGGGTCGAAGCCGAGATAGACGATGCTTTGGGCGCCGCGACCGAGTTCACTCCTGATTTCGAAACGGCCGATCCGGGGAGTCATATTTCTGCTCTGCACAAGATTTGATACGGGCATCAAACTAACAGGTATCCAAGCGTTTGTTAAGCAGTTGTCTTTCCATGGCGGCGCGCATAAGATTCGCCCATGGCCACGACCGAAGACTCCGAGGCGCTGAAGAGCCGGCTCGCCGAACTCGCCGTCGAGCACCGCGACCTCGACTTGGCGATCGATCGGCTGATCGCCGCGCCGCCCGAGGATCAGCTGTTGCTGCGCCGGCTGAAAAAACGCAAGCTCATGTTGAAGGACCGCATCAGCCAGCTCCAGCGCCAGCTCGAGCCCGACGCATTGGCATAGACGGGCGCAGATGGCCGATCCGAAGAGCTACGGCTTCGACACCCTGAGCCTGCACGCCGGCCAGGTGCCCGATTCGCAGTACGGCGCGCGCGCCGCGCCGATCTACCTCACCACCTCCTTCGTCTTCAAGGACAGCGACCAGGCCGCGTCGCTGTTCAACATGGAGCGCGCCGGCCACGTCTATTCACGCATCTCCAACCCGACCAACGCCGTGCTGGAGGAGCGCATCGCCGCCTTGGAGGGAGGCGTCGGCGCGATCGCCACGGCCAGCGGCCAGGCGGCGCTGCACCTGGCGATCGCGACCCTGATGGACGCGGGCAGCCACATCGTCGCCTCGCGCGCGCTCTACGGCGGTTCGCACAACCTGCTCGAATACACGCTGCCGCGCTTCGGCATCACCACCAGCTTCGTCTCGCCGCGCGACCTCCCCGGCCTCCGCGCCGCGATCCGTCCCAACACCCGGTTGATCTTCGGCGAGACCCTGGGCAATCCCGGCCTCGACGTGCTGGACATTCCCGGCGTCGCGGCGATCGCCCACGAACGCGGCCTGCCGCTCTTGGTGGACGCCACCTTCACCACGCCCTATCTGATGCAGCCGCTGGAACTGGGCGCCGACCTGGTGATGCACTCCGCGACCAAGTTCCTGGGCGGCCACGGCGTCGCCATCGGCGGCCTGCTGGTCGATGGCGGCCGCTTCGACTGGGAGCGCTCTGGTAAGTTTCCGACGCTGACCGAAGCCTATCCGGGCTTTCACGGCATGGACTTCGCCGAGGAGTCGCCGGTCGCCGCCTTCCTGCTGCGGGCGCGGCGCGAGGGCTTGCGCGACTTCGGCGCCGCGATGTCGCCGCTCACCGCCTTCCAGATCCTCCAGGGCGTGGAGACGCTGCCGCTGCGCATGGCGCGCCACGTCGACAACGCGCGCAAGATCGTCGCGCATCTGGCGGCTAATCCCCAGGTGGCCTCCGTCTCCTACCCGGAACTGCCCGGCCACCCCGACTTCGAGTTGGCCCGCCGCCTGCTGCCCAAGGGCTGCGGCGCCGTATTCAGCTTCGTGTTGAAGGGCGGCAGCGGCGGCGACGCCAGGCTCGCCGGCAAGCGCTTCATCGAGAGCCTGCGCGTGTTCTCGCATCTGGCCAACGTCGGCGATGCCAAGTCGCTGGTGATCCACCCCGCCAGCACCACCCACTTCCGCATGTCGCAAGAGGCGCTGGCCGCCGCCGGCATCTTCGCGGGCACGGTACGCCTGTCGGTGGGCCTGGAGGACGCGGAGGATCTGATCGAAGACCTGAACCGCGGCCTCCACGCCGCGCAGAAGTCCTGAGCGCGGGCTGGCCGATGGAGATCACGGTCGCGGGTCACAGCGCACATATCTATACCGGCGGCAGGGCTCCCGAGCCGTCGGCGCCGACGATGGTATTCATCCACGGCGCCGAGCTCGATCATTCCTGCTGGAACCTGCAGGCTCGCTGGTTCGCCCATCACGGCTGGACGGTGCTCGCACCCGACCTGCCCGGCCACGGCCGCTCGGGCGGCGAGCCGCTCGCCTCCGTCGCCGCCATCGCCGCATGGCTGCTGGCGCTGCTGGACGCCGTCGGCGTCCGGCGCGCGGTCCTGGTCGGCCACAGCATGGGCTCGCTGGCGGCGCTGGAGGCGGCGGCCATTTCCCCCGAGCGCGTCAGCCACGTCGCGCTGCTCGGCAACGCCACCCCGATGCCGGTCTCAGAAGCGCTGCTCGCGGCCGCGCGGGACGACGAGGATCGCGCCCGCGGCATGATCAACGTCTGGTCGCACAGCGCGCGCGGCCAGATCGGTGCCAGCGCCGTCCCCGGCCTGTGGCTGATGGGCATGAATCGGCGCCTGATGGAGCGCGCTCGTCCGGGCGTGCTGCACACCGATCTTTCCGCCTGCAACGCCTACCGCGACGGCCTCGCGCGCGCCGCGAATCTCGCCTGCCCGGTGCTGATCCTCTGCGGCGGCAGCGACCAGATGGCGCCGCCGAAGGCGACGCTGGCGTTGGCCGCCGCCCTGCCCCACGCGCGTCGCGTGGTCCTGGCGGGCGCCGGCCACGCGCTGATGGCCGAGCAGCCCGACGCGGTGATCGACGCGCTGCGCGATTTCCTCGGCTGAGGCGAGGCTCAGCCGGCGGACCCGTTCAGGCTCAGCGCGAACTCGCGCTTGGCGGTCGGGGACAGAAGCTTGGTCCGGTACTCGGCGCCGGCCGCGGCAGACCGATCGGGATACTCGACGCTCGCCAAGAGGCGCAGCGGCGGATGGGAGCGGGTATAGCGCGCGCCCTTGCCGGCGGCGTGCGCAGCGTAGCGCGCGGCGACGTCGGTGGTGATGCCGGTGTAGATGCTGCCGTCCTTGCACTCGATCAGGTAGAGGAACCAGGCCATCCCGCCTCAGTCGCCCGCGTGCCCGACCTGCCCGGCCCGCTCGATTTCCTTGCCGATGTCGTGGCCGGAACCATGCTCCTGCTGGCAGGCGCTCAGCGCCGCGAGCAAGGCGCAGAAGCTCAGTGCGGTGACGACTTTGCTGGCGATTTTCATCATGATAATCGGTCCGGAAACGGCGAAGTCTGCCCGCTTAATATAGCCGAAAGTCCCGCGCCCCGATAAGCTCCCCAGGAGTATCGTTACGGGATCCGCAATGACCCCGGATTTGAGCTCGAGTTTCAGCCAATATCCCAGCCGGAGGAAACCCTTGTCAGACGCCGATCTCGACACGCTGCTCGATCGCCACCGCCGCGATCCGGCCCGTTTGCTCCAGATCCTGCGCGAGGCCCAGGATCCGCTCGGCTGGCTGCCCCGGGAGACGCTGGCCGGCATCGCCCGGGGTTTGGCGCTGCCCTACGCCCGGGTGCTGGGCGTCGCGGGCTTCTACAGCTTCTTCCGCACCGAACCGGCCGGCCGCTACCGGGTGCTGTGGAGCGACAACATCACCGACCGGATGCTGGGCAGCCAGGAACTGATGGCGCAGATGTGCCGGGGGCTTTGGATCGAGCCGCAGCGGGTCTCCGAGGACGGCCTGGTCAGCGTCGCCGCGACCTCCTGCACCGGCATGTGCGACCAGGGGCCGGCGCTGCTGGTCAATGGCCGCGCCGTCACCGCCATGAACGCCGAGCGCGTCGGCGCCATGGTCGAGTTGATCCGCGCCGGCGCCGCGCTTCGAGACTGGCCGCACGAATGGTTCGCGGTCCGTGACAACATCCGCCGCCAGGACATCCTGCTCGGCCACCAGCTGGTGCCGGGCGAGGCGCTCGCGGCGGCGCTGGCGCGCGGCGCCGATGCGACGCTGGCCGAGATCGATGCCGCCGGGCTGCGCGGCCGCGGCGGCGCCGGCTTCGGCACCGGGCAGAAATGGCGGGCGACCCGGGACGCGGACGGTCCCGCCCGCTACGTGGTGTGCAACGCCGACGAGGGCGAGCCGGGCACCTTCAAGGACCGCGTGCTGCTCAGCGCCCACGCCGACCTGGTGTTCGAGGGCATGACCATCGCCGGCCGGGTCATCGGCGCGAAGCTGGGCCTGCTCTACCTGCGCGGCGAATACCGCCACCTGCAAGAGTCCCTGGAGGCGATCCTTATGGCCAGGCGCGCCGCGCATCTCCTCGGCCGCGACATCCTCGACGTGCCGGGCTTCGACTTCGACATCGAGATCCATCTGGGCGCGGGCGCCTACGTCTGCGGCGAGGAGTCGGCGCTGATCGAATCGCTGGAGGGCAAGCGCGGCACGCCGCGGATCCGCCCGCCCTTTCCGGTGACGCACGGCTATCTCGACCGCCCGACCGCGGTGAACAACGTCGAGACGCTGGCCGCCGCCTGCCTGATCGCGCGCCACGGCGGCGCCTGGTACGCCGGCATCGGCACTGCGAACTCCGCCGGCACCAAGCTCTTGTCGGTCTCCGGCGACTGCGGCCGCCCCGGCATCTACGAGTATCCGTTCGGCGTGAGCGTCGAGCAGGTGCTCCACGATTGCGCCGCCGAGCACACGCTCGCGGTGCAGGTCTCCGGCCCCTCCGGGACCTGCCTGTCGGCCGACGAGTTCGGGCGACGGCTGGCATTCGAGGACCTGCCCAGCGCCGGCGCCCTGATGGTCTTCGACGCCAGCCGCGACATGTTCGAGGTGGCGCGCAATTTCGCCCACTTCTTCGCCCACGAGAGCTGCGGTTTCTGCACCCCCTGCCGCGTCGGCACGACGCTGGCGGCGAGACTGATGGAAAAGCTCGCCGCCGGCCACGGCTCGCCCCACGATCTCAACGAGATGTACAAGCTCCAGCGCCTGATGCAGGCGGCCAGCCATTGCGGCCTCGGCCATTCCGCCGGCAACGCGCTGGCCGACACCCTGAACAAGTTCCGCCCGGCCTACGAGCGACGCCTGAAATCGCTGGAATTCGAGCCGGCCTTCGATCTCGACGCCGCCCTGTCGCAGGCGCGGCAGATGACCGGCCGCGACGACGCCGCCGCGCACCTGGCAAACCGGGGCGGCCAATGAGTAAAGCCGAACGCGGCAACAGCTTTCTGCTCGACGGCGAGGAGATCCCCTTCGACCCCGGCCAGACGGTGATCGCGGCGGCGCGCGCGGCGGGCAAGTACATCCCGCACCTGTGCTGGCATCCGGAGTTCGCGCCGCACGGCTCCTGCAAGCTGTGCACGGTCAAGGCCGGCGGCCGCCACTTTGCCGCCTGCACGCTGGCGGCGACACCCGGCATGGAAGTCGAGAACCGCAGCGCCGAACTCGACGACAAGCGCCGGACGCTGCTGCAGATGCTCTTCGTCGAGGGCAACCACTTCTGCCCCTCCTGCGAGCAGAGCGGCGCCTGCCACCTGCAGGCCACCGCCTACGAACTGGGCATGATGTCGCCGCACTTCGAGATGCTCTATCCCGACCGCCCGGTCGATGCCTCCCATCCCGATCTGCTGCTCGACTTCAACCGCTGCATCCTGTGCGAACTGTGCGTCAGAGCCAGCCGCGAGGTCGATGGCAAGAACGTCTTCGCCCTCTCGGGGCGCGGCATCCGGACGCACCTGGTGGTCAATGCCGTCTCGGGCCGGCTCGCTGACACCGACATCGACGCCGCCGACCGCGCCGCCTCGGTCTGCCCGGTCGGCGTGATCCTGAAGAAGCGGCGCGGCTTCGCCGTGCCGATCGGCAAACGGCGCTACGACGCGCAGCCGATCAGCGAGGACGGAGGGGACTGATGGCCGGCAAGCTGCGCGTGGCCACCACCTCGCTCGCCGGCTGCTTCGGCTGCCACATGTCTCTCCTCGACATCGACCTGCGCCTCTTCGATCTGCTCGAGCAGGTCGAACTCGACCGCTCGCCGCTGACCGACATCAAGCGCGTCGGCGAGTGCGACATCGGCTTGATCGAGGGCGGCGTCTGCAACGCGGAGAACGTCGCGGTGCTGCGCGAATTCCGCCGGCACTGCAAGATCCTGGTCGCGCTCGGCGCCTGCGCGGTCAATGGCGGCCTGCCGGCGCAGCGCAACCACCTCGACCTGCGCGACATCCTCGCAGAGGTCTATCACACCAGCCCGGGGCTCGCCGCCGGCAGCGCCATTCCCAACGATCCCGAGCTGCCGCTGCCGCTCAACAAGGTGCACCCGCTCCATGAGATCGTGCGCATCGACTACTTCCTGCCCGGCTGCCCGCCCTCGGCGGAGGCCATCTGGAAGTTCCTCACCGCTCTCATCGACGGCCGCACCCCGACCCTGGGGCACGGCCTGCTCCACTACGACTGATGCCATGAACCGGGAACTGGAAACCGCCGCCCATCCTGAACTTCTGCGCCGCGTCGCCATCGACCCGGTCTCGCGCGTCGAGGGCCACGGCAAGGTGAGCATCCTGCTCGACCAGGACAACCGCATCCACCAGGTGCGGCTGCACATCGTCGAGTTCCGCGGCTTCGAGAAATTCATCCAGGGCCGGCCCTACTGGGAGGTGCCGGTGATGGTGCAACGCCTGTGCGGCATCTGCCCGGTGTCGCACCATCTGGCCGCCTCCAAGGCGCTGGACCTGATCGTCGGCGCCAAGCAGCTCACGCCCAGCGCCGAGAAGCTGCGCCGCCTGATGCACTATGGCCAGATGCTGCAATCCCACGCGCTGCACTTCTTCCACCTGGCTTCTCCGGATCTGCTCTTCGGCTTCGACTCCGAGCCCGGCCGGCGCAACATCGTCGGCATCGCCGCGGCCCATCCCGAGATCGCCAGGATGGGCGTGTTGCTGCGGAAGTTCGGCCAGGAGGTGATCCGCGTCACCGCCGGCAAGCGCGTCCATGGCACGGGCTCGGTGCCCGGCGGCGTGAACAAGTCGCTGACGTCCGAGGAGCGCGACGGTCTCATCCGCGACGCCGATCAGATGGTGAGCTGGAGCGCGCAGGCCGTCGGCATCATCAAGGAGCTGCACCGGCAGAACCCGGCGCTCTACGACAGCTTCGGCGCCTTCCGCTCGAATTCGCTGAGCCTGGTCGCAGCCGACGGCGGCCTAGACTTCTACCACGGCCGGCTGCGCGCCAGGGACGCCGACGGCGGCCTGCTCTTCGATCAGGCGGACGCCCAGGGCTACGAGCGGCTGATCACCGAAGCGGTGAAGCCCTGGAGCTACATGAAGTTTCCCTACCTCACCGCGCTCGGCGAGGAGGCGGGCTGGTACAAGGTCGGGCCGCTCGCCCGGGTGATCAACTGCGACCATATCGGCACGCCGCTGGCCGAGGCCGAGCGCCGGGAATTCGTCGCCCACTGCGCCGCGCTGCCGGCGCAGGCGACGCTGGCCTACCACTGGGCGCGGATGATCGAGCTGTTGTTCGCGGCCGAGACCCTCCGCGATCTGCTCGAAGACCGCGACCTGGAAGGCGACGATCTGGTCACGAGCGGCGAGCGCGCCTTCGAGGGCGTGGGCGCGATCGAGGCGCCGCGCGGCACGCTGATCCACCACTACCGCGTGGACGAGAACGACCTGGTGACCATGGCCAACCTGATCGTATCCACCACCCACAACAACCAGGCGATGAACACCGCGGTGCGCGAGGTGGCGCGGCGTTATCTCGACGGCCGCGAGCTCACCGAGGGCCTGCTCAACCATATCGAGGTGGCGATCCGCGCCTTCGATCCCTGTCTGTCCTGCGCCACCCACGCATTGGGCAGGATGCCCCTGGAACTCACCCTCCTCGACGCCGACGGCCGGCAGATCGACCGCCTCAGCCGGCGCAGCGAAGAGCCCCTTTGAGTGAAGTGAGTGAATCGATCGCGCCCTGCTTGATCTTCGCCTGGGGCAATCCCAGCCGCGGCGACGACGCCTTGGGTCCGCTGTTCATCGAGCGCCTTGAGGCGCAGGCTGACGGGCATGCCGAGTGGGGATCGTTCGACTGTCTGAGCGACTTCCAATTGCAGATCGAACACGCGCTGGATCTCGCAGGCCGCGAGCGGGTGCTGTTCGTCGATGCCAGCTTGAGCTGCGCTGCGCCCTTCGAGGTCTCGCTGGTGACTCCTTGCCGGGACAAGAGCTACACCAGCCACGCGATGAGCCCCGGCGCGCTGCTCCAGGTCTATCGCGAACTCTACGGGGAGGCGCCACCCGCCTCGCAACTCTTGGCGATACGCGGTCAGCGCTTCGAGCTGGGCGAGGCTCTGAGCCATGATGCGCAGGCTCATCTGGAAGCTGCGCTGGCGTGGACCGGCGCGTGGCTCAGCGCTTCTTCCAGCGGAAGGCGAGCGGCTGCTTATTGAGAAAACGCGCGGCGGCGTCGCGGTGATAGTCGGTGTGCAGCGCCAGCGCCTGCGCCGACGCTTCCAGCTCGGAGAGCGTGTCCTGGTCGAGATTGAAGGAGCGGTTCAACACGTTCTTGGCGATGCCGATGGCTTCGGTCGGGGCCTGCTCGAAGCTCTCCGCCAGCGCCAGCGCCTCGTCTTGCAGGCGCTCGGCCGGATGGATCGCGTGCAGGATGCCCCAGCGCAGCGCCTCCTCGGCGTCGAGCTCGCGCGCCGAGAACACCAGTTCCTTGGCGCGCTGCAGGCCGACGATGCGCGGCAGCAGGAAGAAGCCGCCCAGATCCGGCACCAGGCCGATGCGCGCGAACACCGAACAGAAGCGCGTCTGACTGGTGCCGAGGATGAAGTCGCAGGCCAGCGCCAGGTTGAAGCCGGCGCCGAAAGCGACGCCATCGACCGCCGCGATCACCGGCTTCTCCAGATTCACCAGTTCGCGGAACCAGCGGTGCAGGCGGCGGATGCGCTCGCGGTCGGCGAAGATCGGCCGCTGTTCGGCGGCGAGCGACTTCAGGTCGCCGCCGGAGCAGAAGGCGCCGCCGGCGCCGGTGATCACCACGGCCCTGATCCCGGCTTCGTCGCGCGCAGCGAACACCGCTTCGCCCAGCGCCTGGCGCATCTCGAGATCCAGCGCGTTGCGCTGCTCGGGGCGGTTCAAGGTGACCAGCAGGGTGGCGCCGTGGCGCGCGGTCAAAACGGGGGAGGGAGCGGCCATGATCGGATCCTAGATAAGATCCCGGCGATCTTAGCGCATCGCGGCGAGAAGCGCGGGCAGCTCCTCGGGCGGCATCGGCCGGGAATAGTGAAAGCCCTGCACCTGATCGCAGCCGAGGCCGGCGAGCTGCGCCAGGGTGCCGGCGTCCTCGACGCCCTCGGCGAGGGTCTTGAGACCCAGGCTCCTGGCCATCTGGATGATGGCGCTGACGATCGCCGCATCGTCGGGGTCGGTCGCCAGGTCGCGGACGAAGGACTGGTCGATCTTCAGCTTGTCCACCGCGAAGCGCTTCAGATATGACAGGCTAGAATAGCCGGTGCCGAAGTCGTCGATCGACAGCGTCACGCCCAGGCGCTTGAGCCGCCCGACCACGGCCAGAACGCTCTCGGTGTTGTGGATCAGGATCGACTCGGTCATCTCCAGTTCCAGGTGGTGCGGATCGAAGCCGGTCTCCTCCAGCGCGCTGACCACCGTCTGCAGGACGTCGCCGCGCTTGAACTGCACCGCCGACAGATTCACCGCCATGGTCAGCTCCGGCAGCCCCGCCTTCTTCCAGGCCACCGCCTGCCGGCAAGCCTCCTTCATCACCCATTCGCCGATCGGCACGATCAGCCCGCTCTCCTCGGCGATCGGGATGAAGCGCGCCGGCGGCACCATCCCCAGCTCCGGGTGCTGCCAGCGGATCAGCGCCTCGACCCCGACCACCGCACCGCCGGCCAGAGCGACCTGCGGCTGGTAGTGGAGCACCAACTCGCCCCGATCGAGCGCCCGCCTCAGACCGTTCCGCATCGCCAGGTGCTCGACCGCCTCGACGTTCATCTGCTCGTCGAAGAAGCGGTAGGTGTTGCGCCCCGCATCCTTGGCCCGGTACATCGCGGTGTCGGCCTTCTTCAGCAGGGTGTCGAAGTCCTCGCCGTCGTCAGGATAGATGGCCACCCCGATCGAGGCCGAGGTGGTCAGCTCCTGGCCCTCGGCATCGACCGGGTCTTGCAGCCGCTCCCGGATCTTGACCAGCACCGGGGCGGTGGCGTCGGCGTCGGCCAGGTCGGGCAGCACGATCAGGAATTCGTCGCCGCCCTGCCGGCTGATGGTGTCGGTGTCGCGCACGCACTCGGCCAGGCGCGCCGCGACCTCCTTCAGCAACGCATCGCCGATCAGGTGGCCGAGCGAGTCGTTGATGGTCTTGAAGTTGTCCAGATCGAGGAACAGCAGCGCCACCTTGGCCCCGGCCCGGTCGGCGTAGGCCGTCGCCTGCAGGAAGCGGTCGTACACCAATCGCCGGTTGGGTAGCCCCGTCAGCGCGTCGTGGTAGGCGAGCAGCTCGATCTGCTGCTCGGCCGCGCGGCGCCCGAGCACCAACCGGTTGAAGTTGCCCACCAGTTCGCCGATCTCGTCATTGCGCATCACCGTGATCGGCGCGAAGGCTTCATCGCCGTCGGTCATCCGCCGCATCGCCCTGCCCGCGTCGCCCAGCGGCGCCAGCTGCCGTGTCAGCACCAGACGCAGGACCAGGGCCAGCGCCAACGACATCGCCAGCGCCGCCAGATAGATCTGGCGCTTCAGCGTCGCGATCGGCGCGAAGGCTTCCTCGGTGGTGACCCCCGCGACCACGATCCAGCCGGTGGTCTTCATGTTGTGGCTGGCGGTCAGCACCTCGACGCCGTGCGAGTTGTCCCCCACCCCCGCCCCTTCGAAGCCGTTCTCGATTCTCCGGTCGAGCAGCGAATTCGCGCCTCTGGCCGGCAGGGGCTGCATGATCAGACGCTGATCGGTGGCCGAGACGAACACGCGGTCCTGGGGCGAGATCACCAGGAAGTAGCCGGTCCTGCCGATCTTGGTCTTTTCGAGCCGGCCGAACAGGTTGTGGTCCGAGGGATAGGCGGAGCCGACCAGCGCGCCGGCCACGGCGCCGGAGGCGTCCTTGATCGGGACGCCGAGGGCGACGATCGGCTGCTTCGAGAAACGTCCGTGCAGCGGCTCGCTGATCGCCCAGTGGCCGCTGGCGACGATCTCCTTGAAGAAAGCCCGATAGCCGATCGAAGCACCGACGCGGCCGGGCAGCGGCGGATAATCGGCGATATTGGTTCCGCCCCGGTCGGCGACGAAGACCCCGGTCGGGAACAGCACGCGGGTGGTGCCGTGCCGCTCGAGATGCGCACGGAGCCCGGCACTATCGGCGAGCATCGCCGGCGTGATCGATCGCGCGATCTCCTGCAGGTTGTCGATGCGCATCTGGATGTTGTCGTCGAGATCGGCGGCGACGTAGGTGACGGTCGCCAGCATCTGCTGCGACAGCAAGCGCTCGAGATCGTCCTGCATGATGCCGGCGACGCGCGCCGCGAGACCCCAGATGCCGACGATGAACAGCCCCAGGACCACCAGCAGGACGCGGGTCTTGAGGCTCAGGGAGCGCAGTTTTTCAGCCATCAGCTCGCAGGATGCAATGGGCTATGGGCGGCGCGACGGTAACGCCGTCCCCCCTCCCGTCTGGGGCCGAGTAGAAACGCGGATCGGCACGCTAGGCCGGGCGGATGCGCTCGCCCCGGCCGGATCAGGCAACCCGGCCCGCCTCGCCGATCTGGTGCGAGGCGTCCGCCTCGCGCGCGCTGTCGCGCTTGTCGTAGTAGTAGCGGACGGCCTGACCGCCGACCAACACGGTGGCCCCCCAGCCCTGTTGCTCTTTCGCCACCGCGCGGTTCGGCATTCTGTTCCGGCCGGAATCCCTGGCCGGGGCCGCTCTCAGGCTGGCGGCGGTCGCCGCGCCGGGCGCACGGATGAGCGACGCGGGGGCCGCCGGCGCCGCCCTGGTCGTCTTCGGCAGCTTCTCCTGCTGCCGCAGCGCGGCGAGGATCAGCGCCGTGTTCTTTCTGTCGAACTCCATGCACATGCCGTCGTCGGTCCAGAAAAAGATGTCGCCGTCCGGGAAAACCTCCAGGATCACGTCTTTTCCCTTGGCATCCAATTGGATCGACTGCCCCGTGGCGATAGTCGGCAGTTCGTTGAGCTTCATGAGCGATCTCTCTCTTGTGGGTCCCCGATCCCGGCGAACAGCACGGAACGCGAGGCACGGAACGAATATGCCATTTTAGCACGCAGAGGCACGAGATCCGCCATCGCGGCAAGCGCTGCGGCAGACCGAGGAGGGCGCAGCCGGCTGCGCGTACAATCCCCGCCTGACCGGACACCCCCGTGCCATGACCGACCGCAATACCCACTCGCCTGCCGCCGGTATCGGCCAACTCAGGCCCATCCTGGGCTTCCTCGCGCCCTACCGCGGCCGGGCGGCGGCGGCGCTGCTCGCCCTGGCCATCGGGGCCGGCGCCATGCTGGCCCTGGGCCAGGGCTTGCGCCTGGTGGTCGACCGGGGCTTCGTCACCGGCACGACCGACGAACTCGACCGGGCGCTGTTCATCATGCTCGCCATCGTGCTGGTCGTGGCCATCGCCACCTACGCCCGCTTCTTCCTGGTCTCCTGGCTGGGCGAGCGCGTCACCGCCGACTTGCGCCGCGCCGTGTTCGAGCACCTGTTGCGCCTGTCGCCCGCCCAGTTCGAGCTGGCGCGCACCGGCGAACTGCTCTCGCGCCTGACCAACGACACCACCATGCTGGAGACGGTGATCGGCTCCAGCGTCTCGCTGGCGCTCCGCAACGCCCTGATGCTGGTCGGCAGCCTGATCATGCTCGCCGTCACCAACGCCAAGCTGACGCTGTTCGTGGTGGCGGGCGTCCCCCTGGTGGTGGCACCCATCCTGCTCTTCGGGCGCCGCGTGCGCCGTTACGCGAGGCTGAGCCAGGATCGCCTGGCCGACGTCGGCGCCTTCATCGACGAGGTGCTGCACGAAGTCCGCACGGTGCAGGCCTACGGCCACGAGGACGCCGACCGGGGCAGTTTCGCCGCCTACATCGACGTCCTGTTCGCCACCGCGGTCTCGCGCATCCGCCAGCGCGCCGCGCTGATCGCCGCGGTGATCCTGCTCAGCTTCAGCGCGGTCGGCCTGATTCTGTGGACCGGCGGCCACGACGTGATCAGCGGCCGCACCACGCCCGGGGAACTGTCGGCCTTCATTTTCTACGCTGCCCTGGCGGCGATGGCGGTGGGCACGATCAGCGAGGTGGTGGGTGACCTGCAGCGCGCCGCCGGCGCCACCGAACGCATCCTGGAGCTGCTCCGCACCGAGCCCGGCATCCAGGCGCCGGCGCTCGCCGTGGCCATGCCGGTGCCGTCCTTGGGCACGGTGGAGTTTCAGGATGCTAGTTTTTCCTACCCGTCTCGCCCCGGAACCCGTGCCTTGTCGCACTTCTCCCTCGCCGTCGGGGCCGGCGAGAAGCTGGCCCTGGTCGGCCCGTCCGGGGCCGGCAAGACCACGGTGTTCCAGTTGCTGCTGCGCTTCTACGATCCCCAGTCGGGTGCGGTGCGCATCGACGGCGTCGATCTGCGCGCCGCCGACCCGCGCCAGGCCAGGCAGCGCATCGCCCTGGTGCCGCAGGATCCGGTGATCTTCGCGGCCAGCGTGCGCGCCAACGTCGCCTACGGACGACCGGGTGCCAGCGATGCAGAGATCGTCGCGGCGTGCCGCGCGGCCCACGCCTGGGAATTCATCGAGCGGCTGCCGCAGGGTCTGGCCACCGACCTGGGCGAGCGCGGCGTCAGGCTCTCGGGCGGCCAGCGGCAGCGCATCGCGATCGCCCGGGCGATCGTCTCCGAGCGCCCGATACTGCTGTTAGACGAGGCCACCAGCGCGCTCGACGCCGAGAGCGAGCGCCTGGTGCAGCAAGCGCTCGAGCACCTGATGCGCGGACGGACGACGCTGATCATCGCCCACCGGCTGGCGACGGTGAAGAACGCCGACCGGATCGCGGTGCTGGCGGCGGGTCGCCTGGTCGGCATCGGCCGTCACCAGGAACTGGTGCGCGACAATGAACTCTACGCACACCTCGCCAGCCTGCAGTTCGGCCGGGAGGAAACGCCGCTGCGGACGACCGAGCCGGCGTCCGAAATGCCCTAAAATGCGCGAGCAACGACCATGGCCAAAAACACCTACGACGAATCTTCCTTCCGCGTTCTGAAGGGTCTCGAACCCGTCCGCGAGCGGCCCGGGATGTATACCGACACCTCCTCGCCGACCCACATCCTGGCCGAGGTGGTGGACAACGCCGCCGACGAGGCCCTGGCGGGCTACGCCAAGAACATCTACGTGGCTCTCCATGCCGACGGCTCGGCCTCGGTCGTCGACGACGGCCGCGGCATCCCGACCGGCCTGCACCCCGAGGAGAGAATCCCGGTGGTGGTGCTGGCCTTCACTCGCCTGCACGCCGGCGGCAAGTTCGATAAGCGCGCCGGCAACAGCGCCTACGCCTTCTCGGGCGGCCTGCACGGCGTCGGGGTGGCGGTGACCAATGCGCTGTCGTCGAAGGTCGAGGTCGAAGTCCGCCGGGAAGGGAAAATCCACGCGCTGGCATTTTCCGAAGGCGGCGAGAATATTTCGCCGATAGAAATCGTCGGCGAGTGCCAGAGACAGACCGGGACCCGGGTCAGGATCTGGCCGGAGCCCAAGTATTTCGACAGCCCGCGCTTCAACCTGGCGGCGATCGAGCGCAGCCTCCGCTCGAAGGCGGTGCTGCTGCCGGGTGTCGCGGTGACGCTGGCGATCGAGCAGAGCGACGGGACGGTGACGACCAGATCCTGGGCCTACCCCGACGGCATCTCCGGCTACCTCGCCGATCTCGCCGGGGACTCGGAGCCGATCGCGCCGATATTCGCCGCCGAGCGCTACGCAAGCGACGACGGCGACTACGCGATCGGCGAGGGCGCCGCCTGGGCCTTGGCATGGTATGCCGACGCAGTCGCCTCCGAGTCCTACGTCAATCTGATTCCGACCCCGCTGGGCGGCACCCACGAGTCCGGTCTGCGCGCCGGGGTGTTCGAGGCGGTCAAGTCCTTCGTCGAGCACCACGCGCTGCTGCCGCGCGGCGTGAAAATGCAGCAGGAGGACGTCTGCGGCAAGATGGCCTTCATCCTCTCGGTGCGCCTGCTCGATCCGCAGTTCCAGGGGCAGATCAAGGAGCGGCTGAACAGCCGGGAAGCGGTGCGCCTGGTCGCCGGGGTCATCTGCGACCTGCTGGAGAACTGGCTCAACAACCACGTCGAGCACGGCAAGCGGATCAGTGAGCTGGCCATCGCGCAGGCGCTGGCGCGGCAGAAGTCGGCGCAGAAGGTCGAGAAGCGCAAGTCCTCGGGCGTCGCGGTGCTGCCGGGCAAGTTGTCCGATTGCGAATCTCAGGACATCGCGGTCAATGAGGTCTTCCTGGTCGAGGGCGACAGTGCCGGCGGCTCGGCAAAACAGGGGCGGGATCGCGAGACGCAGGCCATCCTGCCGCTGCGCGGCAAGGTGCAGAATTCCTTCGAGATCGACGCCGGCCAGCTCTACGCCAACCGGGAAATCCACGACATCGCGGTCGCACTCGGGGTCGAACCGCACGCGCCCGACGCCCCGGATGCGGTGCTCGCCGACCTGCGCTACGGCAAGATCATCATCATGGCCGACGCCGACGTCGACGGCAGCCATATCCAGACCCTGTTGCTCACGCTGTTCTACCGGCACTTCCCCAAGCTGATAGAGCACGCCCACGTCTGGATCGCCCAGCCGCCGCTCTACCGTGTCGACGTCCCCGCCCAGGGCAAGGGCAAGCCGGCGCGGCGTCTGTACGCGCTGGACGAAGGCGAGCTCACCGCGATCACGGAGCGCCTGGCCAAGGAGAAGGTGCGCAGCGAACAGGTCGAGGTCGGCCGCTTCAAGGGCCTGGGCGAGATGAATCCGCAACAGCTCCGGGAGACCTCGATGGACCCGGCCACGCGCCGGATGCTGCGCGTGGCCATGCGGCCGGGCGCGGAACAGGAGACCCGCCGAATGTTCTCGCTCTTGATGGCCAAGGGGGAATCCGGTGGCCGGCGCGAGTGGATGGAGCGGAAGGGCAGCGGCGTGGAGGCAGACCTGTGAGCAATGACAACCTGGATCTCTTTGCCGACGCGCTACCGCCGCCCCAGATGCCGCCGTCTATGCCGCCGCCAACGCCGCCCGCGACGCTGCCCGAAGACGCGGCGCCGCTCGATCTGTTCGCCGAGCGCGCCTATCTCGCCTACGCCGTCTCGGTGGTCAAGAGCCGCGCCCTGCCCCAGGTGGAGGACGGCCAGAAACCGGTGCAGCGGCGCATCCTGTACGCGATGCACGAGATGGGGCTCGCCGCCGGCGCCAAGCACGTCAAGTCCGCCCGGGTGGTCGGCGACGTGCTGGGCAAGCTCCACCCCCACGGCGACAGCTCGGTCTATGACGCGATGGTGCGCATCAGCCAGGACTTCAGCCTGCGCTATCCGCTGGCCGACGGCCAGGGCAATTTCGGTTCGCGCGACGGCGACGGCGCCGCCGCGATGCGCTACACCGAAATCCGCCTGACGCCGATCGCCGAGCTCTTGCTCGGGGAGATCGACCGGGGCACGGTGGACTTCAAGCCCAATTACGACGGCAGCTTCAGGGAGCCCGTGCTGCTCCCCGCCCGGCTGCCCTTCGCGCTGTTGAACGGCGCCTCGGGGATCGCGGTCGGGATGGCCACCGAGATGCCGCCGCACAACCTCTTCGAGGTGGCGCAGGCGGCGGTGCATCTGATCCGTCATCCGGAGGCCACGGTGGCCGAGCTGATGGCGCACCTGCCCGGCCCCGACTACCCGGGCGGCGGCCAGATCATCTCGCCCCCGACGGCCATCCGCGACGCCTATCAGAGCGGCCGCGGCAGCCTGCGCTTGCGCGCCCGCTGGCGCATCGAGGAACTGGCCCGGGGCCAGTGGCGGGTCATCGTCAACGAACTGCCCCATGGCGTCTCGGTGGCGCAGGTGATGGCGGAAATCGAAGCGCTCACCAATCCGCAGCCGAAATCCGGCAGGAAGGACCTGAGCCTGGAGCAGAAGAACCTCAAGGCCATGGTGCTGGGCGTGCTCGACACCGCGCGCGACGAATCCAGCGACCAGGAGACGGTCAGGCTGCTCTTCGAACCGAAATCCTCGCGCCTGGATCCCGCGGCCTTCATGGCGGTATTGCTGGCGAACACCTCGCTGGAGACCTCGGCGCCGATCAACCTGACGATGATCGGGGCCGACGGCAATCCGCAGCAAAAGAACCTGCGCCAGATCCTCGCGGAGTGGATCGCCTTCCGCTTCGTCACCGTCCTGCGCCGGACCCGGCACCGACTCGCCGAGGTGGACCGGCGCATCCACATCCTCGACGGCCGAATGATCGCCTATCTCTCGATCGAGGAAGTGATCCGCGTCATCCGGGAGTCCGACGAACCCAAGCAGCGCCTGATCGAGCGCTTCGGCCTGAGCGCGATCCAGGCCGACGACATCCTCGAAATCCGCCTGCGCCAACTGGCGCGGATCGAGGGCATCAGGATCGAGAAGGAGTTGGCCGAACTGCGCGACGAGCGCGACGGCCTGAACACCCTGCTGGACAACCGCAGCGCGATGACCCGATTGATCGTCCGGGAGATCGAGGCGGACGCGAAGCGCCACGGCGACCCGCGCCGGACGCTGATCGAGGCGGTGGCACCGGCTGCGAGCGAGCTCGCCGTCGCTGTTCCCGACGAGCCGGTGACCGTCATCCTCTCCCGGGCCGGCTGGCTGCGTTCGCGGCAAGGCCACGGCATCGCCCCCGAGACCATCGCCTACAAGACCGGGGATGCCGCGTTTTCAGTGTTCGAGACGCGCAGCCCCTGGCCGCTCCTGATCGTCGACAGCACGGGCCGGGCCTACACCATCCCGGTGGCGGCCATCCCGGGCGGCAAGGGCGACGGCGTGCCGCTGACCACGCTGGTGGATATGCCCTCGGGCGCCAGGCTCGCCCACGCGCTCTCCGCGGCGCCGACAGCTAAATATCTGTTCGCCGGATCGGGCGGCTACGGCTTCGTCGCCAAGGCTTCCGACCTCTCGGGGCGCAACCGGGCCGGCAAGGCCTTCATGACCCTGGCCGAGGGCGAGACCATCCTGCCGCCGGTGCCGGTGCCAGCAGCGCCCGAGCAGCTCTACGCACTGTCTACCAACGGCCGCCTGCTGGTATTCGATGCCGCGGAAATGAAGGAATTGCCCAAGGGCCGCGGGGTCATCGTGATGACCCTGGATCGCGGCGCGGCGTTGGCGGCGGTGGCTTATTGCGGCGGCGGGCAACTGACGCTCGCCTGCAAGGAGCGCGGCAGGATCGTCCAGTTGAAGCTCGCCGGCGAAGCGTTCCAGAAGTATCTGCAGCACCGGGCGCGCAAGGGCCTGCAGCTGCCCGGCAAGAAGATGCCCGCAATCTGAACGGAGACCTCGATGTACATCCCCGAGCACTTCAGAGAGACCGATTCGGAGCGGATCTCATCGCTGATCGCGGCCTACCCCTTCGGCACGCTGGTCACCGCCGAGGGCGGCCTGCCGATGGTGAGCCACCTGCCCTTCCTGTTCGAGCCGGATTCGGGACATGAAGGCAAGCTGCTCTGCCATCTGGCGCGCGCCAATACTCAGTGCCGGCAGTTGGCCAAGGTGCAGGCGCAGGGGCAAACCGTGCTCGCGGTTTTCCAGGGGCCGCACGCCTACGTCTCCCCCAGCTGGTACGCCGGTCCCGGCGTGCCGACCTGGAACTACGCCGCCGTCCATGTCTATGGCCGGGTGCGTCTGATCGAAGCAGAAGCCGAGCTGAGGGCGCTGCTGGAAAAGCTGACCCGGGCGCACGAAGCCGACATCGCCCGGCCCTGGGCGGGCCCGCTGCCCGAGCAGGCGCCGATGCTGCGGCTGATCTTGGGGCTGGAGATCGAGGTCACCGAGATCCAGGGCAAGTTCAAGCTGAGCCAGAACCGCAGCGCCGAGGATCAGCGGCGCGTCATCCGCGCCCTGGAGGACTCGGCCTCGCCGCTGGAGACCGGGGTCTCGGCGCTGATGGCCGCGAATCTGGCCAACAAACCCGAGTAGCCGCTCAGGCTTTGCCCGGGCCGGCCGGCCGGTGCTTGCGCACGTGCTTGCCGGGCATGACCGGCTTGTTGCCGGGACGCTTGCCCTGCGCGCGCTTGTTGGGGTCCTGGGCGTCGGGCCGGGTGTTGTACGTGTTGTTGGCGCTGGGTTTCTTCGGCCCCTGGCTGATCTCGATCTCGATGATCTCGTCCCACTGCGCGTCCGTTCTTTGGCGTTCCGGAATGGCGAGCAGCTCGCGCAGGCGCGCATTCAATTCACGGGGGTCCTTTTCGGGTGTTTCTGGGGCCATAGTCTGGATTGCTTTCGTTGATGACAAATTCGGTGACACGCGGTCGCCCGTTAGAAGACTTTACCAGTTTTTCGCGGCGCATTTCGCGCCCGGGCCGATTTTCGGCTGCGACGCATTACAATCTCAGCCCAGCCCTCCCTGGCCTGCCAAATGCTGAGTTACCGCCACGCTTATCACGCCGGCAATCACGCCGACGTGCTGAAGCATTTCATGCTCGTGCAACTCGTCCGCTATCTGACCCAGAAGGACAAGCCCTTCTGGATCATCGATACCCACGCCGGCGCCGGCTACTACGCCTTGGACGCGGGCCGCGCCACGCAGCTCGCCGAATACCGGACCGGGATAGAGCGTCTCTGGTCGCGCCAGGACCTGCCAGCGGCCCTGGCAGACTATGTCGAACTGGTGCGCGGGCTGAATCCCGACGGCGTCTTGCGCGCTTATCCTGGCTCGCCGCACTTCGCCCTGAAACTCATGCGCAGCCAGGACCGCCTGCGCCTGTTTGAATTGCACAGCAGCGACAGCCGCCTGCTGCAGGACAACTTCCGGGAAGCCGGAGAGCGCGTGAGGGTGGCAGCGGCCGACGGTTTCGCCGGCCTGAGGGCGCTGCTGCCGCCGCCGCCCCGACGTGCGCTGATCCTGATCGATCCGGCCTATGAAGACAAGGGCGACTACCGCCGGGTGATCGAGGCGCTCGTCGACGGATTGCAGCGCTTCCCCACCGGCCTTTATGCGCTGTGGTACCCGCTGCTGCAGAGGCCCGAAGCGCAGAGGCTGCCCCACAAGCTGAGGGCGCTGCCCGCCAAGAACTGGCTGAACGTCAGCCTGACGGTCCGCGGCGTGAGCGCCGACGGCTTCGGCATGCACGGCAGCGGCATGTATCTGATCAACCCGCCGTGGATACTGCCGGAGCTGCTGAAGGAGACGCTGCCCTATCTGGTGGCGGCGCTGGGGCAGGACGCCGAGGCCGGGTTCAGCCTCGAATACGACGGCCTGTGAGCGAGTCGCGCAGGCCAAGCCGCGTTCATTTCTCGGCGTTCAGGACCAGCCTTGCCTTGCTCTGCGCCTCGGCCTTGTTGATGTCGGTGGTCTGCCGGCCGAAGGCTTCGCGCGCTTCCATACCGCGCTTGGTGGCCTCGATGCTCTTGATGCACCGCCAGCGCTTGCCACCCTTGGTTTCAATCTGACGCATTTCCTCTTTCGGATGATAGATCCGGCAGTGGTAGCAGTAGAGAGTATTTGCCATGGAAAATGGATTCTAAAGATGAAGTCAGGCGCCTGTCGGATCAAGGTGGAACCACAGCGGGACCGCGATGGTCTTCACGGGCGCCGGTAAGTTACCGTGAGCGTGCCCGGATTCAAGAAGGGCTCGACATCAGTCAAGCCCTAGCGGCTTGCGGCGACGGGATTCGTTTGGACTGGACAGCCAGCACCGAGCAACAATTCACGTATCGAATTTTACCACACTCGCCGCGCAAAAGCCAAAGGCTCCGACCGGACAGGAACCCAGGCGCCATGAGACAATCCCGGCTGCAATTTTTACATCACACGTACCGGTACCCCGAGCGACCGACGTCCGTTAAAGGAGAAGACCGTGATTTACCAACGATTCGCCAGCGTACTGGCTTGCCTATCCCTGCTGCTGGGCGCCAACCTCCCTGCCGCCGCGGCGGGCTGGCCTGACCGGCCGCTGCATTTGATCGTGCCCTTCGGCGCCGGCTCGACGCCCGACATCGTCGCCCGTCTGGTATCCGACAAGCTGCAGCAACGCATCGGAGCATCCGTCGTGGTGATCAACAAGCCGGGTGCCGGCGGCAATCTGGGGACGCAATTGGTTGCCGATGCGGCGCCGGACGGCTACACCTTAGGCCTGACCATTTCGGGTCCGCTCGCCGCGAATACCTTGCTGTTCAAGAATCTGCCCTACGATCCGCAACGCGATCTCGACTATCTCACCATCGCCGCGACCCAGCCCAGCATCCTGGTCGTCTCCGCGCAGTCGGGGATCGCCGACATGCCCAGCCTGCTCGCCAAACTCCGGAGCAACCGGGGAAAATACAACTTCTCGTCGATGGGCGTGGGCAGCATTTCGCACCTGGCGATGGAAGCGCTCGCGGCGAGCAGCGGCACCGAGATCGTGCACGTCCCTTATGCCAGTTCGGCGCAAGCCGTCACCGCGTTGCTCTCAGGTCAGACGCAGATGGCCATCCTGCCTGCGGCGATGGTGATGCCGCACATCCGTGACGGCAAGCTCAAGGCCTTGGCCGTCGCCACCGCCAAGCGCTCGCCCGTGATGCCCGACGTGCCGACGCTCTCCGAAGCCGGGCTGAAGAACGTGCAGGGCGATGCCTGGATGGGATTCATCATGCCGGCGAAAACGCCGCCGGCGATCGTCGAGCGACTGACGAAGGAAATCGTCGCGATAGTCAACTCTCCCGACATCAAGCAAAAATTGCAGGCGCAGTACATGGAGCCCGTCGGCGACACCCCGGCCGAATTCCGCGCCACCGTCCGCGCCGACCTGGAACGCTGGGCCCCGATCATCAAGAAGAACAAGATCACCTTGAACTGAAGGCTTCCCGCGACGGGACGGCGGCATCGACCAGAAACGAAAAACCGCTGAACGGCGAAGCCGGGCAGCGGTTGCTACTTAACAGATCCATTCCAAGCACCTCACCTATTCTTCCAGAAGAATTCTGGCCTTTGGGAACCTCGACAGATACCATGCCGAAGCCGCGTAAACTGCTTGCGGACCAAACCCGTCGCGCTCCGTAGAGCCACCCTCTTCGAAGGCCTTTTTTTTACACAGTAGGCCGGGAGCCGCCCGTCATCACTGAATCGAGACCAGCGGATGCTTCTGAGAAACGCCAGGGTCGGCACCTTCGACCCGGAGCGATCATTCACTGCGCCAAGAAGCCGACCTTAGCCTTGGACAAGCTTGGATTCGTCTTGGGCATATCTCACCAGAAGGATGGGTACCGGACTCGTGCGAATGACGGTCTCGGCATCGCTACCCATGAACAGGTGGCTGACGCCTCGGCGCCCGTGGGTTCCCATGACGATCAAATCCGCAGGCCACGCTTTGGCTTGTCGCACAACCTCCTCACCAATGCGGCCAATCATGGAATCGACCATCACAGTTTCTGCAGCGATGCCTTCCTCGACAGCCAACGCCTTTGCTGCTGCTAAGATTTCCGCTCCGGCCTGCCGCAAAATGTCGAGTACCGCGCCCATATTCACAGCCCCGGACATGTCTATCGTTCCTAAGTGGGCATCGGCCACATGCAGAAATCGCAGTTCCGCACTCTGGTCCTTGGCGAGGCGGATGGCCTCGATCACTCCGCGGTTGGACGTTGGGCTGCCGTCTACGGGAGACAGAATTTGTTTGTACACGAACGTGATCCTTTCTTGAATATCGGTGGATTCAAGTCTGAAGTGTAATGGCGTTATGCCAGGAGTGTAGCCGTTTCATGAAGACGTCGTGGGGCGTTTTGAAGCCGGGGTATCTCCTAGGACGATGGCACTCTAGGAAAATAACTTCATTATGTTCGCCACGACCAACGGATTCCCTTACCTGAGAAGCATCGCCAGACAGTCGCGAATGTCTGCTATCGAGGTGCGGATTCAACCGGTGGATGCAACACACTAGAAGCTGCGTAAGCAAGATGAAGCAAAGACCACGGATCTATTACACGGAAAGCCAGAAAGCGTTGATGTGGGACCGCTGGCGAAAAGGTGATTCTCTCCAGTAGATTGCCCAGCTGTTCGTTGGATGGCTGAAGCGTCGGCAGGCCCATTGCAAACTGACGCTGACGGATTGCCAGATAGCGGACACCATTATCCGCGTGCTTCGACGCGCGAACGGAGCGCCACGAGACTCTCTTCTTCAATCGCGCGGAGTGCTCGGTGATGTTTGACGATGCCTAGACATTCCCCGGGCCAGGAAAGAAAGCGACCGTTACGCCGGACCTCTCGACCTACGGCGTCCACAGACGGCAGGAGACTCAGATAAGTAGCGGTCCAGATGACCCGAGCCATGCTCGCGCAGGCGAAAATTTGATACAGATCAAAGCGAGCGTCGGGAAACTTTGCACTTCCGAGGTTGCTGCAACTGCACAAAACCCGTAAACCATTATATCAATGACGCAGTCATAAGTTGGCGCGATATGTGCTTCCGTAGTCAGCCGTGCGGCCCTTCATACGCATACATTGGAGTGCTTTTAGGTAAACAAGACTCTGAAACTTGGCGCGGTGTACAGAAGTTTCAGGCGGTTTACGGGGGGAAGACAATGGAGCATGCGATAAATAGCCTTGTGCAGGTACTTATGATCGGGACGATGGGGCTGATAATATTGATAGCTCCTGCTAGCGCCGACCCGATTTATGTCGAGAATACCGGCGTGATATTTCAATCCTACGCGTTGGGAGGAACCGATCTCACTAGGTGGGGAGCTTATTTTCCCTACTCGGTAGGCTGGACTCAGACAGGTACCTACTCCAACGTTTCAATCTCAGCCGATGTGAACTTGGGGGGTACCGGCTCTTCGTTTCTGACCACCCAGGTGGGAGCAGGCACGACGGTAGCGGATCAAATCGCTTCCGGTACATTCGGTCCGGTTCCCAATTCGAGCTCCAACCCTTTTCCGAGTTGGGTCACCATTTTCACGGGGCTGACCCTAGGGTCAGGCACCTACTTCTTGACACTGAACGGTGACGAGTACGGCGGAGGTTGGCGGTTCGACTCACCACCCATCTCACCGGTACTCGGCTCTGGAGTCACGGGCGCGGGTGAGTCCTGGGGATATTGCGATCCTGCCAATACCTATGAAACTTGTGACGGCTACGCCCCTGCTGACACGTTGCTTGTAGATTCCTTGGGGCTGCGCGTTGATGTGGAAGGCACCCCCGTCCCCGAGCCTTCCTCTCTGTTCCTCCTGGTCATTGGCCTGCTGGGACTAGGTGGGACCGTTAAGCGCAAGTTATTTTCATAACAGCCTTTGCTCTCTCAGGAGACGGTTTGTACTTCAGGGCCTGCCATTCCCCGCCGCTGCTTTCCCAGGAAAGGAGCCACCAGATCCATCGGGAGAGGAAACACGATGGTGGTATTCTTGTCTGCGCCGATAACCGTCAGCGTCTCGAGATAACGCAACAGGATCGCCTGGGGCTCCTGCGCCAGTATCTGGGCTGCCTGGCATAGCTTTTCCGAGGCCTGCAATTCTCCCTCGGCGTGAATCACCTTGGCGCGTCGCTCGCGTTCCGCCTCGGCCTGTCTGGCGATTGCCCTGATCATCGATTCGGTCAGGTCGACCTGCTTGATCTCGACGTTGGAGACCTTGATCCCCCAGGTGTCGGTTTGTGCATCCAGCGCCTGCTGGATGTCCAGATTCAGTTTCTCGCGCTCCGCCAGCATGTCGTCCAACAGGTGCTTGCCCAGCACCGATCGCAACATCGTCTGCGCCAATTGACTTGTGGCGTTGAGGTAATCCACCACCTGAATGATGGCCCTTTCCGCATCGATGACGCGGAGATATACCACCGCGCTGACTTTCACCGACACGTTGTCGCGCGAGATTACGTCCTGGGTCGGCACCTCCAGGACTACGGTGCGAAGATCCACCCTGACCGCCTGCTGGATGCCGGGAATTATTATCACTAGCCCCGGGCCCTTGACCTTCCAGAAACGTCCCAGGGTGAACACGACACCGCGCTCATACTCGCGGAAGATGCGGATGGCAGCGCCGAACAATAAAGCCGCTACCAGAATTATGAATATGCCGAACGAACAAAATTCCCAGAATCCCCAGAACATTTTGTCTCTCCTTTCGGTCCCAATGTGTGCTGACACCGCAAGCTATCCATTGCGGCTAGCGCGGATCCAGTAATATGCCCGTTACTTAGTGTCGGGACAAAACCGTGATGCACAGCATATGACATATGGCAACACGATGCAGATAGCTTAAACTGCTCAATTGGCCGATTATGAGCGAATGTCCCAATCCGTAAGGCCAATTGGCTAAGCGCAGAGGTGAGCTGGAGCCTCAGAGCTTAAGCATTTAACACCGCCGCCTCTGGCGCGGTTTGACGAAAATCAACATCAGCCACCGGGACTGGACATAGATTGTCGCTATGACAAGTGAAATGTGCGATTGCCATGGAACCACTGCACGAAGCACAGTTTTACGACAAGTTGGCCGGCGGAGAAGTTCTGTGCACCTTGTGTCCTCACGACTGCCGCATCCGCGAAGGTGGGCGCGGTGTATGTGGCGTGCATTATGTGCATGAGTGCAAGCTTTACACTTATGTCGCCCCCTGGGTTGAGGCACTAGGCATCGTCATGGCGCTGTGAGGCATCTTGGAGGCGCTTGCAGGTTTGGCGTGACACGGCTGGTCCGTGTTGATGCGGCAGACCGCGCGGACAAACCCGGGCGCCATCCGTCTTGCCATGGGAGAGAAAATGGTGCTGGGGCTGGAGGTCTTCCTGGCCGGACATCGTCCAGACCATCGTCGTGCCGACCTGGAACTCGCTGGCGATCCGCGGCAGTATCGTAGCGATCCGCACGGTGATCGTTTATTTCCTGAACCTGGAGTTGAGCCGGGGACCTAAACATGGCAATGCGTGATTTGGCGGGGGCGTGACCGTGCGCGAAGGGCGAGCCCGAACGATTGTTCGGACTTCTTATCGATAACACGGCCAATCTCAAAAGGAGGCCACATGGATTTGTCCTTATCTGCAAGCGCCAGTGCAAGACGAGCTGAACGCATCGTGGAGCGAATGTTCCGGGATTATCCTGGCAACATGGCAGTGCGTTTTTGGGACGGCCAAACTGTGGCCTTCGGTGCTGGCTCGCCTGCATTTACCCTGGTCTTTCGGGAACCCCTGCCCTTTCGTCAACTGATCCTATCACGCGACCCCCTGCGTTTGGCTGAAGCCTATTTCCTGGAGGAGGTCGATATTGAAGGTGATCTCTACGCCGCCTTGCATCTCAAGGACTATTTGCAATCCTTGCGGTTGTCCGCCATCGAGAAGGCCGCCTTCCTTTGTGGAGCGCTTTTGCTGGGGAGTTCCGCGGATGAAGACCTAGATAACGCTTCTCCCAACTGGCGCGCATCCCTCTTCACCCGCTTGGCGGGTAAGCATTCCAAGGCACGGAAACGCCAGGCCATCGCCTTCCACTACGACGTATCCAATGATTTCTATCAGATTTGGCTGGATGAGCAGATGGTCTATTCTTGTGCTTATTTCGAGGCAGCGGGTGACGGCCTCGACCAGGCACAGCGCAACAAACTTGATCACATCTGCCATAAGCTGCGGCTCAAACCCGGCGAACGCTTGCTGGACATCGGCTGCGGCTGGGGCGCCTTGATACGCTGGGCGGTCAGACATTACGGCGTATCAGCCCACGGCGTGACCCTCAGCCGGAATCAGTACGAATACTGCCTGCGCACCATCGCCGGACAAGGGCTGCAAGACTGGGTCAGCGTGGAACTCAAAGATTACCGGAACCTGGAGGGCGATGCCGTGTTCGACAAGATCGCCAGCGTGGGCATGGTAGAACACGTCGGCATCGAGAATCTTTCCACCTACTTTGGCACGGCCCGGCGCCTGCTGAAACCGGGTGGCCTGTTCCTGAATCACGGTATCACATATGACACGGAGGGATGGCAGAAGAGCATCTCGACCGAGTTTATCAACCGCTACGTTTTCCCTGACGGTGAGCTGGACACGGTGAGCAACATGCAGCGCGCCATGGAGCGTTCCGACTTTGAGATACTGGACGTCGAGGCGCTGCGCCCGCATTACGCCATGACCCTCCGGCAGTGGGTGCGGCGCCTGGAAAGTCATCGGGAAGAGGCATTGAGGCACGTTCCCGAGATGATCTATCGAATCTGGCGCCTGTATATGGCGGCCTGCGCCTTGTCCTTCGAGGAAGGCGGCATCGGCGTCTATCAGATACTGGCCGGAAGGCGGGCCAAAGGTTTAAGCCCGGTTCCCTTGACACGGCGGGATATCTATCCCAGTCGTTAAATTGGACCATGCACACGCTCTCCATCCAATGGATAGCGATGTGATCCACTTCATCTAAGGGTGAGGTAATGGAGGCGATATGGAGAAGCAGCAACGTCAGTTTTCGCTCTGGTACTTTCTGATCGCATTTCTGGTGATCCTGGCGGTGCAGAGCTTCCTGTTCGCTCCGCATACCGAGAACCTCGCCTACAGCGAGTTCAAGGCACTGCTCAGGGCCGGCAAGGTCGAAAGCGTCGCACTTGGCGAGCGCGTCATCACCGGGACGCTCAAGGCGGAGGGGAGTGAGGGGCTGCCGCCCAAGGAAAAGCTCGATGAGCTCAAGCGTACTGGTGCAGGCGAGCACCGCTTCGTCACGGTTCGTGTGGATGACCCTGCCCTCGTTCAGGAGTTGGAGACAGCCAAGGTGCGCTTCGCCGGCGTGATCGAGAGTAACTGGTTCTCGACGCTGCTTTCCTGGGTACTGCCCGCCGTGATCTTCTTCGCACTGTGGGGCGTGATCATGAAGCGCATGGGCGGCGGCGCCGGCGGGTTCCTCGAGATCGGCAAGAGTAAGGCCAAGGTCTATATGGAGAAGCAGACCGGTGTGAGCTTTGACGATGTCGCCGGCGTGGACGAGGCTAAGGATGAGCTGAAGGAAATCATCGAGTTCCTCAAGAACCCGAAGGCGTATGGCAAGCTCGGCGCGCGCATGCCGAAGGGCGTGCTGCTGGTCGGTCCGCCCGGCACCGGCAAGACCTTGCTTGCGCGCGCGGTGGCGGGCGAGGCTAACGTGCCGTTCTTTTCCATCAATGGCTCGGAGTTCGTGGAGATGTTCGTGGGTGTAGGCGCGGCGCGGGTGCGCGATCTGTTCGAGCAGGCGCGCAAGCGGGCGCCGGCGATCATCTTCATCGACGAGCTAGACGCACTGGGCCGGGCACGCGGCGCTTTCCCAAGCGGTGGCCAGGACGAAAAAGAGCAGACGCTTAACCAATTGCTCTCCGAGATGGACGGCTTCGATTCGGCTGCCGGGGTGGTATTGCTCGCCGCGACCAACCGTCCCGAGATTCTCGATCCTGCGCTGCTGCGCGCCGGGCGCTTCGACCGCCAGGTGCTGGTGGACCGGCCGGACAAGAAAGGACGCATGGACATCCTCAGGGTACATTTGAAGAAGCCGCGTCTGGCTGCTGATGTCAACCCGGAGCAGATCGCCGCGCTTACTCCCGGCTTTTCCGGCGCCGACCTCGCCAACCTGGTGAACGAGGCGGCACTGCTCGCCACGCGCCGCGATGCCGAGGCGGTCGCCATGGACGACTTCACGGGCGCGATCGAGCGCATCGTCGCGGGTCTCGAGAAAAAGAACAGGCTGCTCAACCCGAAGGAGCGCGAGGTGGTCGCCTACCACGAGATGGGCCACGCGCTCGTCGCACTGTCGTTGCCGGGCAGCGACCCGGTGCACAAGGTCTCGATCATTCCACGCGGCATCGGCGCGCTCGGTTACACCATCCAACGCCCGACCGAGGACCGCTATCTGATGACGCGCGAGGAGCTCGAAAACAAGATGGCGGTGTTGCTCGGTGGGCGTGCCGCCGAGCAACTCATATTCGGGCACCTGTCCACAGGTGCGGCCGACGACCTCGCCAAGGTGACTGACATCGCGCGCAGCATGGTCATGCGCTACGGCATGCACGCGAAGCTCGGTCACGTCGCCTACGAAGCCGAGCGACCGGCATTTCTCCAGGTGCCCGGCGCGATGCCCGGGACCCGCGAGTACAGTGAGGACACCGCGCGCGAGATCGACTGCGCGGTGCGCGACATTCTGCAGGCGGCGTTCGATCAGGCGGCCGCGATTCTGAAAGAGCGGCGAGAAACACTCCATCGCGGCGCGCGCGAGCTTCTGGCCCATGAAACATTGGTCGAAGACGAGTTGCGCAAATTGCTCAAGCCGGAGCCGGTTCCGCCTGCAGTGTCGAGCGCCGTGCAGCCCTGAGCTAGGAGGCATTGTGTACGGCCTGAGAAGACTATTCCAGATCGGCCTTGCGCTCGGCGTTTACTTGCCTACCACTAGCCCACGCCGGATTGACCGGGAGGTATTGCAATGCCGATAGATTCGTCGCTCCGGCCTTGGTGGCTTGAGCCGCTGTCGGCAGGGACGGCTGACATGGCTCACGTGGCCGCGGGCTTGTCAGGTGCAGAGGCCAAAGTACGCCTTGCCAGAGTCGGCCCCAACCTGTTCCGCGAACGGCAGGAAAAATCTCTGCTGCTACAGTACCTCACCCGCTTCAAGAATCCGCTGGTCATTATCCTCCTCGTCGCCAGTGCTGTTTCGGCGTTTACCGGGGAGGTCACCAACTTCCTCATCATCAGCTTCATCGTTCTGCTCTCGGTCACGCTGGATTTTGTCCAGGAGTACCGCGCCAATACCGCCGCGGAAAAGTTGCGCCAGTCTGTTTCTGTACGAGCCATCGTAATGCGCGATGGCAAGACACTGGAGGTTCCGGTGACCGAGGTGGTGCCCGGCGACGTCGCGCTGCTTTCGGCCGGCGATATGATTCCGGCAGATGGAAGAGTAGTTGAAGCGCGCGATCTCTTCGTCAAGCAGGCGCTCTTGACGGGTGAATCCCACCCGGTGGAAAAGCGCCCAGGTGTGCTGCCCGATGCCGCGACCGAGCTCCAGGAAGCGACCAACGCGGTGTTCATGGGCACCTCGGTGATCAGCGGCAGCGCGCGAATGCTCGTGGTCAAGACTGGAACCGCCACCGCCATCGGGGAAATCGCCGATAGCATTTCACGCCAGTCGGCTCCGACGTCGTTCGATATCGGTAGCCGCCGCTTCGGCATGCTGATCATGCGCCTGACGATCTTGATGGTGATGTTCGTGCTGCTGGTGAACACTTTTTTTCACAAGCCCTGGCTGGAGTCCTTCCTGTTCGCCGTGGCCTTGGCCGTCGGCCTGACGCCGGAACTGCTGCCCATGGTGGTTTCAGTCACGCTGTCGCGCGGCGCCCTGCGCATGGCCAAGCAGCACATGATCGTCAAGCGCCTGTCCGCGATTCAGGACGTGGGCTCGATGGATGTCCTGTGCACGGACAAGACCGGTACTCTGACCGAGGCGAAAGTCCGCCTGGAAAGGCATGTGGACGGGAAAGGCCGGCCGAGCGAGCGGGTACTTGAACTGGCCTATTTCAACAGCTTCTTCGAGACCGGCCTGAAGAGTCCCCTGGACGACGCCATTCTCGCTCACCAGCACATTGAGGTTGGTGCCTGGAAGAAGATCGACGAGGTTCCCTTCGACTTCGAGCGAAGGCGGGTCTCGGTGCTGATCGATAACGGCGAGACCCGCTGGCTGGTGGTGAAAGGCGCACCGGACGAGATCGTGGGCCTGTGCACCCAGTACGAAGCGGAAGGCGCCGAGCTCCAGAAGCCCATAGACGAAGCGGCCCTGGCAGGCATTCACGACCAGTACCACGCGCTGGAAAAAGAAGGCTTCCGCGTGCTGGGCATCGCCTGGAGGCAGGTGCCGCCGAACCACCCCCATGCCGTTGTCGGTGACGAAACCGAATTGGTGCTCGCCGGGTTTGCCGCCTTCCTCGATCCCCCCAAGGAGAGCGCCGCCTCCGCACTGGCCGCGCTCGAGAAAGCCGGCGTTGCGATCAAGATCGTGACCGGCGACAGCGATCTGGTCACGCGGCATGTCTGCAACCAACTCAAGATTCCGGTCACGGGGCTACTGACCGGCAAGGAGATCGCGCAGATGGACGATCACGCACTGCGCGCCCGGGTGGAAACGGCAAACCTGTTCTGCCGAGTCAATCCGTCACAGAAGGACAGGATTATCCTCGCGCTCAAGGCCCGCGGCCACGTGGTCGGCTATCTCGGCGATGGCATCAACGACGCGCCGTCCTTGCACTCGGCGGACGTCGGCCTGTCGGTGGATTCGGCCGTTGACGTGGCCAAGGAGGCGGCCGACATGATCCTCCTGAAACAAGACCTGCATGTGCTTTACGCGGGCGTTCTCGAGGGGCGACGCACCTTTGGCAACATCATGAAGTACATCATGATGGGTACCAGCTCAAACTTCGGCAACATGTTCAGCATGGCCGGCGCATCGCTGTTCTTGCCTTTCCTGCCGATGTTGCCGACACAGATCCTGCTCAACAACATTCTCTACGACATATCTGAAGTGCCAATCCCACTCGACAAAGTGGATGCCGAGGAAATTCTCGGTCCCCGCGTACTGGACCTGAATTTCATCCGCAACTTCATGCTGGTGATCGGCCCGATCAGTTCCCTGTTCGACTTTTTGACCTTCTACATCATGCTGGTCGTTCTGCGCGCCGACGAGAAGCTGTTTCAGACCGGCTGGTTCGTCGAGTCGCTGTGCACCCAGGTGCTGGTGATCTTCATCATCCGTACCCGCGGAAACCCGCTGAACAGCCACGTCCATCCCATGCTGACGCTAACCTCGCTGACAGTCGTCGCCATCGCGGTGCTGTTGCCGTATACACCGATGGGAACGTATTTCGGATTTGTGCCACCGCCCGCCCGTTTCTATTTCATCCTCGGAGCCATGGTTCTTGTCTATCTCTTCGTTGTTGAACTGGCCAAGCAGGGCTTTTACCGATGGTCAGCGGTGGGAAGGCGGCCGCGCAGAGTTGCCCTCCGTGCTTAGTCCGCCAGCCTCTATAGGCGACGGGTGATAAACAACGCTTCGTATCCTGGCAGGAATTTTCACCCTCGCTATCATGCTTACGACCTGCCCCGCCATCTAAGATGATCAGAAGAAGGCCTCAGACGCTAGTCGGTAGAAATCGGCGGGCTAAAGGGCCCAGCACAAGAACTGAGCCTTTTATGCCTCCGCGTTGGTGAGTCTACTCGATCAGCGTCGGGTAGAGCTTAGCGGCGATCACGACGAAGACGGCGAACACAACGCCCAGCACCGTGAAGTTACCGATCAGACTGTGCGCGCCCTGTCCGCCTTCAACCATCAGCATGCGTAATGCATCGACAAGATAGGTCAGTGGATTCACGTTGGCCACGGCTCTGAGCCACGTGGGCATAAGTGACAGAGGATAGATGGCATTGCTCGCAAAAAAGAGCGGCATGGTGAGCACCTGTCCGATGCCCATGAATCGCTCACGCGTCTTGACGATGCAGGCGATGATGAGGGAGAAGGTCGAAAAGACGGCTGAGCCCAGCAAGACGGCCATGAGGACACCAAAAACGGCGATCGGATCGGTGCGCAGGTGAATGTGCATCGCAAAGGCGATCAGGTAAATGATCACCGCCTGCACCAGGCCCCTGAATCCGGCGGAGATGGCCTTGCCCAGGACCAGCGCTCCTCTGGGGCAGGGGCTCACCAGCAATTTGTGGATGACGCCCAAATCGCGTTCCCAGATCACCGCTATGCCATAGAAGATCGCGGCGAACAGAACGCTCTGCGCCAGAATGCCCGGGGTCATGTAAGCGAGGTAGCTGACGTTGCCGATGGGGATGCCCCGTACCTGGCTGAATACCTGGCCAAAGATGGCCAGCCACAATACCGGCTGCACCGCGCGGGAGAACAGCTCCATCGGGTCGCGCAAGAGTTTCCGCAGCGCCATCTGAGCGATTGCCAGACTCTTGTCGAGGAATTCTATCGGCGAGTTCATCCGAGGCGCTTCGCTGTCATCCGGGTCTGCCGTGCGTCGCGGTAGCCGCCGCCCTCTTCGATTCTGCCGCCGCCGAAGTGGGCGAATACGTCGGTCATGCTCGCGCTCTCGCCCACCGCGGCCTTGAGCTGCGCCGGGCTGCCGCTCGCCGCCAGCCTGCCTTGATGAAGTATCGCCACGGCATCGCAGAGCTCATCGACCTCCTCCATCACGTGGGTCGTCATCAGGATGGTCATGCCGTGCTCCTGGTTCAAAGCTCGCAGCCGATCCCACACGCTCATGCAAGCCACTGGATCGAGACCGATCGTCGGCTCGTCCAAGAAGAGGATCGACGGCCGATGGAGCATGGCCTGCGCGAGCTCCAGACGTCGGATCATTCCGCCGGAGTAGCTCTTTACCAACTGGTGCGCGGAATCGGTGAGCCCCATGTACTGCAGCGCCTCATCGACACGCTGCTTCAATTCTGCCCGAGGAAGGCCGTAGAGCCTCGCGGAGAGCGTCAGATTCTCGAACCCGGTGAGCGCGCCGTCCGCCGAGAGCAGTTGCGGCACGTAGCCGATCAGCCGCCTGACCTCGGCCGGGGCTCGCACGATATCGAACCCTGCTACGCGCGCCGTCCCAGCGGATGGCTTGAGGAGCGTGGTGAGCATCTTGATGAGCGTGCTCTTCCCCGCGCCGTTTGGCCGGAGAAGGGCGAATATCCCCCCATAGGGAACCGCCAGATCAACCCGGTCGACGGCCGTAAATGTCCCGAATCGACGGGTCAGATGCTCGGTCTCGAGCGCGAGGCCTCCGGCTGCGCGCCGGGAGTCATTCTCTGCGTTGGCCATGACAAGGAACCTCCCACGTATCGAAGGCCGGATCTCCCCGGCCCGTCTTTGTTCAGTAAAGCAGATACTTCCCCCGCAGTCTGCGGAAACTCGTCAGCGGCTCCCGCCATGAAGCGGCGATGCGACGCGGGTCGATCCCCGCACGGATCGCCGCGACGACCGCGTGCGAGCCGATGGCTTCCAGCGTCCGATCCAGCTGGAAGGTTCCGGGGTAGAGCGAATGCAGGGCGTGGGCGAGCTCGATGCCGAGCAAGGGGGTGTCGAGGAGCCGTCGGTCGAGCAGGTCGATGCGGACCCCTCGGCAGCGCTGCTCGCGGTAGCGGCTCTCCGCGGGGGTGAATTCCACCGCCTCGAAGCGCACCCCCGGGATATCGCGGGCGTTGAGCCGGCGGGCGAGCACGTCGCCGTCGATCCAGGGCGCGCCGACCAGTTCGAACGGCGTCGGCGTGCCGCGTCCGACGCTGACGTTGGCACCCTCGATCAGACCGACGCCGGGATAGAGAATGGCGGCGGTGAGACTGGGCAGATTGGGCGAAGGGGCGATCCAGGCGTGCCCGGTCTGGTCGAACCAGTCGCCGCGCCGATAGCCGCGCATGCGCACCACCTTCAAGGTTGCCCCGATGTGGTTCTCGACGTTGAACATGCGCGCGAGCTCCCCGACCGTCATGCCGTGGCGCACGGGCAGCGGGAAATAGCCGGTGAAGGAACGAAGATCGGGATCGAGCATCGGTCCTTGCACGGCGTCGCCCCCGAGCGGATCGGGCCGGTCCAGCACGTAGAAGGGGATGCCCTTCGCGGCCGCCGCTTCCATGGCGTAGGCCATGGTCGTGATGTAGGTGTAGAAGCGCGTGCCGGCATCCTGGAGGTCGAACACCAGCGCGTCCAGGCCTTCGAGCATCGCCGGCGTCGGGCGCAGCGTCTCGCCGTAGAGGCTGTAGATCGGCAGTCCGCTGGCGGCGTCGGTGCCAGAAGCGATACGCGCGTCGAGGTCGCCACGCAGCCCGTGCTCAGGAGCAAATAGCGCCACGAGATCCACACCCGGCGCCTGTCGCAGCAGATCCAGGGTGGACCGGCCGCTGGCATCGACGCCGCTCTGGTTCGTGATGAGTCCGACGCGCAGCCCCAAGAGCGGCGCGAAATGCTCCGCGGCGAGAACATCGATGCCGGTGGCCAGCGGCTCGGTCCGGCTGGGACGCAGATCTGAATAAGGGGCGAGCGATGGTAGTGCCGCCGCCACCTGCTCAAAGGAGAGCGGCCCCAAGGCCGCACCGACTGCGGCGGCGACCCGCTGCCGCAACGGCCTGGCATCACCACGGCCATCGGGGTAGACGCGATTGCTTAGCACGACGACGAAGGTCTGCGTGACCGGATCGATCCACAGCGCGGTGCCGGTGTAACCGTAGTGACTGATCGCACCCACCGGCGGCAGTTCGTCGCGGTTGGCCGCGAATGGCGGATCGATGCGCCAGCCGAGTCCGCGCAGGGGCGGCTCGGCGCCCGACTGCGGCAGGCCCAGCCGGGCGACCGTCTCCGCACGCAGAATGCGCCGGCCGCGCCAGACGCCGCCATCGAGCACGGCCTGCGCGAACACGCCGAGGTCGTCGGCGGTCGAGAACAGCCCGGCATGCCCAGCCACGCCGCCCATGCGCTGAGCCGTCGGGTCGTGCACCTCGCCCTGGCGCAGCCGCCCGTCGATAAAGCCGGTCGGCGCGGTGCGGCGGCGCCGGGCGGGCGACAGACGGAAGCCTGTATCGTGCATGCCTAGCGGCTTGAAGATGCGGCGTTGGCAATATAGGTCGAGCGGCAGGCCCGAGATGCGGCGCACCAACTCGCCCAGCACCGCGAAGTTGATGTCGCTGTAGATGACGCGGCTGCCGGCCGGTGCGACCGGGCGCTCGGCGGCAATGAGCCTCATGGCGGCCCGATGGCCGGACCACCTCTTATTCAAGTCCAGGTCGGGGCGCAGTCCTGAGGTATGGGCCAGCAGCTGCCTCACCGTGATTGGCGCCTTGCCGTTGGCCTTGAAGGCCGGCCAGTAGCGGGCCACCGGGGCGTCGAGGCGCAGCCTACCCCGCTCGGCCAATTGCAACACTGCTGTGGTGGTGGCGACCACCTTGGTCAGCGAAGCCAGGTCGAACACCGTGTTCACGGTCATGGACCGCGGCACGGGCATGGTTGTCCGATAGCCGAACGCCTGCCGATAGACGATCTTGCCGCGATGGCCGATCTCCACCACCGCACCGGGAATGTTGCCCTCGCGGATTTCGTCCTCGACGATTCCGGCGATCGGTGCCAGCGCGGCGGCATCCAGCTCATCCGCGGCGATAGCCCCTGCCGACGCGAGCAGGGCGCAGAGGGCAAATAGTAGCGCTACCTTGGCGATGGCGCCCATGACTACCGCAGCTCGGTCGAATGCGGTGGCATGACCGGCATCCGCTCACGTAGACCATCGCTGCTGTAATTATTGTGCGGATTCCACAACATCCAGCCATCGCTGCCGAAGGCTTCGGCGGCGACGATCTGCTGCCGGATCTCCGTCGCCGTGAACTGGCGACGGTCGAAGGCATAATCGCGGAACGCCTGCAGCCACGGCCGGAACTTCAGCGGCGGCAGCCCGCTGCGCTCGACTGCGCGCTTTAGGCTAAGCGCGACGATTTCCTGCGGATGGGCCACCGGGTCGTGGTAACCGGGGATGCCGTACTGGAAGCCGGAGGGATAGAGCATCGGCGAGACGTAATCCAGCTCCGGCGCCAGCACTTCAAGCCGCTGCCCGATATAGCTGTCATTGAGGTTCCAGCAGACGTAACCGAAGATATCGGCGGCAACGAACACATTGAAGGGGGCCAGCCGCTTCCTCGCCTCGGCGAGAAAGCCGGCAATCGCGCCGACCCGGTTCTGCTCCGTGTTAGTCTGGGAGTAGACCACGTCGACCGCATCGGGGAAGCGTACGTAGTCGAACTGAATCTCGTCGAAGCCCATGGCGGCGGCTTCGACCGCGATGTCGAGATTGTATTTCCACGCCTCCTGGCGGAACGGATCGACCCAGGCGAGGTGTTCGCGGTCGCGCCAGATCGCGCCGCCACGGGTCTTGACCGCCAGCTCCGATCGCGCCAGGGCGAATGGGTTGTCCTTGAAGACGACGATGCGCGCGATCAGGTAGACGCCCTTTTGCCGCAGGGAGTCGACCAGCGCGCGGATGTCCCTGACAGTGATGATGCGCTGCGCCCCGACTTCACCGGCGAGCGCCACCGTGCTCTTGTAGGGGATCATGCCGCCGTCGCCCTTGACATCGATCACGAGCGCATTGAGCTCGGTGCGGTCAAGAAGATCTAGCGCGGCCTGGCGCAGGGCCTTGTCGCCGATGCCGTAGAAGGAGAGATAGAGCGCCTTCGGCCGGAACGGTGCCAGGCGTATCTCCAGCTGGCCGGCCTGGTCCGGTTTGACGGCCGGCTCGCTACGGCGATAGCCGGGCGCGCGCGCCGCAATTGTCCCCAAGGCAGTGTCGATGCTGAACCGGCCGTGAGCATCTGCGCGCACGACGTTCTGTCCCGCGGTGACCAAGGCATCGGGAATCGGTTGGCCGCTCTGTGCGTCCGTCACCCGGCCATCGAGCGCCGCAGCGCCAACCGGCAGCAACGCGCCGATCATGCACAGAGTGGCGAGCAGGTTTTCTGTCATGACCGTCAAGGCCCCCGTTCGAAGCTTACCTCCAGCAGCCGCTGGAATTCCCGCATATCGACGGTATCCGTGATCAGGTAGCGCGGCAGCGCCAGCAGCAGATCATCGGCGCTCGGATGCCGGCGGTCCAGGGTGAAGCCCGCGACGTAGCCCGCGCCCTCGGCCGCGGCAACCAGTTCGTCGTCGTAAATGCCGAACGGCCAGGCCAGCATGTCGGCAGTGACTCCGAGGCGCCGTGCCAGAATCCTTCTCGGCTTGACCAGGTGCATGCGCACGAAGTCCCGATAGGCGTCGGGCGCCAGTCGTCGCTTCTCCTTCCTGAAATTGGGATGCCAGTAAGTATGAGACTGGATGTCGAATAGCCCCGACCGCCTAAGCTCTTCGAGTTGCTGCCAGGTGAGGGCATAGCTTGCGCTGGAGATCGCCGACGGATAGATGAACAGCGTGACCGGAATGCGGTAGCGGCGCACCAGGGGCAACATCTCCGTATAGACCGAGCGATGCCCGTCATCCACGGTGATGACTACCGCCTTGTCCGGCAGACGCTCGCCGCCATTGCCTATCTGATCCACAAGCCGCCGCAGCGGCAACACCTTGTAGCCGTGCTCCTTCAGGAATTCCAATTGCGCCGCGAATGCCGCTGTGCGCACCGTCATGCCGTCGCCGGCGGTACGCCCGAAGCGGTGATACACGAATATCGGCGCGAGCCGGCCTTCGGCTGCCCCGTGCGCCTGTGCCAACAGGCACATCGCCGCGGCCCAAGCGACGAGCCGTTTTATCCAGCCGGGAAGGTGCATTGCAGTCTGAAGCGCCGGGCAGCGTCGGGCACGCGCTACTTCCAAGCGAGGACCTTGACCGCGTTCCGCGACGTCTGGGCTGTCGTGCCGGTCGGTACGCCGACGATGATCGGGACAATGGCTGAGCTCTCTGCTGGGATCCCTAGTTCGGCCTTCACCTCAGGAGTATTGAGGCCAGAAACGGCGGATCCGATGACGCAACTGCCAAGTCCCATCGAGTAGGCAGCGAGCATCAGATTCTCGGCCGCCAGCCAGCAGTCCGCTGCGACGAACGGCCCTGCCGCATTGCCGCAGATGACGATCAACGTGCCGGCGTTGTAGAAGATATTGAATTCCGGGCGCGCGAAGTGGTCGAGCGCGTGCCCACCTCGGTCGAGGTGAGCGCGGCTTGCCTCCTCCAGGAAAAAGCTCTTTGCCCGGCCCGATATGCGCTTTAGTCTGTCCGGGTCCTGAATGATGACGAATTGCCACGGCTCCTCGTGGATAGCGGTGGGAGCCCGGACAGCAGCGTCAAGCAAGCTTTTGATAGCCTCTTGGTCTAGTCTCTTGGGCAAGTACGACCGGACCGAGCTCCGCTGGTAGATCGCCCTCATCACGCTGACGGGCACTTCCGACTTGATCATGGATTTGCTCCAGACAACAACATTTTCACTTTTTGGAAAATGGCGCGAGTGCACCGGCATCGCCTCGGCCCGGGCGGCCTTGACTTGGAGGTCAAGGGGCTAGGATGCTATCGCGATTCGCCCGCCCCACCAGCTAATCAAGGTTGCGCTTCGACTTTGAATTCGAATCAGCCCGCACGGAATCTGTCGTCGACAATGATCATATTCATTCCGATCTTGATGTCAGCCTCATTCAAATTTACGCCTGTGAGCTTAGCCGCCCTCTTGAGGTCGTCCAGGGCATTCTCGATTTGCGCTGCGTTCCGCCGCGGGCTTTGAGGTGAATCTTTAAGATCATCGCGGGCAGGTGCGGAGGCAGGTGGCGATGGCTTCAGTCTGGACCCCGTTAGGCCCTGAGTGTCCCGTAACCCAATATCTGTCGATAATTCCATCGGCTCGCTCCATCCCTGTCAGCGTCAAGCGTTTTGAATAACGCAAAAGCATAATACGATGCAGAAGGAATATCTCGATGGATATTTTGTGTATAAATGTTGCCAGTAGTGTCCGCCGCATTTCATGGGCAGCAAGCGGTGGCCAAGAACCAGCACAAGGGCCAATAGACCGAGGGTCAAAGCCGGGAAAGAGGGCCAAAGGCTGATCTTGGCATGGGCCGAGCATCGGCCACCGGCGGGCCACGAGCGGGCCAACAAAAACGCTGATCCGGAATGGATAAAACCAACCACCGCTAAGTGATTGGCTTTACATGGTAATTCGTGGTTGCGGGGATAGGATTTGAACCTATGACCTTCGGGTTATGAGCCCGACGAGCTGCCAGACTGCTCCACCCCGCGAAAAAGATTATAGGGGCACGACGTCTCTGCGTCAATGAAATTCTCGCGCGTCCGAACCAGAGACACGGGTCGAGGGCAATGGCGTCGCGGCGAAGCGACACGAAGCGTTACGCGCCGATGCGCCTCGTGTATCATATTCGGCCATGAAGAGCCGCTTCATCAGCCAGTGGGTGGAAAGATTCCTGACCGAGCGGCCGGTGCGCGCCAACTCGCTGATCATCACCATCTACGGCGACTCGATCGCGGCGCACGGCGGCACGGTGTGGCTGGGCAGCTTCATCCGCCTGGTCGCACCGCTGGGACTCAACGACCGCATGGTGCGCACCAGCGTGTTCCGCCTGGCTAAGGAAAAATGGCTGGTGTCCGAACAGGTCGGGCGCAGGAGCTACTACAGCCTCACGGCGACCGGCAGGCGCCGTTTCGAGCACGCCTACCGCCGCATCTACGACGATCCGCGCATCGCCTGGGACGGCGACTGGCAGTTGGTGTTCACCGGCGGCAACCTCAACGCCTCCCAGCGCGACGCGCTGCGCAAGGAGCTGTTGTGGGAGGGCTTCGGCGCCATCGCCCCCGGCGTCCTGGCCCATCCGACCGCCAACAGCGACTCCCTGCTGGACATCCTGCAGGACACCGGCGCCCACAACAAGGTGGTCGTGATGCGGGCGCGCGCCCTGGGCGCCCTGTCCAGCCGGCCGCTGCAGAACCTGGTGCACGAATGCTGGGGCCTGGAAGCCATCGCCGGGGATTACCGGCGCTTCATCGAGCGTTTCCGCCCGGTGTTGCGCGCGATCAAGTCCGCCCGCGCCCTCGACCCGGAACAGTGTTTCGTCGTGCGCACCCTGCTGATGCACGAATTCCGCCGCGTCCAGTTGCGCGACCCGCAGTTGCCGCAACAGCTGCTCGCCTCGGACTGGCCCGGCGACACGGCGCGGCAAATGTGCCGCGACCTCTACGGTCTCACCCAGTGCGGCGCCGAGCAGCACCTGATGGACGTGCTGGAGACCGCCGAGGGCCCGCTGCCGGAGCCTTCGCCCTACTTCTACAGCCGCTTCGGCGGCGCCCTGTCCAAGGACTGCGGCCGGGCTTGACGCGCGCTCACGCCGAATCCCCCGGCCGGCCGCATCCATGGACCAGGTCCGCCAAAGCATTCCTGATATCCGCGACGACCGCCGTCCAGTCTTGTCCGTCCTGCTGACGGAAGAGGCGCATGACGCCAGGGTACCAAGGCGTATCGTCGCGGTCTCGCAGCCAACGCCAATCGGTTCTGTGAGCAGGCAGCAGCACCCAGCAAGCTTTGGCGAGCGCCCCGGCCAGATGCGCGACCGCGGTATCGACGCAGATCACCAGGTCGAGGTGTTCGATGATGGCCGCCGTATCCGCGAAGTCGGAAATCTCAGAACCCGGATGCAGCAGGGCCAAGCGATCCGGGAAATCGCCGCCGGCTTCGTCCTCTCCGCCCCCCTTCTGCAGGCTGATGAAGCGCACCCCGGGTATCGTCCATAACGGCGCCAGGGTCGACAGTGCGGGCAGCGAGCGATAGGCATCGTTGTGGTGACCGGCATTGCCCCGCCACACCAGACCGACCTTGAACCGATCGTGAGGCAAGCGCCGCGACCATAGCGCGAGGCGCTCGGACGGAGCCTTGAGATAAGGGATCCGCGCCGGTATGTTCTCCAATCGGGTCTGGCAATGCAGCGGCATGCTGAGCGGAAACGTCCAATAATCGTGCGCTTCGATCGCCCCCTCGCTCTCTTCAGCCGCGAGCACCGCATCCACTCCCGCCAGCGTTGCCATCAGGGTCTTGAGCTGCTTCCGGCACACCAGCGTGATGCGTGCAGCGCCTCTTTCCTTGAGCAAGGGCACATAGCGGCAGAACTGGATCGCGTCGCCGAAACCTTGTTCCGGCCATACCAGCATGGACTTGCCCGCCAGCTCCTGCCCCCGCCATTGCGGGAAGGGCACCCCGGGAGGGGTGATGCGCTTGTCCGGCAGGCGGGGATCATGGCGCGCTTCGTGATGCGCCCAACCCTCGGCAAACCTGGCCTGCCGCAGCAGCAGGAAACCCAGGTTGAGATGGGCGAGCTGGTGGTCGGGGTCGAGCGCGAGCGCCTGCCGGAAGCACTGCTCGGCCGCCGCCTCCTGCTTGCGATTGGCCAGCATCACGCCGAGATTGGAATGAGGCGCTGCGGCGTCGGGCTTGAGTGCTATCGCGCTCCTGTAGCAATGCAGGGCCTCGTCCCAGCACCGGCGCTGCGCCAACAGGTTGGCCAGGTTCGAATGGATTTCTGCGGACTGCGGATCGAGTGACAGGGCCCTGCGCAGGCAGTGCAGCGCTTCGTCCTCCCGCTTCGCTTGTTCCAGCAGGAGTCCGAGGTTGGCATGCGCCTTGGCGCTATCCGGGTCGAGCTCGATCGCCCGCCGGCAGCAGTGGATCGCCTCTCCAAGCCGCCCCAGGCGGACCAGCAAGATGCCGAGATTGGAGTGCGCACCGGCGTTTCCGGGGTCCAGCGCGATGGCCTCGCGGTAGCAGTGCAGGGCCTCCTCGTCCCGCCGCTGGCTCGCCAGCAAGGCGCCGAGGTTGGAATGGACGCCGCCATCGGCGGGATCCAGGACGATCGCCCGCCGATAGCAGCGTTCGGCTTCGTCCTGTCGCTTGCCCGGCGCCAGCAAAACCCCCAGGTTGATATGGGCCCGGGCGCTGCCGGGATCCAGGGCGATCGCCCGCCGGTAGCAATCCTCGGCTTCCGCTTCGCGTCCGCGCCCAGCCAGCAGCAGTCCGAGGTTGTTGTGGGCTTCGGCCTTGCCCGGAGCCGAAGCGATGGCCAGTCGGTAGCTCCGTTCCGCTTCGTCGTGCCGGTTGAGGTTGGCCTGCAACAGGCCGAGGTTGTAATGCGCTTGCGCTTCACCGGGATCGATCGCGACCGCCCGGCGCCACAATCGCTCGGCCTGGACGGGGTCTCCGAGACTGGCGGCACAGACCCCCGCGATGTTCCACAGCTCGGCGTCTCCCGTGTCCCTCGCCAAATCCTTGGCGACGAGCTCCAGGGCTCGCCGGGCCTGGCCCCGAGACAGCAGCAGGGCGACTTGTTCCGTCGATGAGGATCGCGACATCATATGGACTTGCCCGGCTGGAATTTGCACCCCTTGTCTGGCGGCTTGGCTGCTCATTGGTCAGCGTGGGTCAGTGGCAACCGGCGCATGACCTTCACCTTTGAAGGCGAGGATGCCGTGCTGGTGGATTACCAGGACGATCACTGAAAGGGAATTTACTATGACGCGAATGCACAATCCGCCGCACCCCGGCGAGCCCTTGCGGGAAGATGTATTGTCCGCCCTTGGGCTTTCCGTGGCGGAGGCCGCAAGGCAATTAGGCATTTTCCGTGTGCAACTCTCGCGCGTGCTGCATGGTCATGCGCCGGTATCGCCCGGTCTGGCGCTACGCTTGGAACTGTGGCTATCGGGTACAACGGCTGATGTTTGGCTACGCATGCAACTGGCTCACGACCTCTGGCAGGCCCGGCATGGCCACGACCTACCCAAGGTATCGCCCGCTGTATTGCGCGGCGCCGCTTGACGGATGAACCCATGCTTGGTGCCGGCAGCAAGAATCGAACTCGCGACCTTCTGATTACAAACCGCGTTTCTGCATACTGAATTACACCCGCTTAGCTGGCATTCTCTCTAAGAAACAATGCCATACGATGCATTGAATTTGATCGAATTGTACCCGATTCTCTACGGCGGTGTGGCAAAAGTGTGGCACGCGCGGACATCGTCAAGCAGCCCCTGGAGAGCGGACGACCCCGAGATATGCATAGACGTACAACCGGCGCAGGACGAGTCGATAGCCTGCTAAAAATCAGGGGCCGGAAAGCATGCGCCTTCCGGTATACCCCCCTTTCCCATATAGCGCATATCGTTATTGGCTTGAATTTTGCGTACTTATAAAGTCAGATCGCCCGTCATACGAAAAATATTTAGCCTCAAGGTCGTTCTGAAGCTTGTTGAGGAGGGGGGACGAAGCCGAAAATTTGCTAATGACCTATTGAGCGGGAGTCGTCCGATGGCGGCTATGACAAGCAGGGATGGGGATCTTGAACTGATCACCATCTACGAAATCAGCAAGATCCTGAGCTCGTCCCTGGATCTCGAGAAGACGCTCCGCGAAGTGCTCAACCTCCTGTCTAGCCATCTCGGCATTGCACGGGGAATGATCAGTTTGCTCGATCCCACCGGAGAATTGCACCTCGTTGGTGCCGTCGGCCTGTCGGCGGAAGAGATCAAGCGCGGGCGTTACCAACTCGGAGAAGGCATCACCGGCAGGATCCTCAAGAGCGGCATGCCCTATGTCGTGCCGGACATGGCGAAGGAACCGCTGTTCCTGAACCGCACGGGCTCCATGGACATCGCCGCCGAGAATGCCTCCGCCTTCATCGGCGTGCCGATCAAGGCGGGCCGGGAGTCCCTGGGCGTCCTCAGCATCACCCGGCCGGCCGACAAGCATCCCCGCAGTTTCGAAAAGGATCGCCGCTTTCTCGCCATGGTGGCCAATCTCATCGCCCAGACGGTGCGCCTGCACCGGGCGGTGACGGCCGAGCGCAGCGAACTGCTGCGCGAAAAAACGCGGCTGCAGAAGGAGCTGCAGGGCAAGTACAGCATCGAAAACATGATCGGGGTCTCCAAGCTGATGCAGGAGGTGTTCGCCGAGGTGCACCAGGCCGCCCCCAGCCGCGCCACCGTGCTGTTGCGCGGGGAGAGCGGCACCGGCAAGGAAGCGGTCGCCCGCGCCATCCACTTCATGAGCCAGCGCAAGGATGCCCCCTTCATCAAGGTGAACTGCACCGCGCTGTCGGAGACGCTGCTCGAATCCGAACTGTTCGGCCACGAAAAGGGATCGTTCACAGGGGCCCAGGCGGAGCGCAAGGGACGCTTCGAAATGGCCAGCGGCGGCACGCTGTTCCTGGATGAAATCGGCGACATCTCCCCCGCCTTCCAGGCCAAGCTGCTGCGCGTCCTGCAGGAGCACGAATTCGAGCGGGTGGGCGGCAACCGCACGATCAAGGTGGACGTGCGCCTGGTCACCGCCACCAACCGCGATCTGGAGAAAGCCGTGGCCAAGGGCGAGTTCCGCGCCGATCTCTACTACCGCATCAACGTCGTCAGCATTTTCCTGCCGCCGCTGCGCGATCGGCGCGAAGACATTCCGGTACTGGTGGAGTACTTCATCTCCAAGTTCAACAAGGACAACGAGCTCGAGCTGAGCTTAGCACCCGACGCGATGAACATCCTGCTCAACTGCTACTGGCCGGGCAACGTGCGCGAACTGGAGAACTGCATCGAGCGGGCGGCGACCATGACCCGCGGCCGGGTGATCAAGGACATGAACTTCCCCTGCGTGCAGCACAAGTGCCTGACCCAGGCGCTGCACGTGCCCGATCCGGTCCCGATGGCGATCGTGCCGGTCGAGTCGATCCGCAACCTGACCGCTTCGCCGAAGACCGCGGCGCCCCAGCCCGCCGAGCAGCCTCCGCACGAAGCCTCGGAGCGCGAACGGCTGATCCAGGCGATGGAACAATGCGGCTGGGTGCAGGCCAAGGCCGCGCGCCTGTTGAACCTGACCCCGAGGCAGATGGGCTACGCCTTGCAGAAGCACGGCATCGAGATCAAGCGATTCTGAAGCTGTAGGATTTGCGACAAATCGTCTGGCCGCTGTCGCGAATCCCACAGCCGCCGCGCTGCCGCGGAAAACGTTCACCTGGCTGATTTACCGAAGTAATCCGTATTGGCATGGTTCTGGCTAAACCTCCGGCGGAGGGCTTCTGTCGAAGCCCCGGCGGAAGAAGGGGGCGGGCCATGCAAGAGGCGTACGTGGATGTCGGCGAGATCAAGCCGGCCGGTCAACTGAACGAACTGCTCGAGAAAATCGCCGAGCACAAGGGCTGCGGCACCAGCGGCGGCTCCGGCAAGTCGAGCTGCGGCTCCTCGGACGGCCCGGAAGACATGGACCCGGAGGTCTGGGAGAAGGTCAAGAACCACCCCTGCTATTCCGAGGAAGCGCATCACCACTACGCGCGCATGCACGTGGCGGTGGCGCCGGCCTGCAACATCCAGTGCAACTACTGCAACCGCAAGTACGATTGCGCCAATGAATCCCGGCCCGGCGTGGTCAGCGAAAAGCTGACGCCGGAACAGGCTTCCAAGAAGGTGCTGGCGGTCGCCTCCACCATTCCGCAGATGACCGTGCTGGGCATCGCCGGTCCCGGCGATCCGCTGGCGAATCCGGAAAAGACCTTCAAGACCTTCGAGCTGATCTCGAAGACCGCGCCCGACATCAAGCTGTGCCTGTCCACCAACGGCCTGATGCTGCCAGAGCACATCGACACCATCGCCAGATTCAACGTCGATCACGTCACCATCACGGTCAACATGGTCGACCCCGAGGTGGGCCAGCACATCTACCCGTGGATCTACTACAAGAACAAGCGCTGGACCGGCATCGACGCCGCGCGGATTCTCACCGAACGGCAGATGCTGGGCCTGGAGATGCTGACCGAGCGCAAGATCCTGTGCAAGGTCAACTCGGTGATGATCCCGGGCATCAACGATCGGCACCTGGTCGAGGTCAATCGCGCGGTCAAGTCGCGCGGCGCCTTCCTGCACAACATCATGCCGCTGATCTCGGCGCCGGAACACGGCACGGTATTCGGCCTCAATGGCCAGCGCGGGCCGACGGCGCAGGAATTGAAGGCGCTGCAGGACTCCTGCGAGGGCGAGATGAACATGATGCGCCACTGCCGCCAGTGCCGCGCCGACGCGGTGGGCCTGCTCGGCGAGGATCGCAGCGCCGAGTTTTCCACCGAGAAGATCGACGCGATGGAGGTGGTCTACGATGCCGAGACGCGCAAAGCCTACCAGGAAACGGTGGAGCTGGAGCGCCAGGCCACCGTCGCGGCGAAAAGAGCCGAGCAGGAGCAATTGGCGCAGCTCGCCGACGCCGAAGGCATCAGCATGCTGATCGCCGTCGCCACCAAGGGGCACGGACGGGTCAACGAGCACTTCGGCCACGCCACCGAGTTCCAGATCTACGAGGTCGATGCCAAGGGCGCCAAGTTTGTCGGCCATCGCCGCGTCGACCTCTACTGTCAGGGCGGCTACGGCGAGGAGGACTCGCTGCAGACCGTGATCCGCGCCATCAACGACTGCCACGCGGTGTTCGTCGCCAAGATCGGCGGCTGCCCCAAGGACGACCTGAAGCAGGCCGGCATCGATCCGGTCGACAAGTACGCCAACGCCTTCATCGAGCAGTCGGCCATCAGCTACTTCATGGACTACGTCGGCCGCGTCAAGGCCGGCGAAATCGTGCACCAGGTGCGGGGCGACGCCAGCATCCGCCAGGGGGCGTACGTCGCCGCGGCCTGAGCACCAGTCATTCACCAGGAGAGCCTCATGTCTTACAAAATCATCGCTTCGCAATGCACCGGCTGCTCGGCCTGCGAGCCCGAGTGTCCGAACGTCGCCATCAGGGAGAAGAACGGCGTCTTCCTCATCGACCCGAAGAAGTGCACCGAGTGCATCGGCCACTTCGACGAACCGCAGTGCGTCGCGGTCTGCCCGGTCGACGCCACCTGCGTGATCGATGCCTCCCAGCCCCGATACCAGGCTGCCGCCTGAGGAAGGCCGAGATGAACATCACGATCACGACGGCTGCGGAAAAATTCATGCGCCGCATGGTGCGCTTCGGCGGCGCCGGCGCGGAGGCCGGTTTCCGCCTCACCGTGTCGGCCGGCGGCTGTTCCGGCTACGCCTCGGCGTTTTCCGTGGAAGCCGCGCCCCAGCCCGGCGATGCCGCGCTCGACGTCAACGGCCTCAAGCTGTTCCTGCCGGCCGAGAGCCGCCTGATGCTGGAAGGCGTCACCATCGACTTCACCGACACGACTATGGAATCGGGCCTGAGCTTCGTCAATCCCAACGCCGCGGCTTGCGGCACCTGCGGCAGCAGTGCCACGGGCGCGGCGGCGGTGAAGGTGGACATCTCCGGCATACAGCGCAGGACCTGATCCGGGAATACGCCCGATGTCGCCCGCCACGACGTCTCAACCCAGGCTCGCCGCCGATGAGCTGGCAGCGCTCGAGAACGCCTGTCTCGGCTCCGGCCTGCCGGCCGACGCCGAACGGCAGATCCGGCTGGCGGGCGCTGCCCATCACGACGAGGCCGAGGCCGAGCGGCGCGTGCTGCGCGCCTTCGAGCTGGCGCCCGGACATCCGGCGACCCACATCGCGCTCTACCGCTTCTATTTCTACCGCAACCGCTGCGCCGAAGCGCTCGAAGTGGGTCTGCGCTGCCTGGAACACGCGGCCTCGCTCAACCACCTGCCGCGCGACTGGCGCGACGTGGCCCCGGGCCAGGCCGACTTCGGCGTCTATTCGGCGTTGCCGCGCTTCTACCTGTTCACGCTCAAGGGCTGCGCCTACCTCAGCCTGCGCCTGGGCGACCTGGAACAGGGCGGCGCGATGCTGGCGAAGCTGATGGCGCTCGACGCCGACGACAGGATAGGCGGTTCGGTCCTGCGCGGCGTCCTCGATCGTCTGGGCCGCGACGATGACGACTGAGGATTTCGCGGCCGTCGACTGGCAGGGCGAGCCCGTCGATTGCGCCGCTTGCGCCCGGCGCCAACTGCTCGCCGCAGGCCGGTGCCGGCTCGGCCACGCCTGCATCGCCGACCGCTACGCCAAGCGCATCGACCGCTTCTTCAGCTGGAACCCGTCGCTGGCGAACGCCGGCCTCGCTCATCCCTACTTCGAAGTGCGCGCCATCGCCGCCAAGCACGCCGACCTGTTCCACCTGGCCGCCCTGCTCTCCGATCCGGACGAGACCGTGCGCTGGAGCGCCGTGCAGCGCCTGCCCGACCGCTACCTGGAGCGGCTGCACCGGGACCCGCACCGCGAGGTGCGCATCCGCGTCGCGCACCAGCTCGAGCCGGCACGCCTGAAGTGCATGATCGCCGACCCCGACTATTACGTCCGCGCCGTCGTCGCGCGCCGCCTGCCGCTGCCGCTGCTCGCGCGCATGAGCGAGGATCCCGACAGCCAGGTGCGCATCGAAGTGGCGCGCCGCCTGCCGCCGCGGGCGCTCTTGGCCATGGTGGCGGACGCCGACGCCGCGGTGCGTTCCGCGGTGGCCCAGCGCCTGCCCGCATCCCTGCTCGGCCCGCTGCTCGACGATCCCGACTGGCGGGTGCGCTACCAGGCGGCCAGGCGCATCCCGTCCGCAGCGTTGCGGCCCCTGCTCGACGACGAGGACGAGGTCGTGCGCGATCTCGCCCGCCGGCGCTGCGCCGACATGGAAAAGGAGTCCGAGCATGGATGAATTCCGCCAGCCCAAGTTCCAGTGGGGCCAACCCGTGCTGGCCGCGATCGACCTGGTGAACGACGGCTCCTATCCCGACTGCGCCACCGACGAACTGCTGGCAGCGCGGGGGACGCGCGGCGAAGTGGTGCAAGTCGGCAGCCACGTCGAGACGCAGACGCCGGTCTACCTGGTCGAGTTTGCCGACGGCCGGGTGGTCGGCTGCCTGGAAGAGGAAATCAGCCCGGCCGCCCTGGCCGCCGCTTGAGCGCCATGCCACGAGCCCAGCCCCGCCCCGCCCCCGCCGTCGGCCCCGGCACGTCCGCCGGCGCGACGCCGCCTAACGAACTCGACCGGCGCCGCATCATGCGCGCCCTGGAGTTGCGGGCGCGCTATCGCTACGTCTCGCCGCAACTGGAAGAGGAGGCCGACGGCTTCCGCATCGTCAGCCAGTGCTGTTCGCGCAAGGTCGACCCCGAGGGCGGCACCATCGACATCGCACGCCTTCAGTACGACGCGCAGGTGGCGGTGTGGCACCTGTACTCGAAGAACCACGCCACCCTGGAGTGGGTGCCGCAAGCCGACGGACGGCTGCACGAACTGCTCGAGCTCCTGAGGCAGGACCCCGACCGTGTCTTCTGGCAGTAAGCGATGAGCGCCATCTACCTCGACCACAACGCCACCACGCCGCCGACAGCCGAGGTGACGGCCGCCGTATGCGACACCCTGAGCCATTGCTGGGGCAACGCCTCGAGCGCGCACGCCATCGGCGCCGAGTCCAAGCGCCGCCTGGTCAGAGCCCGTGCCCAGGTCGCCGCGCTGCTCGGCGCCGCCCCGGCCGAGCTGGTGTTCACCAGCGGCGCGACCGAGAGCAACCACCTGGCCATCCTCGGCGCGCTCGCGGCGCAGCCGGGCAAGACCCACATCGTCAGCAGCGCGGTCGAGCATCCGGCGACGCTGGGGCTGCTCGGCCATCTCGAGCGTTCGGGGTTCGCCGTCACCCGTCTGGCGGTCGATGGCGCCGGCCGCCTCGACCCGGCACAGATCGACGCCGCGCTGAGGCCGGACAGCGCGCTGTTGAGCCTGATGTGGGCGAACAACGAAACCGGCGCGCTGTTCCCGGTCGCCGAGGCGGCGCGCATCGCCCGGGCGCGCGGCGTCCTGTTCCACAGCGACGCCGTGCAGGCGGTGGGCAGGCAGGACGTCGATGTGCGCCGTATCCCGGTCGACCTGCTCTCGCTCTCGGCCCACAAGCTGCACGGTCCGCCCGGCATCGGCGCGCTGTTCGTGCGCAAGGGTCTGGCGCTGCCGCCGCTGCTCTTCGGTCACCAGGAACGGCGGCGGCGCGGCGGCACCGAGAACCTGCCCGGCATCGTCGGCTTCGGCGTCGCCGCCGAGCAGGCGGCGCAGAACTGGCGCACGGACGCGACCCGAGTGCGGGCGCTGCGCGATCTGTTCGAGCAGCAACTGACGCAGCATCTGCCCGGCGTGCGCATCAACGCCGCCGCCGCCGAGCGCCTGCCCAACACCAGCAACTTCGCCATCGGCGCCATCGATTCGGAAATCATCCTCGAGCGCCTCGACCGGGCGGGGGTGTGCGCCTCCAGCGGCTCGGCCTGCACCGCCGGCGGCACCGAGCCGTCCCATGTCCTCAGGGCGATGGGCCAGTCGCCCCAGGCGGCGCTGGCAGCGCTGCGTTTTTCCTTGGGCAGCGGCAACACCGCCGCCGAAATACGCCGGGTGCTGGCCCTGCTGTCCGACATCGTCACGCCGCTGCTGCAGGAAGCCGCCGCGGCGGCGTGAAATAAATTCATCTTCATGGAGAAAACGCGATGAAAGTCATGATCCGCAAGGATTCCGCCGGCACCCTGTCCGTCTATGTGCCGAAGAAGGATCTGGAGGAGACCGTCGTCTCCATGCAGCACCCCGGGATGTGGGGCGGCACGGTGAGCCTCGCCAACGGCTGGCTGCTGGAGTTGCCGGCGATGGCCGCGGGCACCCCGCTGCCCATCACCGTCGATGCGCGCCGCCTGGCCGGAGACGACTGAGATGAGCCTGTCCATTCACCAGTTGGATGTCGTCGCTGGCGTGCTGCTGGCGACGGCGCCGGGGACAAACCCGCTGTCCGCGCTGCGGCGCGAACTCCATGGCGTGTCGGTCAGCCGCTGCGACGCCGACGACATGTGCGGCGAGGCGCCGTTCAAAAGCCTGCCGGGCTTCGACGTGTTCCTGGTCGATGCCGCCAGCCACTGTCGGCGGCTGGTGGACGATCCCCGGGAAGCGTCCGGGATCATCGTCGCCGCCCGGAACTCCTAGGCGCCGCCATGGCAGAGAGCGAAGACGACTGGATACGCCTCGCCGATCCCGACATCGGCGCCGGGGAGATGCACGCGGTGCTCGCCGCCCTGCGCAGTTCTCGGCTATCGATGGGCCCGGAGGTGGAGAAATTCGAAGCGGCCTTCGCCGAGTACGTCGGCCGCACCTATGCGATCGCGGTGTCCAGCGGCACCGCCGCGCTGCTGGCGGTGCTCAGGGCGCTCGGCATCGGCCCCGGCGACGAGGTGATCGCCTCGCCCTATTCATGGCACCAGATCGCCCACGCCATCGCGCTCTGCGGCGCCACGCCGGTGTTCGCCGACATCGACTACTGGTCCGGCACCCTGCCGGCCGACAAGGTCGCGGCGAAGATCGGCGCGCGCACCAAGGCCGTCATGGCCGGCAATACCAACGGCCATCCGGCGCAGTGGCAGGCCCTGCGCCAGTTGGCGGCGGCGCGCAAACTGGCGCTGATCGAGGACTCCACCGAGGCCATCGGCTCCGTCTACCTGGGGCGCCTGGTGGGCAGCTTCGGCGATCTGTCGATATTCGACTTCTCCCAGCCCTCGGCGCTGGCGTGCGGAGAGGGCGGCATGATCCTCACCGACGATCCGGTGCTGGACAGCGAACTGCGCTATCTGCGCAGCCACGGCATCGGCGACCGGCTCTCGGTCTCGGTGGGCAGCCGCTTGCCCGCGCAGGCCAACATGAGCGACCTCGCCGCCGCCCTCGGTCTGGCGCAACTGGAGCGCATCGACGAAATCCTGGCGAAGCGCAAAGCGGTCGAGTCCTACTACCTCAAGCACCTCCAGTCCTTCGAGGGCATCAAGCCGCCCTACCTGGGTCCGGACGTGGACGAGGTGCACTGGCTGCTCTACCTGGTCCATCTCGGCACGCGCTTCAGCCGCAGCAGCCGCAACCAGATCATCGAGGACCTGGAGCAGGAAAAGGTCGAGGTCGCGGCCTACAGCAATCCGCTGCATCAGCAGTACTTCTACAGCAGGCTCGGCTACGCCCGGGGCAATTTCCTGGTCGCCGAAAAAATCTCGGACCGTTCGCTGGCCCTGCCCTTCCACGGCGGCCTCGGCGACGACGAGGTCGAGTTCATCGTGTCGACCGCGAAGGAATCCTCGATCAACGTCGGCGCCGGCGCGGCGATCTACTGAAAGGACGGCATCATGACCCACCCGTTACCCGCAGAAATCCTCGCCGGCCTGGCCGCCGGCACCCTGATCCCCTACCTGGGGCCGGGCATGCTCTCCCTGGTTCCCGGCGGCGCGCCGGTGCCGGCCACGCCCGAGTCGCTGGCGGCGATACTGACCGGCAAGGTGACGGTGCCGCACAAGATCCGCACCCGGCTCACCCAGGCGGCGCAGTTCATCGAGAACTTCAAGCACCGCAAGACGGTGGTCGCCTTCATGAGCGAAGCCTTTCAGGCCGCCGTCCCGCCGTCGGCCCTGCATCGCCATATCGCCGCGCTGGCCAAGCTGCCCCTGGTGGTGGACGCCTGGTACGACAACGCCTGCCAGGCGGCGCTGACGGATCGCGGCGACTGGGGCCAGGTGCAGGGACTCTCCCAGTCCGAGCACTTCGGCCACTGGATCGGCTACTACGACGGCGCCGGCAAGCCGGCCACCGAGGCGGCCGCCGACCTCTGGAGCACCCTGCTCTACAAGCCCATCGGCGCCGTCCTGCCGGCGAACAACTATCTGGTCTCCGACTCCGATTACGTCGAGGTTCTGACCGAGATCGACATCCAGACGCCCGTCCCCGCCCGGGTCAAGGAACTGCGCCGCGGACGGGGCTTCCTGTTTCTCGGCTGCCGCTTCAACGACCAACTGCAGCGCACCTTCGCGCGCCAGATCATGAAACGCTCGTCCGACCGGCACTGGGCCGTGCTGCCCGGCGAGCTGAGCCGCAACGAGAGCCGCTTTCTCGAAGAACAGAACATCACCCGCATCGACATGTCGCTGGCCGATTTCGAGGCCACCCTCACCGGCCAGCGGCTGGCCGAAGCCGCCTGATTTTTTCGATCAACCCAACAGGAGAGAAATTCCATGCCCACCGTCACCATCCAGCCCTCGGGCAAGACCTGCGAAGCCGCCGCCGGCAGCACGATACTCGCCGCCATCCTGGCGTCCGGCGCCGCCATCGCCCACAAGTGCGAGGGCAAGGGCGAATGCGGCGCCTGCCACCTGTTCGTGCAGGAGGGCCGCAAGAGCATTTCCCGCATCCAGCGAGTGGAAAACGAGAAGCTCGATTCGATTCCCGGCGTCGGCTCCAAGTCCCGGCTGGCCTGCCAGGCGATCCTCGGCGAGGAGAACGTCACCGTCGAACTGCTGGGCTTCGGTTCGGGGCTCTAGTCATTTTCAGCCGGGGACATCATGCCACTCTACGACTACCGCTGCGCCGCGTGCAGCAAGACCTTCGAACTGCTGGTCAGGAACGGCACCGTGCCGAGCTGCCCGACTTGCGGCAGCGAGCGCCTGGAAAAGCAGGTCGCGCTGCCCGTCTCGCCCGGCAAGAGCGGCGGCATACTGGCGCGCGCCCGGCGCCAGGCCGCCAGCGAGGGCCACTTCAGCAACTACAAGGCCTCGGAGCGACCGCGCGGCTGAGGGCCGCGGGGCGTCGGCTCACTCGATGCCTTCCACCTGGGCCTTTTCGATGATGGCCAGCCGCAGCCGCTCCATCACGGCCTTGGGGCTGGGATCGAAATCCTGTCGTGCCGCCATCAGCGCGGAATGAACCTTGCCCGCCTCGTTCCGGGTGAGCGGCAAGCGCCCGGCCATGTGACTGGCGCCGGGCACCGCGCGCCTGATCGCCTGCCGGTTCGGATGTTCTTCGAGCGGGATCAGCGCTCTGGCCTCCTCGACCCCGTTGAGACAGACGGCGGCGCCGATGACCTCGACCTTGCGGCCGTCCTCGGTGGTCTTGATGTAGGTGTAGGTGGTGCTCACAAGTCACCTCTCGGGCCGGTTCAGAGAAAGGCCGGCGTCTTGCGCGGCGCGCGGTCGGCGCTGACCGAACTGATGCTCGCGTACTTGCTGACCGCGCCGCACTTGAAGCACTTGCCATAGACGTCGAAGCCCTGGCCGGAACAATCGTCGACGTACTTCTGCTTGCAGCCCTCGGCGCCGCATTCGCAGCGATACAGCGTGCCGTTGCATTGCTGACGATTGCCTTTTCTTTCACCGGTGCATAAAGCCATGTTCGCTCTCCATTATCAGCATTGAAAATTCATCCCTGGCCCCTTCCAGCAACTCCGGGGCCACCCGTTGGTCGCGCAAGGCCTCGCGGCCCCAGACGCCGTCGCGCCCGCCCTCACGCCGCTTCGGCGTCGCGGGCCATTTCCGCTTCGCTCCTGACGACGACGTTGTCGCCCTTGCCGATCCGCTGCAATAGCTCCAGACGATCGGCGAATTTTTCCAGCACCTCCGGCGGCAGCTCGTCCAGGGTGCACAATTCCTTGGCCCGCATGCCGACCTGGTAGCCGCGCTCCACCCACTCGACGCTGTAGATGAAGTACTGCTGCAGGAAGGTGCCGATGGAGCGGACGTAGCCGACGTCCCCCTTCTGCACCAGGACGTGGCCGACATCCTTGCCGGGAAAGGTGCCGTCGTTGCGCACCGTCGAACGGCAGATCACCCGCTCGCCGTAGCGGAAGCGCGGCGGTTCGGCGAGCTCTATGGTGTCCGGCTCGCGATTGATGTCACCCATTGCTCGCTCCTTCACAGGCGTTCTTCGCGGTCAGCACCTGCAGCGTTCCGTGCCCGCTTGACGAGAATCTCTAAGCAAGCGTTGTGCTAGGGCCGGCACTCGCCCGCAACATCGCGCAGCCACGGGCCTGCGGCGCCGGTACGCGAGGGCGGGCAGCGGTCGTTCACGCGGTGCTTGTCCGACAATCAAGCCGAAACCCCTGTCGGCTTCGCCACAATCGAGGCAACGCAAGCGCAGGAAATGGCCTTGGGCGAAGCGGGAGCGAATCTTGCGACTTCGATCGCGACGGCCGTGCGTGGCCGGATTCATGGCAATCCGACATGAAGCGTTACGGCCTCAGCCAGAGCATGTGCGAATGGGAGCGGCTGGACGAGTGGCGCCTGAAGATACGCGGCATACTCGGCCGCGAGGAGGTCCGCCAGATCTCGCCCTTCATGCTGCTGGCGCTGCCCGGGATCGGCGCCGACCTGCAGCGCCGCTGTTCCGAACTGTGGATCCGCGAGCAGCTGAGCGAGGCGCAACTGGCGCGGCCGGAACTGTGCTTCGTCTTCGGCCGGCGGGAAAGGAGCAAGCTGCGCCTGGGCTACCTGTCCGCCGACTTCCACGAACATGCGACGGCGCTGCTGACGGCGGAACTGTTCGAGTGCCACGACCGCGAGCGCTTCGAGGTGTATGCCTACTCCTACGGCGACGACGACGGCAAGGGCATGCGCCAGCGCCTGGAGGCCAGCTTCGACCGCTTCACCGACATCCGGGCCCTCTCCGCGATCGACGCGGCCCGCGCGATCCATCGCGACCAGATCGACATCCTGATCGACCTGAAGGGTTACACGCAGGGCTCCCGCAGCGCCATCCTCGGCTTCCGGCCGGCGCCGATCCAGGTGAACTACCTGGGCTATCCCGGCACCCTGGGCGGCGACGTCTGCGACTACATCGTCACCGATGCCTTCGTCACGCCGCCCAAGAGCGCGCCCGACTACAGCGAAGCCTTCGCCCTCATGCCCGACAGCTACCAGCCCCACGGCCGGCGCGGGATCATCGGCGAAAAGCCGAGCCGGGCCGCGGCGGGTCTGCCGGAATCCGGCTTCGTGTTCTGCTGCTTCAACCAGGCCTACAAGATCACCCCCGCCATTTTCGACGTCTGGTGCCGCCTGCTGCTCTCCGTACCCGACAGCGTGCTGTGGCTGTTGAACTCCCCGATGGCCGAGGGCAACCTGCGCCGCGAGGCCTTCCACCGCGGCATCACCGCCGAGCGCATCGTCTTCGCCGCCGACTGGCCGCAGAGCGAACACCTGGGCCGGCTGCAACTGGCCGACCTGGTCGTGGACACCGCCCCCTACAACGCCCACACCACCGCCAGCGACGCGCTGTGGGCCGGCGTGCCCATCGTCACCTGCGCCGGCGACACCTTCCCCTCGCGGGTCGCGGGCAGCGTCTTGAAGGCCGTCGGCCTGGAGGAACTGGTGACCGGCGATCTCGACGATTACTTCGAGCTGGCCCTGTCGCTGGCGGGCGATCCGGACAGGCTGGCGGCGCTCAAGGAGAAGCTCGCCGCCAACCGGTTGACCACCGCGCTGTTCGGCATAGAGGCCTACACCCGAAATCTCGAGACCCTGTACCGCAGGATGTGGCGCAAGCATCTCGACGGCGAGCATCCGGCCGAGATCAGCACCGTGTGAGGTGGGGGATTTCGGCGCCGAGGCAGTAAATCAGCGGGAAATTGCGTTCTCTCACAATCCTTACTATAATTACCTTTGTAAGGATACAAGGAGTTTGCGATGCCGACCGATGCCACACTCACCAGCAAGGGCCAAACGACCATCCCCAAGGAAATTCGGGACAGCCTCGGCATGAAGCCCGGGGACCGGATGAGTTTCACGCTGATGCCCGACGGTACGGTAGTCATGCGGGTCAAGAGCAAGAGCGTCAGCGAACTTGCAGGCATGCTGCACAAGAAGGGCCGAAAGCCCGTTCCGGTCGAGCAATTGTCGCCCTGATGCTCGGAATAGACACCAACGTCCTGGTGCGCTTTCTGGTTAGGGACGATGCGGTCCAGTTCGAGAGAGCGCGCAAGCTGATCAGGCGCGAAGTCGCGGCCGGGCACCGCATATTCGTGAGCCAGTTGGTTCTGCTGGAAACCGAATGGGTGCTGCGCAGCCGATATGGCTCGACGAAGATCGAGATCATTGCAGCCGTTTCCGGCCTGCTGGATGCGACCGATGTCCAACTCGAGGGCGAAGCGGCCATTGAGGAAGCTCTTTTCGTCTGGAAGGACAGCGCTGCCGATTTCGCCGATTGCCTCATCGGCGCTCAGAACAAGAGACTGGGCTGTCGGGCGACGGCGACCTTCGACGTGAAGGCCGCCAAGCTGCCGGGCTTTATCTCCGTCCGATAATCCGGGCGCATCCAACGATTCTTATAGAGTTCCCGCAACGGCAATCGAGTCCGCCGTCGATCGATCCCGGCCGGCCTAAGCCGTTGCTCAGCATAGCCGTCGCAGGATGTCTGCTCGTCGACCAAAACGGCCAGTGGCGTTGGCTCTGCTAATTGGCCGGTGTGTTGCAACTTGCCGACCTTGGCGCGGCCCGGACTGTGCGACAACGTTCGCTAATAGCGCGGGACTTCGTTAAGCGGTTGTTCGTCTTTACTGGGCTCCACTCTGTCCCGATGAATCGATGCTGCATTCTGTGCGATGATTCGCTGCTGTTTGAACGGCATCGAGTTGATGTCCGGAGCTGCTAGCCAACTGGCTTTCCAATTTGATTGGTCACCATGAACAACGCCGAACAACAGTTCCTCAACGACCTCGACAAGCGCCTGTGGACCGCCGCCGACAAGCTGCGCGCCAACCTCAACCCAGGCGACTACATGCACGTCGTGCTGGGCCTGGTCTTCCTCAAGTACGTGTCCGACGCCTTCAAGGAGCGCCGCGAAGAACTCAAGGCCGCTTTCGTCGATCCCGCCAACGACTACTACCTGGGCCCCGACGGCGCCGACCTGATCGAGCAGGAACTCGAAGCCCGCGACTACTACACCGAGAAGAACATCTTCTGGGTGCCGGCCCTGGCCCGCTGGGACTTCCTTAAGGCCAACGCCAAGGTGGCCATCGGCACCAAGCTCGAAGTGAAGAACGGCAAGACCTTCGAGTACAAGTTCAACGGTATTGGGCGGCTCCTCGACGACGCCCTCGAAGCCGTCGAGAAGGAGAACCCCAAGCTCAAGAACGTCCTCGACAAGAGCTACGCCCGCTGGCGCATCGACGCGGCCCTGCCCGGCCTCATCGACCTGCTGGCGACCGTTCCCTTCCGCCACGACACCCTGCACGCCAAGGACATCCTCGGCCATGTTTACGAGTACTTCCTCGGCGAGTTCTCCATCGCCGCCGGCAAGCGGGGCGGCGAGTTCTACACGCCCAAGAGTATCGTCGGCCTGATCGTCGAAATGCTCGAACCCTTCCAGGGCCGGGTGTACGACCCTTGTTGCGGCTCCGGCGGCTTCTTCGTCCAGAGCGAACGCTTCGTGCTGGAACACGGCGGCCGCATCGGTCAGCTTTCCATCTACGGCCAGGAAGCCAACCCCACGACCTGGCGCCTGGCCTCGATGAACATGGCCATCCGCGGCATGGATTTCGACTTCGGCAAGGAGCCGGCCAGCACCTACACCAAGCCTCAGCACCCGGACCTGCGCGCCGACTTCATCATGGCCAATCCGCCCTTCAACATGAAGGAGTGGAACGAAGGCGTGAAGGACGACGACGTGCGCTGGAAGTACGGCGTGCCCCCGGCCAACAACGCCAACTTCGCCTGGATGCAGCACATGATTCACCACCTGGCGCCCCACGGCAGCATGGCCCTGCTGCTGGCCAACGGCTCCATGAGCAGCAACACCAACAACGAAGGTGAAATCCGCAAGGCACTGATCGAAGCCGACCTCGTCGAATGCATGGTCGCCCTGCCGGGGCAGTTGTTTACCAACACTCAGATTCCTGCCTGCATCTGGTTCCTCACCCGCAGCAAGGCCGAGCGGAATGGTGTTCGCGCTCACCGCGGCGAGACCTTGTTCATCGACGCCCGCAAGCTCGGCTACATGAAGGATCGCGTCCTGCGCGACTTCAAGGCGGAGGATATCGCCAAGGTGGCGAACACCTTCCACGCCTGGAAGAAGGGCGCCGGCTACACCGACGAAGCGGGCTTTTGCAAGGCCGCCAGCCTCATCGACATCCGCAAGAGCGACTACGTCCTCACCCCCGGCCGCTACGTCGGCGCCGCCGCGCAAGTGGCAGACGCCGAAGCCTTCGAGGACAAGATGGCCCGGCTCACCGCCACGCTGCGCGACCAGTTCAAGGAGAGCGCTCGGCTGGAGGCCGAAATCCGCAAGAACCTGGCTGGCCTCGGCTATGAGCTCTAAGCGACGCACAGCGAAAGCCACGGGCTTCCCCGCCCTGGTGGCGGCTATCCGCGAGGTGCATGAGCAATGCGCCGCGCAGGCCGTCAAGGCCGTCAACATCAGCCTTACCTTCCGCAACTGGCTGATCGGTGCCCACCTCCACCACTACGAACTCCAGGGCGCGGACCGGGCCGCCTACGGCGACAAGCTACTGGCCAAGCTGGCCGAACAACTGACCGCCGCCAAGGTCAGCAATTGCGATCGCCGCCAGCTCTACCGCTATCTGCGCTTCTACCGCCTCTATCCGCAGATAGTGGGGACGCTGTCCCCGCAATTCGCCGCCCTGCAACCGCCGCCCGGACAGCAGGAACAAAAAGTGGGGACGCCGTCCCCACAATCGGCCGGCGACGCCTTGCCGCTGCTCACCCGCCTCTCCTACAGCCACATCGAGGAACTGGTGGAGCTCGAAGACCCGCTCCAGCGCCGCTTCTACGAAGTCGAAGCCCTGCGCGGCAACTGGTCGGTGCGCGAACTCAAGCGCCAGATCGCCAGCCAGTATTTCCAGAGGAGCGGCCTCTCCACCGACAAGGCGGCCCTTTCGCAACTCGCCCACGCCCAAGCCGAGCCCCAGCAAAGCCGCCAGGTGATCCGCGACCCCTACGTCTTCGAATTCCTCGGCCTCAAGTCCCAGGAGGTCATGGGCGAGAGCCACCTGGAGGACGCCCTGCTCGACAGGCTGCAAGACTTCCTGCTCGAACTGGGCCACGGCTTCTGCTTCGAGGCCCGGCAAAAGCGCCTGCTCATCGGCGGCGAGCACTTCTTCGTGGACCTGGTCTTCTACCACCGCATCCTAAAGTGCCACGTGCTGATCGAACTGAAGAACGACGCCTTCAAGCACGAGCACCTGGGCCAGCTCAACAGCTACGTCGGCTACTACGCCAAGAACGAAATGTCCGAGGGCGACCAGCCGCCGGTGGGCATCCTGCTGTGCACGCGCAAGAACGAGGAACTGGTCGAGTACGCCCTGGCCGGCATGAGCAACACCTTGTTCGTCTCCCGCTACCAGGTGCAACTGCCTGGCAAGGAGGAGATCGCCGCGTTCTTGCATCGGGCGGTGGAGGAGTTGGGGGTCGGGGATGAGTGAGTGGGACACCGTGACTGTGGGCCAGGTGGCCGCGAAAGTTCGCAACGCGCTTGTCGGTGGACCATTTGGCTCCAATCTCGTCTCTCGAGACTACGTCGTCGAAGGCGTCCCGGTAATCCGCGGACAGAACATGGGCACGCGCTGGGTGTCGGGCGAATTTGCCTACCTATCGGATGAAAAAGCAGAGTCACTAGCTGCTAACCAAGCGAAGCCGGGCGATATCGTATTTACTCAAAGAGGCACTCTTGGCCAGGTGGCGTTGGTACCCGAAGGCCCGTTTGACGCCTACGTGGTGTCGCAGAGTCAAATGAAGCTGACTGTGGATCGAACGAAAGCCGATCCGATGTTTCTCTACTACGTGTTTTCTTCGCCAGACCAGCAAGCGTATATCCGTCAAAATGCCATCCAAGTGGGTGTTCCCCACACCAATCTTGGCATCCTTCGAGACACTCCACTTGTTCTCCCGCCGCTGGAAGAACAGCGCGCCATCGCCCACATCCTGGGTACCCTAGACGACAAGATCGAACTGAACCGCCGCATGAACGAAACCCTGGAGGCCATGGTGCGGGCTATCTTCAAGTCCTGGTTCGTCGACTTCGATCCCGTCCGCGCCAAGGCCAGCGGCGAGGCTCCCGAATCCATCTGCCGCCGCCTCGGCCTGACGCCGGATGTGCTCGCGCTGTTCCCCGAGAGCTTTCAGGATTCGGAGTTTGGCGAGATTCCGGAAGGCTGGTCGGCTTCGACGGTTGGAATGCTCGCAGAGATCGTTGGTGGCGGGACGCCCAATACCAAAGAGCCTGATTTCTGGGCTGATGGCCAGCACTATTGGGCTACACCCAAAGACCTCTCGAAGTTAGCCACCCCGGTGCTACTAGGCGCCGAACGAAAAATCACCGACAAAGGTTTGGCTCAGATTGGCTCCGGACTTCTTCCCTGTGGCACCGTATTGCTTTCGTCTCGTGCGCCTATTGGCTACAGGGCAATCGCTGAGGTTCCTGTTGCTATTAATCAGGGATTCATTGCGATGTTGCCTCGCGTGGGAGTTTCCAAGTACTTCTTACTCTACTGGGCCGAATGGGCACATGACGAAATCGTCAGCCGTGCTAATGGCTCGACATTCTTGGAAATCAGCAAGGGAAGTTTTCGCCCGATCCCCGTTGCAACTCCGCCGCAGAATATTTTCGCTGCATTTGATGCGGTAATCGGTTCGATTTACGAACGTATGGTTTCCAACGAATGTGAATCATTGTTGCTAACAGAAGAGCGTGACACGCTTCTACCGCAACTCCTCGCCGGAAATATTGCCGTGCCTGTGATGGAGGTTGAATCTTGAGTGAGCCCAAGCAACAGGAAATCTTGCTTGAACAAGCGATCAGCCTGCTGACCGAGCGCTATAAGGAAAATACGGAGTTCAATGAGTTCCTTGATAGCGAAGAGCCGGTAGTTATCGGTCAATCGGAGTATCTCCGTAGCACGGTTCTCTACTGGGTTGATCCGGAGGCCTACGCAGTCGAAAGGGACTCTTGGGCAAACAACGCGAATGAAGCAAAGCATGAGAAAGCGCTCCAACTGCTACGGGATAACGGCTACGTTGGCCAGTTCGAAGACTTACTTCAAGCCGTGGAACGTGGCCGTATTGTTCCCTTTGTGGGCGCAGGGCTGTCAAAGCCACTCGGGATGCCACTTTGGGGTGAGGCGTTGCTTCAATTGCTGGATCGACTTCCTGGCGCCGATGCAGCGGTGATTCGGGCGTTGATTGCAAGCGGAGAACTTTTGGAAGCTGCTCAACGCTTAGCTGCTCATGATCCAGTACAAACCTCCCACTTCATTCGCACAACGTATCGAGCACAGAAATTGAAACTTGCTGGGCCGATGTTGTATCTACCTCGATTCGCCAAGGGCTGCGTTGTAACGACCAATTTTGATGACGCAATCGAGAAGACGTATGCTGAGACCGAGAGAAGGATTCAGTTTGATGCTTATATGCATGGCACCCAAGGTAACAATTTCTTTCCTCGCCTTGTTCGAGGTGATCGCTGCATCCTGAAGCTACACGGCAACGCGGAAAGCGATGAAACGCATATCCTGACGCAGCAACAGTATGAGGAAGCTTACGGCCAACGCGATTTTGACTTTCACAAACCCCTGCCGAAGGCTCTTCGGCAGATATACATTTCCCAGTCCCTATTCTTCTTGGGCTGTAGCCTCGAGCAAGACCGGACGATGGAATTGTTTAAGTCGGCCAAGGACGGCGATGGGTATCAGGTGCCCACCCATTATGCGCTGCTGCCAGTTCCGCCTGACATTCAGGTAAAGCAACAGAAGGAGACACGACTTCTAAGCTTGAACATTCAGCCCATTTGGTATCCAGAGGGACAGCATGTTCTAGTCGAGCGTGTACTTGATCTGATTTCGGATGTGGCTGAGAAGCGCTACGTCTTCAAGGGGTGAGGAAATCAAAGTGATTGTCGAAAGTGACCTCGAACAACTCGCCCTCACCTGGTTCCAGGACTCAGGCTGGGACTACCTCCACGGCCCGGACATCGCGCCGGACGGCGACACGCCCGAACGCGCCGACTACCGCCAGGTGCTCTTGCCCGGCCACCTTCGCGCCGCCCTTCATCGCCTCAACCCAACCATTCCCGAAACCATCCTCGACGAGGTGGCCCGCCAGCTCGCCAAGCCCGACCACCCCTCCCTGATCCTGAGCAACCGCGCGTTCCACGAAGCGCTGATCGCCGGGGTGCCGGTGGAGGTGGAAATCGACGGCGAGAAGCGCGGCGACCGGGTACAGGTGATCGATTTCGAGCACCCGGAGCGCAACCGCTTCGTCGTCGTCAATCAATTCACCGTCCAGGGCAGCAAGCAGCCGCGCCGGCCCGATCTGGTCTGCTTCATCAACGGCCTGCCCGTGGCGGTGATTGAGCTGAAGAACACGGCCAACCTGCAGGCGGACATCTGGGCGGCCTACAACCAGTTGCAGACCTACAAGGAGGAGATCGCCGACCTCTTCGTCAGTAACGAGGCGCTGGTGATCTCCGATGGTCTCCACGCCCGCATCGGTTCGCTCACCGCCAGCCGCGAGCGCTTCCTGCCCTGGCGCACGGTGAAGAACGAGAACGACCGGCCGCTGCTGGAGTTCGAGTTGGAGAAGGTGGTGCGCGGATTCTTCGCGCCGGAACTGCTGCTCGACTACCTGCGTTACTTCGTGCTCTTCGAGACCATAGACGGCCAGGTGGTGAAGAAGATCGCCGGCTACCACCAGTTCCACGCCGTGCGGGCCGCGGTCAAAGCGGCGGTGATCGCCGCCACCCAGCCGGCGACCGACACAGCCCAGGAGCAGTGGGCCACCTATGCCGAGCGGGTGAAGCCCGGCTCGCGCATGGGCGGCATCGTCTGGCACACCCAGGGCTCGGGCAAGAGCATTTCCATGGTCTGCTTCGCCGCCAAGCTGATGCAGCACCCGCAGATGCAGAACCCCACGCTGGTGGTGGTCACCGACCGCAACGATCTGGACGGCCAGTTGTTCCAGACCTTCGTCGGCGCCCGCTCGCTGCTGCGCGAAACGCCGCAACAGGCCACCAACCGCGACGAACTGCGCGCCCTGCTGGCGGACCGGCCTTCCGGCGGCATCATTTTCACCACGGTGCAGAAGTTCGCGCCGGAGCCGGGAGAAGAACAATTCCCGCTGCTCTCGGCGCGCACCAACATCGTCGTCATCGCCGACGAGGCCCACCGCTCCCAATACGGCTTCCGCGCCGTGCTGGACAAGAAGACCGGCCAGTACAAATACGGCTTCGCCAAGCACCTGCGCGACGCCCTGAAGAACGCCACCTTCGTCGGCTTCACCGGTACGCCGGTGGAAGGCGCGGACAAGGACACCCGCGCCGTCTTCGGCGACTACGTCAGCATCTACGACATCCAGGACGCGGTGGACGACGGCGCCACGGTGCCCATCTTCTACGAGAGCCGCCTGGCCAAGCTGGACCTCAACCCGGCCGAGATGGAGCAGCTCAACGCCGACGTGGAAGAGGTGTTCGAGGACGAGGAAGACGCGGCCCTGAAGGAAGCGGCCAAGACCAAGTGGGCGGCCCTGGAAAAGCTGGTGGGCGCCCAGCCGCGCATCGACCAGGTGGCGGCGGACATCGTGCAGCACTTCGAGGCCCGCAACGGCGCGGTGGAAGGCAAGGCCATGATCGTGGCCATGAGCCGGGAAATCTGCGTGCGGCTTTACGCGGCCATCGTCGCCCTGCGCCCGGCCTGGCACAGCGACGACCCGGCGCAAGGGGCGATCAAGGTGGTGATGACCGGCTCGGCGGCCGATAGTGCGCTGTTGCAGCCCCACATCTACAACGCCACGACCAAGAAGCTGCTGGAGAGGCGCTTCAAGGACGCCGCCGATCCCCTCAAGCTGGTGATCGTGCGCGACATGTGGCTCACCGGCTTCGACGTGCCCTGCCTGCACACCATGTACGTGGACAAGCCCATGCGCGACCACAACCTGATGCAGGCCATCGCACGGGTGAACCGCGTCTTCCGCGACAAGGAAGGCGGCCTGGTGGTGGACTACATCGGCATCGCCGCCGAGCTGCGCCGCGCGCTGCGCACCTACACGGAGAGCAAGGGCAAGGGCCAGCCGGCGCTGGATGCGGCCGAGGCCCTGGCCAAACTGAAGGAACTCATGGACGTGGCGCGGGGCCTGCTGCACGGCTTCGACTACGGCGACTACCGGACCAAGGCTGCCGCGCTGCTGCTGCCGGCCGCGAACTTCGTACTCGGGCTGGAAGACGGCAAGAAGCGCTGGGCCGACGCGGTGCTGGCCATCACCAAGGCCTTCTCGCTGTGCGGCACCCTGGATGAGGCGATCGTCCTGCGCGAGGAGATCGCCTTCCTCCAGGCCGTTAAGGCGGTGATCGCCAAGGCGACCGAGTCGGACAAGAAGCTCTCCGAAGATCGCAAGAACGCGGTGCTGAAGCAGATCCTGGACAACGCCGTGGTGGCCCAGGGCGTGGAGGACATCTTCAAGCTGGCCGGTCTGGACCGGCCGGACATCGGCATCCTGTCCGACGCCTTCCTCGAAGAAGTGCGCCAGTTGCCCCAGCGTAACTTCGCCATCGAGCTGTTGCAGAAGCTGCTCAACGATCAGGTGAAGTCCCGCGCCCGAACTAACGTGGTGCTGGAGCGCAAGTTCAGCGAACGCCTGCTGGCGGCCCTGAACCGCTACCGCAGCCGCGCCATCGAGAGCGCCCAGGTGATCGAAGAGCTGATCGAAATGGCGAAGGAGCTCCGCGAGGCGGCCAAGCGCGGCGACGCCTTGGGACTCAACGAATCGGAGCTGGCCTTCTACGATGCGCTGGCCGACAACGAAAGCGCGGTGCGCGAGTTGGGCGACCAGGTCTTGAAGCAGATCGCCGTCGAAATCACCGAGAAGCTGCGCAACAGTACGACGGTAGATTGGCAGAAGCGCGACAGCATCCGTGCACACCTGCGCAACCTCGTGCGTATCACGCTACGCCGCTACAAGTATCCGCCGGACAAGCAGGAAGAAGCGATTCGCCTGGTGCTGGATCAGGCGGAACGTTTGTCGGGCGAGTGGAGTACGGATTAACGGCCTTCGTCAGTATTTGATAGATCAATGTACGGCCTTGCTGAACGATGGTCTTATGATGAGTGCCGTCTGCTGACGTTGTCGTAAGCCATCGCTCAATCCGAAGTCCGTACCGGTGTCGGCAAATTACGCCATACCGGCCGATCAACCGAGCGAAAGCCACTGACCGCTTCGGCCGACAATCAGACCTCTGCGACTGATCGTTCACCGCCCGCAGTGATCGTCCGGCGCGTCGGGATGCAGGCAGCCCTCTGGACCCTTCCCTGACAGTTTTTCCACCATGCGCGGCGCGAGGCCGAGCCAGGCGTCGACGACTTCAGGATCGAAGCCTACTTCGCGCCGGCCGTCAGCTTCCATCAGGGGGCGGCGGATCAGCAGCGGCTCCTTGATCATCAGAGTCAGCGCGGGATCGGCGGCGATCTTCTCGGGCACGATCTCGCCCGACTTTACCCGTGGCGCGGCACGGTTGAACCAGTGGGCGACGGGGCGCTCGCCGAAGAAGGCCAGCAGCCGCTCGCGCGTCCACGGCTCAATGAGGAGGCTGCGGGCCTCTACCCGGTGCCCGGCGTTGGCGAGCCAGAGTTTCTGCCGGGCGTTGTTGGCGCAGCCGGGTTTCTCGTAGAAGAGCACGGTGGCCATCAGGCGGCCTTGGAACGGCGCGGGCTGGCGTGTCGCAAGAGGCGCAGGCATTCGATGTTCGCGGCCATGTCGAGCGCGGTGAAGTCGTCCAGGGACGTAAGCGTGGTGTCGGCGCCGGCGGCGAGCAGGCGCCGGACGATCTCGGTCTTGCCGGCGGAGGCGGCGTACATCAGGCAGGTGGCACCGTTGTCGTTCTGCCTGTCGATGTCTATGCCCTTGTCTATCAGCAGGTCGACCAGTTCCGGATCGCCGCAGAAGCAGGCCAGCCAAAGCGCGTTGTTGCCGTCGGGATTGGCCGCATCGAGCGCCGCACCGCAGGCGATGAGTTCCGCCGCGATGGCGACCTCGCCCAGCCGGGCGGCCCGCATCAGCGGCGTGACCCGGGCGAGAACGGGGCTGTCGATGTCGTCGCTTGGGTAGCCCTGCGCGCTCAGCCAGGCGGCAAGGGCGGGCGACGGCACGGCGGCCGGGGCGGCATTGCGGTAGGCGCGCCAGGCCTCGTAGCCGCCGACCAGGTCGTAGACTTCGGTGAAGCCGAAGTCCGCGAACATTTTCGCGTACTGGACACTGGCATGGCCGTGATAGCAATAGATGAGCACCGGGCGCTGCCTCGAAGTCCCGAGGATGACGGCATCGAGGTTGCCGCCGTTGAGCGGCGTCGCGCCGTCGATGTGCTCCTTGTCGAAGGCCGCCTCGTCGCGCGTATCGAGGATGGTCAGGTTCTCGCGCGGCAGCAGCGCCGCGACCTGGGCGGCGCTCAAGCGGGTGAATGCGGTGTTCTCCATCGGGGTCTCCATAGAGGTCATGACCGGCGCGATGCCGGATAGGGCGGGCGGCTGGCGATGCGTTCATCGACCAGCGGCGTGCCCACGGTGAAGTGGTAGAGGGACTGGAAGCCGTTGCCAGCCAGCCCGAACAGTTCGTGGCAGGCGTCGTCGAAGTAGCAGCCGATGCCGGTGCCGCGCACACCCGCGGCCTCCGCTTCCAGATACAGCACCTGGCCGATCAGGCCGGCTTCCCAGAAGAGCTGGCGGTAGCGCCAAGGCGCGGCGGCCAGAGGCTCCTCGAATTCCGCCAGCATGGCCAGCGAGAAGGCGCCGTCGGCGGCGATGGCCTGATGGCAACTCAGGGTGCGGGCGGCATGGCCGGTCTGCGCCTGCATCAGGCGATGAAGCGGAATATGGGCGGGGCAGCCCTCGGGCCGGATCCACAGGAAATCCCGGCGCATCGCCCGGCGCAGGCGCGCCGCCGCGGCCTCGGTGCGCGGCAGCGCATAGAGGCCGGGCGCGAGACCGGAGACGCGATGGACGAAGAGCAGCGGATGCAGCCTCGGCTCGAAGCCCCACACATCCCAGGGCGCGGCATCGCGCGGCAGCAGCGCGTCGAGCATGCGGTAGAGAGCGGCGGCATCGAGCTGCCCCGCGCGGTCGAAATGCTGGGCGCTGCGCCGTTGCCGAAACAGGGTCGCGGCGGGAAGGTCTTCGATGCGCGCCAGGGGCGGCAGCGGCGCCGGCGTCCAGCGCGCGGGCTCGGTGGCGGGCTTGCGGCTGGCGGCGGCGACCTCGCCTATCGCCGGCCAGTCGTACATGGGATGCAGGTCGAGCCGGTTCGGACGGCCGAACCATTCGAGCGCTTCGGGCAGAGGCACGTCGGCCTCCGGGCCGATGCCGATCAGGAGTTCGGCTTCCTCGGGCTCGACGCCGGCGTAGTCCTCATTCCGGTCCACGCCCAGCAGGCGGGAAAGTTCCGCGCTGGATATTCCGTCATACAGGCGCGCCGTCCAGCCGAGCGCGGCGGCGGCATAGCGCAGCGCGCCCAGCGCATGGCCGGCATCGTGCTGGCAGTAGCGGAAGGCGCGCTCGCCGTATTTCCAGGCTTCGCGCCAGCTCACCGAGCTCAGCCCGACCTGAAGGCTGGCTGGGCCCGCGACAGGGGCAAAGCGGCAGCGCAGTTCCAGCGAGTGGTCGAGGCAGAGGTAGTGATGCAGGCCGTCGGCGAGTCCGGGGATGCCGCGGCAGAGCACATAGGCCTCGGTGGGATGGAGGTTGCCGCTGGAGGGATTGCAGCGCAGCGCCCAGCGGTCCGGCCCGTATTCCTTCCAGGCCGAAATCGCCAGCGACAGTTCGAGCAGCATGCTGACCGAGGCGATGGAAAGCGGCTGCGACGGCACCGCCCCGGGCCGAAGCAGCCGGTCGAAGCCGGTTTCCGGGGTGTCGGCCGCCAGCGGCAGCCGGGTCTTGGGGCTGCCGGCGAATTCGCGGAAGGGATTGGGCTGGGCCTCCCAGTCGAGCGCCTCGGGTCCGGCGGCGTAGCGCTCCGGACGGTGCTTGCTGCGTTCGTGATAGGCGAGGATGGTGTCCAGTTCGTTCATGCTTCGGCTTTCAGCCATGATGCGCGAGGCCGAGCAGCGCCTCCACCTGCGCCGCTATCTCGTCCGTCACACCATGTTCCAGCTTCTTCAGCCAGGCCGGCGGTATGGCCGCGACGCCGTAGCAGGCGCCGGCCAGCATGCCGGCGATGGCCCCGGTGGTGTCGGCATCCTCGCCGCGATTGACCACCTCGACCAGGCAGTCCTCGAAGCTGGCGGTCGAATAGAAGCCGTGCAGCACGGTCTGCACGGTATCGACGATATAGCCGGAGGCGCGGCCGGGATAGGGCTCGAAGCCGAACTGCCGGTGGTCCGCTACCAGGGCGTCGGCCACGGCGCGGCTGGCGGCCATGCCGCGGCCCAGCATCAGGCACTGCGCCATGCGTCCCAGGGCCACGGTCGCGGCGTCGGAGAGCGGATGATGATGGGTGATGTGCGCCTGCTCGAGGGCGGCGGCGGCGAAGCGCGCGTCGTCGTGCAGCATCGCCAGCGCCAGCGGCAGGATGCGCATCGCCGCGCCGTTGCCGCCGTCGCCCAGCGAGGCCGGCCCGCACAGGCTGCCCTGGGTGATATAGCGCTGGATGCCGCGGCGGCAGGTGTTGCCGATGTCGATCGGGCGCGTCCGCCACCAAGCGGCCCATTGCTCCGCCGCCGCGCGCGCATCCCAGCCGCCGCTGGCGATCAGGGCGCGGCCCAGGTGCAGCGACATCTGCGTGTCGTCGGTCACCTGGCCGGGCTTGAGGCGCAGCCAGCCGCCCCCGGCCATGTGCCGCAGCGTGCCGTGGGCGCTGCGGATTTCCTGCGCCGTCATGAACTCCACCGGCGCGCCCAGCGCGTCGCCAACCGCCAGGCCCAGGTAGGCGCCCAGCGCCCGCTCGCGCAGCGAAGGCGCGTGGCTCACAGGGTATTCACCTGCACCCGGTAGTCGCCGCCGACCACCAGATATTCGGATTCCCCGCGCAGCGCATGGATCGGCAGCAGCTCGTTGAAGAACAGGATCTTGACCCGCGGCACCGCGACCTCGAGGATGTAGTCGCCGAACTGGCAGGCGACGTCGCGGTCGGCGGAAAACGACACCAGGTTGTTCAGCCGGATCACCACGCGGCGCTTGTCGATCCGCTGCAGCAGCGGGTGCTCGTCGAAGTTGTTGGTGCCGCGATACAGCGTCAGGTGCTTGCGGCCGCTGCTGTGGAAGCGCGAGAGCGCCCACTGGCAGAACTCGAAGAGCAGGTCGAGCTGCATGTTGATGCTGTTGTTGTGGAAGCGGCTCGACATTTTTTCCTCGACGTAGGCGATCCAGGCCGGCGCCGAAAAGCGCGCGATCACCGCCTTGTGGAAGGTGGGAAAGAGACCGAAGCGGCTCTCCACCCAGCCCTTCAGCACCGCCGCCTCGCGGCCGTTGGCGTCGAAGGCCCAGCCCTTGAGCAGGCGCAGATAGCTGGAATGGAAGCGGCGCCGGCCGTCGCTGCCCAGCCCCTTGCGCTGCTCCGGCTCGAAACCGAACAGCACGTCCATGTAGTCCTGGAAACAGGTGGTCGCCGCCTCCAGGCTGGCGCAGCGATCCAGGCGCGCGAACAGGCTGCGGTTGGCCTCGCGCGTGCCGCTGATGGAGAGCGGCAGCGGGTAGTCGTTGAAGTCGGTGCTGGCGAGCAGCCCCGCCGGCATGCCCACCAGTGTCGTGCTGTGGCCACGATAGCCCGCGGGGGCGGTGGCGACGCCGTCCGGATGTTTCACACCGGCCGGTTTTCCTTGATCTTGACCGGGCCCATGAGCTTTAGCCCTTCTTCGAAGCTGATCTCCGGCCAGCGCTCGGAGAACTCCGCTGCCCGATCGGCGACGGCATCGAGCTTGCCCGCGGTGTCGAGCCGCTTCAGCTCGGATCGCTCGATGCGGAACAGTTCCAAAAGTTCATTGTAGACCGTGGCCTCGTCCAGCGGCAGCACCCGGAAGGTGGCGCCGCCGTACTGGATCTGGTACTTCTTCGAGATGTCGAGGTTGCCGGCGAAGAAAAAGTACTTGCCGTCGGCGGCGAGCTTGTCGCCCAGCACCTCGCACAACAGCTTGAGGTGTTCCAGGGTCGGGGAGAAACCGGCGATGAAGGGAATCGCCGTCGCGCCGGCCGGCGCCGCCATCATCACCTGGTCGAACTTGATCTCGGGCGGACGCGCCTCGTCGGAGAACTTCTCGGCCTGCTTCAACGCGAGCTCGCCGCGAAAGCCGAAGCGGCCGGGGCCGGTCGGACCCTTGTGAACGGGGCTCAGCAGTCGGCCCTCGGCGTCGAGGGAGGCGAACGGCGTGTCGGTGATGGCGGTCATGGAATTTCCTCGAGGGGTGGCTGCCGATGGCGCAGGGAGCTTGCGGTTTGAACGTATGAGGGAAGGTTCAGGCGAGCTGCACCGGAATCTTGAGTTCGAGCTTGCGGCCGAGCTGGCGGTCCACCTTGCGCCGCACCGGCTCGACCTTGAAGGGACGCGCCAGGGTGTCGTCCGCACCGGCGGCCTTGGCTGCGGCCAGGCTCTCGCCGTCGGCCGTCTCGCAGATCACCACCAGCTTCACGCCCGGCCAGGCCGAGCGCAGATTGTGCAGCAGTTCAGCGCCGTCACGCGCCAGCAGCAAGCCGCTCACCAGCACCAGGTCGGGCTGCCAGTGCAGTCCCTTTTTCAGCGCGGCGTCCACCGTGGCGAATTCGTGGGTCTCGTTGTCGTCCGCCAGCATGAACTGCAGAACGGTCCGGTTGATGTCGTCCTCGTCGAGCACGAACACGCGCCGGTTCTCGACCGCGCGTTGCGCTTCCACGCCGATTTGCATGAGCGGCTCCTTCCCTGTCAATGACTCGAACAAGCTTTAGCAAGCATCGTTCCCATCGTCCGGAAAGCGGGGTCTGCGTTGCCTTGGCCGCGCGGACGGGGGTATCGACGGTTTTCGTGTTCGCCCGACGAACCCGGTCGACTTGTCTTGTTCCCGACAGGGCTTGCCGCCCTTGTGGGGTTTCCCACATCGCCCGCGGCCTCCGCCGGAGCGCCGCAAGAAATATTTTTATCGTTTCAGCACAGAGGCTTGGGAAACATTTCCGGCCATGGCACAGCGGTTGCTAAGGATCAGTCGCACCGCAGATGTTTTGCCGAACGAGTGACTACAGACGAAGACCTAAATGGTTACGCAGAGAGGCGCAGCTGGATGCACTTTCGAAGCTGGGACTGTATCGCGAACGACTCAAACTCAACAGACTTTAAGGAGATCAGAAATGGCTAAGCTCAGGCAGATCGCTTTCTACGGCAAAGGCGGTATCGGCAAGTCGACCACTTCCCAGAACACCCTCGCCTCCCTGGCCGAAATGGGCCAGAAGATACTCATCGTCGGCTGCGACCCCAAGGCCGACTCCACCCGCCTCATCCTGCACGCCAAGGCGCAGGACACCATCCTTTCCCTGGCCGCCGACGCCGGCTCCGTCGAGGACCTGGAACTGGAAGACGTGATGAAGGTCGGCTACCGCGACATCCGCTGCGTCGAGTCCGGCGGCCCCGAGCCCGGCGTCGGCTGCGCCGGCCGCGGCGTCATCACCTCGATCAACTTCCTGGAAGAGGAAGGCGCTTACGAAGGCGTCGATTACGTCTCCTACGACGTGCTCGGCGACGTGGTCTGCGGCGGCTTCGCGATGCCCATCCGCGAGAACAAGGCGCAGGAGATCTACATCGTCATGTCCGGCGAAATGATGGCCATGTACGCGGCCAACAACATTTCCAAGGGCATTCTCAAGTACGCCAATTCCGGCGGCGTGCGCCTGGGCGGCCTGGTCTGCAACGAGCGCCAGACCGACAAGGAATACGAGCTGGCCGACGCGCTGGCCAAGATGCTGGGCACCAAGCTGATCCACTTCGTGCCGCGCGACAACATCGTCCAGCACGCCGAGCTGCGCCGCATGACGGTGCTCGAGTACGCCCCGGATTCGAAGCAGGCCGACGAGTACCGCACCCTGGCGAAGAAGATCCACGAGAACGTCGGCAACGGCACGATTCCCACGCCGATCACCATGGACCAGCTGGAAGACCTGCTGATGGAGCACGGCATCATGAAGGCGATCGACGAGTCCCAGGTCGGCAAGACCGCCGCCGAACTGGTCGCCGCCTGATCGCGGGCGACCCGAGGGCACCGCGGCGGCTCGGCGTTCGACTCGCCGCCGCGGCCCGGAGACTTGCGCAAAGGCTCGCCCTTGCCATGCAGGACGCGGGTCTTTGCGGAGAGCTCCGCCGAAAGAAATGCTGACCGAACACATCCATCAACCCGAACAGGAGGGCAGGAAATGAGCCTCACCGTTGAAGAAACCAAGGCGCGCAACAAGGAACTGATCGACGAGGTCTTGAAGGCCTATCCCGAGAAGACCGCGAAGAAGCGCGCCAAGCACCTCAACGCCTTCGAGGAAGGCAAGACCGACTGCAACGTCAAGTCGAACATCAAGTCGGTTCCTGGCGTGATGACCATCCGCGGCTGCGCCTACGCCGGCTCCAAGGGCGTGGTCTGGGGCCCGATCAAGGACATGATCCACATCAGCCACGGCCCGGTCGGCTGCGGCCAGTATTCGTGGGCCGCGCGCCGCAACTACTACATCGGCACCACCGGCATCGACACCTTCGTGACCATGCAATTCACCTCCGACTTCCAGGAGAAGGACATCGTTTTCGGCGGCGACAAGAAGCTGGAGAAGATCGTCGACGAGATCCAGGTGCTGTTCCCGTTGAACAAGGGCATTTCGGTCCAGTCGGAGTGCCCGATCGGGCTGATCGGCGACGACATCGAGGCGGTGTCGAAGAAGAAGTCCAAGGAATACGCCGGCCACACCATCGTGCCGGTGCGCTGCGAGGGCTTCCGCGGCGTCTCGCAGTCGCTCGGCCACCACATCGCCAACGACTCGATCCGCGACTGGGTGTTCGACAAGATGGACCCGGAGAAGAACAAGTTCGAAGGAACTCCCTACGACGTCGCCATCATCGGCGACTACAACATCGGCGGCGACGCCTGGTCCTCGCGCATCCTGCTGGAGGAAATGGGACTGCGGGTGATCGCCCAGTGGTCCGGCGACGGCTCGATCGCCGAGCTGGAGAACACCCCCAAGGCCAAGCTCAACGTGCTGCACTGCTACCGCTCGATGAACTACATCAGCCGCCACATGGAGGAGAAGTACGGCGTGCCCTGGGTCGAGTACAACTTCTTCGGTCCGTCCAAGATCGCCGCCAGCCTGCGCGAGATCGCCGGCCACTTCGACGACAAGATCAAGGAGGGCGCCGAGCGCGTCATCGCCAAGTACCAGGCGCTGACCGACGCGGTGATCGCCAAGTACCGCCCGCGCCTGGAGGGCAAGACGGTGATGCTGTTCGTCGGCGGCCTGCGCCCGCGCCACGTGATCGGCGCCTACGAGGACCTGGGCATGAACGTGGTCGGCACCGGCTACGAGTTCGGCCACAACGACGACTATCAGCGCACCACGCACTACGTCAAGGACGGCACGCTGATCTACGACGACGTGACCGGCTTCGAATTCGAGAAGTTCGTCGAGAAGGTCCAGCCCGACCTGGTGGGCTCGGGCATCAAGGAGAAGTATGTGTTCCAGAAGATGGGCGTGCCCTTCCGCCAGATGCACTCGTGGGACTACTCGGGTCCCTACCACGGCTACGACGGTTTCGGCATCTTCGCCCGCGACATGGACATGGCCATCAACAGCCCGGTGTGGGGCCTGACCCAGGCGCCCTGGAAGAAATCAGCGTAGCGCAGCCATAAGGAGTTTCATCATGCCGCAGAATGCCGAAAATATTCTCGATCACGAGAAGCTGTTCCGTCAGCCGGAGTACCTGGAGCTGTTCGAGAACAAGAAGAAGAACTTCGAGTTCGGGGTCCCGGCCGACCAGGTCAAGCAGATCGTAGAATGGACCAAGAGCGCCGACTACAAGGAAAAGAACTTCGCCCGCGATGCCCTGACGGTCAACCCGGCCAAGGCCTGCCAACCGCTGGGCGCGGTGTTCGTCGCCAACGGTTTCGCCAAGACGCTGTCCTTCGTGCATGGCTCGCAGGGTTGCGTCGCCTACTACCGCTCGCACTTCTCCCGCCACTTCAAGGAGCCGACCTCCTGCGTCTCCTCGTCGATGACCGAGGACGCCGCGGTGTTCGGCGGCCTGAACAACATGATCGACGGTCTGGCCAACACCCACAGCCTGTACAAGCCCGAGATGATCGCGGTGTCCACCACCTGCATGGCCGAGGTGATCGGCGACGACCTGAATGCGTTCATCAAGACGGCCAAGGAGAAGGGCAGCGTGCCGATGGAATTCGACGTGCCCTTCGCGCACACCCCGGCCTTCGTCGGCAGCCACGTCACCGGCTACGACAACGCCCTGCTCGGCATCCTCAAGCACTTCTGGGACGGCAAGGCCGACACCGCGCCGAAGCTCGAGCGCGCGCCCAACGAGTCGATCAACTTCATCGGCGGCTTCGACGGCTTCGTGGTCGGCAACATGCCCGAGATCCGGCGCATCTTCAAGACCATGGGCATAGAGCACACCTTGCTGTGCGACCCCTCGGACAACTGGAACACGCCGACCGACGGCGCCTACCGGATGTACGACGGCGGCACCACCAAGCAGCAGGTCGAGGCGGCCCTGAACGCCAAGGCGACGGTGGTGTTCCAGGAGTTCTGCGCGGAGAAGACCGCCAAGTTCATCGCCGAGCACGGCCAGGAGGTCGTGGCGCTCAACCACCCGATGGGCGTGGCCGGCACCGACCGCTTCCTGATGGAACTGTCGCGCATCAGCGGCAAGCCGATCCCGGCCGAGCTGGAGCTGGAGCGCGGCCGCCTGGTGGACGCCATCGCCGACTCGCAGGCGCACCTGCACGGCAAGAAGTACGCCCTCTACGGCGACCCGGACCTGATGCTGGGCCTGACCCAGTTCCTGCTCGAACTGGGCGCCGAGCCGACCCACGTGTTGTCCACCAACGGCGACGACAAGTGGGCGGCCAAGGTGCAGGCCCTGTTCGACGCCTCGCCCTTCGGCAAGAACTGCAAGGTGTACCCGAAGCGCGACCTCTGGCACATGCGTTCGCTGCTGTTCACCGAGCCGGTGGACTTCCTGATCGGCAACACCTACGGCAAGTACCTGGAGCGCGACACCGGGACGCCGCTGATCCGCCTGGTGTTCCCGATCTTCGACCGGCACCACTACCACCGCATGCCGATCTGGGGTTACGAGGGCGCGATGCGCGTGCTGGTGATGCTGCTCGACGAGTTCTTCGAGTCCTTGGACGCCAACACCATCATTCCGGCCAAGACCGACTACTCCTACGACATCATCCGTTGAACGGGGCGTGATGCCGGCCGCTTGCGCGGCCGGCATCGTCGGTCGGCACGAGGTATTCAGCAGCGAGCGAAGGGAGTCGATCATGGGCGCGCCACTCAACGAAAAGCTTCAGGATGTCTTCAGCGAACCGGCTTGCGACAAGAACCAGGGCAAGTCGGACAAGGAGCGCAAGAAGGGCTGCACCAAGCAGCTCTCGCCCGGCGCAGCCGCCGGCGGCTGCGCCTTCGACGGCGCCAAGATCGCGCTGCAGCCGATCGTCGATGTCGCCCACCTGGTGCACGGCCCGATCGCCTGCGAGGGAAACTCCTGGGACAACCGCCACGCCATGTCCTCGGGGCCGCTCACCTACCGCACCGGCTTCACCACCGACATCGGCGAACTGGACGTCATCTACGGCGCCGAAAAGCGCCTCTACAAGGCGATCAAGGAGATCATCGAGAAGTACGACCCGCCCGCCGTATTCGTCTACCAGACCTGCGTCACCGCGCTGATCGGCGACGACGTCGAGGCGGTGTGCCAGGCCGCCAGCAGGAAGTTCGGCAAGCCGGTGATCCCGGTCGACTCCCCGGGATTCGCCGGGGTCAAGAACCTCGGCAACAAGTTGGGCGGCGAGGCCCTGCTCGACTACGTGATCGGCACCGCCGAGCCCGACTACACCACGCCCTACGACATCAACATCATCGGCGAGTACAACCTCTCCGGCGAGCTGTGGCAGGTCAAGCCCCTGCTCGACGCGATGGGCGTGCGCGTGCTGGCCTGCATCAGCGGCGACGCCCGCTACCGGGAGGTGGCCGGCTCGCATCGCGCCAAGGCGGCGATGATGGTCTGCTCCAAGGCGATGATCAACATCGCGCGCAAGATGGAGGAACGCTACGGCATCCCCTACTTCGAGGGCTCGTTCTACGGCATCGGCGACATGTCCGACAGCCTGCGCCAGATCGCCAAATTGCTGGTGCAGCAGGGCGCCCCCGACGACATCGTCGCCCGCACCGAAGCGCTGATCGCGGCCGAGGAGGCGCGCGCCCGGGCGCGCATCGAACCCTACAAGGCCAGGCTCAGGGGCAAGCGCGCGCTCTTGATCACCGGCGGCGTCAAGTCCTGGTCGGTGGTCGCCGCGCTGCAGGAAGCCGGCATGGAGATCGTCGGCACCAGCGTCAAGAAGTCCACCAAGGAGGACAAGGAGCGGATCAAGGAGATCATGGGCGAGGAAGCCCACATGATCGACGACATGTCGCCGCGCGAGATGTACAAGATGCTGAAGGAGGCGCGCGCCGACATCATGCTCTCGGGCGGCCGCTCGCAGTTCGTCGCGCTCAAGGCCAAGATGCCCTGGCTCGACATCAACCAGGAGCGCCACCACGCCTTCGCCGGCTACGAGGGCATGGTCAGGCTGGTGCAGGAGATCGACAAGACCCTCGGCAACCCGGTGTGGCGGGAGGTACGGCTGGCCGCCCCCTGGGACGCGGCGGCGGCCTGAGGCGGGATCGTGGCCATCGTCACCACCCCCAAGAAAGCGGCCGCGGTCAATCCGCTCAAGATGAGCCAGCCCCTCGGGGCGGCCTACGCCTTCATGGGCATGCATCGCTGCATGCCGGTGATGCACGGCTCGCAGGGCTGCACCTCGTTCGGCCTGGTGCTGCTGGTGCGCCACTTCCGCGAGGCGATCCCGCTGCAGACCACCGCGATGAACGAGGCGACCACCATCATGGGCGGCTACGACAACATCGAGAAGGCCATCCTCAACATCCGCAGCCGCGCCCAGCCCGACCTGATCGCGATCTGCTCGACCGGCCTGACCGAGACCAAGGGCGACGACGTCGATGGCTATCTGAAGCAGGTGCTGCAGCGCCATCCCGAGGTGGCCGACACCGCCCTGATCTATGTCTCCACGCCCGACTACAGCGGCGCCTTCCAGGACGGCTGGGCCAAGGCGGTCACCGCCTTCATCGACGCCCTGGTCGAACCGGCCAAGGCCAGGACGCCGAGGCAGATCAACATCCTGCCCGGCTGCCATCTGACTCCCGCCGACATCGAGGAGCTGCGCGAGATCGTCGAATCCTTCGGCCTCACGCCGCTCATCCTGCCCGACCTGTCGCGCTCCCTCGACGGCCACATGTCCGAAGAATTCAGCCCGACCACCCTGGGCGGCGCCACCCTGGCCGAGGTCCGCGAGATGGGCGCCTCGGTCGCCACCCTCGCCATCGGCGAGCAGATGCGCCCCTGCGCCGAAGCCATGCGGGCGAAGACCGGCATCCCCTACCAACTGTTCGACCGTCTGACCGGGCTGGAAGCCAACGACCGCCTGCTCGCGCACCTGGCGGAGATCTCCGGCGCGCCGGTGCCGGCGAAGTGGCGCAGGCAGCGCAGCCAGCTGCAGGACGCGATGCTCGACGGCCACTTCTTCTTCGGCGGCAAGCGGGTGGCGATCGGTGCCGAGCCCGATCTGCTCTGGGCGCTGTCGCAGCTGCTGGTCGCCGTGGGCTGCGAAATCGCCAGCGCGGTGACCACGACCCAGTCGCCGCTGCTCGAACGGCTGCCGACCGCGGAGGTGATCATCGGCGACCTGGAGGACCTGGAAAAAGGCGCGGCGGGCTGCGACCTGCTGGTCACCCACTCCCACGGCCGCCAGCTCGCCCAGCGCCTGCACATTTCCCATTATCGCGCCGGCCTGCCGATGTTCGACCGCCTCGGCGCCGGGCACAAGCTGATGGTCGGCTACCGCGGCACGCGCGAGCTGATCTTCGAGATCGGCAATCTGTTTCTCGCGGATCTGCACCACCACGAAGGCACGCCGGCTTCGTGGCCGCTGCCCGAGGCCACCCTCGCGGCGGTGGCCTCGGCCGGCGACGCGGCGAACGCTTCGGCAACCCCTTCCCACCACTAGGAGAGCGAACCATGAAAGTCGCCTTTTCGACCCAGGACCTGCAGCGCGTCGACGCCCACTTCGGCTGGGCCAAGAACATCGCGGTCTATGACGTGCGCCCCGACGGCTACGACTTCGTCCAGACCTTCAGCTTCGACGGCGACCTGCAGGAAGACGGCAACGAGGACAAGCTCGCGCCCAAGATCGAGGCGATCAAGGATTGCGCCATCCTGTACGTCGCCGCCATCGGCGGTTCGGGCGCGGCGCGCGTGGTCGCCAACAAGATCCACCCGATCAAGGTGGCGCAACCCGAGGTGATCCTCGACATTCTCGACAAGCTGCAGGATGTCCTGAAGGGAACCCCGCCGCCCTGGCTGCGCAAGGCGCTGGTCAAGGATCAGGAGCGGAGCTTCGATTTCGATGAAGAGGAAGTGCAAAATGGCTGAAGCTCTGGCGGCAACGATGGAGGCGGCGGCCTCGGCTTGGGATTCCCTGTTCGTCCGGGAACTCGTCAAACAGTGGCGGGCACAGGACAGCCACGGCGCTTGGGAGGGCAAGAGCGACGAGAAGCTGCTGGCGCCCTACATCGTCACCAAGGAGCAGCGCCGCGAAATGCCCATCATCGGCGATCCGGATCCGGAAACCCTGTGGCGTCTGGAGCTGTTCTTCAACGCCGTCGGCCTCGCCATCGAGCGCAGCACCGGCGCGATGGTGACCCCGATGATGAAAATGAGCCACGAGGGCTTCGGCCGCCAGGTGCTGATCGCCGGCCGCCTGATCGTGGTGAACAAGCAGCTGCGGGACGTGCACCGCTTCGGTTTCGAGTCGATCGAGAAGCTGGCCGCGGAAGGCGAGAAATACGTCGCGGCGGGCATAGCGATGGTGACCCAATTCAGAGATGTCGCGAACTACGGCTAGGAAGGAATATGGAAATAGAATCCCTGGACGAGCTCAAGGCTCGGGTCAAGAAACTGTCGGCCCGGGCGATGAACCTCAAGATGGAGCTGCACGATCTCTCCGAGGAGCTGCCGCTGGGCTGGGAGAAGATTCCCGAGGTGGCCGGACGCGCCCATGAAAGTTTCGAGGCGCTCACGGCGCTGAGGGCCCGGATCGCCGCGCTGGAAGGATAGGGGCATGGCCGCTTTCACCATCACCCTGCCCAGCGGCAAGCAGTGGACGCCGCGATACGCCCAGTCCATCAATGAGGAGAAGTGCATCGGCTGCGGCCGCTGCTTCAAGGTCTGCGGCCGCGACGTGCTCCAGTTGGTGGGCCTGAACGAAGACGGCGAGCGGATCACCGTTGCCGTCGACCCGGACGACGACGAGGACGAGGAATACGAGAAGAAGATCATGACCATCGCCAAGCCGGAGAACTGCGTCGGCTGCGAGGCGTGCATGAAGATCTGCCCGAAGAAGTGCTACACCCACCGCCCGGCCGAGGCCGGATCGCCTTGACACCGGCACCTGCCGCGACCAGCCCTGCGTGCCTCAGGCGATCACGGCGACGGCCTTGATCTGGATCCACACCGCATTGCCCGGACGCAACTCTAGTGCCGCCGCCGAGCGCCGGGTCAGGCGCGCCACGATCGAGGACGGGCCGACGGCCAGCCGCATCAGCGCGATGGCGGGATGGTCCTCGTCGCCCATTCCCGTCACCGTGGCGGGCAGAATGTTGAGCAGGCTGGTGCCGGAGAGCCTTTCCCGGGCGATGCTGACGTCGCGCGCCAGGATCCTGACGCGCACCGGCTGCCCGACCGGGATGCCCTTGTCGCGCACCCAGAGATTGCCGCCGGGGAAGTCGACGCGCGCCAGATGCCAGGCTTCCTGGCGTTCGACGACGACGGCCTCCAGTACGACACCGGCATCCTCGCCCAAGTGGATGGGCAGGTCGATGCGCGCCAGGACCTCGCCGATCGGGCCGCTCGCGCTGGCCTTGCCGCCGTCGAGCACGACCAGATGGTCGGCCAGGCGCGCCACCTCGTCCGGGGAATGGCTGACGTAGAGGACGGGAATCTCCAGTTCGTCGTGCAACCGTTCGAGGTAGGGCAGTATCTCGCTCTTGCGTTCCTGGTCCAGCGCCGCCAGCGGTTCGTCGAGGAGCAGCAGCTCGGGGCTGGCGAGCAGGGCCCGGGCGATGGCGACCCGCTGCCGCTCGCCGCCCGAGAGCCGCTCCGGCATCCGCTTCAGCAGGTGGCCGATGCCGAGCAGATCGACCGCCTGAGCCAGAGCCGAACAAGCCGCGCCCCGGCCCGCCCGCTTCAGTCCGTAGCCGAGATTCTTCTCGACCGACAGATGCGGGAACAGGTTCGCTTCCTGGAACACGTAGCCGATCGGACGGCGATCGACCGGCAGGCAGACGCCGTCGCCCTGCCACAGCCGGCCATTGACCTTGAGATAGCCGCCCGCCGCCCTTTCCAGGCCCGCGACGCAGCGCAGGAAGCTGGTCTTGCCCGAGCCCGAGCGGCCGAACAGCGCGGTCACGCCCCGAGCCGGCAATTCCAGATCCACGTCGAGGCAAAAGCCGGGATAGCCGAGCTTGAAGCGGGCGTCGATGCTCACGCCCGCCTCCGCGCGGCCGGGTTGAGGGTGTACAGGGCCAGCAGCACCAGGAAGGAGAAGACCAGCAGACCGCCGGCCAGCCAGTGGGCCTGGGCGTATTCGAGGGCCTCCACGTGGTCGTAGATCTGCACCGAGATCACCCGCGTCCTGCCGGGGATGTTGCCGCCGATCATCAGCACCACCCCGAACTCGCCCACCGTGTGCGCGAAGCCGATGATGGCGGCGCTGACGAAACCGGGGCGGGCCAGGGGCACGGCCACGGTGAAAAAGCGGTCGAGCGCGCCGGCGCGCAGCGTCGCCGCCGCTTCGAGGGGTCGATCGCCGATCGCCTCGAAGGCATTCTGGATCGGCTGCACGACGAAGGGCATCGAGTAGAACACCGATGCCGTGACCAGGCCCGGAAAGGAAAACGGCAGCACGCCCAGGCCGAGCGCCTGCGTCAGCGCCCCGACCGGACCGTTCGGCCCGAGGATCACCAGCAGGTAGAAGCCCAGTACCGTCGGCGGCAATATCAGGGGCAGCGCCACCACGGCGGCGACGGGCCCCTTCAGTCGCGAACGGGTTCGGGCCAGCCACCAGGCGATGGGGGTGCCGATGAGGAGCAGCAGCAGGGTCGTGCTGCCCGCCAGCGCCAGGGTCAGGCGCAGCGCGGCCAGGTCGTCAGCGCTCATCGTCGCTGGCCGAAACCGCACACGGACCATGAACCCTCATTCCGTCATCGCGACTGCCGCGGCCTGCGGCCTCGCAGTGACGGCAGCGTGGCGATCTGAGCTTGCCGCGCTTCGCTCGCAACGACGAGCTAAGGCGCTCCCTGTGGGACGAAATAGCGTAAGCAGTCTTAGGGTTCATGGAGAGCCGCCTGTTTCTACAACGCCAAAACCGCACACGGGCCATGAACCCACCACCAAACCCGTCATCGCGAGCGCAGCGTGGCGATCCAGATTGCCACGGCCTTCGGCCTCGCAATGACGGAGATGAGGGTTCATGGAGAGCCGCCTGTTTCGGCGTGGCCAAAACTGCACACGGACCATGAACCCACCACCAAACCCGTCCCACAGGGACTTCCTCCGGTCGTCATCGCGACTGCCGCGGCCTGCGGCCTCGCAGTGACGGCAGCGTGGCGATCCAGATTGCCACGGCCTTCGGCCTCGCAACGACGACCGAAGGAAGTCCCCGTGGGACGCAGAGGAGGGTTCATGGAGAGAGAGAGAGAGCGACGACGGCGATCTTCATAACCCGTAGCCGTAGGAGGCGATCACCGCTCTCGCCTTGTCGCTCTTCAGATAGTCCATCAGCGCCTGAGCGGCGGCCTTGCCTCTGCCCGGCGCCAGGATCACCGCATCCTGACGAATCGGCTGGTAGAGTCCGGCGGGAACCACCCAGGCCGAGCCCGCGGCCAGCTTGCCCGCCTTCTGTACCTGGGAGAGCGCCACGAATCCCAGCTCGGCGTTGCCGCTGGCGACGAATTGGTGGGTCTGGGCGATGTCCTCGGCCTGGACCAGCTTGCCCCGAACGGCATCGAGCAAGCCGAGCGCTCTCAGGGTCGCGACCGCGGCGGCGCCGTAAGGGGCGAGCTTGGGATTGGCGATCGCCAGGTGTCGGAAGCCGCCCGTCTTCAGGACCTCGCCTTGCTCATCGACGTAGCCGGCCTGCGCCGACCAGAGCGCCAGCTTGCCGATGGCGTAGGTGAAGCGGCTGCCGGCCAGCGCGGCGCCCTCCTCCACCAGCCTGGCCGGGGTTGTTTCATCGGCCGCCAGCAAAACCTCGAAGGGCGCGCCGTTCCTAATCTGGGCGTAGAACTTGCCGGTGGAGCCGAAGCTGAGTTGCAGCTTGTGGCCGGTCGCCTTTTCGAACTCGGGCGCCAGGGCCTTGATCGGCGCGGTGAAATTGGCGGCGACGGCGACCTGCAACTCGTCGGCGCCGGCGGCGGGCGGGAACAGCAGGACGAACAGCGAGAGCAGCGCGGGGAGGGTGAGTTTCACGGGTTCGCTCCGATGAAGTTCATGACGGCCGGATCCTCGGCCGCTTCCGGCCCGAAACAGATGCCGTAGTCGCTGCAGTCCGAACAGTTCGGCGATTTGCAGATCGGCACGCCGGCCCGCTGGCAGAGCTGGCGATAGAAGAACTTCTTCCACTTCATGTCGCCCGAGTTCAGCGCCGCCAGCGCCGGAAAGTTTTCCTCCAGCAGTTGCGTCAGGACGCTCCGGTTTGGCAGCCCCATGTCCTGCCACAGATGCTCGTCGTTCATCGCCGCCGAGGCGACCGCGTGGCAGAGCCAGGTATTGACCTCGCTGGCTTCGGCGCGATGCTCCAGCAGCAACTCCAGCAGCTCCGCATGTTCGTCGTGGTCCGCCGACGGCTTCAATGCGTCGCCGCCGTTGTCCCGTGAAACTCCCGGGAAGAAGGCGCCGAGCAGGCGCTGGAAGTCCCGCTCCGTCATGCCCCGGATCAGCGGGGATGCGCCGCTCGCCAGCGCCCGCCCGATCACCCCGGCGAAGGCCAGGGTACGCGCGTCGCCGGGAAAGCGCGCGCGGGCCAGCAGCTCTGCATAGCCGGGGGAAGTCATCGCGCTATCACCGCGCGCGGGACCAAGCCGGCCGTTGCGGCGGCCAGGTCCCGGATCACCGTCACCCCGACGCTGTCGCTGGGATCGATCTCGGCCAGCTTTTCCAGGATCGCCACGCAGTCCGCGCGCCGGCCGCGCCGCAGGCAGATGAAGGCCAGCGCCTTGAGGCTGAAAAGGTAGAAGTGCTGGGGCCCCCGGGTGTCGCTCCAGTCGGTCGTTGCCGGCGTGGCGCGGCTCCACTCGGCGGCGAAGCCGCCCTGGCTGGCGGCGGCATACAGTGCCAGACGAACGGCCCGCTCGGCATCCGGCAGCCGGCCCCGGTAGAAATAGAACTTGTAGAGGGCGAAATACACCGGCAGGCAGCGCGGATACATAGCCTGCGCCGACCACAGGATGGCCTCCGCCCGATTGGCCTGGGCATGAGCGTCGGCGGCCTCCTGCAGCAGTCCGGCCACGGCCGGCGGCAGGTCGCGATCGTCCGCTCCCGTCTCAGGTCGGCTGCTCACGATGCCCCCTCAGCCGAACTTGAACAGCACGCCGTAGCCGCCGCGCGGATAATCCCAGGCGACGTTGCGGTGCTCGTCGCAGATGATCCGGCAGGTGCCGCACTCCAGGCAGCCGTCGGCGATCAGCACCACGCGGCCGTTGCCCTCCAGGGTGTAGCAGCCGGCCGGGCAGCAGACCGCGCATTGCTGATCTTCGCATTGCGTCGCGCACAGCTCCGGGTTCCGGATCTGGATGTGGGCGCGGCCGCTATCGACGCGATAGCGGTTCTGGAACAATTTTTCCTCGATCTTGACGGCGCTCATTCGAAGGCCCTCCACAGCTTGAACGCGTCGCCCATCAGGCCGAACAGCGAGCGGCGCTGGGTGAATTTCCGGCGGATCAGCTTCTCCTTGGTCTTCTTGTCGACGCCGTCCACCTTGACCATCTCGTGCATCGCCGTGTTGATCAGCGCCGGATAGTCGTTGAAGAATTGCGGGTTCGAATGGAAGGTGCCGGAGAGGTTCTTGTACTTCTTCAGATCCTTGAGCACGAAGGACTGCTCCAGCTTGGCGCGATAGCGCCCGAGGTTCTTCGCGGTGTAGGGCAAGCCCTGGCCCGCGAGCTCGATCAGGGTCTCGGCGGCGAAGCGGCCGCTGGTCATGGCCAGATTGGAGCCCTCGCGATGCACCGCATTGACGAACATCGCCGAATCGCCGACGATCATCCAGCCCTCGCCGCAGAGTTGCGGCACGGCCTTGTAGCCGCCCTCTGGGATCAGGTGGGCGGCGTATTCCTTCATCTCGCCGCCCTCGATCAGGGGCTTGATCGCAGGATGCGCCTTCATCTGTTCGAGCAGCTGATAGGGGGTGATCCTCTGCTGCTTGAAATCGGAGAGCATGCAGCCGACGCCGATGGTCAGGGACTCCTTGTTGGTGTAGAGGAAGCCGGTCCCCATCATGCCCTGGGTGATCTTGCCCGCCATTTCGATCACGACGCCCGCCTCGCCCGAGACGTTGAAGCGCTGCTCGATGGTCTCCTGGGGCATGAAGTGGATTTCCTTCACCGCCAGGGCCACGTTCCTCGGCTCGATTTCCGGATGGAAGCCGGTCCTCGTCCCGAGCAGCGAATTGACCCCGTCGGCGAGGATCACCGCGTCGGCGTAGATGGAGCCGCCCTCGCGGTCGGTCCGGACGCCGATGACCCGCTTGCCGTCCATGATCAGGCTGGTCACCGTGGTCTCGCAGATCAGCAGGGCGCCGGCCTCCTGCACCTTCTGCGAGAACCATTTGTCGAACTGGGCGCGGATGATGGTGTAGCGGTTGTAGGGCGGCTTGTTGAACCCGTCGGAGCGGTACTGGGCGCCGACGAAGGACTCGTCGTCCAGCACCCACATCCGCTGCTCGATCAGATGGCGTTCGAGCGGCGCATCCTCGCGGAAATCCGGGATGATGCGCTCCAGCGCGTCCGAGTAGAGGATCGCCCCCTGCACGTTCTTCGAGCCGGGGTACTCGCCGCGCTCCAGCTGCAGCACCTTCTGCCCGGCCTTGGCCAGGGTATAGGCGGCGGCGTTGCCGGAGGGGCCGGCACCGACGACGATGACGTCGAACTTTTCGCTCATGTGGTTCTCCCGGTCAGCCGGCCTTGCGCGCCACCGCCAGTTTCTGGCGGAGAGCGTCGGTCATGGCCGGCAGTATGGTCATCGCGTTGCCGACGATGCCGTAGGTGGCGAAATCGAAAATCGGCGCATTGGGGTCGTTGTTGATGGCGATGATCACGTCCGAACCCTCCATGCCGACGCGGTGCTGGATCGCGCCGGAGATTCCCGCCGCGATGTAGAGCTTGGGCCGCACGGTCTTGCCCGACTGCCCGACCTGGCGCTCGTTCTCCACCCAGCCCGCCTGCACCACCGGGCGCGAGGCGCCGACCTCGGCGCCGAGCACCATGGCCAGATCCCAGATGAGCTGGAAGTTTTCCGGCTTCTTCATGCCGCGACCGCCGGAGACGATGATGTCGGCGAAGGGCAGTTGCGGCTTGTCCTGGCGATCGTCGGGAATGTATTCGAGCACCTTGGTGATGATGCCGGTCTCGACCAGGCCCAGCGGGTGCCGGACGATGCGCCCGGTCCGGGCGTCATCGCGCTCCGGCATCGCCATCACCCGCGGCCGTATGGTGGCCATCTGGGGCCGGTAATTCTTGGTCACGATGGTGCACAGCAGACTGCCGCCGAAGGTCGGGCGGGTGGCGGCCAGGCCGCGGTTGTCCATGTCGATGTTGAGTTCGGTGCAGTCTGCGGTGAGCCCGGTCTGCAGCGTCGTCGCGACGCTGCCCGCCAGATCGCGGCCCTGCACCGTGGCCCCGAGCAGCAGGATTTCCGGCTTGTAGGTGTCGACCAGGTCGGTGAGGCCCCGGCTGAAGGGCTCGTTGCGGTAGTTGGCGAGGATCGCGTCCTCGATCAGATAGCACTGGTCGGCGCCGTGGCGGAAGGCCTCTTCGCAGAAGCGGGCGGTCGCCGTGCCGGGCGGGCCCATGACCACGCCGGAAAGCGCGACGCCGAGCTTGTCGGCGAGCTTGCGGCCCTCGCCCAGCAGCTCCCAGGAGACCGGATGCACCTGGCCCTGTTCGTGCTCGATGAAGACCCAGACGCCCTGGTAGGCCTTGAGCCGCTCGTCCAGTTCGTACTTCCCCCTGCCCGCGGGCTTCTTTGCCGCCGCCTCGGCTGCCGGTGCCTCGCTCATGGCTCCCTCTCCTTTCTCGTCGATCCGTTTCAGGCCGCCTTGCCGGCGATCCCCTCTTCCAGCTTGGGATGCTGGGTGAACAGCTTGTTGAGCAAGGTCAGAACCACATCGCGCGGCTCGCCGCTCTCGGTCTCGATCATCTCCGCGCGCTGGGACTTGGGCTGGGGCGCGAACACCTTGCTGACCAGGGTGGGCGAACCCTTGAGGCCGATCTTGGCGACGTCGTCGATGCCGGCGGCATCCTTGTTCCAGAGCTTCAGTTCGTGGCGGGCGGCGCGGAACATGTTGTCCATGGTGGCGAAGCGCATCTCGTTGCTGCCCTCGAGCATGGTGATCAGGCAGGGCAGCCGGGTCGTCAGCAACTGCACCCCGCCCTCGGCGCGGCGCCGCACCTTGATCTCGCGCCCGACGAGATCGAGCCCGTCGATCTGCGAGACGTAGGTCAGCAGCTGCATGTCGAGCCGCTTGGCGATGCCCGGGCCGACCTGCGCGGTGTCGCCGTCTATGGTCTGCTTGCCGGCGAAGACGATATCCACCTTCATGTTCTTTTCGATCTGCCGGATCGCCGCCGCCAGGGCAAAGGAGGTGGCCAGCGTGTCGGCGCCGGCGAAGGCGCGGTCGGTGACCAGGATGGCGTCGTCGGCGCCGAAGGAGATGGCCTTGCGCAGGGCCGCATCGGCCTGGGGCGGGCCCATGGTGATCACCGTGACGCGGCCGCCGTAGCGGTCCTTGAGGCGCAGCGCCGCTTCCAGGGAGTACAGGTCGTAGGGGTTGACGATGGCCGGCACCCCCTGGCGCATGATGGTGTTGGTGACCGGATGGACGCGGATCTGGGCGCTGTCCGGAACCTGCTTGATGCAGACGACGATGTGCATGATGGCTCCTTCTAGGCGTCCGTTCAGCCGCGGGAGGGCAGGGTCTGGCGCAGGCTGTCTACGGCGAAGCTCTTGCCCTCGGCGTCCTGGAACACCTTGAAGACCTTCTCCCTGGCCGGCGTGGAAGTGACGAAATCCTGGTAAGACCTGAGCAGCAGGCTGCGGTAGGCCTGGTACATCGCTGCCTCGTCCAGTTTGCCCAGGTGTTGATCCTTGCGCAGATACTGGTAGAAGCGCTTGAGGATGTGCAGGCGATTCACGTGCACCACCGCCTGGTCGTAGGGAATGCCGAAGAACTCCAGGAATTCCTCGGCGGAGGAGAGCTTGCTCAGGCGTTCGATGAAGGGGTTCATGGGAATGCTCCGTCAATGGTGATGCGCGGATATCGGTTCATGACGGCAGCGCCGCGCACTGGGCGTGTTCGAGATAGAAGCGTTCGAGGTCGGCGGCGGTGGGCGCACGCTTGGTGCTGACGGCGTGCTCCCTGATGCGCGAGAGCAGCAGCTCGGCTTCGATATCGGAGAGCGCCATGCCCAGGCGGGCATAGGCGTCGATGACGCCGCGCGAGCCGGAATGCTTGCCGAGGATGGTGCGATGCGCTCTTCCCACTTCGGCCGGATCGAAGCCCTGGTAGTTGCGCGGATCCTTGGCCAGGCCATCGACGTGGATGCCGGCCTCGTGGGTGAACACCGCGTCGCCGACGATGCTCTTGTTGGCTGCCACCGGCCGGCCGGAGGCGGCGGCCACCATGCGCGAAATGGCGGGGAAGCGGTGGGCATCGATGCCCGACTCGATGCCGTGGAGGTGGCGCAGGGCCATCACCACCTCCTCCAGCGCGGCGTTGCCGGCGCGCTCGCCCAGGCCGTTGACCGCGGTGTTGGCGTGGCTGGCACCGGCGCGTATCGCGGCCAGGGTGTTGGCGGTGGCCAGCCCCAGATCGTTGTGGGCATGGATCTCCAGCTCGAGGTCGCTGGCGGCGCTCAGACGCCGGATCTGCTCCCAGGTGGCGAAGGGGTCGAGGATGCCCAGCGTGTCGGCGAAGCGGAAGCGTCTGGCGCCGGCGGCCTGCGCCGTCTCGAGCACCGCCTGCAGGAATCCCGGATCGGCGCGGGAGGCGTCCTCGCCGCCGACGCTGACCTCGAATCCCAGGTCGCGGGCGCGCCCGACGTGGGTGCGGATCTGCTCCAGCACCCACTCGCGCGAACGCTTGAGCTTGTGCTCGATGTGGATGTCGGAGACGGGGATCGAGAGATTCAGGATGTCGGCGCCGCAGATCGCCGCGGCGCTCAGGTCGCGTTCGCACATCCGGCCCCAGACCATGGTTTTCGCCGTCAGGCCGAGACCGTTGATGGTCCGGATCACCTCGATCTCGGCCGGGCCCATCACCGGGATGCCGATTTCCATCTCGGCGACGCCGGCAGCCGACAGGGCGCTGGCGATGGCGATTTTTTCCTCGGCGCTGAAGGCCACCCCTGCGGTCTGTTCGCCGTCGCGTAGCGTGGTGTCGTTGATCGTGACCATATCGTTTGGCTTGCCGCTGCCCGGGATTCGTGTACCCCTGGTTCAGCAATTCATGTGCCAACGCGCACTGGCCGCCCAATCAGCTTAAGCTTCAGTGGCTTGCCGGTGCTTTGCGGGGATCGGGCGGCGGCCCGGGGACAAGGCCTGTCGGCTTTGTCGGGTTTGCAACAAGGGTCAATCGTGCTCGCGCGCGAGGTTCACCGTGTAGCGAGGCAGTTCGAGGACCAGGTCCTGCTGGCGCAGCACCACCTGGCAGGCCAGGCGGGAGCCGGTCTCGACGCCCCAGGCGCGATCGAGCTGGTCCTCCTCTTCCTCGCCGGCGGGCGCCAGGGAGCCGAGTCCTGCGCGCACGATCACGTGACAGGTCGAGCAGGCGCAGGATTTTTCGCAGGCGTGCTCGAGCGCGATGCCGTTCCTGAGCAGCGCATCGCAGAGAAAGCCGCCGCTCTTCGCCTCGAACTGGGCGCCGTCGGGGCATAGCGCGGCGTGGGGACGGACCGTGATGCGCGGCATCGGTGTCTAGCCGCCGACCGTTGCGAGATGATCGGCGATCTGTTCCAGGCTGCGCCCGGAGAGCGCCCGCTTGACGCTGGCGTCCATGCGCCGCGCGGCGAAGGCCTGGGTCGCCGCATTGAGGGCGTCGGCCGCCGCCTTCAGTTCGCGCGGGCTGTCGCCGCCGGTCTCGACGATTTCGGCCAGCGCGTAGATGTGGCGGGCGATGGCGCCGCGCTCGGGCGGCGCCAGCAGTTCCTCGCCATCCTGGGCCAGCGCCGCCTCGGTGGCGTCGATCAGCCGGCGCGCCTCGACCTGGGCTTCGCGCAGCGTCCGCAGTTTCATGTCGGCAGCGGCGCGACGGTGAGCGTCTGCCAGCATGTCCGCGATCCGGGCGTCGTCGAGTCCGTAGGAGGGCTTGACCGACACCGCCGTCTCGACCCCGGTGCTCTGCTCGCGGGCCGAGACGCTGAGCAGCCCGTCGGCGTCGATCTGGAAGCTGACGCGGATGCGCGCCGCACCGGCGACCATCGGTGGAATGCCGCGCAGCTCGAAGCGGGCCAGCGAGCGGCAGTCCGCGACCAGTTCGCGCTCGCCCTGCAGGACATGGATGCTCATCGCCGTCTGGCCGTCCTTGAAGGTGGTGAAGTCCTGCGCGCGGGCCGTGGGCAGCGTGGAGTTGCGCGGGATGATTTTCTCCACCAGCCCGCCCATGGTCTCCAGGCCCAGCGACAGCGGACAGACGTCGAGCAACAGCCAGTCGTCGCCGTTGCGATTGCCGGCCAGCACGTTGGCCTGCATGGCGGCGCCCAGCGCCACCACCTGATCCGGATCGAGATCGGTCAGGGGCTCCTGTCGGTAGAGAGCGGCGACGGCGGCGCGCACGTTCGGCATCCGGGTCGAGCCCCCGACCAGCACCACGCCCTTGACCTCCCCGATGTCGAGGGCGGCGTCGCGCAGCGACTTGCGCGCCGCCCTCAGGGTGCGGGCAACCAGATCGGCGGTCAGCTCGGCGAAGATCTCGCGCGTCAGGGTCAGGCAGACCGCGCGGCGGTCGCCGAGCGTGGCGGTGATCGCGGCGGACGGAGCGCTGGATAGCGCCTCCTTGGCGCCGCGGGCCAGAGTCAACAGGCGGCGCGCGTCGCGAGGTTCCAGCGTGCCCAGACTGGCGCTGTCCACCATCCACCGATAGACCCGCCGGTCGAAGTCGTCGCCTCCCAGCGCCGCGTCGCCGCCGGTGGCCAGCACCTCGAACACGCCGCGCGACAGCCTGAGGACGGAAATGTCGAAGGTGCCGCCGCCCAGATCGTAGATGACGAAAATGCCCTCGGAGCCCCTGTCCAGGCCGTAGGCGACCGCCGCCGCGGTGGGTTCGTTGAGCAGGCGCAGCACGTTGAGCCCGGCCAAGCGGGCCGCGTCCTTGGTGGCCTGGCGCTGGGCGTCGTCGAAGTAGGCCGGCACCGTGACCACCGCACCGACGAGTTCCCCGCCCAGGGCCGATTCGGCCCGCAGGCGCAGCGTGCGCAGGATTTCCGCCGAGACCTCGACCGGACTCTTGACGCCCGCCGCGGTATCGATACTGACCATGCCCGGCTGATCGACGAAGGCATAGGGCAGATCGCCGAGATCGGCCACATCGTTCAGGGCCCTGCCCATCAGGCGCTTGACCGAGGACAGCGTGTTGTGGGGATCCTCGCTCTGGGCGGCCAGCGCTTCGTGGCCGATGACGGCTTCTGCGCCGGCGCATCGATAACGCACCACCGAGGGCAGCAGGGCGCGCCCGGCTTCGTCGCGGATGACGGCGGCGGCGCTGCTTTGCACGCTGGCCACCAGCGAATTGGTGGTGCCCAGGTCGATGCCCACCGCCAGCCGGTGCTGGTGGGGTGCGGCGGCGAGACCGGGTTCGGCGATCTGCAGCAGTGCCATCGCTGGTTCAGACGGCGAAGCTCTCGCCGCAGCCGCACTGGTTCTTGACGTTGGGATTGTTGAACTTGAAGCCCTCGTTGAGTCCCTCGCGCACGAAGTCGAGTTCGGTGCCGTCGAGATAGGGCAGGCTCTTCGGGTCGATCAGCAGCGTGACGCCGTGGCTCTCGAAACTCAGGTCGTCCTGGCCCGCCGCGTCGGCGAACTCCAGGGCGTAGGCCATGCCCGAGCAGCCGCTGGTCTTGACCGCCAGGCGCAGACCGAGGCCGCCGCGCTTGGCGAGGAAGGTCTGAACGCGCTTGGCGGCGTTCTCGGTGAGGGTCACACTCATGATTTTCCTTTCGGGCGATCACATGGAGAAGGAGCTGCCGCAGCCGCAGGTCGAGCTGGCGTTGGGATTCTTGATGACGAAGCGCGAGCCCTCGAGGCCGTCCTCAAAGCTGATCTCGGCGCCGGCGAGATACTGGAGGCTCATCGAATCGATCAGCAGAGAGACGCCGCCGTTCTCGATCAGGAAATCGTCTTCGCCGACCGCCTCGTCGAAGGCGAAGCCGTACTGGAAGCCCGAACAGCCGCCGCCGGTGACATAGACGCGCAGCTTGAGCCCGGGATTGCCCTCTTCGACGATCAGCTCGCTGACCTTGGCCGCGGCGGAGTCGGTGAACAGGACGGGGGATGGTGCAGCGATCGCGGTGTCGGTCATTTCGGGCCTCGCTTGGATGGTCGGGGGATTCGCTCTTAAGCCAGCGGCTCGCACATCGGGTAGGTCTTCCTCCCTTCCGTCTCGTGCTTGGCGCGGTAATCGGCGACGGCCGCCTTGATCGCATCCTCGGCGAGGATCGAACAATGGATCTTCACCGGCGGCAGGGCCAACTCCTCGGCGATGGCGGTGTTCTTGATCTCCAGCGCCTGGTCCAGGGTCTTGCCCTTGACCCATTCGGTGACCAGCGAGCTGGAGGCGATCGCGGAACCACAGCCGTAGGTCTTGAACTTGGCGTCCTCGATGATGCCGTCCTTGCCCACCTTGATCTGCAGCTTCATCACGTCGCCGCAGGCCGGCGCGCCCACCATGCCGGTGGCGACGCCGTCGTCGTCCTTGGCGAAGCTGCCGACGTTGCGCGGCTTATCGTAGTGATCGAGCAGTTTGTCGCTATAGGCCATGTTTATCTCCTGGTTGGTCAATGAGCAGCCCACTGCACGCTGTCGAGATCGATTCCTTCCTGGTGCATTTCCCACAGCGGCGACATTTCGCGCAGGCGGATGATGCATTCCTTGATCTGCCTGATGGCGAAATCCACCTCCTCGGCCGTGGTCCAGCGGCCGAGCGTGAAGCGGATGGCGCTGTGCGCCAGTTCGTCGGGCAGGCCGAGGGCGCGCAGCACGTAGGACGGTTCCAGGCTCGCCGAGGTGCAGGCCGAACCGCTGGAGACGGCGATGTCCTTGATGGCCATCATCAGCGACTCGCCCTCGACGAAGTTGAAGCTGAGGTTGAGGTTGTGCGGCACCCGCCGCTCCATGTCGCCGTTGATGGTGACCGCTTCCAGATCGGAGAGCCCCGCCAGCAGACGGTCGCGCAGCGCCCGGACGGTCTCGTTCTCCGCCGCCATGGTCAGACGCGCGAGTCGATAGGCCTCGCCCATGCCGACGATCTGGTGGGTGGCGAGGGTGCCGGAGCGCATGCCGCGTTCGTGACCGCCGCCGTGTATCTGGGCCTCCAGCCGCACCCGGGGCTTCTTCCGCACGTAGAGCGCGCCGATGCCCTTCGGTCCGTAGGTCTTGTGGGCCGAGAGCGACATCAGATCCACCTTCAGCCGGGACAGATCGATGTCCACCTTGCCGGTGGCCTGGGCCGCATCGACGTGGAAGAGCACGCCCCGCCCGCGGCAGATCTCGCCCAGCGCGGCGATGTCCTGGATGACGCCGATCTCGTTGTTGACGAACATCACCGAGGCGAGAATCGTGTCGGGGCGCAGCGCGGCAGCGAAGCGCTCGGGATCGACCAGGCCGTTGGGCGCCACGTCGAGGTAGCTGACCTCGAAGCCATCGCGTTCCAGCTCACGCATGGCGTCGAGCACGGCCTTGTGCTCGGTGGACAGCGTCACCAGATGCTTGCCCTTGCCCTTGAGAAAGCGTGCTGCGCCCTTGAGCGCCAGATTGTTGGACTCCGTCGCGCCGGATGTCCACACGATCTCCTTGGCGTCGGCGCCGATCAGCGCCGCCACCTCCGCGCGGGCTTCCTCGACCGCTCGTTCTGCGTTCCAGCCGAACTGGTGCGAGCGGCTGGCCGGGTTGCCGAACTCCTCGGTCAGATAGGGAATCATCTTCGCCGCGACGCTGGGGTCCACCGGCGTCGTGGCGGAGTAGTCTAGGTAGATTGGTAGCTTGGGCATGGACGCTCCGCGTGACAATCATCGGTGCTACTTCTTTTCGCACCGCACGCTTGTCACATAGCAAAGAGCGGGCCAATAACGAAATTGCTAGCTATCCAGCTGAAAACTAATAGGATACTGAACAATGATTGCACCGGACGACAAGTTTGTCCGTAGGGCTTTGTATCGTGTTGTCGCGTTCCCTACAGAACCCTTCAGACATTTCGGCAGATGACGGGCAGCACCTCAGACCGGAGGGCGTTGCCCCCCGGTCCTTCCCGGAGAAGATGCGGGTGGCGCCAGCATTGAGCACGACGACCCGCCCAAGTGGCGGTTTTTTCGTCTGCCACTTGATCGCGCGCCGAAGCCGCCGCGGCGGCCCTACCCATCAAGCCGAAGGCTTGATGGTCATGCCGCGCTCGCCAAGCGCCCGGCGGCGATCCTAATTGAGCAGGGCTACAAGGCGCTATCGGCAGTCGAGCCAAGAGTTGATCGACTCGGCGGCGCTTGGCAAAAACCGCTAGTCACAGTCCGGTCCCAGCACCCCCCGAGCACGCAGTGTATCTATCGCGGCGGGCGTGAGCGCGAGCCACTGCCGCAGCACCTCGGTCGTGTGTTGGCCCAGGGTCGGCGGCGCATTGCGGTAGGTCACCGGCGAGCCAGATAGGCGGATCGGGTTGGCGACCAGCGGCACGCTGCCGGCAATCTCGTGCGGCAACTCGATGCGCAGGCCGCGGGCCTGCACTTGTGGGTCCGCAAACACCTCGTCGAGCCGGTTGATTGGACCGCACGGGACTCCGGCGCCTTCAAGAGCGGCTACCCATTCACGCGTAGTACGCAGCACGGTCGCTTGACGCAGCAGCGGCACGAGGACCGCGCGGTTTGCAACACGCTGGGGATTGGTGGCGAAGCGCTCGTCATTCGCCCACTCGGCATGCTTGGCCACAGCGCAGAACTTGGCGAACTGGCCATCGTTGCCGATGGCGAGAATCATGTCGCCGTCGGCCGTAGGAAAATCCTGATACGGCACGATGTTCGGATGGGCATTGCCCATACGGCGCGGCACCACACCGCCGGCGAGGAAATTGGAGGCCTGGTTCGCCAAACAGGCGATCTGCACGTCCAACAGCGCCAGATCGATATGCTGGCCGCTGCCCGACTTCTCGCGTTCGGCTAGGGCGGCTTGCACGGCTATCGTGGCATACAGGCCGGTCATGATGTCGGTGAGAGCCACGCCCACTTTTTGCGGACCGGCGCCTTCTTCTCCTTCGGCACGGCCGGTCACGCTCATCAGACCCCCCATGCCCTGGATCAGGAAATCGTAGCCCGCGCGCGACGCATAGGGACCCGTCTGACCAAATCCGGTGATCGAACAGTAGACCAAGCGGGGGTTGAGGGCTGATAGGCGCTCGTAGTCCAAGCCGTAATGTTTGAGCCCGTCCAGCTTGAAATTCTCCAGCAGCACGTCGGCCTGCTGGACCAATTGACGAACCAGCGCCTGACCTTCCGGTAGCGCCATGTCGATGGTGACCGAACGTTTGTTGCGATTGGCACAGAGAAAATAGGCGGCCTCGCCGGTGTCGCGACCTGACTCGTCTTTCAAGTACGGCGGGCCCCAGGAGCGCGTATCGTCACCGGCGCCCGGACGTTCGACCTTGACCACATCGGCGCCCAGGTCAGCCAACATCTGACCCGCCCACGGCCCAGCCAGAACGCGCGAAAGATCCAGTACGCGCAAACCGGCCAGCGGTGCAGGGCGATTCCCAGTCGCGTGCATCGCGTTAGTTTGCGCTGGCCGCAATGTCGGTGAACACGCGTTCAAGTATCAGTGCATACACGTCGTGTGTGCCCTTCCAAAAACAAAAAAAAAGCTCACCAGATTTTGGCGGGCTCTCGTGCTTACTATGCACTTACCAGAGGGACTATTTATCGCCTGGCAATCTGCCTGTCCGCATGCTCAAAAAGTGGCTACATGAGTCTGAGTCGGGGAGCCTGTGTATGCGCCCCTTGAAACCAATATAGCTACTTGATTTACCGGTGCCGGCAGCAAGAATCGAACTCGCGACCTTCTGATTACAAATCAGCTGCTCTACCAACTGAGCTATGCCGGCCTTGGGGCGTGGGTCGATTATAGCCGCTGGCCGGTTCTTTCCGCTACACTTCGGGGAGTTTCCGAACCGATCTTCCGAGACATGGCCCCAGCCCACGAGACCAAGGACTCGCCGTTTAGCCCCCCGTTCATCGGCGCTGGCGCCACCTTTCTGGCAGGCATCCACTCATCGATCGGCGGGTGGCGGCGCCATGATCCGTCATACGTGCTGGAGAAAAACTTCTTCCGCTTGAGGCGCATCGGGAAAGCTGCATGAGAGTGGCGGCGATGCAGCCCTATTTCTTACCCTATATCGGCTACTGGCAGCTTCTTGCCGGCGTTGACAAATTCATCGTCCTCGACGATGTGGCCTTTATTCGGAAAGGCTGGATCAATCGCAATCGAATTCTGGTCAATGGCGCTGCACATTTGTTTACCCTGCCGGCACCTTACACAGGAAGAAAGCATGAGTAAGCCTTTCTATGTCACACAACCCTATTTGCCGCCGCTAGAAGAGTTCATTCCCTATCTGGAAAAGATCTGGGACAGCAAGATCCTCACTAACGGTGGTCCGTTTCACCATCAGCTTGAGCAAGCGCTGTGTGACCACTTGGGAGTCAAGCATATCAGCCTGTTCACCAACGGCACCATTGCGCTGGTCACAGCTTTGCAGGCGTTGCGTATCACCGGCGAAGTCATTACCACCCCCTATTCATTCGTCGCAACTTCGCATTCTTTGCTGTGGAACGGCATCAAGCCTGTTTTTGTGGACATCGACCAGAACACACTCAACCTCGATCCTTCCAAAATAGAAGCAGCGATCACCCCGCAGACCACGGCCATCATGCCGGTGCATTGCTATGGACATCCCTGCGATGTCGAAGCAATCCAGAAGATCGCCGACAACTACAACCTAAAGGTCATTTACGATGCAGCCCATGCTTTTGGTGTCGAGGTTGCAAATGGTAGTGTATTGAATTATGGCGATTTATCCGTGCTCAGTTTTCATGCGACCAAGGTGTTCAACACCTTCGAAGGTGGCGCCATCGTGTGCCCTGACGCCAAAACCAAGGTGCGGATCGACCAATTGAAGAACTTCGGACATGTCGGCGAGGTGACGGTGGTTGCTCCCGGCATCAACGGCAAGATGAGCGAATTCAATGCAGCCCTGGGACTATTGCAGCTGAAATTCATAAATCAAGCTTTGCTACGGCGCAATGAGATCGATGCCGTCTATCGTGAACAACTCAAGGTGGTAAAAGGCATCCGTTGTTTGAAAGATGCTGGTGAGACGACCGCCAACTACGCTTACTTTCCGATTCTGGTTGAAAGCGATTATCCGATCAGCCGCGATGATCTCTACCAGAAACTCAAAGAGAACGATATTCATCCACGTCGGTATTTCTACCCGCTGATCTCGGATTTTCCAATGTACCGGGGATTACCCTCGGCGCACAGAGAAAACTTACCCATGGCGGCAAAGGCAGCGCAGAAAGTGCTGTGTTTGCCGATCTATCCAGATCTGGACATATCGGTAGTCGACGAAATCACTCGTTTCATCGCGAGCCAATAAATTGGACACATCGCTAACAAGCGGCTCCTCGGGAGAAGCGATATGAGGCTGGCCATCATGCAGCCATACTTCTTCCCGTACATCGGATATTTCCAGCTGATAGCGGCGGTGGACATATTCATCGTATATAACAACATTAAATACACCAAGAAAGGATGGATCAACCGCAATCGCATGTTGCAGAATGGCAAGGACGTGATGTTCTCGCTACCGTTGAAAGGCGATTCTGACTTTCTAGACGTGTGCGAACGAAATCTGGCGGCGGATTTTAACCGCGATAAGTTGTTGAATCAATTCAAGGGAGCATACCGACGCGCACCGTATTTTGCGCAGACGTTACCGCTGGTCGAGCAGATCGTGCGGTATGAAGAGGCTAACCTGTTTCGTTTCTTGCACCACTCCATCGCCAGGACTTGTGAGCACTTGGGCATTACGACTGAGATCAGGATATCTTCCGACATCGACATCGACCATGGCCTCAAGAATCAGGACAAGGTGCTCGCCTTGTGTGCAGCGGTCGGCGCGAGTACCTATATAAACGCCATCGGCGGTATGGAGTTGTATTCTAAAGAGACGTTCCGGGAGAAGGGCATCGACTTAAAATTCATCCAATCGAAATCATTCGAATATCCGCAGTTCGGCAACGAGTTCGTACCCTGGCTGTCGATCATCGACGTGATGATGTTCAATCCGCTCGATACGATCCGAACTTGCATCTCAACTAACCATGAGTCGATCTGAGCCATGTTCAAGTGGAAGAAATTGGGCAAGGTGTTCACACCGCAAGAGGTCGAAGGACGCAACTGGCTGAAGGAATTCGCACAAGCCCCCGCAACACTGGTGTTCGACGATTTCGTGCGCGTCTATTTTTCCTGCCGTCCGCCGGCGGATGAGAACGGCCAGTATGTGAGCTACTCCGCCTATGTTGATCTGGATCGCGCCGATCTGTTCAAGGTACGGCACGTCGGCGAACGGCCGATCCTCAGCTTGGGTGGTTTAGGCGAGTTCGACGAGTTTGGCACTTATCCTGTATCCGTCATTTCCAACGGCGATGAAGTGCGCGCCTATTACGCAGGCTGGACGCGCTGCGAGTCCGTACCGTTTAACGTGGCGATCGGTATGGCGACCAGCCGCGACGGGGGTGAAACCTTTACCAAGCTCGGCAACGGCCCGGTCTTGCCGTATTCACCGGATGAGCCCTTCGTGCTGAGCGGGCCGAAAATACGACGCTTCAACGATATTTGGTATTTGTGGTATATCGCCGGGCGCAAGTGGAAGATGGTAGAAGGCCGGGCAGAGCCGATCTACAAGATCCGTATGGCGACTTCGAGCGATGGCATACACTGGAACAAGGCCAACAAAGACTTGATCGAGAGCCGCGTCGAAGAAGACGAAGCGCAAGCCAGCCCGGACGTGTTCTACGCCAACGGCAAATATCACATGTTCTTCTGTTACCGTTACAGCTGCCATTACCGGGGCAAGGAGCATGGCTACCGCATCGGTTACGCCTCCAGTACCACCCTGAACGACTGGGTGCGCGACGACACGAAAGCGGGCATCGACGTAGCGGAAGAAGGCTGGGATGCCGAGATGATCAGTTATCCGCACGTTTTCGAGCTGGATGGGAAGACCTATCTAGTCTACCTTGGCAACCAGGTTGGCCGGCACGGCTTTGGGCTAGCCGTGCTGGACGGAACGTTGGAGTAAAGGATGGGCGGGATGAAGTGGAAAAAGCTCGGCAAGATATTCGACCCGACGCAGCACAAGCTGCCGAACGACTGCGTGCAGTTTGCACAGTCGCCGCAGGCTTTGGTGTTCGACGATTTCGTGCGCATCTATTTCTCGACCAGATCGGTGGATAAGAGCAATAAAAAATATTTGAGCCACATCGCCTTTGTCGACATGCAAAAGAACCTGCGCGATGTCATTCGCGTATCAGACCGGATGGTCATCCCGCTCGGCGAACTCGGCTGCTTCGATGAACATGGGATATTTCCGATGAGCATTATGCGCCACGGCGGTGCCGTGTATGGCTATACCTGCGGCTGGAGCCGGCGGGTGTCCGTTTCTGTCGAAACGGCCATCGGTCTTGCCATCAGCAACGACGATGGCCTTACTTTCCAACGCATCGGTGACGGGCCGGTGCTGGCGGCATCGTTGCACGAACCCTATCTAGTCGGTGATGGTTTCGTGAAGGTTATCGGCGGCGTATTCCACATGTGGTACATCTTCGGCGCCGGGTGGAAGAAATTCTCGGCGGAAGCAGCGCCAGACCGCACCTACAAGATCGGTCATGCGGTCTCCAGTGACGGCGTCAACTGGATCAAGGAAGAAGCGCGACAGCTCATTGCCGACCGGTTGAGCGCGGATGAGAGCCAGGCGCTGCCGACGGTGATCGAGATCGATGGCCGGTATCATATGTTTTTCTGTTATCGCGAGTCTTTCGACTTCAGAAAGAACAAAGATCGAGGTTATCGTATCGGTCATGCCTATTCAGACGATCTGGCGAATTGGGCTCGGGATGATGGAAATCCGCTCCTCGACCTCACCCCGGGCGATTGGGATGGGGATATGCTGTGCTACCCGCATGTGTTCGAATGCGAAGGCAAGATATATTTGCTCTATAACGGCAACGAGTTCGGGCGGTATGGTTTCGGACTGGCGGCATTGGAGCGATGAACGTAGCGATCCAATATCTGTTGAACAAAGCATCTGCCGCGGAGATTGCCGAACACTTACAAAGCTGCGATGCCGATTTCGTGCCACCCTTGAGCGGTCGGGTCAAGATAAACGAGTACGCTAAAAAGATCGTGAGCAAAGCAATGAGGTTTGAGGCGTGGTCGGACGGTACGCTGGTCGGTCTGGTAGCAGCTTATTGCAACGACCAACAGAAGCGCATCGCCTACATCACAAGCGTCAGCGTGCTAAAAGCGTGGACAGGAAAAGGCATCTCCGCGCGTTTGATGCGCCTATGCATCGAATACGCGAAGAAATCTGGCATGAGGCAGATCAGTCTGAAGGTGGCGGGGAATAATAAGACCGCCATTAAGCTGTATGAAAAGAGCGGCTTTATCACAGACAAAGCAAATGAGCCATCCGTCGATATGGTTCTATACTGTGAAAGCGGGGAAAACATGAACAGCAAGCGTGACTACAACGTAGAAATAGCGGATACGACTGACCATAAATACGCCTACGGCTTCGACTTCGACGTGATGCACCCTTACATGATCAAATCGTTCGAGCCGTTCTTCAACAAAGGAAGTCTGCTCGAGCTTGGTAGCTTCAAGGGCGACTTCACAAGAAGATTTTTGCCCTATTTCGACGACGTAACCTGTGTCGAAGCCTCGGATATCGCTGTCGCTGAAGCGAAGCAAAAACTTGGCGACAAGGTGAAGTTCGTCAATTCGCTGTTCGAAAAAGCGGCCCTGCCAAAACGCTATGACAACATCATCCTTACCCATGTGTTGGAACATCTTGACGACCCTGTGCTGGTGCTGAAGCGCGTCAACGATGAGTGGCTGGACGAAGGCGGCCGGTTCTTTCTGGTGTGTCCCAATGCGAATGCGCCTTCCCGGCAGATCGCGGTGAAGATGGGGCTAATTACCCATAACTCTGCCGTCACACCGGCAGAGGCCAAGCATGGGCATAGATGTACTTACACATTGGATACGTTGGAGCGAGATGCCGTTGCTGCAGGACTGAAGGTGCTTCACCGATCCGGGATATTCTTCAAGGCACTTGCGAACTTCCAGTGGGATCGATTGCTGCAAACGGACATCATCTCCAAGGATTATCTGGACGGATGCTACAAACTTGGGCAACAGTACCCGGATTTGTGTTCGAGTATCTTTTTAATGTGCGAGCGGGGAAGGCCAGATAAGCCCGCGCACATAAATTGACCTGCCGGACTTCTTCGCACCAATCACTCCACTTATTCCTGGGCAATGATCAGCACTTTCTTCTATCAGGTACCCGTCGGATAATAGCGGCAAGGCTGCATTATGCATTACTGGCGCTTCGTATGCTGTTTATCCAAATAGCGCTGCCACATCCATTGGTAGACTGATTCCATCTCGAAAAGAAATGGCGACTTCCCTGCAGATGACTGTGAGTCAATTATTTTTTGCCGCAGAATACCGCGCAAGTCGCCCGCAAGATTCGGATGCCTGTAGAACCGACAAGCGATGTTCAAATACGCCTCATGGTTCTCGGCCACCAAGTTATCCATCCCAATTGATCTGAGTAGCGTTGTAGCAACGCGCGAAATCCAACGGTCCCCGTTAAGAGCAATGACGGGAACGCCCATCCCCAGAGCTTCCATTGTTGTAGTACAGCCATTGTATGGAAAGGTATCCAGAACAAGGTCGACCTTTGTATATGACTCAAGATACTGGTGATAGCCCGTTTGACCCCCAATGATCAGGCGACCAAGATCGATACCCTGCTTCTCCATGATGCTGACAAACAGCTTTTGGATATTCGATGGACCTTTGAACATGAAGCGGCTATTTGGACAAGCGTGAAGCACCTTGGCCCACAGTTCGACAACAGGCTTATTGATCTTGACCGCGCTACTGAAACAACCAAAAGTAAAATATCCATTACCCAGGTATGGCGGAGCCGAGACAGTGGAGTCGTCCTTTGGTAATGTTATCGGAATACAGCAATCAGGTAGCTGGACTATAGTTTCTGAATAAAACTTACTCTCGCTTTGTGAAATTGAGCTTTCATAGGCGATTAGGTAATCCACTGTTGGAATGCAAGTGGTATGAAATACATTTCCCAGAATGATCTGAACGGGCGCAATTCGGTGACACAACAACTCAACCGTGCGTATGTCCGCGAACGCATTCAAATCAACCAGGATATCGATATCATCCTGCCGTATTTGCCGAATAGCGTCGGCGGAATCGGCACTGCGCAGATCACGTATCTTTGCCCGGCAACCATTCTCCAGTGCCGGCGCAGGTTCTCCAAAATTGTAAACATAAACCTCGAAGTGCATTTCATCAAAATCGGTAAAAAAACAATAAAGCGGTTGATAGTAGTTGTGATAATTCAGAAAACTTGAGAGATAACCTATCCTCAACGGCCCATCCTTTTGCCGCACTATCTTAAGAGGTTCCAGCTCTATTTGCCCCAAATGACTGTTGCTCAACCAAGCTCTACAATCCTGCAAAATTGTTTCGTTGGAAGCTCCTGCTGCCATTACGATATCTAATAGCCATTGCAGGCGAATTTTTTCAATCTTGGAAACGGGATTGTTTGGATTTGCATCGAAGCGAATATTGATCGCCCGGCGTCTCCATTCGAATGCATTTTCTTGCTCACCCGTATCTGCAAATACTGAAATTAAGAGATTATGGAAATCAAATGAGGTGGGACAAATAACTATAGCTCGTTTAAGGAGGGCTACAGCACTATCTACCATACCGGATTTAAAAGCTATGACACCCATCCACGCTAAGCTATCAGGGTTCTCTGGATCAACTTTTAATATTTCCAAATAAAGTCTAGATGCAGCCTCAAGATCGCCTTGCTTGACGAAATTAATCGCAGTGTCAAGGGTTTTAGGAATATCAAATGATGGGGGGGCTGCCTGCCGGATCGCATCCTTACAGCATTTCTTGAATTTTTTTCCGCTGCCACAAGGGCACGGGCTATTAGGGGCTGGTTTAGATGACATACTCGCTCTGATTGAAAAGATTACCCCGCCTATTCCGCTGCTATATTCTGAAGCATGCAATGCTGGCGTTCTCAATGCACATCGGCACCGACCTCCACCTTCAATCGGCTGAAAGCCTATTCATATATTCCTATCGATCTTTCCCGGCAACCATCATAGCAGAGGCCTCGCGGAAAGCTCGGCCAGAGTCCATAGTTGCGCATGCGCCTGCTGTCCTGCATACTCAATCGATACTGGATGCGCGAGCAGATCTTCAATTTTTCGCCACACTTCGAGATCTTCAGTCTCTCCCTGCCGACCATGGCCACAGCCGCCAAAGCCATAGACTCCCCCCTCCGCCTGCTGCTCGTCGAAGCCGGCGCTGCCGACGCTGACCGGCTGCTCTCGCGCTTCCACGAGGCCGGGCACGAACCCCAGGCGCAGCTGGTAGCGAGCGCCGTCGAGCTGCGCGCGGCGCTCTCGTCCCAGGCGTGGGATGCCCTGCTGTGCCGGCACCGGCTGCCCGGGCTGTCGGCCCTGGCGGCGCTGAAGCTGATGCAGGAGACGGGTTTCGACCTGCCCTTCATCGTCATCGCCAACAGCATCGACGACAAGACCGCGGCGCGGGCGATGCGCGCCGGCGCTCACGACTGCTTCGCCCGCGACGGACTGGAGCGCCTGGTGCCGGCGGTCGAGCGCGAGGTCCGGGACGCCCGCCATCGCGCCGACCACCGCGCCGCCCTGGAGATGCTGAAGGAGAGCGAGGCGCGCTTCCGGGCCCTGGCCTCCAACCTTCCCGGCATGGTCTTCCAGCTGCAACGCGATGCCGACGGCGGATTGCGCTTCCTCTACGTCAGCGAAGGCTGCCACAAGCTGTTCGGCCTCAAGCAGCACGAGCTGCTGGCGAAGCCCAAGCGCTTCCTCGATGCCATCGACGCCGCCGACCGCGACTCGCTGCTGCAGGCGATCGAGGAATCGGCCGCCTGCTTCTCGACGCTCAACTGGGAGGGCAGGATCCGCAGCAAGGCCCAGGCGAAGTGGATCAACCTGCGCTCGACCCCGCACCGTCTGGAAGTCGGCGACATCCAGTGGCAGGGCATCGCCGCCGACATCACCCGCAGCAAGGAGATCGAGCGCGAGCTCCGGCGCTCGCGCGAACAGTTGTCCGAGCTCTCCTTCCACCTCGAGAGCGCCAAGGAGGAGGAGCGCGAGCGCATCGCCCGCGACATCCACGACGAGCTGGGCAGCACGCTGGTCGCCCTGAAGATCGAGACCGCGCTGCTCTCGGGCAAGCTGCCGGCGTCCTCTTCGCCCGCGCCCGCCGGTCTGCGCGACAAGGCGCATGCTATCGAGGCGCTGATCGACCGCGCCATGAGCACCGCCAGCCGCGTCGCCCGCGAGTTGCGCCCGGGTATCCTCAAGGAGTTCGGCCTGCAGGCGGCGATCGAATGCCAGGCCGAGGACTTCAGCCAGCGCACCGGCGTCGTCTGCCGCGTGCATTGCGACGACGACGGCATCGAGCCCGACGAGAAGACCTCGCTGGCGCTGTTCCGCGTGCTCCAGGAAGCGCTCACCAACGTCGCCAAGCACGCCCACGCCTCGCTGGTGGTGGTGAGGCTGCGGCGCGAAAGAGGTAGAATCGCGCTGGAGATCCGCGACAACGGCCGCGGCATCTCCGAGGCGGACATCAACAAGCCGAAATCCTTCGGCCTGCGCGGCATCCGCGAACGCGTCAGCAGCCTGAACGGCGAGTTCGCCATCTGCCAGGCCGAGCAGGGCGGTAGCCATCTCGCCTTGCGCGTCCCGGACATCCGCCAGGCCGAGGTCGTACCGCCTGCCGAGGAAGAGCCGCAGCGAAAACTGTTTTGACGCCTCACGATGAATGAAAAAATCCATGTACTGATCGCCGACGACCACGCCATCGTGCGCCAGGGTCTGCGCCAGATCCTGTCCGAGACCGAGGACCTGGTGGTCGCCGGCGAGGCCGACGACGGCGTCGACGCCATGCATCTGGCCAGGCAGCAGGAATGGGACGTGGTGCTGCTCGACGTCTCGATGCCCAACCGGAACGGCATCGACACCCTGAAGATGCTGAAGAAGGAATTCCCGCGCCTGCCGGTGCTGATCCTCAGCATGCACCCGGAGGAACAGTACGCGGTGCGCGCGCTGAAGGCCGGCGCTTCGGGCTACCTGACCAAGCAGAGCGCGCCCGAACTGCTGGTCACCGCGATCCGCCAGGTGGCCGGCGGCCACAAGTACGTCAGCCCCTCGCTGGCGATGAAGCTGGCCGACCTGATCTCCGAGGACAGCGACCGGCCCGCCCATGAATCGCTCTCCGACCGCGAGTATCAGATCCTCTGCCTGATCGCCGCCGGCCGGACCCTGACCCAGATCGCCGAGGAACTCAACATCAGCGTCAAGACCGTCAGCGAATACAGGAAGCGCTTGTTGGACAAGATGCGGCTGGAGACCAACGCCGAGCTGATCCACTACGGCCTGAAGCGGGGTCTTGTGGAATAATGCCGGCCTCGCCCCCAGCCCAAAACTCCTGAGTCCATGGCAGAGCTCGTCCAGCCCGCAGAGATCGCCCGGGAAGTGCTGCGCCGCCTGGCGATGCAGCGCACGCCGCCGACGCCGGAGAACTATCTCCGGCTCTACCACGAGATCGCCGGCACCACGGTGGCGGAAATCTTCCCGGAAAAGAGCCTGAAGATCCTGGCCGCCGCCCTGCCGCGCGCCACGCCGGAGCAGACGCGCTTCGCGCGCAACCTCGACGCCGCGGTGAGCGAAAAGAGCTGGGATGCGCTGAAGGCCGCGCTGCTGGCGCTGACCGCCGCCGCGGGCGCGGAGCCGCCGCAGTGGTCTGAATTGATCCGGGAGCTGGTGCTGCAACTGGAGCGTGGCCACGTCGGCCTGACGCCGGCCAAGAAGCGCGAGGTGCTGGATCGCGTACTGAAATCCTCGACTGCGCCAGACCTGCTCTTCCCGCGCCTGCAATCGCTGCTGCGCTCCTGGTCGCAGGGCCTGACGGCCGAGGCGGAAGCGCCGCTGGTTGAAGGCGAGGCAGGCATCAGGGCGGCAGCGCCCGGCGCGCCGAGAGTCGCGACCGAGACGCCGCTCGCCAGCGAATGGCGGGAACTGCTGGCGCAGGTACTGGAGAACAGCCTGAGCCAGCTGCTGTCCGACAATCCCGCCCTGGTCGAGGAAACGACCAGCTTGGCCGCCGCCGTCCGCGCCGCGCGCGGCGCCGACGACGTCGGCCGCCTGGGCGCCAAGATGAAGAAGTTCAGCTACCGCCTCAACTTCGTCGCCGAGGACCAGGCCGAGCTGCACACCGCCTTGCTGCACGTGCTCCACCTCTTGATCGATAACATCAGCGAGCTGACGATCGACGACCAGTATCTGCACGGCCAGATCGCGGTCCTGCTCGACCTCACCCGGCAGCCGCTCGACCTGCGCCGCCTGGACGACGTCGAGCGCCGGCTGAAGGATGTCATCTACAAGCAGGGTGCCCTGAAGAAGCATCTGCACGAGGCCCAGGACCGGATGAAGGCGATGCTCGCCAGCTTCGTCGATCGGCTCGCCGAGTTTTCCGATACGACCAGCGGCTACCACGACAAGATCGAACGCTGCGCCCAGAAGATCAGCCAAGCGAGCGACATTTCCCAGCTCTCCGAGGTGCTGGACGTGGTGATGCAGGAGACCCGCGCGATCCAGTTGAACGCCCAGCGCTCACGCGACGAATTGCGCGAGATGCGCCGGCGCGTCGAGGAGACCGAGAAGGAAGTCGGCCGCCTGCAGCACGAGTTGGCCGAGACCAGCGAGATGATCCGCATCGACCCGCTCACCGGCGCCATGAACCGCAAGGGCATGGACGACGCACTGGAGCGCGAGGTGGCACGCGCGGCGCGCCACGAGACGATGCTGTGCCTCGGCCTGCTCGACATCGACAACTTCAAGAAGCTGAACGACACCTACGGCCACGCGGTCGGCGACGAAGCGCTGAAGCATCTGGCCGGCGTCATCCATGAGACCCTGCGCCCCCAGGATACGCTGGCGCGCTACGGCGGCGAGGAATTCCTGATCCTGCTGCCGGACACCACGCTCGACGCCGCGGTCCAGATCCTGACCCGGCTGCAGCGGGAACTGACGCGAAAATACTTCCTTCACGAGAACCAGAAAATGCTCATCACCTTCAGCGCCGGCGCCGCCGAACTCGGCCCCCAGGAAGCGCCCAAGGACGCGGTCAAGCGCGCCGACGAGGCGATGTACCTGGCCAAGCGCGCCGGCAAGAACCGCGTGGTGGCGGCATGACCGCCCCCACCGCCGGGCCGCCCCAAGGCGGGGGCAGTCAACATATTGGAGCGGGCATCGCCCGCGAACGTTCGTCACCCCCTTCCTTGGGAAGGGGGGTGGGGGGAAGGTCCCTGTTCGTCACCGGCGGCGCCGGCTTCATCGGCTCGGCGCTGGTCAGGCTGCTGATCGGGCAGAGCGATTGGACCATCGTCAATATCGACAAGCTCAGCTACGCGGGCAACCTGGAGTCGCTCGCGGCGGTGGAGAAGCACCCCCGCCACGTCTTCTCGCGCACCGACATCTGCGAGCGAGCCGCGCTCGATCAACTGTTCCTTGAGCATCGTCCGATGGGTGTGATCCATCTCGCTGCCGAATCGCACGTCGACCGTTCGATCCACGGTCCGGCCGAGTTCATCCAGACCAACATCGTCGGCACCTATACCCTGCTCGAAGCTGCGCGGGCCTATTGGACGGGGCTGGCGGAGAAGGAACGACAGGCGTTCCGCTTCCACCACGTATCCACCGACGAGGTCTATGGCAGCCTGGGCGCGACGGGATTGTTCACCGAGACCACCCCCTATAGTCCGAACTCGCCCTACTCCGCCTCCAAGGCCTCGTCCGACCATCTGGCGCGCGCCTGGATGCACACCTACGGCCTGCCCACCCTGGTCACCAACTGCTCCAACAACTACGGGCCCTACCAGTTTCCCGAGAAGCTGATCCCGCTGATGATCACCCACGCGCTCGCCGGCAAGGCGCTGCCGATCTACGGCAAGGGCGACAACGTTCGCGACTGGCTCTACGTCGATGACCACGCCCGGGCGCTGAAACTCGTGTTCGAGCGCGGTATTCCGGGCGAGACCTACAACATCGGCGGGCACAACGAAAAGACCAATCTCGAGGTGGTCGATGCGCTCTGCGCCCTGCTCGACCGCCTGCGTCCCCGCGCCGACGGCAGCAGTTACCGCGAGCAGAAGATCGCCGTGGCCGACCGCCCCGGCCACGACCGGCGCTACGCGATCGATGCCGGCAAGATAGAACGCGAGCTCGGCTGGCGGCCCGAGGAGAGCTTCGAGACGGGCCTCGCGAAGACCGTCGCCTGGTATCTCGACCATCCCGACTGGGTCGCGCACGTGGCGAGCGGCGAGTACCGGTCGTGGATGGAAACGAATTACTCCGACAGGAAGGCGCAATGAGCAAACGCAAGGGCATCGTCCTCGCCGGCGGCGCCGGCTCGCGGCTGCACCCGGTGACCCTGGCGGTCTCCAAGCAGCTCCTGCCGATCTACGACAAGCCGATGATCTACTATCCGCTGACGACCCTGATGCTGGCCGGCATCCGCGACATCCTGCTGATCTCGACGCCCCAGGACACGCCGCGCTTCGAACAGCTGCTGGGCGACGGCAGCCAGTGGGGCGTGAACCTCAGCTACGCCGTCCAGCCCTCGCCCGACGGCCTGGCGCAGGCCTTCGTCATCGGCCGCGATTTCTTGAGCGGCGCGCCCTCCGCCCTGGTGCTGGGCGACAACGTCTTCTACGGCCACGACTTCTCCGCCCAGCTGCAGCGCGCCAGCCAGAGCGCCTCGGGTGCCACGGTGTTCGCCTACGCGGTGACCGACCCCGAGCGCTACGGCGTGATCGAGTTCGACGCGAACGGGCGGGCGATCAGCATCGAGGAGAAGCCGAGTCGGCCGAAGTCGCGCTACGCCGTGACCGGCCTCTATTTCTACGACAGCCAAGTCGTGGACATCGCAGCCTCGTTGAAACCTTCGCCACGCGGCGAACTGGAGATCACCGACGTCAACCGCCGCTACCTGGAACAGGATCAACTGCAGGTGGAGATCATGGGGCGGGGCATGGCCTGGCTCGACACCGGCACGCACGAATCGCTGCTGGAGGCGTCGCAGTTCATTTCCACCATCGAGAATCGCCAGGGGCTGAAGGTCGCCTGCCCCGAGGAAATCGCCTGGCGCTTGAAGTGGATAACCGACGCGCAACTCGAACGGCTCTCCGCACCGCTGGCGAAGAACGGCTACGGTCGCTACCTGCAGGGCCTGTTGAAGGACAAGATCTGGTGAAGCGCCTGCCCACCGCCATCCCCGACGTGCTGCTGCTCGAACCGAAGGTCTTCGGCGACGAACGCGGCTTTTTTTTCGAGAGCTACAACCGGCGCACCCTGGCCGAGCTGGGCCTGAACGCCGAGTTCGTCCAGGACAATCATTCGCGCTCGGCCAGGGGCGTGTTGCGCGGCCTGCACTACCAGTTCCGTCATCCCCAGGGCAAGCTGGTGCGGGTGATCGCCGGCGAGGTCTTCGACGTCGCGGTGGACCTGAGAAAATCCTCGCCGACCTACGGCCGCTGGCTGTCTTCCCGGCTCTCGGCCGAGAACAAGCGGATGATGTGGATACCGCCCGGTTTCGCCCACGGCTTCCTGACCCTCTCGGATTCGGCCGAGTTCCTCTACAAGACCACCGACTACTGGCATCCGGACGACGAGCGCTGTCTGGTCTGGAACGACCCCGATCTGGCCATAGACTGGCCGCTCGAAGGCGAGCCGCAACTCGCCGCCAAGGACCGCGCCGGCCTGAGGCTGCGCGAGGCCGAAGTCTATCCGTGAAGAACATTCTCCTCACCGGCGCGAGCGGCCAGGTCGGGCGAGAGTTGTTGCGCACGCTGGCACCGCTCGGGAGGGTGCTGGCATTCGACCGGCAGGCGCTCGACCTGACTCGCGTCGATGCCATCCGCGCCGCCATCCGAACGGTTCGGCCGGACATCATCGTCAATGCCGCGGCGTACACCGCCGTAGACCAGGCCGAGGCCGAGCCCGATCCGGCGACGGCCATCAACGGACGAGCCCCGGGCGTGATGGCCGAGGAAGCGAGGGGCCTCGGCGCGCTGCTGGTGCACTACTCCACCGACTACGTCTTCGACGGCGCCAAGCCCGGCCCCTACACCGAGGCGGACGATCCCGCGCCGCTGAACGCCTACGGCCGCAGCAAGCTCGCCGGCGAGCGGGCGATTGCGGCCTCAGGCTGCCGCCACCTGATCTTCCGCACCAGCTGGGTCTATGGCCTCTCCGGCAGGAATTTCCTGCGCACCATCTGGCGCCTGGCCAGTGAGCGGGAGGAATTAAGGATCGTCGCCGATCAGATCGGCGCGCCGACCTGGAGCCGGATGATCGCGGAGGCCACGGCGCTCGCCTTGCGCGGCGACCCGCACGAGGGCCTCTACCACATGAGCTGCGCCGGGGCCACCTCCTGGCACGGCTTCGCCAAGGCCATCCTCGACGCCCAGGGCTGGTGCGGCCGGCTCATCCCCATCCCGACGCACGACTACCCGATGCCGGCAAGCCGCCCGGCCAACTCGCGCCTCGACAACGGCAAGCTCGCCGCTGAGCTCGGCCTGGCGCTGCCCGACTGGCGCGAGTCTCTCGCCCTCTGCCTGGGCGATCTCGCATAGCGCCGGGCGCGAATCTCAAAACCCGGAACTATTCCGTGGCTGCCGCACACTGATTCAACAGTTCCATCAGCTGCGCGAAACGCTGATGGTTCGGGGCGAGTTTGTCCGCCCGCAGCAGCACCTCGCGCGCTTCCGCGGCCATCTCCTCGAGACAGGCCGAGGTGGCCGGGTCGCCGCCTTGTTGCTGCATGGCTGAGATCAGAATGTGCGCGAAGTTGAACAGAACCCGCACGTTCAGCGGCAAGGCGGCGCTGGCGTCGCGCATCCAAGCCACCGCCTCGCCGAGCTTCCCTCCCTTCCAGAGCATCACGCCGCGATTCATCATCTCGGTCGCCTCTTTGCGCGAGGCGCTCACCACCTCGGCGCCCCGTTCGCTCATCCGGGCTTTGTCGAAGATCTGTTGCACTTCTTCCGCGAGCGGTTCGTTGTCGTGGTTGTTCTTGACCAAGTCCCGCAACAGGTCGACCGGCGCGTCCTTGACGCCGACGGCGAATAGCAGGCGCGCCATATCCAGGCTCGTGGCAACGTCGGGCTTGACGCTGGTCCCGGCCAGCATTTTCCCCATCTCTTCGCCCGATTTGCGCGCATTCTTAAAGTCGCCGCTCTCGTGGTAGACCAAGCCCTCGGTGATCTTCGCCCGCAGTCGGACTTCTTCGTTGTCGAACGCCTTTTGCACCGCGCCGAGCGCCTGCAGCGCTTGCGCGGCATCGTTCTTCTGCCCGTACACGCGCGCCAGTCCGAGATAGGCATCCGGTGTTCTCAGTATCGAGTGCTCGCCCACTTCCACGCTCTTCTTGAACGCCTTTTCGGCGACCGCGATGTTGCCTTGCTTCAGCGCGATCGTGCCGAGATTCTTCTGGCGCAGCACCGAATTGGGCGAGAGCTTCGCCGCGCTCGTCAACACCTGTTCCGCCTCGGCGAACTCACCCAGCTGCTGGTGGGCGAGAGCGAGTTGGTCGTAGGCTTCCAGATAGTTGGAATTGTCCGCGATCACCTCCTGCAGCAGCAGTTTGGCGGCTTCATGCTCTCCGCTCTGCAGGTGCATTTTGGCGAGCCCGGTCTTCGCCCAGGCGAACTCGCGTTCGGCCAGAATCCCCTCGTAGACCGCCCGGGCCCGCACCGGCTCTCCGCACTTCAACAGCAGGCTGGCCTTCATGCGCAACAGATCCAATGCGTGCAGCTTGTCGGTGGCGAGCCGCGCATCGCATAGCTTGGCGGCTGTGAGGTAATCCTTGGCGTCGAAGGCCAGATCGATTTCCCGGAACACCTGCTTCTTGCTCCAGACGCGATTGAGCCGCGACAACAACAAGCCTTCGGAAATCGGTTTGAGCAGATAGCCGTCCGGTTGCTGCTCGGCGGCCCCCATCACCGACTCGACGCTCTTTTCGGCTGAGATCATCAACCAGATGCAGGCCGGTCCGATCAGGTCGCGCAGCCTCGCCTCTTCCAGCACCTGCTGGCCGGTTCTGCCGGGTCCGAGGTTATAGTCGCAGAGCACGACGTCGTACTTGTTCTTGCCCAGCAACAATACCGCGTCGACGCCGTTGGCGGCCTGGTCAACGTAGCGCACGCCCAGGCTGCGCAGCATGTCGCGCAGCAGCGTGCGGACACCGGAAAAGTCGTCGATCAACAGATAGCGTTTTTCGATCCAGTCTCGATTCTCGTCCATCGCCGCAATCCTCCCGAGACTCACGGCAGACGCAGGACGAAGCAGCCGCCGCCCCACAGCCCGCCGTTCTCCAGCCCGACGCTGCCGTGGCGCCCGCGGTGCTTGTGCATCTTCGCGACTTCGCTGGAAAAATACAGGCCCAGGCCGGTACTGCCGGTCGAAAAATCGACGCCGGCCTTGACCGCTGCCTGCGCCTCCAGCATGGCCGGCGGGTAGCCGCGGCCGTTATCCTCCACCCGGATTTCCAGAAATTCCCCGACCGGCGCAATGGCCAGGCGTATCTTGTCGCGCGTGTAGTGAATCGCGTTGTTGAGTGCGCTGCCGATCACGCCGGCCACCAGGTCCTCGTCGAAACACCAGACGAGTTCCGCCGGGCATTCGGTGTCGAATACGATCCCCCTCGAGTCGAACAGAATATGGTTCCGGGCCGCGACCTCCTCGACAAATTCAGCGATCGCCTGCGCTTCCGGATCGAACGGGTAGGACGGACTGCCGACTTCTTTGTACAGCGCCAGCAACTGGATCAGGTTGTTGTTCAGGCGCCTGGTTTCGTAGAGCATGCGCACCATCTGCTGATAGGCGGGCGTCAGCTTTTCCGGAGCATCCGCCAGGAGATTTTCGAGGGTCCCGCTCAGCATGCTGACCGAGTTCTTCATGTCGTGCGCGGACGAAGCCAGAAACAGGGACAGATCCGGCCGGTTTTTATTATCTTGCATGAAATTATTTTCCAAGGGCCAATTTATGACGATAGGAGTATAGCGGAGCTTCGCGCAACATGTCCAAAACGCGACGGCGGCCTCAATGAAATCCGCGGCCTGGGCCATGCCGGTGGCAAAAAGTCCGGCCAAATGAGGGCAGGCTCCCCGCATTCGTCGGATCAGGCGGCAAATTGCCCTCCTTTTCCCGATCCCGGGAAAGTCGCCGGCCTGTTCTACTGTTAAGATAACCAAAGTTGTATTGGCGCAAGTTTTGGAGCGACACAAGATGAAAGCCGTGATTCTCGCCGGCGGGCTGGGTACGCGACTCTCCGAGGAAACCCAGTTGCGCCCCAAGCCGATGGCCGAGATCGGCGGCAAGCCCATCCTCTGGCACATACTCAAGACCTACTCCAGCCACGGCATCGACGACTTCATCATCTGCCTGGGCTACAAGGGCTACATGATCAAGGAATATTTCGCCAACTACTTCCTGCACACCTCGGACGTCACCTTCGACATGTCGAACAACCGCATGGAGGTGCACGAGAAGCACGCCGAGCCGTGGCGAATCACCCTGGTCGACACCGGCGAAGCCACCATGACCGGCGGACGCCTGAAGCGGGTGGCGCACTATCTCGACGACGAGGATTTCTGCTTCACCTACGGCGACGGTCTGTCCAACGTCAATATCCGCGACCTGATCAGTTTCCACCGGCAGAACGGGACGCTCGCCACGGTCACCGCGGTGCAGCCGCCGGGCCGCTTCGGCGCGCTCGACCTGCAGCACAACCGGATCACCGCCTTCAAGGAAAAGCCCGAGGGCGACGGCGGCTGGATCAACGGCGGCTATTTCGTGCTCTCGCCCAAGGTGATCGCCCGCATCGCCGGCGACGACACCACCTGGGAACGCGAGCCGATGGAGCGCATCGCCCACGCCGGCCAACTGGCGGCGTACCGGCATACCGGCTTCTGGCAGCCGATGGACACCCTGCGCGACAAGATGGCCTTGGAGGAGATGTGGAACGCCAACCGGGCGCCGTGGAAGGTATGGCCGTAAGCCCCGATTTCTGGCGCGGCAAGTCGGTCTTCCTGACCGGCCACACCGGCTTCAAGGGCGGCTGGCTGGCCCTCTGGCTGAAACGCATGGGTGCCCGGGTGACGGGCTATGCCCTGCCCCCGCCCACCACGCCTTCGCTGTTCGAGACGGCGGGAATCGCGGACGCGCTGGCCGGCGCCACCATCGCCGACATCCGCGATCCGGACCGCCTGAATGCCGCGCTGGCCGAGGCTAGTCCGGAAATCGTCTTCCACCTCGCGGCGCAGCCGCTGGTGCGCGCCGCCTACGAGGATCCGGTAGGCACCTATGCGGTCAATGTCATGGGCACCGTGCATCTGCTCGAGGCGATCCGGCGCTGCCCGACGGTGCGCGCGGCGGTGATGGTCACCAGCGACAAGTGCTACGAGAATCGCGAATGGTGGTGGGGCTATCGCGAGAACGAGCCCATGGGCGGCCATGACCCCTATTCCAGCAGCAAGGGCTGCGCCGAACTGGTGAGCGCCGCCTACCGCCGTTCCTTCTTCGCCGACGGCCGCGTGGCGCTGGCGAGCGCCCGCGCCGGCAATGTCATCGGCGGCGGCGACTGGGCCGCCGACCGGCTGCTGCCCGACCTGGCGCGGGCATTTGGCCAGGGACGGACGCTCACGCTGAGGAATCCCGGAGCGGTACGCCCCTGGCAGCACGTGCTCGAACCCCTGGCCGGCTACCTGCTGCTGGCCGAGCGCTTGCTTGGCTCCGGCGCCGGTGAGGGAGAGGGGGATGGAGAAAGCTATGCCGGCGGCTGGAACTTCGGACCGCGGGACGAGGACGCCCGCAGCGTGCTCGAGGTGGTGAGTGCAGCGGCGAGGCTGTGGGGCGAAGGTGCCCGCTGGCGGGTGCAGGAAAACGCCGCGGCAGAGCCGCACGAGGCGCGCACGCTCAAGCTCGACTGTTCCCTGGCGCGTGGCCGCCTGGGCTGGGCGCCGCGCCTCGACCTCGATGCGGCGCTGGCCTGGACCCTGGACTGGTACCGGACCCAGCGCGCCGGAGAAGACATGCGTGCTTCCTGCGCAGCGCAAATCGATCGCTATCGGGATTTGCAGCCATGAATCGGGGACACTGCCGTTTCTGCGCGACGCCGCTGAGCCATTCCTTCTGCGACCTGGGCATGAGCCCGCTGTCCAACGCCTACCTCGGTGCCGAGCAGATCAAGGGCATGGAGCCGTTCTACCCGCTCCACGCCTACGTCTGCGAGAGCTGCCTGCTGGTGCAACTGGAGGAGTTCGAGTCGCCCGAGGCGATCTTCAGCGACTACGCCTACTTCTCCTCCTACTCCGAGAGCTGGCTCAGACACGCCGAGGCTTACGCCGCAGCCATGGTCGAGCGCTTCCGCTTAGACAAGTCGCGGCGCGTGATCGAGATCGCCAGCAACGACGGTTATCTGCTGCAATACTTCAAGGCGCGCGGCATCCCGGTGCTGGGCATCGAGCCCGCCGCCAACGTCGCCCGCGTCGCCGAGGCAAAGGGCATCCCGACGCGCGTCCAGTTCCACGGCGTAGCCGCGGCGCAAGTCCTGGCCGGGGAGGGCCTGCGTGCCGACCTGCTGCTCGGCAACAACGTCCTGGCCCACGTGCCGGACTTGAACGATTTCGTCGCCGGCATGAAGGTGCTGCTCGCGCCCGAGGGCATCGTCACCATGGAGTTTCCGCATCTCTTGCGCCTGATGCGCGAGAACCAGTTCGACACCATCTACCACGAGCACTTCTCCTACTTCTCCCTGCTGATGGCGGAACGCCTGTTCGCCCGGCACCGCCTGCGCCTCTTCGATGTCGAAGAGTTGCCCACCCACGGCGGCTCGCTGCGCATCTACGCCTGCCATGCCGAGAACGCGCTGCCTGCGGACAGCGGCGAGGTCGCCCGGGTGATCGCGGCCGAGTGCTGCGCCGGCCTGGATCGCATCGAGGGCTACGCCGCCTTCGCCGAGCAGGTGCGCGAGACCAAGCGACGGCTGCTGGAATTCCTGATAGCCGCGAAGCGTGCCGGCAAGTCGGTGGCGGCCTACGGCGCCGCCGCCAAGGGCAACACCCTGCTCAATTACTGCGGCATCCGCGGCGACTTCATCGATTACGTCGTCGACATGAGCCCGCACAAGCAGGGCCGCTATCTGCCCGGCACCCACCTGCCCATCCTGGCGCCGGAACGGGTGGCGGAGACCCGCCCCGATTACCTCCTGATCCTGCCCTGGAATCTCAAGGCCGAGGTCATGGACCAGATGAACCATATCCGCGAATGGGGCGGGCATTTCGTCGTGCCCATCCCCGAAACAACGGTCTGCTGAACCGGCCCGAGCATGCGCTTCACGCAGACTCCCATCGCCGGCGCCTACCTGATCGAACCGGAGCCGCATGCCGACGAGCGCGGCCTGTTTGCGCGAACCTTCTGCCAGACAGAGTTTTCCGCACATGGGCTCATCGACCGTTACGCGCAGTGCAGCACCTCAATGAGCAAACTCCGGGGAACCCTGCGCGGCATGCACTATCAACGCCCTCCCTACGCCGAGACCAAGCTCGTGCGCTGCACGCGCGGGGAGATTTTCGATGTGCTCATCGATCTGCGCCGGGACTCGCCAAGCTACGGGCAGTGGTTCGGCACTCGCCTGGATGACGAAAACAGAAGCCAGCTCTATATACCCGACGGTTGCGCTCACGGCTTTCAAACCCTGTCCGAGAATGCGGAAGTGCTTTACATGATCGACCATGAATACGTTCCGCGAGCAGCCGACGGCGTGCGCTGGGACGATTCTTTCTTTAACATTGCCTGGCCTTTGCCCATCGCCGCCATCGCGGAGCGGGACAAGACGTATTCCAATTGGGAGGGACGCACATGACCGAGGTCACCACATCCGCATTAGAAAAACTGGGCTCGGCCTTTGCCCTCCTCGGCCGCGATCCGACACAGCGGCACCGGATCATCGATCTGTGTCTCGCCATCGAGCAGGAAATGCCGTACCCGCAAGGCCAGAGCATCCGCGAAGATATCACCGGACCTATCGTCGACGCCCTGCACGACAAGGATACGATCATCGACAGAACGCTGCGCGACGGCACGCGCTTCCGCCTCTACTATCGCACCAAGATCGCGCGGGACCTGGTCATGGCCAGCGACCCGCACCCGGACCATGTCTGGGAGCCGCAAACCACCAAGCTGCTGCTGTATCTGGTCGACAAGGCGAGACACGCCCTGATCGGCGGCGCCTATTTCGGCGACCAGGTCGTGTTGATGGCCAAACGCATGGCGAAGCATGGCGGGACTTGCCACGCCTTCGAGCCGAACAGCGATCAATTGAAGATGCTACGCGAGAATGCGCAGATCAACGATCTCAAGAACATACTCAGCTGGCCGCTCGGACTTTGGCGGGACAGCCACACCCATCTGTCTCTGGTGGGGGACGATTCGTTCGCGCACGCGGAACAGGTGGCACACGGCGGGTCTGACGCCTTCTCCACCATTGCCATAGACGATTATCTCGAGCGGCAAGGGATTGCGACACTCGACCTGATCATGCTCGACATCGAGGGGGGGGAAATGCCGGCTTTGGAAGGCGCGCGCAAGCAGCTGGAGAAGCCGTCGGGCCAGGCCCCCAACGTGGTCTTCGAGGTGCACCGCAGTTATGTCGATTGGAGCCGTGGCCTGGAAAAAACCGGCATCATCCGCTTCATGGCCGATCTCGGCTACGCCATGTTCGCCGTCAGGGATTTCAACTCGAACGTCGATATGGGCAACCGACCGATCGAGTTGGTGCCGCCCGATCGGGTCTATTTGGAGGGGCCGCCGCACGGCTTCAACATGCTGGCGGTCAAGGACATGAAAACCATCGAAACCGGACCTTTCGTCATCTGTCGCGACGTCAGCCCGAAGCTGCTGTGGCACAAGGATCCAAGTCTTCATCACCCGCTCAACTGAAAGCGTGATCGCCACCATCGTCGGCCATGAAGGTTTCATCGGCTCGCATCTCAAGCGGCTGCTGGCCGGTCGCGGCTACGAACTGCTGCTGCCCGAAAGGGGCGACCCGAGACCGTTCCGGCGAGCGCTGGGGACGGTGTACTACTGCGCCGGATTGACCGCCGACTACCGGGCGCGCCCGTTCGACACCGTGGCAGCCCACGTCACCCTCCTGACGAGGCTGCTCGAGGAGGCGGAATTCACGAGCTTGGTCTATCTGTCGTCGACCAGGCTCTACGACTCGCTCGGTTCGGCCAGCGCGACCGAGGACGCCCCTTTGCGACTCGAGCCGGCTAATCCCCGCCATCTTTTCGACCTCTCGAAAGCCCTGGGAGAGAATCTCTGCATCACGACCTCAGGCGGACGGGCGAGAGTCGCCCGACTCTCATGCATATTCGGCGATGGCACCGACGGCCACGGCTTCGTCGCCGACCTGCTCGGCAGGACGCTCGGCAAAGCCGAGCTCACGCTGGACAGCTCCCCCAATTACCAAAGGGACTACCTTCACGTCGATGAGGTCGCGCAACTGCTCGTCGCCATCGCCGAGCGGGGCACCCGATCCATCTACAACGTCGCCCGCGGCGAGAACACCCGCAACGCCGAGCTCTTCGACATCGTCTCCCGCCTGACGGGCTGCACCATCAAGGCCGTCTCGACAGCCCTCCAGGACACCCCGACCATAGACGTGTCACGCATACGCGGTGAATTCGGCTTCCGGGCCGTTCCGTTCGAACAACAATTGATGCGCAGCATCGAGGCGCTCAAGCGCTAACCGCCCATGCGATTGAAAGACTTCAGCCGGGCGCAGCTGCTCGATTATCTGGTAGCCCAGCTCGGGCATTTTTTCCCCGACGGACTTGCGGTCCGTCAGGATCTGGATCGCCACCTCGACCAGGCATTGTCGCGGCTGCGTCGTCTCGTCAATGCCGTACGGATGTGGCCGCAGGAGCAGTTCGATTATCTGCACTCGACCCAATACGCGATTTTCCTCTACTTCCTCGCCAACACGATCTGGCGCGAGGAGCGAACGGCGGGAATCTGCACCAAGCTGTTCTGCCTCAACAAGGCGCTGAACGGCATCGACTGCTTCTACGAAATCGAACTGCCCGAGATCTTCTTCATCGGCCACACCGTGGGCATCGTCCTGGCCAAGGCCAGCTACGGCAACTACCTGGTCCTCTACCAGAACTCCACGGTGGGCAAGAATCACGGGGTCGCGCCGGTGATCGAGGATCGGGTCGTGCTCTATCCCAACACCTCGGTGATCGGGCGCTGCCTGGTGCGCAGCGCGTCGATCATCAGCCAGGGCACCAGCGTCATCAACCGCGACACGCCGGGCAATTGCCTGGTGTTCGGCGGCACCGAGGGTCGATTGAGCTTCAAGCCGGCGGCACGCAACATCCCGGCCGACTTCTTCCGCTGAACCTAGCCCCATGCCCATAGCCAAGATCAATCAGGCCATCGCCCTGGCCAACAAGGGTGACACCACCACCGCCAAGCAGCGCCTACGCAAATTACTCGACCGCCACCCACGCCATCCGGTCGCGCTCTACGCACTCGGTTCAGTCTATTATCTCGAGAAGAATTACGAGGTCGCGCTCGACTTTCTCGAGCGCAGCCTGCGCATCGACGCCGACAAGGTCGATGCGCTCAGCGTCGCCGCCATCTGCTACCTGAAGGGGCCCAGCGACTACCCTAAGACCGAGGCCTACGTAGAACGCGCTCTGAAGCTGGCACCGACGGACATCAACTCCCTGCTGGTAGCCGGCGATCTATATACCGCGCTGCGCCGCCACGACGAGGCCGAGCGAGCCTACCGGGAGGTGCTGAAGCTGGCGCCCGACAACTACCCCGCCAACATGAACCTGGGCGTCCTGCTGGGCATCATGGGCAGGCGGGCCGAAGCCACCGCCTACTTCGAGAGGCTTCACCAACAGCAACCGCAAGACCCGCTCGTCCTCGCCAATCTCATTTCCGCCCTGAATATCCTCGAACGGGTCGAGGAAATGGCAGAAGCATTTCCTAAGACACTGCCGCCCGCCCTCGGTCTCGCGGTATTTACAATATTGCAGATTTCACGCTATCTCTGCGCCTGGAATCCGACGGAGCGTCTGGTGGCAGAGCTCAGGAACATGATGGCCCTGCCACTGTCGAGCATTCCTTATCCAAGTTACATAGTGATCAACATGACGGCGCTGTCGGTGCCGGAAATCGACAACGAGCTGCTGTTTCAACTCCACCACCGGGCCGGCCTGACTTCCGCTGCGATCGCTATCGCTCAACCCTATTCGGCGCACGAGCCCGCTTTGGCCAACATCGGAAAATGGCGCATCGGCTATCTCTCCGCCGACTTCCGCTCCCATTCCGTCAGCACCTTTTTGCGCACCCTGGTCAATGACCATGACCGCAACCGCTTCGAGGTCTATTGCTATTCGAACACCCTGTATCCCGACGCGCGGACGGATGAATACAAGAAGGTGGCAGACGCCTTCGTCGACGTCACCGGCCTGAACGACAGGGACTTGGCCGAGCGGATCCACGCCGACGGCGTCCATATTCTGGTCGATCTCTCCGGCTACACCTTGGATACCCGTCTTACGGTGATGTCCTACCGCCCGGCACCGGTACAGATGATCTACCTCGGCTACCCCTACACCTCCGGCATGGAGGAAGTCGATTACATCATCTCCGACCCCTACCTGGACGTGCCGGCCAGCGCCCGCTATTTCACCGAACGCCACCTGCGCCTGCCAGAGAGCTTCATCTCCTTCGGCAACATGGCCGAGCAGTCGATCGCGCCCGAGATCCCGTTTCTGCGCAACGGTTTCATCAGCTTCGGCTCGCTCAACAACATCTATAAGATCAATCCCGAGGTCATCGCGACCTGGGCCAGAATTCTGAAAGCTGTTCCCGATTCGCGCATGATCATCAACCATCCCAAGCTCAAGGCATCACTGCCCAGAGAAAACCTCATCGCCGAATTCGCCGGTCACGGCATCGGCGCAGACCGGCTGCAACTGATCTGGGAAAAACATCCGGACGGCAGCCACTTCCGCTACTACAACGACGTCGACATCGTGCTCGACTGCTTTCCGCTGTCCGGCGGCACCACCACCGCCGACGCGATCTGGATGGGCGTCCCGGTCATCACCCTGGTCGGCGACCTCTACCACAAACGGATCTCCTACTCGATCATCCGCAACATCGGCCTCGACGTTGCCGAGACCGACAGCTGGTGCGCCCACACCAAGGACGACTACGTCGCCAAGGCGATCGCCCTGGCCGCCGATCCGGAGCACATCGCGCAGCTGCGGCGGCTGATTCCCGAGAAGCTGAAGTCATCGGTGCTGACCGATCCGGTCCGGCTGGTGCGGCAACTCGAGGATGCCTATATCCAGGCGTGGATGCTGAAATATCCGGAAGCGCCGGTCCAGGCGGAACTCTCCCAGGAGCAACTGGCCGTCCATCCGCTGGCGGGCGATGGTGCCGGCGATGTGCCTGGTAATCGCCTGGAAATCGTCACCCGCGCCGGGCTCGAGGACCTGACCGGCTACGTGCTGCAGGAACGGGAGGGTACCTGGTACGAAGCCGAATGGGAATTCGCAGCCAGGCTGACCGCCCCGCAGGACAGGGTCCTGGTCATCGGCGCCGGCCCGGGCGTCTATGCCCTGCCCCTGGGCCGGCGGGCGTACCAGGGCGAGGTGCTGTGCGTGTGCAGATCGATCGGGGAGGCGAAGCTGCTGGAACGGGGAATCGCCCGCAACGGCCTGACCAACGTCGAGATCATCAACGACGGGCGGCGCACGTTTCGGCTCGATCGGGAGCCGGTCCTGGCGGCAGCGGCCACCGATCTGCTGATCCTGCACGGCAGTTTCGCCAAGACAAGCATCTTCGACGACGGCGACGCCTTCCTGGCGGAGCAGGATCCTCTGATCATGTTCGCCATCGCTCACCAGGAGGGAAAAGCCGACACCGGCCTGATCGAGGCCTTCGTCGCGCGCGGCTATTTCATCCTGCGCCTGCTGCCCGGCCTGGGCTGTCTCGCGCCCCTCGAGGACATGGGCGAGATCGACGCATTCTGCGTCAATCTCTTCGCCTGCAAGGCGGGCCGTGCCGAAAAACTGGCGAACGCCGGCTTCCTGGCGCTCGCGGAAGGGCCGCTCGACGCCCTGGCGACCGTCCACGACCGCGACTGGCAGGACTTGTTCGCGGCCCAGGAGCTGGCCGCCTGGCTGCCGGGCTGGGTGGAGGCGCCGGCCAAGCCGGCAAACTGGGAGGCGTATTGGGTGGTGCTGCACCTCTACGCCCGCAGCCGGGATCCCGCCCTGTCCCCGGCGCGGCGCCTGAGCAATCTGAAAACCGCCTGCAATATCATGCTCATGCTCGCCACGGAGGACGCCACGCCCTGGCGGCTGGCCAGTCTGAGCCTGATATTGGAAGCCATGGGCTGGCGCGAGCGGGCGGTGCGGGCGCTCGACCCGCTCTGCGCCGCCCTGATCCAGGCGCCCGCCCTGGAACCCGAAGAGCCCTGCCTGCTGCTCGTAGACCGAGACCCCGGAGACCCCCCGCCGGCGCCGGGTCGTGCCCGGCCCTGGCTGCTGCGCCAGGCGGCGGCCAGGCGCGAGCGCCAGCGCAGCCATTCGTCCTTTTTCAGCGGCAGCGCCGACCTGCCGCTACTGGACGAACTGGAGCGGGTCGCCGGCCTGCCGGCCGACCTGGAGCGGCGCCGCCGGCTGATCCGCAGCCGCTTCCGGGTCTGAGCCCCGATCGGGCTAAAGTTTTCGTTTTCCCCGTCGTTAATGCTCACAACGGCACGCGAATGTCTCGCGTAGACCGCTGAACTCCTAGGAGAATTCGAATGCTCACCGTCAATACCAACATCGCGTCGCTGAACGCGCAAGTCAACCTCAGCAACAACAGTGCCAGTCTCCAGACCGCGATCCAGCGCCTGTCCTCGGGCTTGCGCATCAACAGCGCCCAGGACGACGCGGCCGGCTATGCGATCTCCAATCGGATGACGTCGCAGATCAACGGCGACAACCAGGCCGTGCGCAACGCCAACGACGGCGTCTCCCTGGCGCAGACGGCGGGCGGCGCGCTCGCCACCATCAGCAACAACCTGCAGAGCATCCGGACCCTGGCGGTGCAGGCGGCCAACGCCTCCAACAGCGCCTCGGACCGCGCCACGATCAACAACGAAGCGGTGACCCTGGCGGCGGAAATCGACAGCATCGCCAAGGGCACCACCTTCAACGGGGTGCACCTGCTGGACGGCAGCTTCACCAACGCGACCTTCCAGGTCGGCGCCAACGCCACCGCCAACGACAAGATCACCATCGCCTCGATTTCCAGCGCCACCACCGCCAGCCTGGTCGGCTCGACCGCCAGCTATTCGACGGCGGTGACCGGCGCCACCACCGGCGGCGCGGGCCTGGCGCAGGGCGACCTCAGCATCAACGGCTATCAGGTGGGCGCAAGCACCGCCGACGGCATCTCCTTCGCGTCGCAATCGGGCAGCGCCATCGCCGTCGCCGCCGCGATCAATGCCATTTCCGGCCAGTCCGGCGTCACCGCGACGGTGACGGCCACCAGCGTGGCCGGTGCCAGCGTCGATGCCGGCACCGCCATTTCCGCAGGCGGCGTGCTGATCAACGGCGTAGACATCGGCGCTGTCGCCACCACCGGCGGTAGCGCCGCGTTCGCCTCCAATGTCGCAGCGGCGATCAACGCGGTCACCTCCAGTACCGGCGTCACCGCCACCGCCGACACCACCACCGGCAAGGTCACTCTGACCGCGGCGGACGGACGCAACATCACGGCATCCGGGACCAACGTCGCGTCCGCCGGCCTCACCGCAGCCACCTCGACCGCGACGGTCAACCTGGCCGCCAGCGGCTCGGGCGGCATCACCCTCGGCGGCACTGCCGCCGGTGCGACAGCGTCAGGGCTGACGTATGGCAACACCGCTGCCACCCTCAGCAACACCGGCTCGGTGTCCTCGCTCGACCTCTCGACCGCAGCCGGCGCCCAAAGCGCCCTGGCGGTCATCGACGCCGCGATCTCTTCGGTCAACGCCAGCGCCGCGGCGCTGGGCGCCCTGCAAAACCGCTTCAGTTCGGCGGTCAGCAATCTGCAGACGACCAGCCAGAACCTCTCGGCCGCCCGCAGCCGGATCCAGGACACGGACTTCGCGGCGGAAACCGCCAACATGACCCGCGGCCAGATCCTGCAGCAGGCGGGCACGGCGATGCTGGCGCAAGCCAACTCCCTGCCGCAATCGGTGCTGGCGCTGCTCAAGTAAGCGGGTAATACGCTAGTCGGAAGGCAGCGGGGCGGGACACCGGAACAGGGTGCCCCGCCCCACGCCGCTCGACGGAGGAAAAGGCCATGGCAATCCAGTCGCTCACCGGATCGGGCAATGCGCCCGCGCCCAATCCGCAGCCGGCACGCGGTGCGGAGGCGGGAGCCGCGCCTGGACAGGCCGCGCCCGCCCAGCCCGGGCAAAGCCGCGAGCCCAGTCTCGAAGAGGTGAAGCGCGCCACCCAGCAGGTGCAGCAGGTCGTGCAGGCCAAGGTCAGCAACCTGCAATTCGCCATCGCTCAGGATCAGGGCCAGACCATCGTCAGACTCATGGACAAGCTGTCGGGGGAAGTCATACTCCAGATCCCGTCCAAGGCCATGGTCGCCATCGCCGATCAGATCGACAAGACCGTCGGCATGTTCGTCCGGCAAAAGGTCTGATTTCGGCAGCCCCTTTGAGACCCCCGCCCGGCGCGAGCCGGCCGGGGCTTTCTTTTCCGGCCTTCAGTTTTCCGCTTTTTGGCCGATAATGACCATATTCTCCTCAAGGATCGGGGCTCCATCATGTCGCTTTCATCCCCAGGAATAGGTTCCGGCCTCAACGTCAATAGCCTGGTCTCGCAACTGATGGCGACCGAACAGCAACCGCTGGTCGCCCTGCAGACGCAGCAAGCCAGCTACCAGGCGGAGATCTCGGCCTACGGATCGCTCCAGGGCGCGCTGTCCACCCTGCAGACCGCCGTCACCAGCTTGAGCAACGCCTCCGTGTTTTCCGCTTACAGCACCTCCGCCTCCACCCCCGGCTATTTCACCAGCAGCGCGGACTCGACCGCCAGCGCCGGCAGCTACAACCTCAGCGTCAGCTATCTGGCGCAATCGCAGAAGCTCGTCACCGGCGCCTACGCCGATACCACCAGCGCGGTCGGCACCGGCGTCATCACCTTCCAGTACGGCACCTACAACAGCGGCACCGACACCTACAGCCTCAATGCGGCGAAGCCCACCCAGACCGTCACCATCGATTCCGCGCACAGCTCGCTGTCCGGCATCCGCGACGCCATCAATGCCGCCAACATCGGCGTCTCGGCCAGCATCACCAACGACGGCACCGGCTACCGCCTGGTGCTCACCTCCAAGGACAGCGGCGCCGCCAACAGCCTCAAGGTATCGGTCGACAACGCTAGCCTGTCGGCGCTGACCTACGACCCGACCCTGGCCGGGGTCAAGAACCTGAGCCAGACCGTGGCGGCACAGAACGCCTCGTTCACGCTCGACGGCCTGCCCATGTCCAAGGCTTCCAACACCATCACCGACGCGATCCAGGGCGTCACCCTGACGCTCACCCAGCCCACCGTGGCGCCGGTGACCCTGAACGTGGCGCGCGACACCTCCAGCATCCAGTCGGCGGTGCAAGCCTTCGTCAATGACTACAACGCCGCCCAGGCCAACATCAATTCGCTCAGCGGCTACAACGCCAGCACCAATACGGCGTCGATACTGACCGGCGACTCGACCCTGTTCACCATACAGAATCAGATGCGCACCATCCTCAATACGCCGCTGTCCACCGCCGGCGGCGGCTTGACCAATCTCGCCGATATCGGCGTGAACTTCCAGAAGGACGGCACGCTGGCGCTCGACACCACCAAGCTGAACGCCGTCCTGGCCGATCCGACCAAGAACATCTCGACGCTGTTCGCAGCGATGGGAGTACCGACCGATTCCCTGGTCAGCTACGGCACCTCGACCGCCGCCACCCAGGGCGGCAATTACGCGGTCAACATCACCCGGCTCGCCACGCAGGGCAATCTCAGCGGCTCCGCCAACCCCGGCCTCACCATCGCCACCGGCAGCAACGACACCCTGAACATGGTCGTCGACGGCACCGCCGCCACGGTCACGCTTAGCCCCGGCACCTATACCCCGACCGCCCTGGCCGCCCAGGTGCAGTCGCAGATCAACGGCGCCACCGCGTTGTCCGGCGCCGGGATCAGCGTCGCGGTCGGCTACAACGGCACCCAGGGCAATGCGGTCGGCTCCGCCGCCGCCGGATTGACCGTCACCACGGGCGTAAACGACACGCTCAATCTCACCGTCGACGGTACCGCCGTCAGCGTCACCCTGGCGGCCGGCACCTATAGCGCCAGCACGCTGGCCGCCGAGGCGCAAAACAAGATCAACGCCGCGCTGACGCTCGCAGCCCCGGGAACCTCGCTGGTCGTCTCGGCCTCGAACAGCGGCGTCATGACCCTCACCTCGGACAGCTACGGCGCCACTTCTGCGGTCAGCGTCACCGGCGGCAACGGCGTCGCGAATCTGCTCGGAACGCCCACCAGCACCGCCGGCACCGGCACCGGGACGATGCTGATCAAAACGACCGGTTACGGCTCGGCCACCAGCGTAGCCGCCACGGGCAATGCCGTCGCGAATCTGCTCGGAACGCCGACCAGCACCGCCGGCGTCGATGTCGCCGGCACCATCGGCGGCATGGGCGCGACCGGCATCGGCCAGGCGCTCACCGCGAGCTCCGGCAGCCCGACCGGCCTCACCCTGACCATCGCCGGCACCACCACCGGCGCCCGCGGCACGGTGGCCTTCGCCCCCGGCTATGCCTCGCAACTGGCGTCCGCCCTGGGCAACATGACCTCCACGACCGGCCTGATCGCCGACCGCACCAACGGCCTGCAGAGTTCGATTACGGCGATCGGCAAGCAGCAGACCCAGGAGCAGGCTCGCCTGTCGGCCATCCAGGCGAGCTATCTGGCGCAATTCACCTCGCTCGACACCTTGATCGCGAGCATGAACCAGACCAGTACCTTCCTGACCCAACAGCTGACTTCCCTGGCAAACAATCCCATCGTCATCAAATAACCGGAGAAATCAATGTTCGCCAATCAAGGCAATTCCGCCCTAGCCTATGCCAAGGTGGGCATGGAAACCGGAGTCTTGGCCGCCGATCCGCACAAGTTGATCCTGATGCTGTTCGAAGGCGCGCTGCTGGCGATTTCCAGAGCCCGGCTGCACCTGCAGCGCAAGGAGATCGCCGACAAGGGCCGGGCCGTTTCCCATGCTATCGAGATCATCGCCAACGGCCTCAAGGCCAGCCTCGACATGGAGGTCGGCGGCGATCTCGCCGCGAGGCTCGGCGCCCTCTACGACTACATGTGTCTCCGGCTGCTCAATGCCAACATCGAGAACGACGACGACGCCCTCGCCGAGGTGAGCCGCCTGCTCGCCGAAATCAAGGGCGCCTGGGAAGAAATAGCCGGCAATCCCGCCGTTCATCCCGCGAACCAGGCGGCCGCCTGAGCACTACCATGCCGTTCATGCCCACCCAGATATCGCTCTACGAGGAAATGAGCGCACTTTCCGCCCGGATGGTGGCGGCCGCACGCGCCCAGGACTGGGACGCCCTGGTTTCGCTGGAGCGCTCGGTCGCAGCACTGCGACTAGCGCTGGTGAACGACGACGACAACGGCGGCCTCTCCGAGCCGGAACGGGAAAGCAAAACCCGCCTGATCCAGCGCATCCTCGACGACGACGCCGAGGTGCGCCGCCACACCGAACCATGGATGGAGCAGTTGCGCCAGTTCCTCGGCAGCGCCGCCAGGAAGCGGCAGGTCGAACGCGCCTACGGCGCCGGTCGGTAGCGATGGGTGAGTCGGGCCGCAGCCCGACTGTGCCACTTCCTTCAGTCGTCGGGCTACGACGGCGGCCATGGTCCTGATCCCTTCCGACGCCGGCATCAACCTGCGCCAGCCCGGCGACAACGCGCTGCAGCCGGTCGCGCGCGTACCCGGGATTCCGGCCGACCTGCCCGAACTGCGGCAGGGGCAGAGCTTCACCGCCACCATCCAGGAAGTGTTGCCGGACAACACCTACCGGGCGCTGGTCGCCGGCAAGAGCATCACGCTGTCCCTGCCCGAGTCGGCCAAGGCGGGCGACACGCTGGAACTGGTCGTCCTGGACCGCACGCCCAAGACCATCCTCGCCCGACTTTCACAACCGGCCGAACCGGGCGCCGGCGCCGCCCCCGAGCCCTACCAGGGCGCCAGCCTGAGCCGCGCCGCGCAAACGCTCGGCACCCTGCTCGCGGCCGACCTGCCCGACTTGCGCCTGGGCCAGCAATTCAGCGCCAAGATCCAGGAAGTCCTGCCGGACAAAAGCTACAAGGCGCTGGTCTCCGGCAAGAGCGTCGCGCTGTCCTTGCCCGAGTCGGTGCAGGCCGGCGACACGCTCGAACTGGTGGTCATCGACCGCACGCCCACGACCGCGATCGTCCGGCTGGCCGAGCAGCCCGGCGCCGCTGCCGCCGCGGCGGCCGAGCCCTACCCCTACGCCACCCTGAGCCGCGCCGGGCAGATGATCGGCGCGCTGGTCACGCCGGAAGGCGAGCCCCCCCCCGCCGCGGCCTTGAACCGCGGCCAGCCGCTCCTGGCACAACCGCCCCAAAACGGCGCCGAACTTGCCCCGGTCTTGAGTAAAGCCGTGGCCCAAAGCGGCCTGTTCTACGAGGCGCACCAGGCGCAGTGGGTGGCCGGCAAGCTGCCGCTGGCCGCGCTCCTGGAGGAGCCGCAGGGACAGCACTCGGCGCCGGCGACCATCGCCGCGCGCGCTGCGCCCGCAGGAGACGCCGTGCCCAAAGGGGACGCTGCGCCCGCGGGGTCCGCTGCGCCCAGCGGCCGCCCGGGCGAAGTCCAGGCTGCGGCGGGCCATGCGCAGGAAGCGCAGAAGGCCGGCGCTGCGCCGGCGGCGCCGGCCGCTGCCGGCGCCGAACCCGCCCGCAGCAAAACAGCGCCCCCCGCGCCGGCACCGGCCATGCCGGAAGCGGTGCGGCCGCTGGTGCAGCAGCAGCTCGACGCCGCCGCAACGCAGCGCCTGCTCTGGCATGGCGAAGTCTGGCCGGGGCAAACCATGCAGTGGCAGGTCGAACGCGAGCAGTCCGGCAGCGGCTCAAGCGCGGAAGCGGAAGAGCGGTGGCAGACCACGCTGCGCCTGAGCACGCCGCGCCTGGGCGAAGTCCAGGCGGCGATCCAGCTTTCCGGCGGCGGCGTCAGGATCGCGCTGGCCACGCCCACCGGTTCCAGCGCCGCCGACCTGCGCGCCGCGACACCCGCCCTGGAGCAGGCCTTGGCATCCGCCGGCGTGCCCTTGCTCGGCATGACGGTCAAGCATGAAACGGAATGAACCGGGCAAGCACCAGAACGACGACGAGCGCTCGCTCGCCGTCGCCTTGGCCTACGCGCCGGGCAATGCGGCGCCGCGCGTGGTGGCGAAGGGACGCGGCCTGATCGCCGAGGAAATCATCCTGCGCGCCAAGGAGCACGGCGTCTTCGTGCATGAGTCGCCGGAACTCGTCACCCTGCTGATGCAGGTCGATCTCGACGCCGACATCCCGCCGCATCTGTATATCGCCGTGGCCGAGCTGCTGGTCTGGCTCTATCGCGTCGAGGAGAGGACCCTGCCTGCCTGAAGACGGAGGGGGCCGAAGGCGGAACCAGCCGCAAAGGCGGGATTTGCCTGGAGGGCAACATCGATTAAACTAGCGTTTCGTTTTGGACGACGACAATTTAGGTATGGAAGAAAGCCAAGCGGGGCAGCGAAAATCGGCGCTCGACGTCGATGACGACTTCAGCAAGTACCAGGTGCATTCGAAGACCGAGATTCTCTCGATCCTGCGCGGCTTGCAACAGCAAGGCTCGCTGATCACCTTCTACTTCAACCAGGGCTACGACTTCCTGCTGACCTCGCTGCTCGACATTGCCGCCGACGGCAAGACCTTGGTGTTCGATTACGGCAGCAACATGGAGATGAACAAGCGCGCGCTCGACATCGATCATCTGGACTGCGTCTCCAGCAAGGAAAAGGTCAAGATCCAATTCGCCCTGGACGGTCTCGATTCGATCAAGTTCGAGGGCCGCGATGCCTTCCTGGGCAACGTGCCCGCCACCCTGGTGCGTCTGCAGCGGCGCGAAGACTTCCGGCTGACGACGCCGATGGCCAATCCGATCAAATGCAAGATACCGATTCCGCAACAGGACGGTTCGCTCAAAAGCGTGGTCGCCACGCTCGTCGACATCAGCGGCGGCGGCCTGGGCTTGACCGTCCCACCCGACGAGGCCGGATTCACGGTCGGTGCCGAATTCTCCCACGTCCGCTTCGACCTGCCCAAGGTCGGCGCCATCACCGCCTCGATGCGCATTCGCAACCTCTACGACGTGACCACGCCCAGCGGCAGGGTCCACCAGCGCGCTGGCTGCCAGTTCATCAGCCTGCCCGGGCCGATGGTGACCCTGATCCAGCGCTACATCATCCAGGTGGAGCGCGAGCGCAAGTTGCGCGAACTGTAGGCCGGCCTCTTCAGGCCGACATCCCGCGCCTTGTCGCCTTCGCCAACATCTCGCGAAAGGCGGCGAACACCTTGCGCGTCTGTGCCCCCTTGTAGGGGAAGAGTTCGACCGGGTCCATCGCATGGACGACGGCGCCGGTATCGACCTCGAAGATTAACAATCGCCCCTCATTGGTTTCGGCGCAATCGATGACCAGGTAGTCGAGTCCGAAACGCTCGCAGACAGCCTCCAGGGCTGCGCCATGCCGGCGCGCGAAATCGTCGTCGAAGCTCGCCATGAAGCGCGCTTCCTCCGCCCGCTTGCCGGCGCTCTCGGTCATGCCCGCATTCAGGTAATGGATCATCCAGTGCTCGGATATGCCCATATGCACGGCGAACGCCCGGCCGTCGATCAGCACCACCCGATACTTGCGATACTGCCCGTCGGCGTCGCGATAGTCGACGAAGCGGGAGACATAAAATTCGCTCCCGGCCATCTCCTCCAGATAGCGGGCCAGCGCCGCCGGGTCGTCGAGCTTCATCAGGCCTCTGCCGGCGTGGGAATCGACCGGCCTGGCAATGACCGGAAAGGCGCCATCCTCCAGCACCGCGGTGATCGGCAGCTCGGCGCGCGCTAGCCGCTCCAGCGTCTGCCTGTCGACCCTGGCCGAGAGCGGCATGACCACGCCCGGCGCCGATCTCAATCTCAGCGAGGCGCCGTCGCGCGAGGTCCGGGCGATGCGCTCGGGCCTGTTCAACACCGGGCGCGGCCAGGTCTTCACGGCCTCCTCGAGCAGCGCCAGCAAGCCGTGCGTCCGGTCAGACTCGCCCAAGGCGACGAACAGCACGTCGTGCTCGGGCAGCGCTGCCGGCAGGGCCAGATCCGGGGCCAGATAGAGCATGTCGAGCGCGACGTCGGATCCCTCCAGCAGGAAATCCAGCGGGGTGTTGGTCATGAAGTCGCCCGGCGCCATCAGCGCCAGCAACCTGATCCCGGTCACGCCCGCCGGCGCCGGCAGGTGATAGAGCGGACTCGCCGCCAGCGCCTGGGCCTGGACCGCGAGCGCGATGTCGAGTTGCGCCCTCAACTGCAGCACCGTCGACAGATCCATCAAGGCATTGGCATCTGACGGATGGGCCTCGGCGCGGGCCATCAGCGCCGCCCCGATCGGGGCGAGATCGGTGCCGGAAAATGCCATGGTCATTATTCTGGCCTGGCCGATCAGGGGCTCGCGATCGCCCTCGATGTCGGACTGCGCGGTGGGATTCATGATGTGGCTACCCTGGACTTGCCGAATGCGACGGTCGCGGACAGCAAGGCGTCGATGTCGCGCGCGGCGGTGCGGTGATTGACGATCGCGGCACGGATCGCCAGCCGGCCGGCGATCGTGGTGGAGGAAGGCGCAGCGATGCCCGACTCCTGCAGCGCGACCACGATCTCCGCATTCACCCGGTTTGCGGCCGCTTCGTCGCCGCAGCGATAGCGGAAGCAGACGATGTTGAGCGCCACCGGCGCGAGCAGTTCCAGCTCCGGGCTGGCCTCGATCCGCCGCTTCAGGTACTGGGCCAGTTCGCAGGTGTTGGCGATCATCCTGCCCAGCTTCTCGGCGCCATAGACCTTGAGCGTGAACCAGGTCTTCAAGGCCCTGAAGCCGCGCGACAGATCGGGGCCGAAATCGCAGGGCCAGGGCGAGCCTGCCGCCAGCCCGCGTTGCTCGCGCTTGAGATACGAGGTGGCCGAGGCGAAGCTGTCCTGATGCAGCTTGCCGTCCCGGACCAGGACGAAGCCGGCGTCGTAGGGCACCTGGCCCCACTTGTGAAAATCGAAGGCGATGGAATCGGCATCCGAGATGCCGGCCAGGCGCGGCGCCAGTTCCGGCGCCAGCATCGCCAGCGCGCCGTAGGCGCCATCGACGTGGAACCAGAGTCCCTGTGCCCGGCACAGGCGGCCGATCGCGGCGAGATCGTCGATGGCGCCGACATCGACCGAGCCGGCGGTGCCGGCGACCAAAAACGGCCTCAGGCCGGCGCTGCGGTCATGGGCGATGGCGCGTGCCAGCGCCGCGACGTCCATCTGGAAATCGTCGTTCATCGGGATGAGGCGCAGCGCTGCCGAGCCTATGCCCGCGATGTCCATCGCCTTGGCGACGCAGACATGGGCGCCGGCGGAGGCGTAGGCGACCAGATGCCGCTCGCCCAGGCCCTGGCTGCGCACCTCGACACCCAAGGCCGCGGTCCTGGCCACCAGCACGCCGATCAGATTGGCCGTCGAGGTGCCGGTCACGAAGAGGCCGGTGGCCTCATCGGGAAAGCCGAAGATCTCCCTGACCCACTCGACCACTTGCCGCTCGACCGCGATCGGGATCTGGTCCCTGCCACCGAGATTGGCGTTCAGCCCGGCGGCCAGCATCTCCGCCAGCATGCCGACCGGCGTGCCGCCGCCATTGACCCAGCCCATGAAGCCCGGATGGGCGTTGCCCGCGGCGTAGGGGAGGATGTCATCGACGAAGCGGCGATGCACCGCAGCAAGATCGCCGGGGCCCATCGGCAGCGGCTCGTGGAAGCCGTCCCTGACCGCTTGCGGGATCGGCTGCCAGACCGGGCGGGCGCGCAGCTGCTCCAGGTAGTCGAACATGTCGTCGAGCATGGCGTGCCCCTGGACCCGGAGTTCCCGCCAATCCTCGGGATCGAGCGTCGCCTGCAACTGCTCGCGCGCATCGTAGTCCATCGCGAGGCCGCCGCGGCTCAGGGCCGAACCTGCAGCACGATCTTGCCGATATGCCGGCTGCTCTCCATCAGTCGGTGCGCCTCCCCCGCCTCTCCGAAGGGGAAGGTGGCGAACAGATGGCTCTTCAATTTCCCGGCGGCCAAGGCCGGCCAGATATTGGCCCGCAGGGCGTCGCGGATCGCCGCCTTCTCGGCCACGGTGCGTGGCCGCATCGTCGAACCGGTGATGGTCAGGCGCTTCATCATCACCGGCAGGAAATCGAATTCGGTCTTGCTGCCCTCCAGGAAGGCGATCATCACCAACCGGCCGTCGCGGCGCAACAGCCTGACGTTCTTCTGCAGATAGGCGCCGCCGACCATGTCGAGCACGACGTCGACGCCCTCGCCGCCGGTGGCCGCCTTGACCGCCTCGACGAAATCGCCGCTGCGATAGTTGATCGCGGTGTTCGCGCCGAAAGCCCTGCAGAATGCAGCCTTCTCTTCGCTGCCGACGGTGACGATGGCCTCGGCGCCGACGTGGTTCGCCAGCTGGATCGCGGTCAGGCCGATGCCGCTGGAACCGCCATGGACCAGCAGCCGCTCGCCCGCCTTCAAGCGGCCGATGTCGATCAGGTTGGCCCAAACGGTGAACCAGGTCTCCGGCAGACCGGCGGCATCGGCGAGGCCCATGCCCCCGGGAATCGGCAGGGCGTGGGCCGCCGGCGCGACGCAATACTCGGCGTAGCCGCCGCCCGGGACCAGCGCGGTGACCAGCTCATCGACCCGCCATTCGGTGACGCCCTCGCCCAGCGCCGCGACCCGCCCGGCCACCTCCAACCCGAGGATGGGCGAGGCGCCCGGCGGCGGCGGATACTTGCCGGAACGCTGCGCCACGTCGGGCCGGTTGACCCCCGCGTAATGGACCTCGATCAGGATCTCGCCCCGACCGGGGACCGGCGTTTCGCACTCGCCCAGGCCCATCGATTCTGGCGTGCCCTCGCTGCCATAGTTCACGTACTTCATCGTCTGGCTTCCTTATTCAAGATTGTTTCGCTGCCGGCCTTCAAGAGGACTTCCTTTCGATGGGGATACCCGAACGGGTACGGGCGTCACTGCGAGGCCGAAGGCCGCGGCAGTCTGGCGCAACTCACTCGATGCGGCAGGCTTCGGCAAATGCCAGGCGGGGATTGCGCGGGAACAGCTTGGCGGGGTCGCCGTAGCCCAGGTTGCAGACGAAATTGACGCTGACCGTGCCGTCCTTGAAGAATTCGGCATTGAGCTTGCCGGCATCGAAGCCCGACATCGGACCGCAGTCTAGCCCCAGGGCCCGCGCCGCCAGGATCAGGTAGGCGCCCTGCAGGCTGCTGTTGCGGAAAGCGGTGGCATCGATCAACGCCTGGTTGCCGACGAACCAGGAACGCGCGTCGGCCTGCGGGAACAGCATCGGCAATTTCTCGTGGAAGGCGCCGTCCATGGCGATGATCGCGGTGACCGGCGCGGCCCGGGTCTTGTCCTTGTTGCCGGGGGCCATGCAGGGCAGCAGGCGCTCCTTGGCCTCGCGCGACTTGACGAAGACGATGCGGGCGGGCGAGCAGTTGGCGCTGGTCGGCCCCCATTTCATGCACTCGTAGAGCTCATGGAGCAGTTCGTCGGCGACCGGGCGGTCCTGCCAGGCGTTGTGGGTCCGTGCAGCGGCGAACAGCTGATCGAGCGCGGCTTGGGTGAGTTTCATGATCGTTCCCTGATGGCGGCGAGAAGCGCATTATAATTGCCTTTCGGAGCCGACATGAACCTCGCCTACATCCAGAACCGCACCTACGACGAGATCCAGATCGGCGACAGCGCCACGCTGGTCCGCACCCTGCGCCCCGAGGACATCCAGCTGTTCGCGATCATGTCCGGCGACGTCAATCCCGCCCACGTCGACCCCGAATACGCGCGCTCGTCGATGTTTCGCGAAGTGATCGCTCACGGCATGTGGGGTGGCGCGCTGATTTCCACCGTGCTCGGCACCCAGTTTCCCGGCCCGGGCACTATCTACATCGACCAGACCCTGCACTTCTCGCGGCCGGTGGCGCTGGGCGACACCATCACCGTCACCCTCACCTGCCAGAAGAAGTTCGACCACAATCACCACATCGTCTTCGACTGCCTGTGCACCAACCAGGACGGCCTCAAGGTGATAGCCGGCAGCGCCGAGGTGCTGGCGCCGACCGAGAAGATCAGGCGGGCGCGCATGACCCTGCCCGAGTTCACCCTCAGCGACCGGCAGGCCCGCTACGACCACCTGCTGGCCATGGCCCGCGGCCTCTCCCCGATCTCGATGGCCGTGGTCCATCCCTGCGACAGCGAGTCCCTGAGGGGCGCGCTGATGGCGAGGGACGCCGGGCTGGTGGTTCCGATCCTGGTCGGTCCGGCGGAAAAGCTGCGCCTGCTGGCCGAGCAGATCGGTGCCTCCCTCGACGACTGCCGCATCATCGACGTGCCGCACAGCCACGCCGCGGCCGAGGTCGCGGTGAGGATGGCGCGCAACTTCGAGGTCGAGGCGCTGATGAAGGGCTCCTTGCATACCGACGAGCTGATGGAGGCGGTGGTAGACAAGGAGACGGGCTTGCGCACCCACCGCCGCATCAGCCACGTCTTCGTGATGGACGTGCCGACCTACCCGCGGCCGCTCCTGATCACCGACGCCGCGGTGAACGTCGAGCCGACGCTGGAGGACAAGGTCGACATCGTGCAAAACGCCATCGATCTGGCGCAGATGATCGGCATTCCCGAGCCCAAGGTGGCGATCCTGGCGGCGGTGGAAATGGTCAACCCCAAGATGCGCGCCACGCTCGATGCCGCGGCGCTGTGCAAGATGGCCGATCGCGGCCAGATCTCGGGCGGCCTGCTCGACGGTCCGCTGGCCTTCGACAATGCGGTGTCGCTCGTCGCCGCCAAGACCAAGGGCATCCGCTCGGTGGTGGCGGGCCAAGCCGACATCCTGGTGGTGCCGGATATCGAATCGGGCAACATGCTGGCCAAGCAGCTCGAATATCTGGCCGACGCGCTGTCGGCCGGCATCGTCCTGGGCGCCCGGGTGCCGATCGTGCTCACCAGCCGCGCCGATACCGCCGAGACGCGCACCGCCTCGACCGCCATCGCCGTGGTCATCGCCCACGCCAAGCGTGGGCAAAAATGAGGGGTGTTCAACCGCTGACAGATTGCTTCGCTCCGCTCGCAATGAACCCACCACCAAACCCGTCCCACAGGGACTTCCTTTCGATGGGGATACCCGAACGGCTACGGTCGTCATCGCGAACGCAGCGTGGCGGTCGCAATGACGGAGAAGGGGTAGTACGCAATGACCGAGAGTAGCCCGCATGAGTGACGCGCTGCTGGTGCTCAACGCCGGCTCGTCTTCGATCAAGTTTGCCCTGTTTCCGCTGGCGGCGACGATCGCTCGGCGCCCCGCCCTGTCCGGCCAGATCGACGGCATCGGCGCCGGCCAGGGTGCTGCGCTGACGGCGGTCGATGGTACCGGAGCCCCCCTCGCCGATCAGCCGCTCGCCGACTGCGCTCAACACCACCAGGCGATCGCCTTCCTGTTCCAGTGGCTCGACCGCCACGGCGCCCACGATGTGGCCGCGGTCGGCCACCGCGTGGTGCACGGCGGCGAGCACTACCACGAACCGATCTTGATCGACGATGCGAAGCTCGAAGCCCTCGCCAAATTGATTCCGCTCGCCCCCCTGCACCAGCCGCACAACCTGGAAGCCATCCGCGCGCTGCGGCGGTTGAAGCCGGGATTGCCGCAGGTGGCCTGCTTCGACACCGCCTTCCACCGCAGCCAGCCGTTGCTCGCGCAAGCTTTCGCGCTGCCGCGCGAGATCAGCGCCCAGGGCATCCGCCGCTACGGTTTCCACGGCCTGTCCTACGAATACATCGCCGCAGTCCTGCCCGAGCACCTGGGTGACGCTGCCTGCGGCCGCGTAGTCGTCGCGCATCTGGGCAACGGCGCCAGCATGTGCGCGATGAGAGAGCGCAAGAGCGTGGCCACGACGATGGGCTTCACCGCCCTGGACGGTCTGATGATGGGTACCCGCTGCGGCAACCTGGATCCGGGCGTGCTGCTCTATCTGATGGAGCAGCAAGGCATGGACTGCCGGGCGCTCACCCGATTGCTCTACCATCAGTCGGGACTCTTGGGCGTCTCGGGCATCTCGCAGGACATGCGGGAACTCCTGGCATCGGACCAGGCGGAAGCGAAGGAAGCGGTCGATCTGTTCTGCTACCGCATTACGCGCGAACTGGGCTCGCTCGCCGCCGCCCTGAACGGGCTCGATGCCCTGGTATTCACCGGCGGCATCGGCGAGCACGCGGCGCCGGTGCGCGCCCAGGTCTGCGCAAATGCGCGCTGGCTGGGCGTCGAGATCGACGCGGCGGCAAATTCAGCCGGCGCCATGCGCATTTCTGCCGCCGGCAGCGGCATAGCGGTGCTGGTCTTGCCGACCAATGAAGAGTGGATAATCGCGCGCCACACCGCGCGCCGGATCCAATAGACTGAATTTCTGCGGTTTTTCCCCGCCACCGACCTACTACATGTAGTGGCATACCGCTTGCTAAGCTACTAGCAAAATTTCCAATTCCTTGTTTTAAAAGGAACGTGAAATTTTTCACTTTCAATGAATTGGCGGTGGAGGTATGCTAACTCCGTTCGTACTAACTCTTCTCCGGAAAAAAACCATGACAACGAATATGCTGAAACCCGGTGAAACCGTTTCAAATCAATCTATTGTGCTGCCGCCGCCGCAGGAAATCTCGGGCGAGGTGCTGATCGAAAAATATGCCAAGGGCAACGAGTCGAACGTCGCCGAAGTGCGTCTGCGCGTCGCCCGCGCCCTGGCCGCGGTCGAGCCCGAGGACCGCCGCGTCCATTGGGAGCGCCAGTTCTATGAAGCGCAGGAGCACGGCTTCGTGCCCGCCGGCCGCATCAATTCCGCCGCCGGCACCGACCTTTGCGCCACGCTGATCAACTGTTTCGTCCAGCCGGTGGGCGATTCCATCTCCGAGGTCGTCGACGGCCGCCCGGGCATCTACACCGCCTTGCAGCAAGCCGCGGAAACCATGCGTCGCGGCGGCGGCGTCGGTTACGACTTCTCCTCGATCCGTCCGGTCGGCGCGCACGTCAAGGGCACGCAGTCGCGCGCCTCCGGCCCGGTCTCCTACATGCGGGTGTTCGACCGCTCCTGCGAGACGGTGGAATCCGCCGGCAGCCGCCGCGGCGCACAGATGGGCGTCTTGCGCTGCGACCATCCGGACATCGAGGAATTCATCCACGCCAAGGACAGCGGCGACCTGACCAACTTCAACATCTCGGTCGGCGTCACCGACCAGTTCATGCTCGCGGTCGAGGCCGACGGCGAGGTGGAACTGACGCACAAGGCGGTGCCCTCCGCCGACTTCAAGGCCGCCGGCGCCTATCAGCGCGAAGACGGCCTGTGGGTCTATCGCAAGGTGCGCGCGCGCGAATTGTGGGACCAGATCATGCGCTCGACCTACGACCACGCCGAGCCTGGCATCCTGTTCCTCGACCGCATGAACCGCGACAACAATCTCTACTACTGCGAAACCATCGAGGCCACCAATCCCTGCGCCGAGCAGCCGCTGCCGCCCTACGGCTGCTGCTGCCTGGGCTCGATCAACCTGACGCTGTTCGTCACCGCGCCGTTCTCGGACCAGGCCTCGTTCGACTACGCCGCCTTCGGCCGGGTCATCGACACCTCGGTGCGCATGTTGGACGACGTGCTCGACGCCACCCACTGGCCGCTCGAACAGCAGCAGGCCGAGGCGCGCGCCAAGCGCCGCGTCGGCTTGGGCTTCACCGGCCTGGGCGATGCCCTGATCATGATGGGCAAGCGCTACGACACGCAAGATGCGCGCGACACCGCGACGAAGATCTCCGAGTTCATGCGCGACCGCGCCTATCTCGCCTCGGTCGAACTGGCCAAGGAGCGCGGGCCCTTTCCGCTGTTCAACGCCGACATGTATCTGTCCGGCGGCAACTTCGCCTCGCGCCTGCCCGCAGAGGTGAAGGAACAGATCAGGAAGCACGGCATCCGCAATTCGCACCTGCTCTCGATCGCGCCGACCGGCACGATCTCGCTGGCCTTCGCCGACAACGCCAGCAACGGCATCGAGCCGCCGTTCTCCTGGGTGTATACGCGCAAGAAGCGCATGGCCGACGGCACCTTCAAGGAATACGCGGTCGAGGATTACGCCTGGCGCTACTACAAGTTCCAGGGTGGCGACACCTCGAAGCTGCCCGATTACTTCGTCACCGCCCTGGACATCTCGGCGCAGGCGCACAAGGACATGGTCGCCGCGGTGGCGCCCTATATCGACACCTCGATCTCGAAGACGGTGAATGTCCCCGAGGACTACCCCTACGCCGACTTCGAGGATCTCTACATGGCGGCCTGGAAGGCCGGCCTGAAGGGCCTGGCCACCTACCGCCCGAATGCCGTGCTGGGCTCGGTCCTCTCGGTCGAATCCGCCGAGAAGAAGAAGCCGCAGGACGTGGTCATCTCGGACGCCAACCGCCGCCTGTCGATCGGCACGCTGCCGGCGCCGGTGCTGGCCAGCCTGCGCTGGCCCGGCCGGCCGCGGATGAGCGAGGGCAACGCCGCCTGGACCTACATGATCGAGACCCCGCACGGCGAGTTCGCGCTGTTCGTAGGCCACATCGCCAACGGCAAGTCGGTGCCCTTCGAGGTCTGGGTCAATGGCTCGGAACAGCCACGCGGCCTGGGCGCCGTGGCCAAGACGCTGTCGATGGACATGCGCGCCAACGACCGCGGCTGGCTCAAGCTGAAGCTCGACATGCTGGCCAGGACGATCGGCGACAAGCCCTTCGACATGGCCTTCCCGCCGCACGGCGAACACAAGCTGGTGCCCGGCGTCGTCTCCGCCGTGGCGCAGGTGATCCGCTACCGCTGCGAGCAACTGGGCGCCTTCGAGGGCGACGGCCCGACCCCGGTGCTCGACACCATGTTCAGCCGCGAGGAGCCGAAGACCGGCACCGACGGCACGCTGTCGTGGACTGTGGACATCGTGAACCCCGCCGCCGACGAAGAGTTCGTGCTCGGCCTGAAGGAAATCACCCTGCCGGAGATGGCCGGGGTGCCCGGCGTCACGCGCCCCTACTCGATGTGGCTGTCGGGCAACTACCCGCGCGCGCTGGACGGCCTCTCCCGTATCCTCTCGCTCGACATGCGCGTGATGGACCCGGCCTGGATCGGCATGAAACTCAGGAAGCTCCTGAACTACCCCGAACCGCTCGGCGACTTCATGGCCTTCGTCCCCGGCACCCGCCGCCAGCAGAACTGGCCCTCGACCGTGGCCTACCTGGCGCGGCTGATCATCCACCGCTACGCCATGCTCGGCATCCTCGACGAGAACGGCTACCCGACGCGCGAGATGGGCATCCTCGAGACGCCGCGCGAGGCCGGCGAACCCAGGGTGATGCAGGGTGCGCTGTGCAGCGAATGCGGCAACTTCACCGTGATCCGCAAGGACGGCTGCGACTTCTGCAGCGCCTGCGGCGCGGTCGGCAGCTGCGGCTGAACAGGGTTTCGTGGCAGCCGTAAGGTAGGTCGGCCGCCGCTGGACAGTCATGCCGCAGGGCGCGCCCTGCGGCCGATCCGCTCGGCGGCAGGAACCGGCGCTTCGCCGCCATCGCGCCGTCCTGCGTCGCGTCCGCCGAGCTTCATTCTCTCGATCCCCTTGCCTATCTGCGCGACGTCTCGACTCGCCTGCCGTGGGCGAAAACACTCGACGATTTCCTGCGCTCTATTGTTCTCTCACTATGTCGGAAATTTTTACATATTTGCTAATAAATATTAGCGATATTTATGTACATATTTGATAATAATAAAAAATTATATTTGGCATGAATATTGATTGTATTTTTGCTTGAGATCGTCGATGGTTCGTCGGATTTGATCATTTTCTATTTAACTCCCATGAGGAGACCAATATGAGAATCGCGTTCAAGAATGCAAGAAATACACAGCATGCCAACTCTCATAAATCTTTATCTACTCTAGCATTGGCAGTGATTGGTGTACTTTGCGGCTCCTCCCCGGCATGGGCCACGCCAATTCTGGGTTCGGATTTGGCGACCTTTACGGTCCTGGGTTCCTCGACGGTGAGCAATGTCCCCACGAGCACCATCGTCGGAAATGTCGGCGTCTACGCAGGCAGCGCGATCACCGGCTTTAACTCCTCACCAGGCGTTGCGGTGTCGGATCCGCAGGTGACTGGAGGACTGGTGCACGCAACCACTTCAACCGCGCAGTCGGCTCAATCTCAGCTCACTACCGCGATCACTAATCTTGGATCTCTGGGGCCAGGTACCACATTGGCTGCGGACTTGGTTGGACTCACGATCTTTCCGGGCATCTATACGGTTCCTGCGGGAACGACCAATTTGTCGGGGGCGCTCACGCTCGACGGCCAGGGAAATGCCAACGCGGCCTGGGTTTTCCAGATGCCGAGTACGCTGATCACCTCGCCCAACTCGGTCATGAACGTGATCAATACCGGTTCAGGTGCCGGCGTGTATTGGAATGTCGGCAGCTCCGCGACCATCGATTTTAACACCACATTCCTGGGGAACATTCTCGCGCTCACCAGCATCGGCATGAACACCACCGCAACAGATCTTTGCGGTAGAGCCTTGGCGAGTACCGGTGCGGTGACCTTGCAGCAAAACAGCCTCTCCGGCATCTGCACGGGTGATCTGGCTGGCAGCGGCGGCTTGAGCGGCGGCCTTGATGTTACAAGTACCGGAGTCACCATCCTTCCATACGCTCCCGTTGGCGGCGGCGGGACCGTACCCGAGCCGGCCACGCTGGCGCTGCTGGGACTCGGACTCGCGGGACTTGGATTTGCACATCGCCGCCACGGCTGAGAGCAACCGTTCTTCAAGGCAGACCCCGCTGCGGCGGGGTCCGTTATTTCCTGGGAAGGAAACTATCCGGATTCTGGCAGTCGAAAAGCGGGATCCGGGCACTGCCTGACGTATCGTGTTTGCCGATGGCCGCGCACAGAGGTGAGCTTCTCGATCCCCTTGCCTATCTGCGCGATTGATCTGCACCGTCTGTCGAGAGTGCGCGCCCGATCCGCCGCATCAAGACAGAAGCAAACCGCTCAGGATCGATCCGGCAGCCGGCAATCTCTTCAGCGGAAATGGTGTTACGCCGCAATAGCGGCTCGTCCGCGGGCTGTCCCATCGCATCGCAGAGCAAAAACCAGTCGGCAGCGCCAATCAGCGTCCCGGCAACAAGCAACACGCCGGTCCGCCGCTTTCTCTGCGCGAGCCCCACCAGTTTGCGCCCATCGGTATTCACGAGCTCCCACGGCGACAAGCCGCCAAAGCAGGCCCAAGCCACTGCTTGGTCGCCGCTTGAAGCATTGCTGCATGGCAGTTCCTGGGGTGACAAGGCACGGGCCGTGACACCGAGCTCCTCGAGTGCAGCCGCGTGCAATTGTGCCAACCGTCGATAGCTGTCGATCAGGCCAACGCCGACCCAGGGATGTCCATGCGGCAAGACCAGCGAGACGCTGACCAGCCACGGGCCGGTCAAGACGGCGCCTCCTCCCGACTCGCGCGTCACCAGTTCAGCCCGGCCACCAAGCCTACGCTCGATGTCCGCGCGTAGGGATCGCTGAGAACAGCCTAGCACTATGGCGGGCGACCGGTGAGTCCAAACGCGGTAGCGCGGCGCCGTAACGGTCAGCGCCAGCTGATCGCCATTCCACGCCTGCTCTTGCGCGGCAGTGTCTACCTCGCCTCCTGCAGCAGGGCAATCGGCTTGCCCCGCGCGAAGGTCTCCTCGGCTTTCACCAGGATCTTTTCGACGCGGCCATTGGTTGGCGCCACGATCTCCTGGTTCGCCTTGACGATGACGACATTGGCAAGGACCTGACCGGCGCGAACGGTATCGCCCTCGGCCACCAGCCATTTATCCAGCAGGGCCTCGGTTCCGGGGTCGATATCTTTCCACGCGTCAGCACTGAGCGTGATCTCCGTCATGCCGCAATTCCTTCCGCAACGTGCGCCTTCATCAATTTCTGTACCGCCTCGACAATGCTGCTGACCTGCGGGATGGCAAACTGCTCCAGCGGCCGACTGTAGGGAATCGGCACATTGGGCACCGCGAGCCGTTTGACCGGGGCCTTCAGCGCCAGGGTATCCAGGTTCTCGGCCACGATGGCCGAGATTTCGCCGGTCAAGCCGAAACCCAGGTAGTCCTCGTCTGCGACCAGGAGTCGTCCGGTTTTGGCGACGGACTTGAGCAACGCATTCCGGTCGAGCGGAACCAGTGTGCGCAGGTCGATGACTTCCGCGCCGATGCCCTGGCGCATCAGTTCGTCGGCTGCGACCAGCGCCTTCTGCACCATCTGGCTGATCGTGACGATGGTGACGTCCTTGCCTTCGCGCACGACCTTGGCCTGCCCGAAGGGGATCGTGTAGGCTGCCTCGGGCACCTCATTGCTGCTGCCCTCGAAATATGCCATCCACGGCAGGCCCATGATGCCCTTGTGGTACATGAACATGACCGGGTTGTCATCGCGTATCGCCTGGATCATCAGACCCTTGGCGTCATAGGCATTCGAGGGCACCACCACCTTGATGCCCGGCATGTGGGCGAAGGTCGCGTACAAGCACTGCGAGTGCTGTGCGGCATCGCCGTAGCCGCCGCCAATCGCCGTGGTCAGCACCACCGGCAGCTTGATGTTGCCGCCGGCCATGTAGGTGTTTTTTGCCAGGTGGTTGTAGATCTGGTCCATGCAGACCCCGAAGAAATCGACGAACATCAATTCCACAATGGGCCTCATGCCGGCTGCGGCAGCGCCCGTCGCGGTACCGATAAAGGCCGTTTCCGAGATCGGCGTATCCATGATCCGGTCCTTGCCGAACTTGTCGAGCAGGCCGCCGGTGGCGCCAAAGATGCCGCCGTATGCGCCAATGTCTTCGCCCATGACGAACACATTGGGGTCGCGTGCCATTTCCTGGGCGATTCCCTCTGAAATCGCCTGAGCCATCGTTAGTTTTCGGGTCGTGCTCATCTTGAGCTCCTCATGTCGATCGTTTCGGGTTCAGGCAAAAACGTCATTGAGCGCATCCTGCGCTGCCGGATAGGCGCTCTTGCGGGCGAAGTCGAAGGCATCTGCCACGCGCTGTTTGGCCCGGGCCACGATGACACCTTCCTCAGCCTCGGTCATCATGCTGCGGCTTCTCAGAACCCCCGCAAGCTTCGGGATAGGATCATTCCTGCGCAGATTGCCGACCTCGTCCTTGGGGCGATAGGTCTCCGGATCACCCTGAAAATGCCCGAAATAGCGGTCTGTCTTCACTTCGATCAGGCTGGGGCCTTCGCCCCGGCGGGCGCGCTCGATCGCGGGCGTCACCGCCTCATACACTTCAAGCGCGTCGTTGTCCGCGACACGAATGCCGGGCATGCCGTAGGCCGACGCACGATCCGCCACCGACTCGATACTCGTCGCGTTTGACTTCGGCACCGAGATTGCCCACTTGTTGTCCTCACAGACAAAGATGACCGGCAAGTGCCAGAGTGCGGCAAGATTCAGCGACTCATGAAACGAACCCTGGTTGGCGGCCCCCTCGCCAAAAAACGCAATGGCCACCCAGTCTTTTCCCATTTTCTTCGCCGCGAGGCCGGCGCCGCAGGCCGGGGGCAAGCTCGCACCGATGATGCCACTGCAACTGAACTTGTGCTCGGGGTCAAACAGATGCATGTGCCCGCCCTTACCCTTGCCAAGCCCCGTGACCTTGCCGAACATTTCAGCCGTCATCTTGTCGAGCGGCACGCCTTTGGCAATCGCAAAGTGGTGCGGTCGATGGGTTCCCACCACCGTGTCTTCCTGCTTCAGATGGGCGCAAACGCCCACAGCGACGGGTTCCTGGCCTGCAGCGAGATGCATTTCTCCGGGAACCGGACCTGATCCGATGTCGAACGCGAGTCCTTTTTGGATCTGGGGCGGCAGCTTGCCCTCCAGGTAGACGCTGGCCATGGTCTCTTCGTAATTCCGGATTTCGACCATCTTCTCGTACATCCAGAGCAATGTTTCCTTGCTGGCTTGCATGTTGACCTCCTTGAAGTAGCTGTTGGCCTGGTAGCGCAACCCCGTCTCGCTCCATGTTTCCTCATGGGAAGTCAAAGCATATGCCCCAGCCATTCCCGCGTCAATGCCATATGGGTAGCCGATGATGCTAAGGTGTTGACGCGGGCCTTCCCAGAACGACTGGGAAGCCTGCTTCGACGAAAACAGCTATCGGACGCACGAGGCCGCGCACCCGGGCGATCTAGGGCGCTAGGCGATAGGCTGTGGGATGTCGACCGCTCTGCGGCGGCGAGCGGTTCCGTCCCGCTGCATCTCGCCAGCGAGCACCCAGTCCGCATCGAGGGAGCGGATCGGCACATCGGCATCGGCGGGGATGCGTCCGGCGAGTTGCAGAGCGAGGTAGCGCCCGCAACAGACGCGCAGGAAGGAACTGAAATTGGCGCAGTCGCCGCCGGCTTCCGACAGTTCGTCGTACAGACGGGTGATGAGCAGGGCGACGCTCAAACCGTCGCGTCCGCCGATCTCCTCCAGCACCTGCCAGAACAGGTTCTCCAGCCGGATGCTGGTGGCTACCCCATGCAGGCGCATCGAACGGGAGCGGGAACGATAAAGCTCGGGGTCCGCGCCGATGAATATCTTGCACATCGCCGTCCTCCTTGAATTGGCAGGGGGTGGATTCCGCATCCCCGCTGCCAATGTATCACTGCCGGGGCTAAGTCGCTTCGGCTCAAAGGGCGATGCGCGTGCCGAGCACCTGCAAGAACTGGCCGATCCAGCTCGGATGGGCCGGCCATGCCGGGGCCGTGACGAGATTGCCGTCGGTGACGGCGCCATCGATGGCGATGTCGGCATACGTGCCGCCGGCCAACTCGACATCCGCGCGGCAGGCGGGATAGGCCGAACAGCGCCGCCCCGCGAGCACCTTGGCGCCGGCCAGGATCTGCGCGCCGTGGCAGATGGCCGCCACCGGCTTGTTGGCGGAGAAAAAATGCTGCACCACTTCGATCACTCTGGGGTTGAGGCGCAGGTACTCCGGCGCACGACCGCCCGGAATCAGCAGCGCATCGTACTGTTCCGGCCGCACCTCGGCGAAGGTCGCGTTGAGCGCGAAGTTGTGTCCGCGTTTTTCGGAATAGGTCTGCTGCCCTTCGAAATCGTGAATGGCGGTGGCGACCGTATCGCCGGCCTTCTTGTCGGGACACACGGCATGCACCGTGTGGCCGACGGCCAGCAGCGCCTGGAACGGCACCATGACCTCGTAATCCTCAACGTAATCTCCGGCCAGCATGAGAATCTTCTTGCCTGCCATGTCATCCTCCTTGTCGTGTGGGGGCATGCAAGGGCACGCCCGAGAGGATATTTTTACAGCGCGGACAGCAAGGCGGGTGGTAGCGGGGTAACGCAGAGAAGCTGGGCTTGAAGACTTTTGCCTATGAGCTCGGCCCCAGCGCCGCGTTCAATGCTTTGAAAGGCAGCAGCACGCAGCCGTGGCGGCTGGGATGGGCCCGTACCGGCGCGAATGCCTCCAGTTCTGTCCAGGCTGGGGGCAACGCCGCGGCGGTGGTCAGCATCGCCTCCAGCGCCGCGGCGACATCGGCCATCTCGGCTCGGCTGCGGCCCGGCGCGCGCAGGCCGATGAGCGAAGCGGCGGCGCGGCACAGGAGACAGGCGCGGGTCTCGTGGCGGACGGCCGCGATCACGTCGCCTTCCAGCCGAACCGTCAAGGAAATTCGGTCGCCGCACAGGGGATTGTCGAGGCGGGAGCTGCCGTCTGGATGCTCCAGCCTGCCGCTGCCGTGGGCGGCTTCGGCCAGCGCCTTGATCGCCTGCTGATAGACGGTCTCGCTCACGACAGTACCCGCAGCGCGTGTTCGAGCCCCGCCAGCAGGGCGTCGACGTCGGCGAAGTCGTTGTAGAGCGCGATGCTCGCCCGGGTCGCGCCTTCGGATCCCAGCGCCGCGAACAGCGGCTGGGCGCAATGGTGGCCGCCGCGCAGCGCGACCCCCCGCTCGCCAAGCACCTGGCAGACGTCGTGGGGATGGACGCCGGCGACCTCGAAGGAGACGATGGGCAGGCGCGCATCGAGATCACCGGGACCGATCAGCCGCACCGCAGGGAGGCGAGCCAGACCTTCGAGCAGCCGCGCCAGCAGCGCAGACTCGTAGTCATGGATCTCGGCCCAGGGCAGCGTCATCATCCAATCCAGCGCCGCGCCCAGCCCGACCGCCTGGGCAATCGGCGGGGTTCCCGCCTCGAAACGCGCCGGGGGAGGGGCAAAGCTCAGTTCCTCCAGCGACACCGTCCCCACCATGCCGCCGCCGGTGAGGAAAGGCGGCAGCGCATCGAGAACGGCGCGCCTAGCCCACAACACGCCCACCCCGGTCGGGCCGAAACACTTGTGGCCGGAGAAGGCGTAGAAATCCGCCCCCAGCGCCTGCACATCCACCGGCCCATGCTGCACTCGTTGCGCCCCGTCGAGCAGCACTCTGGCGCCCACGGCACGGGCCGCGGCGACCGCGGCCTTGACGTCGCTCACCGCGCCGGTGACGTTGGAACAATGGGTGAGCGCGATCAGCCTGCAGCGTTCGGTGACCAGATCCGCCAGGGACGCGGTGGCGATGCGGCCATTGGGCAATACCGGCAGGACCCGCAGCCGGATGCCGGCGCGGTCGCGCAGACGCAGCCAGGGGACGAAATTGCTGTGGTGCTCGGCGGCGGAGAGCACCACTTCGTCTCCAGGCTTGAGCGTCGACCCGAAGCAGCAGGCCACCAGGTTCAGCGCAGCCGTCGCTCCCGAAGTGAACACCACCTCGTCGGCAGATGCGGCATTGAGAAAGCGTCCCGCCCGTTCCCGTGCTTGCCCGTAGGCCAGTGTCGCCGCCTCGGCCAGCCGGTGGGGGCTGCGCTGCACGTTCGCCCGGCTCGTCTCTTGACGGACCATGGCGTCGAGCGCCTGGCGATGGATCTGGCTGGTCGCGGCGTTGTCCAGATAATGGTCGGGCGGCGCCTTCGGGGCGTAGAAGGGAAACTGCGCTCTCAGCTCGTGGGCGATGCTCACCGCCGCTCCAGCGACGCGAGCGCGTCGGGGGTATCCACATCGGCGAAGATCGCATCGCTCGAGATCGCGACCGATGTCACCTGGTCTGCGTGGCGTTCGAGCAAGCTGCGGGCCCCGACATCGCCGGCGAGGGCGCACATTTCGGCGAAGTACCGGCGCGGCCACAGGACCGGATTGCCGCGCCGGCCATCGCGTTGCGGCACGACGATGTTCGGGGCCGCCGGCGTGTAAGCCGCCAGCAACCGGTCGATCTGCCCGGCGGTGATTTCCGGCATGTCGCCCAGCATCACCAGCACGGCATCCAGGTCCGGCGGCATGGCCTTCAGACCGCAGCGCAGCGAGCTCGACATGCCCTGGCCGAAGGCCGGGTTGTGGGTGAAGGAAACGGGGCGTCCGGCCAGCGCCGCTTCCACGAGCTCAGCTTCGAACCCGGTGACGACCATCACCTGTGCGCAGCGCGAGGCACACGCGGCATCGACCGCCCGCGCCACCAAAGGGCCGCCCGCCGTCGTGCACAGCAGCTTGTTCGCGCCGCCCATTCGGGTCGACCGTCCGGCAGCCAGGACGACGGCGCCGACACGGGGCCCGGCTGCCGCAGCCACAGGCTTCTCTTCGCCTTCATCGTGCGGGCTGCGGATCAGACCGCCCACCCCCATGTTCATGATGTCCGCGCCGCCGACCGGGAGCTTGGCCAGCAGGCGCTGCAGCAACCAATCGAAGCCGTTGGTCCGTCGGGAACGCGCACAGCCCGGAAGATTGATCACCGGCACCGTTCCGATGCGGGCGAGCAGGAGCATGTTGCCGGGCTCGACGGGCATGCCGAAATGGCTGATTTCGCCGCCGAGCCCGACGATGGCTGCCGGCACCACATCGCCTCGGTCCTTGGTGACGGCGGCGCCGGAGACGAGGATCAGCTCGCAGCCGGATGCCAGCGCCTGATCGAGGGCAGCGCCGATGGCGCCCGGCTGGTGTGGGCAGCGCAGCTCCAGGCCCAGGCTGCTGCCCAGGTCTTCGAGGCGTTGCCGGGTGACGGCGAGCGTCTTATCGAGAATCCCGGGCGTGGTCCCGGATGATTCGCTCATGATCAAGGCCACCCGGTGCGGCACCAGGGGCACCAAGCGCAAGGGCGACGAGGGGGCGGCCACGCTAACCAAGTCGCGGCAGGCGGCGATCCGGCTTTGCCTGACGGCGAAGGGAATGATCTTGACGGTCGCCACCACCTGTCCCTTGCGAACCGGCGCGTAAGGCGGCAGCGTGCCGATGGTGATGGCTTCGTCGACGTGATTCAGACGATCGATGACGCCGCCATCGACCATGACGATGCCCGATTGCTGCGCGTGGAGATTGCAGCGACCGGCATGGGCGGCCCGCGGCGCGAGATGCTCGCTGCCCAGCAGCGCCGCGACGGCGCCCGCTGCCTGGTTTTCGTCTAGATCATCGGGGGCGAGACGGGCCCCGGAAACGGTAATGATGCCGGCGGCGGCGAGCAGTTCGAGATCGGCGGCGGAGAGGCAGCGGCCCTTCTTGAAAACGGCTGCCGGCAGCCTGATGCTGTGCGCCAGCATCACCCCTTCCGCCTCATCACGGGGAAAATCGCCAAAGATCATGGCTCGGCCTGGTATTTGACCTGGACGATTTGCGCCAGGATTGCCACGGCGATCTCGGCCGGGGAACGGCCGCCGAGATCGAGTCCGATGGGGGCGTGAATGCGCGAGATCCGCTCTCCCGCACCCTGCTCGATCAAGCGAGCGCTTCGCTTGGCGTGGGTGCGGCGGCTACCCAGCGCGCCGATGTAGAAAGCCGGACTGGCGAGTGCCGCGAGCAGGGCGGGATCGTCCAGCTTGGGGTCGTGGGCCAGGGCGACGACCGCCGTTTGCGCATCGGGCGCGAGCCTCGCCATGGCCTCGTCCGGCCACTCGTCGGTGAGTGCGACGTTCGGGAATCGATCCACATCGGCAAAGGCGCGCCGCGGGTCGATGACGGTCACCGTAAAGCCCGCCATGGCCGCCATGGGCGCCAGGAACTGCGTGATGTGCACGGCGCCGACCACGAGCAGCCGGGAGGGCAGGGCATAGACGCGGACGAACAGGGCGGCATCGGAATCGAGCGGGCCGCTGCGGTCGGCCGTCAAACGGGCGGCGATCTCTTCGAGATGCGCGGGAGTCAGCGCCAGGTCGCCGGCGCCGGCCCCGCCCGCAACCACGGATTGGCAGCCGTCGGCGATGCGGGTCACCAGCGCGCAGGAAGCTCTCGCCTGGCGTGCCGCCAGCAGCCGATGGAAGATGTCGGCCCTCATTCGACGCGCTCCACATAGACTTCCACGCTGCCGCCGCAAGCCAATCCCACTTCCCAGGCCTGCTCGTCGCTGACGCCGAACTCGAGCAGCCTCGGTCTTCCGTCTGCGATGGCCGCTCTTGCCTCCTGGATGACGGCGCCCTCGATGCAACCGCCGGATACGGAGCCGAAGAATGCGCCGGTCTCATCGACGGCGAGATGGCTGCCGGCCGGTCGCGGCGAAGAGCCCCAAGTACGCACCACCGTGGCCAGCGCCACGCCCTTGCCGGAGCGCTTCCACGCCAGGATGCGGTCGAAAATATCGTCAGTCTCTGCGGTCATGAAGCACTCTCCGAAAGCGGCCAGCGCCGATCGCCGCGTGCGGCGGGTCTGCCTCAGGAAATGAATTCGACGGCGACTTTTCCCGGCGCAGCGCCGATAGCGCGCGACCGCGCCAGTTTACCCTGTGCCGGGGTCTTGGCGTAGAGGCCGTGGTGGCTGCGCGCCGTCCAGCCAACGGAAGATCCGGCGGTATACGATCACCAGCAGCCACATCGCCCACACCATACCCGTGACCATGCCGCCCAGCATCCCCATGCCATCCCAGTGCAGGCCGGTCAGCCGGGCGATCAGCTCGAAGGCCACGAGGCCGCCGAACATGCCCAGCAACATGGTGGCCGAGCAGAGCGTATTGAAGCCGGCGCGCGCGCACAACGCACGGCGGCAGGAACGACCGGCGCGCGCACGGACACGCAGGATGAGTATCGCCGCCAAGCCGCCGGCCAGCATGCCGGCATGCATCAAGGGCATCGCCTCGACGTGGCGCAGCCAACTGTCGTAGCCGGACAGTCCGCCCGAACTGCAGATCTCGACGATCGAGATCAACTGGGCGCGCGCCGCGTCGGCATAGAGGCCGGCATACATCAGGAGCGCACTGGCCAGCAGCATCCATTGCGGCGCCGAAAGAAAACCGCTCGCCGGCCGTGCCCCCGACATCCGCCAGACACCGATGGTAACGGCGATCAGCGTCAGCAGCACCCACGTCGGCGAACTCGAGCGCAATGCCACCATGCCGTCCAGCACGGCGCCGCCGCCGATCAATGCGGAGAGCAGCAGTGCCGCCTGGACGTGCCTCACAGGCTGGTTCTGGCGATCCATCGGCTTCGGAGCGTTCCGCGGTAAGGCCATGTCGCCGGAGGAATGGGGGCAACTACGCCATCGCGGCTCTGGCGGCCGGCAGCCTGAGGCGCATCCCCAGACGCCGTTCCAGGCTCAGCAGATCATTCTCGGTATCCAGATCGACCGCGAAATGATCGTTATCGGTTTCGAAAACCCGGACCAGCTCCGGCTTGCCAGCGATGAACTGGCGACAGCCGAAGTCTCGCTCTCCGGCCAGAATATGCTCCCGGGCGGCCCAGTCGAAAATGATCGGATTGCCACGCCGGCCACGGACCCGCGGCACGACCACGCTGCCGCCGTCGCGCTTCTTGTAGGCCGCGATTAGGCTGATCAGATCCTGCGAGTTGATCAGCGGCTGGTCGGCCGGGCACACCAGCACGGCGTCGAATTTCCCGGAGAGCTGGGCCAGTCCAGCGTGAACCGAACTCATCCGGCCCGCACGATAGTTTTCGTTGCGCACGATGGTGACCGGAAAGTCCTGCACCAGCTGCCCGACCAGTTCCGCCTGATGGCCGAGCACCACGGCCACTTCGTCGACGCCAGCACCGCTCAGGGCGAACAGGGCGCGCTTGATCAGCGGCACGCCTTGCAGCTCGATGGCCGGCTTGGCAATTCCGCCCATGCGCTTGCCTTCGCCGGCGGCCAAGAGCACCGCAGCGATGCTCATGCGGGAGTAAAGTCCGCCGCCGCCTTTCAATGGACAACCCATATCACGCCGCCCCTGGGTGCCGCGGGTTATTCGGAACAGCAGGAATGTTTGCCCGCGGCTGGAGCCGGGGCGACCGCTGCGGCCGCAGCCTTGCCGCCGCAGCAGCTCGCAGCCGGCATCACGGCCTGCGGCTCCGCGGCAACAGTCGGCACGGGGGCGGTCCGCTCCACGCTTCGGACGGCGCCGGTACCGTCGCGACGCTTCGCCACCAGGGAGTACACGATCGACAGGGCGATCTCCTCCGGCGTCTGGGCATCGATCGGAGCGCCGGCCGGCGCCTCGATGGCGTCGACCATCCGCCGGTCGATGCCGGCCTCGATCAACGTCTCCTTCAGAACCTGGGCCTTGCGCCGGCTGGCGACGAAGGCCACGTGCCGCGCGTTCAAGCCGAGCGCGAGCTGCAAGAGCGGCAGGTCCTGCCGCCCCTGGGTGGCGACCACCACGTAGGCGCCCGGCCTGATCGCCTCGTTCCGCGCCGGCGACACGATGCGGACGTCGCCTTCCGCGGCATCCGCATCCGCCAGCCAGGTGACGCGAAAGCCGACGTTCGGCGCGATCCGCAACAGGGCGTCGGCCACCGGCGAGTCGCCCAGCACCACCAGCTCCTGCTGCGGCGCCACCGGGTCGACGAACAGCTCGATGGTGCCGCCGCTATGGCAGGGCATGCCGAACTCGACGATGTCCTCGATCACCTGCTGGCCGCTTTTTTCCGGGGTGATGCGGATATGCCGCGGCTGTCCGTCGGCAATCGACCGCCTGACGGTGCTGATGACCGCAGGTTGGGCGCAGCCGCCGCCGATCCAGCCGTGGATCATGCCATCGGCGGTGACCAGCGCCTTGTCGCCGATCTTGGTCGACGTAGGGGAAAGTGTGCGGATCACCGTCACCATGGCAAACGCCTCGCCTCTCGAATGGCAGTCCGCTGCGCGTTTCAGCAGTTTGGGATAGTCATGCATGATGCCTCCTCGCCTCCGGGTCAATGAACGAGTCCGGGAATCTTTTCCAGGCTCTCCAAGTTGTGTGCGGGAATGAAGCCCTGCACGAGGTGTTGCGAGCGCGCCAGCGCCGTCGACAAATGGCTGCGTTGCGAGGGATGCAGCCAGTAGACCCTGGCGCCGCGACCCTTTATCCGGCTCAGGCTGGCTGCAAGTTCCTCGGGCGGGTCCGTGTCATAGCCGTCGCTGAAAACCAGCACGATGCTTCGTCCCGACAAGGCGGCACGCGCCTGGGCGTGCACGAAATCGTTCACGCTGGTGGCGATGCGCGTACCGCCGCCGAAGCCGAAGGTAACCGCGTTGATCTTTTCCTGCACCCGATCCGTGCGCTTTTTCAATAATTCCGTGATCTCCATCAGCCGCGTATGGAAGACGAAGGCGCGCGCCTCTACGACCTCGCAGAACGCCCGCGCCACCCGAAGAAACAGCTGGGCGTACATCTCCATCGAACGGCTGACGTCGACCAGGATGTAGATCTTGGGCAGCTCGCGCCGGGCCCGCCGGTAAGCCGGGGCCAACGGTACGCCGCCGTAGCGCAGACTGTTGCGCAGCGTACGGCGCAGATCCACGGTCTGCGAACGGCTGACCCATTCCCGGCGCCGCATCAGGCGCATCCGTACCCGTCGCGCCACCTCCTCCGCCAACTGGTTCAGACGCTGCAGGTCGGACTGCAGCCACTCGCCGAAGTCGCGCTTGGCGAGGGGGTCGGCGCTGCTGGCGCCGCCCATGGCTTTGTTCCGGTTCTCGCTCTCGCCGGCACCGGCGGCGCCGTCGGCGAGGCCGAGCGACGTGGCACCGGGCTTCTGCCCGCCCTGCGCCATCTCCTGGTGCAAGTCGCGCACCACGTCCGGCAGGCTGCGCGAGCGCCGGGTCATGCCGCTGGTGCGCACGCTGCCGCGGGCCCGCTTCGGATACCAGTAGCGCTCGAACAACTCGGGGTAGCGCCGCCAGCTGTCTTGGTTGGCACAGACGATGGCGCGCCAGCACGACTCGACCCGGGCGTGGTCCGCCAGTGGCAGGCGCATCGCCGCCTCGAGCATCGCCTGTTGTTCCGGGATGCCGACCTGGAAGCCGTGATCGCGCAGGTGCGCAGCGAAGCCGGCCACGGCGTGCAGCGGTTGGGCCATGGCCGGCATGCGCTTTTACGCCCGCGCCAGCCCGGCGGCAACGCCGGTGGTGACGCCGACGCGCTCGCCGCCGAGCAGCTTATCGACCGTCTCCGCCGCGACCTGCCAGCGGTCGTTCTTGGTCTTGAGCATGCAGCCCAGCGTCTGCAGGATCAGCTCGGGCTCATCGGGCAGCCCACGCAGATCCAGTTTGTGCAGTGCCCGGACCCAGTCCAGGGACTCGGCAATGCCCGGGACCTTGTGCAGATCCTCGCGGCGCAGCTTGTGCACGAAGGCCACGGCCTCCTCGACCAGGCGCGTTTCGGCCTCGGGCAGCCTCAACTTGACGATCTCGATCTCGCGCGAGAGCGTCGGATACTCGACATAGTGATAGAGACAACGGCGGCGCAGCGCGTCGGACAGCTCCCGGGTGCCGTTGCTGGTGAGCACCACCATCGGGATCGAACTCGCGGTGATCGTGCCCAGTTCCGGTACGGTGATCTGGAAATCCGCCAGCACCTCGAGCAGGAATGCCTCGAAGGCCTCGTCGGCCCGGTCGATCTCGTCGATCAGCAATACCACCGGCTGGGTCGAGCTGATCGCCTGGAGCAGCGGGCGCTCGAGCAGGAAACTGCGGTCGAAGAGATCGAAGGCTCGGTCTCCCGACGGCTTGCCTGCGCCGCTCCTCTGGATCTCCAGCAGCTGGCGGCTGTAGTTCCACTCGTAGACCGCCTGCTGCAGGTCCAGCCCTTCGTAACACTGCAGGCGGATCAGCCTGCGCGTCTCCATCTTGGCGTACGCGGCGGCGATCGAGGTCTTGCCCACGCCCGCGTCGCCCTCCAGGAGCAGCGGGCGCTGCAAGGCCTCGGCCAGCCACAGCGCGCTCGCCAGCCCCTGGTCCGGGATGTAACCGGCGCGCTTCAATCCTTCGCTGATTTTTCCGACATCCATGGCGCGCTAGCCGGCAGAGCCGCCCTTCCTCCCGCCGAACAAGCCGGCGAAGAAATCCTTGAGCAAGCGCCAGACTATCGCGAGCGCATTGAGCTGGGTATTCAGCTGCGGCGCCGCCGTCGACTCGGCCGCAGCCGCTGCAGGTTGCAGGGCGGCGGCCTTGGCCGAAAAGTTCTGGGCGAACTGGCCGAGGACCATGTCCGTCACCGAGTCCATCATGCGGGCGCCGAATTGCGCGAACTTGCCGTTGACGATGACATCGGCGGAACCGACGAGCACGCACTCGCCGGGCTTGTCGCCGGCCTTGAGCATGGCCGTGAGGTCCATCGAGGCCGAGGAGCCGCCCTTGTCGGTGCCTCTTCCCTGGAGCCGGATCGTCCTGCCGGCGAGATCGAGTCCGAGCACCTCGATCTCGCCGCCGAACGCAGCGGTCACCGGCCCGACCTTGACCTTGATGCTGCCCTTGTAGCGCTGGTCGTCCGCCTTCTCGGTCAGATCGGCGCCCGGCATGCAAGCCGCCAGCTCGGGTACATCGCTGAGTACCCTCCAGGCATGCTCGACGCCGGCGGCGATCGGATACTGCTTCTCGACTTTTACCTGCATAGGAATTCTAGTCTGCGATTGATGTGGTGCCGATGTTCCCGCACCACGGGTTGAAGGGTCGGAACGCGCTCAGGACTTGACGCCCGAGGCCTGCAGTTGCTTCCAGACGCGGGCGGAGGTATGCGGCATCTCCATGTGGGTGACCCCCAGATGGGAAAACGCGTCCACGACCGCCGACGTGAAGGTGGGGATGCTGCCGACGTGGGGCGACTCGGCCACGCCCTTGGCGCCGATGGGATGGTGCGGCGAGGGCGTGACGGTATGGTCGGTTTCCCACCTCGGCGTCTCCACCATGGTCGGCAGGAAATAATCCATCAGCGTGTTGCCCTGGATATTGCCCTGCTCGTCGAAGCTGAGCAACTGGCCCATCGCCACCGCGAAGCCCTCGGTCAGGCCGCCGTGTATCTGGCCCTCGATGATCATCGGGTTGATCCGCGTACCGCAGTCGTCCAACGCGTAGAAGCGGCGGATGGCGGTCTCGCCGGTCGACTTGCTGATATCGACGACGCAGAGATAGATGCCGAAGGGAAAGGTGAAGTTGGGCGGATCGTAGTAATGCACCGCCTCCAGGCCCGGCTCCATGCCCGCCGGCGGCTGGTTGTAGGCCGCCCAGGCGACGTCCTTCATGGTCTTCCACTTGGCATCGTCGCCCTTGACCTTGAAGCGGTCGATTTCCCAATCGAGGTCGTTCTCGCTCACCTCGAGCAGATGGGCGGCGATCTTCTTGGCCTTGGCGTGAATCTTTCGGGAGGCCATCGCGATGGCCGCGCCGGCCACCGGCGTCGAGCGCGAACCGTAGGTCCCCAGGCCGTAGGGCGCGGTGCTGGTGTCGCCCTCCTCGACCTGGATCACCTCGGAAGGCAGGCCCAGTTCGGTGGCGATGATCTGCGCATAGGTGGTCTGGTGCCCCTGCCCCTGCGATATCGTGCCCATGCGCGCGATGGCGCTGCCCGTGGGATGGACGCGGATCTCGCAGGAGTCGAACATGCCCACGCCCAGGATGTCGCAGATCTTGCTCGGACCCGCGCCCACGACCTCGGTGAAACTCACCAGGCCGATGCCCATCAGCGTCGGACAATTGGCGTCGGCGCGCTTGGCCGCCTGTTCGGCGCGCAGCCCCGGGTAGTCCACCGCATCCAGCACCTTCTTCAGGGCGGTGTGGTAGTCGCCCGAGTCGTACTCGAAACCGAGCGCCGACTTGTAGGGAAACTGCTCCTTGCGGATGAAGTTCTTGGCGCGGATCTCGGCCTTGTCGATGTTCAGCTTCTGCGCCAGCACGTCGACCATGCGCTCGATCAGATAGACCGCCTCGGTGACGCGGAACGAGCAGCGGTAGGCGACGCCGCCGGGCGCCTTGTTGGTATAGACCCCATCGACCCGGCAATAGGCCGCGGGGATATCGTAGGAACCGGTGCAGATATGGAACATGCCGGCCGGAAACTTGGTCGGGTCGGCGCAGGAATCGAAGGCGCCGTGGTCGGCGATGACATTGACCTTGAGGCCGGTGATCCTGCCGTCCCTGGTCGCGGCCAGCTCGCCGGTCATGTGGTAGTCGCGCGCAAATCCGGTCGACGACAGGTTCTCGATGCGATCCTCGACCCACTTCACCGGGCGGCCGAGCACGATGGACGCGACGATGGCGCAGACATAGCCGGGATAGACGGGAACCTTGTTGCCGAAACCACCGCCGATGTCCGGAGAGATGATCCTCACCTTGGACTCGGGTATGCCGGAGAGCATCGACACCACGGTACGCACGACGTGCGGCGCTTGACTGGTCATGTAGGTGGTCAATTCGCCGCGGACCGGATCGAAGGATGCGACGCAGCCGCAGGTTTCGAGCGGACAGGGATGGACCCGCGGATAGAACAGCTTCTGCTCCACCTTGACCTCGGCCCCCGACAGGGCGGCATCGGCCGCCGCCATGTCGCCGGCTTCCCAGGTGAAGATGTGGTTGGGGTGGTAACGCTTGCCGTGTGCGCCTTCGGTCTTTCCCGCCAGATCCTCGCGCAGCACCGGCGCCCCCGGCAGCAACGCCTTGAAGGGATCGACCACCGCCGGCAGTTCCTCGTACTCGACGTAGACGGCCTCGACCGCGTCGGCCGCGATGTAGCGATCGTCGGCGACCACCACCGCCACTTCCTGCATCTGGAAATGGACCTTCGCATCGGCCAGCACCGCCTGCACGTCGCCGGCCAGGGTGGGCATCCAGTGCAGCTTGAGCGGCTTGAGATCATCGGCGGTCAGGACCGCATATACGCCGGGAATGGCCAGCGCCTTTTCCTTGTTGATGCCCTTGATCCGCGCGTGGGCAAAAGGCGAGCGGACGATGGCCATATGCAGCATGCCGGGCATCTTGATATCGTCGACATAGTTGCCCTTGCCCTGGATGAAGCGGGCGTCCTCTTTGCGAAGACGCGAATCGCCCATGCCCATGAGGGCCGCCTGACGTTCAGTGATCGATGCATTCATTTGTGCCTCGCTATTCGGTTTGTAGACGACTCGGTTGGCAACTCAGTTGGCAACTTAGGCCGCGGCCTTCTGGCCGGCCTCGCGCAGGGTCCTGGCGGCGTGCTGAACGGCCTTGATGATGTTCTGGTAGCCGGTGCAGCGGCAAAGGTTCCCGGACATGCCGGCACGGATCTCGTCTGCGCTAGGATCGGGATTCTCCTGCAGGAAACGGTAGGCTCGGATCATCATGCCGGGCGTGCAAAACCCGCACTGCAGGCCGTGCTCCTTGTAGAAGGCGTCCTGTATCGCATGCAGCGCCCCGCCCTTGGCCAGTCCCTCGACGGTGACGACGTCGGCGCCGTCGCACTGCACCGCCAGGATGGTGCAGGCCTTGAGCGACTTGCCGTCGACATCGACGGTGCAGGCGCCGCAATGGCTGGTGTCGCAGCCGATATGCGTGCCGGTCAGGCTCAATTGTTCGCGCAGGAAATGCACCAGCAGGGTACGCGGCTCCACCGCCTGTTCCAGCTTCTTGCCGTTGACGGTCAGGCTAATGAGTTGTTTTGACATCGCTCTTCTCCGGGTTCTTAGCGGCAGCGCGAGGCGGCCAGGCGGATAGCCCGCTTGACCATTTCCCCGGCCATCGCGGTCTTGTATTCGACGTCGCCGCGCAAATCTTCTGCGGGATCGCATATCGACATCGCCGCCTGCGCGGCCGCGGCGATGTTGGCATCCGTCAGCGGCTTGCCCTGCAGGGCGGCCTCGGCGGCCTCGGCGCGAATCGCCGTGGGCGCCAGGTTGGTCAGTGCGATACGGATGGCGGAAACCTTGTCGCCCGACAGGGTCATGACCACCGCTGCGGCGGCCGACGCCCAGTCGCCGGTCTTGCGCTTCAACTTGCTGTAGGCGTAGCCGGTCTTGGCTGCGAACGGCTCGATCCGTATCTCCCTGAGGATCTCGTCCGCCTGCAGTTCGGTCATGTAAGTGCCGTGGAAGAACTTGGCTGCCGGCACGCTGCGTTCCCCCCTGGGGCCGGCCAGGACGAAGGTCGCGTCGAGCGCCAGCATGATCGCCGGATGATCGTTGCCCGGATCGCCATGGGCGATATCGCCGCCCAGGGTGCCGCGGTTGCGTACCTGCGGATCGGCGATTTGCAATGCTGCCTCCGCCAGCAGCGGCAGCTTCTGCGTCAAGAGCCGGGAGGCGATCAGATCGCTTTCGCTAGTCATCGCGCCGATGGCGATGACCCCTCCGTCTTCCCGTATGCCCTTGAGTTCGGCAACGCGGTTGAGGTCGATCAAGTGCGCGGGATCGGCGAAACGAAACTTCATCATCGGCAGCAGGCTATGGCCGCCAGCGAGAATTTTCGCTTCGTCTCCATGTTGGGCAAGCAACTTCAGCGCTTCTGGCAGGGAACTCGGGGCAGAATAGCCGAACGACGGGGGGATCATGGGTCTCGTCTCCTTCTTGGCAGGGGGCTGGCTCGCAATCATTCGCGACGTATTTTGAAATTCGGGAGCGCGAGCCGAGGCCACGTTCGCATAACGCAGTGCACCAAAACAATTCATATTTCACCAATGTGCTTCTTCAATGCATGAAGCGTCGATATTTCAGCACGAACATAGTTCTGGCACCCGAGCGCGTTTCGTGGCAAATTAGTCGACGGGTCATGCCGTCCGCCCTCCCGGAGTGTCGACTTTGGCGGTAGGGTCTATCAGGAGTCAGCCATGCCATTTGAAGCTCGGACGGATGTGCTTTCGCACGGCGAGCCCGTGGTGAAGGAAACTTTCCAGCACAAACTCGAGCAATTCAACCCCGGCATGGTTTGGCTCGACGCCGAAAATCGCGTGGTGGCCTTGAACGACGTGGCGATGCAGATCCTGGGACCGACCGCCGAGCAGACGATAGGCATTGGCAGGGGCGAGCTGATCGGCATCGATGTGCTGAAAATGCACCCCGAGAAAAGTCGCGACAAGCTTGCTTTTCTGCTGAAGTCCGAGGACTCGCCGGGCTGCCCGGTGAAATCGCCGCCGCCGATGGCGATGATGATCAACATTCCCGATCGGGTATTGATGATCAAGGTGTCCAAGATGCTGGGCAACAAGGGCATCATGGGTATCTGCATGGTCTTCTATGACCTCACCGAGGTCACCACTGTCGCGCCCAGGGAGAGCACCGCAGCGGTTCGTCCGCGGATCCTGCAGAAGATCCCCGTCTACCGAAAGAACCGCATCGTCCTGGTCGATCTCAAGAACGCCGTGCGTTTCGAGGGCGAGGGGCACTACACCTCGATCGAGACGCTGGACGATCGCTTTCTGTGCAATCTCTCCCTCTCCGATCTAGAGGAAAGGCTCAACCCGGAGGTTTTCTTCCGGGTCCACCGCAGCCACATCGTCAATCTGAACTACGTCCTGGAGATCGAGCGGGTCGACGACAATGTCGCGGTCATCATGAACGACAAGGGGCGCACCCACGTGTCGGTGAGTCGCAACCGTGTGCCGCAATTCAAGGAGCTGCTGGGACTCGGCTAGTGCCCAGGTAGCAAGCGCTTATTTGGCCAGTGCGCGCTCGACGAAATCCAGCCGGTCCTGGCCCCAGAATCCTTCGCCATCGACCCGGTACCAGGGCGCACCGAAGACGTTCGCCGCGATCGCGTCGTCGGTGTGGCGCTCGTAGTGCGCCTGGATGCCGGCGGTCTGCGATTCTCGCACCAGCCCGCCGCCGTCGTAGCCGCAGGTCGAGGCGACGGCCGCCAGGGTATCGGCATCCGCGATGTTTCTGTCTTCGACCCACAGAGCGCGCATGATCGCGCCGGTGAGATCGAGCGCCACCCGATTTCCGCGCTCGAGTTGGCCGGCGATGATCAGCTTGGCGGCGGCATCGGGCGTCACGGGAAAAAACTTCGGCTGCAGCGTCAGGGGAAGCCCGAGATGGGCGCTCCAGCGCGCCAGCTCCAACAGGCGGTAAGCCTGCCGTTGCGGCGCGCGCTTGGGCAGCGGCAGGCCGCCCGAGACGCTGAATATCCTGCCGAAATCGCTAGGCTTGATGACCACCTCGGCACCATGGCGCTCTGCCATGGCGACGAAGCGATCGTGCCCGAGGTAGGCATAGGGCGATTGCGGCGCAAAGTAATACTCGCAGACCTGGGTCATGAACGGCTCCGAATGGATATTCCGATGATGGCGGCGACCGGGACAGCGCATTTTGACGCCGGCACCTAGCTTCGCGGCTGCCGATTCTACGCGAAACTCGGCGTCCGGCTGAACGCGACGCTGGGCGACGGGTCCGGCGGGCTGTCCGGGCAAATTCTTGGTATGATTCTGCCTCGTTGCGGTTTGGCCGGCCGCCATGATGACGGCGGCCGGCGCGCCCTTTTCACACTCTCCGGCTAATCATCGAAGAAATGGCATTGATCGTTCAAAAATACGGCGGCACTTCCGTCGGCACCCCCGAGCGCATCAAGAACGTCGCTCGGCGCATCGCGCGCTGGCATAGGCAGGGGCATCAGCTGGTGGTGGTCGTCTCCGCCATGAGCGGCGAGACCAACCGGCTGATCGCGCTGGCGAAGGAGATCCAGGCCAACCCGGACCCGCGCGAGCTCGATGTCGTGATGACGACCGGCGAGCAGGTCACCATCGGCCTCCTGGCCATGGCGCTGAAGGAGGTCGGCCTGTCCGCCAGGAGCTACACCGGCGCCCAGGTGAAGATCCTCACCGACAACGCGTACACCAAGGCGCGCATCCTCAGCATCGACGAACAGGCGATGCGCAAGGACCTCGACCACGGCGCCATCGTCATCGTCGCCGGTTTCCAGGGCATAGACCGGGACGGCAATCTCACCACGCTCGGCCGCGGCGGTTCAGACACCACCGGCGTGGCGCTGGCGGCTGCGCTAAGGGCCAACGAGTGCCAGATATACACCGACGTCGATGGCGTCTATACCACCGATCCGCGCATCGTGCCGGAAGCGCGTCGGCTCGACACCATCACCTTCGAAGAAATGCTGGAGATGGCCAGTCTCGGCTCGAAGGTGCTGCAGATCCGTTCGGTGGAATTTGCCGGCAAGTACAAGGTCAAGCTGCGCGTGCTCTCCAGCCTCGGCGATCCTGACGAGAACGAAGGGCCGGGCACGCTGATTACATTCGAGGAGTCGCCCCCAATGGAACAACCGATCATCTCCGGCATCGCCTTCAACCGCGACGAAGCCAAGCTCACCGTGCTCGGCGTGCCCGACCGCCCCGGCATCGCCTACCAGATACTGGGGCCGATCGCCGAAGCCAACATCGACGTCGACATGATCATCCAGAACGTCGGCCACGATGGCACCACGGACTTTTCCTTCACCGTCAATCGCAGCGACTACGCCCGCGCGCTGGCCATCCTGGAAAAGGTCAAGCAGCACATCGAAGCCCGCGCCATCACCGGCGACAACAAGATCTGCAAGGTCTCCGCGGTCGGCGTCGGCATGCGCTCGCACCCGGGCATCGCCAGCAAAACCTTCCGCACGCTGGCGGAAGAGGGCATCAACATCCAGATGATCTCGACCTCCGAGATCAAGATATCGGTGGTGGTCGACGAAAAATACCTCGAACTCGCCGTCCGTGTGCTGCACAAGGCATTCGATCTGGACAAGGCCGGCGCCTGAGTTTGAAGCTTGATTTGACCCCGGTTTGCGGAGCGGGTAACATCCCGGGCCTCAGGAGACGTGGCCGAGAGGTCGAAGGCACTCCCCTGCTAAGGGAGCATCCGGGCAAAACCTGGATCAAGGGTTCGAATCCCTTCGTCTCCGCCAGAGCTTCCTCGCCTGGCACTTGAGGAAAATGAAGCGTGTCTCTATAATGCAGTTCGTTTTTTGCGCCCGTAGCTCAGATGGATAGAGTACTTGGCTACGAACCAAGGAGTCGGGAGTTCGAATCTCTCCGGGCGCACCAATCAGGTATAAAACTGGGCACTTGATTATTCAAAGTGCCCAGTTTTGCTTTCTGCATGGTCTCCGCCAACGCTGCATAGCGGCCCTTGACGGTGGCAGTCCCATCCTGCACCACGATTTCATCCACCAGGTGATGCAAGTAGCTTTTGGCCAAGGATGAGCCGGAGGCCAGCAGCTTTTCGCGAAGCACCCTGCCGAATACGTCCACTCGGCTGGCCTTGATGTGCTCGACAGCCGGCAAGGAATGATCGCGGCGCACCCCCGCCAGTTCGATGAACAAGGCCTCGCGAGCCGATTTGAGCCCTTGGGCGCGGCGCTGGGTAATATCGTCCAGGTCGATCGTGCCCGTCTCGATGGCTTCAAGCAGCCGCTGCTGCCGTTCCTCGATGGCCTTGATCTGGCGGTTCAGCTCGTTGATTCGCCCTTGCTGATCGTCTTTTGAGGATCTGGTGCGCTTGCGCAGTTCCGCCACCATCACCTGCAAGCGACCCGGGGTAAAGACCTTGTCCGCAAGCTGGGCAAGCACCAGGGCATCCAGCCTCTCCATGGGCAGGTTTTTGCTGCTGCAGGCATGGTTGCCCTGGCTCTGGCGGCTGGTGCATTTGTAGTACTTGTAGCGGCCTCCCTTGCCCGTCGCCAGGGTCATCGCATGGCCGCACACGCCGCACTTGAGCAAACCCGTTAGCAAGGTCGGGCAAGACACCAGGCGCGGCGCTCTTTGAGCCGGTGCGCGGGACTCCCGCTTGATTCTGACGCGCTCGAAGGTGGCCGCGTCGATGATCGGGGGAATGGCTGTCTTGATCCATTCTTCCACTGGCCGCTGCGTGTTGGCCTTGGAATCGCGCATGTTGTAGTGATACTCGCCCATGTAGAGCGGGTCCGAGAGCAGCGTATGGGTTTTTTGGATTTTCCAGGGCTTGCCGCGCATCAGCAGCCCCTTCTCGGTGAAATGCTTGCCGATTTCCTTGCCGCCCATCTCGCGGCCTTCGTGGCCGTTCAGATAGAGGTCATACGCCATGCGCACGATCCCCGCCTCCGCCTCGTTGATGACCAGCTTCTTTTTCTTGCGGCCACGGCTGCCGGCAATGTCGGTGACCAGCGCCTGATAGCCAAAGGGCGCACGGGAGCCATTGAAGAAGCCTTGCCGCGCGTTCTCCTTCATGGCGCGGGAAGTATGCTTCGAGGTTTCCTTGCTCTGGTGCTCGTCAAACAGATTGATGATCCGGCGCATCATCTCCCCGCCGGCATCGTCGCTGGTCGGCTGGGTGATGGAAATGACCTTGACTTTGTTCTTCGCCAGCTTGCGCTCGTAGACGCCGAACTCGATGCCGTCACGGAAGAAGCGCGACAGGCTGTGAATGATGATGGCCTCGAACGCCGGCGGCTTCATCAAGGCGTCAGCCATCATTCGCTGGAACACAGGCCGCTTGTCATCGGTGGCGGATGCGCCCGGCTCGATGTACTCCTGCACCACCAGATGCCCGTTGGCCTTGGCCCAGTCGTTGAGTTGGCGCAACTGGTCGGGAATGGACAGGTCATTGTCGGCCTGCCGCGTGGTGGAGACTCTGGCATAGATCGCTATGTGCATGATGCGCTCCGTACTCCGTAGTGACGCCGCATTCCGCCTGCTGGATTATGGCTACGTGCCCCAGCGTGTCAAGGCCAAGCCTGGCGGTGCCCAACATCGAGCAGCCTTGACACGCCGCGGCACTCCGCCCTTTTTGTCTGCATGCACAATGCGGCTGGTCCGGTGCGCGCTAATCAGGCCGGCTCTCTGGTTCGACCATCAACAACGCGCGGATGATCTCGGGCAGGATCGATTCAAGCAGGGCAACTTCGTCGGGGGAGACGACGGCCGCTTGCGGCTTGAATCGAATCTCGATATTCGTGGATTCGTCCAATCATTTCGGCACCTCCTTTCCTGCATGTGTATGCCTGCCCGTCTCGTTCCGTTCCTTGTGCTGCAATGCTTCTTCTAACTCTTTCTCGAATCCGTCGCGCCCCAGCTCATCGAGCAGAATCGAGCGGAAGGCGTCGAACTGGTGCTGCTGCGCGAAGCCGACTTGTGCCGCCTGCAGCAAGCGCTTCTTGTGCGCGTTGAGCATGGCAATCAGCGACGGCAGGGCAGTAGCGGCTACCATTCGCCTAGCCTCATTTCCGTGACGCGGCGCTCTACGTCCTTGTCCCAGGTCAGCGAGTCGTGGACGTGATTAAGCATGATGGCGAGGTGCCCCGCCGCTTTCTGGTGTGAAATCGTCGGCAAGCCATCCTGCATGCAGCGGATAGCCGCGATACGCTTAAGGTAGCCATAGACGCTGATGGCAATGCGCATCTCGCGCTCGTCCAACAACCCGCGCATATCCAGCTCACGCACCACGCCCAGGCCGGCCATTTGCGCGACGCGCGCCTGTAGGTCTAACCACAGGGGATGTACCGGCCAGCGAGAGCGGTTATCGTCGTTGGTCCTGATGCGCAACGTGGTGTGATCATTGACCAGCAGGCGCAGCAGATCGCCCTGGCGTTCTTGCAAGTCCTCAAAAGTCAGAATGCCCACCGTGCGCAGCCATTCCTTGCGCACCTCCCACTCGAAGCGCCACACTTCCTGTTCCATGCCCCACAGGTCATAGAACCAGGTCTTGGCGCTGCTCTCCTGTATTTCATCGCACTTGTTGTAAATACGCAGCATCAGCGGAGAAGCGCCGAACGAGAAGGTCTGCACCTGGCGATTCTTGCGGTGCTGGTTGTCCTTGACGAAGTTGGTAACGAAGCTGTCCTCGTCAAAGTCAATCACGGGCAAGTGATAGTCAAAGGTGAAATCCACCCGGGACAGACGCTCCGGCAGATAGCTTCCCAGGCCGACCGAGCGCGCCCACGATAGGAACCGATCATGCAGCCCCTGTGCGCCGGAATGCCACAAGGCGATGCTGCGGAAGGTCACGAAGAAAGACGGCTTGTTAAACTCCCCGAACTGGATACTGAAGGCCTCGTTCTCGATCAGGAAGGGGTAACCGCTCCGGGTGCCGTGGCCGGCGAGCAGAAATTCCTCGCTGCCGAGCTTGATATGCGTGGGCTTGCGCGTCTTGGACTGGCGCAGCGCTTCCTTCTCGGCGGCCAGCTTCCCATAGTCCAGCAGGCAGGCCTCGGTCGGCGCGAGGTAATACGCGCACTCGATGGTGTCGTGGCCGGACAGGAGAAGGCGGAAGCTCATGAGGGCTACTTCTTGGTCGGCCTAGACTTCGGCTTGGCCCTACCGGTTTCCTTGTCCCATTTGATGTCAACCTTGGAGGACTTGGTAGGCCGTTCTACTTGTTCTTGGGTAATGAAGGACAGCTCCTTGACCACTTGTTCAGGCAATTCCTTCTTGACAGCCTCAAGCCCGCACCCAAGCAGTTGATTGATGATCAGCGACACCGGCACAGATCCCATGCGCGCCATGTTCTCGATCTGGGTGAACAGCATCACTGGAAAGCGATGGCTGCGCTGCACGGTTGCCTCAGATATGGTTATACCGGCGTTACCGGTTACCAGGCCTGCTAGAAATTCCGCTGGGGAGGGGCGGTTATCTTGATGGGTCATGTTGACATCCAAGGGTTACGTAATGGGACACAGCGTATCCCGTCGAAGAACCCATGTCAAGCGCACTATAAATCTCCGTCACATATTGGCCCGATTTGCGGCCAAGGCCATGCCACCCGCGCTAGCGCGCTGGCCGGCATAGCCTGAGCCGCAGAATGGTCTTGTTTGCAGGATGCAGAGCGAGTAGCCTATCGCTTTATATTTATTCCAATGTATCCATAGCCCCCCGTGTTACTTGGACGGGGGATTTTGCAGTTTTTTTAGTCATGTGACACTACCGGTGGTGCAACTTGGCAAAATTGGATTATGATGGCGCTTTGGCAAAACTGCGTAGCTCAGGGGCGAACACGCGGTGCAAAGACCTCACAAAAATCCTCGAAGACCTGGGCTTTAAGGTTCGTGACGGAAACAGTGGTGCTCATAAAGTATTTGATCATCCTTCAATCCCGGAATTCTCTGGAAGCAACTACAACTGCGGTCACGGCAGAAATCCTCAGGTTAGGCCGGGGTACGTTAACAGAATCATTACCGTAGTTGAGCGACTTGAAACGGAAATTAGGACTTACCTCAAAAATGTCAATTGACCCGAGTGCCTACAACATCACCATTCGCCGCGTCAAAATAGGCGATGATCTGCTTTTCAACGGTAGCGTTGCCGAGCTTCCCGATGTCGCAACGTTTGAGTCGACGTACCAAGAAGCTTACGAACTTGTCATCGATGCTATTAAGTCTTTGTACCAAGCTTCAGTAGACGCAAGCAGGCCTTTTCCGCCGCCCCTAAGGGATGTCGAAGTACAAAATTACAGCGGCCGGATAACCCTTCGGATGCCGAAGTGGCTTCACGCTCAATTGGACGGTCAAGCTGTCGCCGAAGGCATTAGCCTGAATCAATACTTGATTTCACTACTGTCCGCTTTCGGTTCCATTAATGCGGTCGTGTCTAGCGCTGTTAAGAAAATTCATGTTACCTCGAGCGCGCAGCCGAGCTACCGCATTTACCGCGATCTTGATTTGATCGGAACGGGTATAACCGCCTTGGCTGGAGGAGCTGCACCGGCAGGTTACGCTTTGAACATAGAAGCGCCGCAATCTGAACCATATATTAGGACGCTTAATTCATGAGTGATACTAAAGACACCCAGCAAACCAGCTTCATAGTGACTCCTGGGTCAGCTCAGTCCGCACAGCAGATATTTATGGACGGTGTTTCCGGAGTCATGTTAGGAGGCGCAGTTTCAAAGATCCAATTTCATGTGGTAGTCGGCCACGATACAGACACCAAGGCCGAGCTTCGACAAGTGACATTATCTATAACCATGCCGACCGTATCGCTTGTCGACTTCTGCAATCAAACCCTAAAAGCAGTTTCGGAAAATAGTCACCTTCTAAAAAACCTGTTAGATGAGGCCCAGACCAAAATTTTTGCGACGCCGCCCAAGCATTCCGGATCCCGTTCAAGGACCTCTAAGAGCGTCAAAAAGTAACTCTGTGGCGCGTTTGGCAACCAAGAATCCTCCGATTTTCTGGATTATCAAGTCCTCATACCGAAATGTCCATTTGCCAGTGCCCAGTTTCATCTCTCCGGGCGCACCAGTCATACACAAAAGAGGGCACCTGATCCGGGTCGCCCTCTTTTTCCTTCTCTTTCTCTATCGCCGGGATCAGCCTCCGGGCGGATTGCCCGGCAGCATACATATTCGCCGACTGGTCCTTAGCGATCTCGGATTGCAGACTGACACGGCCGCATTTGGAACAGCTTGTGACGGTCACAGGCAGCAAATCTTCATCGGTTCGGTCGAAAGTGAGATAACGCAAAGGCTGGGCGCACTTCGAGCATGACAGACCGGCGTCCATGATTGACAGTTTCACGGCAACCCCCCTCCCGCGGTTAATATTCCCTGAGCAAACGGCCACGACTGAGCGGTGGCAATATGCATGTAGCTATTCCAGCGCGGCACTACGGCGCCGAAGCGGAGGCTCCATTCCAGACTTCGCCAGACTTCGTTTAGCTCGCGCGTTTGTGTCTGCCGAATCCGAGTCCGATAAGACCAATGCCAAAAAGCGCAAGTGTGGCTGGCTCAGGAACAACAGCGGCCTGGCTATTGGACCAATTAGCGACGTAGTCAACCGGGGTCGCATTCAGCAGTGAGGGGTCGCCGAAATTGTAGGCTTGCATCAAAACGGCGGAGAACTCGGTGCTCCCGTTGATAACGTTGTCGGCAAAAACGGCCGTATTATTCACAAAATAGTCGAAGGATGTCCCAGTGAAGTCAATCGCCAAGGACGTCCACGCATCGAAATTTATGGCGGTTGCCAAGTCGACCCAGGCCCCCGCCCCACCTCCCAAATTTTCATCCCACACACGAAGGCGCGCAGGGCCCCCGTAATTCGTAAATCCGATGATCGGATAGTCGGAAACCGCATTGCTCGCATCACTCGCGACACCCCAAATGTCAGTGCGAACATTGCCATTTGCAGCATCGCGCCAAGCCGATGGGATGTAAAGATCCGCCGAAAGAACGGAGCCCGTGCCGGCGTTCAGGGCATATCCTTTTCCTTGGGTATTGTAGAAAGTATATTGGTAAGCGGCTGGGCGATTGTTCAAGCTATCGGCATTGCTAATGCCGATACCGAGCACGTTGCTTCGGCCTTGGAAGCTGCCTATATTCGAGAAGCTATTGGGATCGTAGCGATCGGTCGTCCATCCGGTCGGGATCGTGGCGAAATCGGGCATAACCGGGGCTGCATGTGCCGCTGCCAGAGTGAAGGCTATTGCGGCAGCCCCCATCAGTGCACTTGTTTTATATGGCATGTTCTTTCCCAATCTATATCTGATATTTTGCGTCACGCAAATATCATGCTCGTTTGTCTGACATCATATGTATCAATGACATATATTTATATATATATTTGGTGAGTCGTTTATGTAAAATTTTTCGACACGTTTTCGGCAAGACCCAAGTAGGCATTCGATAAGGGCGCCAAGGAGCATCTGTCCGACCTGGTGTTCGACTACGACCTCGACCACGGTCGTCGCATGATCCCAGTGGTCAGGATGCCAATTGAACGCGGGGGAGCGACGAACCGAAGCAAGCCCCACCCAGTGCCCAGATTCATTCTGCGGGCGCACCGAAAATAAAGGCTCATTTCCAGTTAGCTGATGATGCGCTCATGCCCTGACCGCCAATGCGAGGAGCGACGCGGGTTCCGGAATAAATCCGGGCGACCGGTCGGGCACGCGGAACCAGCCGAGGTAATTCTCGCGGTAGCGGGTCGCCACGCCTTTGAAGCGGCGCAGCCAGCCACGAGTCGGGAGCGAAAGCGCTGCCCTTCTGGAGGTGCCTGGCGCCATTGACGCGCACGCCGGCGGAGAGGTCAACCGCGTGATGCTCGACGCCGAGACGGCGTGCGGCGGTGGCCAGCGCGCTGCTGCCGTCGGTGCACAACACGGTATCGTCCGGGCGGATCGGTCGGAGCGCCGCATCCATGTCCTTGGCCGTCGTTGCATCGAGCGCGATGTTCGCCGTGGCGCCGGCGCGATCTCGGGCGATCAACACCGGAACGTGTTCCCGGGACGTCCCGCGCTTGGTGGTCTTGCCGCCGCGTTTATGCGGAGCACGGCTCAGGCCTTTGCGCTGCCCCTTGGCGGACTTGAGAAAGAACGTCTCGTCGGCCTCGGCGATGCCGGAGAGCAGCTGCGCCTGCAGCGTCTTGGGCGCGGCCAAATGAAAGGGGTCGGCTTTCGCCGACCCCTTTCAGGATTGCACCAGTGCGGCGCTTCCGATTCATCGACCGGCCTCACAACATTTCGATCACCCACCTGGTCACCGTTCCGGTCGCGTGGGCGCATTGCCGTCCGCGAGCGGCGTCGAAGGCCTGGTACTCCTCGGCGTTCCACATGTCGTAGGTTCGCCCGGTGAATTTTTCTTGCAACTGCTGGCAAGTCACACCGCCGAATTCCTGCCGGAACTTGTCGGCCAACTGCTTGGCTTTCTTGAAATTGTTGATGTAGCGACCGCGGTCGAGTTTGTCGCGGTCCCGGCCGTACCTGACGCTCAATGCCAGCAGCCCCCCCGTCAGGGCGCCGCAAGCGCCCTCCCCCATCAGTCCGCCACCCCCCGACAAGCCGTGACTGGCCTTGATTGTCTGGTCATCGACGATGCCGACGGTTTCCTGGATCGTGGCGAGAACGCACTGCGGGCAACAGCCGTAATCCAGCTCATAGCGCACGGCCTTGTCGTAGGCCTGCTCTCCCAACAACTGTTTCTGGTCATTTTCCATGGCGCGCCTCGCTAATATATTAGACATTATTAATATACCACTTTCGCCGTTGCTGGAGTCGCACAGGGTGCGCCGGTCTGATTCACGACGGTGCCATCGAAGGGTGTATATAATCGAAAAAAATAAAACCATCGCTCCACAAGGAGCTCACCGATGACAGGAGGAACCCGCCCATGAGTCCACCGCCCCCAATCGCGGTCCGCGAGCAATTTCGCGCACAGCGTTTCAGCAAAGTCTGGACCCAGGAGCTAAACGAGGTGTTCGCCGATGTGGCGCCTTACTACGACCGTGCCAACCAGTTCGCCAGCTTCGGCATGTGGAACCGGCTGCTCGACAGCTTCATGGCGATGGTCGAGGTTCATCCGAATGAGCGGACGCTGGACGTTTGCGCCGGCACCAACGCTATCGGTATCGCGCTATTGCGGCGCGAGCCGAGCCTGGAGGTGCATGCCATGGACCGCAGCGCTGCGATGCAGGATGTCGGCCGGCAACGCGCCAGCGCCCAGGGCTTACACATCGACAGCGTGATCGGCGACGTGCACATCCTGCCCTTCCCCGACAATCATTTCGACGTGGTGACGCTGCAGTTCGCCTCGCGCCATCTCCGCGTCTCAGAAGTGTTCACCGAGATCCACCGCGTGCTCAAACCGGGGGGACGCTTTTTCCACAGCGACATGCTGCGCCCGGCCAATCCTCTGGTCGAGAAGTTCTATTACGCCTATCTGCGCGCCTGCCTGTCCTTGACCGGCCTGATGTTCGGGAGCAGTCAGGCGGCTCACAACTGCAAGAAATATTTCGTCGATGCGTTGGAGCTGTTCTATTCGGCCGACGAACTGTCCGAAGTGCTGCGCGGGCTGGGTTTCCGCGAAGTCACCGCCAAGACGGTGCTGGCCGGCACGATCGGCTTTCACCGCGCCGTCAAGCCGCAGGCTTGCTGAGGCAGCGGCTAGCTCGCTTCGCTTACGGCTCGCAATGACCCATCGTCATTGCGAGCGCAGCGCGGCAGCGTGACGGCGTTGGAGCGGGTTTGGGCCCGCGCAGCCGCGGCAGTCTTTTCAAGCAAGCCCTTTGTGCGTGCCGTCGCAGAGCGCGCCGGTCTTGCTTTGCTTGCAGCCGCAGAAATAGACTGTCTTGCTCTCCTCCGCGGTGAACTTGATCGGGGTGAAGTCGCCGCCCTTGTGGCTGCCGTCGCAGAAGGGTTGCGACTTGCTGTTGCCGCAGGAACACCAGAAGTAATCCTTGCCCTTCACGACTTCGACAGCGAACGGGGTCTTGGCGGCGATCGTCGGTTTGCTCATGTGTGCCTCTTCTCGAACAGGATTGAAAGAAGACCCATTATGGCAGGAGAAGCACCGGGGTAAATAGTAGTCCTAGTTAGAACCACTGTCAGAATGGCGGCGCACAACGCGTAGAATCGCACCTTTTCGGCAAGCGATCATGTGGTTCAAAAACCTTACTCTCTACCGCGTCACGGGCTGGCAGATCTCCGCCGGCAAACTCGAGGCAGCGCTCGCACGCCAGGCTTTCCAGGGCTGCGGCCAGATGGACATGGAGAGCCGCGGCTGGGTGGCTCCTCGAGGCGAGGGCGACGCCCTAGTCCATGCGCTCGGCCGGCAGCTCCTGATCGCCCTCTGCGTCGAGCAAAAGCTCCTCCCCGCTGCGGTCATCAACCAGTATGCCAAGGCCCGCGCCGAACAAATCGAGGAGCAGCAGGGCTCGCGACCGGGCCGCAAGCAACTGCGCGAGATCAGGGAGCGGATCGCCGACGAACTGCTGCCGCGGGCATTCACGCGCCGGCGCATCAGTCACGCCTGGATAGACCCGGTCAACGGCTGGCTGGTCATCGACGCCGCGAACCTGGTCCGAGCCGAGGAGGTTCTCGAAACGCTGCGGAAGTCACTCGATGAATTGCCGCTCGCCCTGGTCAACACCCGCACCTCGCCGACCTCGGCGATGACCGCCTGGCTCGCCACCAACGAAGCGCCGCCCGGATTCAGCATCGATCGCGATTGCGAGATGCTGGCACCCGGCGAAGCCAAGGCCACGGTGCGCTACGTCCGCCATCCGCTCGAGGCGCAGGAGATCCGCGCGCACATCGAGGAAGGAAAGCAGGTGACCAAGCTGGCGCTGACCTGGAACGAGCGGATCTCCTTTCTGCTGCACGAGAACCTGCAGGTCAAGCGACTGGCCTTCCTGGATATTCTCAAGGAGCAGTCCGAGCAGAATGCGGAAGCCGTCGGCGAGCAATTCGACGCCGACTTCGCGATCATGGCCGGGGAACTCGCCCGCTTCCTGCCAGAGCTCGTCGCGGCGCTCGGCGGCATGAAGGATGAAACATCATGAGCGCGCCCTCGGTGCTCATCGTCGGCGCCTCGCGCGGGCTCGGCTTGGGACTGGCGACCGAGTTCGTCTCGCGCGGCTGGCGCGTGGTGGCCAGCGCCCGTCAGCCCGGCCGGGCCGAAGCGCTCAAGACGCTCGCCTTGGCGAACCCGGGCAAGCTCGAAATCGAGGCCGTGGACATCGACCGGAGGGAACAGGTCGTGGCACTGAGCCGGCGTCTGGCTGGGAGGTCTTTCGACATCGTGTTCGTCAACGCCGGCATCATGGGGCCGGCGCACCAGCGCGCCGAAGAGGCCACCGTGGAAGAGGTCGGACAATTGTTCTACACCAACGCCGTCGCGCCGGTCGCCCTGGCCCGGCTCTTTCTCGACCGGATCAAGCCCGAGGGCGGCGTGCTGGCCTTCATGAGCTCGCGCCTGGGCAGCGTCGCCGGCAACACCGAAGGCGGCACCGAACTCTACCGGGCCAGCAAGGCGGCGCTCAACTCGCTCACCCGCGGCCTCGCCGCGGAACTGCGCGAGCGGTCGATCGCCGTGCTCTCGCTGCACCCCGGCTGGGTCAGGACCGACATGGGTGGCGCTTCCGCCCCGCTGGACGTGGCGACCAGCGCGCGCGGCCTGATCGACGTGATGATCGGGCGACGCGGCAGCCGCGGCCATGACTATCTGGATTATTCCGGCGCAAAGATCCCCTGGTAGGTCCGGGGGACGCGCGCCGGGCGATGGAATCAGGGACAGGGCGAGGCTGCGACGGCGACGCTCACACCTGCATGTTCATGATGTTCTGATAGGCCGTCACCAGCTTGTTGCGCACCTGCACCATCTGCTGGAAGGAAAGATTGGCCTTCTGCAGGTTGATCATCACATCCTGGAGATTGACGTTGCTGTTGCCGGAGGCGAAGTCCTGGGTCATCTGCTGCGCCGACTGCTGGGCCTGGCTGACTTGATCGATGGCGCTCTTCAAGGCCTGGCTGAAATCGGTGCCGCCGGCGGCATTGGCGGCTTGCGCCGACTTCCCGCCGGCGAGGGCGGAGGCCGAACGCAATTCGGTCAGCATCGAATCGAGTTGTCTTGTATCAATCGCCATGGTCGATCTCCCAGGCCGGTCCAGACGGGCCTTTTGCCCATTCTAATAGCAATCGACGTGCCAGGAAAGCAGGTAGAGTGCTATCCGCCTTCGCCTAGCCAGCCCTCCTCGCGGTACTGCTTGAGTTTGTAGCGCAGCGTGCGCTCGGAGATGCCCAGCTTCTCCACCGCCTTGAGGCGCGAGCCGCCCACGGCGGCCAGCGTGTCCAGTATGTGCTGGCGCTCGAGATCCTTGATGTTGCCGGAAGTCTCCGCCGCTTCGGCGGATGGAACCGCTGCCGAAGCTGGCAGCGCGCCCGCAGCGAACATCAGGTGCTCGGCCTCGATCAGGTCGGCCGGCGCCAGGATCAGGGCGCGCTGGACGATGTTCTCCAGCTGGCGCACGTTGCCGGGCCAGGCGTGGGCGGCAAGTATTGCCTCGGCGGCGGCGGCAAGCCTTGCCGGCCGGGCCGATCGGCCGCCATGCAGCGCCAGGAAATGGCGTGCCAGCGGCACGATGTCGCCGCGCCGCTCGCGCAGCGCAGGAATCTGCAAGGGGAAGACATTGAGGCGGTAGTACAGATCCTCGCGGAAGCCGCCGTCCCTGACTTCCAGGGCCACGTCCCGGTTGCTGGTGGCGAGCACGCGGATATCCAGGGCCACCGGCTTCTTGCCGCCGACGCGCTCCACCTCGCGCTCCTGCAGCACGCGCAGCAGCTTGGCCTGCAAGGCCAGCGGCATCTCGGAGATCTCGTCGAGCAGCAAGGTGCCGCCGTTGGCCTGCTCGAACTTGCCGGCCTGCGCCGCCTGCGCCCCGGTGAATGCGCCCTTCTCGTAGCCGAACAGCGTTGCCTCCAGCAGATTGTCCGGGATCGCCGCGCAGTTGATCGCGACGAACGGCCCCCTGGCGCGCGCCGACTGCTCGTGGATATAGCGCGCGAACACCTCCTTGCCGGTACCCGATTCGCCGGTGAGCAGCACCGTGGCATCGGTCTTGGCCACGCGCGCCGCCAAAAGCAGCACCTCCCGCGTGACCGGATCCTCGGCGACCATGCCCTCGCCCACCGGCGCGGTGGCATAGCGGGCGATCTGGTCGAGCAGCGCTCTGGGCTCGAAGGGCTTGAGCATGAAGTCGCAGGCGCCGCCCTTCATCGCCGCCACGGCGCGATCGACGTCGCCGAAGGCGGTCATCAGCAGCACCGGCAGACGCGGGTCGCGGGCACGAATTTCGGCGAGCAGGCCGAGGCCGTCCATCGGCGCCATGCGCAGATCGGAGACCACCATGTTGAACGGAGTGCGCGCGATCAGCTCGAGCGCCTGCTGCCCGCCGGCGGCTCCCTGCACGCTATGGCCGGCGGCCTCCAGGGTGATGGCGAGCGCATCGCGCAGGGCATCGTCGTCCTCGACGACCAGTATGTTCAGATGTTCAGGCATGTTCTTTCGTGTCATTGACGATCGTCGCCTGCATGGACAGCGGCAGCGTGACCACGAATTCGCTGCCGCCGGCGGGCTCGGAAGTGACCTCGATGTTGCCGCCGTGGGCGCGGGCCACGCCGCGGGCAATCGCCAGCCCCAGGCCGGTGCCCTCGTTGCGGGTGGTGAAAAACGGCTCGAACAGCCGCGCCACTACGGTGGCGGACATGCCCGGACCGTTGTCCCTGACGCTGAAAGCCAGCGTCTCTTCGGTACGACGCACCGCCAGCCCCACCTCGCCGTCGGCCACGCTTGCCGCCGCCTGCAGCGCGTTCTCGAGCAGATTGGTGAGCGCCCCGAAGAGCGCCTTGCGGTTGCCGGTGAACTGCGTCTCGTCCGTCTCGTCATCCACGCGGAAGACCACCTGGCGCGAACGCGCCAGGGGTTCGATGGTCTGGCGCAGTTCCTGCAGCAGATCGGCGACGACCAGCGATTCACGGCCGAGCACCTCGCCGCGGGCGAAGAGCAGCATGTCCTGGATCAGGCGCTCCAGGTGCTTCAGGCGCGCCACCGCCTTCTGCGCGATGGCGATGCGGCTGGCCGCGGGCAACTCCGGGTTTTCCAGATTGGCGGCGTAGAGCAGCGCCGCGGCCAGCGGCGTGCGCAACTGGTGGGCGAGTTGCGCCGCCATCTCGCCCATCGCAGCCAGGCGCTCGTGGCGCTCGGCCTGCGCCTTCAGGCGATGCGCCTCGGTGATATCATTGAGCAGCACGATGCGGCCGCCGGCGGAGTCGAGCGGCGTCACCAATACCGCGACGCGGCGCTTGGCCGCCGCCAGATACTCCCCCGGCGTATCATCGGCGGCCAGCTTCTCCCGCTCGATGACTTGCCAGGACTTGCCCGGCAGGCCGGCCCCGAGGATCATTTCGGCGGCGGGATTGGACTGCGACACGCAGCCCGTGGCATCGAGCACCACCACGCCGGCCGGCAGAGCGGACAGGAGCAGCGACAAGCGTTCGGTCAATGCCGCCTTCTCCTGATATTGCTGGCGCAGAGCGCCGTTGGCCGCAGCGAGTTCTCCGGTGAGCGCCGCCACCTGTGCTTGCAGGCCGGTATAGGCGGTGGACAGCTCCTCCGATGCCTGGTTGAAGATTCGGAAGGCTTCGGCCAGGCTTTCCGGCTCGTTCTCGGTGGGTCGTGGATCTTGGCTCATGGTGGTGTCAGATCGCTTGTGCCCGATGATGGCAGATTCGAAGTGACGAGACAAGACAAGGTCCGGGTGCGGGATGTCCCAGGAATAAAAGGCGAAATACCCGTCAAAAACGCCTGTTTTTCTCGGACAAGCGCCGGAGGGCGAGGGCATAATTGGGAAAGGGCCATACTAGGCGACCACGGGATTACCCATACATGGCGAGCGCGGAACAGGCAACGGCAATCCCACTATCCTTGCAGGCATTCAACCGCCTGACCATGAGCCAAAAGCTCGGCGCCATGGTCGTGGTCGCCCTGTCTGTCGCCTTGCTGGCCGGCACCTGGCTGTGGAGCCGGTCAATCGACTACAGCGTGTTGTTTTCCAACGTCTCCGACCGGGACGGCGGCGATATCATCGCCTCGCTGCAGCAGATGAACGTGCCCTACAAGTTCTCCGAACACGGCAGCGCGATCCTGGTTCCCGCCACCCAGGTCCACGAAACCCGCCTGAAACTCGCCTCGCAGGGACTGCCCAAGGGTGGCCTGGTCGGCTTCGAGGTGATGGATAACCAGAAACTCGGCGCCAGCCAGTTCCTCGAACAGGTCAACTACCAGCGCGCCCTGGAAGGCGAATTGGCGCGCACCGTCCAGTCGCTCGCCGCGGTGCGCGGCGCCCGCGTGCATCTGGCCATCCCCAAGCAGTCGGCATTCGTGAGCGACGAGCAGAAGCCGACCGCCTCTGTGCTGGTCTATCTGCAGCCCGGACGGACGCTCGAACCCAGCCAGATATCCGGCATCGTGCACCTCGTCTCGTCCGCGGTGCCGCAGCTCGCGCCGGAGAACGTCAGCGTGGTCGACGGCAACGGCAATCTGATTTCCCAGTCGAGGGATCCGTTGCGCGACGCGGGCCTGGACCCAACCCAGCTGAAATACGAACACGAGGTGGAGGCGGGCTACGTCAAGCGCATCGAGACCATCCTCGAACCCTTTGTCGGCGCAGGCAACGTGCGCGCCCAGGTCACCGCAGATCTCGACTTTTCCCAGACCGAGCAGATGGCGGAGAGCTACCAGCCCAATCCGGCACCTGACACGGCGATCCGCAGCGAACAGACGAGCGAGACCGGCAACGCCGTCCCCGGCGCCGTCGGCGTGCCCGGCGCGCTCTCCAACCAGCCGCCGGTGCCGGCGACCGCGCCGATCACCACCCCGCCGGCGGCGGGCACCGGCCAGGCAGGGCGACAACCGGTGAACTTCAACAAGAACGCCACCATCAACTACGAGCTGGACAAGACCATCAAGCACACCAAGGGCGTGCCAGGATCGATCAAGCGGCTCTCGGTCGCGGTCGTCGTCAATTACAAGAACTCCCCCTCCGGCAATGGCGGCAAGACCAGATCGACGCCGCTCTCCGCCGCAGAGATGAAGCAGATCAACGATCTGGTGCACGAGGCGATGGGCTATTCCAAGGCGCGCGGCGACACGGTCAATGTCGTCAATACCTCATTCACGCCCAGCACCGTCGAGAAGGAGGCTGTCCCCGAAATACCGCTGTGGAAGAATCCGGAAATTCTCGCCATGGCCCAGGAAGGAATCAAATATCTGCTGCTGGTCATTGTCGCCCTGCTGCTCTGGAGTCGGGTGGTGAAGCCGCTCCTGGGCAACCTGCTGCAGCCGCCGCCAGCCGTTGCCGAAGAGGGTCCGGGGGGACTGGTGGAGTTCGAGGACCGCGAGGCACAGATCCAGCACATGGCCTACGACGCCAAGCTGGCCAGCGTGCGCGATCTGGCCAAGACCGATCCCAAGACGGTTGCCAACGTCATCAAGGAATGGTCGGGCAGCGGCAATGAGTGACGGCGTCGAAAAGAGCGCGATCCTGCTGCTTTCGCTCGGTGAGAACGAGGCCGCCGAGGTGCTGAAACACTTGGGACCACGCGAGGTGCAGAAGGTCAGCAAAGCGATGTCGCAGCTGAAGGCGGTGTCGCACGAGAAGGTCGAGGAGGTGTTGGACGATCTGCGCAAGCACACCGAAAAGGGCGGCTCGATGTCGGTGGACGAAGCCATGCTGCGCTCGATGCTGATCAAGGCGCTCGGCGACGATCGCGCCGCAAACCTGATTTCGCGCATCATGTCGGGCAGCGAGACGGCCGGCTTCGACGGCTTGAAGTGGATAGACGCCTCGACCATCGCCGACCTCGTCAGGAACGAACACCCGCAGATCATCGCCGCCATCCTCGCCCACCTGGAGTTCGACCAGGCCGGCGACATCCTCAAGTATTTCACCGAACGCCTGAGGAACGACGTTTTGCTGCGCATCGCCACCATCGACGGCGTCCAGCCGGAGGCGCTGCACGAGCTGAACGATGCGCTGACCCGGCTGCTGTCGGGTTCCGCGAGCATCAAGAAGACCAGCCTGGGCGGCGTCCGCCACGCCGCAGAAATTCTCAATTTCGTCGGCCAGGCCTTGGAGACGTCGATCATCGACAACGTGCGCGAATACGATCCGGATCTCGCCCAGAAGATTCTCGACGAAATGTTCGTGTTCGAAAACCTGAACGACGTCGACGACCGCGGCATCCAGTTGCTGCTGCGCGAGATCCAGTCCGACTCGCTGATCATTGCGCTAAAGGGCTCCTCCGAAGCGCTGCGCGAAAAGATCTTCAAGAACATGTCATCCCGCGCCGGCGAAATGCTCCGGGAGGATCTCGAAGCGAAGGGTCCGGTGCGCCTATCCGAGGTCGAGGCCGAGCAGAAGGAGATCCTCAAGGTGGCGCGGCGGCTCGCCGACGAAGGCCAGATCGTGCTCGGCGGCGGCGCCGAAGACCAATTCATCTGAGCGGCGGCGCCGAGCGCATGAAGCCAACGGCTATTCCCCTACGGATCAGGGCGACATCCCGTAGAATCCGGCCATGAACTCGGAAGTCGACAAGGGCAAACTGTCTGCCTGGGAACGCTGGGAGATGGCCATCCTCGATGGCCCCGAGGCGGAGCGCAGCCCGGGCAAGCGGGACGCGCCGCTCCTGGAGCCGGAGATCGCCCTGCCGACCGCGGAGGAGATCGAGCAGCTCCGCCAGTCGGCGCAACAGGAAGGTTTCCAGCGGGGCCACCGGGACGGCTATAGCGCTGGGCAGGCGCAGGCCAGCGCCGAAGGCCGGCAACTGGCAGAACTGGCGGTTCAACTCGATCAGGCCCTGGCGCAATTCGATCAGCAGGTGGCCGAGGATCTGCTGCACCTGGCCATCGAAGTGGCGCGTCAGGTGGTGCGCCAGTCGGTCGCCGTCAAGCCCGAACGGGTGATCGGGGTGATCCACGAGGCGCTGGCGCAGATGCCTCTGCAGCACGCGGTAATCCGTCTGAATCCCGAGGATGCGTCGCTGGCGCGCTCCTACCTGGGCGACCAGCTCGCCCATGCGGGCCATCGCATCCTGGAGGATCCGCGCCAGGAGCGCGGCGGCTGCGTCATCGAGTCGGGCGGCAGCCAACTCGACGCCAGCGTGTCAACGCGCTGGCGTCGCGTCGCGGAGAGCCTGGGCGCCAGCTCGGATTGGCTCGAAGAGCAGCGGGAGACGCCACCTTGAATCCCCGCCTCGCCGGCTGGTGCGAGTTTCTCCGGGATTGCCGCGAGCAGGCGATGCAGGCCACGCCCTTCCAGTCATCCGGCCGCCTCACGCGCATCAACGGACTGGTCATGGAGGCGGCCGGCCTCAAGCTGCCGCTGGGTTCGGGCTGCCATATCCAGGTGCCCTCGGGCGGCATGGTGGAGGCGGAAGTGGTCGGCTTCTCGGGGGAGAAGATTTACCTGATGCCCAGCGAGGATGTATATGGTTTGGCACCCGGCACCCAGGTGACGGCGCTGGAAACGCCGCCGCCGGTATTGCGCGTCGGCGAACGCCGGCCGCTCCAGCGCCGCGCCGTCGATCGCGCCAAGCACGTTCCGGTCGGCGAGGGTTTGCTCGGTCGGGTGTTGGACGGCAACGGCCGGCCGCTCGATAGCTTGGGTCCGCTCGACACCAAGCAATCCCGCGCCCTGCAGACCCGTCCGGCCAATCCCCTGGCGCGCGCGCCGATCACCCATAGCCTCGATGTCGGCATCCGCGCCATCAATGCGCTGCTCACCGTCGGCCGCGGCCAGCGGCTGGGCCTGTTCGCCGGTTCGGGCATCGGCAAGAGCGTGTTGCTGGGCATGATGGCGCGCTACACCGCGGCCGACGTGATCGTGGTCGGACTGATCGGCGAACGCGGCCGGGAAGTCAAGGAGTTCATCGAGCAGATCCTGGGCGAGGACGGCTTGCGCCGCTCGGTCGTGGTGGCGGCGCCGGCGGACACCAGTCCCTTGATGCGCCTGCAGGGCGCATCCTGCGCCACCGCCATCGCCGAACAGTTCCGCGATCAGGGCCGGCACGTGCTGCTGATCATGGATTCCTTGACCCGCTTCGCCATGGCGCAGCGCGAGATCGCCCTGGCCATCGGCGAGCCGCCGGTGACCCGCGGCTATCCGCCCTCGGTGTTCGCGCGCCTGCCCCAGTTGGTCGAGCGCGCCGGCAACGGCGCCGAGGGCGGCGGCTCGATCACCGCCTTTTACACCGTGCTGGTCGAGGGCGACGACCAGCAGGATCCGATCGCCGATGCCGCCCGCGCCATACTCGACGGACACATCGTGCTCTCGCGCAGCCTCGCCGACGCCGGCCATTATCCGGCGATCGACATCGAGCAATCGATCAGTCGCGCCATGACCAACCTGATCGAACCGGCGCACCTGGAACAGGTGCGCCGCTTCAAGCAGCTCTACTCGCGCTACCAGCGCGCCCGCGACCTGATCGCGGTCGGCGCCTACGTCGCCGGTGCCGATCCCATACTCGACCAGGCGATCACCCTGCTGCCGAAGATCGAAGCCTTCCTGCAGCAGGACATCCAACAGCGCGCCGCCTATGCTCAGAGCCTCGACGACCTGGACCGCTTGTTTGCCCGGACGACATAAACTTTTAGCGCATCCCCCGTGGCCAAGCCCTTCTCCCTGCAAGCCCTGCTCGACCTGTCCCAACTGCGCATGGACGAGGCCGGGCGACGACTGGCCAAGCTCTTGGCCGGGGAGCAGGAAGCCAGCGAACGGGTGTCGCTGCTCCAGCAATACCGCGAGGAATACCTGGCACGCTATATCGCCGCCAGGCAAAACGGCATCGGCCGGGACGCCATGAACAATTACCAGTCTTTCCTGGCCCGGCTCGACGATGCGGTCGGCCAGGCCCAGGAAATGGCCGCGCAATCCAGGCAGCGCACCGTCGCCGGCCAGCGTGATTGGCTCGATCAGCGGGGTCAAGTCAAGGCTTTCGACAAGCTGTCCCTGCGCCACCAGCTTCGGGAACAGACACTCGAGCAGCGCCTGGAGCAAAAGCGCCAGGACGAACACGCCGCCCGCGGCCACCGTTTGGAGGACGACATCGGGGAGGAGTAGCGCGGCGCCCTGCCTGGGCAAGCTGGCACGTTGCTTGCTGCATCAGTGGCAGACAATCGACTGCCACGCGCCAAGGGAAAAGTTTCATGCCGGAAATGAATGTGCTACCCAGCCTATCTTCGCCGCCGGCGACCATCGGCGCTGGCAATCCGGCAGTGCCGACCGCGGTCAAATCGGCCGGCGGCTCCGACGCCACCGCCGGTCCGGGTGCCGAGGGCGAGCCCTTCGCCGCGGTGTTGCGCCGCCAACTCGGCGACAGCTCTGGACAGAAAGCTTCGACCACAGCCGCCAATAACGCTTCGGGGGTGAAGGCCGATGACGTCAAGGCAGCACTGCTTACGGCGAGCCAGGTGCTGGCGCCGGACACCGCGGTAAAACCCGATACGCCGGCCGAGCTGTTGCAGCAACTGGCGCTGATCCCGGCGAAGAAAATCGCCGCGCCGGCCACCGGCCTCGCCGCCCTGCCTGCGGACACCCCTACCGCGCCGGCCGCCAACCTCACCGCGGATCCGAAGACCGTCCCCGCCGCGGATCCGAAGACCATCCTCGCCGCGGATCCGAAGACCATCCCCGCCGTGGATCCGAAGACCGTCCTCGCCGCCCTGCCGGCGAACGCCCCTACCGCGCCGGTCGCCAACCTCGCCGCGGACCCGAAGACCGTCCTCGCCGCCCTGCCGGCGAACGCCCCTGCCGCGCCGGTCGCCAACCCCGCAGCGGATCCGAAGGCCGACCTCGCCGCGCTACCGGCAAAAAAGGTCGGTAGCAAAGTGTCCGAGCTTGCCGATCCAGGCGCCATGGCCATGGCCGCGCTGATGTCGCCGGTCCAAGCGCCGGTGATCAACGCGCCAGGAGGGCCATCCACCGCCAATACCGCGACAGGGAAAAAGCCAGGCGCGCCGGCGGATGCAGGACTCCTTGCCGGCACGTGGTCCGCGCCGTTACCGGCGACAATGGCCGGCGCTGCCTGCAGCGAGGATAAGGCAGCCGTCGAGCTTCCGGCGCCGGCCGGCGACAAGGCGGCAATTACTGCCGCCTTGGCAACGGCAGACGGGAGTCTCCCGGTAGTCCATGCCAAACAGGCCGACGCCGCGCCACCCGAATCCGCTTTCCGCAATCTGCTCGCCGCGGCCCAGGCCACGCCCCACGCGGGCAGTCCGGCTGCCCCGCTTGCGATCGATGCGCCGTTCGCTTCGAGCGGCTGGGCGGGCAATGTCGGCGACAAGCTGGTGTGGATGGTCGGGCACCAGGAACAACGCGCCGAACTGGTGCTCAATCCGCCGCACCTGGGCCGGGTAGAGGTATCGCTGTCGCTGCACGGCGACCAGGCCAATGCCCAGTTCGTCACCCACAACCCGGCGGTGCGCGACGCGCTCGAAGCAGCCATGCCGCGATTGCGCGAAATGCTCGCCGGTGCCGGGGTGAACCTCGGGCAGACACAGGTGGGCTCGGGCTCCGCCGGCAATGCGGGCAGCCAATCACCCAATAATCGAGGAAACGGGGATAATTCGTCCCTCAGTCAGGCGGCCCTTGGCCAAGGGGACGGCGCCCTGCGCCAGATCAACGCCTCGTCGCCGTGGCTGAAACAGGGCAAGGGCATGGTCGACGTGTTCGCCTAGGTGCCCGAGCGAGTCCGCGCTCGCCGGAGGTGCGGCTTGGATCCGCAGCCGGTGCGGCGGAAGCTGACGACAAACAAAAATGAGGAGTGAGGGATGGCGAAGGCCCCAGCGAAACAGGAAGAACCGGTTGTTCAAGCGGCGCCCCGGAAGAAGTGGCTGCTCATCATCGTCCTCTTACTGGTGCTGGTGCTGGTCTTGGGCGGCGGTGCCGTCTGGTGGCTGAGAAAGCAGAGCAATGCCGCGATCGCGAGCAATGCTGCCATGGGTGGCGCGGCGAGCGGCAAGACGGAGGCGGCGCCGGTGTTCGTGCGCCTGGAACCCTTCACCGTGAAACTGCAAAGCGATCCGGATCGGCAGGAACAATATCTCCAGATGGTTCCCGAACTACGGGTGCTCAACGGTTCGGTAGGAGATAAGATCAAGCTCTATATGCCGGAGATCCGCAACAAGATACTGCTGCTCCTGTCCTCCAAGAAGCCGTCCGACCTATCGACGCCCCAGGGCATGGAGGCGCTCTCCAACGAATTGCGCAATCAGATCAACCAGATCGTCGATAGCGGCGCCCAGGGCGTGGCATCCGCCGGCGCCAAGGCCAGGCCGGACGACCCGGTGCAGTCGGTGCTCTACACCTCATTCATCATCCAATAGGAAATGAGCCAGGACTTTCTCTCCCAGGAAGAAGTCGACGCCCTGCTCAAGGGCGTGACCGGCGAGGCCGACGAGGTCCCGGCCGAGGAGCCTGCCGCAGGCGGCGTCCGGCCCTACGATATCGGCCGCCAGGAAAGAATCGTCCGCGGCCGCATGCCGACGCTCGAACTCGTTAATGAACGCTTCGCCCGCTACCTGCGCATCGGCCTGTTCAATTACATGCAGCGCAGCACGGAGATCTCCCTGGGGCCGGTGCGGATCCAGAAATACAGCGAGTTCGTCCGCAACCTGGTGGTGCCGACCAATCTCAACCTGATTCAGGTCAAGCCGCTGCGGGGTACCGCATTGGTCGTGCTCGATCCCAACCTGGTTTTCCTGGTCGTGGACAACATGTTCGGCAGCGATGGCCGCTTCCATTCCCGCGTCGAGGGCCGCGACTTCACGCCGACCGAACAGCGCATCATCCAGGGTCTGCTCAGGGTCATCTTCAGCGAATACGAAAAGTCCTGGAAACCGGTCTACCCCTTGAGCTTCGAGTATATCCGCTCGGAGATGAACACCCAGTTCGCCAACATCGCCACGCCCTCCGAGATCGTCCTCTCCGTCACCTTCACTATCGAACTCTCCGGCACCTCGGCTGAGATGCACATCTGCCTGCCCTATTCGATGATCGAACCGATCCGCGACATGCTCTCGTCCTCCATGCACAGCGAGCAGTTGTCTTCGGACAAGCACTGGACGACGATGCTGACCCGCCAGCTGCAAGACGCCGAGGTGCAACTGGTGGCAGCCCTGTGCTCGAGCCGGGTCACCCTCGGCCAGATCATGGAGATGAAGATCGGCGACGTCGTGCCGGTGGTGATTGAAGACACCATCACCGCGACGGTGGACGATATCCCGGTGATGGAATGCCGTTATGGTCTGCGCAACGGCCAGTATGCGCTGAAGGTCGAGCGCTTCGTGGCGCAAGATGCTGAACAGAAGTAATCGGAGGAAACCATGAGCGACGAGGAAGCGCAAGTATCGGACGACGATTGGGCGGCGGCGATGAGCGAGCAGGAGAAACCTGCCGACGCGGAAGCCAAGCCCGCCAGTATTTTCGAGCAGTTCTCGGCGAGCGGTGCGGAAAAAAGCAGTGCCCTGAACGACTTCGGCATGATTCTCGACATCCCGGTCAGCATGACGGTCGAGCTCGGCCGGACCACCATCGCGATCCGCAATCTGCTGCAACTGGCCCACGGCTCGGTGGTGGAACTGGAGGGACTCGCCGGCGAACCGATGAACGTTCTGGTCAACGGGACGCTGATCGCGCAGGGCGAAGTGGTGGTGGTCAATGACAAGTTCGGCATTCGTCTGACCGACATCATCACGCCCGCGGAGCGGGCGAAGAAGCTGCATCGGTGATTCGAGCGACGGCGCGATGAGCGCTTGCTGGCCACGCCGCCGCCCGCCGATTCCCGCGCTTGTTTCCGCGTTTATTTCCGAATAGCGCCCCCTTTTCCCTCCTGCTCCGGCCTTCGCCTCCGGAACCGGGCGCTTAATCTGGCGTGGCCGAAAATCGCTCGCCAGCCCGATGAATATTCGCGTCTCCCGTCTCCTGCCCTGGGCCGCCGCCGCGCCAAGATTGGCGGCAGCCCAAGCCGCCCGGACGCCGGAACTGGGCGCCACCCTGCTGCAGATGCTGCTCGGCCTGGGCGTGGTGCTGTTGCTGTTGTTTGCCAGCCTATACCTGTTGAAGCGCCTGACGGCGCCGCGCGGTAGCGCCGCAGGCTTGCTGCGCGTGGTCGCCGGCACCGCCGTCGGCACGCGCGAGCGCGTGGTCGTCCTGGAAGTGGGCGATACCTGGCTGGTGCTGGGCGTGACACCCGGGAGCGTCACGGCGCTGACCCAGTTGCCCCGCAGCAACGTGCCGGCCGCGGCCATGCCGGGCAAGGATTTCGGCGGCTGGCTGAAGCAGGTCATGGATCGGCGCAATGCGCGTTAAGCGGCTCGCTCTCGCCTTGTTGCTGCTCGCGCCTTCGCTGGCGCTGGCTCAGGTGCTGCCGGCCCTGACCAGCACGCCGGCCGCCGGCGGCGGCACGCAGTGGTCGCTATCGATCCAGACCCTGCTGCTGCTCACCGGTCTGACCTTCCTGCCGGCGCTGCTCTTGATGATGACCGGCTTCACCCGGATCATCATCGTGCTCTCGCTGCTGCGCAGCGCGCTGGGTACGCAGGGTTCGCCGCCCAATCAAGTGCTGATCGGGCTGGCGCTGTTTCTCACCTTCTTCGTCATGGCGCCGGTCGCCGACAAGATCTATGCGGACGCCTACCTGCCGCTGTCCGAGAACAAGATCAGTTTCGTCGAGGCGCTCGATCTCGCCGCCGTACCGTTGAAGAGCTTCATGCTCAAGCAGACGCGGGTGGCCGATCTCACGCTGTTTACCAAGGTGGCGAAGCTGCCCAAGCCGGAGTCGGCCGATTCAGTCCCGATGCGCGTGCTGATCCCCGCTTTCGCCACCTCCGAGCTGAAAACCGCGTTCCAGATCGGCTTCATCGTCTTCATTCCCTTTCTCATCATCGACATGGTGGTGGCCTCGGTGTTGATGTCGATGGGTATGATGATGATGTCGCCGGTGATCGTCGCCCTGCCCTTCAAGATCATGCTGTTCGTCCTGGTCGACGGCTGGGTGTTGCTGGTCGGCTCTTTGGTACGAAGCTTCGGTTGAGGACGGATATGGACCCCCACGCTCGCAATACCGGCTCGCTGCCCCCCGAGGGGGCGCCCACCTCCCTTGAGGCGGCTCTGCGGGAGGTGGACATGGACCCCCACGCTCGCAATACCGGCTCGCTGCCCCCCGAGGGGGCGCCCACCTCCCTTGAGGCGGCTCTGCGGGAGGTGGCATGACCCCCACCACCGTCATCGAGATCGGCCGCAATGCGTTGGAAGTCTTGATGCTGATCTCGGCGCCGCTGTTCATCGCGGCCCTGGCCACCGGCCTGTTGGTCAGCATTTTCCAGGCCGCAACGCAAATCAACGAAGCGACGCTCTCCTTCGTGCCCAAGCTCCTGGTGATTTTCGTCACCCTGATCGCCGCAGGGCCCTGGATGCTGACGCTGATGACCGATTACATGCGGCGGCTCTACGAGAGCATCCCCGGCATCATCGGCTGATTGTCGCTCGGCGCGTGATCTCCTTCACGAACGTCCAACTCAACGCCTGGATCGCCGCCTTCGTCTTCCCGCTGGCGCGCATCCTCGCCGTCGTCATGACCGCGCCGGTATTCAACAACGTCGGGCTGTCGGCGCAAATCCGCCTGATCCTGGGCTTGGCGATCAGTTTCGCCCTGGCCCCGGCGCTGCCGGCCATGCCGGCCATCCCGGCGGGCTCCTGGGTCGGGCTGATGGTGATCGCCGAGCAGATATTGATCGGCGTCGTCATCGGTTTCACGCTGCGCATCATGTTCTCGGCGGTGGATCTGGCCGGCGAGCTGATCGGGCTGCAGATGGGCCTGGGCTTCGCCTCCTTCTACGACCCGCAGACCGCCTCGCAGACGCCGGTGATGAGCGAATTCCTGGGTCTCCTGGCGACCTTGATATTTCTCGCGCTGAACGGCCATCTGCTGACGCTCTCGATGCTGGCGGAGAGCTTCACGCTGCTGCCGGTGGGCGGCGGCCCGTTTGCCGCCAAGGGCTTCGCCGCCATGCTCTCCTGGTCGGCGACCCTGTTCTCCACCGGCGTGCTCCTGGCGCTGCCGCTGATCGCCGCGCTCCTGATCGCCAACATCGCGCTCGGCGTGCTGGCGCGCATCGCGCCGCAACTCAATATCTTCGCGGTCGGCTTTCCGGTGACCATCGTCGCCGGCTTCACGGTGTTGATGCTGTCGATGCCCTACTTCGGGGCGGCGCTGGAACGGCTCTACGACAGCGGTTTCGTCGCGCTCTCGGGCGTGCTGCACGCCGGCGGCGCGCAGCCCTGAGGGCTGTCGTCGCCCTTGCCGATCAGGCGGATGTCGCCCTCGGCGACGCGCCGGGAACCGAGCACCGAGGATTCCAAACCCTCGGAGTAGTCCATCACCTGATAGCCGTCGAAGCCGCCGTACTGCACCAGGTTCTTGGCACGGCGATTGAAGACGAGCCTCGCCTCGCCGGCACCGCCGGCATAGAAGCGCTTCATCTTCAGGGCGAGATGGATGCGGTTGCCGGGAAGCGGCGCCTCTTCGATTTCCCAGTTCGGCGCCAGCGGATCGAGGATCAGGTAGGCGGCGCCGACATAGGCGCCGAGAAAGACCAGCTTTTCCAGCGGGATGGACAAGGAAGGCGTGAGCTGCAGATTGCTGGCCGGCACCAGGCTGCCGCTGCGCGGCAGGTTCCCGTCCAGACGCGAAGTCAGGCCGGTACAGCCGACGAGACCGACCCCGGCCAGCAGCGTCAGCAAAGCAGCCTTCATGGAATATAGGTGAACAGCGACAGTTGGGACACCATCGCGAAAGACTTCTGCGCCGCCTGAAGCTGGGTCTGCAGCCGCGTCAGGTCCGAGACCGCCTGGGTGTAATTGACGTCCTGCAGGCCGGACAGGCTCTGCTGGTATTGCAGGTTGAGGCTGCTGTTCACGCTGGCGAGCGAAGTCACCTCGTTCTGGCGCGAGCCGATCGCCGCCTGCACGCTGAGAATGTTGCTGTCGGCCTGGTCGATGTTGGTCAGGGCGGAGCTGACGTCATTGGACAGTTTGGCGGAACCCGCGGGGGTGGCGGTGCTCGCCGACTCGAGCGACAGGATCAGGTTGGACAGGGTCGCGAACACGCTCTGGGTCTTGCCCGGGGAGATGCTGAAGGAATCGTTCGTGGCCGGGGCGCCGGTGATGGTGACGCTGGCGCCATAATCGAATGCCGGCGCAGCGGTCTGGCTCAAGGGGATCGGCTGGCCGCCGGTGTAGACGTGGGTATAGGTATTCGTGCCGCCGCCCTGCGTGGAAGCGGTCCCGGTGTACAGGGAGTTGCCGCCGGAGTCGACCAGATCGTAGTAGGTCGTGTTCGGGGGGCCGTTCGAACCCGTCGTGTCGACCCAGAACTTCACCTGCGTATTGCCCTTGTTGCTGGCGATCCACTTGGCCGGATCGCTGACGCTGCCGACATCGATGACGCCGCTGCCGCTGTTGCCGGAGCCGTTGGCGGTCGCGAAATAGCCGTTGCCGGCAGCGATGTTTTGGAACACGGCGTTGCCCGAATCGCTGACCGCGAGCTGTTGCGAGGCCGACAGTTGCAGTTTGCGCTGGCCGTTGTCGCCGTTGTAGCTGACGCCGCCTTCCACCGTTCCGGAGAAAGCCTGGGTGCTGCCCTTGTTGCCCGCGAACAGGTACTGGCCGGAACTGTCCTGGGCATTGGCGATGCCGAGCATTTGGTCGAAAATGGCCCGCAACTGGGTGGCGATGGTCGTGCGGTCGCTGCTGTTCAGCGTGGCGTTGCCGGCCTGCACGGCCAGTTGCTTGGCCTGCGTCAGCAAGTTGCCGGCGCTGGAGAGTTGCGTAGCTTCCAGGCCGAGCGCCGATGTCGCGTTATTCTGGTTGAGGGCGTACTGGGCGTTGATGTTGCTGGCCTGGGTGACATCCAGGGCGCTGGCTGCGGCCACCGGATCGTCGGCGGGCGTCAGGACGCGCCGGCCCGACGACACCTGCTGCTGGGTATGCAGCAGGGAGTCCGTCAGGGTGTTCATCGAGTTGAGGCCCGCGTCGAAAATCATTCCCGAACTGATGCGCATGATGTGCTCCGTGTTTGCTCAAATGGCCAGCAGCGTGTCGAACAGCTTGCTGGCGACGGTGACCATTTTGGCGGCGGCCTGATAGGCCTGCTGGTATTGCATCAGGTTGGCGGCCTCCTCGTCGAGATTGACCGCCGAGGCCGAGTCGCGTGCGGTCTGTGCCTGGGTGGTGAGGGCCTGCAGCCCCTGGCTGGTGACCTGGACTTCGCGCGCCTTGTTGCCGACCTGGCTGACGATCTGCGAATAGGCCGACTGGTAGGTCGCCGTGGCGCTCCCCCCGGCGGAGGCCAAGAGCGTGTTTTGCGTCTGCAGCTGGCCCAGCAGCAGCGCGTTGCTGTTATCCGAGACGCCGCCGGTATTGTTGTCCACGGTGAAGGTATCGCCGTTCTGTGGCGTGCCGCTGATGCTGAAGGACATGCCGTTGAGGTTGACGGGGAGGGTATTGGCCGTCGCGGCGGTACCGTCGACCTGGGTCGGGGAGGAAAACAGATTGGCATAACCGGTATTGCCGCCATTCGCGGATAGAACCACCGAAGAACCGCTGCCGACTTTGTTGGAAGTGACCTGGAGTTTTCCGCCGACCACCGAGACCGTCGCCGAGGCCGGAGCGGCGGCGGTATTGACCGCCGTCTGCATCGCGGCAGCCAGCGCCGAGGCCGAGGCATAGGCGCTGGCAGGAATGGTCACCGAGACTGCGGCTGCGCCATCGAGCGCTATCTTGAAACTGTCGCCGGTTCCCGCCACCAGGGGATTTGCAAATATCGGCGCCGCACTCCCCGTGCTCGTGCCCTGGGTGATCGTCGCAGGATAGGCAATGGCCTTGGGCACGGCGGGTGCGGCGCCGCCGACGACGAAGACGCCGTTGCTGTAGGTCAGTGTCATCGATGCCGCGAGCGGCAGAAAGCTCTTGTCGTACACGGTCGGGGCACCGATCTTCGCGGTGCCCATGTTGGCGGTGCCGGCGGCGCTGCGGATCGGCGCGGCGACGGCGATGCTGCTCGGATCGCTGATGGCCACGGCTATGCCGCTGGCGGCGTTGCGCGTCGGTTCGATCATGAAGCTGTCGCCGACGGCCGGCGTGCCGGAGACCGTCAGGGTGACGCCGGTCTGGTGCTGGGCGGCCAGATTGGCCAGTGCCGTCGCGATGGACGTACCGCCGGCGGTCCAGGCGGTATTGTCGGAGAGCCGGGTCAGAGTGAAGGTGTTGGTGGCAATATAGCTCAGGCGGTAGTCGCTGCCTTCCAGCGACTGGATGTTGGAGGCGGTCGAATCGGGCGCGGCGGCGCCGGCGGCGTTGCCCGAGGAAGCGATGACGCGGCTGCCCGCCGGGTTGCCCGGGCGCACGACGAAACTGTCGCCGTTGGTCGTCGCGCCGCTGCCGAGGCTCAGGGTGATGCCGTCCAGGGTCACCGGAAAAGCACCCGGTGCGAAGCTGCCCTGATTGCTGCCGTCGGACAGACGCGTGACCACGTAGTTGCCGCCGGAGACGTCCAGCCGGTAATCGCTGTTTACGATCTGGGCGCTCAGGCTGGCGCTGCCGGCGTTGAGGCTGTTGGCGTTCACCACCGGCGCCGGAACGGTGAAAAAATTCCCGCCGGGCGCGCCGTTGAGATCCTGGCCGAGCACGTGCTGGTCGTTGAAGGTCTGGGCCACGGCGGTGGCGATGCGCCCGAGCGCGTTCTCCGTGGGATCGAGCGACTGGCTGCGGAAGGAGAGCAGACCGCCGAGCGTGCCGCCGGAGAGCGCCGACTCCTGCAGGGTGATCGGACTGCTGCTCGTTGCTCCCTGGAGCGCCACGGTGATCTTTTGCGGCTCGTCGGTGGCCGGCACCGCGACCAGCTTAGAGACCTGATCGCCCACCACCAGCGGTTGGCCGTTGCCGATGAACACGGTGTAGGTGCCGTCGCTCTGCGTCACCGTGGAGACCTTGACCTCCTGGTTGAGTTGGCTGACGAGCTGGTCGCGCTGGTCGAGCAGATCGTTGGCGGGCTGTCCCGTGCCGTTGCCCTGGGCCATGATGATGCTCTGGTTGGCGGCGGCGATTTGCTGCGCATAAGAATTGATCAGCGACACTTCGCTGGTGATCTGGGCATCGGTTCCGGTGCGGATCGCGGACAGTTGCTGGTCCAGGCTCTGAAAGGTGCTCACCAGCGATTGCGCACTCGAGAACAGCGCCTGCCGCGAGGGGATATCCGCGGGATTGGCGGAAACCTGCTGCACGCCATTGAAGAACGCCGACATGGCCGGCGTCAGGCCGGAGTTGGGGTCGGCCAAGAGGTTGGCGACCTGGGTGATCTGGGCCTGGTAGCTGTTCATTTCGGCGGTGCTGTTCTGCGCCGACAGCAGCTGACCGCTCAGGGACGCGCTGTAGATCCGTTTCACCGTCTGGACATCGACGCCCTGACCGAAGAAGCCGGCCCCGGTGGCCATCGGCGTATTGGTGGTCTGGACCACCTGCTGGCGGGTAAACCCCGGCGTCGAGGCGTTGGCGATGTTGTGCCCGGTGACCAGAATGCCCGCCTGCGCCGCGTTCAAGGCGCTCAGGCCGATATCGAAGATGCTGCTGCTCATGGGCGCTCCAAAGTATGACTCTGTTATCGGCAAAATCTGCCGCAACTTGAATCGTCAAGGAGTCATAGGCAAGCTTCATGCCCAATGGTGCGGCGGGCCATCGCCACAGGAGGATGCGAGCGGGATTCAGCCGACCATGCCGCCGCGCAGGGTGCTGCCGCCGATGATGCGCGTGAGCTTGGCGGCGTACATCGGGTCGCTGGCATAGCCGGCCCGCTGCAGGCTGCGCGCGAAACTGGCGGCGTCCCGGCTGCCGACCACGCCGACATAGCGCGGATTGGAAGCCAGCAAATGGGCGTAATCGCGGAAGGCCTCGGCGTAGGAGCCGTAGGCGCGGAAGCGCTGGACCTGCTTCTGCGCGACGCCGGCGACGTATTCGGTGGTGGCGGCTTCGGTCGTGGCCCCGCGCCAGCCGCGGCCGGCCTTGATGCCGAACAGATTGTAGCTCGGCCTGCCGTCGGCGAAGCGCGGCTCTGACTTGCCCCAGCCGGACTCCAGCGCCGCCTGTGCGACCATGAAGTGGGGCGGAATGCCGGTCGTGCGGCTCGCCTCGAAGGCGTAGGGCCAGACGCGGTTGACGAATGCCTGCGCCGGGTTCGGCGCGCCGTCCGCCGGCGCGGCCGAGCTGCGCGGCGCCAGCGGCATCGCCGCGGGCGCCGCGGACAAGGGGAAGCTCCGGCCGGCAGCGGGCGTCAGCGGCAAGGGCCCCAGCGGCACCGGATCCTGGTTCTGTTGCGCCAATTGCTTCTCGATCATCGATGCAAGACCGGTGCCGCCGCCCTTGGTGGCCAGGACCTGGGCCAGTTGCTGATCGAGCAGGGACTCGTACATGCGCGATTGCTCGCTGTCGAACACGCCGTCGTGCGGCGTGGCGTCGCGCATCGACTTCAGCACCTGCTGCAGGAACAGGGCCTCGAACTGCTGGGCCGCGGCCTTCAGCGCCTGGGGCGAACTCCCCCGCACCTGACGCTTCAAGGCGGTGAGGCTATTGACGTCCAGCGAAAACTGGTTGGATATATCCGGCGTGGACATGGGGGCAATCTACTCCGGCAGGAATTCCCGCATCGGCGGAAAAGACGGCAAATCTTCGGGCAATTCCTGCCGATCAGATGATCTCCAGCTCGGCGCGCAGCGCGCCCGCGGATTTCATCGCCTGGAGGATGGCGATCAGGTCCTGGGGATTGGCGCCGATGGCGTTCAAGGCCTTGACCACATCGGCCAGATTGACGCCGCCGCGCACGTTGAGCAGCGCGCCGGCCTCCTGCTGGACCTCGATCTGGGTGGTGGGAACGACGACGGTCTGCCCGCCCGAGAGCGGGCTGGGCTGGCTCACCGCGCTTCCCGCGGAAACGGTCACAGACAGGTTGCCGTGCGCCACGGCGCAGTTGTCCAGGGTCACCGACTGGTTCATCACCACCGAGCCGGTTCGGGCATTGATGATCACCTTTGCCGCCGTCGGGTCGGTCCTGACCTCGATGTTCTCGATGCGGCTCAGGAAGTCGACGCGCTCCGAGACATTGTCGGGGGCGCGTATCCTGACCTGCCGGCCGTCGCTGGCGCTGGCCGCGCCGGGGACGACGCGGTTGATCGCCTCGACCATGTTTTCCATGGTGCCGAAGTCGGTGTCGTTGAGGTCGAAATAGACGTAGTTCCCCTCGCCCAGACGGGTCGGCACCGCGCGCTCCACCGTGGCGCCGCCGCTGATGCGGCCGACCGAGAGGTGATTGACCACCACCCGCGATCCGCCCGCCGCCGCGCCGGCGCCGCTGACCACGAGGTTGCCCTGGGCCATCGCATAGACGCCGCCGTCGGCGCCCTTCAAGGGCGTCATCACCAGGGTGCCGCCGCGCAGCGACTTGGCGTTGCCCATCGAAGAGACGGTGACGTCGATCTGCTGGCCGGGCCGGGCGAAGGCCGGCAGGGTCGCCGTCACCATCACCGCGGCGACGTTCTTCAGCTGCAGGCTGGTGCCGGGCGGCAGGTTGACGCCCATGCCGGCCAGCATATTGATGATGCTCTGCACCGTGAACGGCGTCTGGGTCGTCTGGTCGCCGCTGCCGTCCAGGCCGACGACGAGGCCGTAGCCGATCAGCTGGTTGTTGCGCACGCCCGCGATCGAGGCGAGATCCTTGATGCGTTCGGCGCGCGCCGAATCCATCACCAGCAATGCCGCCAGGATCAGCAGCACAGTCATGAAACCTTTTTGTATTCCGCTCATTTTGATACCCTTTGCGGCTATACCGCTACGCGGCACAAGTGCCTTGGGTTGCCCCGGGGACAAGCACCCCGGCGACAACGACGAGCACTAGAACGGCAGAACATTGAGGAAGAACTTGCCGAGCCAGCCCATCACCGTCGCGGAATCGAGGAAGCCGTTCGCCTTGTATTCCATCCGCGCGTCGGCCACCTGGGTCGATTGCACGGTGTTCGCCGAGGTGATGGTGATCGGATTGACCACGCCGGAGAAGCGGACGAATTCCTCGCCCTCCTTCAGCCCGATCTCCTTCTCGCCCGAGACCAGCAGGTTGCCGTTGGGATAGACCTCGATCACCGTCACCGTCAGGGTGCCGGTAAAATCGTTGGCCGAGGTGTTGCTGCCCTTGCCGTCGAAGGTGTTGGCGTCGGAGGCCGACAGGTTGGTGCCCTGCAGCGTCTTGAAGGGCAAACCGACCACCGAGGGTATCGACGCGGCGACGCTCTGGGAACGCGTGGTCTTGTTCTCCGAGGCCTTCGAGGCCGTCGTCTTCTCGGCGATGTTGATGGTCAGGGTGTCGCCGACGAAGCGCGCGCGCCGGTCCTCGAACAGCGGCCGCGCCGAGGAGACGCTGTAGATGGCGCCGTCGGCCGGCGGCACGACGGTGCGCGGCGCCGGCCTGACGGTCAGCGGCTGCTGCACGCTGGTGGGCGGCACGGTGGTGGCGCAAGCCGCGAGCAGCGCGGCCGCTCCCAGCAGCGCCGGCCATTTGCGCATCGCCCGCCGCCCGTCGCTCATCGCCGCCCCGTGCTCACAACGCCGCCAGCTTCTGCAGCATCTGATCCGAGGTCGTGATCACCCGCGAGTTCAGCTCGTAGGCGCGCTGGGCCTGGATCATATTGACCAGCTCTTCGGCGACATTGACGTTCGAGGTCTCGACGTAACCCTGGTTGAGCAGGCCGACGCCGTTGGTGCCGGGCGTGTTGGGGGTCGGCGTGCCGCTCGAGGCGGTCTCGACGAAGAGGTTTTCGCCGGTGCTCTGCAGGCCCCCGGGATTGACGAAGTCGGCGAGCTGGATGGTGCCGATCTGGGTCGGCGTGGTCGACCCGGCCTGGACGACGTTCACGACGCCGTCGCGGCCGATGGTCACCGAGGTGGCATTGGCCGGAATGGTCAGCGCCGGCGACAGCGGGTAGCCGCTCGAGGTGACGATCTGGCCGTTGCTGTCCTGCTGGAAGGAACCGTCGCGGGTGTAGGCGAGCGTGCCGTCGGGCATCTGGATCTGGAAGAAGCCCTGACCGTTGATGGCCATGTCGAGCGGATTGCTGGTCTGGGTCAGGCTGCCCTGGGTGAAGATCTTCTCGGTGGCGATCGGCTGCACGCCGGTGCCCAGCTGCAGGCCGGAGGAGATCGTGGTCTGCTGCGAGGACTGCGCCCCGGGTTGGCGCAGGGTCTGGTAGAGCAGGTCCTGGAACACCGGCCGGGCGCGCTTGAAGCCGTTGGTGCTGACGTTGGCGATGTTGTTGGCGATGACGTCGAGCGAGGTCTGCTGCGCGTCGAGGCCGGTCTTGGCAATCCACAGGGAACGGATCATCCTGACTCCTAGAGGTTGGTGATGATCTGCGTCGCCGCCTGATCGTTGGTCTGGGCGTTGGCCAGGGTTTTCATCTGCAGGTCGAACTGGCGCGCCAGGGAAATCATGCTCACCAGCTGCTCGATCGGGTTGACGTTGCTGCCCTCGAGATAGCCGCCGGCCAGCTTCACGTTCGGATCGGTCGGCGCCGGCGCGCCCGAGCGCAGCCGGAACAGGCCGTCGTCGCCGCGCACCAGATCGGCCTCGGGCGGATTGACCAGCTTGATCTGGCCCAGGGCATCGGCGGTGTTCTGCTCGCCGCTCTCGGGCACGACCGAGACGGTGCCGTCGGTGCCGATGGTGACCTTGACGTCGGGCGGCACCGTGATCGTGCCGCCGTCGCCCTGGACCGGAATGCCGGTGCGGGTCTGCAGCACGCCATTGACGTCCTCCTGCAGGCTGCCGTTGCGGGTGTAGGCCTCGCTGCCGTCGGGCAGGGCCAGCGCGATCCAGCCCTGGCCCTGGACGGCGACGTCGAGCGGCCGCGCGGTCATCTGCAGCGGTCCCGGGGTGAAGTCGGTGTGGGTGCTGGCGTCGACCACGAAGGCGCGCGTTTGCAGGGCGGTCGAACCGGCGCCGGGGATCACCTGCACCGCGCGCAGGCGATGCTCCTCGGCGCGATAGCCGGTCGAGCTGGCATTGGCCAGGTTCTGCGCCACCGATGCCTGGCGCTCCAGGGTCTGGGAGGCACCGCTCATCGCGGTGTAGATCATCCTATCCATTGCGACCCCTCAAGCCGATGCTCCGCTGCCCCATCGCTAGAGATTGACCAGGGTCTGCATCAACTGGTCCTCGGTCTTGATGGTCTGCGCGTTGGCCTGGTAGGCGCGCTGCTGGGTGATCATGCTGACCAGCTCGGCGGTCATATCGACGTTCGACTCCTCCACCGCCCCCGACTGCACCAAGCCCAGGTTGCCGGTGCCGGGAATGCCCGGAATCGGCTGGCCGGAAGTGGCGGTCTCGGCCCACTCGTTGCCGCCCACCGACTGGAGCCCGTTCAGGTTGTTGAAATTCGCCAGGATGACCTGCCCCATGTTGCGCAGCTTGCCGTTGGAATAGCTGCCCTGGACGATGCCGTCGGGGGAGACGCTCATGCCGGAGAGCTTGCCCGAGGTGAAGCCGTCCTGGGTGAGCTGGTTGGTGCCGAAGCTGATGCCGTACTGGGTCGAGCCGGTCAGGTCGAGCTTGAAGCTCAGGGTCGGCGTCGCGCCGGTATTCACGGTGAAGGTCTGGGTCAGCGGCATGGGCGTGCTCAGGGCACCCGCGGTATTGAAGTTCAGCGTCGTCGCGCTCGCAGCCCAGGACGCGGCCCCGGTGGGCTTGTTGCCGTCGAGCGAGGTGTACATCTGCCAGCGCCCCGGATAGGAGGTCTTGGCGTAGTAGAGCTGCAGCGTATGCGCGTTGCCGAGGGTGTCGAACACCGTTTGCGCGGTGGAGGAGGTATAGCTGGTGGTGGTGGCCGGATCGAAATTGTCCGCCCCCGTGGTCGGCGTGGCGCCCGTCATGGCGAGATTGGCGGCACCGGTCCCGGCCAGCACCGACACCGAGGAGCCGCTGCCGGCGCTGCCGACGGTGCCGACGCTGTTGGAGGTGAGCACGAGATAGCCGCTGGCGTTGATGCTGGCGGTCACCGAAGTCCCGGTGCCGCCCAGGCCGGCGGGCGACGCGGTATTGTTGATGGCGTTCTGGACCGCGGTCGCCAGCGCCGCCGCGTTCGTATAGGTCGCCGTAGGAATCACCGCGCCGGTAAAAGCCACGCCGTCCACCGTGCCGCTGATCGTATTGTTGCCGGCCCCAATCACCAGTGTGCCTGGCGCGGCGGTGGCGGTCGCGGTGCCGGCGGTCATCGCCGTGGGCGGGGTCGAGCGCGAATCCAGGTTGGTCTGCACCTGGCTCAGGGTCGTCACCTGGGGCGGAATGGCCGAGTTGTTGATCTGCAGGGGTACGTAATTGCCGGGTATGATCGCGCCGGTCACCGGGTCGGCGCCCAGGCCGGTCAGTTGCAGGCCCGCGGAGTTCACCAGGTAGCCGTTCTTGTCGAGCTGGAACTGGCCGTTGCGGCTGTAAGTGATCGTGCCCTGGTTGCTCATGCGGAACAGTCCGCCGCCATTGATCGCCAGGTCGAGCGGGTTGCTGCTGGTGGAAATATTGCCCTGGCTGAACTGCTGCTGGACCCCGGCGAGCTGCACCCCGATGCCGACCTGCCCGGCGGAGCCGCCGCCCAGCGCGGACGCGAAAATGTCGGAGAACTCGGCGTTTTGCGCCTTGTAGCCGACCGTGCTGGAATTGGCAACGTTGTTGCCGATGGCCTCGAGCGTTTTCGAGGCGGCGTCCAGTCCGCTCAATGCCTGTTGGAAACCCATTTGTCGCTCCTTGAAATCGTCCTAAAGAATCTGTTTCACGTCGGACAGGCTGAACATGCCCAGGCCGGCGACATTGAGGCTCGCGCCCTGACTGCTGTTCGCGACGCTGGCGACCATGCCGACCTGGAGGGGGTCGGCGGTCACCGCGCCCCCACCCTGCGTGGCGGCGAGGCTCACCGTGTAGGCGCCGTCCGCAGCGACCGCGCCGCTGTCGGTCTTGCCGTCCCAGGCGAAGCTGCTGGCGCCGGCCGCCATGGCGCCGAGGTCGAGCTTGCGCACGGTGAGGCCGTTGGCGTCCTTGATCGTCGCCACCACGTCGTCGGCGGCGCCGGCCAGGTCCACGCCCGCGACCGCCTGGCCCTGCTGCAGGGAGAGCGCGCTGCCCGGCACCAGCACGCCGTGGCCGACCAGCGCCGCCGCCTGCAGGGCCTGGCTGCTGTTGGCGTTGCTGACCAGGGACTGCAAGGTGGCGTTGAGCTGGGTGATGCCGTCTACCGTGCTGATCTGCGCCAGTTGCGAGGTCACCTGGGCGTTGTCCATGGGATTCAAGGGGTCCTGGTTCTGCAACTGCGTGGTCAGGAGCTTCAGGAAACGGTCCTGGGCGCTGCTGGTGGCCGACGCGGCTGCGCTACTGCCGGCGGTGTTGGCGGCGTTGATCGCGGCGAATACCGCGGCGCTATCGGATGCGCCATTGACGGCGGAGGTGCTCATGTTCTCGTCCTCTCATTACTGACCGATGGTCAGGGTCTTCAACATCAGGGTCTTCGCCGTGTTCATCACCTCGACGTTGGTCTGATAGGCGCGCGAGGCGGAGATCATGTTGACCATCTCCTCGACCGGGTTCACGTTGGGCATGGCGACATAGCCCTGGGCGTTGGCGTTGGGGCTGCTCGGGTCGTAGCTCAGGCGCAGCGGCGCGGCGCTCTCCACGACTTGGCTGACGCGCACGCCTTCGGCGCCTTCGTTGCCGACCGGCGTCGCGGCGAACACCACCTGCTTGGCGCGGTAGGGCTGGCCGTCGGCCCCGGCGACGCTGTCGGCGTTGGCCAGATTGCTGGCCACCGCGTTCATGCGCGCCGACTGCGCGGCCATCGCGGAGCCGGCGATGGTGAACAGGCTGAAGGCGCTCATGGCGACACCGCCGCGTTCAGGTCCTTGAACTGGGCCTTGACGAAGGCGAGCAGCGCTTCCATCTGCAGCGCGTTCTCGGCGAAGGCGGCGCGCTCGACGTCCATATTCACCGTGTTGCCATCGACGCTGGGCTGGAATTCGCCGCGGTACTTCACCGCGGCGCCGTAGCGGTTGGCGCCCCGGGCCTTGAGATGGCCGGGGGCGGTCTGTTCCAGCGCCAGGGCGCCGGCAGCGCTCATCCCCAGCGCACCCGCCAGGCTGGAACCGAAATCGATGTCGCGCGCCTTGTAGTTGGGCGTGTCGGCGTTGGCGATGTTCGAGGCCAGCAACTCCTGGCGGTAGGCGCGCAGATTCAGTGCCGTCTGGCTGAAGTTCAGCTCCTGGTCGATGCGACTGATCATGCGGCCCTCTGAAATTTGCTACCCGAGCGTCTTTACGCAGAAACCGTGCCAGGAACCGGGCGGTGGCGTGCAGGCGGCGCCGCGGCCTCGGACTTCCGCCCCGCGCGCGGCAATCCGCCGCTTCCCGGTCAATCGCCGAGATTCCCGTTGCCGGTCGGCGCTCGCCGTTACCCTCCCCACTCGGCAATTATTGCCGCCCGCTGCTTCGCCCGGCGGGCCGCCGAACTTGCCAGCGTTCCGGCGCCGTGGTTGAATCGCGCCATGCCACGATTCACACCGCTGTTCATCGGCGCCCTGCTCTGTCTGCTCGCCGCCGCGCCGCCCGCCACCGCCCATCAGGAGGCGGCGCCATTGAAGAGAGCCATCGAGGCGTTTCTGCGGGTGCAGGTCAAGGGCCTGCCCGGCCAGGCGAGTTTCAGCGTCGGCGACATCGACCCGCAGAACCAACTCGTCCCCTGTCCGGCTTTCACCGTCTCGATGCCGCCGGGCGCGCGCGCCTGGGGCCGCACCAATGTCTCGGTGCGCTGCGAAATGACCGGCGGCTGGCGCATCTTCGTGCCGGTGCGCATCCGGATCCAAGGCGACTACCTGATCACCGCCCGGGCGCTGAACCAAGGGCAGGTGGTCGGCGCCGCGGATCTGGCCAAAAATCGCGGCGATCTCACCGACCTGCCGGCGAGCGTGCTCACCGATCCGGCCCAGGCGATCGGCAAGACGGTGGCGCAGTCGGTGTCCTCCGGTCAGCCGCTGCGCAGCGATATGCTGCGTCAGACGCTGGTGGTGCAGCAGGGACAGAGCGTCAGGGTGGTGTCGAGGGGCCCGGGCTTCCAGGTCTCGGGCGGCGCGGGTCGGGCGCTCGGCAATGCCGCCGCGGGTCAGGTGGTGCAGGTGCGCATGCCCAATGGCCGCATCGTCAGCGGCCTGGCCCGGGAAGGCGGCGTGGTCGAGATCGCTTATTGACTAAAGTTTCCCTGGCGCCTGCCGTTGTTACATGTGAAAATCACCTTCTCGCAAAGGATTGCACCGTGAAAATCGACAATTCAGTCAAATCCGTCGGCGGCCTGCCCAGCGTCAGCCGGAACGGCGCGGCCAAGCCGTCCGTTGGCCAGTCGGCGCCGGCCGACGGCTCGGAGTTGGAATTGTCGCCCCTGTCGGCGCACCTGCAGGCGATGTCCGCCGCCATGGCCAATACCCCGGTGGTCGATTCCGGCCGGGTCGCGGAAATCAAGCAGGCCATCTCGGAGGGCCGCTTCCAGCTGGATGCCAGCAAGATCGCCGACGGCCTGATCGCCTCGGTCCGCCAGATGCTGTCCGCCAAGGGCTGACGCGGCGGCACGGGATCCGCATTGTTGTCATCTTCCCTGCCCGGATTGATCAAGGATGAGTTGGCGCTGCTGCGCCGATTCGTGAGCCTGCTGCAAAGCGAAGAGCAGGCGCTGATCCCCGGCGACCTCGATCGCCTGCTGCCGCTGGCGGAAGAGAAGAGCCGCCTGGCGATGGCGCTCGGCCAACTGGCCGACGCGCGCAATCGGACGCTGGCTGAGGCGGGACTGGCCACCGACAAGGCCGGCATCGAGTCTTGGCTTTCGAGCCAGGAGCGAGCTTCCCCGAGTCGGGGCGACTGGGCGGCCCTGCTCGCGCTCGCCGCCGAGACGCGGCTGCAGAACGAACTCAACGGCAAGCTGATCGCCACCCGCATGCAGCATAACCAGCGTGCGCTCGCGGTGCTGCACGCCGCAGCCAGCCAGGCCATGCTCTACGGCCCGGACGGCCAGCAGCGCCCGCTGGCCGGCGGTCGCGACTTCGGCGCGGTCTGAACGCTTCACCCTGCCGCAGGGCAGCCCCAAGGTAGGGATAGCGGAGGCCGCGAGTGCAGCGAGCCACCGTCACCTCCTTCCTTGGGCAGGAGGTCGGGAGGAAGGTCCTAGCCCGGCGCCGGCCGCTTCGGAAAGACCGGCACGTCCACCTTGGTGTCGGGAATCTTGGACTCGATGGTGATCGCCACGCGCCGGTTGCGCGCCCGCCCTTCGGCCGTGGCATTGTCGGCGATCGGCCGCTGGTCGGCGTAGCCGACTTCGGTGAGCCGCCCCGGCGAGACGCCCTTGTCGATGAACAGGCGCACCACGCTCGCGGCACGCACGCCCGACAATTCCCAGTTGGAGGGGAATTGCGGCGTGCTGATCGGCGTGTTGTCGGTATGGCCCTCGACGGTGATCGGGAAAGCCGTCGGAGCGATCACCTGGGCCACCGCCGTCAGGGCGCGCACCGCCTCGGCCGACAGGCGCGCGTCGCCGGGCGCGAACAGCAGGCTGGCGTTGATGTCCACGGTGATGCCCAGCGCGCCCTCGGTGATCCGCACCTGACCGCTCTGCACCAGCGGTCCCAGGGCGCTGGTGATCTCCTGCGCCATGTCGCGCAGCTTTTCCTTGCTCTTGCGCTTGGCCTCCTCGGCCATGGTATTCGTCGGCGGTTTGATCACCGGCAGTTGCAGCTTGCCGCCGGGGATCGGGTCGATGGTCACCTGGGCGCCGCCGCTGTCGCCCGGCGACTTGCGGAACGCGGACACCAAGGCGTACGAGAGCACGCGGTACTTGCCCTCATTGACGACGGAAATCGCGTACATCACCACGAAGAAGGCGAACAGCAGGGTGATGAAATCGGCATAGGAGACCAGCCAGCGTTCGTGGTTCTCGTGCTCCTCTTCCTGACGACGGCGGCCCATGGGATCAAGCGATGCAGGTAGGTCGGGCTTCAGCCCGAAAACCGCAGGAAGATGGCAGGGGTCGGCCTGAAGGCCGACCTGCAGCTGCGCAAGCGACCGCCCACGCGCTCATCCGATGTAGCCCAGCATGCGGCTCTCTATGGTGCGGGGATTGTCCCCATTGGCGATGCCGACCAGGCCATCGACGTACATCTCGCGCAGAGCGATCATGCGGTTGATGATGGTCATGAGCTTCTTGGCGACGGGCAGGTAGAACAGGTTGGCCAGGCCGACGCCGTAGATCGTGGCGACGAAGGCCACCGCGATGCCGGCGCCGAGCTTGGACGGATCGGAGAGGTTCTCCATGACGTGGATCAGGCCCATCACCGCGCCCAGGATGCCGATGGTCGGGGAATAACCGCCGGCCGATTCCCACACCCGGGCGGTGAGCTTCAGCTGCGTCTCCCAGGCGCCGATCTCGACATCCAGCAAATCGCGCAGGCGCTCCGGCTCGGCGCCATCGACCAGGAGGCGCAGCCCCTTCTGGTCGAACGGATCCGTCAGCTGCTCGATCTCCGCCTCCAGCGCCAGCAGCCCTTCCTTGCGCGCCATCAGGCTCCAGCGGGTGATCCTGTTGATGCGAAAGCCGGGCGACAGCGGCGGCGGCAACAGCACCCACACGCCCATTTTTATGCTGGAGACGAACACCGACAGCGGGCTTTGCAGCATCACCGCACCGAGGGTGCCGCCGATGACGATGAGCATCGCGGTGGGCTGCACCAGCGAGGCGATATTGCCGCCCTCGAGCACCTGCCCGCCGACGATGGCTCCGATACCCAGGATGAAGCCGAAAATGCTGATGATGTCCATGCGCTGTCGTCCTTAAGCTCGTTTCTTGGGCGGCGCGCCGACGATGCGGCTCCTCAAGCGGACGATGGCCTGGGTGTGCAGCTGACAGACGCGCGATTCGCTCACGCCCAGCACCTCGCCGATCTCGCGCAGATTGAGTTCCTCCTCGTAGTACAAGGCCATCATCATTTTCTCCCGCTCCGGCAAATCCTCGATGGCGCGCACCAGAACGTCGCGCATGTCCTGGCCCAGAAGCGCCGCCAGAGGATCGGGCCCCGAGGAGGCCAAGTTGCGTTCCAGGAAATCCTCGTCGCCGCGATCGCCGATATCCTCCAAATAGACCAGTTGGTGGCCGCGCGCCTCCTGCAGCATCTTCTGATAATCGGCCAGCGTCATGTCCAGCGCCTGCGCCAGCTCGCCCTCGGTCGGCGGCCGGCCGTGTTGTTGCTCCAAGGCATCGACCGCCGCCTCGATGCGGCGCATGTCGCGCCGGAGACCGCGCGGCAGCCAATCGTTCTCGCGCAGGCCGTCGAGCATGGCGCCGCGGATGCGTTGCGCGGCATAGGTCTCGAACTGGGCGCCGAGACCGTCCTCGAAGCGGCCGACGGCATCGAGCAGGCCGAGCATACCGTTCTGGATCAGATCTTCGACTTGCACGCTGGGCGGCAGCTTCGCCATCAGGTGATAGGCGATGCGCTTGACCAGCGGCGCGTACTGCGAGACGAACTGATCCTTGTCCAGGACCCCTTGGGCGTTGTACATCGTTGTCGTTGGGCTGGCAAACCGCCCAAACTATACCACCGAATCCAGCGTCGCCAAGCCGATCCGGTCGCCTCCGGGTGCTACTCCCGGCATATTGCCAAAGCCCAATGCCGGGAGGGCGAATCCGTTGCCGGGACCCTCCTCGTTCACCGGCGGCAGGCTTTGCAGCAGGGCCTCGGCCAGATTGTCGGTGACCGGCACCAGGGCCGCGCCGAGGTAGTCCAAGCGGACCTCGAGGTGCTCGCGCGCGACCCGCCGCATGTTGTCGAAAATCGCGCGCGCCTCCTCGCCGCTCCTCGCCCGGGTGATCGCCACCTGGAAGCCGTCGCGGCTGCGCTCCTGGGCGAGGCGCTTGATCAGCGCGTAGGCATTGGTGATCGCCGAACTCTGCGCCGCCACCACCACCGTCATGTGGCGTGCCGCCAAGGCCAGCGGCGAGAGATGGCCGCCGCGGCGCATGGCCGTGTCGATCAGCACGAAACCGACGCCGCGCTGCATTTCCTGCAGGCACTCGGCCAGGTGCGCTCGGGCGTTGGCGGCCAGCCGGCTGGCGTGGTCGAGTTCGCGGGCGGCGCGCGCCGCCGGCAAGATGCGCAATAGCGGCGCCGCCTGCAGGGTCACTTGGCGCAGCGGGCGCTCACCGTTCAAGACATTGAAGAGATCGTGGCGGGCGGTCAGGCCGAAGGCGGAAACGGCGTTGTTGGGCGCGCCGTTCTCGTCGATGATCAGCACGCCGTGGCCGGCCGCTGCCAGCGCCGCCGCGGTCTGCACCAGGAGCGTGGTCCGGCCGCAGGCTTCGCGGCCCGAGGCGAAGGCCACCACCTGCGGGGCGCGCCCGCCGAACAGGCGGCGCAGGCCGTCCGCCTGGTCGCCCGGCCAGGGGGCGACACCGCCGCCCCGCCATTCAGACAAGGGCGGCTCCGGCGGTCAGATTGCCGTCGCTTCGCGCGCCCGAGGAGCGGGACGCCACCAGACCGGCCTCCTCGTTGTGCAGGCGGTGCGGCGAATGCTCGTTCGGCAGCTTGAAGGCGCGATGCAGCAGGTAGTTGCGGTTGGGCAGATACAGATCTTCGGGCACCCGCTGGCCGTTGGCGACGTAGGTCAGCAGCAGGCCGTGGCGCACCGCGACGTCGATGGCCGGCGCCAGCGAGGCGGTCTCGTCCATCTTGGTGATGATGCAGCCGGCCAGATCCTCGCCGGCGTAGGCGCGCACCACGTCGTCCAGGGTGTCGCCGCGGCTGGTGGCGTTGAGCAGCAGCAGGCGATTGACCTCTCCCGCCTGCATCAGCATCGCCGCCTGCTCGGCCACCATCCGGTCGCGCTGGCTCATGCCGACGGTGTCGATCAGCACCATGTGCTTGTCGCGCAGGTCGGCCAGGGTGTGGCGCAGGTCCTCGCCGTCGCGCACCACGTGCACCGGCACGCCGAGGATCCGGCCGTAGATGCGCAGCTGTTCGTGGGCGCCGATGCGGTAGCCGTCGGTGGTGAGCAGCGCCAGCTTGTCGGCGCCGTAGCGCACCACGCAGCGCGCCGCGAGCTTCGCCGTGGTCGTGGTCTTGCCGACGCCGGTGGGGCCGACCAGGGCGAACACCCCGCCGCGCTCGATGATGTCGTTGTCCTCGCCCAGGGTGCGCAAGCGGCGGTTGATCGCGCCCTTCAGCCACTTCCTGGCGTCGTCAGGCGACAGATCCGGCGGCATGTCGGCGATCAGCTTGCGCGAGAGCTGTCCGGAAAAGCCGGCATCGAGCATTTCCGACAGAACCAGCGCCCGGGCCGGCTCTTGGCGCGACAGCTCGCCCCAGGCGAAGCCGGCCAGCTGGCGCTCCAAGAGCGCCTTGATCGAGGCCATCTCGCCCACCAGCTGCGCCACCTGCAGCTGCGGCTGGGCCTGGGCCGGCCGCTCCTCGGCCGGGGCGCGCTGCTGCGGCGACGGCTGCGCAGCGGCTGCCCGCTTCGGACCGGCCGTCGATTGGAGGGGTGCCGCGGCAACCGGCGCCTTGTCCGGTAGCGGGCGCAGGCGGGGACGTTCGGGCTGATCCGGGACGCCCCGAGCGGCGACCGGCGACCAGGGGGCGACCCCCGGCTGCTTCTTCGACTGGGAAGACAGGCTGACGGTGTAATCGGGCGCATCCTCGGCCGGGCGGCCGGCTGCGGGGCGCTGGGCCACGGCCGTTTCGCTGCGCGCTACGCCGGCCGCGACTCTCGGCGCGCCCTCCCGTGACAGCGCTGCGAGGCCGGCCTCCGACATCGCCACCATCTCGACGCCGCCTTCGACCGACTTGTTCGAGACGACGATCGCGTCGGGCCCGAATTCCTCCTTGACCCGGCGCAGACATTCGCGCGCCGTTTCGGCAAAAAAACGCTTCACGCTCATGACTTCGCTCCAATGATCGTCGTGACTCTAATCGTGCGCGAATCCGGCACCTCGGCATTCGCGATGACCCGCAGCTGGGGCACGGCCCGCCGGAGGAAGCGCGACAACAGCCAGCGCAGGTGACCCGGGACCAGCAATGCGGCCGGCAGCCCGGCCTCTTCCTGACGCTGCGCGGCGGCGGCGGTCTCGCGCAGCAGCGTGTCGGCGAGCCCGGGCTCGATGCCGCTGGCGTCGCCGCCGCCTTGCACGGCTTGGCCGAGAATGCGTTCGAGGCCCGGCTCGATGGCCATCACCTGCAGTTCGCTGGTACCGGGGAACAGCTGCTGGACGATGGCCCGGCCCAGCGCGATGCGCACCTGGGTGGTGAGCTCGAGCGGGTCCTGGCTGCGCGGCGCCTGTTCCGCCAGGGTCTCGATGATGGTGCGCATGTCGCGGATATTGACGCTCTCCTCGAGCAGGTTTTGCAGCACCCGCTGCACCACCGAGAGCGAGAGCTGCTTGGGCACCAGATCCTCGACCAACTTGGGCGCGTCCTTGGCGATGTGGTCGAGCAGAGCCTGGGTCTCCTGACGGCCGAGGAGCTCCGCCGCGTGCGACAGGATCACGTGATTGAGATGGGTGGCGACCACGGTGCCGGCATCGACCACCGTGTAGCCCAAGGCGTGCGCCTGCTCGCGCAGGCCGGGATCGATCCAGATCGCCGGCAGGCCGAAGGCCGGATCGGTGGTCGCCGTTCCCGGCAGGGAACCGGCGACCCGCCCCGGATTGATCGCCAGATGCATGCCCGGGTAGGTCTCGCCGACGCCGAGCTCGACGCCCTTCATGGTGATCCGGTAGCCGTTGGGCTTGAGCTCCAGGTTGTCGCGGATATGCACCGGAGCCGCCAGGAAACCGACTTCCTGGGCGAACTTCTTGCGCAGGCCGCGAATGCGTTTCAGCAGCTCCCCGTCCTGCGCCCGATCGACCAGCGGGATCAGGCGGTAGCCGACCTCGAGACCGAGAACATCGACCGGCGCCACGTCGGTCCAGCTCGCCTCCTGCGACTCCGCCGGCACCGTCTCCGCCGGGGGGGCGGCCGCCGCCGCGGGCTGGCTCTGCCGCTTCAAGGACCACCAGCCGAGGCTGCCCAGGGCGGACGCCAGCAGCAGGAAAACCAGATTGGGCATGCCGGGGATCAGGCCCAGCACGCCGAGGATGCCGGCGGTGAGCAGCATCACCATCGGATTGCCGAAGATCTGGCCGACGAACTGCTGGCCGATGTCCTCCTCGGTGGCCACCCGGCTCACCACCAGGCCGGCGGCGGTGGAAATGATCAGCGCCGGGATCTGCGCCACCAGACCGTCGCCGATGGTCAGCAGGGTGTAGTTCTTGGCCGCCTGGGCGAAGCCCATGTCGTGCTGCAGGATGCCGACGATCAGGCCGCCGACGATGTTGATGAACAGGATCAGGATGCCGGCGACCGCGTCGCCGCGCACGAACTTGCTGGCGCCGTCCATCGAACCGAAGAAGTCGGCCTCCTGCGAAACGACGAGGCGCCGGCGCCTGGCTTCGTCCTCGCCGATCAGGCCGGCGTTCAAGTCGGCATCGATCGCCATCTGCTTGCCCGGCATCGCATCCAGGGTGAAGCGCGCGGTCACTTCGGCGATCCGCCCGGCGCCCTTGGTGATGACCACGAAGTTGATCACCACCAGGATCACGAACACCACCAGGCCGACCGCGTAATTGCCGCCGACCAGGAAGTAGCCGAAGGCCTCGATCACCTTGCCGGCGGCGTCCGGCCCGGTATGCCCGTGGAGCAGCACCACCCGGGTCGAGGCGACGTTGAGCGAGAGGCGCAACAGGGTCGTGACCAGGAGCACGGTCGGGAACACCGAGAAGTCGAGCGCCTTCATGGTGTACATCGCCACCAGCAGCACCATGATCGACAGCGCGATGTTGAAGGTGAAGAAGATGTCGAGCAGGAAGGGCGGCAGCGGCAGCACCATCATCGACAGGATCATGACGATGAGCAGCGGCGGCGCCAACTGGCGCAGGTTGCCCCGCGCGAACAGGGCCTGAAAGGCCAGGGCGCCGTTCATTGCGGCGCCGCCTCAAACGCGCCCGGATCCATCGCCGCCGGCACCGGCAGCGATACCGGCGGCTGCGGCGCCAGCAGCTTGCCGTCGCCGGCCATGAACTGGTTGAGCTGGTAGACGTAGGCCATCACCTCGGCCACCGCGGTGTACAGCGCGGCGGGCACCTGGTCGCCGATCTCGCTGTGGCGGTACAGGGCGCGCGCCAGCGGCGGCGCCTCGAGCAGGGGCACGCCGTTTTCGGCAGCCAGTTCTCGGATTTTCTGCGCGATCAGGTTCATGCCCTTGGCCACCACCTGCGGCGCACTCATCTTCTGACTGTCGTACTTCAGGGCGACGGCATAGTGGCTCGGGTTGGTGACGACGACGTCGGCCGTGGGCACCTCGCTCATCATCCGTTTCCTGGCGAGCTCCCGCTGCTGCCGCCGGATCCGCGCCTTCACCTGGGGATCGCCCTCGCTCTCCTTGGACTCCTGGCGCAGTTCCTCCTTGGTCATGCGCATCCTGCTGTAGTACTGCCAGAGCTGGAACGGCACATCGATGCCGGCGATCAGGCCGACCCCGACGACCAGGGCCACAGCCGACGCCAGCAGCATGCTGGCGAAGCTCTGCAGGCCGGCATCGAGGGGCAGGGAGAGCAAGGCGAACAGCGATCCGACCTGGTGCACCACCACCCAGTAGGTGACGGCGCCGACCAAGGCCGCCTTCAGCACGGCCTTGACCATCTCGGCCACGCCCTGGATGGAAAAGATCCGGCCGAGGCCCGCCAGCGGGTTCAGGCGGGAGAAATCCAGCACCAGGCCCTTGGGCGAGAACACCGCACCGCCCATCAGGAAGGGCGTGGCGATGGCGGCGGCGAGGCATAGCAGAAACACCGGCGCCGCGAGCGTCAGCGCCTGCCAGGACAGGGTCGCGAAGGTGTTGCCCATGGCATGGCTGTCGAAGGCCGCTTCGCGACCGAAGCTCAGGCCCCGGCGCATGATCGCGGCGGCATGCTGCGAGAACCAGGCGCCCATCGTCCAGAAACCCGAGACGCTCGCCAACAGCACCAGGAAGGCAGCCAGCTCGCGCGACTGCGGCACTTGCCCCTCCTCGCGCGCCCGTTCCAGGCGTCTGCCGGATGCCGGTTCGGTGCGTTCGAGATCGCTTTCTTCAGCCACAGACGGTTCCTCGCATGCCGGCAATTATTGCCGGCGTGCGCTAGGGGTCAGTGCTGGAATAGAGCCGGATTACCCGGTCAATTCGGCTGAATGCGCGGCTGAATGCGCGGCTGAATGCGCGGCTGAATGCGCGCCTCGTCGGACGCCGCGAGCTTCAGGCGGCGGCCAGGGCGGGGGGCAGGAACTGCGAGCGGGAAGCGCCGCGCTGGTCTCCGGCGCTGGCCAGCAGTTCCTTCATGTCTAGGATCAGCACGATCTGGCCGTTGGGCAGCGTGGTAACGCCGGCGACGCCCTTCGGGCGGAAGTCTTCGAGCGACTTGATGACCGCGTCTTCGCGGCCGGCGAAACTATCGACCGCGAGGATGAAGCTCGACTCGGTCGTCTGCATCAGCACGCCGTATTCCGGCGCCCGTTCCTGCGGCCAGCCCAACAATCTGGCCAGGGGCAGCATCGGCAGCACCTCGCCGCGCACCACCAGGGTGGCGCGCCCGCCCACCTCCTGGATGGCGTTGGCATCCACCGGCAGGATCTCGCGCACCATCGACAGCGGCACCGCGAAGGGCTGCTCGCCCAGGCGCACCACCAGCACCGGCAGGATCGCCAGGGTCAGCGGCAGGGAAATGATGAAGGTGGTGCCTTGGCCAGGCACCGACTTGATGTCGATCGAACCGTTCAGCTTCTGGATGTTGGTCTTGACCACGTCCATGCCGACGCCGCGGCCGGAGACGTCGGAAGCCACGTCCTTGGTCGAGAAGCCGGGCAGCATCACCAAGTTGAAGCTCTGGCGTTCGTCCATGGTGTTGGCTTCCTCATCGGTGATGAGGCCCTTCTCCACCGCCTTGGCGCGCAGCCGCTCGGCATTCATGCCGCGGCCGTCGTCGGAAACCAGGAGCACGATATGGTCGCCTTCCTGGCGCGCCTCCAGCCGCACCTGCGACTTCTCCGACTTGCCGTGGGCGCGGCGCTCCTCGGGCAGTTCGATGCCGTGGTCGACGGCGTTGCGGATCAGATGGATGATCGGATCGGAGAGATCCTCGATCATCGTCTTGTCGATCTCCGTTTCCTCGCCGACCAGGACCAGCTCGACTTCCTTGCCCAGCGCCCGGGCCAGGTCGCGGGCGATGCGCGGATACTTCTGGAACAGCCGGCCGATCGGCTGCATCCGCGTCTTCATCACCGCGCTCTGCAGGTCGGAGACCAGAAGGTCGAGCTGTCCGACCACCTGGTCGAGCGCGTGCAGGGTGTCGGTGTCGCTGCGGCCGTTCAGGATATCGCTCCTGAGCGAGGTCAGGCGGTTCTTGGTGAGGCCGATCTCGCCGGAGAGGTTCAACACCTGGTCGAGGCGCGCGGTATCGACGCGGATCGAATTGTCGCGCGTCTTCTCCCCGTCGCGGCGGCTGGTCGCCGGGCCCTGATAGCCCGGCTTGTCGATGGCGCGGCGGCCGACCGCCAGCTTGATGATCTCCTCCGGCGACTTGCCCGCGACGTCGTGCTGAAAGTCGGCGGCGGCGGCGGGAGCGGGGACAGGGGAAGACACGGCCTGCATCAAGCCGCTCCAGTCGGGTACCCCAACCGCTGGCATCGCGGCGTTGGCCGCCGGTGCCACGGCCGCGGCGCCGGCGGCGTTATGCGCGGGAGCCGGGATCCCTTCGGTGGCTGCGAGCTGGCCGGAGATGGCCAGCTTCAAGGCCTCCAGAAGCTGCGGCGACGCCGGGTCGGGCTGCACGCCGCGCTCCAGCGAGCCGAACATATCGCGCACCGTGCCGGTGGCGTCCAGGATCGCGTCCATGATGCCGCGCGTGACTTCCAGCTCGCCGTTTCTCAGCCGGTCGAACAGATTCTCGGTCAGGTGGCAGAGCGTGACCAATTCCTTCGCATTGAGAAATCCGGCGCCGCCCTTGATGGTGTGAAAGCCGCGGAAAATCTCGTTCAGCAAGCCGCGCTCGTGCGGTGTTCTCTCCAGATCGACGAGCTTGTTATCGACGCCGGAAAGCAGGTCCCCGGCCTCGACCAGGAAATCCTGCAACAGATCTTCCATTCCCTGAAAATCGCTCATTTTTCTCGCTCCGCAAACCGACCAAAGTGCCCCGAAGAGGGTACTAGAATCCCAGACTCTCCAGCAGGTCATCGACCTGCGCCTGATTGCTGACCACGTCGCTGCGACCCTGGGCATTGATCACCGGGCCGTTCAACAGGCCCGGAGGCGCCTCCGCGCGCAGCTCCTTCGGCATCGCCTCGACCAGCAGGGCGAGCAGTTGCCCCTCCATCGCCTGCGCCATGTCGACCACCTTCTTGATGACCTGACCGGTGAGATCCTGGAAATCCTGGGCCATCATGATTTCCGTCAATTGCGCGCTGGTGGAGCGCGTCTGCACCGGCACCTGGCGCAGAAAACCGTGGGTGTCTCCGGCCAGCGCCTTGAACTCATCGACCGAAAGCTGGTTGGTGAACACCTTCTCCCAGCGCCTGCCCAGCGCTTCCGACTGCTGCTGCAAGTCGTCCTGGATCGGCTTGGCGATGTCGGTGGCGTTCAACACCCTGCTGGCCGCCTGTTCGGTCATCTGGGCGATGTAGGCGAGCCTCTGGCGGGCGTCGGGGATCGCCCTGGCGGTGTCCCCGAGAATCTTGTCGTAGCCCAGCTCGCGCAGCGTGTTGTGCAACTCGCGCGTCATCCGGCCGATGCGGTTGAACACCTCGCCGCCGTCGGGCACCCTGGCGTCGTTCGTGGCCGCCGGCGACTCCGCCGCGACGCTGTCGAACAGCGCCTGCAGTTCGTCCGTATCGCCGGCAGCGTCGCGGGCGGAATTCGTCTCGACCCGGGCGGCGGCAGGCGCGGCGCCGCCGGCGATGCTGTCGAAGAGCGACTGCAGATCTTCGCTATCGCCGGACTCATCGAATTTGATCGGTCTCGCCATCTTGAGCTTGCTCCCTGTGCCTTTACGCTACTTTGCTGCGCTTTCCAGCTTCTCGAAGATCTTGACCAGTTTCTCGTTCAGCGTTGCCGCGGTGAACGGCTTGACGATATAGCCGTTGGCACCGGACTGGGCGGCGGCGATGATGTTTTCCTTCTTCGCCTCGGCGGTGATCATCAGCACCGGCAGGTGCTTCAAGTTCGGGTCGGCACGCACCGCCTGCAGCAGTTGGAGGCCGTCCATGTTGGGCATGTTCCAGTCGGAGACGACGAAGTTGAAATCCCCGTTTCTGAGTTTCTGCAGCGCGATAGCGCCGTCCTCGGCTTCGTCGGCGCTGACATAGCCCAACTCCTTGAGCAGGTTGCGGACGATGCGCCGCATCGTCGAGAAGTCATCGACAACGAGGAACTTGATCTTGCTCGGATCTGTCATAGGGATCTCCAGCTCAGTCTCTATGGGATTTGGTCAGCAGCGGACGCATGGTATCGGCCAGAAACTCCGCATCGAATTTGGCGACGTAGGCATCGACGCCGACGGTCTTGCCCATGGCGCGGTTGGCCTCGGACGAGAGCGAGGAGTGCATCACCACCGGTATGCCGTTGAAACGCGGATCGCTCTTGATATGCTTGGTCAGCACGTAGCCGTCCATCTCCGGCATCTCGGCATCGACCAGGATCAGTTGCAGCTCGTCGCGCAAATCCTGCTGGGCCTGCTTCGCGTGGCTGGCCATGCCGGACAACCGGGTCCACGCCTCCATGCCATTGACCGCGTGTTTGTGCTTGGCGCCGAGCTTGTCGAGCACCTCGGCGATCTTCTTCCTCGCCACCGTCGAGTCATCGACGAAGAAAACGTTGTACTCGGTATTCTCGTCCAGGCGCTCCAAATCGCCCACCGGCGCCTCGCCGAAGGTATTGGCGAGGATCTGCTCGACGTCCAGGATGGAGACCAGCTTGCCGTCCGGCAATTCGGTGATGGCGGTGATGAAATGGCTGCTGTCGCCGCTGATGACGGTATCCGGTGCGCGCACCTTGTCCCAATCGACGCGGATGATGCGATCGACGGAATGCACCAGAAAGCCCAGGATGCGCTTGCTGTATTCGGTCACCATCATCGCCTCGCCCAGGCCGGCGGGCGCGTCGGCGAGGCCCATGGTGCGCGCCAGGGAGAGCACCGGAATGACGTTGCCGCGCAGGCTGATCAGCCCCTCGACGCCCGGCGGCATGTTCGGCGACTTGGTGATCTGCGGCGTCTTGCTGACCTCGCGCACCTTGAATACGTTGATGCCGAAGATTTCCTGGGTGCCCAGCGAAAACAGCAGGATCTCCATGCGGTTCGAGCCCGCGAGCTTGGTGCGCGCGTCGACGGATTCGAGTAGGGTGTTGTCGGGTGAGTTCATGGCCGGCTCCCTGCTTCAGGCTTCCTGTGGCTTGAGGTGGATGAGGCGGGTCAGCGTTTCGGCCAGCCGCTGCGGCTCGAACTTGGGCACGTACTCGTCTACCCCGACCGAGAGGCCGAGTTGCTGGTTCGAGATGCCGGAGAGCGAGGAATGCATGATCACCGGTATCCCGGCGAAGCGCGGGTCGCTCTTGATGTTCTTGGTCAGGATGTAGCCGTCCATCTCCGGCATCTCGACGTCGGTCAGCACCAGTTGCACCAGTTCGTTCACCTGCTTGCCGGAACTCGTTGCGTAAGCCGCGACCTTCTGCAATTCGTCCCAGGCGGCACGGCCATTGACCGAACCGACGTACTTGATGCCGAGCGCATCCAGCGTGCGCGTGATCTGCGAGCGCGCCACCGAGGAGTCGTCGGCGAAGAACACCGTGATGTTGCCGTCGGCGATCGGCTTCAGGTCCTTGAACATGAAGGCATCGTCGTACTGGGTGGTTTCCGACAGGACACGCTCGACGTCGAGCATCATCACCAGGCAGCCGTCGGCCAGCTCGGTCACCGCCGTCACCAGGCCGCCCAGGTTCGAGGTCAGCATTTCCGGCGGCACCCGCATCTGCGACCAGTCCAGGCGCAGAATGGTATCGACGCCCTCGACCAGAAAGCCCTGGGTGTGGCCGTTGTACTCGGTGACGATCATGATGTCGCGCTTCGTCTCCGAGGGCATGCCGATGTATTCGGCCAGATCGACCACCGGCACCAGCACGCCGCGCAGCGACACCATCCCCTTTACCGCCGAGGACATTTCCGGGGCGGCGGTGATCGCCGGGGTACGCATCACCTCGCGCACCTTGAAGACGTTGATGCCGAAGGTCTCGCGTCGGCCGGTGCGGCTATCGACGCCGAGCGCGAACAGCAGGATCTCCAGCTTGTTGGTGCCGGCCAGCCTGGTGCGCGCGTCGATATTCCTCAACATTTCGGACATTCTTGTCCCCCTCTGGCGGCGATCGCCGCGGAAATCCCGTACCACCCGGAATCGGTCATTTTACGCGATTATAGCTTGAAGCCCGATAGACAGCCCGTGTCTCCGAGGCTCAGACCTTGAAGCGCCCGGCCAGCTCGCTCAGGGTGAGGGCCAGCGCTTCCAACTGCTGGGCCTCGGCGACGGTCCGGCGCACGACGGCAATGTTCTCCTCTGCCATCCGGGCGATGCGCTCGATATTCCCGGCGATGTCGTTGCTGGCCGTGGTCTGTTCCTGCACCGAGGCCGAGATCGTCGTCATGCCCTGGTGCGCGGCCGACACCTTGGCGCCGACCATGCCGAGCACCTCGGCCACCTGTTCGAGATACTCCTGGCTCGCGGCCAGCGAGGCATTGCCGCGCCCGATGGCCGCTTCCACCTCGCCGGATTTCTCCCCCAGGGCGTGGGTGACCTGGTCGATTTCGCGCGCCGCCACCGCCGATTTTTCCGCCAGCTTTCTCACCTCGTCGGCCACCACCGCGAAGCCCCGTCCCTGTTCGCCGGCGCGCGCCGCCTCGATCGCGGCATTCAGCGCCAGGAGGTTGGTCTGGTCGGCGATGTCGCGCACCTCTCGGGTCATCCGGTTGATGGCTTGGGTGCTCTCGATGAAGGCGCCGGCGGTGGCCGCGATTTCGTTCACCGTCAGCTCGACCTCGCTGATCTCGCCGATCATGCGCGACAGGCTCTGGTTGCCTTCCTGCGTCCCGGCCAGACTCTCGGCCGACTGCCGATCGACCTCGGCGGCGCTGTCGGCAACGCTCCTGATGCTCACCGACATTTGCTCGACCGCCGCCGCACTGCCTGACGCCGCTTCGCTCTGCGCCTCGGTGCTGGTCTTGATCTCTCCGGTCATGCCGGTGAACTGCGCCGCGGTCTGGCCGAGCTGGGCCGACGCAGCGCGGACTTGCGCCACCATCTCGCGCAGCTTCTGCTGCATGCCGCTGATCCCGGCGAGCAGGCTCTCGCTGTCGCCGGCGCGCAGATTCACCGCGAAGGCGAGATCGCCGGTGGCGATGCGCTTGACCACGTCAGCGGCGTACTGCGGCTCGCCGCCCAACAGTCCGAGCAGGATCCGCACCAACATCAGGAAGGCGACCAGACCGACGGTCGAGGCGGCCGTGATCACGGCGGCGATCAGCAGTTTCGAATCCTCGAGCGAACCCGCAAGGCGGGGCTCGATTTTCACCAAGTCCGAGGCCAAGCTCGAATACATGTAAAAGCTGAAGCCGTTGGCGGCCACGGTGGCGACACCGAGGATCAACAGGACAATGATCAGGCGTTGACGCAGGGTCATGAAATCAGTCTCCGGAATTATTCGGTACGGTAGCCGATGCGGGGGCCGCTCAGTGCCGGCCATTGACCAGGATCAGTGCCGAGATGCCGTGCATGCGCGAGCCGGACGCTCGGTTCCACCCTTTGATCAACCATCTCCCCCTCCTTCGCCCTTATGGGTCTATTACTTTTGTCTATTGCTTGATACCCCTGCGACCATCACGGCAGTATAACTATTATCAGGCGTGCAGGCGCGTCCGCGTCAGCGCTTGCGATCCGCTCTTTCATAGACGGTACGTCCGAGCGAACGGAACAAATCGACGGCGTGCAGGAAGCTCTCGGAATGGCCGGCGTAGAGCAACCCGTCCTGGCGCAACAGCGGCTGGAATTTGGTCAGGATGCCATACTGCGTCGGCTTGTCGAAATAGATCATCACGTTGCGGCAGAACAGCGCGTCGAACGGGCCCGTGAGCGGCCAGCGCGGATCGAGCAGATTCACCCGGGCGAAGCTCACCAGCTTGTGCAACTCCGGCCGGACCCGCACCTGCCCGGCCTGAGCCCCGGTGCCCTTGAGGAAGAACTGGCGCAGCCGCTCGGGGCCGAGCTTGTCCACGCGGTCTTCCGAATAGACGCCTTTTTCGGCCGTCGCCAGGACGCTGGTGTCGATGTCGCTGGCGATGATGGACACCGGCGGAGCGAGGCTCTTGAAGGCCTCGCAGGCGGTGATCGCCAGCGAATACGGCTCCTCTCCGGTCGAGGCGGCCGAGCACCAGATGCGGAACGGCCGCTCCCTGCTCTTCAGCATCTGTTGCGCCAGCAGCACGAAGTGATGCGCCTCGCGGAAGAACGAAGTGAGGTTGGTGGTGAGAGAGTTGGTGAAGGTCTCCCACTCCTTCTCGTCGCCGCGCTCCAGGAGCGCCAGGTACTGGGCGAAGGTGGTGTGGCCGTGGGCCCGCAAGCGCCGCGCCAGGCGGCTATAGACCATGTCCTGCTTGACCGGGGCGAGCGCGATGCCGGCGCGGTCGTAGATCAGCTTGCGGATGCGCTCGAAATCTTCCGCGGTGAACCGGAACTCGCGCGGCGCGGGGCTCAAAGCGCCGGCCGCCGGGAGCGATGCCGGGGCGCCCTTAGTCATGGGCGGGGGTCGCGCTGCGTGACCATCGGTTCTTTCGGCAGTCCCGGCTTTGAGAACTCAGTGGCCCGTCGCCTTGCCTGGCGGCGCCGGAGCGGGCCCGGGTGGGGGACTGCTCGCCGGGGCGGCCGGCGGCGCGGCGGCAGCGAGCGCATTGCCCTCGCGCGAGATGGCTTCCTCGGTCTTCTTGTTCATGACGATGATACTGATGCGCCGGTTGATCGGTGCAAACGGATCGGTCTTGTCGAAGGGCACCGCCGAGGCGAGCCCGACCACGCGCATCACCTTGGCCTCGTCCATACCCCCGGCGATCAGCTCGCGGCGCGCGGCGTTGGCGCGGCTGGCGGACAACTCCCAGTTGCTGTAGCCCTTGTCGCCACCGACATAGGGGGTGGCGTCGGTGTGGCCGGAGAGGCTGATCTTGTTGGCGACGCCGTTCAGCGCCTTGCCGATCTGGCGCAGGATTTCGCGGGTATAAGGCTTGAGCTCGGCGCTCGACGAATCGAACATCGGCCGGTTCTTTTGGTCCACGATCTGGATGCGCAATCCCTCGTCGGTGATGTCGAGCAGCAGCTGGCTCTTGAACTGCTTAAGGTCCGGGCTGGCGTTGATCATCTGCTCGATCTTAGCCTTCAGCCCCGACAGCTTCTGGGCCTCGGCCTTCTCGTAGTCCTTGGACAGCGCCTGGAGATTGATGGTGCTCTTCTTGGCCGCGATGTCGCCGCGCTTGATCTGCCCGTGGGCGCGCGTCAGATCCTCGCCGCCGCCTCGAAGGATGCTGGAAGAATCGCCGCTGCCCGAGCCGCCCGCCAGCGCCACCTTGAGCGGCGTCTTGAAATAGCTGGCAACGCCGGCGAGATCGCCCTTGGCGGCCGAGCCGACCAGCCACATCAGCAGGAAGAAGGCCATCATCGCCGTGACGAAATCGGCGTAGGCGATCTTCCAGGCGCCGCCGTGGGTGCTGCCGCCGCCCCTCTTGATGCGCTTGACGACTATCGGCTGCTGGGAATCGTCGCTCATGGATTCGGTGGTGTCTGAAGGATAGATGGCGGGCGAGCGCCGAGCGCCCGCCCGTCCGCCTTACTTGGTTTTACGATTCTTCACTTCCTCTTCCAGCTCCAGGAAGCCCGGCCGCTCGGTCGAGTAGAGCACCTTGCGGCCGAACTCGATCGCCACCTGCGGCGCGTAGCCGTTCATGCTGGCGAGCAGGGTCACCTTCATGCACTGGAATATCTTGGAGGATTCGTTCAGCTTGTGTTCGAGCGTGTTGGCCAGCGGGCCGATGAAACCGTAGGACAGCAGGATGCCGAGAAAGGTGCCGACCAGTGCGGCGGCGATCAGCTTGCCCAGTTCCGCCGGCGGCACGCCCACCGACTCCATGGTATGCACCACGCCCATCACCGCAGAAACGATACCGAAGGCCGGCAGGGCGTCGGCGGTCTTGGCCAGCGCGTGGATCGGCACCTCGCCCTCGTGGTGGTGGGTCTCGATCTCGTTGTCCATCAGGTTCTCGATCTCGAAGGCATTGAGGTTGCCGCCCACCATCATGCGCAAGTAGTCGGTGAGAAACTCCAGCGCGTGGCGGTCGCCCACGATCCCCGGATACTTGGAGAACATCGCGCTTTCCTCGGGCTTCTCGACGTCGGCCTCGATCGCAATCAGGCCTTCCTTGCGCACCTTGGAGAGAATCTCATAGAGCATCGCCAGCAAGTCGACGTACATCGCCTTGGTGTAGCGCGAGCCCTTGAGCACGGTGGGCAACGCCTTCAGCGTGGCCTTGATGACTTTCGGGGTGTTGGCGACGAAGAAGGAGCCGAGCGAGGCGCCGGCGATGGACATCAGCTCATACGGCTGGAGCAGCGCCGCAATGTGACCGCCGCCGAGCATGAAGCTGCCAAAGACGGCGCCGGCGACCACGACGTATCCGATGATGACAAGCATGCGCCCCTACCCCCGCTCGTTGTTTTACGCATTCTCAGTATATTACGAAGGCCAAAGCGCCGCGCCTCAGCCCGGATAATAAATCAGACCATCCGGGGCACCGTCGGGGGAAGGGAAAGTGGCGGCCGCTGCGACAGCGACCGCCGAAAGACAGGACTTAGGCGCCGACGGCGAGCTTCGCCGCGGCCTCCGCGGCGCGGCGCGTCTTGCCGGCGCGCGCCGGCACGTTGCACAGGCCGCAGACGTAGCCCTTGGTCGGATCGAAGGCGTGGGCGACGAAGTGGCCGCCGCAGCACTGGCAGGTGGCCATCTGCAGCATGTTGGCATCGAAGAAGCGCACCATCGTCCAGGCGCGGGTCAAGGACAGCACCGTCTCCATGCCGTTCCTCTGCACCTGTTCGAGATAGAGGCGGAAAGCCTTGATGATCAGCTCCAGGCCGCGCAGTTGGGTGTTCTCGAGCAGGAAGCGGTGATAGGCCATGAACAGCGAGGCGTGGATGTTCGGCTGCCAGGTCATGAACCAGTCGGTCGAGAAGGGCAGCATGCCCTTGGGCGGCGACTCGCCCCGGACCTCCTTGTAGAGCTTGAGCAGGCGCTCGCGGGAGAGCTTGGTCTCGACCTCCAGCAGTTGCAGACGCGCGCCGAGTTCGATCAGTTCGACGGCCAGCCGGATGTCTCTCGCTTCCGAGATGAGGGACTTATTGCGCATAGGATTCTCCGCTCGATCACGCCATGGTTTCGACCGACTTGCCGGCGGCGAGTATCGCCGCGTGCACGTGCCCGATGCTGCGATCGCGCTCGTGGTTGGCGAGCAGGTTGAGCAACAGCGTGTCGTCGAAGCGGAAGCTGCACAACAGCATGTTGGAACCGGCCATTTTCAGGACTTGTCCCGGCGTCAGGCGGTCCAGCACATCGGCAATCTCTTCACTGATGCCGAGGCGGAAAATTGCCGCCTCGCGGTCGACGCGGATCATGTTCTGCGCCAGCATCAGGTAGGCAAGATTGACTTCCTTTATGTCATTGTAGGTGTCAGTCGTTTTCATCATGCGCTCCTTGGCTCGCCCTCGCCGGCGCCGACAAATTCGCGGCATACCGGAGGACGAACACATTGTGGCGCGGGGCGTCAAGAAAAACTATCGGGGCAACGCGGGATTTGGCGTAAGAATGGCTTCCGAGCGGTTTGTAAGGTTTTATCTTACAAACCGCTAACATCTTTATGATTTTTTACGTTTTTTAATCGTCAATCCACTGCCTGAGCGGCAACGACGCGATTGCGGCCGCGCTCCTTGGCGATGAAGAGGCCCTGGTCGGCGCGCTTGATCAGCGCGTCGAAGTCGGCCATGGCGGCCTCGCGCACCGCCACGCCGACGCTGATGCTGCCCGACCTCTTGGAAGTGCCGGCGCCGACGCTCACCGTCTCGACCGCGTGGCGCATCCGCTCGGCGCAGGCCTGCGCCGCCTCCAGGGTGGTGTCCGGGCAGATCACCAGAAACTCGTCGCCGCCGAAGCGGCAGACCACGTCCTGGACGCGAACGCCGCTCTTCAGGGCGGCGGCCACCTGCCGCAACACCGCGTCGCCGACGTCGTGGCCATAGGCATCGTTGATCTGCTTGAATTCATCGACGTCGATCACCATCGCGGCGAGCGGCCTGTGGCCGCGCTGGGCGGCAGCCCACTCCTGCTCGATGCGTTCGATCGCATAGCGGCGGTTGGGAAAGCCGGTCAGCATATCGGTCAGGGCCACTTCCTGCAGGCGCCGGTTGCTCACCTCCAGTTCGGCGGCGGTGTGGCGTATCTCCTCGCGATCGCGCTCCAGTTCCTGGCCCAGCCTGACCAGGCGCTGGGCTGCGGAGAGCCTCGCGGCCAGCACCCTGGGCTTGAGCGACTTGGCCATGAAGTCATTGACACCACAGTCCAGCCCCTCGACCAACTCGTCTTCGTCATCGCGCTCGGTCAACACCACGATATAGATGGCGCGGCCGATCCAGGTCTGGCGCAGGGCTACGGTCAACGCGATGCCGTCCATCCCCGGCATCAGCCGGGCGACCAGCATCATCTGCGGCCGCAGATCGAGCGCCATCTCAAAAGCCCGCCGACCGTCGGCAGCTTCGAACACCTCGTGCCCCGCCTCGACCAGCGTCGTCCGCAGCGAGGCACGGACCGCCCGATCGTCATCGACCAGCAGGACGCGCATGCCCGCGCCGGCCGGCGCCTCTTCAGCCGGCCGCGACAGTTCCTCGAAGGGCGGAACCGGCGCGGCGCCGACCTTGAGCAGCGCGCCCCAATCGAGCCAGTCCTGCGCCACCTTGTCGCACAGGCCGTTCAAGGCGACGGCGTCGAAGGAAAGTGTTGTCCCCAGATGGAACAGGCGCGGCAGCAGTTGCCGCCGTTCGGTCTGCGGCGCCAGGCAGACGTCGGCGATCGCGTCGGCCAGCGCCAGCAGATGCGCCAGTTTGAGCTGGCGCGACCCCTCGTGGAAGGGGGCTGCTTCCAGCGTCTCGTAACAGCTCACCGGATCGCTATAGATCTTGGGCATGCCCCAGTCGAGCATCATAGACGCGGTGAGCACATTGTGGGTGAGCACGAAGGCCTCCTGTTCGAGATCGAACAGGAAGACGCCCGGCTCGCGTTTCGACCGCTCCAGGACGTCGGAGTAGCGTTCGGGGAACAGCGTCGCCAAGGCCAGTTCCCCGACCCTGGCGAGCAGGCCGACGGAGAAAGCCTCTTCGGGCTGGCAGGCACGGGTGGCCGCGGTCAGGGCTTGCAGGGCGATGCCGAAAAGCAGCGAATGCGACCAGAAACGCTGATAATCGAAGCTCAGGCAGTTGCCGCCGCGGTAGCTCGACATCAGGGAAAAGCCCAGCGCCAGCGATCTCACCCCCGGTACGCCGAGCACGGTGAGCGCATTCTGGATCGAGACGATCGGGCGGCGGCCGATACCGTTCACGCCGTTGGCCGCCTTGATCAGGCGGCCGGAAAATGCCGGATCGGCCATGATCGCGTGGGTCAGTTCGGCGAGCGAAACATCCTCGCGCTGGGTCAGGCGGATGATGGCGAGCGCCGCCCCCTTGGGCGAGGGCAGATCGCCGGTGGCCTTCAGTTGCTCGAACTTAGAGAGGTCGATCAGGTTCATCAAGTGTCACGCTTTGACGCGTTCCAAATCAGCCAGCCCTTATATCACTGAAAAACCATAGACCGCAATGCACGGCCGGGCGTGGCGGGCGGTCCGTGGGTTAGAATGAACGGACACCATGGATCCCGTGATCAATTATTGCAGCCGCTGCGGCGCCTCGGTCAGCCTGAAGGTTCCTCCCGGCGACACGCTCGCGCGCCATGTCTGCGCCAGCTGCGGCGCCATCCACTACCAAAACCCCAAGCTGGTGGTGGGCAGCCTGCCCGAGTGGCAGGACAAGGTGCTGCTCTGCCGCCGGGCGATCGAGCCGCGCCTGGGCTTGTGGACGCTGCCCGCGGGCTTCATGGAAAACAACGAGACCCTGCCGCAGGCGGCGGTGCGGGAGACGATCGAGGAGGCCTGCGCCAGGATCGAGATCGGCGAGATGTTCACCCTGATCAGCGTCCCCCACATCAGCCAGGTGCACGCCATCTACCGCGCCCGCCTGCTCGACCTCGACTTTTCCCCGGGCATCGAGAGCTTGGAGGTCGGGCTGTTTTCCGAGACTGAAATTCCCTGGCAGGAGATCGCCTTCCGCACCATCGGCCTGACCCTGCGCCACTATTTCGCCGACCGCCGCGCCGGCAGCTTCGGCTTCCACACCAGCGAACTGCCGGCGCCGCCCTAAGGCTCGCGCCCTGACAAACGGCTTCGTCGCGGCTTTTAAAATTCACCCCGCTCTGATAGTCTTTGCCAATCTTCAGCCAAGCTCTTGCTTCCACACCACGGATGTTCGCCGCTCGAACCGCTCCCCCGCTGATCCTGACGCTCGACTCGAACGGCGTGCCGCATCGCTGGGTCAGCTGGCAGCACGCCTGTTTTTACTACGCCAAGGACCTGGTGGCCTGGGCCGCCGGCGACCACAGTTTCACCTTCCACGGCGGGGTCAACCGCCACACCGGCGAACGCTCCAGCATCGTCGCCAACAGCATCATCGCGATCCGCGGCAAGGCGCTCGCGACCAAGAGCCTGTTCCAGGTGCCGCCGCTGGACAACCGCGAATTGTTCCATCGCGACCGCCATATCTGCGCCTACTGCGGCGGCGAATTCACCACCGTGCGCCTGACGCGCGACCACGTCGTGCCGGTGTCGCAGGGCGGCCGCGACCTGTGGATGAACGTCGTCACCGCCTGCCGGAGCTGCAACCAACGGAAGAGCGGACGCACTCCGGAGCAGGCCGACATGGAGCTGCTCTACGCTCCGTATGTACCGAACAAGGCCGAGTACCTGATCCTGTGCAACCGCCAGATCCTCGCCGACCAGATGGATTTCCTCGCCCGCCACGTGCCCAGCGCCAGCCGCTGGAAGGTCGCAGCCTGAAGGTCGCAGCCTGAAGGTCGCAGCCTGAAGGTCGCAGCCTGAAGGTCGCAGCCTGAAGGTCGCCGCGTAAGGACGAGCCTTCGCCGATCGAGGCGGCCGCCACCCTGCGCAGCCGGTACAATGCGCGGATGCAACTATCATCCGCCCCCCCCAAGCCGCTCACCTCCTACCGCAAGCACTGGGCCAGCCGTTTCGGCATCGCTCCCTTCCTGCCGATGTCGGCGGCCGAGATGGCGCAACTCGGCTGGGACGCCTGCGACGTCATCCTGGTCACCGGCGACGCCTACATCGACCACCCCAGCTTCGGCATGGCCCTGGTCGGGCGGCTGCTGGAGGCGCAGGGTTTCCGGGTCGGCATCATCAGCCAGCCCGACTGGCACCGCGCCGACGCCTTCAAGGCGCTGGGCCGGCCCAAGCTGTTCTTCGGCGTCACCGCCGGCAACATGGACTCGATGGTCAACCGCTACACCTCTGACCGCAAGATCCGCTCCGACGACGCCTATACCCCCGACGCAGAACCGAACAAGCGTCCCGACCGCGCGGTGATCGTCTATTCGCAGCGGATCCGCGAGGCCCATCCCGGCAGCGCCATCGTGATCGGCAGCATCGAGGCCAGCCTGCGCCGAATCGCCCATTACGACTACTGGTCGGACAAGGTGCGGCGCTCGATACTGCAAGACTCCAAGGCCGATCTGCTGCTCTTCGGCAACGCCGAACGCGCCCTGGTGGAACTCTGCCATCGTCTCGCGAGGGGCGTTCCCATCGGAGATATCCGGGACTTGCGCGGCAGCGCCTTCATGACGGCCGAGGGCTGGCTGCCCGGCGAACAATGGCAGGAGATCGACTCGTCCGCGGTGGACACCCCAGGCGCGGTCCATCCCCATCCCGACCCCTACGCGCTGACCGCCTCATCCGCCCCGCCCCCCGCCGCCGCCCAGGCCATCCGCTTCCACACCAAGGGCGAACGTCTCGCGGCGAAGCGGGAGGAACGCGCCCACAGCGTGGTGCGGCTGCCCTCCTTCGAGCAGGTCGCGGCCGATCCGGTGCTCTACGCCCACGCCTCGCGCACCTTCCATCTCGAATCGAACCCCGGCAACGCCCGGGCGCTGGTGCAGTCCCATGGCGTCGGGCCGGGCCGGCGCCAGATCTGGTTGAACCCGCCGCCCTTGCCGCTCTCGACCGCCGAGATGGACCACGTCTATGGCCTGCCCTACGCGCGGGCGCCACACCCGTCCTACGGAGCGGCCAAGATTCCGGCCTGGGAGATGATCCGCTACTCGGTGAACATCATGCGCGGCTGTTTTGGCGGCTGCACCTTCTGCTCGATCACCGAGCACGAGGGCCGCATCATCCAGAGCCGATCGGAAGCCTCGATCCTGCACGAGATCGAGGCGATTCGCGACAAGACGCCGGGCTTCACCGGCGTCATCTCGGACCTCGGCGGGCCGACCGCCAACATGTACCGACTGGCCTGCAAGAGCCGCGAGATCGAGTCCGCCTGCCGCAAGCTGTCCTGCGTCTATCCCGGCATCTGCGACAACCTCGGCACCGACCACGCCCCGCTGATCCAACTCTATCGCAAGGCGCGCGCCCTGCCCGGCATCAAGCGGGTGCTGGTGAGTTCGGGTCTCCGCTACGACCTCGCGGTGCGCTCGCCGGAATACATCAAGGAGCTGGTCAGCCATCACGTCGGCGGCTATCTCAAGATCGCGCCCGAGCACATCGCGGCGGGGCCGCTGTCCAAGATGATGAAGCCGGGCATAGCCTCGTACGACAAGTTCAAGGAGCTGTTCGAGAAGTTTTCCAAGGAGGCCGGCAAGGAGCAGTACCTGATTCCCTACTTCATCGCCGCCCATCCGGGAACGACCGACGAGGACATGCTGGAACTGGCGCTGTGGCTGAAGCAAAACAACTTTCGCCTGGATCAGGTGCAGACCTTTCTGCCGACGCCGCTGGCGCTGGCCACGGCGATGTACCACACCGAGAAGAACCCGCTGCGCCGGGTGACGCGCGACTCTGAGCAGGTGAGCATCGTCCGCAGCGGCCGCCAGCGGCGTCTGCACAAGGCCTTCCTGCGCTACCACGATCCCGACAACTGGCCGCTGCTGCGCGAAGCCTTGCGCCACATGGGCCACGCCGACCTGATCGGCAACGGCAAACGGCAGTTGGTACCCGCCTTCCAGCCGGCGGGCCGGGTTGGGCGGGTGAGCGTCGCGCCCGAACCGCGCTCCCAGCTCAGGCACCCCGCCGCGAAGCGGCGGCGCTCAGCGTAAGCTCACATCGGCCGGCGCAGCAGATCGACGCGCATCGGCTGGCGGAAGCTGGCCCCTTGCGGGCCGACGTGGGCCATGAACTTCTGCCGCACGACGTCGTACAGTTCGTCCGACAGGCGGTGCTCGGTGTGCGTCACCTTGAGCACGCGCGCCTCGAATTGCGCGAAGCCGTCGAAGCGGGTCTCGGTGGCGAAAAACTTCTGTTCGACGAGATCCAACACGCCGGCCGACACCGCCCGACGGACGCTGGCGAATGCCGCCTCGCGCACCGCCCGCTCGTCGTGGAAGAGGCGCAATATTTCGTTGAAGTCCCCGGCGAACACCGGCTCGGAGAGATACGCCAGGCCGCCGGGCTTCAGCACCCGGCGGATCTCCGCCAGCGCCTGGTCCATCTTGTCCGCCGGCACGTGGTGCAACGACTTGAACATCAGCACGAGGTCGAAGCTCGCGTCCGGGGCGGGGATGTCTTCCGCGCCGCCTAGCACGAAGCTCACCTCGGGCAGGTCGGCGCTGCGCAGGTTCTCGGCGTGCTGGATCCGGTCGATCTCGACCGCGGTGATCGCCGCAACCCTTCCGGCCTTGGCGATCGCCCGGGTTTTTTCCGCCTTGCCGCAGCCCAGTTCGAGCACACGGGCGCCAGCGAAGGGCAGCAGCGCCTCGTAGATCTCGCGCTCGTCGCAGAACAGCTCTGCGCTGGGGTCGCAGATTTTCATCGGCGGAAGTTCTTTTCTGGCACTCATCGACGATCCTCGGCGATTGTTGGCAAGACGGCAGTAGAGCACAGCACTTCAAGACAGCCCAAGCGCGATTTCGTTCCCCCCATTCCCCCTGGCACGGGCAGGGTCTGGCGGGGAGCGGTTTATGGTAGATTCGCGGGTTCCGCCGCGCAGCACAGGAAACCTGATGATGGACAACAGCCTCAAACTCGCTCACGGACTGGGCGTCGCCGACTTGTACCAGCGCGACGGACTGGTGCGGCTGGACGCGGCGTTTCTGCGCCACCTGGAGGACGCCGACCCGGCGCTCGCCTCCCGGCTGCTCGAAGCCCGCGCCCGCCCAGAGGAACAGTCCCGCGGCGACGAGAGCGAACTGTTCCTGGCGCTGGCGCCGGCGGTCGACGCCTTCGTCGCCGCCCTGTTCGGCGCCGGCGGCGAGAACTCGGCGCTGCGCCGGCGCCAGGAGGAACTCGAGGTGCTGTTCGAGTGCAAGCGCAAGTTCGTCCAGCGCGTCGCCCTGCGCAGAATCGAGCCCGGGGAGCTGTCCGATGCCGACGGCGCCGCCCTGCGCCTGGCGCTGGCGGGCCACCTGGATGAGCCGCAGGACGAGCTGGGCTTCGCCCGCAGCGTCATGGCCTGGATGGCGGACGAGGCGGCGCACGCCGAGCCCCTGGCCGCCGCCGCGCGCTACGCCGCCTGGGCGAGTTACACCGCCGAAGGCCGCCGCGCGCACGACCACGGCGTGCTGTTCCGCACGACGCAAAAGCGCGGCCCGCTGGAGCGCGTTCCCACCGCCAGCGGGCGCGGCCAGGGCATCGCCTGGCTCAAGGCGCCGGCCGATCAGGCGCTGCGCCAGCGCCGGGGCTTCGCGCTCTCGGATCCCGGCTGCGACCTCGCCGGCGGCATCGCCGAGATCAAGTACTGCATCCTGTGCCACCACCAGGGCAAGGACTCCTGCTCGACCGGCATGCGCGAGCCGGCCGGCGGCTTCAAGAAGAACGCCCTGGGCGTCGCGCAAGTCGGCTGCCCGCTCGAAGAGCGCATCTCGGAAATGCACGAGGCCCGCGGCGAAGGCTACGCCATCGCGGCGCTGGGCATCATCTGCGTGGACAACCCGATGACCGCCGGCACCGGCCACCGGATCTGCAACGACTGCATGACCGCCTGCATCTACCAGAACAAGAACCACGAACCGGTGAACATTCCCGAAGCCGAAACCCGGACGCTGAAGGACGTGCTGGCGCTGCCCTGGGGCTTCGAGATCTACAGCCTGCTGACGCGCTGGAACCCGTTCAACATCCGCCGCCCCATCCCCCGCCCGGCGAGCGGGCGTACGGTCCTGGTGGTCGGCATGGGGCCGGCCGGCTACACCCTGGCGCACCACCTGATGAACGACGGCCACGCGGTGATCGGCATCGACGGCCTGAAGATCGAGCCGCTCGCCGCATCGCTGTGCGGCCGCGACGCCGACGGACGCCGGGTGCCCTTCGCGCCGGTGAAGGACGCCGCAGAACTGCACGAGGAACTCGAGGCGCGGGTCAATGCCGGCTTCGGCGGCGTCGCCGAATACGGCATCACGGTGCGCTGGGACAAGAATTTCCTCAAGGTGATCCGCCTGCTGCTCGAGCGGCGCCCCGAATTCAGCCTGTACGGCGGCATCCGCTTCGGCGGCACGCTGAGCGTCGAATCCGCCTTCGCCCTGGGCGTCGATCACGTCGCCCTGTGTCTGGGGGCGGGCAAGCCCACGGTGCTCGACATCGGCCACGGCCTGGCGCGCGGCGTCCGCCAGGCCTCGGACTTCCTGATGGCGCTGCAGCTCACCGGCGCCGCACGCGACACGACGCTGGCCAACCTGCAGGTTCGCCTGCCGGTGCTGGTGATCGGCGGCGGCCTCACCGCCATCGACACCTGCACCGAGGCCCTGGCCTATTACCCGGTGCAGGTCGAGAAATTCCTCGGCCGCTACGAGCGGCTGTGCGCCGAGCGGGGCGAGGCATCGGTGCGCGCCGCGTGGAGTCCCGAGGAGGCCGAGGTGGCCGACGAGTTCATCGGTCACGCTCGCGCCCTGCGCGCCGAGCGAATGCTGGCACTGAAGGAACAGCGTCCCGCCGACCTGATCGGTCTGCTCGACGGCTGGGGCGGCGCGACCATCGTCTATCGCCGGCGCATGGTGGAGTCTCCCGCCTACCGCAACCACGAGGAAATCGTCAAGGCGCTGGAGGAGGGCATCCGCTTCGCCGAGCAACTGACGCCGCTGGCGGTCGAGGTAGACGCCCACGGGCACGCCAGCGGCCTGCGCGTCAGGGCCGGCGACGGAACGGAGTCCTTGCTCGCGGCGCGCGCCATCCTGGTCGCGGCCGGCACCGTGCCGAACACGGTGCTGGCGCGCGAGCACGGCGGCTTCGAGCTCGACGGAAAATTCTTCCAGGCCCACGACGAGGATGGCGCCCCGATCACGCCCGAGCGCTGCAGCAAGCCCGCGGCGCTGCAGGTCCTCGCCCGGATCATGGACGACGGCCGCAGCGTCAGCTTCTTCGGCGATCTGCACCCCTCCTTCGCCGGCAACGTGGTCAGCGCCATGGCCAGCGCCAAGCAGGGCTACCCGGTGGTCTCGCGCATGCTGGCGCGGGCGCCGCGTCAAACGGTGACGCCGGCGGCGCTGGTGGCGAAGCTCGACGATGCCTTGCGCGCCCGCGTCGTCTCGGTCGCAGAGCTCGCGCCCAACATCGTCGAGGTGGTGGTGCGCGCGCCCCAAGCGGCGCGCGCCTTCCGCCCCGGGCAGTTCTTCCGCCTGCAGAACTACGAGGCGCACGCCCGGCAGGTGCGGGGGACGCAGCTGGCCATGGAGGGCCTGGCGCTCACCGGCGCCTGGGTCGATCGCGAGGCGGGCCTGGTGTCGGTGATCGTCCTGGAGATGGGCGGCTCATCGAGTCTGTGCCGCCGGTTGCAGCCCGACGATCCGGTGGTGCTGATGGGGCCGACCGGGGAACCGACCGAGATCCCGGCCAATGAAACGGTGCTGCTCGCCGGCGGCGGCCTGGGCAACGCGGTGCTGTTCTCGATCGGCCAGGCGATGCGCGCCGCTCCCGGCACACGCGTGCTCTACTTCGCCGCCTACCGCAATGCCGCCGACCGCTTCAAGCTGGAAGAGATCGAGGCGGCGGCCGACGTCGTCGTCTGGTGCACCGACCAGGGCCCGGCGCCGGCGCCGCGCCGGCCGCAGGACAAGGCCTTCGTCGGCAACGTCGTAGAAGCCATGCGGGCCTACGCCGAGGGCGGCCTCGGGCCGACGTCCATCGCCATGAACGAGATCGACCGCATCATCGCCATCGGCTCGGACCGCATGATGGCGGCCGTGGCCGCGGCCCGCCACGCGGTGCTCAAGCCGCACCTGAAGCCCGGCCACAAGGCGCTGGCGAGCATCAACTCGCCGATGCAGTGCATGATGAAGGAGGTCTGCGGGCAATGCCTGCAGACCCACCGCGATCCCGTGACCGGCAAGGAGACCGTGGTGTTCACCTGCTTCAACCAGGATCAGCCGCTCGACCACGTGGTCTTCCCGGTGCTGCGCGACCGCCTGGGCCAGAATACCGTCCAGGAGAAACTCACCGCCCAGTGGATCGGCGCCTGCCTCAGGGAAATGGACGCCGCCCACCCCTGATTTCAAGCTCGAACGGCATTAGACTAGGAGCCAAGCGATGAAACACGAACCAGGCCTGACCATCCGCAATCCCGCGCTGTTCCGCCAGCAGTGCTATATCGACGGCGCCTGGTGCGGCGCCGACGACGGCGCCGTGATCGCGGTGACCAATCCGGCAGACTCGCGAACGCTGGGCACGGTGCCGAAAATGGGGGCGGCGGAGACCCGCCGCGCGATCGCCGCGGCCGACGCCGCCTGGCCGGCCTGGCGGCAAAAGACCGCCAAGGAACGCTCGGCGCTGCTGCGCAACTGGTTCGAGCTGATGCTCGAACACCGGGAGGATCTGGCACTGATCATGACCGCCGAACAGGGCAAGCCGCTGGCCGAAGCGCTGGGCGAGATCGCCTACGGCGCCTCCTTCATCGAGTGGTTCGCCGAGGAGGGCAAGCGCATCTACGGCGATACCATCCCGGCGACCGGGGCGGACAAGCGCATCGTCGTGATCAAGCAGCCGATCGGCGTGGTCGGCGCGATCACGCCCTGGAATTTCCCCAACGCCATGATCACCCGCAAGTGCGGGCCGGCGCTGGCCGCGGGCTGCACCGTGGTGGTCAAGCCGGCCAGCCAGACGCCATACTCGGCCCTGGCCCTGGCCGAACTGGCGGAGCGCGCCGGGATCCCGCGCGGGGTGTTCAACGTCGTCACCGGTTCCGCGGTGGCGATCGGCGCCGAGCTGACCGGCAATCCCACCGTGCGCAAGATCACCTTCACCGGCTCGACGGAAATCGGCAAGGTGCTGATGAAGCAGTGCGCCGACACGGTGAAGAAGGTCTCGCTGGAGCTGGGCGGCAATGCGCCCTTCATCGTTTTCGACGACGCCGATCTCGATGCCGCGGTCAAGGGCGCGCTCGCCTCCAAGTACCGCAACACCGGCCAGACCTGCGTCTGCGCCAACCGCCTGCTGGTGCAGGACGGGGTGTATGACGAGTTCGCCCGCCGCCTGGTCGCCGCGGTGTCGCTGCTCAAGGTCGCCGACGGCCTGACTGACGGCGCCCAGCAGGGCCCGCTGATCGACATGGCGGCGGTAAACAAGGTCGAGGCCCACATCGGCGACGCGCTCGGCAAGGGCGCGCGGGTGCTGCTCGGGGGCAAGCGCCACGCCCTGGGCGGCAGCTTCTTCGAGCCGACGATCCTGGCGGATGTCACCAGCGACATGGCGGTGGCGCGGGAGGAGACCTTCGGGCCGGTCGCCCCGCTGTTCCGCTTCAAGACCGACGCGGACGCGATCCGCATGGCCAACGACACCGAGTTTGGGCTGGCCGCCTACTTCTATTCGCGCGACATCGGCCGCGTCTGGCGCGTCGCCGAGGCGCTGGAATACGGCATCGTCGGCATCAACGAGGGCATCATCTCGACCGAGGTCGCGCCCTTCGGCGGCGTCAAGGAGTCCGGCACCGGCCGCGAAGGCTCGAAGTACGGCATCGAGGATTTTCTCGAAATCAAGTACCTGTGCATGGGCGGCATCACCGCGTCGTAGACGCGGTGACCTGCTGCTCCTGTACGCCCAGGCCTTCGATGCCCAGGCGCAGCGTGTCGCCGGCCTTGAGATAGTGCGGCGGCTTCATCCCCAGGCCGACGCCCGGCGGCGTGCCGGTGATGATCAGGTCGCCGGGCAGCAGCGTCATGAAGCGGCTGATGTAGCTCACCAGTTCGGCGCAGCCGAAGATCATCGTGCTGGTGCTGCCGTCCTGCATCCGCCGACCATTGACCTCCAGCCACAGACCCAGGTTCTGCGGGTCGGGCAGCTCGTCCTTGGTGACCAGCCACGGGCCGATCGGACAGAAGGTGTCGCAGCCCTTGCCCTTGTCCCACTGGCCCCCGCGCTCCAGCTGGAACTCGCGCTCGGACAGGTCATTGACCGCGCAGTAGCCTGCGACGTGGGCGAGGGCCTGCTCCAGCGGCACGTGGCGCGCCACGCTGCCGATGACGATGCCCAGTTCCACCTCCCAGTCGCTCTTCACCGAGCCCTTGGGCAACACCACCGGATCCGACGGGCCGATGATGGCGGTGGTGGCCTTCATGAACAGGATCGGCTCGGCGGGAATCGCCATGCCCGCCTCCTTGGCGTGGTCGCTGTAGTTGAGGCCGACGGCGACGATCTTGCTGATGCCGGTAAACGGCACGCCCAGGCGCGGCGATCCTGCGACCGGCGGCAGCGTTTCGGGTCTCAACCGGGCGAGCCGGGCCAGTCCCGCCGGCGATAGCGTCTGCTGATCGATTGCGGCAATCTTGCCGGAGAGGTCGCGCAGGCGCCCTTCTCCGTCGATCATTCCGGGTTTTTCACGGCCTTGCCTGCCGTAGCGAACGAGCTTCATTTTCGACGCTTCCTCTGTGTGCTGCTTCGCCGCACGCCGGCGGCCGGACGGACCCGGATTCTCGCACGTTGGCCCGCCAAAGTGAATTTCCCGGCGAGCTGCGAGGAAGCGAGGTCTCTTCCGCTGCGCCCGGACGATTTTGTTCGCACCGCCACGACCCCGGGAACAGTTTTGACCTAAAATAAATGCGGACAGCCTTTCCGTACTCGGCGCTTTCGCTCAACAGGAGGAATGAACATGGGTCAGATGATCAACTTTTCCCGCCCCGACGGCGGCAGCATCCGCGGTTACCTGGCCGGTGCCGAGCCCGGCCGGCCCGGCGTCGTGGTGATTCAGGAGTGGTGGGGGCTGAACGACCAGATCTGCGGCGTGGCGGATCGCTTCGCCCGCGCCGGTTTCACCGCGCTGGCGCCTGACCTGTTCCAGGGTCGGGTCACCCAGGAGCCGGACGAGGCCCGGCACCTGATGACCGGCCTCGACTTTCCCGGCGCCACGCATCAGGACATCCGCGGCGCGGTGCTCCACCTCGAGGGGCTGTGCGGCAAGGTCGGCGTGATGGGCTTCTGCATGGGCGGTGCGCTGACCGTGGCGGCTGCGGTGCACGTCCCCGAGGCCACCGCGGCGGTCTGCTTCTACGGCATACCACCGAAGGAATTCGCCGATCCGGCGAAGATCAAGCTGCCGTTCCAGGCGCATTTCGCCAGCGACGACGACTGGTGCACGCCCCAGGCGGTCGATGATCTGGAGCGGACGATGCGCGCCGCCGGTAGTGCGCCGGAGATATTCCGCTACCCGGCAGGCCACGGCTTCTTCAACGAGCGGCGCGCCGATGTCTACGACGCCGACTGCGCCTCCCAGGCCTGGGAGCGGATGCTCGCATTCTGGGCCAGGAATCTCTAGCGGCTCACTCGGGCCCGCCGTGCAAGACGGTGCGATCCCGCCCCTGGCCCTTTGCGGCATAGAGCGCCTGGTCGGCCCTGTGGATCAAGCCCTGGGCGTCGCCGTCTTCGGGCTTCAAGCTGGCGACGCCGATGCTGATCCTGACCGAGATGATGCCCTGGCCCGTATCGATCGCCAGTTCCCTAATCGCGCCGTGGATGCGCTCGGCGGCCATCAGCGCCTCTTCCTGGTCGGTCTCCGGCAGCAGCACGATGAACTCCTCGCCGCCGTAGCGGCCGAGCAGATCGGCACCGCGCAGGACCGATTGGATCGCTGCTGCTGCCCGCACCAGTGTCTGGTCGCCCCAGCGATGGCCGTAGCGGTCGTTGATCGCCTTGAAATGGTCCAGATCCACCATCAGCAGCGACAGGGCCGAGCCATAGCGGCGGGCGCGCGCCATTTCGCTGTCCAGGCGCGCCAGGAACAGCCGGCGATTGCCGGCGCCGGTCAGCGGATCGGTTTTCGCCTCGTCGCTCAGTCGTCGGCGGCTGCTGTCGGCGGCGTGGAGATGTTTCAGCATCCGTGCGGAAAAAACGATGATGGCGGCGGAGACGGCCAAAGCCAGTGCCAGAACCAAGGCGGCATAAGTTCTGAGGCGGACGAGCGTATCGGAGATCTCGGCCGTGACCACCGTCACCAGGGGAAAATCCGGAACCGAGCGGTAACTCAGTATCCTCGGCTTGCCGTCCACCCCGCTGCGGCCTTCGACGACCAGCCCTTGCGGGCTCATCGGCAGTAAGCTGGCCACGATCGCGCCCTTCGCCAGCGACTTGCCGATCATCGTTTCGACTCTCGGCTGTCTCGCCAGCAGCACGCCGTCCCCGCGCATCAGGGTGATCGAGCCGTTCGGCCGGTCCCGCGCCTCTTCGTAGATGCCCTCCAGGACCGGCAGCGAAATCGCGGCGGCAATCACCGATATGCCGTGGGGTTGGCTGTGCAAGGGATACGAGACCGGGATGATCCAGCGCTTCCAGACCTTGGTGAACATCGGCGCGCCAACGAAGAGCCGATGTTCCTTGGAATTGTTGGCGGCGCGGAAGAAGTCGGACTCGGCGACGTTGGCCAACGGGACTTCCGATTCCGAAGGCGGGATATACAGGCCGCCCTCTCTCGAATTCAGGCGGATGTCGATCCGCCCGCCGGTCCTGCGGTGGAAATCCTCGATGAGACGATTGAAGCCCGGGTCGAAGCGCGGATCGGCGTCGGGATTTGCCGCGAACCAGTGGTCGGCGGCAACGAAGAAGATTTCGACCACCTTGAACAGCTGGCCGGTCTGCGCCGCGATGGCGCTGTTCGTGCGCTCCAGCACCCGGCCTTTCTCGTCGATCAGCGCACGCCGCTTCTCGGCGATCAGCATCGCCGACCCTGCCCAGACCAGCGCCAGCCCCAATGCCGCCGATGTCGCGATGATCCGGGCCGTGCTTCGCTCTTCCTTGCTGTGCAGGCGGAACCAGAAAAAATTCATCGACGGATAGCCCTCGCGGCTTCATGTGCGCCGGCCTGCCAGGGGTTACGGCAGGTAGGATTGGAGCAGGGTAAAGAAGCGTGCGTAGAATTCCCTGTCCGAGACGGTCTTCGCCGCCAGCTTCACCAAGGCCTCCGCCGTCTTCCCCCAGGGCAGGGAAATGGAGCCGGCGGAAGGTAAGGAGATGCTGGTCGATTGGCTGCTCTTCTTGACTTCGTAGCGGGTCTCGACCGCGTTCGCGAAGACCAGCGAGCCCGCAGCGGTCGGCCTGCAATTGACGTTGAATTCGATGACGACATTGATCTCCGCGTCCGGCTGGAAATCCTTTCTCGCCTTGAGTGCGGTCGCATCCGTGGCATCGACGACATAACCCTGGCTCAGCAGCGCCAGCTCCGCCGCCCGGCAGGCGCCGTCGGGGGAGCTGCGATAGCTTCTCTGGAAAGGGCTGTCGCTCTTGAAGGCTTCGTCGCGGTAGACCTCCGGTCCGCCGCAGCCGGCGGCGAGAAGCGCACCGGTCAAGCATGTGACAGCGAACCATGTTTTCATCGACGCTCCGCTCCGACCATCCGTCGCGCCCACTCTAGCACATGGGCATTTCCGATCAAGCCGGATGAGCATCTTTTGAAACCTTCGCTGCTTTGGTCGAGCGGCTGTTTCTTGCCGGCCGGTAGCGCCTGCACCTTCGTTTCCCGGCAGCGCCGAGGGCGCCGGCCTGGCGGCGACCGCGCTGCTGCTGTTCTCGCTGACCCGGCGCCTGGAGTTCGCGCTGGCGCTGCTGCTCTTGGTCGGCTTCGGCACCACCACCTGCAACGCCTCGGGCAATACCATCTTGCAGACCATCGTGCCCGACCGCTTGCGCGGCCGCATTCTTTCCTTCTTTACCGCCGCGGTATTCGGCATGGCGGCGGTGGGCGGCATGGCCGCGGGCGAACTGGCCGACGTGCTCGACGCGCCCCGGGCATTGGGCTGCTGACATTCGCGCTGCTGGCCGGGGTAGGGCTGTTCGCCACGCGCCTGGGGAAGCTGCGCGGACGCCTGGGCGCCGTCGTCGCCGGTCTCCCCCGCTGACTCAGCCGGCCAATGCCAGCGGCGGCAGCCGCTCGAACCAGGGCTGCGCCCGTTCCAGTTGCGTCGCCAATTGCAGCAGCAGCGCCTCGGCTCCGAATGGCCCGATGAACTGCACGCCCAGCGGCAGACCCTCGGCGGTCCAGTGGAGCGGCACGCTCATCGCCGGCGTGCCGGTGAGATTGGCCAGCTGGGTGAAGGGTACGTAGGCGAGATTGTCGCGGGCGATCTGGTCCACCATGCCGTCCATCAGCCCCAGGCTCGCCAGCACCGAGAGCAGGCCGCTACCGAGCAGCGGGGAGAGCACCGTCCGTTGCCAGGCCGGCGGGTCGCCCTGGCCGTGGCGGATCGGCGGATGGGCGAGGGTCGGCGTCAGCAGCAGATCGTGCTGCGCATGGAACTCGCCCAGCGAACGGGCGAAGTCGTTCCAGCGCAGATGACTGTCGACATAGCGGCCGGCGCTCATGGCGTCGCCCAGCGTCCCCAGCACCCGCGTCAGCAACTCGAAGTCGCCGCGCCTCGCCCCGGCCCGCCTGGCCTCGGCGATAGCGGCCGCCACCTGGCCGAAGTACAGGTGCAGGTAGCAGCGGGCGAGCGCTACGCCGTCGTAGACCGGCTCGGCCTCAACGACCTCGTGGCCGAGCCCGGCGAGCAGTCTGGCCGCGGCCTCGACCGCACGCACCGCCTCGGGATGCACCGGCATGCCGATCGGCGAGCGGGTGGTGAAGCCGATGCGTAGCCGCTCGGGCTCCCGTTGCGCCAGCGTAACGAACGACCGCCCGGGCGGATTGATGACGAACGGGTCCCCCGGCTCGGGACCGGAGAGCACGTCGAGCGCCAGCGCCGAATCGCGCACGCTGCGCGAGACCACCAGATCGGACGATGCACCCTCCCACGCCTCGCCCAAGGCCGGCCCCACCGACACCCGGCCGCGCGAGGGCTTCAAGCCGAACAGGCCGCAGCAGGCCGCCGGGATGCGGATCGAGCCGCCGCCGTCGTTGGCGCCGGCCATGGGCACGATACCCGCGGCCACCGCGGCGGCCGAGCCGCCGCTGGAACCGCCGGGCACGTGTTCGATGTCCCAGGGATTGCGCGCGATGCCCAGCGCGCGCGAGTCGGTCACCGCCTTGAGGCCGAGCTCGGGCGTGTTGGTCTTGCCGAAGATCACCGCGCCGGCCGCCAGGAGGCGCTCGACGATGGCCGAGTGCCGCCGCGGCACGATGCGCTGGAAAGCCCGGCTGCCGTAGGAGGTGGGCAGGCCGGCGTAATCCTGGGTGACGTCCTTGATCAGCATCGGCACGCCCGCCAGCGGACCCGCGAGCTGCGAGCGCAAACGCTTCTCCGCCTCGCTCTGCATCAAGGTGGTGATGGCGTTGAGTTCCGGGTTCAGACGCTCGGTCTGCTGCAGCGCCAGCGCCAGCCATTCGTCGGCGCCGACCTCGCCGCGGTGCACCGCCGCCGCCATCGCGCTGGCGTCGTACTTGAGGTACTCACTGATGCTCAGGTTCATCGGCTCAGTCTAAACCAAAGAATGGTGAGCGTGACGGGCCGGAATGACTGCGCCCGGGGCGCTTGGGTTCCGGGGGATCAGGGCGATGCAATATGGGTTTGCAGTAACATAGCGGCTTCCCGCCCAACGATCCACCGGAGCCGACATGAATAACGCAACCCACCGCTGGCGCTTCTTCCGCGCCGGCGGCTTCGACCAGGTGCGCGTAGATAGCGCCGCCGATCTCCTCGCCATCGACAGCCTCGACCAGAAACTCTGGGTCGCCCTCTCCTGCCCGGTCAAGGGCATCGAATTCGACGCGCGCACCCTGTCCTTCATCGACAGCGACCAGGACGGCCAGGTGCGCGCGCCGGAGCTGATCGCCGCCGTGCGCTGGGCCGGCTCACGTCTGACGACCGTCGAAGTACTGGAACAGCAACTCGCCGGCGTGCCGCTCGCGGCGATCCGCGACGACGACGAGGAAGGCCGGACGATCGCCGCGGCGGCCCGGGCACTTCTCGCCGATCTGGGCAAGAGCGATGACTTCGTCAGCGCAGAGGAAGCGGGCGCCGCGCAGGCGCGCTTCGCCGAGCGCGCGCTGGCAAAGTGGCAGGCCGACGGCCTCGCGGCGCAGCCCTTAGGCTCCGCCAGCGAGGCTGCCCACGCCGCGCTCGCAGCCGTAACCGAAAAGGTCGAGGACTATTTCGTCCGCTGCCGCCTCGCCGCCTTCGACGCGCGCGCGGGCGCGGCGATGAACGCCGCCGACGAGGCGCTCGCCGCGCTGGCCACCGGCACCTTGAGCGCCGCGGCCTCCGGCATCGCCGCGCTGCCGCTGGCCCGGATCGAAGCCGATGCCGCGCTGCCGCTGACCGCCGGCGTCAACCCCGCCTGGGCGCAGCGCCTTGCCGTCCTGCGCGACTCGGTCGTGACGCCGCTGATCGGCGACCGCGATGCGCTCACGGAAGCGGAGTGGACAACGCTCAAGGACCAGTTCGCGCCCTATTGCGCCTGGCTGGCGAGCAGGCCAGATCCGGCCGCAGACGGCGACGGCGTGCGCGAACTGGAACAGCTGGCGCGCTACGTGCGCGACCTGATGCCGCTCGCCAACAACTTCGTCGCCTTCCGCGACTTCTACACGCGTCAGGGAAGCGCCAGCTTCCAGGTCGGCACGCTCTATCTCGACGGCCGCAGCGCGGAGCTGTGCGTCGCGGTCAACGACCCTGCCAAGCACACTGCGCTGGCCCCGCTCTCGCGCATCTGCCTGGTCTATTGCGACTGCGTCCGCGGGCAGGAGAAGAGGAGCATCGCCGCGGCCTTCACCGCCGGCGACTCCGACCAGTTGATGGTCGGCCGCAACGGCGTCTTCTACGATCGCCAGGGGCGCGACTGGGACGCGACCATCACCAAGATCGTCGATCACCCGATCAGCCTGCGCCAGGCTTTCTGGTCGCCCTACAAGCGGCTGGCGCGCCTGGTCGCCGAGCAGTTGCAGAAATTGGCGGCCAACAAGAGCCGGGAGGCCGACGCGCACCTGGCCGCCTCGGCGTTGCAAACCCCGAAGGCGGGCGCCGCGGCAGCCGCCCCGGCGGCATTCGACATCGGCAAGTTCGCCGGCATCTTCGCCGCCATCGGCCTGGCGGTGGGCGCCATCGGCACGGCGCTGGCCTCGGTGCTGATGGGCCTGTTCGCGCTCAGATGGTGGCAGATACCGCTGGCCCTCGCCGCCCTGCTGCTGATCGTCTCCGGTCCGGCGGTGCTGCTCGCCTGGTTCAAGCTGCGCAGCCGCAATCTCGGACCCATCCTCGACGCCAACGGCTGGGCCATCAATGCCCGCGCCCGGATCAACATTCCCTTCGGCACCTCGCTGACGCAACTGGCGCAATTGCCCGAGGGCGCCGAGCGCTCGCTCTCCGACCCCTACGCGGAACGGCAAAGGCCCTGGAAACTCTATTTCGGCATCGCCGCCGTCGTCGTCCTGCTCGCCTTCATCTGGCTGGTGAAAGTCACGATGCAGCATTGAGGAGTCCGCGATGAGGCCGCTGAAGATCGCCGGGGTCACGCTCGCCCTGATCGTCGCCGTGGTCGGCACCGGCATCGTCATCGTCGCCAGCCGTTTCGACGCGCCGCGGATCAAGGCGGAACTGGCCCAAGTGGTGCAGAAGCAGCAGCAGCGCACGCTGAAGATCGACGGCGATCTGGAACTCGGCTTCTGGCCCGACATCGGCATCGAGCTCGGCAAGCTCTCGCTCTCCGAGCGCAACAGCGCGCAGATCTTCGCCTCCGCGGATTCCGCCCGCGTGTCGGTCGCGCTTTTGCCGCTGCTGTCGAAGCGGATCGTCGTCAATAGCGTCGCGTTAAACGGCGCCCGGATCGCGCTGATCAGGCACAAGGACGGCACGCTCAACATCGACGACCTGCGCTCCCGGGACCAGACCGGGAGCCAGCCGCTGCAGCTCGACATCGCCGCCATCAAGATCGCCGATGCGCAAATCAGCTGGACGGACGAGCAATCCGGCGGCACCACGACGGTCTCCGGTATCGATATCGCCACCGGCGCCGTGAGCATCGACAGCGGCACCTACTCCGTCGCCGGCCTGTCCCTCGCCGCCAAGGGCGAGACCGACGCCGCGCATCAGCTCGATGCGAAACTGGAATTGTCGGGCATCGAGGGCACCGGCCGGATGCTCAAGGTCGCCAAGATCGTCCTCGACCTGGACGGCCGCTCGGGGGATAGCGCCTTCAAGGCCAGGCTGGACTCGGCGCTCGCCGCCGATCTCGAAGGGATGAGCGCGACCCTGGACAATCTCTCCGGCGAGATCACCCTGAGCAATCCGAAGCTGCCGATGAAGCGCATCGCGCTGCCCTTCTCGGGCCGGGTGAAGCTCGACCTTTCGGCCCGGTCGGCCGAGGGCAATCTCGCTGCCCGGCTGGGCGAGTCCAAAATCGCGCTCAAGTTCGACCATGCCAAACTCTCGCCGCCGTCGCTGGGCTTCGCGCTCGACATCGACCGGATCAACGCGGACCAATACCTGCCGCCGCAGCAGGCGGGCGAGGGCAAGATCGACTTCTCCGCCCTGAACAAGCTGAAGCTCGACGGCACGGTGCGCATCGGCAGCCTGCAGATCGCCAAGACCCGGGTCAGGAAACTCAAGCTCCGGATCAGGGCCGTGGACGGTCGGCGGGCTGGCGTGCCCGAGACCCTCAGGACAGGGATTTCAGCGACTCGGGAGTGAAGGGCTGGAGTTCGTCGAAGCGCTGGTCGCGGATCTTGGCGGCCCAGGCCGGATCCACCAGCAGCGCCCGACCCACCGCGACCAGATCGAACTCGTCGCGTGCGAACATCTCGATCAACTGGTCGATGCTCGCGATCCCCGCGCCCTTGCCGCTGAAGGCCGCGAACATGTCCGCATCCAGGCTCACCGAACCGACGGTGATCGTCGGCTTGCCGGTCAGCCGCTTGGTCCATCCCGCCAGATTGAGCGGCGAGCCATCGAACTCCGGTTCCCAGAAGCGCCGCGTCGAGCAATGAAAGACATCGACGCCGGCATCGGCCAGCGGCGCCAGAAACCGGCCGAGCAGTTCCGGGGTGGGCGCGAGACGCGCACCGTAGTCCTGCTGTTTCCATTGCGAGTAGCGAAACACGATGGGAAAGTCGGATCCGACGGCGCGCCGGCAGGCCTCGATGACCTCGACCGCGAAGCGGGTGCGCGCGACCATGTCGCCGCCGTAGCGGTCGCTGCGCTGGTTGGTACCCTCCCAGAAAAACTGGTCGATCAGATAGCCGTGGGCGCCGTGAATCTCGACGCCGTCGAAGCCCAGGCGTTTGGCGTCTGCGGCGGCCTGGGCGTAAGCGGCGATCACCGCCGCGATCTCGGTCTCGCTCATCGGCTCGGCCACCTTGACCCCCTGCTTGGCCAGGCCGGAAGGACCGATCGGCGGCGCTTCCGGGTTCGGCGAGTCGCCCGCCTTCCTCACGGTGCCGACGTGCCAGATCTGCGGCATGATCTTGCCGCCCGCCGCATGGACCTCGGCGACCACGCGCGCCCATCCGGCCAGCGCCGCTTCCCCGTAGAAGAAGGGGACCCTGGGGTCGTTGGTCGAGGCGGGGTGATTGATGACCGTGCCCTCGGTGATGATCAGACCGACCTGGTTCTCGGCGCGGCGGCGGTAGTAGGCCGCGACGTCCGGTCCCGGCACGCCGTCCGGAGAGAAACTCCGGGTCATCGGCGCCATCACGATGCGGTTCTTCAGGCTCAGTTTGTTGACGGAAAAGGGTTTGAACAGCGGATCGGGAGAGCGGGCCATGGATGAGTTCTCGGGAAGGTTGCGGAAGGGGTGGCTGGGCTCGGTGCCGAGCAGACGTTGCCGCTATCCGCTTCGGCGGCGAGGGTCGGCTGCTTCGTTCAGCCTAGGGTATCGGAGCAACTTCAATCGCTGCACGGGGGAAGCGGAGCGGTCTGTGGCGGAGAGGGTGGGATTCGAACCCACGGTAGGTTTGAACCTACGCCTGATTTCGAGTCAGGTACAATCGACCACTCTGCCACCTCTCCGGCGGCGCGGATTTTAACACCAATAGCGGCTTTGGCGCCATCCGGGCCGGTTGGCAAAATGTCGGGCACCCGACTTGGGAGGCTTATCCGCAATGCGCCGGTTCTGCTCTCTGCTCGCCCTCGCCGTCGTCGCCCTCGCGGGCTGCAGCGCACGCCTGGATCCGCCCGAGCAGCGCGGCGAGTTGGTCGTCGCCGTCCGCGACACGCCCGGCTACTACCAGGAGGAAGACGGCAGCCGCAGCAGCGGCTTCGAGCACGACCTGGTGAAACTCTTCGGCCGCGAACTGGGCGTCAAGACGCGCTTCGTGGTGACTCGCGATCACGCCGAATTGTTGCAACTGCTGCGCCGGGGCAAGGTGCATTTTGCCGCCGTCGCCGTCCCCAGCGCAGCGTCTGACGCTGCCGATGACCTGCGCTACACCTCGCCGCTGCGCGAGGCGGACCAGCTGCTGGTGCAGCGCGCCGACAGCATCCCGCTCGACGACCCGGGTGAGCTCGTCGGCAAGACCATCGAAGTGCTGGCCGGCTCGCCGCAGGAGGCGGCGCTGTCGGCGATGAACGGCGGCCGGCCGCCGTTCAAGCTGGCGGCGCTGACCGGCATCACCGAGGTAGACCTGCTCGAGCGCGTCAGCCGGCACGAGAGCAAACTGGCGGCGACCGACGCCTCGCACTTCGCCATCGCCCAGAATTACTTTCCCAACCTGCAGGTGGCGCAGAAGCTTCCCGGCAGCGTCAGCTTCGCCTGGGCCTTCGGCCGGGATGCCGACCCGGCGCTGTTCCAGAGAGCCCAGGCGTTCATCGAGCGCGTCCGCCGGGACGGCACATTGGCGCGGATCAACGACCGCTACTTCGGCCACATCCGCCGCATCAACCGCATCGGCATCAGCGATTTTCTCGAACGCATCGCCACCCTGCTGCCGCACTACCAGCGCGACTTCCAGGCGGCCCAGGAAGTGACCGGCATCGACTGGCGCCTGCTGGCGGCGCTGGCCTACCAGGAGTCGGGCTGGGATCCGCTCGCCACCTCGTTCACCGGCGTGCGCGGGATGATGATGCTGACCGACGACACCGCCGACCGGATGCACGTCGACAACCGCCTCGACCCGAAGCAGAGCATCGCCGCCGGCGCGAAGTATCTCGCCGAGCTGATCGACGAGTTGCCCGCAAAGGTGAAACAGCCGGACCGCACCTGGCTGGCCCTGGCCGCCTACAATCTGGGCCAGGGGCACATGAACGGCGCCCGCGCCATCGCGGTGGGCCTGAAACGCGACCCCGATTCGTGGTACGAAATGAAGAAGGTTCTGCCGCTGATGGCGCGGCAGAAGTATTACGAACGCCTGAAGAGCGGCCGGGCCCGGGGCGGCGAAGCGGTCATCATGGTCGAGAACGTGCGCAGCTTCTACGACATCCTGACGCGCTACGAGCCGCCCTACCAGCCGGGGGCTTACGCCGCGCCGATGGAGGCCATCCCGCCCATGTAGGGGCGCAGAACCTCGGGCACGGTGACGCTGCCGTCGGCATTCTGGTAGTTCTCCAGAACAGCCACCAGGGTGCGGCCCACCGCGAGACCGGAGCCGTTCAGGGTATGCACCAGTTCGGGCTTGCCGCCCGCCTTCCCGCCCCTGAAGCGCGCCTGCATGCGCCGCGCCTGGAAGGCCTCGAAGTTCGAGCACGAGGAGATCTCGCGGTAGGTATCCTGCGCCGGCAGCCAGACCTCCAGGTCGTAGGTCTTGGCCGCGGAAAAACCCATGTCGGCGGTGCATAGCGCCATCTTGCGATAGGGCAGAACCAGCCGCTGCAGGATGGCCTCGGCGTGGCCGGTCAGCTGTTCGAGCGCCTCCCAGGAGTCTTCCGGCCTGACGATCTGCACCAGCTCCACCTTGTCGAACTGGTGCTGACGGATCATGCCGCGCGTATCGCGGCCGTAGGAGCCCGCCTCCGAGCGGAAGCACGGGGTGTGGCAGACGAACTTCAGCGGCAGCGCCTCGGCGGCCAGGATCTCGTCGCGCACGATGTTGGTCACCGGCACTTCTGCGGTGGGAATCAGGTAGAGCCGGGTGCCGTCGCTGCGTTCGACGTGGAACAGGTCTTCCTCGAACTTGGGCAGCTGGCCGGTGCCGAACATGCTCTCGGGGTTGACCAGATACGGAACATAGACCTCGGTGTAGCCGTGCTCTGCGGTGTGCAAGTCGAGCATGAACTGGGCGAGCGCGCGGTGCATTCGGGCGATTGCACCCTTCATCAGCGTGAAGCGGCTGCCGGCGATCTTGGTCGCCGTCTCGAAGTCGAGGCCGCCCAGGGCGGTGCCGACATCGACGTGGTCCTTGACCTGGAAGTCGAAACTCCGGGGCATCCCCCAGCGCGAAACCTCGACGTTGTCGGCCTCGGAGCGGCCCACCGGCACGCTCGCGTGCGGCAGGTTGGGGATCAGCGCGACGAAGGCGTTGAAGCGTTCGAGCAGCCGATTGAGTTGCGCCTCGCTGTCCTTCAGCGCATCGCCCAGACCGGCCACCTCTTCCATCACGGCGGCGGTGTTCTCGTTCTTCGCCTTCAGCTGGCCGATCAGCTTCGACAGGCCGTTGCGCTTGGCCTGCAGTTCCTGAGTGCGCGACTGCAGCGCCTTGCGCTCGTCCTCCAGCGCCCGGAAGGCATCGGTGTCGAACGCCACGCCGCGCGTCGCCAGGCGGCTCGCGACCTGGCCCAGGTCGTTTCTCAAGCTTTGGATGTCGAGCATATAGAACCTCTCTGTTGCTACTTACGTTGCCTAGCGCTGGCCTCGCGGTCGAGCTCGCGCAGGTGGGCGAGCTTCTCGGCGATCCTCGCCTCCAGCCCGCGCGGCGTCGGCTGGTACCAGGTCACCGCCGGCATGTCGTCGGGAAAGTAGTTCTCGCCGGCGCAATAAGCCTCGGGTTCGTCGTGGGCGTAACGGTATTCGCGGCCGAAGCCGAGTTCCTTCATCAGCTTGGTCGGCGCGTTGCGCAGGTGCTCCGGCACCGGCCGCGAGCGGTCCTTGTTGATGAAGGCGCGGGCGGCATTATAAGCCGCATACACGGCGTTCGATTTGGCCGCGCAGGCGAGGTAGATGATCGCCTCGGCCAGCGCCAGCTCGCCCTCGGGCGAGCCCAGGCGTTCGTAGGTGGCGCAGGCGTTCAGCGCCAGTTCGAGCGCGCGCGGGTCGGCCAAGCCGATGTCCTCGGTCGCCATGCGCACCATGCGCCGGCCGAGGTAGAGGGGATCGGCGCCGCCGTCCAACATGCGCACCAGCCAGTAGAGCGAGGCGTCCGGATCTGAACCGCGCACCGACTTGTGCAGCGCCGAAATCTGGTCGTAGAAGGCGTCGCCGCCCTTGTCGAAGCGGCGCAGATCGGCGGCCAGCGCGCTCTCGATCAGGGCGCCGTCGACCCGGGTCACGCCCGCCGTGGCCGCAGCGGTCCTGATCTGCTCCAGCACGTTGAGCAGGCGGCGGGCATCGCCGTCGGCATAGCCGATCAGCCTATCGCGGGCGTCGGTCTCGATGGTCAAACCCGGCAGGGCGCGCTCGCAGGCCCGCACGAAGAGCTGTCCCAGCTCCTCCGCGGACAGGCTCTTCAGGACATAGACCGAAGCGCGCGAGAGCAGCGCCGAGTTCACCTCGAAGGAGGGATTCTCGGTGGTGGCGCCGACGAAGGTCAGCAGGCCCTGCTCGACGTAAGGCAGGAAGGCGTCCTGTTGCGCCTTGTTGAAGCGATGCACTTCGTCTACGAACAGCAGCGTGCGGCGGCCCGACTGGGCCAGCGTCAGCTGCGCCCGGGCGACCGCCTCGCGGATATCCTTGACCCCGGAGAAGACCGCCGACAGGGCGATGAACTCGGCGTCGAAGGCGTCCGCCATCAGGCGCGCCAGCGTGGTCTTGCCCACGCCCGGCGGCCCCCAGAGGATCATCGAATGCGGCTGGTGCGATTCGAAGGCCAGGCGCAGCGGCTTGCCCGGTCCGAGCAGGTGCGCCTGACCGATCACCTCGTTCAGCGTCTTCGGCCGCAGCAGTTCCGCCAGCGGCGCGTGCGGCGAAGTCTCCAACGCGGCGAGCAGGTCACTCACCGACGACGTCCGCCCCCTTGGGCGGCACGAAGCGGAACAAACCCGGATCCAGCCTCGGGTTGCGCTCGAACCGGCTGAAGCGCAGCGTCGTGGTCTGGCCGAAGCTGTCCTTCACCTGCATCACCAGCGGCAATTCGTCCTTGAAGCCCAGGCGCACCCACTCGAAGCTGCCCTCCTTCGCTCTCGGCGTCGCCTCCACCCACTCCAGGCCCGCCTCGCTGCCTTGGTCCTTGAGCACGAAATTCTTTTCCATGACGTTGTCGCCGGCGAGCAGCGCCGCCGGGCTGTCGCCCAGCGCCTGGCCGAGCTTCTTCACCGTGACCTGGTTCAGGTCCTGGTCGTAGATCCACAGCTTGTCGCCGTCGCCGACGATCAGTTGGGCGTAAGGCTTCTGGTAAGTCCAGCGGAACTTGCCCGGCCGCTCGAACAGGAAGCTGCCGGAAGAGCGCTGCGGCCGGCGGCCGGAGCGGCTCTCCACCGTCTGCGCGAAGTCGGCGCGGGCGCTCTTGGTGTCGGCGACGAAGGCCCTGAGCTGAGCTACGCCCGAGGCGAACGCGCCGGCCGAAAACAGCTGGCCGCAAAGCATGAGAAGTGCCGCCAATCCGGAAAGCCTATTCATCCATCATCCTTCGCAATTCATTCGGCCGGGCAGCCGGTTCATTCGCTGCGCTCGGGCACCAGTACCTCGCGGCTGCCGGCGCCGTTCATGGCCGAGACCAGGCCGGCGCGTTCCATCTGTTCGATCAGGCGAGCGGCGCGGTTGTAGCCGATGCGCAGATGGCGCTGCACCAGCGAGATCGACGGCCGGCGGGTCTTCAGCACCACCTCCACGGCCTGGTCGTACATCGGGTCGTCCTCGGTTGCGCCCGCTGCGGGCTCCTCCTGCGCGCCGCCCTCGCCCACGGGCGCGTCGAGGATGCCCTCGACGTAGTCCGGGAGGCCCACCTTCTTCAGGTGATCGACGACGCGATGCACCTCGTCGTCGGAGACGAAAGCGCCGTGGACGCGCACCGGCAGGCCGGTGCCGGGCGCGAGCAAGAGCATGTCGCCCTGACCCAGCAGCGCCTCGGCGCCCATCTGGTCGAGGATGGTGCGCGAATCGATCTTCGAGGACACCTGGAAGGAGATGCGCGTCGGGATGTTGGCCTTGATCAGGCCGGTGATGACGTCGACCGAGGGCCGCTGCGTCGCCAGGATCAGGTGGATGCCCGAGGCGCGCGCCTTCTGCGCCAGGCGGGCGATCAGCTCCTCGACCTTCTTGCCGACCACCATCATCAGGTCGGCCAGTTCGTCGATGATCACCACTAGATGCGGCATTTCGGCCAGCGGCTCGGGCGACTCCGGCGTCAGCGAGAAGGGGTTGGCGACCTGGGTGCCGGCTCGCTGCGCCTCATGGATCTTGCCGTTGTAGCCGGAGAGGTTGCGCACCCCCAGCGCCGAAAGCAGCTTGTAGCGCCGCTCCATCTCGCCCACGCACCAGTGCAGCGCGTTTGCGGCGCGGGTCATGTCGGTCACCACCGGCGCGAGCAGATGCGGTATGCCTTCATACACCGACAGTTCGAGCATCTTCGGGTCGACCATGATCAGGCGCACGTCCTTGGGTTCCGACTTGTAGACCAGGGACAGGATCATGGCGTTGATGCCGACCGACTTGCCCGAGCCGGTGGTGCCGGCCACCAGCAGGTGCGGCATCCTGGCCAGATCGACCACCACCGGCAATCCGGAAATGTCCTTGCCCAGCGCGATGGCCAGCGGCGCGTGCAGGTCGTGGTAGGCCTTGGCGCCGATGATTTCGGACAGGCGCACCGTCTGGCGCTTGGCGTTGGGCAGTTCCAGCGCCATGCACGGCTTGCCGGGCACCGTCTCGACCACGCGGATGCTCACCAGGGACAAGGCGCGCGCCAGATCCTTGGCGAGATTGACGATCTGGCTGCCCTTGACGCCGACCGCCGGGTCGATTTCGTAGCGCGTCACCACCGGACCCGGATGGGCGGAAATCACCTTGATCTCGACGCCGAAGTCGGCGAGCTTGCGCTCGATCAGACGCGAGGTGAATTCGAGGGTCTCGGCGCCGGGCAGCTCGCCGGGGCTGTGCGTGGCCTCGTCGAGCAGGTGCAGGGGCGGCAGCGCACCGCCGGGCGCATCGAAGAACAGCGGCGCCTGGCGCTCCTTCTCTATGCGCGCCTCGGCCTTGGGCGCGCGGGGGATATCTACCGCCACCGGCTCGATCTTGACCGGCGCCAGCGGATGCTCCTCGAACTTCTTGCGCTCGACCTCGATCACCGCCTCGCGCTGCTCCGCCACGACGCGGCCGATGCGCCGGTCTTGCCAAGTCTGCCAGAGCCGGACGACACCGAGAAAAGCCGCCTCGATCAGGCCGCCGCAAATCTCCGCCAGGCGCAGCCAGGATATCCCGGTGAACAGGCTCAGGCCCGCCGCGAACAGCGCCAGCAGGATCAGCGTGCCGCCGCTGTAGCCGAGGTAGTCCGCCGCCAGGCGCCCGACCTCGTGGCCGAGCATGCCGCCGGGCGAATACGGCAGCGGCGTCTTCAGGCTGTAGAAGCGCAGCGCCTCGATGCCGCAGCTGGCCAGGAGCAGGATGAGGAAGCCCGCCAGGGCGATCAGGAAGGGCCGGCGGTCGCCGGGCAGGAAACCGTCCAAGCGGCGGTAGCCCCAGGCGACCGCCGAGAGCAGGAACAGCACCGACCACCAGGCCGACAATCCGAACAGGTAGAGCAACAGATCGGCGAGCCAGGCGCCGAAGCGGCCGCCGGGATTGACCACGTGGGGGACCAGGACGGCTTGCGACCAGCCCGGATCGGCCTTGTCGTAGCCGGCCAGGGTCAGTCCGATATACACCGCCAGCGCCGCCAGCGCCAGCCAGCGCGCCTCCTGCAGCAGGCCGACGATTCTTTCCGGCAGGGGCTGGCCGTTGGATTTTTCCGCCACGCGCTGAAGGGCTCTAGGGCCGGGAAAGGGGAAACATAAAAATGATTATACCGGGTCCGTTCAGGCGCCACCGGCCTCGCCGCACAGCCAGATGCAGCCGTCCCGCTCCTCGATCAGGCCCTCCGACTGCAGGTCGCGCATCACCCGGCTCACCATCTCGCGCGAGGCGCCGATCATCCGGGCGATGTCCTGACGGGTGATCTTGCGGGTCACGACCTTGCGGCCGTCCCGGTCTTCCGCCAGATCCAGCAGCAACCTCGCGGCCCGGCCATAGACGTCCATCAGCGACAGACTCTCGATCTTGCGGTCGGCCTGGCGCAGGCGCTTGACCAGGCTGCGCATGATGAAGAGCGAGACGTCGAAGTTGTCGGCGAGGCAACGCTGGAAGTCGGCCTTGTTGATCACCACCAGGTTGCTGGACTCGGTGGCCTTCACCGTGGCCGAGCGCGGATGGTCGTCGATGATCCCCATTTCCCCGAAGAACTCGCCCGGCCCGAGCATCGAGAGGATCACCTCACGCCCATCGTCGCCGGCGATCAGCACCTTCAGGCCGCCCGAGAGGATCAGGTAGATATTGTCGGTGTGGTCACCGGCATTCAACACCACCGCCTGGCGCGCGACGCGGCGCAGCGACGTCGCCCGCACGATGGTGGCGAGCCTGTCTTCGGCCAGCGTTTCGAACATCGGCAGCGTGCGCAACGCGACGATCGAAACCTTCCTGTCGTCCTGCTCCATCGTCCCGCTCCTCCGGCCCTCGCCGCGAAAGTCCGCCGACATCATAACGGCTGTCCGTGGCATCTTGAAAGCTTGCGTATAATTCCCGCTTTCTGCCGCCAGGGATAAAACCATGGATTCCCGCCACGCCCGCCTGTTGATCCTCGGTTCCGGCCCCGCCGGTTATACCGCCGCCGTCTATGCCGCGCGCGCCAACCTGAACCCGGTGCTGATCACCGGCATGGCCCAGGGCGGCCAACTGATGACCACCACCGACGTCGACAACTGGCCGGCCGATGCCGAAGGGGTCGAGGGCCCGGAACTGATGGCGCGCTTCCAGAGGCACGCCGAGCGCTTCAATACCGAGATCATCTTCGACCACATCCACACCGCGAAGCTGGGACAGCGGCCGTTCACCCTGATCGGCGACGCCGGCAGCTACACCTGCGACGCCCTGATCATCGCCACCGGCGCCTCGGCGCAATACCTGGGGCTGCCCTCGGAGGAGACGTTCGCCGGCAAGGGGGTCTCGGCCTGCGCCACCTGCGACGGCTTCTTCTACAAGCAGCAGAAGGTCGCGGTCATCGGCGGCGGCAACACCGCGGTCGAGGAAGCGCTCTACCTCGCCAACATCGCCGGCCACGTCACCCTGGTGCATCGCCGCGACAAGCTGCGCGCCGAGAAGATCATGCAGGACAAGCTGTTCGAGAAGGAGCGGGCCGGCACGGTGACGATCAAGTGGGACAGCGCGTTGGACGAGATTCTCGGCGACAAGAGCGGGGTCACCGGCATGCGCATCAAGAACCTGAAGACCGGCCGGAACGAAGAGATCGCCCTTCAGGGCGTGTTCATCGCCATCGGCCACAAGCCGAACACCGACATCTTCGCCGGCCAGATCGACATGGAGGGCGGCTACATCGTCACCCAGGGCGGCAGGAATGGCAACGCCACAGCCACCAGCGTTCCCGGCGTGTTCGCCGCCGGCGACGTGCAGGACCACATCTACCGCCAGGCGGTCACCAGCGCCGCCACCGGCTGCGAGGCGGCGCTCGACGCAGAGCGCTACCTCGATCACCTGGGCTGAGGGGCACCTGGCTGCAGTCGCAGTGGCCAAGCAACCTCCCGCCGACGATATCGCGCTGTTCCGCGAGGCGGTGGCGGACGCCGTGCCGCTGGTTTCCGACCGGGTGCACCACGAGCCGCCCCCTCCCCCGCCGATCCCGCGCCAGCGGCGGCGCGACGAGGCCGCCGCGCTCGTCGAGACCCTGGCGCCGGCGCCGCTCGAGGTCCTGCTCGAAGGCGGCGACGAACTCGCGTATCTCAAACCGGGATTGCCGCGCACGCTGCTGCGCGACCTGCGCCGCGGCCGCTGGGTGACCCAGGATCAACTCGATCTGCACGGTTTGAACCGCGACGAGGCGCGCGAGATGCTGGCGCAATTCGTCCTGGAGAGCTTGGCGCACCGCCACCGCTGCCTGCGCATCGTCCACGGCAAGGGCCTGCGCTCGCCCGGCCGCGAACCGGTGCTGAAGGAGCTGGTCAGGAACTGGCTGGCCAACCGGCCGGAGGTGCTGGCCTATTGCCAGGCGCGCGCCGCCGACGGCGGCGCCGGTGCGGTGATCGTTTTATTGAAGGCGCTGTAGGTCGGGCTTTAGCCCGACGACGATGGCTGTCGGGCTGAAGCCCGACCTACACCGCCGCTTCGTCGGTCTCGCCGGTGCGGATCCGAACCACCTGCTCGACGGCCGAGACGAAGATCTTGCCGTCGCCGATCTTGCCGGTGCGCGCGGACTTGACGATCGCCTCGATCGCCGGTTCGACCGTCCGCTCGGCGACGACCACCTCGATCTTGATCTTGGGCAGAAAGTCGACGACGTATTCTGCGCCGCGATACAGCTCGGTGTGGCCCTTCTGCCGGCCGAAGCCCTTGACCTCGGTGACCGTGAGGCCGGTCACGCCGACCTCGGAGAGCGCCTCGCGCACTTCGTCGAGCTTGAAGGGCTTGATGATCGCTTCGATTTTTTTCATGTCCGTTCCCCTGGGTTCTCGTTGCCGCTCAATGCCACTCGTCCTGATAGCGCGATGTTATCGGATATCGCCAGTCCTTGCCGAAACCGCGCCGGGTGATGCGGATGCCGACCGGAGACTGGCGGCGCTTGTATTCGCTGCGGATCAGCATGCGCACCACGCGGCGCACGTCGGCGGCATCGAAGCCCTGGGCGACGATCTCGCGCGGGCTCTCGTCGCGCTCCATGTAGGCCTCGATGATGGCGTCCAACACCTCGTAGGGCGGCAGCGTGTCCTGGTCCCGCTGGTCGGGCTTCAGCTCGGCCGAGGGTGCGCGCGTCAGGATGTTCTCCGGGATCACCGGCGAGAGCCCGTTGCGGTAGCGGCAGAGGCGATAGACCAGGGTCTTGTAGATGTCCTTGATCACCGCGAAGCCGCCGGCCATGTCGCCATAGAGCGTGGCGTAGCCGACCGCCATCTCGCTCTTGTTGCCGGTGGTCAGCACGATGGCCCCGCTCTTGTTGGACAGCGCCATCAGGATCATGCCGCGGATGCGCGCCTGCAGGTTCTCCTCGGTGGCATCGGCCGGCAGGCCGGCGAACTCCGGCGCCAGCAGTTCGGCGAAGGTGCGCATCGCCGGTTCGATGGCGATCTCCTGGTAGCGCACGCCGAGGTTCCGCGCCAGCGCGCGCGAGTCGTCCAGGCTCATCTGCGCGGTATAGGGCGAGGGCATCATCACCGCGCGCACGCGCTCGGGGCCCAGCGCATCGACGGCGATGGTGAGCGTCAGCGCCGAATCGACGCCGCCCGACAGACCGATGATGACGCCGGGAAAGCCGTTCTTGCCGAGATAGTCGGCGACGCCCAGCCGGAGCGCGGCATAGACCTCGGCCTCCGGCGACAGCGGCGCTTCGATGCGCCCGGGCTGGAATTCGCCGTCACGATATTCGACCAGCTCCAGCGCCTCCGCGAAGGCCGGCAACTGATGGGTCAACGCGCCCTGTCCGTCGAGAGCGAAGGAGGCGCCGTCGAAAACCAGTTCGTCCTGGCCGCCGACCAGGTTGGCGTAGATCACCGGCATGCCGGTGTCCTTGATGCGGCTGCGCAGCACCTCGTAGCGCTGCGCCTGCTTGTTCTGGTGGTAAGGCGAGGCGTTCAGGGCCAGCAGCAGTTCGGCGCCGGCGTCCCTCGCGGCATCGGCCGCGCCCGGCTCCCAGACGTCGGCGCAGATGTTGACGCCGCAGCGCACGCCCGCGACCGAGATGACGCAGGCCTCGGTGCCGGCGTCGAAATAGCGCTCCTCGTCGAACACTTCGTAGTTGGGCAGGCGGTGCTTGCGGTAGGTGGTCTCTATGCGCCCGCCGCGCAGCAGCGAGGCGGCGTTGTAGCGGCCCCCCTGGTGCTCCTCCGGATGGCCGACCAGCAGGGCGAGATCTGGGCAGCGCTCGCCCGCAGCGGCGGCGAGTGCGCGCATCTCGGCGGCGCAGGCGCGGTAGAAATCCGGGCGCAGCAGCAGGTCTTCGGGTGGGTAGCCGGCGAGCGCCAGCTCGGGCGTGAGCATCAGGTCGGCGCCCTGCGCCGATGCCCGCTGTGCGGCGGCGAGAATCAGCCGCGCATTGCCGGCGAGGTCACCGACCGTACAGTTCGACTGGGCGATTGCGATCTTCAGGCTGCTCATAAGGGCGCTACTATACAACACGCTTTGGACTGCCTGCCGCCATGGAAACCCGCATTCTCGACTCTCTCTCCGAAGTTCGCCCCGAACAATGGGACGCGCTCGCCTGCCACCGGCCACTTCTGCGCCACGCCTTCCTTGAGGCGCTGCGTCTGAGCGGCTGCGCCTGCCCCGAGACGGGCTGGCACCCGCGCCACCTGACGCTCTGGGAAGGCGGTGATCTCGTCGCCGCCCTGCCCCTCTACGTCAAGGACCATTCCTACGGCGAGTTCGTCTTCGACTGGTCCTGGGCCGAAGCATACCAACGCCACGGCCTCGCTTACTATCCGAAGCTGGTCGCCAACGTGCCATTCACGCCGGTGCCGGGCCCCCGCCTGCTGGCCCGCGACGAGGTCAGCCGCGAACGGCTGCTCGCCACCGCGCTCGACCACGCCAGGGCGAGCGGCACATCCTCGCTGCACATCCTCTTTCCCACCGCTGACGAAGCGGCATTGATGAGCGCGGCCGGGATGATGATCAGGAAGGGCGTGCAGTTCCACTGGCGCAACCCGGGCTATCGCGACTTCGAGGATTATCTCTCGGCGCTCACCCGCGACAAGCGCAAGAAGGTCCGCCAGGAGCGGCGCCGCGTCGTCGATGCCGGCGTGCGCCTCGCGCGTCTGACCGGCGGCGAAATCGGCGACGACGACTGGACCTTCTTTCACCGCTGCTACCGGCTCACCTACGAGCTGCGCGGCCGGCGACCCTACCTCAACCTGGATTTCTTCCTGCGCCTGGGGCGGATGATGCCGGAGAACATCCTCCTGGTCCTGGCCGAGCGTGACGGGCTGCCGATCGCCGCGGCGCTCAACCTCCATGACCGCGACCGCCTCTACGGCCGCTACTGGGGCGCGGTCGAGGACGTGCCTTGCCTGCATTTCGAGGCCTGCTACTACCAGGCGATCGAGTTCGCGATCGAGCGCGGCATCGGCGTGTTCGAAGGCGGCGCCCAGGGGGAGCACAAGCTGGCCCGCGGCTTCCTGCCGACCGAGACGCTCTCGGCCCATTGGCTCGCCCGCCCGGAGTTCGCCGCGGCCGTCGGCCGCTTCCTTGCCCAGGAGACCCAGGGCGTGGACCGCTACGTCGACGAGCTCGGCGAGCACAACCCGTTCAAGGCCTAGCACCTGCTTCACTGACACGCCTGGGTTGTCTCGAAGACGGGCACTAGCGCCTGCTTCGCAGGCATAAGCGCCCGTAATTGTCCTGCGGACAAAACGGGCGCTAAAACGCCGGCTTTTCCTTGGCTGCGCGATAGCGGTCGACGCCGTTCATGATTTCCTTCTTGGCTTCCTCGGCGCCGACCCAACCCTTGACCTTGACGAACTTGCCGGGCTCGAGATCCTTGTAGTGCTCGAAGAAGTGCGCGATCTGGTCGAGCATGATCTGCGGCAGGTCGCGCGGCGCCTGGACGCTGCGGTACATCTGGGTCAGCTTGTCCACCGGCACGGCGAGCACCTTGGCGTCCTCGCCGGCCTCGTCCTCCATCGCCAGCATGCCGATCGGCCGGCAGCGCACCACCACGCCGGGCGGCAACGGGAACTGCGCCATCACCAGGACGTCCACCGGGTCGCCGTCGCCGGCGATGGTGTGCGGAATGTAGCCGTAGTTGCACGGGTAGTGCATGGCGGTGGACATGAAGCGGTCGACGAATATGGCGCCCGAATCCTTGTCCACCTCGTACTTGATCGGTTCCGAGCGCATCGGGATTTCGACCACGACGTTGAAGTCGTTCGGCAGATCCTTGCCGGGAGGCACTCGGTCAAGTCCCATGGTTTCCTCTGAGTTTGCGAAAGCGCGGATTATAGCGGCTTTGCCGCGCGCTTCGAGGCGCGGTTCAGGAAGCCTCGAAGCCGGCGTCCTCGATCGCCCGCACCATGGCCTCGCGGCTCACCTTGGACTCGTCGTGAGCGACGAGTGCCTCGCCCTTCTCCAGCGACACCTCGGCCGTCGCCACCCCGGGCAGATCCTGCAGCACCTGGGTGACGCTCTTGACGCAGCCCTGGCAGCTCATGCCGCCGACCCTCACCACCGTCGTTGCCATATTTGTCTCCTTGATCATGGGCGCGACTTCCAACGCCGCAACAACAAAGAATTGCTCACCACGGATACCGAACTCAGGGCCATGGCCGTGCCGGCGATCACCGGGTTGAGGAATCCGAAGGCAGCCAGCGGTATGCCCAGCACATTGTAGATGAAGGCGAAGAACAGGTTCTGCCGGATCTTGGCCAGTGTCGCGCGCGACAGGTCGATGGCGTCGGCGACGCTGTTCAAGTCGTTCTTCATCAGGGTGACGCCGGCGGTCTCCAGCGCCACGTCGGAACCGGCGCCCATACTGAAACCGACGTCCGCCGCGGCCAGCGCCGGCGCGTCGTTGATGCCGTCGCCGGCCATGCCGACGATGCCCTCTGCCTTCAGCGCGAGCACCGCGCCGGCCTTGTCGTTGGGCAGGATCTCGGCGGTAAGGCGGGAGATCCCCGCTTCATGCGCGATGGCCGCCGCGGTCTCGGCGTTGTCGCCGGTCAGCATCACCACCGCCACCCCCAGTTGCGACAGGCGCTCGACCGCTCGCCGCGAACTGGGGCGCAGCGGATCGGCCACGGCCATGAAACCCAGGGCCTGCCCGTCGCGGGCGACGGCGACGATGCTCTTGCCCGAGCGCTGCAAGCGCTGCAACGCCGCCTCGTCCAGGGCCACGCCCGCCTCGCGCAGGAAGGCCGGGGAGCCGAGCAGGCAGGGCTCGCCATCGATCTCGCCGCGCAATCCGCGCCCGGCCTCTGCGGTGAGCTTCGCGGGCTGCGACAGCGGCAGACCGGCCTCGGCCGCCCGCACCAGAATGGCGGCGGCCAGCGGATGGCTGGCGCCCTGCTCCAGGCTCGCCGCGACCCGCAGCAAATCCTGTTCGCTATGCTCCCCCTGCGCCACGAGGTCGGTGACCACCGGCTTGCCCTGGGTCAAGGTGCCGGTCTTGTCCACCGCCAGAACCTTGATCTTTTCCGCCAGTTCGAGCGCCTGCGCATCCTTGACCAGGATCCCGGCCCGGGCGCCCTGCCCGGTACCGACCATGATCGCCGTCGGCGTGGCCAGACCGAGGGCGCACGGACAGGCGATCACCAGCACGGCGACGGCGTTGATCAAGGCCTGGGTGAAATCGTGGCCAAAGCCCCACCAGCCGAGGAAGGTGGCGAGCGCGACGGCGCAGACCACCGGCACGAAGACCGCCGCGACCTTGTCGGCGAGCCGCTGCACCGGTGCCTTCGAGCCCTGCGCCTGCTCCACCATGCGGATGATGCCGGCGAGCAGGGTGTGACTGCCCACCCCGGTGGCGCGGGCCTTGAGCAGCGCCAGCCCGTTCACCGTGGCGGCGAACAGCTTGTCGCCGGGACTCTTGGCGACCGGCAGGCTCTCGCCGGTGAGCATCGCCTCGACCAATGTGGATTGTCCTTCGAGCACCTCGCCGTCCACCGGCACGCTCTCGCCGGGGCGCACGATGAAGACGTCGCCGGGCACCAGGGTGCCGACTTGCACCTCCAGCAGCTGGCCGTCGCGCTCGACCCATGCGGTCTGCGGCTGCAGCCGGATCAGCGCCTCGATCGCCGCGGTGGTGCCGGCCTTGGCGCGGGCTTCGAGGATCTTGCCCAGAAGCACCAGGGTGATGATCATCGCCGAAGCCTCGAAATAGACGTGCTGCTGATGCAGGCCGGCCAGGGTCACGACCAAGCTGTAAAAATAGGCCATGCTGGTGCCCAGGGCGACCAGCACATCCATGTTGGCGCTGCCACCCCTGAGCGCATTCCAGGCGCTGACGTAGAAGCGTCGGCCGATCCAGAACTGCACCGGCGTGGCGAAGAGGAGTTGCACGAAACGCGGCAGCACTTCGCCGTGCCCGCCGCCGAACATCAGCGCCATCTGTACCAGCAACGGCGCCGTCAGCAGCGCCGAGAACCAGAAACGGCGCCGCTCCGCGCGGTAGAGCGCGAGCTTCCTGGCCTTCTCCTGGGCGTGGCCCTCGCCGGACGAGACGAGCGCCGAATAGCCGGCGCGCTTGACCGCCGCGATGATCGCGTCGGTATCGGTCAGCCCCGGCGTGAAGCGCACGTAAGCCTTCTCGGCGGCGAAATTGACCGTGGCTTCGACCTCGGGCAGCCGATTCAGCACGGTCTCGATGCGCGCCGCGCAGGCGGCGCAGGTCATGCCCGAGAGCGACAGCACCAGGGTCTGCCGGGGCACGTCGTAGCCGGTCTTCTTGATCGCATCGACCAGTTGCTTCGCCGTGACCGCTTCGTCGAAGCGGATCCGCGCGCGCTCTGAGGCGAGATTGACGCTGGCCTCGACCCCCGGCATCCGGTTCAGCGTCTTCTCTATCCTCGCCGAGCAGGCGGCGCAGGTCATGCCCGAGATCGGCAGGTCGATCGCCTTGCTCAGGCTATGCGCGTGTTCTTCATGAGTAGCGGGGTTCATCGTCTCATGTTACACGTGGCAGACCAAGCCGGCCCACAGGCGGCCGCCCAGGGTGGTGGCCTTGAACAGACCGAAGGCGCCGAAAGCCAGCACCAGGGCGCCGGAGGCCAAGCGCAGACTGCGTCCGCGCAGCGCGCGCGAGAAGCGGGCGAGCAGAAAACTGGCGGCGAGCAGATTGGGCAGCGTGCCCAAGCCGAAGGCCAGCATCAGCGCAGCGCCGCGAAACGCGCTGCCCGAGAGCAGCGTCAGGGTCGCGACGCTATAGACCATGCCGCAGGGAAGGAAGCCCCACAGCAGTCCGAGCGGCAGCGCCTGCGCCACCGTCCGCGCCGGCAGGTAGCGCCGCGTCAGCGGCTGGATTCTGGCCCACAGCCGCTGGCCGATGCGCTCGGTGACGGCCAGCGCCCGGGTGATGCCGCAGAGGTACAGACCGAGGGCCAGCAGCATCAGGTTGGCGGCGATGTACAGCGCCATCTGCACCGGCAGCATCCGGTTGAGCAGCAGGCCCAAGCTGCCGATTCCGCCCATCACCGCCCCGACGGCGGCATAACTGATGATGCGGCCGGCATTGTAGGCGAGGCTGAGCCTCCACGGAGGCCGCTGCCCGGGAACCGGCACGGTCAGCGCGCCGACGATGCCGCCGCACATCGCCAGGCAATGCGTGCCGCCCAAAAGGCCGATCAGGAATACGGCGATGAAACCGGTGTCTGGCATTTGTGTGATGGATGACGGCTAACGCGGGCGGAGAGTAATCTCACCCGGCCATCATGCCTCCTTGGGCATCGCGGATGCTAGTGCGCGTAGTTGTCTCGCGGGGTGTCTGTACCCGGAGACAACCCGGCGCGCTTGTGCCGCGCAGCGGTACTTGTGCCTGCGAAGCAAGTGCTAGATGACCTTCGAATAGCGCGCCCGCTCCCGGTCGCTGCGCAGGTAGCGGTCGAAGACCATGGCGATGTTTCGCACCAGCATCCGGCCCCGCGGCAGGACGTTGAGCCACTGGTCGTCGATGCTCAGCAAGTCGGACTTCGCCATCTCGGCGAGGTCGGCGAGCTCGACCGCGAAGTAGGACTTGAAGTCGATCAGGTGGGCGATTTCGATCGACTCGATCGACAGCGCGAAATGGCACATCAGCGCCTGGATGATCGAGCGGCGCAGCAGATCGTCCGGGGTCAGCTCGATGCCGCGCATCACCGGCAGCACGTCGCGGTCGAGCGCGTCGTAATACTCCTCGATGGTCTTGTAGTTCTGGCAATAGGTCGGCCCGACCTTGCTGATGGCGGAGACGCCGAAGGCCATCAGGTCGGCTTCGGCGTGGGTCGAATAACCCTGGAAATTGCGGTGCAGCCGGCCCTGGCGCTGGGCCACGGTCAGTTCGTCGTCGGGCTTGGCGAAGTGGTCCATGCCGATGAAGACGTAGCCGGCGTCGGTCAGACGGCGGATCGCCAGTTGCAGGATCTGCAGCTTGGCGTCCGGCGAAGGCAGGTCGGACTCGTTGATGCGCCGTTGCGGTTTGGCCAGACGCGGCAGGTGCGCGTAGTTGTAAATCGAGAGGCGATCAGGGGAGAGCCCGATGACCTCCTCCAGGGTATGGTTGAAGCTGATCACGTTCTGCTTGGGCAGGCCGTAGATCAGATCCACGCTCACCGATTTGAAGCCGCTGGCGCGCGCCGCCTCGATCACCAGATGCGTTTCCGCCAGACTCTGGATGCGGTTGACCGCCTTCTGCACCGCCGGATCGAAATCCTGGACGCCCACGCTCATCCGGTTGAAACCGAGTTCGCCCAGCAGCGCCACCGTCTCGGCATCGACCTTGCGCGGATCGACCTCGATCGAATATTCGCCGTTGGGCACCAGCTGGAAGTGCTCACGGATCGACGCCATCAACTGCCGCAGTTCGTCGTTCGACAGGAAGGTCGGGGTGCCGCCGCCGAAATGCAGCTGCACCACCTCGTGAGTCCCCTCGAGCGCGGCCGCCTGCATCTTCAGTTCCTTGGCCAGGTACTTGAGATACTTCGCGGAACGGCCGTGATCCTTGGTGATGATCTTGTTGCAGGCACAGTAATAGCAGATGGTGTTGCAGAAGGGGATATGGACGTATAATGAAAGCGGTCTGCTGATACCCCCTATGGTGCGGCGGCCGAGCCAGAGACGATAGGCTTCAGCGTCGAATGCCTCGACGAAGCGGTCGGCCGTCGGATAGGAGGTATACCGCGGGCCACTGACGTCGAAGCGACGAATGACTTGCGGATCGAAAATCAGCTCTTGAAAGGAAGTAGCCATCTTTTTCCGTTAAGGGATGGTGCCAATACGCCATAGCTTATGATGATGTGATCTTGCGCTGGACGTGTTGACGCAAATCAAACGGCTACCCGACTCGACCGACCATGCACAAACCTAAGCATAGCATCATACCGTTGACGCTGACCACCCTCAAGGCAGCCTGTTCGCAGTGCAACCTGCGCGAACTGTGCCTGCCCTATGGCCTCTCCGAAGACGAGATCGAGCAGATCGACAGCATGGTCGGTGTCCGCCGCAGGCTCAAACGCCAGCAGCATCTTTATCGCGCCGGCGAAGGCTTCGAGGCGATCTATGCGATCAGAAGCGGTTTCTTCAAGACCGACGTGCTGCTCGAAGACGGACGCGACCAGGTCACCGGCTTCCAGATGGCCGGCGAAATCCTCGGCATGGACGGCATCAGCGGCGAGACCCACACCTGCAACGCCGTGGCACTCGAAGACAGCGAGATCTGCGTCATCCCCTTCGCCCAGCTCGAACACCTGTCGCGCGAGATCCAGGCGCTGCAGCGCCACTTTCACCAAGTGATGAGCCGGGAGATCGTGCGCGATCACGGCGTCATGATGCTGCTGGGCACGATGCGTGCCGAGGAGCGGCTGGCGGCCTTCCTGCTCAATCTGTCGCAACGCTTCACCGCGCGCGGCTATTCCCCGGCAGAATTCCATCTGCGCATGACGCGCGACGAGATCGGCTCCTACCTTGGCCTCAAGCTCGAGACGGTCAGCCGCGCCTTCTCCCGTTTTCAGGAAGACGGCTTCATCGCCGTTCAGCAAAAGCACATCCGCATCCTCGACATAGCCGGCCTCAAGGCGCTGCTGAGCCACCAGCCGATCTGAGCATTGCCAGCATTCCCCAAGCGTCCTTGGTGAGCGCCACCGAGGCGATGTAACCGAACACGGTCAGCGCCGCGATGCCGCTGGCCAGCCGCACCTTCATGCTGCGCCCCCCGCCGAGTGCGATAGCACCCAGGATGATGTAGGCGATCAGACCGAACACCTTCGCCGTCAACCAGGCCTGCACCAGCGGATACTGTCCGCTCAGCACGCACAGCGTGATCGCCGCACCGAGCAGCAAGCTGTCGTTGACGTGGGGCAGTATTCTCACCCAGCGCCGCCGCAACAGCGGCGAATCGGAGAGCGTCCAGATGCCTCGCAGGACGAAGCCGCCTCCGCTCAAGACCACGCTGGCAACGTGCGCATACTTGATCGCGAGATAGGCGTTCATATCAGAGCCGCCCGCGGCTCGTTGCGCCAAAAATCATGATATGTTTCGGCTTCCGAGGAGGCGTCACATGCAAACTGAAGAACGTATCGATATCCCGCAGATCCTCCTGCGTCTGCCCCTGTTTCTCGAACTGTCCCCGGAGCAGATCACCCACATTGCCGCCGGTACGCGCGAGAAGCGCCTGGTCAAGGGCGAGATGCTGTTCCACAAGGGCGATGTGCCGCGCGGCTTCTACCTGATCGTGTTCGGCCAGATCAAGCTCGCCTTCCCTTCTAGCCAGGGCAACGAGAAGGTGGTGGAAATCATCGGCCCCCGGCAGAGCTTCGGCGAGGCGGTAATGTTCATGGATCGCCCCTATCCGGTGTTCGCGGAATCGCTCGGCGATACGCTGCTGCTGCACATCGCCAAGAGTGCGGTGTTCGAACTGCTCGAGCGCGACGGCTCCTTCGCCCGACGCATGCTCGCCGGCCTTTCCGTGCGCCTGCACTCCCTGGTGCAGGACGTCGAATCCTATTCGCAGCGCTCCAGCACCCAGCGGGTGATCGGCTACCTGCTCGAGCATGCAGCCCAGGCCGGCGGCGACGAGGGTGAGACCGCCGTCACCCTGCCCACCTCCAAGCAGGTGATCGCCTCGCGCCTCAATCTCACTCCTGAGACGCTGTCGCGAATTTTTCACGATCTTGCCCAGGCGGGTCTGATCAGCGTGCATGGCAAGGCCGTCACGATCCACGACCAGAGCCGGCTGCGCCAATTCGATCTCTGAGGAGGCGCGCGTACTGCCTCACGGCGCCGACCAGATTCCACTCCAGCCACAGGCAGGATGCCGCGAACGCCAGTCCGGCCGGCCGCGCCAGAGACGGCCAGGGCAGCGCCGCCAGCAACAGCGCGACGGCGGCGAAATGGAGGAACATCTGGCCCCTCATCGCCCGCTCCGGAATCATCTGCTTCATGTTCGGCGGTGGCTGCCGGGGATCTCCCTGCCGCTGCAGGTGCAGCCAGTTGAGGAAGGGCACGATCTTGTAGAGCATGCCGTTGATCACCGAGACGAATACCCCGGGCAGGGCCAATATCCCGAGCCAGAGCGGCGCGCGAGGTTGTCCGTCCAAGCGCGGCAGCGCCGCGAACAGCAGCCAGGACAGCGACAGGATCAGCAGCAAGACCATGGCACCGCGCCAGAAGACCAGCGTGGCGTCGGACACGTGCCGCCGCCGCCGCGACTGCAAGCGCAGGGTCGTGACGGCATACAGTCCGGCCAGCAGCATGCCGGCCAAGGCAACCGCTGCCAGCCAATGCGGCGGCATCTCTCGGCCGAGTTGCAGCGACCAGGCGAGCAGGGCCAGGAATAAGCCGGCGGGCAGCAGGCGTGTGAGCCAGACCGGATAGGCCGGCGTCAGCTGGAACATCGGCACCACCAGATAGGAGACGCCGATCACCAAGAGCAGCGCCCAGCCGCCCAGACCCCAGGCGACATGGACATTGACCAGGGTGAGAAACGGCAGAGACAGCGGCCAGTCCCCCGGCCAGCCGAGCGTGCCGGCCAGGGTCACGCCGAGCGTCAGCGTCACCAGCAGGCCGAACACCGCCAGGCGCAGCGAATGGAGGGTCATGCCGCGCGCCGGCGTTTTGATCAGGGCCAGCGCCAACACGCCCACGAACAAGCCGATGGGGGCGGCCAAGAGCGCTGCCGCCAGCCGGAACAGGAAGGGCAGGCCCAGAGCGAAGCCCATTGCCAGGAGCAAGGCACCCGCCGTGATCAGCGGATGGACCACGGCGGCGACCAGGCGCGGCCGCCAGATGTTGGCGCCGGCCGCCACCGCCACGAATTGCAGCAGTGCGCCGCACATCGTCTGCAGCATCAGCCCCGCCGCAATGAGATGGGTCAGGGCGGCGGCGCCGGGCGTCCAGCGCGAGGCCAGCGCCGCGGGCCCCAGCCAGGTCAGGAGCAGCCCTGCGGTGACGCCGAACAGCGGCGCGGTGAGGAAAAAACGGTAGGGCACCGAGATCGGTGGCGCCTGTTCGAACGACAGGGTCGGCTGCATCGGGAGATCGCGGCAGGCTAGACCTTGCTGATGCGGATTTCGTTGGTGCCGTCGGGGCGCAGTTCCGACCGGTGGCGGTAGCCGTTCTGGTCGAGCACCGAATAGAGCGGCGCCGGCTGGCAATACAGCAGCACTACCAGTTCTTCGCCGGGTGCCAGCGTTTCCAGCGCGGCCAAGGTCAGCTCCAGCGGCTCGGGCGGGAGCAGGTTGCGGCCGTCAATTTCCCGCGGCTCAGGCATCGGCGCGCTCCAAGAGCGCACTCATCTGGGCGCCGACCGCTTCTGCACGCGGGCCCAGCGCCTGGTCGCACATCGGGTAGAGGATGTTTTCCTCCTTCATGTTGTGCTGCTGCAGCAGCATCAGCAGGGTCTCGGCGACGCCGGCGTAGCCGTCACCGTCCCGGGCGGCGCAGGCCTGCGCCAACTGCTCCAGCAACGAGCGCATCTGCTCGTGCTCGTAGCGCATCATCTGGGTCGGCCCATCGCTCATGCCGGTGGTGGCCTCGAAATCGGGAAACAGCACCGTCTCTTCCGCCTCGAAGTGCGCTGCCATCTGCGCGCGAAAGCGATCGAAAGCCGTCGTCGCCGCGGCCCAGTCGGCGCGCGCAGCGGCATCCTCGGCGGCGACGAAAAGGTCGTCGCAATGCTTGTGGTGATCGGGCAGGAGTTGGGTCGGAGAGCTCATGATGTTGTCCGCAAAGTGGATCGTGAGTTCATCTTAACGACGGCGGCGGGCATAGCCTTGACCGCGGTCAAGATTGGCAGCAGACGAGAGGATCGCCCGCCCATTATCGCGCTTTGGCGGCTCTCTGGGTTAGCTCATGGCGCCAGCACGTAGCTGCCGGGGGCGTCTGCTAGCGCCGGGTGTTCCTTGCTGTCTATCGAACCGGCGCTGAGCAGCGCGCCCGACCGGGGCGCGAGCCAGTCCATCCAGTCCGGCCACCAGCTGCCCGCGTGGTGCTCCGCACGCTCGCGCCAGCTCTCGGCCCTGTCGTGACGCTCGGCGGCACCGGCCCAGTATTCCCGCTTGGGCGGCGTCACCGGCGGATTGACGATGCCCAGGATGTGGCCGGAAGAGGACAGGACGTGGCGCTTCGGGCCGGAGACGTAATTGTTGGTGCGGAAGGTCGATCGCCACGGCGCAATGTGATCGTCCTCGGCGGAGACGGCGTACAGGGGCTGGACGATCCTGGCGAGATCGATTTTCTCGCCGGCCACGGTCAGGGCGTCCTGCTTGATCAGATTGTTGCCGAGGTAGAACTCGCGCAGATACCACTCGTGCATCGCCGCCGGCATGCGCGTGGCGTCCATGTTCCAGTAGAGCACGTCGAACGGCGCCGGCTTCTCGCCATAGAGATAGCCGTGCACCACGTAGTGCCAGATCAGGCTGTTGGAACGCAGCAGGCGGAAGGAAGCGGCCATCTCCTTGCCGTCCAGGAAACCCTTCTGCTCCATGGCGCGCGCGAGCCACTTGTAGCTGCCCTCGTCGATGAAGACCTCGATGTCCCCCGGCTTGTGGTAATCGACCAGGGTGGCGAGCAGCGTCACGCTCGCCACGGGCACCGCCGCCGCGGCATAGCGGCGATTCGCCCAGGCCATGTAGGTGGCGAGCGCCGCGCCGCCGATGCAGTAGCCGACCGCATGCACCTGCTCGCTGCCACTGATGGCTCGCGCCGTCTCGACGATGCTGCCGATGCCGTCGGTCAGGTAATCGTCGAAGGAGACGTCGCGCATCGTCGCGTCCGGATTCTTCCAACTGGTGATGAACACCGAAAAGCCCTGGTCGAGCAGGAATTTGACCAGGCTCTTCTTCGGATTCAGGTCGAGGATGTAGAACTTGTTGATCCACGGCGTGACGATCACGATCGGCGTCTGATAGACCTTCTCGGTCGTCGGGGCGTAGTGGATCACTTCGAGCAGGCGGTTTCTGAACACCACCTTGCCCGGTGTCGTGGCGAGGTTCTTGCCGACGGTGAAGTCGTCCGGACTGGTCATGCGCACGTTGCCGGCGGAGAGATCGTCGAGGAATATCCGCAGGCCGCCGATCAGGCTGTCGCCGTGGCTCTCGATCGCGCGCCTCATCGCCACCGGATTGCTCAGCAGGAAGTTGGTCGGCGCCACCGCGTTCAGCCATTTGCGCCACCAGAACGCCGCCCGCCGGCGATCCTTGCTCGACATCCCCGGCGTCTCGAAGAGATTGTCCTGGATGTGGTGGGTGAGCAGCAGATACCATTCCTTGATCAGGTCCCAGGCGGCGGAATCCCGCCAGATCGGGTCGGCGAAGCGGGTGTCGTCGGGATGGGGCCGCTCCACGTCCTGGCTGGGCAGCCCCCAGGCGCGGCGCCAGGCGTGCCACTGCAACGCCATCAGGCTGCCGGAGAGGCCCGCCACCGCCTCGGCCATTTCCTGCGGATGGGTGAGCCACGCCAGTTGCGCGTGCAGCAGCGGCGTCACCATGCCCATCGGGTCGAAGTTGGCCTCGACCGCGTGATCGATGGCGCGCACCGCCGCCTGCGGCGTCAGCGCGTCCTGCTTTCTTGATCGGTGCATTTTCGCTTCCCTCTCCGGCGGCCTCAGCCGAGGTCGAATTTGTCGCCGTATTCTGTCACGACGACTCGCTGCCGATGCGGACGCTCGCCGAATACCGCGGCGGCACCCGGAAGGGTGGGCTGGTTAATGGGTTATGATTGTGCTGGGCCGCACTCGGTGGGCCTTGATCTGGGTCAAGCATGGCCCGATCCCCTTTCCTATAATGGCTTGGCATATATCCATTCCTCCGGAGGCCCTATGTTCAAACATATTCTTGTCCCGACCGACGGATCGCAACTGTCCGCCGACACCGTCAAGCGCGCGATTTTATTCGCCAAGGAAGTCGGCGCGAAAATCACCTTCTTCTTCGCCAAGCCCGATTACCCGGTCGCCTTCTACGGCGAAGGGGCACTGATCGACCCGACCACACCGGAGAAGTTCGCCGAGATGGCCGAGCAGCAGGCCCAGGAAATCCTCGCCGCGGCGACGCAGCAGGCACAGGCCGCCGGCGTCGACTGCGCCTCGCTCAGCGTCGTCAGCGACGTGCCCTACGAGGCGATCATCAAGGCCTCAACTCAAGCCGGCTGCGACCTGATATTCATGGCCTCCCACGGCCGACGCGGCTTCAGCGGCCTGCTGCTGGGCAGCGAGACGCAGAAGGTGCTGACCCACTCCAAGGTTCCCGTACTGGTCTATCGTTAAACGCTGCGCTCCGGCACGGGATGCCGGATACCGATCTCCAGGACTGCTTTGCCGTACAAGTGCCCTGGGCCGTCGCGGCGAGCCCGCGTGAGCGAACAGCGCAAGGACTCAGGAGTTGCGCCCGACGCGGCTCTTGCAGGTCGAGGCCACCATGCAGATATTGACCTCGTCCGGTCGCCGCTGGATGAAGCAAGTGAACATGCTGGAGGCTGCGCAAATGGCCCAGAAGCCGAAGAAACCGAGCGAGTAGACGGTCATTCTGGAAAAATCCACCGGCTCGCCCAACAGGTAGAGTTCCTGGGGATCGATCAGCGTGAAGAACAGCGCTTCGGCAACGCCGGCCACGACGAAAGAGGGCCACAGGATCCAGATCAGCCGCTTCATTCGATTCTCCTCGTATATTTAAACTATTCCACCCTAAACTATTTTAACCTCTCCGCCTAGCTAAGTCTTGCCGCCTCCCAGCGGCGTCTCGCCGGCGGCGGGCAGGACGATGTGCCCTCCAGGCGCCAGGTCCCGGCGTCGTCCTCGATCACCACCACCGAGGGCCCGGACACCAAGAGCCACGGCCAGGGATCGCGATACCCGGGGTTCGAGACGCGCGCGTTCATCGCCTTTCCCTTCACGGCAGCAAGAAGCTGGCCGGCTCGCGCACCGCGATCTTTGCGTCGTCCACCGCGCTGATCTCGAAATAAATCCGGTTGAACCCCTTCTTGCCGGATTCCGGCGGCGCGTGCACTTCCACCACGACGCTGCGCGTGGTCGCCGCGGGGATATCCACGATGTGCTCGGACTCGACCTCGATCCCCGCCAGTCCGCTCACGCCTATCGTGTAGCGGTGCGCGGTCTCGCTGACGTTCATGATCTGCAAGCGGAAACTGTTTTCGATCATGTCGTGATCTTCTTCTCGCGCCAGCGTGCCCCGGTCGCGGATAACATCGACCTTGAGCGGCAGGCGCGAGGCCAGTCCCGCGGCGGCAGCGGCGATGATCAGCATCAGGATGACGCCGTAGATCATGATGCGCGGCCGCAGAATGTGGCCGAGGATCTCCTTGCGCCCCCACTTCTTCAGCAAGGCGTTCTCGGTCGAGTAGCGGATCAGGCCACGCGGATAATTCATCTTGTCCATCACCTGATCGCAGGCGTCGATGCAGGCGGAACAGCCGATGCACTCGTATTGCAGCCCATCTCGGATGTCGATGCCGGTCGGACAGACCTGCACGCAGATGCCGCAATCGACGCAGTCGCCCTTGCCCTCGGCCTTGTAGTCGGCCTTCTTCGAGCGCGAGCCGCGCGGCTCGCCGCGCTCGGCATCGTAGGTGACGATCAGCGTGTCCGGGTCGAACATCACGCTCTGGAATCGCGCATAGGGACACATGTACTTGCACACCTGCTCGCGCATCCAGCCGGCATTGCCGTAAGTGGCGAAGCCGTAGAACAGCACCCAGAAGGTTTCCCACGGCCCCAGGCTCAGGCTCAGCACTTCGCTGGCGAGCGTCCTGATCGGCGTGAAGTAGCCGACGAAGGTGAAGCCGGTCCACAGCGCCACCGCAATCCAGGCGCCGTGCTTGGCGGCCTTTAGGCCGAGCTTGTGGGCGGAGAGCGGTTCGTCGTCGAGCCTGATGCGCGCGTGCCGGTCCCCCTCGATCTTTCTCTCGATCCAAAGGAAGATCTCCGTATACACGGTCTGCGGACAGGCATAGCCGCAGAACAGGCGCCCGCCGATGGCGGTGAACAGAAACAGGCTGTAAGCGGCGACGATCAGCAGGATGGCCAGATAGAAGACATCCTGGGGCCAGAAGATCAGGCCGAAAATGTAGAACTTGCGCTCGGCCAGTTCGAACAGTACCGCCTGGCGGCCGTTCCAGGGCAGCCAGCAGAGGCCGTAGAAAAGCAGTTGGGTGAACCAGACGAGCGACCAGCGCCAGGTCGCGAACCAGCCGGTGACGGCGCGCGGATGGATTTTGTGGCGCACCTCGTAGAGCGACTGTTCAATCGCCGCGGGGCCTTGTGGTTGGGGTGGGGGAGCTGCCTCACTCATGATTGCCTTGGTTTGGATGGTGGGATGGAAAAGCGCCCCTGGGACCGGGGCGCGCTATCACTGGGTCACCGGGGTGGGGGGTGCGTCTACGCCGCCGCCGGAGCCATAGACGAAGGCGGCGAGGAGATGGACCTTGGCGGGGCCTAGGAAGTCCTTTTGCGCCGGCATCGTGAGGTTACGGCC